>JGI24891J29808_1000026_pt1 | contig 215870 bp, 151 predicted proteins | sample FreactcultuFSWF8_FD_29808 | JGI IMG/M metagenome (IMG submission 29808) | reverse complement strand
GACGGTGATGATTGATCTTCCGTCAACGGCCGCGGAGGCGCGGCCGCGGCTGCCTGTTTTTAAATAACGCCCGCACACCGCACCCACGTGCTATATGGAATGTATACGCATCTCGTAAGGCACTTGTCGAAGTTAACGAACAACCACCGCACCAGGCTATCTCCGAGAGGTTATGTGCCAAGGATGTTGAAAGCCATGTAAACCAAGCACCCAATGTCGAAAGCGTCAATCGCCATTGGAATCCGGCAACCTCAGGTTCTTTTCCCAAACACTTGATGTACGACGGCACGAGCCATGGCAGCGTTGTCATTGACCCTCGCCACCCCATGATACATCCTCAAGGTCTTGGTGCTGCAACACCAACAGCAAGAACATGTGGGCTTGCAGAAGCTCAAGTTGTATGCGTTCACCAATACGCATCGGTTCTACCCTATCATTTCTTTCGCGGGGACTCATCCAGAATGCCTACCCCTTTTGTTAAAACAAGCATACAGGATGACACGATCTAGTCGGCACAGCAGATTTCGTGGTGTTTGACGAAACTTGTAGGTTGACAATTCCTGGATCAAACTCAACAATCGATTTCACTTTCAACATTCCCCGAGGTTCATACGAAACACTAGTACATGTAATCAGTTTTGAATAGTCACCCAGTGGATATCTGCCTCAACTTGTCATCGGTTTCAACCAGCATCCGCCACCTCTTGGCGAGTACTTGACTGATACCCCAGTCCACGCCCCTGATGCCGGAACATTACGTCCAAGACGACTGGCACGCCCGCTTGATCCTCCTTCCAGACAAGGCTCGTCTCCGTACAATCCTCGTCAACGAGATGGCCTCAACTACCCTAGAACGCGCACCCTTTGCAAATTGCCTCAAAAAGAACCACCGTCGGATGTGGGCTATAGACACGCGATACTCTAGAATCTTCTTGCTACCGTCTCATTGCCGGTTGGAACTGAAGAGTTGCCGACGAGGCTGGTTCGGAAGAAGTCGGTGATCTTGGCGAAGGGGATGAGATCAGCCCGATCATATAGGTCAACGTGACCGGCACCAGGGACCCAGTACAATTCCTTTGGCTCCATGGCGCGGGCGTAAGCGTCTACGCTGAATTCTTTCGAGTGTGCCTGATCCCCAGTGACAAATAGGATCGGGCGGGGGGAGATAGTCTCGATGTCGTTGAAAGGGTAGAAGTTTATGAACCTCGTGTTGCTGGAGAAGATGCGGTCGGAAGTCTGGTTTGGGAAAGAGCTGGCAGGCGTGAACAGACCGCGTGAGGTGCGGTAGTAGTCGTAAAACTCGAGTGAAACGGCATCGGAGTCTTCGTTGATCTCAAATGGAGCGCCTTCAGAGTAGATGTAATCGCCACCCTCCGCCTCAACCCAACGCTGCGCTGCAGCATTAGCAATCACCTGTTTACGTTGCTCAACGCTCACGGAATGCTGTAAGCCATTGCGGTTAAGGTTCCCCATGTTGTACATTGTCGAAGTCGCAACAGCCGAGATGCGCGGATCGATCTTCGCGGCGCTGATGACAAACCCTCCGCTGCCACAAATGCCAATTGCGCCGATCTGTCTACGGTTGATATAGCTCCTCAGCCCAAGGAAGTCGACCGCAGCGCTGAACCCCTCTGCGTAAGCGTCGGGCGCCACCAGCTGACGCGGTTCGCCTTCACTCCCCCCCCAGAATGGTAGGTCAATGGCGACTGTAACGAAACCCTGCTCGGCGAGCTTCTGAGCGTAAAGGTTGCCACCCTGTTCTTTGATAGCACCCATTGGGTGACCGACCACGATGGCTGGATGAGTCGAGTTGTAATCCAAGAAATCGGGAAGGAAGAGATTGGCGGTGACTTCAGTGCGGTACTGAGTCTGGAAAGTGACTGGCCATAGCGTGACATTGTCGCTGCGGTAGAAGTTGTCGGCGCCGTAAGACAGGTTCTGTGCGGCCGCGAGCGTGGCGGAGGAAAATGCCCCGCCGAGGATGGCCAGGTAAGAAGTGGTGAATCTCATCGTCTTTGATCCGTTTGCTGTGGATATTGTTTGATGAGGGACATCTTGACGGGTGCAGCTTTGGTCCTAATATATACCTTTCGAGTCTACACTTGGGCTGGCAGGCGATCATGGCCTACGCAGCGTGGACGGACGCCCAAGGGTGAAGACCTTCCATGACGTTCTTGGTCAAAGGTAAAAGGCCCGTCTCTTGGTGTTAGCGACTTCGTCGCCAGAAAGCTCAATAATGGAGTCTTCAGTTTGCAGAGTACGGCTTAGCTTGGGCTTGGCTCATCTCGCCTGGATTTGGCTCCTTGAGCTGTTGAGGCGTTACGATGCGGACATAGGGTGCGGGCACGAGTGCGGGCGCGGCTGTAGCTATCGGCTTGTCTGCATCATCATCACATACATGTGGCGGTCGTTGCAAGGTTCAACTGACCCGCCGTTCTTATCTCCAGCCAGCCATGGTGCTAGATGCCAGACATGTCAGTTCCACCGTAACCTGTCGACAATCTTGCGGCCGTGCCACTTCCACGGGTAGAAACCCGGCGTTCTGCACACCATCTCAAGTTTCACCAATGCCTTGTGACGCGCCTGCACACCTCGTCATGCTCACATATTCTCCTGGCATGTGCTTACTTGTTTGAAGCACCGACAGATAGCCGGGGAAGTTCAACTTACATGAGTGCCTTCGCGAGTATACCCTGCGGTCAATATAATAATGCGCAACTCATTTATGACAATCAAGAAGTCTGTACACATGGAGTTGGAGATGACACTTGGAAGTCATAGTCTTTACAGAGTAGACCTACTTCTAATACTATGTCCAGGCTTCTACGCTCAATTGCTTATATGACACTCGTAGTGTGACATCTAGAAGCCCTGGTATGTTTGTAACTAAGTGCGCAGAAGGACGTGGGTACTCTGTTAGAAAACCTTGACTTCTTGTGTAGGCGGACTTTTTGATGAACGATAGCTGCTCGCATCGAACCGAGGGGCCGGCTGCACCGGCTAGGAAGAATGAGTCAACAAGTCCGCTCATTAAGATATCAACAGCTAATGGAATGATAAGGTACGCACTTCTTGAAGTTTTCCACCTTGGGTGTGAGTAGTCTTTCGCTGAGATTTATGTCCGTAGCATGAGACTGCTTTGTTGCTTGTGTCCAGTTCGTCTTTGATGTTGACGCCTTCGTCATCAGAGCTTGTAAGAGCAATTTCCGAGCAAATCTTATCGACGAGCTCGTTTGAAACTTTGAACTTGAACTCCATCAGGTTGCTTGGATATATATATGATGCTAGGAGTTGAGGCTAGGGGCTTGTGGTCTGGCGGCTTCTGCTCGAGGAAAAAGGATCTGATGGAACAAAGTGAGACCAACCATTTGTATATCAATTTTGCAGTATATGTGCTCGTTGAGACGTTTTGTGGCGTAACTGTTGGGCTCAGTAAGCAGATTCGATCAAACAGTGTCTCCACCACAGAACTACTCGTGAAATACTTTTCGGTCCCATGAGACATGGCGTAAGTGGCAGCCAGCTCCGTTACAGCCACCACCATCGCACGCAATTTCGATATCATGTAAGCAAGGCCGAGCTTTCGATAGCATTTTCAGTCCAACTTCAATGTGCTTCGAGTGCCTGGCAGTGTATTCGAAGCTGATGACCCAGCTTTTTGCGACTGCCAAAGCTGACGCGTCTCGGGAACTCGACCAAAGCACGATGGTGTGTTCCGTCGGCACCGGCCAGATTCAGTATTCCCTCGCTCGGTGTCGTCCTCTTTCTTGAGTTTGGACCTTACATCACTACGCGGGACCCTCTGATCGTCCGTAGCTCCATCCTCGTAAGTGTTCTTCTGAAGGTGTGACCGATCCATCATCCTCCAATCTGACATCGGTTAATGTCTAAATAATCTTAACGAGACCCATAGTTGTGGTTTGGATTCCGGTCACTCTCGGCGTGCGGATAGGGAGGATGACACCAAGCGAGGGGATAGCACTTCATCATAGCGGCTGGTAATTTGAAGTCAAGATCCGCACTTCACCGCAGTCGCCCAGAGCCGCACGCGGCCATTCGCGGCCGCTCATAGGGCATGCGGAACGCCGCGTGCGGCTTCACGATCGCCGCTACCGCGCCTGAGTGAGTGATGACGGCAAGCGTATCGTCATGTAGGGGCTTGTTGATAACGATTGGGGCAGTCGAAGCTATATACGGCTTACCGCGGACCTCGTGTGGCAACATATGCTTCCAGGATCCCTGCTGTAGTCAGCATCAACTTCCCTCAATCGCATTTCCCAGCACGAATCGGCCTCACTTTGATTTTTCAGAATGCCTAGTCCATCGCTGCAGACGTCCTTGGACAACACCCATGTTGAGTATCGCAAAGTGGGACACAGCGGGCTCAGGGTGTCCGTTCCGATCTTTGGATGTATGAGCATCGGAGATTCCAAGGCAATGCCCTGGACACTCGAGGAAGAGGACGTACGTTGATTACTCTAACATACCGAGCACGCGATTGACAATTCTGCAGGCCCTGCCTCTCCTTAAAGCAGCCTTCGACAGAGGTCTTAACACTTGGGATACTGCCAACGTGTACAGCAACGGGTCTTCCGAGGCCATAGTCGGCAAGGCGATCGAAAAATATCAGATTCCGCGGGAAAAAGTCGTCATCCTGACCAAATGCTTTTGGGGTGTGAGCGAGTGTCATGGTGAGTTTGCGTCGGACGGGTATTGACAACAAAATGAGCTAACGAAGTCGATCAGACGAGCTGCACTGGACGAATCGAGAACTCTTTGAACCTTCTAAAGATTACCAGAACCAATACGGGCTATCGCGTACTGCCATTTTTAACCAGGTCGACGCTTCCCTCAAAAGGCTCAATACCTCGTACATCGATCTCTTCCAGATCCATCGATTCGATACGACGACCCCCATGGAAGAAACCATGAAGGCGCTTCACGACCTTGTGGAGCAAGGCAAAGTCCGCTACATCGGCGCCAGCAGCATGTACGCGACCCAGTTTGCTCGGATGCAATTCGTTGCTGAACGCAACGGGTGGACCAAGTTCATCAGCATGCAGAACCAGTACAACATGCTCTACCGCGAGGAGGAACGAGAGATGATCCGGTTCTGCAATGAGACAGGAGTCGGTGTGATTCCATGGGCTCCCCTTTGTCGCGGAAATTTGGCCAGGCCTTTGCAAGCAAAGGGCTCCACAGACAGGAGCAAGCTGGACGACGAACGCTTGACGACTGCGGATCGTGAGACCATTCAGCGCGTCGAGGAAGTCGCGGCCAGACATGGGTGCCCCATCTCGCACGTGTCTCTTGCGTGGATTCTGAAGCGCGTCACTAGTCCCATCATTGGATTCAGCAAGATCGAGAGAATCGACGAGGCTATCAAAGTGCGTGGCAAGGTCTTGACCGAGGAGGAAGAGCGATACCTTGAACAGCCGTATCAGCCCAAGGCTTACATCGCGCAGGAAACCCTGTGAGCGTGGCGGCAATGATATCGGATCACGTACGGCAGCTCAAGTAAATCGTGATTAGACCAAGACAGAAGGCGGAATCTCGTTTGCCCTCTTTCTCGTGAAGGCGAGTTCCGTATGCAAGTCAAGTGCTATCACAAAGTGAGAGTTCAGATCGCTTAGTCCGATGCCTCGGTGTCCGGCTTAGATAGGCAAAGACCTCTTTCACTGTATCTCCACATTCCGCCCAGACTCGCGGAGCAATTAGACAAGCATACGGCATGAACTTGGCGCAGCTTACAAGACCATCTTGACACAGCAGAGATAACCAATCACTAGAGGCGATGCCCGACACGATGTCGAGATAAGAGGCTATCGATAACACTTGCCAAGGCTTGCCAAGGTCCGCTGTGGCTGAATGATCTACCGCCGTTCTTCTAGCACTTCGAACTTGCCTTCGAATCCTCCAATCAATTTGTATCGTACCTGACAACGTGTCCAAGATGCATATCATCTTGCATTCATCAGCCGCAATAATAGGAGTTCGCCGTCAGGGCAGAAGCTCCCAAGACGAAGGCCGTAGGTTGTATATCACAGAGACATACGCGAGCAGCATGCTTCGTGACATCCAACTCTCTTTCATCTTTCCTTCATCATGAAAACTGGTAGTACCTATCTACAGTTCCTGGCTGCTGCTGCCCTAGTCGGACAAGTTGTCTCCGCCGAGACCATCGCCCAGATCAACGGCAACAAGTATCTTTCGCCATACAACGGAAAGAATGTGACAAACGTCAATGGTCTGGTCACTGCCAAAGTTCCAAGTGGTATCTGGATCAGATCTACCGCTCCCGACAGCGACGAGAGAACATCCGAGTCCGTCTACGTCTTCGACCGCAACTTTGGCAAGAATTTGACCGTCGGAGATGTCATTCAGTTGAACGGAACCGTTACCGAGTACAGATCGAGCAAGGCATACGTCTACCTGACCGAGATCATCAACCCAAAACTTGTGCAGAAGATCTCTTCTGGTAGTGCTGCCACACCTCGGATCATTGGCAAGGACACTTTGAGCCCTCCCAACAAGGCCTTCTCTGCTCTCGACAACGGAGATGTGTTCGGTGTTCCTAACAATGTCAGCTTGATCTCTGTTTCCAACCCCACCTTGGTCCCACGCAACTATGGCATGGACTTCTGGGAGAGTCTCAGTGGAGAGCTTGTCACTGTCAAGACCGCTCATGCATTGACTAAGCCTAACAACTACGGCGACACCTGGGTTGTTGGCGACTGGAAGGTCACTGGTCTGAACAGCCGTGGTGGTTTGACAACCGTTGACAAAGGTAAGTCAGGAAACATGGAGAAATATTGGAAGTGGCTAACAACCAGCAGATGCAAACCCCGAGGCAATCATCATCGGATCACCGCTGGACGGGTCGAAGAACCCTGCTATCACCAGAGTTGGTGACACCCTCGGCGACATCACTGGTATTGTCAGCTACTCATTTGGTTACTACACCATCTTGCCTTTAACAGCACTGAACGTTGTCAAGGCCATTGAGCCCAGACTTCCCCCACCTACTACTCTTATCTCCAGCGGAGACTGCAGCGGTCTGACCGTCGGCTCTTACAATGTCGAGAACCTCTGGGCTGGCTCTGCTCACCTAGTCAACATTTCCGACCATATCGTCAACTACCTTCGCAGCCCCAACTTGATCTTTGTCCAGGAAATCCAAGACAACAATGGAGAAACCAACGACGCTGGTTAGTAGACTTGCCACAATACGCTGACCATTGGTTGCTAATATCTTCGTAGTCGTGACCGCAAACCTGACTCTTACCACTTTGACCTCTGCGATCAGTAGTATCGGCGGTCCTGAGTACGAATTTGTCGAGATCGATCCTGTCGACGATAAAGATGGCGGTGCGCCGGGTGGTAACATTCGCCAAGCCTATCTTTACAACCCCGACATCCTTCAATTGCGCAAGCCAAACTTTGGCGCAAGCACGGAAGCCAACGAAGTCCTTCCTGGTCCTGAGCTCAAGTACAATCCTGGCCGTATCGATCCTCAGAACCCAGCTTGGACTGCTAGCCGCAAGCCACTCGTCGCTGAATTTGAGACACTTGATGGCAAGAACTCATTCTTCACCATCAATGTCCACTTCGGTAGCAAGGGTGGCTCTTCTTCAATTGAAGGCGATGCTCGACCTCCTGTTAATGGAGGTGTTGAAGATCGTCAGGAGCAGATGGAGCTCACTGCCGTAAGTCTCGTATCATGATACGACAGGAAGAAAGAACTAATGAGAAACAGAACTTCGTCGCCGACATTCTTGCTGAAGACAAAAATGCTAACATCATCGTTGCTGGTGACTTCAACGAGTTTGCTTTCGTCGAGCCTCTCGAGAATTTTTTGGCCATTTCGAACTTGTGTGATATGGATGAGGCCGCCAACATTCCTCAGCTCGAGCGATACACTTACCTGTTTGACATGAACAGTCAGGAGCTTGACCACATGTACATCAGCCAGGCTTTGAAGCCAAAGGCCCAGTACGAGCATGTCCACATCAACACTTGGGTCACCCTGGCTGAGCAGATCTCTGACCATGATCCTTCGGTCGCTAAGCTGAACATTTGCAAGAAGTAGAGGTCGTTCGAACGAATGAGGCGTCGAAGATTTATCTGAGGATCATGTTAGAAGAATATGTCTAGGATAAAATCAAAAGCAAAAGTGCATTTTTCGGAAGTCCGGATCTTTCTCTAGCACCACGAAGTCTTCCTTCCTTTTTAGATTCCTCGTCAGCGGAGTTCCTTGCAATGTTTTGCGGAAGGAGTTGGTCAACATGCAGGAAGGTCTCTTGGCAATGCACTTGACCTTGTAGATCTCTCCTTGGCGAACTCTGTCAACTCAAGCCCACGCGTCATCAATAACACCCGTTTTCTCCTGCTCTATTTACAACAATCAACACTGCTATCATGGATTCATCTTCGGTCTCGGCTTACCGCCAAAACACTCGGTAAAGAAAGAGCAATGCTTGTTCTCGTCTCACCCCCACCGATCGGGCAAAGATCGAGCGAGCCATAAAGTCGGCGTCTTTACCGGTATAGGATGAATCAATACGACACTCCGCTGCATGGCTTGCTTCGCCAAGTAAACTCACATCTTCACCATGCAAATCAATTCCTCCACGTGCGGGAGCAGGGCATGAGCGTGGCCGGGATCTACAATCAATAGCCAAGACGACTGAGGTATAAGTATTGTGCCCTATCGCTGTGAGGATGATTGTGTTCAGTCTTGTCTTGCTCGTGCCTGTCTTAGTCTGTTGTTGTTTACTGTCCAGTTCTTTGCTCTACCAACATGGCATCTACTATTGGTCTGGTCGCCGGTCTTGCGGCTTTGAATGTTGTGGCTGCTATGCCGTTCACTATTCCTTATCTGGATAAGAGTGGTCGTGTTGAGGTTCAAGGTCACCGTGGTGGTCTGAGTATGAGGACTGAAGAATCACTTTGGGTATGGAATGCGGTGTTCTCAGACAAGGATCATAGACTGACCAATGTTTCGTTACAGGCATTTGCTCATGCTTTGGTATGACGCTCAGCTGTGGACGAGTGCAGGCAAGCGACTAACAAGCAGACAGGAAGTTGGAGTTGATGTGCTCGAGATGGATACTGTCTTCACCAGTGATGGCGTTCCTGTCATTTGGCACGACGTAAGTGATTCACAAATTGTTCTCTGGGGTCTTTCTGACCATCATTTGAACAGCATTGGATCTACCCCACCAAGTGCATTGGAGAATACGTCAACCAATACATTGCAAACTTGACTCTGGCACAAGTCAAGACTCTGGATTGTTCGCTTCAGCTTGCAGCGCAGCCTCAACAAGAACGTGAGTTTCTTCGAGCCAATTTATGGAATTGCCATACTTATGAGCCTGATATAGTACACCCTGGAACCACCATTGCAACTCTAGAAGAAGTTCTTGAGCTAGTAAAATGTTATGGCGACGAAGGTGTTACGATTAATCTCGAAACCAAACTCTCGCCCACGGCACCGAACGAAACCCTATCCGTGGACACCTACATCACGGATTTGATCCCTATCCTTCAGAAGCACGGTCTCGAGTCCCGTACATCGATTCAATCTTTCGACTGGCGCACTCTCGTCGGCATCCATGCCGCTTATCCCGAAGTCACCATCGTGGCTCTTCTAGACGAAACAACAGTTGTGCCCGATGAGACCAACATGACCTACCCCTGGCTCGAGAACAGCGTCTACCCATGGCTCGGTGGCGTTGACCTCGACGCTTTCTCCGGGGACTGGGTAGCAGCGGCCCATTCCATTGGCGCATCTATTCTTTCTCCGAACCATGGCACTGGCAACGCCAGTGATGCCACTGTCAACACACCTGATTACGTCCCTTTTACGACAAAGGATGTTGTGGATAGAGCACATGGCTTGGGCATGCAGGTTATCCCTTGGACTGTGGATGCTGAGGTCACGATCAGCAAATTGCTTGATGATGGCGTGGATGCCATTATTAGCAACTATCCTGAGAGAGTGATGTATGTCGGCAGACAAAGAGGATTGAGTGTCGGAAGGGCAAGAAACCCGAGTAAGCCGGAGTGTTTGGTCAATGCGTCTGCATGAGGATATTTCGAGAGCAATACAGAGACCAGAGATGTCGATATGAGCTGTGTCAAAGAAGGATCTTTGTCTGCAGTCATACATGTTGTATCTTTGGAGTGGATCCAACCCGTTATGACTTGCTTATGAGCCGATCATGAATAGCCAAACTGATCCGTATCACTCGTACCGTAAGACTGAGCATCAGCTCTATCGGTTGAAGAACCACTCCATAGGTTGGAGCATGTCACCGAGATCATAGCCAGCGATAATATAAAGGAGATGAACAGGTCAGTGTGTCACGAAATGCTCCCGTGTTTCTGTTGTATCTTCCACCTTCCATATCTATCTCCAGATGAGTAGGGATCCGGATAGTTCATGTAGCATCACTGACCTGCTGTCCTCCCTTCGTCTCGTGTCTTGCCTTGACCGGAAGTTCTATCCAACGCGAAAAGGAATCTGAGTTCAAGCCTCACCGGTGACACACTCGTGCATCATGGCCACCAGTGCCCAAAGGAGGGATGTCAAGTAGAGAAACATCCCTTGCAGATCATATTTATAGAAGACGGGAACTCATGACCTGATGTCCAGAAAAGGTCGAGGTCTGACTATATAATTCTCACGGAACTTCTTGCGCAGGACTATTTTTCTCTTCATGCGACGCACATACATATCAAATCACCAAGCACTGCCAGATATCGGCATACCTGCGAGCAGATCAGACTAGACTTCTCGAGGAAAGTGTACATCCCTCAAAATCTCGGCCCCATTCAAACAGGTATAAAAGCACCTTCTTTGCAGAGTTCAAAATGATTATCGTTCTGATCGAGGACAACAACACTGGTCACTGGTATGGCATACTCGTAACCGCTCTGTCGCTCTACCCATGGGTGTCGAAATATTCCTTTGCCAATAGTAGAGACACTCGACGTCGCGCCTCGGGTCGACGATACCGAACTCTCCCTCTCCTTTCTCGCGCACCTCTCTACTTTTAATGGATAAAATAGGAAATCTAACTATGTTAGAACGGGTCTACGAGAGGAGTAAAGAAGGAGGTGCATCCGGGACCTGGTTCGCGACGTACGCGACGCCCCTAACTCTTTTAGCTAGGTGAATGAATATCTCTTAACTAAAGTCTACATCTATAGCAGAATGTGTGAACAGATCTTCTTGCCCTTGTATCTTTCCTGATGAATCTGTCCACTTGTTAAAATTGAAGGTTTTATAGAAAGTAGCAGTCGTTCTATGCTATCCCTTGCATAGCACAACATATGTTGCTCCTTACATACTGTACTTGGTTTCCCTTGCTGAAATCACCAATAGAAAAATGTTTGCAGTAAGGCATAGTAATATGTAGAAACTAATAATCCTCCGCAGAGAGTACAGAGAGTGCTTTTCTACGTTTTATGACCTAAGTCATCCCTCTTTCTTAAGACTAGCTATAGGGAAGTGACTGCAGTAATGCATAATAATATTCAGAACTAGTAGTCATCCGTAGAGAGTGCTTTTTCCTTTTCTAGGCAGATATTCGTCTAGCGTCGCTAAGTACCTCCTCTGCTCGAGCCTGTGGTACAGTGTAGGCAGACGGTCGCCTAGCGTCGCTAAGGTTTGCGTAGAAGGGTCGTCATAAGCACCAAGCCCATAATTGAGACGACAGTGATGTGATTAAGACGATATGGCAATTGCTGAGCGATACGAATAATTAAAACCGCGGTCGAGAGCTGGCTTGGGAAGAGAGATTCACACTATTACGCTTTAGTCCCAAAACAGCTTCGTGCAGGTGATGAGATGTGAGGCAAAATGAGCGATAACATATCTACCGAATGTAGTTGGACTGCATCTTGGTTGGTATCAACGCGAAGTTCGATCCCAGATGAAGGAAGGTGAATCCGAGACCGGCATGAGATAAAGTCGAGCCACATTTGGCAAGGCCCCAGAGAAGCTTGAATACGAGCACGGAGAGAAGAAGGATGAAATGAAATGACTTTTGAATTGAAGAGGAAAACGCCACCACCAATGCGATAAGCAACAATCTAAATCTAACCAGTGTGGGTCATAGTACCAGCATTGGTATCGATAGTAATTTCCAAACCAGGGTTGATGACAGCCTGGTTGAAAGAATACTGCAAGAATTTGCCAGCTGGAAATAAGTCAGTTTCAACGTCATTTGTCACAACAGTCAAGGGGAGGGGGGATAACATACCGGTTCGACTTTGAGCGCCGACGGTTGCGCTGAGGCCATTGTACGAAACGTCAAAGTACTTGTACTTCACAAGGCCGACCTGGTTTTCGTAAAAGGTCATGATGAAGTGGAAGTACTCGGTCGGGCGCTGGTAGGCGCTAGTGTAGAACTCGAATTGCAATACTCTTGAGCCGACCTCGCCGGTGATGTCGTAGTAGATGCCCTGCTGGGTGCCTTGGTAGATGAACAGGTCGTCCCAGTAACCCAGAAGAGTGGTATCGGCGATCACTGTGTTAGGAAGAACTGTGTTGGAGTAGGTGCCAAATCCTGTGTTCAGGGAGACACAACCGTTGATCTCGAGCCAGATCGAACTGGAAGTCTTGCCAAAGGCACCGATGGGGAAAGGAAGGTCCAGGTGATAGTACAAATCATCGTAACTGCCAGGCGAGCCAGAGAGACTTCCGATGATGGCTGTAGGAGAGGCGAGCTGGACACCAGGGACGGTCAAAGTACCGTAAACTGTGGTGGTTGAAGCGGAAGTCACGGCGACGGTCGTCTGAGGGGCTGAGGCGGTGCTAACGACAGTAGTCGTGGCACGTCCAGTTGCGATAATTGAGCAAGAAGCGCTGATACGCGAAGCTGGCCAGTTGGCGAACTTGGCAGGAGTGGCAAGGGCACGGCGAGCGAGGCCGGTAGAAGAGGCGGTCTGAGGGCTATCAACGGGCTTGTTCGTGTAAGAGGGGTCGATGGACTCGATGATGGAGATGCTGTAGTCTAAGCCAGTCTCGGTGCCGTTACCATCACGTCTAACACGGGCTGCATGACCGGCGGCCGCAGTGATTGTGGCGGTATAGATGGTGCTGGTCACTACGTTGACTTGGGTGCTGGTGACTGTAGTGGGGGCAGGAGTGAACGAGGAAACAATAGTCGAGACCGGAGGGATGTAGTTGATGTAAGCAGAGCAGAAAGCGCTATCGGTTGATGCACAGGCCGGGGTGCCATCATCTGTAGTGTTGCCGTACATAAAACTGAAAGACATGGTGTACTTGTCGGATCCGCGATTTTGGCCGGTGTTTGTGGCATAAGTCGAGCTCCATTGCTCGGTGTACATGCTGCAGTACTGTCCTTGGCCGACACCATTCTTGTTCAAGATGTAAGTGTTGAAGAACTTGCACAACTTGGGCTTAGAGCCATCAGAGGGAGGGTTGGCAATGTTGTAAGCACTCTGGGCATCACAAGCGGCAGAGCAGAGACGAGCATCGAAGACGGCTTCGTTGAAGAGCTTGTAACCCATATAGGTATCAGCGCCATTGCAGTCGGTAGGAGCGTTCATGACGGCAGTGTTGAGGAACTTGGGGGTAGTGTAGCCCGAGATGACCTGGTACTTGGTGGTTGTGTATCCGTTGCTGCCAGCGATGGCGACCTCGAAGGAGCTTCTCATCTGGCCACCATTGGTGAGAGTTGTGGTGTCAAGGTTGCCACCCCAGTAAGAGCATTTGATGTTGGCAAAAGCCGAGGGGTTGGTGCATCCGGTACCAGGTTCGACAGTAGGGTCTCTTTCAAAGTAGATGTTGAAAGCCAGACAACCAGTGATGGAGTTACACTTGTTTGCACAGATCGAGGGGTCGTAAGAGGAGACCGTCTGGTAGCCCAGATAACCGTAGGCGCTGGAAGCCTTACCGGAGTTCTGGAAGTTCAATGCGTACCCGCTAGGGGTGACTGCATTGTTGGCTTTGCCCGCTGCGATCGTATCGGCACGAAAAGCAGAAGCGCTGGATACATCGATGTTGTAGACATTGGCCATGGTCGGTTGAGCAGCGCATGCAGCGCGAGCTTGCAGAAGATCGCGTTTCTCCTGGAGAAGAGGGCTGTCGGTGACATCGGCGGCAGCAGCGCTGATGGCGGCAGTAGGATCGTAGGTAACGACCTGGGCAGTGAGACCAGGCACCATGGTCACTGTGGGGGTGTAATCCGGAATCTCGTCCAAGTTGATCAACTGCGGACGAGGAGCTGCGGCAGCCAGAGCTGCCAAAGCAGAAAAGGCAAGAGCTTTGTTGAGCATCTTGAAGTGTTTGATAGAACCGTTGATCTGTCGAAGAAAGATGATCAAGATGTCGACAAGAGAGGATTGAGGAAGGAGGTGATTGCTCTGCTGTGTGAAGGCATCTAGGAGCAGGAATGCTGCTATCCTTATATACGCTCATGAGCGGTCCTCGATCTTGTGGCTTCCGCACTGAAAACATAACACAGCCTGAATTTTCACCATGGGCGGCTGTTCAACACGAAAAATGCTCTTGCTCATCTGCGGTATAGTTCAGGGTTATGCTTCAAGCCTTGTTGATGGCTGAGCTGAAGTGGTCTGGCATCTTGGAAGGAGCTGAAGAGAGAAGGAGGTTGGAAAGCTCTTCGCACGGACTCTGGATGCAGAAAGAGGTTGCGGACTGACCGAAGCCCTGAAGTTCCAAGTGCTTGGAAGTCGTCTGGTCTTCTTCCAGTGTCCAGTGTCCATGGTTGATTGTGAGCAATGTGTCTTTCAAAAGATATTGTTGCTACGTCTGTTGCAAAGCAATCAAGTCATGGCCTGTCTTGTAGCACCAATATCTCGTGATTCGAGGTTTAGAATCAGTGCAGCAGTAGACGTGGGGATGAACATCTTTCTGGAGTCGTCTCCGTGGGGAGAAATAAAGTTCTTCTTGACGGGTTCGCGAACCGCTAGCAGCTGCAGCCATTCTCTCTTTCGGGTCCAAGACCCTTCACCACTTTCAGAAATCCAGCTGAATACAGTAGTCTGATATTTTCCGGTTCCTGCGCTAGCGCTCCATGTCAAACTACCAAGAGTTCTTCGTCCCTTGCAGGAACCGAACAAAGGGTCTCAGTCGTGGTCATATGGTCAGGTAGCCACTGCTTTGACCATAGTCCGTGATTCACAGCTGGACTGATTTGAAAGCGTAGTTGTTAAAGGTCTCGGCCATAGCGCGAAAGATCGGGTGACAAAGACATCTCGTACTCCTAAATTCTGCCAAGAGATCTAACAGGAGTAGCAGTCCGCTACACGTGCTAGCTCCTCCCGGTCATCCCCGTGCTACGGTCATCCCCGTCCTAGTTCGCGGGTGGCTTTCTTCTAGAATTCCAAGATCTCGATACGGGAATGTTGATTTAAAGTCTTGATCTCGCGAAAAACACGCGAGGTTTGAGAGTTTTGTGCCATCTCGAGGAGAGGCGAAGGCTGAAGCCGTTATGAGATGAGCCGTTCTCAGCTGACATGTTCAAAGCTAAGCCGTACAGTCGGGTTGAAGGGTCGTCTGCGCAGACCTTAAAGACGCGAGACATGGAGAAAAAGGGGAATGGAGAAGACTTTTGCTTGGATTTTTGCCGTGTTTTGAGACACCGCTTTTTTTCCATCTGGCCAGTGGCCAGCTCTGCACGGGAACCGGGTGTGAATTCTCCCGGGTTGTGCTGTTTCGTCCAGACTCGAGAACGAGCCAGGTAGATGGAAACCACAATATTAAACCAGAGAGCAAGAAGAAAACGAGGTGAAGAATAAAGACTTGGGTACTGGCGCATGGGGTGGCTTGACGTCGACGAAGGTCTATTCGTGATGTACCTGCGGAGTAAACACCGTAGGATTCGGACGCCATGACTTCAAGCGTCCCTTCCAGCACGCAGGGAATATTTCCTGACCGAAACGCATACCTGACGCAATGCACAACGCATTTCACAGACCCAAATCGATAGGAGATGGAACAAATGAACTTGATAAAACCATGGATATCTCTACACCCCAATTTCAACCTTACATACTCTTCCTCGGGCCCTTGCCTCCAGCGGATTTACCACCAGGTTTACCTCCCTTCTTACCGCCTTTCTTCTTGTCTGCGTCGAGGACACCCTTGCCCTGCCTCTCAGCCTTACCCTTCTTCCAACCACCACCTTCCATTCTCTCGTCCTTGTCTTCCAACTTCTTCTTTTGCTTGTTCGATAGCTTCTTGCGGTCGCCCTTGAGTTTGGCACCGGCAGTCATGACACCATTGAGTTCTTCCTTTCCTCTGATCTTGGCTGCGCGCTTGTCCTTTTCAGATTCGAACCATGTTTTCTTGGGTCTGCTGAGGATCTCATCTTCGTGCGTCATGATGTTTTCCGTCCTGCGCATTTGCATTTCTGTTGTTGCGAGGACCTTTTCTTCCTTCTCCTCCTTGAGTACATCTTCGATCTCGACTGCGAGCAAGTCGACCTTTCGTGACCAGTCGTCTGCGATTTTGGGGTCGATGATGCGGGATTTGATGATGGCGCCTTGGCCTCTGGCAGTCTTGACGGCGGCTTTGACGACTTTGCGGTCGGGTTCGGCGGCTAGTGTGCAGGCTTTACCTTGTCTACCAGCACGAGCCGTACGACCGACTCTGTGGAGGTAAATCTCCTGGGTTTGCGGTGCCTCGTAATTGATGACAGCGTCGACGTTCTTGATATCCAGACCACGAGAAGCGACATCGGTAGCGAGAAGGAAGTGTGCGGTACCGGATCTGAAAGCCTCGATTGCGTTGATACGTTGTTCTTGTGACATGTTTCCGTGAAGCTCTGCGGCCTTGAGGCCAAGAAGACCGAAGATAACACGGACGCGATGGGCTTCCTTCTTTTGACGGAAGAAGATGATAGTCTTTGTGCTGAAGGATTCATGGACCAGGTGGAGGAGGTAACCAATCCGCTTGTCTTCTCTGCCGGGACGCAGACGGACGAACTCTTGCGTCAAACCTGCGACAGTCTGGCGCTTTGAGTCGACCATGAGGCGAACGGGGCGGTTGAGACCAACACGAATCAGGTTGTCGATACTTGAGGTCATGGTGGCAGAGAAAAGCATGGTTTGTCTTGACTTGGGAATGGTTGTCAAGATCTCGTTCAACTCGTCAGCGAAACCGTCTTCGAGCATTCTGTCAGCTTCATCGAGAACAAGAATCTCGATAGTGTCGACCTGGAAGGCTGACGAGTTGCGCATGAAATCAATGAAACGACCGGGAGTAGCGATAACGACATCAGGACGTTGCTTGAGGGCAGCCTCCTGCTCGCGAGAGCTCATACCACCAATAGCCTGACCGAATGTGATGTCTGTGAAACTGGCTAGCTTGACTGCAACGTTGTAACATTGGAGAGCCAGTTCACGAGTGGGCATGAGAATGGCGACACGGGTGGTGGCAACCTTTTTCGGGCGGTATAGCAGACGCTCGAGGATAGGGATGATGAAGGCGGCAGTTTTACCGGAACCAGTAACGGCACCTCCGACAACGTCCTTGCCGAGCAGAGCAACAGGAATAGCCTTGTGTTGGATAGGTGTGGGAGCGGTGAAACCGACAGATGACAAGCCCTTGATGATGGGACGTGACAGGCTGAGCTCCTGGAATGAGCCTACCGGCTTTGCTCCAGGACCCTTCTCGCCCTCCATATTTGACTCTGGGGCGAAGAAAGCGGCGCGCTTTTCCTCCTCTTCTGCATCCTCCTTCTCTTCAGCGTCTGAGTCGTCTGATGGCTCGTCGTCGGGGTGGGGAACATGCTCGGCAATAGACTCATCATCAGAATCGTCTCCTGCCTCGCTGTTGCTCTCGTCGTCGCTACCCTTCTCTTCGTCCTCGTCATCCTCCTCGTCTTCAGAGTTGATCTCGACTCCGGGAGCAGCACCCATACCGAAGGCATCCTCAGCTAATGTCTCGTCCTCGCCGTCACTCAGACCGGCGAATTCGTCCTCTTCCTCTCCTGCCTCTGCTCCATCCTCTGTCTTTTGCTCCTGCCTCCTCTTGGCGATAATGTCATCAATGTCTACTAAACGCTTGCCAGCATTCTTTTGCGCATTGTGTGCAGTCCAACCATCGAAATCTTCCATATTCGCCGTCGTGCCATCGCCCAGCTGGAATTCGAACTCCGGATCCAGGTCCTCATCGATAGCTGCTTCCTCATCTGATTCAGGCTCCGGTTGCGCCTTCTTCTTTTGTTTCTTGTTCTTCTTGTCCTTTTTGGAAGGAGCGATGTCTGAATCGCGCTTGCGCTTGTTGTTTGATTTAGGTGCCGGTTCGGTTTCTTCTAATTCGTCGGCGAAGCCATCTTCGTTGTCGGAAATGGTGAATACGAAGTCGTCATCGAGAGGTGCCATTGTCGCGGGTGTTTTGGGTATTGGGCGCAAATATCGGTCGTTCACAAAAAGTTGATGGCGGAACGCTCAGAAAAAATCATGGGCTTGAGCTTTCGAGGATATGCTCCCGAACGCAAAGCTTATCTAGAGGCTGTCTCTAGCTACAAGCGGCTCCATAAAGCTGCTACAATGATTCACGAACTTACGCTAGATAGAGATATCTACTAAGGGTCTAAAGCTTTTAAGCTCTCACTGAATCTATCTGCAATTCCAATAACTTCCTGGATTCCTGCAGTCAAAATTTGAGCCATCTGGTAGTCGGGGAATGTCACGCTGGATAAGAGGACCCTCAACGCCGCGTAACGATCAGCTCGGAGGTTCTGATTCTGCCCCGCAATCCATAGGCGGTGAGGATGGCGTCGCATGGCACATGCCCGCATTCATCAATGTTGAACTGACCAACAATCCGTCTTCGTGTCCAAACCACTTCCATTGTCCACCACAACCCTCTCCAACCACACCAGCTCTTCCACACAAACCAACTATCAACCACACCAATCAACCAACCTCCACAAACCTCAACAAATCAACCTTCACAAACGCAAACATGACCGACTCAACATACCCCCTCACAAACCCCCCAACCGACCTCTCAGCAATCTCCCAAATCGACACTTCAATCCTCTTCCCCACCTTCACCGTCCCCGACGCCTGGAATTTGGGCTGCCTCCTCCGCAGCCGCCTCTCCACTTTCCCTTCTCCAACCGTCATCTCGATCACCCTAGCAAACGGCACACCTTTATTCTACACAGCCGTACACCCGGGAATCACACCCGACAACAGTCATTGGGTGGCCAGAAAAAGCGCTACCGTGTTGAGATTTGGGACTTCTACTTGGTATATGCATAATAAATTCCAGGGTGATGAAAAGGCTTTTGCGGAGAAGTATTGTTTGCAGGAGAAGGCGAAGGAGTATGCTATTCATGGTGGTGGATTTCCGGTTAGAGTCAAGGGTGTGGAAGGGGTTGTTGCTGTCATTGTGGTCAGTGGACTGAAGCAGCAGCAGGATCATCAGATCATCGTGCAGACTTGTCGCGACTTTTTGGATGGGGTGGGTGAGGGTGATGAGAAGAGAAAGGAGGATTAGAAAGGATCGTGATTGGAGCCAGTCAGCAGAGCATATGAGAACAGCATTGAGGAAGCAATCTGAGCTGGTACAGACTGTTGTCTTTTGTGAAAATGATTCGTCTCAGGCAACTGTGAAAATGGTTCGTCTCGGGCAAGAAGCATGGTCTCACGTCTCTCTCCTCATTGACGTCAGTAGGATCAGGACGAAAATTGGAAAGTTGCATTGACTACTCTTAACTGTTTGCTATGTCGGAGGGAAGGTGTGAAAGGGAAAAAAGTGGTGAAGCAGAAACAACAAGGGGGTATCCTTTTTTCGCGAATCGCAAATGAAATCGGCCAGAGGGATCGGACGAATGCAGCGCCTTATGCTCCCAGAACTCCATCAACCCAAAATGAAACCACGCTTTTTCTCTCCTCTCTCGTCCGTGCTGCATCACTATATCCACAGGATATCAAATACTGACAGGGCAGAGCCCTCGCGTCTTACCTAGCTTGTGATCATTAGGTATGGTTAGTATTTTGATCCGGCACTGTAGGTTAGCAGATGACCCTTTGGTAGTAATGCTGAAAAACAAAGGCGAAAGGGGTGGAGGTAAGAAAATCAGGCGGAAACAGCGTTCCGTCTTGCCTTGAACCGTTGATGTCATCTCCAGGAATCAACATCATCGATCAGAGTCAACACATCCTTCATAGGATTTTCCTTGACGTTTTGGTATAAAGTCACAACCCATGTTGAGATGGGAAACACTCATGAAGCTCGTGCTTTCTTGTTGTCTTGCTCATCATCGACTTGATCGAGTTCGGAGAACGAGCGCTTGCCTCCAGGCGAAGCTTTACTTGAGGTATTGGTAAGTACCGGCGCGAGTCCAGCGCCATCATCCCCATAGCCTTCTTCGTCTTCGTCGTCAAAGTTGATCTCTTCGTAATCGTCATCCTCAACTCTGGGTGAGTGACGTTTGGCAGTAGCTTGGCCGACAATAGTATCGGCCGCAGTACTACCGTTCTCGGCAACTGGTTCGGTTTCAGGGACCAAGTCGTCAGCAACGTTGAGCTGTTCGGCATCTTGTGCGCTGCCGTCTTCGGTCTCGGACACTTGAGCCTGGGCAGATCCTTCGGACCAAGTCGCGGCGGGATCATGTTGTGCCTCGGCGGCAGAAGCTTCAACATCTTCCTCCGCTTGGAAGTGGCTGTCATCGTCCACCACTTGCTCTTCATGGGCATGTGCATCTTCAACTTCGTTTACTTCACCGTCCTGGTAATCGTAGTTCTCATCGAAGAATTCGCCCTGGCCGAACAGGGATTCTTCTTCGCCGTTGGCATGTTGTTGCTCGATTTCGGCCGGCTCTTCAGGACTTTCCTCTTGGGTGACATGCTCGGAAGCCTGATCATGCTGAGCATTATCATCATGGCTCTGTTCATCGTGGTGAACTTCATCTTGCACTACAGCCCCTGCATCGCCAGTCGTAGAGTGAGGCGCGGCAGAAGAATGATCGTCTTGACCAGTCTCGCCAACCAACTCAGATTCATCTCCTTGGGCATCGAAGTACTGAGTCTCATCTTGGGTGTACTCGGATTGGTCGACTGCATCGGCGGGCGCATCGTGCTGAACCGATGATTCACCCTCATACTCACCCACTTGGCCCTCTACGTGTTGGGCAGGGTCGGTCTGTTCATGATGTTGCTCTTCAGCTTGAGGAGCCGGATGGTCCTCAGTCGTGTGCTCCTCCTCGGTGGCAGCTTGTCTGCCGTTCTCGATCAAATGCTGTTGTTCATCGGGCTTGGCGAGCTCGTCAAAGTCATCGTCAAAGTCCTCATCAGGCAATTCGGTCGGTTCGTCATACTCGTAATATTGTAAGAAAGAGAGCTGAGAGAAGCCCTTGCCTTCGGAAATAGCCTGTGTGATTGCAGCCATACGGTTGCTGAATCTTGTTTTAGTAGTCAATGATACACGGAATGGCGGAGGATTGTCATTGCCGTCAAGCCTGTGGAGTTGCAGATACATGTCAAGTAGCTCGGAAAAGCTAGTGGAAAAGGCGGGTGTCGAGTCCTGGTGAACGTTGTTAGTGGCTGTGTATGAAGAGAAAGCGAGATGTTCAAAACTTACTTCGCTCACATAGAGGTCCAACTCCTCGACGCCAAGGACCAGCTCTTCGTCTTCACTTATGCCATCACCAAGAGCAGTGCGGCAAGCTTGCAGCAAATCGCCAAGGCTAGTGGTCACGAGATTCTCGTTTTGCAGAAGGTACTGCTCAGGCACAGCAGGGTCTCTCGAAGGGAAGAGATAGACCTCGTTTTCCTGATACTCGACTATGGTAGGGTGCAGACCCGTCACGGTGGGTGAGTTGGCCTGTCTCTCACGAGAATAGTCTTCCGGAACGGTGTAGTTTGAGAGATCGGTCTCTTGACGGGTCAGAGAGGGTTGGAAGGATTCTTCATCGGCTTCCTGAGCGACACCAGTTTCGACATTGTCATTACCTTGTTCTTTGTGCTCATTTTCGGTGGGGTAAGCGGCGTGTGCGCTCTCGTCGACGTTGTCGTTTGTTGCGTTAGGGAATTCAGTAGACTCTATGACAGTCTCATGGGCGGGTGGCTTTGTCTGTTCGGCAGAGTCCGCAGCAGGGGAAGGCTGCGCCTCTTCTTGGGTCTCAGGCTGGGGCTCTGAAGTTACTTCGTGTGTGGATTGTGCTTGGGCGACATTTTCGGGTTTTTCGTTTGTGGCGTCTTGGTCGCGAATGGGTTGTTGTGCTTCAGACTGTTGCTGGGTGTCTTCTGTTTGGGTTGCTGTGTTGTCAACAGGCTGAACACCTTCGGTCAGAAGTTCAGAAGCGACCTCTGATTGGACGTGTTCGACAGGCTCTTCAACAGGAGCAGACTGCTCGACGGGTGCTTGATATTGAGGCTCTAGGTGACTCTCGGGCTCGGTGTGTTCTGCCGGGTTCATGGGAACGTCTTCTTCGTCTTCACTGAAATCTAGGAGTTCCTCGTCTTGCTCTTGGGGCACTGGCGCATCGTCTTGCATGATACGGTCTGGGTCATCAAGGTTGGAGTCGTCAATCATGAGATCGTCGTCCAGGCGGTCAGACTTTGGGTCTTCTTGCATGTGATGGTCGTCTTGCTGAAAGGATTGCTGTTGGAAAGATTGCATGTTTGTGTCGACGGCATCGGGGGCGTCAAGATCAATGTCGATGTCTGCGTCCATGTTGCCGTATTCGGATGAGATTTCCATGGAATCTTCAGGCTGTTGTAGGCCGAAGGTGGGTTGGAGAGCGGTAGCCATAACGGCTGAGAGGAGCAGCGAAGGTAATACTAGAAGTCGGCAAGGGGCTGTGTGTTGTGCGCAGAGAACAAAGGAATGCCGGGCTTGTGAAAGGGTGGTGGAACACGGCTAGCGGCTTGCCACACGAATACACATCCAGATGCGCGTAAACTGCGGAAGGATCAAGGATCTTGAACAGGAATGAGGTGATATAAGCAAATTTCGTGCTGGTATTATCGGCAGGTACAGAGCGTGAAGGTCCAAAGTGTGCCGTTCGTTCTCGCGTCACGAAGTGTTTGAGAAAGAGAGAAGTCGGGCTGCTGAGACAAGCTGAAGACGAAAACGGCCAGGCTGCAATTGCTCGCGAATTCGAGCGCGGCGGAAGTGACCGCGGAGCCTTGGCGCGCTCTTCCCTTGGCGGAACGACGAATCGCTGGCCAGGCAGGAGCAAGAGCGTGGGGAAGTTTAGGAGAGGACAACTAAGGTCCCGAATAACAACGAGCTTATACCTTACTTTTCCACTCGTTGTCTCGAGGTTTCATACTCCCATCTAGCCTATCTAACACTCTTCACAATGGTGATTGAACAGCCTCCACTCGTAACATCAAGCACATCAACAGCTAATGCAATGGTATAGGTCGTTTTGGCAGCATCCATCTGCACGCGCGGCGGCAAGGCCGTCCTCTCACGTCAATTTCGTGAGATGCAGCGATCCAGAATCGAAGGTCTTCTCGCCTCTTTCCCTAAGCTCGCCGACAGTGGTACCCAGCACACAACAGTCGAGCAAGACAATGTCCGCTTCGTCTACCAGCCCCTTGACGAGCTATACATGGTCCTCATCACCAACCGCCAATCCAACATTCTCCAGGACATCGACTCGCTACACCTCTTCGCACAGGTTGTTACCAGCATCTGCAGAAGCTTGGACGAGAGAGAGATTCTGCGCAATGCCTTTGAGCTTCTCAGTGCTTTCGATGAGCTTGTCACTCTGGGTTACCGCGAGAACCTCACCCTGAGTCAGATCAAGACCTTCCTCGACATGGAATCGCACGAGGAGCGTATTCAAGACATCATCTCAAGAGTTCGTCCGATGCTTCTCGTCCGCAGCTGGTCGCATACTGACGCAGCACACAGAACAAGGAACTTGAAGCCACCGAGGAGCGCAAGAGAAAGGCCAAGCAACTCGAGATGCAGCGCAAGGAAGCCACCCGTTCTGGTCGCAGCAACATGCCCACCGCTCCCTCATATCCCACCTACACCCCGCCGCCTACTCAACCAGCCGTCACCGATACCTACGACTCGTACAACGCAGAGAAGAACAAGTCCTTCCAGAAGTCGCTTCCCGCCAGAAGCAAGGGTATGCAGCTTGGAAAGAAGACGAAGACGACATCCATGTTCGAGCAAGTTCGCGGGGATCTCGGTCCCGAGGCAGAGGCCCCTCTTATTCCCTCAGCACCAGCTGCCAGCGCTCCTGTCCAAGCCGCCGCCCCTACCGCTTCTTCCGATCGCGATGGCATCCATATCACAGTCGCCGAGACCATCTCGGCCAAACTCAGCCGAGAAGGCTCCCTCGAGTCCTTCGAAGTCAAGGGTGACCTCCAGCTTCGCATCACCGATCCCTCTCTCACACAAGTTCAACTCGCTCTTGCATTGGGCGACACCCACGGCGCACAGCTCAACTCGCATCCCAAGGTCGATAAGACCGCCTTCAAGAACGACAAGATCATCCAACTTACCGACACTTCAAAAGGATTCCCCGCAAACAACTCTATCGGTGTCATGCGTTGGAGATTGGCTGCAAAGGCTGAGGACATCAGCGATCCTCCCATCACATTTACCGCTTGGGTAAACGAGACTGGATCTGGCACTTACAACATTACCCTGGAATACGAGCTTACTGGTGGAGATGCATTGAACGATGTCACCGTTTCGATACCCTACCAAACCAGCGAGCCTTCTGTCTCTAGCTTCGATGCTGTATACGAGGTTTCTGGTGACAGCATTGACTGGACTATTGGCGATGTCGACGATACCAACGCAACCGGCAGTTTCGAGTTTGAGGCTCAAGCAGAGAGCGAGGCTGAATTCTTCCCCATGAGCGTCCGCTTCGCAAAGACTAGACCATATGTTGATGTTGATGTGAGTAATACTGACTTTATACATTCGGACCTTGCTGACATAGTTTCAGGTATCATCGGTGACTCTTTTGAACATGGGCCAAGACGTTTCTTTCTCAAAGGGCATCAAGTCGGTGGCGGATGGATACCTGGTGGTTTAAAGGATCTGGTTGGATCAGGCGTAATTAGATTGTGTCACGAAAAGCGAACGAGTATTGGCTATTATCCCAGCAGATTTCATTTTCCTCGTTCCCTTAATCCTGTACGTGTGATATCACAATAGGATTGACTGCCTTCCTGATTATATACTTTCTTTCCACCCACGACTGCCATTTTCGTGTGCCAAGACATTGAAGTCTGGATGTAAACAACCATTTCCAGCAACTGTCAATCATTGACAAACCATGTCACCAACTCAACAAGAACACTTGATGCAATCGAAAGATTGAATGAAATAACATAATGGCCGAAGAGCCTTGTCTTCCGCTACAATCAGAGAAAGTATTGTCCTATGCGATCAACCCTCACCTCCTCGCCTATTGCCCGCGGACAGATCTACTTGCGGTTGTCACCCAGGATGAAGTGATCGAGGTTTATCGCATTGGTGGTCAACGTGCTTTCGTTGTCAAAAGAAAGAGCCCATCTACAACTATCGTCGGCCTCGAATGGATACGTGATGGTTCGTTTTCTGGACTTATCAAGCTTGACCAACAATTTTAACGCAAGCAGGTAAATGTCTGGCTGTCGCTCTCAATACCGGTTATGTGGACATCGTTTCTGGAGAAACTGGCAAAGTCATCAGACATGGCGGTGATGATCCTTTCAGCATCGATGCCGCAAATCCCAAGTCCAAAACGACTCGCGGCGAAATCACTTGTCTAGGCTGGGGGACAGTACTGACACGAGAGACGGCCAACCCGAGGAAATCATCAAAATCTGGACTAGATCAGTCCATGATTGATGACCTCTGGACTCGCCTCGGATTGAAGCATGAAGATAGGCCGCAAACAGACGATGGGGACGATGATCTGGAAGCGCAAGGGCAAGAAGCATTGCTAAAAGATTTACCTCGACAATTAGCATACCTTGATGTTGAGTCTGTATTACCTCGACTCAGCCCCATTCCTACTCGGCATACTGCAAGCGGCCGATACGACATGTTCTCCACGCAAGCTGCTCTAGACGACTACTTTGATTCGATGCAAAGAAAGGATCGGCTTGCAGCAGATGTCATGTTTGTGGGCCACGCAGGTGGCAGAAACAGAGTCACGGTCGACGACATTCTCGAGATCAAGTATACACCAGACTACCCAGGTGCTGATATAATGTGGCCTATGGAAGAGGAAGATGAAACACCGCATGCTCTCGTATCTCTATCATACACATCTCATCCTCGATCAAAGCTTCATGCTTTGCTACGAGCAGAGCCTGATAATATACTCTCTGATGACTCCCAGCCCGGCCACAAGAACCTTCAGCTGAGTCTGTTTGATATTCCGCTCATGTCATCTGGCGGATCACATCTGCATCTGATTGTCTCACGGACAGCACAGCTTCGCGATCTGTGTGGTTACATCTCGTGCAGCATTGTATCGGCCAAAAGCGACTGGACTACACATACCAATTTGCCCTCGAGATTCATGGAGATGATCAACGAGACATTGGAGGAGAAGGGCGAGGGTGTTCTGGAAGACAATCTGTACCACCTCGCTATGACTGGGAACTTTACACCAACGATTCTGGAGTGGCTGCGCGATGAGTTGGCAGAGCGTGGTCATAAGAGATGGGATCACGCAATGACGACATTATACACAGAACTCTCCAAGATCTTGCACACTAACCTCCTACCTGTCCTCGAACGCAGTGCTGTTGTCGCGACAAATCTTCGAGGCCTGGCCCGCTACTACTCGGACACACCTCACTTCAACGTACCACCAGAAGCTTTCACCTCTATCCTTGCAATTCTGTCATCCCTCCAGCTTCTTGTTCACGAAACAGTGCAAATACTTGGAAGAGAGCAAAGACAATTCCGCGCTTTCTCGAAATGGCTGCGACACCAAATTGATCTCGCAGCTGCCGATCCAGACTCGTTGAGCGCCAAAGATATGGCCGAGCGCGAGACACCACAACTGGATATCTCAAACACATTAGCATATCTCGAAGGTGGATTGACCAAGAGCCGCTTGAAGGCAATCGTGTTCTCCACTCCTGAAATCGAGGCTTCCCAACAGCCAACAACCAAAGATCTTATCAGCTGCATCCACTCAGCCAGAATCGGTCAAAACGACGCCGAAAGCGAGAAACTGCTCTCCTTACACCTATGGAGTTCCCACCTCACCCACGTCTGTAAATCCGCCCATCAACACATCACTCTCTGGCAGCAAAGCTCAAAACCACAAACCCTGGACATACCCTGCAGAACCACCGCCGCTTCCTCCGTCCAATCTCACCTAGACGTCCGTATGCTAGAAACCTCACCCCAGCATTTCGAAACATTCGTCCTAGGTGTGCCGAGTAAGGCTACCCACGAGGATGATGAAATCGTGGAAATCGCACTATGGCACCATCATATAGGTCCCGCAGGCCTATCCGGCGAAACAGGAACCGGATGGAGAAGAATCGGCCTCCCTGCCTCTTCTTCCTCACCATCATCTCAAATCACAGCTCTAAAATTCCTAGATGATGAAACATTTCTCTGCCTCTTCACCTATGAAGATTCCCACTATTTGCTCTGTATACCTTATCGATCTCAACTCGAAGACTTTAGATTCGAATGGAGGGGTATGGAAGAGATGGAAGAGAAGGGGTTGGTGGCGAAGAGGTTTGAAAAGGGGTGGGTGCCTGGTTGGGTCGTTGCTAATGGAAGGAAGGGGAGGAGGAATTGTGTTGTTGTTGAGAAGGGGAAAAGGGCTTGGAAGACGTTTGATCTTGAGGGGTTTAGGATGGGGTTGAGAAGGGAGGACGATGAGGAGGAGGAGGAGATTGGAGAGGAGAGTATGGTGTTTGGTTGAAGGGCTAGTATCGACATGGAGTTATTGAGAGTCAGCAAGAGGGTACATTTTCAACACTCAAGACGACATGATTAAAAATACATGTCCCGAGCAGCAAGACCCACATAGCTATAAACAGGTCATCCGTATCTTGTTCATCTCGGTCCAGTCCAATCCTTCTAGGCCTTTCCCCACCCCCATCTACGACAGCTAAACCGCTTTCCACTATAATGGACCATGAAAGGCGAGAACCGCCCCATACACTCCTCATGTACGAAAAAAGCACACTACAATCGTCCATACCTCTCCATCAAAATCTTCTTTATCCTCACTTGCCTGGCAACTTCCTGGGCATTTTCCATAGCGAGATGAAAAGCATCATTGGCGGTCTGAAAAACTTGGTCTTGAGTGGTCTACGCTCGTTGACCTTCTCCGGTTTCTGGGTTGCTGATGTTGGCGCTTCCGTTCATATTTCCAGTGCTCACGTTGTTCGCAGGGACGGGAGTGGAGGGGGTGTCATTGGCGGCGACGAAACCAGCTCTGAAAGCACCATTGTTTCTGGATTGTTGGTCGGTGGTGGTGGGGGTATTGATGCCATTATTGTGGTTTCCAAGGACGCGGAGGAGATCCATTGTTCGATCTACATGTTGAGGTTGTTGCTGTTGTTGTTGATGTTGATTCTGCTGCGTCAAGTCTTCGGGAAAAGCGTTTCTTTGGACGTTGCCGCGGTAGTTGATATCATTCGGATCATCATAGTCGTTTCTCTGCTGTTGTGGGGGTTGAGGGGGCGGATATGGTGATTGTTGATGCTGTTGCTGAATATCTCCATATCCCTGATTTTGACGGAATTGGTTTGCAGGTGTAGAATTGGAAGTTGCGTAGTCGTAGGGACTGCGCACATCGACATCCATACTCGTGTCTGAAGCTGCGTAATCGCCAACGCCCACACTCATACGTCTGCCGCCGCCATTGGCATATTCAAGAGCGAGGCGTTCGGCATCTTCAAATCCTTCGAGACCTTGGACTTCTTCGCGTGATACCTCTTTCCAATGGCATCGAGCGTGTTTCTTTGTGCATCCACCACAACTGGACAGGTTTTTCAAACAATCCATTTTGAGTCGTCTGCAACGGTCGCAGGGTGGCATGACGCGGGAACTACGTGGAAGGCTCTCCATATGTGCTTGACAGATGGCGCGGTATGGTTGCGAAACTTCTTGTGCTGGCGGAAGGGGTTTTGAGAAGTTGTGGCGGGGTTGGTCTTTTGGTGATTCATCACGGTAGGCGTTCGCTTGGGCTGCGGCGGCGGCTGCGAGGGCGGCGACGGTGGTGGGGACGGGTGAGACAGAGGTAGAGGCAGATTCGAGCTGTTGAGGGCGCGCTTGTTGGGCGAAGTTGGGCGGAGTTTGGAAGGGAGGCGATTGTGGTTGTGGTTGGATTGAGGAGATGCGGCGGTTGTCTGCTTGTTGTGGCAGTTGTTTAGGTAGAGACTGGAAGTGCTTGAGGAGGTCGTTACGAATGTGCAGGGCAGGGTCGACCTTCTCAGGCGATTGTGGAGGGTGCTGCTGATTCTGCTGTGGAAGTTGGTGCATTTGCTGATTGTTGTTGACTGAGACGAAGGACGGATGTAATGCCTGCTGCTGTACTTCCTGGTTGTGCGTCTCCTCGGCAGAGCGACGTTCAAGGATGGCCATTCTCCTCCCCTTAAGGCGATGTGCTAGTTGGCGAGTGCGAGCAGCGACCGAATCGGCAGCCGCAGTCAGGTCTCTCAAGGCCTTCTCGACCAGTTCACATGTGGCCACCTCTTTCTCCTCGTCTTCCCAGATGGGAAGTGGTGGGATGAGATCCTGGCATCTTCCGCTGTTGATGAATAGAAAGTCCTCCTCTGAGATCTGTACGCGGACCTGCTTCTGCGGATAGTAAAATTGGCAGACGCGACGGCCCTCGCTGAAGGTCGAGAGAGTGAACTGAGATGGGTGTGCCTGCGCAAAGTGTACGACATCAAGCCAGGTAACTTGGGGTAGGTCTTGATCGCGAGCATGCGAGTGCTGGGCTATGACACGAGGAGGCGCATCGAAGCAGCGTTCGAAGCGTTTGATCAGGATGGGTCCTAGAGGTCGAGCTCCTAGGTTGCTAGCCAGGGATTCATGGCGGTCCAGAACTTGGGTATACGATGACAAGACATCGAGCATGCCAGGAAGGGTGTCATCTTTGGAGATGAAGGGAAGGTCGTCGATACATTGTCTCGCAATGTAGTTGATCTGCAGCTGACTGCTCACATTGCCAGTCTTGGGTGCTTTGTTCTGAGCGATTCCTAGTCCTTGGTTCGCGGTCAAAGAAGGACTTCTCTTACGCTTTGCGCCACTGGGATTGAAGGCTACGTGAATTAGTTTGGTATTTGGATGTTGGTATAGGGCATTTACATACCCAGGCCGCGGGAGTCGGTGGGCGGAGCGGCTTCGGACATGTCAGGTCAGCGCGGACAGCGGTGGGTGGTGCGCGGTGGGAGACAGGTAGCGGTGGACGCTGGCGATTTCAGTCGCGAAATGTCAACGCGAGGAAAGGTCAGACTGCCTTGTCGATAGCGTGTTTGTTCGACTTGCACCGTCGCTTGGTCAGCTTCGAAGATTGTCGCTGCCGCCAATGCTGCCAATACTTAACACCCTGTGGTTCCAAAGGCCTTGGCAATCATGGACGGCCATTCACCTCGGCACTGCTCCCGCCTGCAGTCGACAGACTACGTCTAGATTGTAAAGGTCGCTAGAGTGCATTCGTCAGAGGCCGCGTATACGATTGTCCCCATTTCATGCCGGCGGAGCGGTGTACATCGAACGCCTCCAGGGACCTTGATCCCTACATGGAAGGTGCATCTGCCATGGCGAAAGTAAAACCCGATATGAAAGGACTCATCGATATCTACGCTCTGTGTCGAATAACAATGGCACATTGCGCAATGCTATCAACCGGTGTTCAAAGATACTACGTATGGCTGTCATCCCATGCATTCAACTTCCATCTCACGTGCATCCATGACAGCGGACTCGGCTTAGGCGAACAGCGAGATTCTGTATCTGTTCAGAAGGCCATGAATCACTATCCACGGAAATAGCAGATCCCCTATCAGCCGCATACCACATGGTGAAGCCTATGTCACCGCAATTCAAACACTATCGTCCGCCTCCAAAATCATAACCTGGCAATCACGGCAACGCAATGGTCCAAAAAAGCCGCAAGTTCCACCGCTGTCGCGGAGCGGAAGTGACGCACGCGCCCACCGCATCTTCCACCCCTCCACTCCTCACCCTCCGGTCCGCCCAATCTCTCCGCCGCAGTCCTCTCCGCCAAATCGCAACTCTACGTCAGATCCTACCAAAGCTGCTCATCCACCAGCTCTCACACACCAATACAACACAATCACACACAATGTCAGAACGCGGTCAATTTCGCGGCGGCGCACGCGGAGGAAGAGGAGGAAACCGTGGCGGTGGTAGAGGCGGCAACAACAACCAACACCAGAACAACAGAAACAACAACCAAAACGACAGCGAGACACCGCGCCCCAAGAAGGAAAATATTCTGGACTTGAACAAGTACATGGACAAGGAGATTCAGGTCAAATTCAGTGGAGGCAGAGAGGGTGAGTGAGAATGTAAGAAAGAGATGGTTTGCGCGAAGAAGTGGAATGGGAAAAGAAGCTTCCATGTCGGCAACGGACATGAGAGGAAGCAAATGCTGACGATGAGAATTACAGTTACTGGCACACTCAAGGGTTACGATCAATTGATGAACTTGGTCCTGGACGATGTCAAGGAAATCACACGCGGTATGACTATCCACCATCCCAATCACCCTTCCCTTCCACACGATTCAGTTCTCTCACCATCTACCTCCCTACGCATTTCAACTGCCAAAGTAATATCAGCAGACTAATCAGTATCACAGACGACGAAGGCAACACCTCCTCAAGACCCCTCGGTCTCCTAGTCGCACGCGGAACCCTACTTGTCCTCATCTCCCCTCTCGACGGCAGCGAAGAAATTGCAAACCCCTTCGTTCAGACCGAGGAGGAGAATGCTGCTCCCGCCATTTGAGCCACCATCGCAGATTCACACCACATCACCACACGAAAATGAAACACGATACGAACAAAGGGCGGCACTGCAGGCGTAATAGCCACATACACTTGACGCTCGGGAAGATATTCGAAAGCATGCCTGAGGTCTTTGCGACCACGAGTGATGGAGTGCAAGGTCGATATGCGCACAAAACGCAGGTCACACGTCTTCCATTTTTCGGCTCCAAGATTTTCTTGCCGAGCGTATCACCCTGACTTCATCGACGATATGGTTCTCACACCACACCCAACCATTAAAACATATCAACAAATGATTCAGTACGCAGCACTAAACAGCATAACTCTGACACTAAATCACCGTCCCAAAAAACAAATGCAAAAACAAGTTCAATGCCTCCATTTTTTCAAAGCCGTGGTTTTCCCCATCCCTCGTCAGCTTCACCATTAAAAAGCACCCAAGACCATGACCCACACACGAGCAAGGGATGTCAAAGGCCCACTCTCGTGGATGCCGAAATGTAACGTACGTGATTCGTTCCAACAGAGAGCATATTGGGTCTACGAGGAGACAGCGGAACCCGCGTCATGATATATCAGGCACCATACAAGGTATCCAAATACCCACCAGTGTACTTTTCTCTTACCACATTACAAATATCTAGATTAAGACATTTTGCAATCTTTTCTTTCTATAAGACCCCTAGCAGGTATATAGTCTTCCCAGAACACAAGGATCGGGACAGATCAACGCTATATCATTTGTGTGACGGATGCAAACTACAGAACTTTTGGAAGCGCTATCGACATCCCTTTCAAAAAGGTGTACCTATACAAAGTATAAGTTTTGAACACCGAGCGTCGACCTGCTCACTGCCTCACTCCTTCATCAAAAGGCTTACAAACTTCATCGAAAGCTTCTAAACTCACGAGAGCGTTTACTCATAGTTCACACTGATTTGTTACAAAACACCAGACCAGACCAAATCAAAGATGTTCATTGTGATAAATATATCCCATTTGCAATTGACTTCATAGAGACACAAAAGATGATAAAACCATTAATCATGTAAATCGCGAAATACCGGACAACTATCATATATCATCTGAATCCAAACTTAATATCTTCCACTACCGCTGCCGTAAGATTGCTGATCACTGTCAAGACCGCGCTCCTTGAGCACACTGGCAGGAGGATCCTTGTGCAAACGGTGACGACCAGAAGTATCGGTGGAAACAGTCTGGTGACCCTTCTCATCGATACTGGAGTACTGAGGAGCAGAAGCGAGAGGATTCTCTCTCTGCTCCTCGAGTGGGGGCTCGAATTTAGCGCCTGCATTGCTCACTTGTCCTCTGGCTGCGGCAGCTTCAAGCTCGCGCTGATGACGCTCGTGAGCGACGATATCGGCTTCTTGGAGACGACCTTGGTTGACGAGATCAGCCTCGGGTTCGGTCTTCTTGTCGCGGTGGAGGAAGCCGAGGAGAGAGTGGTGCTTCTTCTCCGGGTGCTCGTTCTCCTTGGTTGCCTTTTCGGCTTCCTTCTCGGATCGGTCAGCCTCCTTCTCGCGTTGCTTTTCGGCCTTCTCGAGATCGTGCTTGTGCTTCTTCTCTTCCTTCTCGTGAGCGGCTGCTGCGGCGGCGGCGACCTTTTTCTGCTCGTGCTCGCGGTCTTTAGCGGCGGCCTTTTCTTGCTTGGCAATCTCATGCTCGCGCTCCTTTTGCTGATGCTTCAGGTCCTTGTCCATTTGGTGCTGCTGAGTCTTCTGATCCTTGTCCAACTGGTGTTGTTGTGCCTTTTGAGCCTTCTCGGCCTCCTTTGCCTGGTGCTTTGCGAGCTTCTCTTGTTCCTTGGGATCAAGGGCTTCGTAAGCACCATAGCCAGCTGCGCCAGCACCGCCAGCGATGGCAGCATCACGGCCGAGGTGGTGTCCCTGACGCTCCTGTCTTTGCTGAGCAAGCAGAGGGTCGTTGTTGGGATCCACAACATTGGTGGTGTTTGTAGAGCGAGGGTCGAAAGTGGAAGTTCCGAGGTTGCTGTCGGTAGCGCCGCCGTGGTGCTTACCGTATTCGTATGCACCTGCACCTGCGGCGCCTACACCACCAACGGCAGCAGCGTCACGACCGTAGTGGTGTCCTTGCTTTTGTTGTGCGAGTGTAGGATCGGTGCTAGGGTCTACAACATTGGAGGTGTTTGTGCTACGAGGATCAAAGGTAGATGATCCAATGTTCTGGCCTGCGTTGTTCTCATGGTGCTTTCCATACTCGTAGGCACCCGCGCCCGCAGCCCCCACTCCGCTGGCCACTGAGGCATCTCTACCGTAGTGGTGGCCTTGAGTCTGCTGTGCAAGACTGGGATCGGTGCTCGGGTTCACAATGCTTGAGGTGTTAGTTGATCGAGGGTCGAAAGGAGAGCTGCCGAGGTTGTCACTAGGGGTGTGCTGTTTGCCATGTCCGAGAGCACCGACGCCGGCGCCGGAGGCACCACCGGTCAGGCCAGCGTTGAAGTTGCGTTCACGCTCAAGTCTTTGCTGCTCAAGGATTGGGTCATGGTTCGGGTCGACCACATTAGCAGTGAGACCATCGCTAGGACCGTTGCGGTGCTGTGCATATTCATAAGCTCCAATACCAGCGGCACCTGCTCCACCAGCCAAGGTTGCGTCTCTACCGTAGTGATGCTCCTTGTTCTGCTGGGAGAGATCAGAGTCCACGCGAGGGTCTGCGCGGTTCATCATGTTGCTCTGGTGAGGGCCAGTGGTATTCCTATCGTGCATCTTCTCGGGTTGAGGCTGGACACGAGGGTCGACAACATTGCCTAGGTTGCTCGAGTGAGGACCAGTGGTGTAGCTAGCAGGGTCTTGCTGAGTAGCACCAGCACGGTGCTGACCATACTCGTAAGCGGCGACTCCGGCAGCTCCCGCACCAACTGCAGCGTCACGGCCAAGGTGCGACTGCTCAGTCTGCTTTGAGTTGACACGAGGGTCAAGGCTGTTCATGGCATCGCTTCTGTAGGGGCCAGAAGTCTCGCGGTCCTTCATCTTCTCAGGCTCAGGTTGAACACGAGGGTCCAAGATGTTCATGACATTGCTCTTGTGAGGACCGATGGTCTTGGAAGCAGGGTCGGTCTCAGTGCGTCCGCCGTGGTTGTAGCCATGGAGGCCAGAACCAACAACGGCAGTGGTACCAACACCAGCACCTCCGGCCAAAGCAGAATCTCTACCGTGGTTGGTTGAATCGGAGGGCCCAGAGCGGGTTGTGTTGTCTGAGTGACCGTACATCAGGTTGGGAATGCGAGTAGGCTTGTCACCAGAGGCAGCAGAGGGGTCGAAACGCTGGTCATCGTAACCTTCGATCTCACGGCTAGGTCTGTGAGAGCCAGACTCGTGTGCATCCAAACCAGCAGCGCCAAGTCCGCCTCCGACCAGGGCAGCATCTCTACCAAGGTGGTGGTCTCTTGAAGTGTCTGATGTAGCATCTCTTGTGATGGGTTGAGCGGTGGAAGTGTTGGCAGCTCTGGCGTCGGTTGGGTGGCTGCTGAGAGGGAAGGAGCGGTCAGTGGTCGAGGGAGACACGACAGCCGAGCTCTGGTTGTTGTAAGCACTTGGCTGCGAAGTCTGGTTGAAGGTGTTGGGCTCGGATGTTTGATCACGGTGCTTGAGAGATTCGTATGCACCAAGTCCAGCAGCTCCGGCACCTGCTCCAAGAGCTGCATCTCTTCCGTGGTGGCTAGAGGTGGAGTCTGGAGTGGAGCCACCTTGTCCTGGCAAGACACCAGAGCGTTGCTGAGTTGAGTAGTCGTCAGAGCCAAGTGCAGAGCCTGATGTCAGACCGCCTTCTCTTCTGCGCTCATGTGCATCAAGACCGTCGTCTGAAGGGAACTCGCCAGGCACGTGAGGGTCGAGTCTGTTGGCAATGTCGGTGCTGTGGGGGCCCTGTTGGTGGTGAGGATAGCCGGGAACGAAAGGCTCGTCGCCCTCTGGGCAGGGGTCGCCCTGGTAGTTGTGTCCAGCACCCTTGTGTGCATGTGAGCTCGTCACGAAACCTCTGGGATCCATAGTCTCCATTGGCGCAGCCTTGGGACGAGATTGTCCAACAGGGGTAACGCTTCTGATGGGCATCTTCTGCTGGGGTGCAAGACCACTAGCATAGTCGTTGAAGCCAGTGCCTGCTACTGTTGACGGAGGCCCCTGACCAGCGCCGACGACACCTGAACGAATGCTGGCAGTGCTGGCATCATCAGGAATGGTCGAAGCTGATGAAACGTGAGCTGCTGGGTTTGGTCTGGAATTGACGTTGCTCTGAGGGTCAAGGACGTTGTGTCTGAGGTCAGTGTTCTTTCCGGTCGAGCTCTCGAGACCGTGCTGTGTGGGCGTGGCGCTCTCGTGGGTGGTAGAGCTGCTGCTGGTGTTAGGGTCGTTATACATGACGTCTTCGTCCTTTTCGTGTCCGGGAGAACTGTCGAGAATCGTTAGCAAGCTTGTGGTAGTTGCCGAAGTAAGATAGCACATACAAGATCTTCTTGAGCTTCTCCATGTTGATTGTCGTAAATCGGGGTCGTTACTATGAAGTGTGCTGCTTCGGGATCGTCAAGAATTAATTGATCGGGAATATACTGGAATAAAACGCGACAGTGAGGGGTCTGGAGACTGAAGAAGGAAGCACAATGGACTTGTTTTAACAGGAGTCGAGGTGTGCGGATGACGTCGATGAAGCTTCTTCGAGCTGGCTTGAGCCCTCTGATCTGCTGCATCACAACAGTTCAACGGCGAAACAGGTTTAGTTCCATGCCACTTTGATGCAAAGGAACGGGTGCAAAGCCCTGCACGACCACGCCTACGACCAATCCGCATCTTCACGAGAAGCTTGACCTTGATATGTCCCGTGTCTTTGGCTCAAGCGCGTCGATTTGATGCCTCCACCACGCTTTCGTCGATGAAGATGCGGGAGCGAAACAAGGATCAAGTGATGCAGCCATCGCGAGCCGCGTCGTCTGGCGGGGCATTGGCCTGTCATGTGGCGTCGGTGGCTAGATTGTGGCTTTGACCTGCTCGTTTCCTTCGTGTTGCCAACAAATGCCGTCTCAATCCCACCATGCAGCATTCCAGACGCCAGGTAAGCCATGATCCATCATGCAGGCGAGAAGGCCGTCAACTCAACCCCGAGTTCATTTCTTGCTACTGCAGCCTGCCTAGTGCCCATCGATGGCAGCGTCTGTTGAGACGCCTCTTGTGAAGGCGCCTGCAACTTGTCAGAACTTGCAAGTAGACACACCAACTTTGCCTAGACGACTACCAATTAACCAAGATGAGGTGGGTCAGTTGAGGTCAACATCTCTTCCGCTACTGTTTGATTGTTTCTTCGGTACAACAGAGGATTCCGGATGCATCTTTGCTTGACCTCAGGATTCAAAGTGAGACTCCCCCAGACGCATGGGCTGTCAGCAGGCTTCGAAAATGCTTCTTTGCATATCGATCGTCAACATCATCACAGCCTTGTCAATCTTTTGGCAGATCCTCCTCGGTCGCCGATTTGAAGTCCTACGACCACACGTCAAACCTCTATCAAACTCCTGTCACACATCCTTCTTCTCCAGACTCCTCCGCACTTCTCCTCTCTTAACAAAAGTAACACCGAGAGTGGCCGAGCTCAGCAGCGAGACGGTAGTTCTCGGCAGGGCTTTTTCCTGAACCGTGCACCTTTTGGGAGTGGGGAGACGCAGTCCTCCGCAACCACGTCCGCGACGCAAGACGGCTCTTTCTTGCTTCTTCCATTGTCAATTGCCTTCTCCTTGTCCTTCTCTTTGTCTGTCTTCATACAATCCCATCCTTGACCTACTAACACCTTCCAACAAACTGTTGCTTCCTTCACTATCATCCATCAACGTCAAACCCGAGCCAACGGGCCGCACGTCATATTAGCCGCGTCAAACCGACCGTTACATACGGACTTTGCGGCATTCATAATACACGGGGTCCCGAGTTCCACGATTCCAGCACGAGGACATTGGAACTTTCGCTTTGTTACCACGCGAGTGGCACGTTGTTCATTGTCCATCTTGCCACCAACTTCGCCATCCCTGAACCGGCCTCTTCCGCACCACATAACCACCCTCGCCATGGCTTTCCGCGAGCGTATCAAGAAGGCACTACGAAAGGCCTCACCAAACTCTTCGCTCCGAACATCATCAACAAAGGACTCGAGCAAAGACCGAGATCGATGGCCCTCGAACGTCTATAAACCTGGCGAGCCGATGCCCCGAGCCAAGTACCGAGCGCCAGTCAAGAAAGAGCACAAGGAGAAACTCGAATCCTTCAGCTTTTCTGCTGCTTGGAGAAGAAGAAGTTTCATGAGCGAATACAGCCCAATGGGAACAAGAATGCCCAGTCGACGAGCCAGTCTGATCAGCAGAAAGAGTTTCGGAGGAAGAAGCAGTTTGAGTCGCAGAAACAGCATGAGCATGAGCAGGAGAAATAGCGTCTCAGGGGCAGGAGCAAAGAGTGGACGTGAAAGCCTTGAGGTCCCACGAGAAAGACATGCCGCATTGGCGCCTGCTCTGTCTACAGAGATAGAAGCAGAGGGTGATGATGATGTCGCCAATGGTACGTACATGACTTGATCGTCTTGAAAAGGCGTCTGGCTAACAATTGCACCTAGTCGGTCTTTCACGAGTTCAGTCAAGGGAAGACAAACCGCATCGACCTATCTACTCACGTCGTCAAACCGCTGAATATCGATCGAGAGCTCCAACCAAAGCTTCACCACTTGGTATGACGACCACAGCGGCTCCTGCTACAACATCAGCACAAACACCTGCGCGAGCAGTCGATAGCGCAAAGTTTGCTCACGACCACACACCATTCACCGAAGAAGAACTGGCAAGAGCGCTACAACGAAGCCATCTCGAAATCTCGGCGCATTGAGGATGATATGAAATTGAATAATGAGGCGTTTATTGGAAATGGTGCTTTCTGGCAAGGGTATACACACACAACATATGGGTTGCTCATTCATTTGAGCCCGGTTTGGGGGACTTCTGGCGTTCATTTGCATTCTTGACTGTCAATATTGACCTTTGTTGTAGTTATTTGATCGAGGAAGCTTTGTACATATTGATCACGAATCAATGAGGGTGTTCTCAGCCGCAATCTCATCATCTTGTCACATAACGCTCGGGAGTTTGGCACAACTTTCTAGGCTGATCGATCTTTGCGATCATGTTATTAGACAAAGAAGACGCTGACTGAGACTGAGAAGAGCTCTTTTCGCAGGGCTTTGAAACGAACCTATTTGACTTCGATGCGTATCATCGCAACATTGGGGACGTCACTTCAGAGCTGAGGATAGCATTCTTATAGAGACTTCAATTTGTTCTTGTAGATATGCCAATCTTTCTTCCAGACAGGCCCGTGCACTCGAGCCAAGTATACCGTTGTATAGCAACTGCGGTGCTCAAGAAACCATTGCTCGTGTCATGAACACCTCCATAGAGCGGATTTCGATTACTTCGTTTTGAAGCAAACCATACTCACGAGTGATCTTGTGATTAAGAGTCACTCTTGGCGACGACCATTGCCGCGCATTCGGCCGCCAGGCGCTTAAAGCACGTGTCGGTAGCCAATGGAAATATGTTGCTTCCTCGCGTCGCACACGTCGCTCAAGACGCGCCTACCTTTGATTTCCATTCTGTCTCTGCACTCACCACACTCATCGGCCAAGTTGGAAAAGTCGACCGGCCTCAGCAATCGCCCTTGAATCGCGTCACACACTCTTCTACTTCGTCCGGCTAGTCATCGATGACCTCCAACTTCTGGGACTGCTGCGTAGGGCTGGTCAAAAGATGGAATGTACTGTCTCCATCGTTCACTTGGCCCTGTAGCTACAAAGTCTCTCACAACCTTCCGATGCATCCGCTCCCACAAGCATCACCTTATATCGTACGAAGATTCTGGGGAATCGTGCACAGAAAACTGCTGAGGTTGTCTCGACTGTATTGTCGCTGGCATGGAATTCCTTTCGATGGCCAGATCATGCAGCTTCCCTTCGGACTTATCCTCAAGTGGTCAGATGGGACACGCGCCGAAGAGGTCTTGGCCATGGAGGCCGCTCGCAGAGCTGGTATGCCCGTGCCGCGGGTCATATGTTATGGCGAACAACCCGACAGCCCACACGCCCCTGTCTCGATACTTATGACGCGATTGCCTGGACACGAATTGGGCGCAGTGTATGAGACCCTTGATGCCGCCGAACAAGAAACTATTCTGCAAGAGATGGACGCTTATATCTCCTCTATGCGTAAATGGAAGAGTCCGTGGGGTGAACAGCGGATATGTTCGTTGTCAGGCACGTCCATCAGGAGTGTTCGTGTGCCTTTTCATTCGATGGGACCATTCGACACCGAGGATCAGATGAACGACTATCTACTCTATCCACAAGATTATCATGAATCGTATTACGACCACGAGCCGGATTTCCTCAATCTCAAGAAACGAGTAGACGTACTGTTCTCCGATAAGCACGATATAGTCTACACTCATGGTGACCTCAAACACCACAATATCATGGTTCATAACGGACACGTTTCTGGTTTCATTGATTGGGAGTCTGCTGGATGGTATCCCGAATACTGGGACTTTACTACTGCTCTTCGATATCAGGACGAGGGCTTTTGGTGGTACGACTTTGTTGTCAAGCTGGGCGGCCACAGATATCTGGTTTACAAGGAAGCAGAGAGAGCTCTCACCTCACTCACAGTTGATTCGTACGCTTGGTAGGGTGCGATGTATCATGGGGAACTCATGCAATCGCATTCAATTTGCAGCATGTATCTGTAGACTTGAATGGATTACATGCTAAATCAAGGGGAGAAAATCATCGGAAAAACAGATATAGGAGATATCTTAGCAAATCAATAGGTCAGACAACAGTTGCTACTCTCGCATACTCCAAAGCCTTGCAACCAACACTGATGCCTTTCAGCTAGAACCTAGACATTCCCTTCCTCGTAGAGGAACTTCAGAGTCCGCAGAGCTTGGATGCGGAAACAGGTCGTGGCTGTTTGTTTCTGCTGGCTCCAAAAGCGTTTGAATTTCCCCATGCCATGATCTCCTGTTCGAGAGCAACAATATCCGTACACTTCAGGAGCATACCACCATTCCAGGGTTTTTGCAATAGTTTCAGGACTTCGAACACCCAGGTCCTGCAGGTCAAACCAGGGAGTTGATTGAGCTGTTGATCGTAGGTCTTGAAGATGATATCAACATCGTTCGTGGCGCCAGCGGGGATCCTGGCGATCTGGAAGAGCCCGACTAGGAGGAAGCTTTTCAACACACCACCCGCGATGGCGTAATCTGGAAGCCATCCTCCCCCACTGTTTCTGATATGGTACTTCATACCGCCAGTGTCGGAGTTGGAGTGTAGGTACAGGCCCCAGTGAAAGTCATTCACTTTCGGAGGATCATCTCGTATGAACAAAAGGACGTACAGTCCATTGGGTTCCAGGAGATCAAGCGACATGATGTGTTATGAGGATATTGTGTTTATTGAGATGGGAGACAAAACGCAAATCGTGAGACAGCTACCCTGACCATATCTGTCTCGACTTTATATCTCGCCCAAAGATCCATTAGACGCCGGATTCACCCAATACTACTACGCCTCTTGAAATGTTGGTGTCGAGGGCCGCTCGACCAATTGCTTTACCAACAAACGCCAGGCTGAAACAGATGCAGTGATTAGTATCAAGTATTGGCTCGTAGCCGCCGCAACGCGTGAACATCATTCAAGTTTTTGCAGCGGCTCCAACTCATGACATATTCCCATACGCATCACCCGCGCAGGATCCAACTGCGAAATCAGTTGCAGTAACACAGAGACCACTAGGCCACTCTTCTGGAATCTTGATTTTAAAGCTACCGAGGGGCGGGTGTAACTTGATGACATAAGTGTGTGCTTGTGAGAGCGAGGCAAGGAAGACATTGCTCCTGATCATACAACAGGTATGCCTGCATGCAACCAAAGGTCCTATTTCGAGAGAGACATATGTGGTTTTGGTCAAAATTTTATCAATAATTGGTTCTGTGGTGTAGTTGGTTATCACTTCTGTCTAACACACAGGCGGTCCCCGGTTCGAACCCGGGCGGAATCATTATCTTTGCCGGTGACGGCATTACTTTTTGGTCCACCTGAGGGTGTGGTACTCCGTGTGTGTTTCGAGAGGGGATTGAAACCCTTGAAATCTTGGGAAGGTGTGGGCGTGGCTTTTTGATTTTGTTCGCAACGCCGACCCTTCGGACACTCCATGAACAAAGGCAAACAATATGACTATTTGATACTTGGTTTGTCTTATTGCATAGATCTTCGCTATATCTTGAGAGACTGTCACCGACAGCGAAAACTTATCTGTGGTAGTTTTTATCGTCCACGATTCGTAAGATGCAGTGTACCTTAGCAGAACGATGTTAACAAGAGTTTGGTGACCCTGTCGCGCAAGGTCAAAGCGCAAAATTTCAACCTCGAAACATTTGCGATTACCAAGCAAGCGGTGTTGACAATGTGGTCTTGTTACTTCCTGACCGAGAAGCTATTGCTGGACAGGTCATTGTAAATACTCCAGACGCACACCTATTACCCTTCGCATCGGGTCGTTGGACACCTCCATTGGACACCTAGTATACAACATCTCTGGCAAAAGATAGAATCATGTCGCAGCATTCGGTGTTGCGTCTGGACACCATACCGGGTGAAATCATCGACGTGATTTGCGATGAGCTGGGAAAGAAGGACCTCAAGGCCCTTCGACTGTCCAACAAAAGAATTTCCTCGGTTGCAACCACACATTTGGCAAAGGCCTACATGTTCAATCTATGCTCTCTCATGACCCGTCGCAGTCTAGAGAAACTGGCAGAAATTTGCGCACATACAGACTTCGGACCTCACGTTCGCAAAGTCCATCTGTCATCCGGCCGCGTTCATCCACGAGAGATGAGGGCACTCATCGAGAGAGTTGAAGATATGCAAAGGCGAATTCCTCCACCTACGTCCGCTCAAGTCAAGCGAGCGAAAGCGAAGATGCAAGACGCGATGAACAGATCTTCTAAAGAATATGAGCTTGAAACTTCTGGAGATGCGGTCACTCTCCTCGCTCAAGCTTTTGCGTCTCTGCGAGGATACCAAACACCTGTCATTCTGGATATCTCGGACTTTGAAGTGCCGCGATGGGATCCTGTCACTTTATTTCTTGACAAGTACAATCATTTCCATGGAGAGCCGGAGCTCTGTTTCAAGTCTACCATGGAGCCTTGTCTAGAAGCAATCTTCCGCACAAAAATGAGGTTCGCCGAGCTTGAGTTAACTGTCGACGCATTCTCAATCGACCCAGACGAGCGAGGCTTTGATACTCAGGAGATGAATCCAGAAGATTTGGAACTATTGTCCAGCTTGAAATCCATCTCTTTCGATCTTGTGAACACGTTCGACGAAGCTGGCACACGATCTGCTGGGCATGTCCTGTCTTATGCTCGTTCGTTAGAGAGCCTCACGTACAGACAGGGCTGTGACGATCTTGATGCCACCGAATGGCCGCCATTACACCAACCACAAAGTATCACAAATCGACAATTTGGAATTGCAGACACCATATTGAGCTCTGTCAAGTCGACCGGTCTGAAATCTTTGTGGTTGGAATACACTCCAATATCTTTCCCGACACTCGTCGACTTGCTGGAGAAGCACGCCGATACATTGACTTCTCTTTACATCAGCAGTGTATGTCTACGAGATGGCAGTTGGGCTGAGGTCTTCTCGAAGATAAAGAAGAGTTGTCGTTTTGTAATCGAGCTTGACACTGGAAGTCTGAGCCAGGCTAGATCAGAGTTGAGAGAAGATGACTATCAACCACTTGCTTTGCCGAAAGAATGGACTCTCGATCCCTCGAGCGGGAGGTCAGAGGTAGAGGAATCGCTGGACAAGCTCACAAATGCCCCATCACTCGAGGTCTTGAACATGATTGAGAGAAGAGAGCTAGCGCAAGGCCAAGATATTCCGGAATTAGGATCATAATTATAAAGATACCAAACTCGTGCTCAAGAGCACTTTTCTCGAATTTTATAGGAAAACATCGAACCTGGCTGATCAGTCATCACTCCGACGGTGGCAGTTGTACTATTTTCGACTAATCTGTTTGGTACTCATTAGCATGGACAAGGAAGCACGAAGGACCACTCCTACCCCGGCCAAGATACATACCCAAAGCGGAAGCCTTTCTGACCACCAACCTTATCGCTATCTCTGCCCCACACTCTTGTTATCTCCATGTATGCGGCTCCGGGGAAACATAAATACATCAAGGTGCTCGAGCGAGATGGAAAAGCAACCTTCGATTGAACATACTCAAAATGATCACAGCCACCGAAGTCCTCAAAGCATGGGATGCCTGCGACAAAACCGACTCCGCCTTCATTCTCATCTGCAGCGTCTTTTGCTGGCCAATCATCCCCGCCGTCGGACTAGGATATTCAGGATACTCGACACGGCGGAGCGGGTTGGCTTCTTTCATGCCAGCATTGCTGGCAGTTTCCGTTTGCACAATTCAATGGTGGTTGTTTGGATACTCGCTTGCTTATGGTGAGGGCAATGGCTTCATTGGCGACTTGAAACATTTCATGCATCTTGATGTTTTGGCTGAGCCTGTGGGGACTATTCCTGCTATTTTATTCAGCGAGTTCCAGTTGATTTTTTGTGCTACTGTTTGTGCTATTGCTATTGGTGGGGTTTGTGAGAGGGGAAGGCTGCTGCCGTTGATTCCGTTCATCTTTGTGAGTATCTTTTGATGATATGGGTTGATCAGCGCTGACCATATTCATAGCTCTGGGCCACCTTTGTCTACTGCCCACTCGCCCACATGGTCTGGGGCGGTGGCTTCCTCGGCGAACTCGGCGTCCTCGACTTCGCTGGTGGCACTCCTGTACATATCTGCTCGGGCGCCACAGCAACAGCCCTCAGCATCTACCTCTCCTACCCACTCTTCCGCTCCCGCAAGTCCGCAGAAAGAACGCCAGCTCATCTGGTCCTACATAAACCCCACAACACACTGAGTCAATTGCTCGCCCTCGTCACTATCTGGGGCTCATGGTTGGCCTTCGACGCTGGCACCACACTTGCTTTCAACTTCAAATCTGTCATGGCGATGTGTGTGACGAATCTTTGTGCTGCGTCAGGCGCCATGACTTGGGCTTGCATGACTTATTATGAGACTGGAAAGTGGTCGCTGGATTCGACGTTCTTGGGCGCCATCTCTGGTCTGGTCATGATCACCCCTTCCGCTGGCTTCATCGACATGGCCACAGCGTTCTTCTTCGGTATCGCTGGTGCAGTTGTATCGAGACAAGCTCTGCGGATCAAGTTCACCGACTTCGCAAGACGGTGGAAGTGGGTTGACAATGGCGACACCTTCGCTACTCACTGCATTGGTGGATTTGTCGGTACCATTGCGACTGGCCTCTTTGCTCAAAAGGAGGTCGCCGCTCTTGATGGAGTCACAGAGATTGTCGGTGGTGTCTTCTTCGACGGCAATGCGAGACAGCTTGGTGTTCAGATTGTGGAAGCCTTGATCGGATTCACTTGGGCATTCAGCGTCTCATACATCATCATCGCCCTGATCGACTGCGTCCCAGGCTGGGAAGTGCTGGCGACCGACAAAGATGTTATGATTGGCATGGACGCATCTCAGATGGGCGAGTCACTGTATGAAGATCAGTGGAAAGGAGAGGAGGATTACCAGCCGTTCGCCGCAACGATTCAGTTGGAGTAGGCGCGTCGACCTGCCGCTCTTATCGGTATTGTGATTATCTTTGTCATTTCAATTCAAACACGCTATGAAAGCCGTGTCATTGTAACGACAGCACCTCAGATCTTGTGCCGAGTGTACGCGTGAGCGGTAGTCGGAGAGGTCGAGCTGTGGTCAAAATAACCTCCATATCGGGACTAGATTGCCAAGATGACATGGCGGGGCTGTCAATGATTGGCTTTGACCAACTGATTGGCGTCTCGAGCTGGACTTCTTCCCTCTTCTTGTACTGGCTCACTATTGGACTGACAGACACGAGGACCGATAGATAAACTTACACAATGCATTCGCCTTATGAAAGGGATGTTGCTCGCTCCGGCGCTGTCGATAAGCTCCTTCTTCACGCTTCGGCTTGTACTTGACTAGCCTCCATCACATCCTCGGCATGCATACACGCGTTCTGGATCTTGTGGAGTATCTTGCATCCTAGTGATCGGTCATGCTCTATATGATTTCAGCATCTCTACAGCAGCATCATGTTTGCCTCGCCAAGAAACTACACACATAGCAAACAATCGCTGCGCCCTCAACAATGCCTCCTAAACGCATCAGAGTCTCCGAAGGATCATGCTGGCGATGTAAGGACCGCCGTGTCCTATGCGATGTGAAGAAGCCAACATGCACGAGATGCGAGACTGCTGACACTAAGTGCGAGTATGGCATGAGATTTAAGTGGGCGAATGGAGTTGCAGCTCGAGGACGCTTCGCTGGGCAAAATCTGCTACCTGTTAAGCAATTCGTACCTGCACCTCGTATCCAGTCGCCGTCGACTCCAGATGATTGGCAAGTGCTGTACTTTGCACGAGAAGTGCTGCCACGGTTTAGTCTCATGGATGCTGGTCCGGGTGTCGATCCCGCGTGGCTCGTCACAGACCCGTCTATACATCAAGCAGTCATCGCCGTCGCGAACGCACATCGATTGTTCAGAAATCATGCTGTCCAGGAAGAGACACTATCACAGATCAAGCAAGCACGCTTGACAGCTATACGATCACTACGGACACGGCTCCAGGATTCTTTCAACTTATCACACGCCATTACCTTCCCATCGAGCGTGCTGCTATGCATGTTGGACGGTATTATCGAGCCACAGGATGATGGCCTTGCTGCCGCCTTTCATCTTCGTGGTGGACGTGCTATTCTCCAACATGGAAACCACATGATGGAAGTGTCCTCGGCGAAGGCAGGACCCATGTCACTACTACTTTCTGTCTATGCTACGATGGATCTGACATACGCGATACTCGGCGGTGAAGCACCACATCTTGGACCAGAGACTTGGCTTCAACTTGCAGATGGCGAGGCCTGGTGGACAGGCATCAAGGATGACCAAGCTTTCGTCGACATCATGGCATTGCTCGCACAACTAGCACAACTCGGTCACGACGCACGCGTTTCTGGCTTCCCAGCTCCCATACGAGAACTGCTCGAGATCCAGCTCACACTCGGCCGGACAGAAGCTAGACTTGAGAGCATAACAACACCTTCATCACCCGCAGATGGCATTCAGTCCATCGATGCCCTCACGGTGTTCTGCTCAGCCTATCGCGCTTCCGCCCGCATCTATATGTACCGTGCCATCTGCAATCTCGAAATCTCGGATGTTTTGGTGCAAGAAAGCGTACAAGAAGGAGTTGATGCACTTCTACAAGCACCTCAGATCGGCAAACTCGCACACTGTCTGCTCTTCCCTTGTCTGATGATTGGAACCCATTGTATCAGTCCTGAGTCTCAGCAAACTGTGCTGAACTCTTTGAAAATTGCTGCTGAATATCTCTCTTTTGGTTCTATCAAGCTTATGGAAGAGTTCTTGAAGGACACTTGGCTGGTTGAGGATCTTACTGCGGACTTTTGGACGATGATGCTACCGGTGTCTGGTAAGGCATTTATGTTTTGAGCGCTCTAGCATACCCATGATGCGACATCACAACCTGTTAGACTACGAAACATCCCATTTCAGACGCGTAATCAATGTTTCCCATACGACGAGTGATGGAACACCTGGTCTCGAGTCATAAAGCTAGCCGATCAGCTAGCTCAATCCACTGAGCGCAATACTTCATTCCAGCAGGACAAAGACTCAGCCAACTAGAGATACAGTACTCACTGCTTGACTCGCTCCTCAAGAAAGTCTTGTCATCTGAGATCCCTAGGAATGGACTATAAGAATTCCTTACGCCACGATGACTTCCCAAAATAAACCCTCACGGCAATTCCGCAATTGTCCTTGAGATTCTGTCAGAGTGCGAGACAATCTTCGTCTTGGAAAGTCAATTCATGTTTGCGATAGGGAGAGCAAAAGAGAGCAACAGGTTTACGATACAACAACTTCTGGCGACTCCTTTGATCGCCTTTCTCAGTCGCTATGCGGGCTGTTCTACTGCGATGACTGTTCAAGAGATCCTGGAAGCTGGACCGGTATCATGGACCTACTGTTAGTGGTCGCTTGGCGTTATCCTGTCGTCGACTTCTTGTCAACAGCCTTCAACACCCCCGTGCTGTCTCTGATAGACTCGAAGTTCCTGTCAAAAAGCCCATAGGAAGGTTCTGCTTGAACTTTATCAGCACCTTCCGCTCTTGAGTATCAGTGTCTAGTGACGGTCAGCAATTACCCGCATACAAAGTCGAATCGAATCGTAACCCAAACGTTGCCTAGTTTCATCTTGCACTTCGTCATGTGTTGGTGATTTCCCTGCTCTCTTTCTAGTTTAATCTTACGCTTCACGATATATTGCCGGCTTCTCTCGTCTCTCCGGTCATTTTTCAGTAGTGAATCCAAGATATGTGTGGCACATGACTCCCTAACAGTCCTTTTGGCTTGATTACTATCAACGCAATATCGATTCATAATACTAAAATACGATGATGTCCTGAGGCATGAAGCTCACACGCAAGTCCTACTTAAGGTGGCCATGACCTCTCGACAAGCTTTGCTCTTGGAGACTTGGGAGGTGTCGACGACCTCGACGGCAAGGAAGACGCGGTAGGCAATCTGCAGCACATATATCTTCCGGAATCGAGATTGTGTGGAGTGAAAGAAGGGATGCGACGAACAGGTCACTGAAACACGGGCTGTTCTCATAACTCTCAACGCTTGTGCTGTGCTGGATCAAAGACCAATAGATTTCGCTGGTTCTGTGCGGATCGGGGAGATCGAAGAGACCTAAGAGCTAAGGTTGTTGTTGTTATAGTAGACGAAAGGTTGTTTGTAGACGAAAGGTGTTGAAATAGGCGAAAGGTGGAGAGTTGGGCGAACGAGGTGAGTAGATAGTGAGAGCGTAGGCAAATAGTGAGAGTGTGAGTAGATAGTGAAAGTGCAAGTAGATAGTGAGAGTAATATTGAGTGTGAGATTGAGTGTGAGATTGAGTGTGAGTGATTGATTAATAGTCGGTGCGGGAAAAGATTGAACCTGATGGCGACAGTGAGTGATTGAGTGAGCTTCAAAGTTGTTCGCGGCACCAAAGTCAAGCTGTAAGGGTTCTAAGTTAGACGCCAACAGCGCTGCAGCTGAATTCCCACAAACGATCTTCAGCCTTCTGGTCATAAGCATGGCTTACATACTCCGGACCGCCCAACGGAGCATTCTCTCCTGCTGCAACGGACTCTCCTACATCGGCACAATAGACACCACCATTGTTGTCAAAGTGAGGAGTCAGAGCGGCCCAGACAGTGGTTGCAGCACCTTGTTCAGGACTCTTCTCACTCTTTTCGAATGGACCTTTACCACCGAGTCCAGCCAGAATATCATCAGTAGTGTGACGGATCAGTTCGGTATCGAAGATAACACCAGGATGCACAGAGACTGCATGCAAGCCTTGTGATCCATATAGACGGTCGATACTATTGGCCATATAGATGTTGGCTGTCTTGCTTTGACCATAAGCTACCCAGGGGTTGTACTCTGCGTTCTCGAAATCCATATCATCAAAACGAATAGGTGACATGGTGTGACCATAGCTGGACAAATTGACGACACGGGAAGTTTTTGTAGGTGTAGATGAAGAGAGCAAGAGAGGCTTGAGAAGTTGGAAGAATAAGAAGTGACCGAGATGATTGGCACCCATGTGGTTCTCGAAGCCACTGACGGTCTTGCCCTTAGGAGCATTCATCACACCTGGAACAACAATTAGCCCAGGTAAAGGTTGTTTGATGTCACAAAGACTTGCCGGCATTATTGATCAAGATGTTGAGTCTGTCGCTTCTGCTCAGGAAATCCTTGGCCGCCGCACGTACGCTGTCGAAGTCTCCAAGATCCATGTGTACCATCTCAACCGTCTGGCCCTGAGGTGCATCCTTCATAATGGCTTCAATGGCCTTCTGACCCTTCTGCTCATTGCGAACAGTAATGTACAGCTTGGCCCCACTCAAGTAGAGGGCCCTAGCGGCCTGTACACCAAGTCCAGCACTGCAACCAGTGATCAAGATTGTCTTGTCACTGAGCTTGCCTACCAGGCCAAGGTCTTTGACGACCTCGATAGCTGTGGGACGCTCATCGCCAGGTCCGGCAAGATTCTGGTGTCTGTCCAGGTAAGGGCGGTATGTTTGGGTTAGAGGTGACATGATGAGTTGCGAAAAGATTTGAGTTGAAACAGTATCCGAGTTGATGAGTGTTGTTGAATGGACAAAGTTCCAGAGTCTTCTCGTTATATATGCCACAGATTGACCATGATGATGACTTGCGGACTACAAAATCCGGTGAGGGAATGGAATTAGTAAGAACTGGATACTTAGATCCGCCCCCGAACAGAGAAGCTCACGCACGACAAGTCATGATGAATTGTCGCAGACGTTTAGATTGTTCAAAATCATCGGCCGAAAGATGCGTCGTCGTACTTATATCCGGACGGAGTTAAGTACTTTGAGCTCCGGCTCATCTTGGTGGAAACACGTCCTCGAAACACCTTACGGTAGACATGACGATGCCAATAGACCTTGATTGACACCAGCTCCTACTACTTGATTAGTTGACGTCGTTCGGTTGATGTTGATGAGCTTCACAAGGCCGTCCGAAGGTCTCAAGCTGAAAACGAAACAAGCTTGCGGGCCGAGCAGATTTCGGAGTCGTCTCAGCTGAGCAGAAACGGGCGAGCTTGCGAAGTGATTCGACACCCCCTGACGCCTGGTGTACGAATACACGAGGAAAGAGGTAAGCTGCTACAGGTAGGTCGTGCCTTCCCGTATTACCATCCTAGTCAACCTCAGCGAGATGCTTTTGACCATCCCTCGAGCGCCATTGCCGACAGGGCTGGCTTTCCTCTCTGGTCTCTTTCTTTTGACCTATCTCTACTTCCACGCCTCTTCTTCCCCTAACACACATCTTCTGTCGATAAAAGGTTCGACACAATCACCACAACTTTCGCAATGCCCACCGTCATCTGCGATTAGCAACATCGTCCTATCCATCAAGACAGGCGCCACCGAGGCTTTCGACAAGCTACCGACGCAGCTGCTCACCATCCTGCAATGCGCCGATACGCTCCTTCTCTTCTCCGACCTGGAACAAGACATCCACTCATTACATATCCATGATGTGCTCTCCCGCTACGATCCTGAGTTCCTCGCAAATCATGCCGACTTCGAATTGTATCGCAAGCAAAAGGAGTACCAAGCCGAAGGCCGCGACGTCCAAACCTTGAGCACCATGAAAGATTCAAACTCGGACTGGCGTACTGCTGGGCACAATGCTGCTTGGGCCTTGGACAAATACAAATTTCTGCACATGATTGAAAGAGCTTGGGAGCTACAACCAGACAAAGACTGGTATGTCTTCGCAGAAACAGACACTTATATCGTTTGGCGCAACCTCGTAAAATGGCTTGAGAGGTTCGATCCTAGCAAATCGCTATACCTCGGCCGAGGCGAGCCTATGAAGAAAGAGGAGGGAGAGGGCTTTTACTTCGCCCATGGCGGCAGTGGCTTCGTGCTGTCGCGTGCCGCCATGTACGACTTCTGCGTCACCAAGAAAGGCCTTGCCAGTCGCTGGGATGCTCGCATACCGGATCTGTGGTTCGGCGATTACGTCGTCGCGAAAGCTCTTAAGGAAGAGCTTGGCTTGAACCTGACTTCTGCAGCTCCCATGTTCAGTGGCCACAAACCTATGAGCCTGCCAATCGGCGCCGGTATCTGGTGTCGCCCTGTCATCACTCAGCACCATCTACGTTCGGAGGAGGTCCAGACATTGTGGATGTTGGAAGATGACTTCTACACCAACACTTCTTCCAGCAGTGCTCCACATTTACGCTTCTCTCACTTATTTAGGGATGTGCTCTCTGGCGTCAAGTTCCCAGAGCGACGCGACGAGTGGGACAATGCGTCAAACGACAACGTCTACACTATCAAAGCTCCACGTACACGAGCCCAGGCCAAAGAAAAGCCGAACGAGCGTGTGGGTGAGCCTACTGTAGAGAAAGATCCCAATTCTTCGCCTGATGCATGCAACACCGCTTGCGAAGTCACTGAAGCATGTTTCCAATGGGCACATCTCAACTTCACAACAATTGAAGATGATGAAAAGAAACATGGTGGCGGAATCTGCTACTTGAGCAGTGTTTTTCGGTTCGGAAATCAGAGACCCGAAGAGTCGTGGGTTGACGAAAAGAATGCGACCAATATCCATTTGTGGACTTCAGGTTGGCAGACGCCAAAAATCGAGAAATGGCTTGCTGAGGCGCCCGACGACTGTGGCAAGGTCGAATGGTCATAATGAAATCTAGAACTCCATATACTTCTTAATTACTTTAATACTTTCATTCGTTCAACTGTTTGTTTAGATCAATTGTTCTCCATCCTCGTTGCACAGAGGCTTGCATGCATTGAGTTAGATCCGCGATTCAGTATATCTTATCGCCAAGATCTCTTGCCGAGCCTTCGAGAACTCAGCACTTACCGCTCATGTCGCGGCGGGCCTGAGCCTTTCAATACAAGTATCGACCAACAAATCTCACAGACTCTACGAGTGTATTGCTCGGAGCGTTGTACGTATTCTCTATACTGGATAATTCTCGAGTGGATGGCGAGTCTCCTGGGCGTACTGTCCGCGTCATCTGATTAGATTGATAAGAGGTCGAGTCTCTGGATTTACAACAGGAAAGCATTGCCTATCAAGATGTTGACTTCTTCATCTCCTCTACTGGAAGGACAGAATGCCTCGAATCAGCTCAGTCAAAGGTCCTTTGCTGCTCCTAGAAATAAATCATACTCCCTCTCACGGACGAACTGGTCATGGACTTCTGTGGCATCTACGATTATCAACACGACGACGATATTGGCATTACTATATGGAGTTGGAATCTGCGTCAGTACAATCAAGGGCACTTTGATGCCCAGTAATGAGTATTGTTTACACTCAGTGTCGGTCTCTTACAACTACATCACCTTCGCTGGAGACGGCTACGGCACATACAATGGACCCAAGTGTCTCAACCCACTACGAACAATCTCAACATATGCTTCGGGAAAGACATTTTGTACAGAGAAGGAAATTCAAGTCGGGTTTGATAAGATCCGTAAAGAGTGCAACAATGAGGACCTCGAATTTCTGGATTGGCAGGAGCTTGTTGCTAATGTTACGGAGGGGGATATCGCTGGAATGAGAGTCGTAGAGTTTGACGAGCTACCTACCGGAATGAACATCACAGAACCAGTCAGACTTTCTAGATCGTTCCTGGACCGAGTTGGAAACACTCTAGTACGTCCATCGCAAAGTTGTGATTAAACGCATGACTGACCTCTTCAGATGGCTTGGGAATACGAGATGAACTGGCATCATCAATCTGGTCTCGCATTATATGGATTCTGGGGCTTGATTTTGGGCATTGCAACACTATGCAATGTGCTCAAGACTCCATCTACCAGCTCAGAGAGCACATCCCAATTCACGCAATCGACGTGGAGGTGGATTCAAGTTAATTTGATCATACCACCTGCGTTTGGCTCACATCATCAGCGTCTACTGTTCTGGTGCACCGTCCCAACACGTATGGAAACGGTTGTTGTAGCGACGTTCTATCTCCTTACAACATATCTTTCTGTCTCTCATTACCGCCTCATATTTAACAATATCTAGTAAGAGTGATGCGCTTTCTTTCTCGATACCAGAAGCTGACAGAAACATAGCTGGGACGACAAGTCTCAACAACTCTGGCGATATGTCGCCGACCGCACAGGTATCATGGCGTATGCCACACTGCCTTTGATTTGGATCTTTGCGGGTAGAAACAATGTCTTCATGTGGGCCACCGGTTTATCTTACCAGGCTTTCAACATTTATCACCGTCACATTGCCCGAGCTGGTACGATACTCGCCATCGTCCATTCTGTGGTCTACACCTATCTGTTCGTAGAATTCGGTACGTGGAAGTCATTCTCCTAGATGGGTACATGCTAATTTGTCAAAGAGGGTTGGAGCATGTTTGCTAGAGAGTTTACTCAGCTCTGGCTTTTGCTCGGTGTAATGGTAAGACAATAAAGCAATCTTGGCAAAAGGCATTGTAGCTGATACTGCGCAGGCAACAATCACCATGAGTCTTCTTCTGCTGTTTTCTGTTTCTTGGCTTCGCATCAAGTTTTACGAGATCTTCTTGGTTCTTCATATCGCTCTGTCTGTGGTCACACTAGTAGGCTGCTTTCTGTGAGTGTTCCTGCCATCCGTCCAACCGCTGGAGCTGACTTTGAAAGGCATACTTCCATCTTCAATGCGAGATATGATGCGTATCTCTGGCCCATTGTAGTTGTATGGATACTTGACCGCGGACTCCGGCTTCTACGTCTCATTTGTTGCAATCTCCAGGTCCGATTCAGCAAGAAAGTTATTAGTCGCACATACACAATTGCTTCTTATAGCAAAGAGTCGGACGTCATAAGACTGGACGTACGAACAGACTCCTTTCTGGCAACACCTGCTGCCGGACAGTTTTACTATCTTTACCAACCAACAACATGGCAAGGCTATGAAAATCATCCCTTCACACTTGGAGCGTGGTCATCTAGCTCTATCGGATCAGACGAAGCTGGTAGTTCTCTTCTCCGAAGCACCGGCACACATGACGACTTTGACGAAGAAGATGGAGCCTTTAGTGCTTCCAAGCGTCAATCACACGGGCAAACTCTGACCTTCTGGATCCGCCCCTACGATGGCTGGACGAAGCGCCTTCGAGACTCATGTCTAGCCTCACCCACGCACACCACTTCCCCCACAATCCTCCTCGAAGGCCCATACGGTCATCACTGTCCTATCGCAACCTTCGATTCAGTCTTGCTGATTGCAGGTGGCACTGGAATAGCATCCGCCGTGCCCTATATTCTGGAGCACATCGCACTTTCGAGATCAGAAAAGACAGCCACGACACAAATGCATCTCCTCTGGACAGCCCGCCAAGCCTCCTTCATCCATCAAGTTTTCGCCCGCGAACTACGAGATGTTTCCCAACGCGATGACTTCTCCACAGATTTGTTCTTCACCCGTCAAGATGCCAGCCACAAAGACGATGAAGAAGAACACGATGTAGCGTTGAGGACAGAAATCCAACAAGGACGTCCAGACATCGCAGCTGCCATTTCGAAAGCAGCAATGAAGGCGGAAATGATGGGACAAAGAGTTGCGGTACTGGTTTGTGGACCTCCAGCTATGGCCGATGAAGCCAGAATCGCTGTACATGGCGTGATGAAGAGGGGATGTTTTGGAATAGAGTATTTCGAGGAGAGTTTCGGGTGGTAGGATTCTATCGGGTTGTACTAGCGAGGCAAAAGTGATATTATATGGGATTGGGCTTTTATATACATGATCTCATCGGCAGCGAAGGTCGGTCGGAAGGGGCTGTCGGAATGCAAGAAGATTTTTGGATGAGCTGAGTTGTCCGTTGAGAGTGTTAAGGTGAGAGCTCCTTCAATGGACGTACTGCCGTTTCTGAATTCCATTGTGCCTTTTGATGGACATATCAGCGCCATGAACAGGGGAAGGGAGATCTATGAAAGAGTGCTAGGAATACTTGCTGAGTCAGAGCTAAGAGGCAGTTTAACACACATAAGTCTTGTCACGATATGAGATATAAGGCAAGGGTGGTTCAGAGGACGACACAAATACAAGTAATGTACAATTACAAAGCACCCCGTGCTAATCCGCTACCAGTTAAGCTCTCTCAACAGCCTAGCGGTGTATGACAACAGAAGCAACAAGGCTAGACCAATGCTGCCGCCGACAGCACCCAACAGCAGTCTGGAGCTACCGTCAGGATTACGAGTCACTAACTTGGCACTCCAGACGCTGGCACCCGGCGGATGCGAGGGGGTTTCCACCAGTTCGATGGCAAAGTTGTCGACATCACGGTATATGATGCGAGCGTTGTCTATATAAGGTGTTAGGGTTTGCTGCGTTTATACGTGCTGTTGCTTATTGTCTACCTTTAATCTGCTCTTGGAGGCCTTGGAGTCCTGTCATGATGTTTGATGATGCTTTAGGATGAAGGTTTGATGATGGATGGTGTAGGCGTTTGCGTCGGTTGGATCGAAAACGTGAAAGCCGGATTATAGTCTTTGCGATTTTATTGTCGTTGTGCAATCACGAATCGTCATGACGACTGGGACTCGCGCTCCAAGCTCTCAATTTGGATGCCAACACCGGTACTAGGCCAGTGTTAGAGCTTGGCTTCAGCAATCTCGGGTTGAATGGTTGTCCACTCTTTTATATCGCCTAAATTCATCATTCTGTTTGATCCCTCTGGTCCGAACCTATCTTGCAGGTCATCCCACTTGCGATTGACTGCTGTCTCTGGTCGCCAACGGAAGCTATGCTTGATACGGGGATCTAGCTTATCCTCCATGGCATCTGTGATGCTATTGACACAATCAGCTTTGTATATAGTTATCGCTCAGTGCGAAAGGAAGGCTTACAATCCGCCAATGACTGGAATATGGCAGAAACCATGGCCCGAGGCACCACACCCAAGCACAAGACTAGGGTAGTCAGGATGCTTTGAGATCAAGAATGCACGATTCGGCGTATCAGCACACCAACAGATGCGGGCAAAGCTGAAAGGTCTCTCGGCGAGATGTGGCATGGTCTCTCGGAGAAAGCCTCGGGCTCTTTCTTCTGCCTCTTTTGGAATCTGATGCTTTGCAAAGGGTACGCTTGACCGTTGAGAGCTGGAACAGGTCAGTATGTATATACAAGTATCGCGATGCCATGACTTACTTCTGAGGATCAACAGTCCAATTGCAGTAGCCAGGATGCTCGTCGCACATCTTGAGCTCGCCTTTGTCCTCGTCAGGCTCCATGAAGAAGCCTCGCTCGATGTTGAAGAGTACTGGTAGGTTCTTGAACAACTGCAACTCTTCCTTTGTCATCCTGATATGAGCTAACGTCCAGGCAGTAGGGCGAAGCTGATCTTTCATATCGAAGATAATGCCAGCGTTTGCCCCTGCACACAGAATGGTGCGATCTGCTCTGTGTTCGACTGCATCGAATGTCTTTGCTCCCTTCACGTCGCCGGCTTCGTAGATGAGACTTTTGACTTTGCCTTTCTCTTTGCCAGTGACAAAGACTGCACCCAATCGTTCTGCTTCTCTTGCCGCACTCTCCATGGACTTCCTTGCATGTATCCATCCCGAGCCTTTCTTCATCCACCAGCCCTCCCATCCGGGAAAGTCTCCTGTGAGGACACCCTTGGGCATAGTCGCTTGAAAGTCTTCTTTCGTCTTGAGAGGCAACCAGCCTGCATCCTCGCTAGGTCCACTAGCGGCATTCATGTGGGCTCTACCGGCTTCAGAAGTTGCTGCGATGATGCATCCGGTCTCGTGGAAGTATGGCTTGAATACAGGGTCTTCTAGCCATCCCTTAGTTGCCTCGTTGATCAACGTGTTTGCGACATATCGCTCATCTGAATCAGCACCGGCGGCAAAAGTGCCCAACTCGAGGATTTTATTGACATCGTTGCCGGCGGAAATGGGAGACGGTACCGGGAATGGATCAAGCAGTGTTACGTTCTTGTATCCTCGTCTGATGGCGTGTCAGTTCCACTTTAACAGATGGACTGGTTGAGCACAGATTTGTGCAGATACCTTTTGAGATGTAGAGCCGTAGAAATTCCCCAAGTGCCTGCTCCGACAATGAGGATGGATGAATCCAGGGAAAGTGGAGCCGACATTGTACGAGATCGCAGGCTTCAAGAAGGGAAGGAGTGGTCGAGTGTTCAAGAGTCAAATCACATTGGCAGGTGCTGCCTGTTTTAAGGATAATAACTGCAATCTTGTCATAGTATGATGTCTATTACCTACAATGGTTCGCCTACGACAGTGCTCTTGAATCAGGAAGGATGGTGGAAAAGAAGCGGGGAAATACAAAAAGTGGAAGGTCCAACCAGAGCCTTGGCGCAGTCTACACGAGTCGTGCCTCTTCGGCCGCCCCAACCTCTCGCCCGCATTTTCTCGGCCTATCACGCCTTCAGTGATCGCGCGACAAAGCTGACTTGGACCTTCCTTGGACCTTCAATCGCCCTATCGTGCTACCGAATAGGGCATCATGTCTAAGGCCCACCTCCTTCAAACCAGAAATCAGCCATGCCCCGCAAACGACTGAATACCCAGGAGCCTCCGCGAAAGCGTAACAGGACTGGCTGCAACAAATGCCGCGCTCGCAAAGTCCGGTGTGACGAGCAGAAACCAATCTGCAGTCAATGTCGCGCCAAGGGATTTGATTGTGAAACGAGCATCAAGCTCAAGTGGGAGCAGGACTATACCAGTGCTGGGCGAGCCTTTGGTCGAGCTGGATTGTGGACTAAGAAGTCTGCCGAGAAAGCAAATGCTTCTTCGCCGTGCATACATGTCAATGATGATGAGGTATCATGGATCCAAATTCCTCAGATCTTTTCATACAGCTTTGTCAACGCCACGGTAGGGAACGTTGAGCAGCTGACTACTCTGGAGGCCATCGCATCAGAAGCTTCGCCAATCTTGGATGTCGTCCGTACGAATGACCGAGACGATGCCTTAAGCACTGCTTCTCTTTCACCATGGCTTTCTGCCAGACAGCCTGTTTTCTTGCCTCGCCACAGTTTCATACCCTCTTCACCACCAATGCTCCCGGATCTGCCTAGCCCAATGCACTCAAGCCTACTCTCGTATTACCTGGACAAAATCTGTCCGATTACTGTTCCGAGCTCTGTCAACAAGTCTCCTTTTGCCAATTTGATCCTGCCATTCTCAATAACATCATCGCCCGCTGTCTTGGAGGCTTTGCTTGCGCTCGCTGCATGCCACAGATCAAAGAATGACACTGCTTTCCGTTCGACATCACTCAAGCTTGGACATAACGTTCTTCGGACTCTGAGAGGAAGGCTTGCCACTGAAGATGCCCTCCAAGTTGCCATGGATCCAGAGACACTAGTCATCATGATGATTCTCTGTCAATATGAAATCATCAACGAGTGTGATAAGCGCTGGGTGGTCCATTTGAAGGGAGCTCGAGATTTGATTCGCGTGAGAAGAAATGCTCAGCTCTATCCCTCTTCTGGGCAGTCTTCCAACGAGCTTGTCGAATTTGCCGAAAAGTACTTCGCTTTCCAGGACGTGATCGGACGAACAGCTTGTGGAGAAGAGCCTATCTTTGGCAGCGACTTTTGGACGTCGCAGGGCGAAGACACAGACGCCTGGCTCGGCTGCTCGGCTGGGCTTGTCTCTATCTTATGCGAGATCACAGAATTGAGCCGCCGACATCGATCACGACCAGAAGTAAGCCTTCTGCCCGAGTTCCAATACCAAGCAGCATCCCTAGAGCGCCGACTTTGCAGTTTGAGGCAGAGAGTCTTTGACGAAGAAGATGATATTCTCTCACTCTCCGCCGAGCTGAAGAGAATGGCGGCCGAGCTATATCTTCATTGCGCTCTCAATGGTGCAACCCCTGCAATGCCCCTTGTTGTTGGACATGTACAACAGGTACTCCGCCTAGTTTCTGTTCTTCTCGAGCACGGAGTACTTGCAGGCTTGAGCTGGCCTTTATTTGTTGCTGCTGTTGAGCTCGATCCTGTGGAAGATCTTGAGTGGTTCAACAAAAAGGATCTCTCTAACGATGTACCAAATCACGCTCGACCTTTCGTTTTGTATGCTCTGGATCGCTTGAGCGGCTCGATCACCAACGTCACCAAAACAAGATCTGTCATCGAGCGGGTATGGCTAGCAAGAGGCCATGATGATTTTTCTGACCCCCGACCGGAAGGATACGAGAAAGGTCAAAACGACTGGGAGCGATATGTCGCTCCATTGTGTGGCAATATGAGCCTTGCTTGAGAGCCGGACTAATCAATCATCGCTCTGATGGGATACGATCTGAGCGTATTCCATATTGGGTCACTGCACTGCGGCTGAATTTGCCTATCTCTCAAACCGACCGGGGCAGCTATTCAGACCATCTAATGACATCCACGCGCTGGTTGGACCTTCTACTCGTATATTTTGCAGATACTGACTCCGCGTTTCTCAAAGCGCTTGATCGGCTGTACCTTCATCCTGTTACTTTTCGAGATACAAAGCGTGGCATCGTGGTGGCCTATCTCTACCCCAGAAAAAGGATCAGCCGTGGTTGCGCAACACGGGTTGACGTCCGGGGCTAAAGCTTATCAGGAATAGGTCTGCGATCCTATTGGCCTCGCTTGTACCTTCAACTTCTCCGCAGTAACGCCCTTCTATCAGAGGAACATCGTTACATCAGTCGTGAGCATGTGGACTATCTTCAAGGTGAATCTTTGGCAGGCGGTTTCCAGCCAGCCATAAAAGGGCATGCGGTCCTCTACCATCGATGCATTCGACTCTCAATCAATAATTCACCCTACGTCTACGATACAGTAATACTTGGTCATGCCCACCCGAGACTATGATCTCGATGTGCCTGGCACCGAACAACTTGTAGATGGTAAGAGAGCCTCACGTGTCCTACTGAATTGTTTCTGACCATCCCAAGTCAACCACGACCTTGACACTGCACACCAAGGCAGCTCAGATATTGTCCTCATACCACGCCCAACTGAATGCGGTTCGGATCCTCTTACTTGGTCTAGATGGAAGAAGTGGTATCAGCTCTTCCTACTGGCCCTTTATGCGTGTGCATTTTCTTTCGGAGAGAACACTCTCGGTGCCGCATGGACGACCGTCTCAGAGGATACTGGAGTTTCTCTCGTGAATATGAATGGAGGCAGTGCGCTGAACTATTTACTGCTCGGCCTATGCAACATTTGGTGGATCAGCACGGCGAATAAGATTGGTCGACGACCAGTATTTCTTCTCACTACGCTGATTTGCTGCATGGCTGGCGTTTGGCAGGGCCGTGTTCATGGTACCGCTCAGTGGTTTCTATCAAACAGTTTGAATGGAGTCGGCACCAGTGCTTATCAAGCCGTCATTCAGCTGTCAGTCTTCGATACCTTCTTTGCCCACGAACGAGGTATGATGCTGTCTTTCTACTTGTTCGGCCAGCAACTTGGCAGTATTCTTGGTTTAATTACTGGCGGTATCATCTCAGATCAACTCGGCTGGAGGTAAGCTATGCCACCACCACAACAATGTTTTTCGCTAACACGTTTCCCAAGATGGACACAATATATTGTCGCAATAATTGACGCTGGTGTATTGGTTCTGCTGTTTTTCACCTTTGAGGAAACGATGTTTCCCAGATTCATCTTTGAGACGATACAAGGGGTCCTTCCTGTCACCGAAGGTCGTTCAAGCCCTACCGAGTCTGCCACTGAGGGCAAAGATGTTGACAAGAAGGATCTCGGCCGTGTCACTACAGTCCGTTCCGAAGCTCACAACGTCCAACAACGCGACTACCCTCGTCGCACCTACGTACAGAAGCTGAAGCTCTGGGTGTACTTCCCAGAGGACAAGACTACCTACATGCAATACTTCCGTCGTCCGTTCGCCCTCTTCTTATTTCCCAACGTAGTCATCTCTGGCTGCATATTCGCTTTCGGCTGTACCGGTCAGTTTACCAGATTTTCTCTCCGTCATATTGCTGTACTAATTCTTGATAGCTGGCATCGTTTCTTTCAATACTATCTCCGAGATATTAACAGAGCCCCCATACGATTGGAGCACATCATCTACCGGCCTCGTATTCCTTGCTGCTCTTGTCGGCAACTTCGTAGGATGGGGTACTGGCGTCTTGTCTGACCAAATCGTCCTCCGCCTCGCACGCAGGAATGGTGGTGTGAAAGAGCCTGAGATGCGCCTGTGGACTTTGTGCTTCTCGTTCGTCTATGCCGCGATTGGATATATGATGTATGGTTGGGGAGCTCAGACAGGAGCTCACTGGATGACAATCGCATTTGGTGTTGGTTGCATGATTGCTCACCAGGTCTCCGCTTGCTCTATCGCCACAACCTATGCTATGGAGTGCTTCCCTGGCATAAGTGGTGAGTTGGTCGTGGTTCTTGCCATCTGTTCATCCTGCATCAACTTTGCGATCAGCTACAGCGTTCAGCCGTTTATCGAGGCAGCTGGCTACGGATATGCCTTTCTCTTCTTTGGTCTTTGCGTACTCTGCTCCATGCTTGCCGCTATCCCCATGACAATGTTCGGAAAGTCCTGGAGACGGAGGTGCGCACCCAAGTGGAGAGAGTGGCTATCTCAGAGAGAAAACTGATCCGTTCTCGTCCGCTTTTAGGCTAGTTGTATAGTTTGTCCGTCGCCGTAGGTCCAGAATGTCATGGCAATTGTCGACCAAATTTATCCAGATTTCTCGTTCCTGCTTGGCGGCAGAGTTGGTAGTACCTTCCAAAGATGAACAAAAAGCACCACGTTATTTGCTTCCGCGTGCTTGTCGGTCTTGGGACTTGCATGCAAGGGGGAGATCAGTATACGGGCGACAGGTTTAGGCTAAATCATGCATACAAGATGCGTGTCTCCAATGCGACTTAGACCTCACAATGAGCTAAGCTACAAGTAGGCTTCAAGATGCAAGGTCGCAGACAGGTTTTGGAGAGTTGTACGAGCTCTCATGCAGGTCGTCACCCACCGGCCTCTATACCCCTCCCCACACGGTACCGCGGGGATACCCCGCGCGGGGTGCCTCGAGACGACCTCAAATGAAGAAATTCCATCCAGTGCGTAGTTCATACTGCAGGCGCTTGATAGCTAATCCTCTTTATCTATTCAAGTCTATCCCATACATGATTAATTCAGAGTCTATACCGATGAGCTCTCGATCAATCTTCTTCATCTTGGATTGACTTCGCACATCTCCATACTGTACCTTGATTCTACTCAAGGGACATGGTCTAAAAGTCTCACCTGTTGGATCGCCAATGGCATCACGAGATGCAGAATATACATGCACGGCCCTGCCGGCAACCGGTACGGTATGCATTGATGCAAGACGCAATTGCGGCTAGAACTAATCGACATGGGTTGACAACGCAAAGGTAGGATAATATTGAGCAGATCATCAGAGATGTTGCCTGATGAGCATGAGTTATTGCCGAAGAGCTGGGACATGGCAGGAGCGAGGGGTAGTATAAAAGGCAAGAGCTGCCTTCCATTGGAGAATCATCGCCATCTCTGAGATCTTGCTTCTCATCTCTTACCAAGATGTGGCTCTCTGGTGTCGCTCTAGCGGCCATTGTTGCCTCTGCCAATGCTTTGGATCTTACGGTCGCTGCCAATGGCGGTAATGCTACTTCACCCCTACAGTATGGATTGATGTTCGAGGTATGTTGCTTCGATTCAAACACCTCCCGAGTCTCAACTGACCTGTAAAGGACATTAACTTCTCTGGTGACGGCGGCATCTATGCCGAGCTCATCCGCAACAGAGCCTTCCAGGGAAACACAGTTCACCCTTCCACTCTACTCGGGTATTCCGCTGTGGGAGGCACGACTCTATCTCTCAAGAATCTGTCTCAACCACTCTCTAGTGCTCTTCCAACCTCTATGAACGTTGCAGTTGCGAAGGCTTCCAGTGGAGACGTTGGATTCTCGAACACGTAGGACCACCAGAGCTTCCATATCGTACAAGGACTTACATATAGCAGTGGATATTGGGGCATTGGAGTTGAAGTCCAAGACTACACTGGCTCTTTCTGGGTCAAAGGATCTTACGATGGCAGCTTCACGGCTTCTCTCAAGTCCGACATCACCAAAGAAACGCTTGCCAGTGTTCAAGTTCCATCCAAGGCGTCTTCGAGCGAGTGGATCCAACACAACTTCACCCTTACCCCTGCCTCTGCTGCTCAAAACTCGAACAACTCGTTCATCCTCACCTTCAAGAAATCTGGTGTTACTGGTGGTTCGCTGGACTTCACCTTGATCAGTCTTTTCCCTCCCACCTATAAGAACAGACCCAATGGTCTTCGCAAAGACATTGCAGAGGCATTGAAAGAGCTCAACCCTAAGTTCCTTAGGTTCCCAGGTGGAAACGTAAGTTTCTGATGCGACCCTCCGCTAGAGAAAACATACACTGATGTCTTACAGAATCTTGAAGGTGATGACCCACCATACCTCTGGTACTGGAACGAGACAATCGGACCTCTTAAGGATAGACCTGGCCGACCCGGTACTTGGGGCTACCAAAACACAGATGGTTTAGGTCTTATTGAATACTTGCATTGGTGTCAAGATCTGGAGTTGGAGCCCATTCTTGCTGTTTGGGACGGCTTCTACCTGAGTGGACCTGTGACTCCTCAGTCTGAGCTCGGTGTCTGGATTCAGTTTGCTCTTGATGAACTCGAGTTCTTGATGGGCTCAACCAGTACTAAGTATGGTGCACTCAGAGCGTCTTTGGGATACCCTGAGCCTTTCCAAATTAATTATGTCGAGGTGAACTCTTCTCATGCTCTTAAACTCGAAGATCCCCGGGCTGATACATTGGCTAGATCGGTAACGAGGACAATCTTGGTGGCGGTAATGCCAGTTACTCTGCTTACCGTCTTCCCATGTTCACCGAAGCTATCAAGGCAGTCTATCCTGACATCACCATCATCGGATCAACACCGACCGTCGACCCCATTCCTGATCACATCTCTCTTGACTACCATGAGTACTCAAGACCTGATAACTTTGTCAGAGAGTTTGGTCTCTTCGATCATTACAACAGAAGCCACCCCATCCTGATCGGTAAGATAAGACATGAGCTTCGCAGTGACACAGCTAAGTCAGAGCAGGTGAATACGCCGTCATCGAGCCTAACAACGCCAGCATGGCTTCTGTTGACTGGACATCGGGCGCGACCAGATTGGCTTTCCCGTCCTGGAGTGGCAGTGTTGCTGAAGCAGTCTTCCTTATCGGTGCTGAACGTAACTCTGACTTCATCATCGGAGCCTCATACGTGAGTTCATGTGTGATTACCAGTGAAATTCAGAAGCTGACGACGTCGTAGGCTCCTACTCTGCAAAATCTGAACAGCTTCCAATGGGTGCCAGATATGATCAGCTTCACAGCAGACACCACAAAGGATGTCTTGTCAACCAGCTGGCACATGCTCCAGCTTCTCGGCAATCACCTGATTACAGAGACTCTGCCCACCACGGGCGGTAACTTTGGACCTGCTTACTATGTTGCTGGTTACAACAACCAGACTGGATCTCACATGCTCAAGACAGCCATTTACAATGCTACAGCAGACGTACCAGTTTCGGTCTCGTTCAAGGGAGTGTCCGCAGGTGCCACTGCTACGTTGAGTGTCCTCACAGCACCCAGCGGAGACAGCTACAACAACGTTGGTACTCAGGTTGTGAAGTCCACAAACACAACCATCAAGGCATCAGCTGGTGGTGTCTTCAAGTTTAGTCTCCCCAACCTTAGTATCAGCGTACTGGAGGTTCAGGGCAGACCAACCTACTGGGCAGGCAGCTGGGGTGGACATCGTGGAGCATGGGGCCACGGTGGCTTTGGTGGATGGACCCCTAGTTGGGGCGGTTGGGGTAGTTGGAAGGGCACAGGTCACAACAAGAGAGATGTTCCCAAGGGTTACAAGGAGATTGCCTACTAGTTGAACCGGTGCGAGGAGGATTAGTGGCATGATTGACGAGATAGTAGGTTGAGTCGGCATGAGATTTTCAAGAATCGAAAGGCTGCATACAAGTGTAGCGAAGTTCAACTGCCAGAATTGACAGTCATAACTGCCATTGCCCGAAGTTCGGTGTTTTGTGCTATGTCTTGAGAAATGGTTGGTGAGAGAGGAAGCCGAAGATGATTGATAGCTCTGCCGAGCGCACGGAGCACTTCCGAAAACCAGAATCGGAAGAGAGATCCCCGCGTTTCTTGCACCAGAATCAACTCCATCTTCTCCGTATCTTGATGCGGTTCCGAAGGAGAAAGAAACGGAACGAGCGGTGCGAGACGATGAGGGGAACTGGGGGAGTGAGTGATGCTGACCTTTGGCTGGAAGACACAGCCATGCACGTTTGCACAGTGACGAACCGCCAAGGATGCGGGATGGTGGAGTGGTAGAAAGTCAAGTCAAGTCGACCAAGGCCCAAGGGTCACGATGCCCCTCTTCTAGCTGCCTGCTCTCTGATATAAGTAGTCGAGACCTTCTTGTAAGTCGACAGAGGTCAGCCAAGTCTTGTTTAACTTTCCTTCTTCTTTTAGTCCAGTCGAGCAATTGATCAAACAGTCAAGATGGGTGTCGTCGAGCTTCTCTTTACACCGTACACTCTGCTGGCCATACCAATCCTCTTCTACCTTCTTCCCTACCTGCGCAACTGGTCTATCCGCGATGTACCTTCACCCTTCCCAGCAGCCTTTACCAACCTCTGGCTCATGTACCAATGCCGCCGAGGACGACGGTACCTCGCCGTAGACGCTGCACACAAGGAACTCGGCACCTTCGTCCGCATCCAACCTCACCACGTCTCCATCGCAGACCCAGAAGCCATCCCCATCGTCTACGGCCACGGTACTGGCTTCCTCAAGAGCGAATACTATGACGCCTTTGTCAGCATCCAACGCGGCCTCTTCAACACACGCGACCGCGCCGAGCACACCAGAAAGAGAAAGACTGTTTCCCACACCTTTAGCTCAAAGAGCATTGGCCAATTCGAGCAATACATGCATCACAACCTCGACTTGTTGGTAGAGCAGTGGAACAAGATGGCCAAGATGGCTGACGGCAAGTATGCCAAATTCGACGCCCTGACGTGGTTCAATTACACAGCCTTTGACATCATTGGCGATCTCGCTTTCGGTGCTCCCTTTGGCATGCTAGAGAAGGGTGCTGACATAGCCGAAATTCGCGAGTCCCCCGACGCACCTCCCAAATTCGCTCCTGCCATCGAAGTCCTCAACCGCAGAGGTGAAGTCTCGGGCACAATCGGCTGCTGGCCCTGGATCAAGCCCTACGCTGCCTATCTCCCTGACCCTTTCTTCACAAAGGGCGTACAGGCTGTACAGAATCTCGCCGGCATTGCCGTAGCACGCGTAAAGCAACGTCTAGACAATGCCGACAACATCGACCGCGTCGACCTGTTGGCCCGCCTCATGGAAGGAAAAGACGAACACGGCAACAAACTAGGCCGTCAAGAACTAACAGCCGAAGCGCTGACCCAACTCATCGCCGGCAGCGACACAACCTCAAACACCTCTTGCGCTCTCCTCTACCACTGCCTAGCCAACCCCCACGTGGTCAAAAAACTGCAACAGGAACTGGACGCCGCAATTCCTCAAGGCACTCAAGTCCCCGTATTCGAGCAAGTGAAAGATTTGCCCTATCTGGATGCCGTCATCAAGGAAACCATGCGCATCCACAGTACTTCTTCCCTAGGCTTGCCCAGAGTGGTTCCTCCCCAAGGTGCAGAAGTCTGCGGAAGACATTTCCCCGGCGAAACCGTACTTTCGGTGCCCGCGTATACCATGCACCACAGCAAGAAAATCTGGGGTCCCGACGCCGACGACTTCGTCCCCGAGCGTTGGGAGAAAGTGACTGAACTGTAAGCGTATTCCCCTTTTCCTTCACCTAGTCAAGATGAAATCAAAAAAGCTGATGCAAAAGTGTTGCGAATAGACAAAAATCGGCATTCATCCCCTTCAGCTACGGTCCTCGCGCCTGCGTGGGTCGCAACGTCGCAGAGATGGAATTGGCCTTGATCGTGTCCACCGTCATCCGCAATTACGATTTCGAATTATATCAAAAGGAATTGGAGACGAGAGAAGGGTTTTTGAGAAAGCCTTTGGAGTGTTGGGTTGGTATGAAGAGGAGGCATGTTTGAATGTGTTGCTACTTGGCATGTTTCGTGGTTGTGAATTGTGGTGTGTGGAAGGAGGGGGAGATAGAGATATCTGTGGATATTTGGATGTGTATTTTAGGTCTTATGATGAAGAATTTTATGATGTTTAGAAAGATACATGGAGTATTTGTGATCTTTGAGTGGCAGTGCAAGGCATGCCGTAGTCGAGGAAGCCAATCGGGTCGGCTGGTAATCATTAGGCATAACATCGAGGGTCGGGTAGCGAGAGACGTATGCGTAAGATGTACCTAGTAAGGTTATTTGCTCAGTCGCGCTGATATCTTATATACATCTGGCCGTGGACATGGCACTGTGGTATCGTCCGAGGGTGAGTTGGTTTCGCTTGTTCGCGCGGACAAGAGTGAATATCAGGGGTCGATGGGTGTAAGCTAGGGACCACATTCTATTCCTACAGTATACTATGCGGAGACGCTGTCCCCGCTGAGTGTAATCTGAGCCGTGTATAGGCCTCTCCTTCCATCACCCTTTTGCGCGGCAAAGGCAAAGTGGCTGTTGTCAAATGCGGCGTCTGCGCCACCGGGACCTTTGAGTCCTCCATAGCCAGTTCCAAACAGAGTTCCTTGCTTCGTGAAGCCAGAGGTCGGTGATGGGCTGGTGGCGTACGCGACATCGTAGTTTGTAGTGGTGAAGCAATTGGAGGAGTAGAACAAGTAATATGTGTCGCCAGAATGGATAAGGCTAGGTCCCTCAACAAGGGGTCCGTCTTCAGGGGAGTCATTCGTGATGAGTTCGGATGTGTCGCCAACTTTCGTCACTCCATCGCTCTCGACTTGTTGGATAAGGATAGGTGTGGGCACGATCGGCTCGACTCCGTTGTTGCAAGTCCCGCCGTGCCCGAGCGAGTTGGCATCGATCTTGTATACGACGTACCGGGTTCCATCTGCATCTCGGAAACCAGATGCATCGATAGCGCCTCCTTGATCAGCAGGGCAGGCAAAACTGGTCTCATCTGGCGTGTATGGGCCGTCGATAGAGTCACTGATTGCAGTGCCAATACAATGAGGAGCATTGGTGTCATACGTAGGTGCGCTGAAATACAAGAGGAATCTGCCATCATCCTGATTCTTGTTAGATGATGAAGAGCACACGAAACCCAAGCGGATTTACCAAATGATTGATGTCTGGGGCCCAAATATGATCCTTTGAAGAGTCTACCCAACTTGGCAGATCTGGCAACATGTCATTCCCCGGTTGTAGCGTCCACGTCTCAAAATCTGTTGAGGTTGCAAATTGGATGTGTGTGCTCTTGTAGTCGTATAGAGATTGTCCAGCAAATGCGTACCAGGTGCTTCCAACTCTGAGGATGGACGGATCAGGGAAATCGGTTGTGATATGAGGACCAGACTCGGATCGTTTCTGTAACAAAGGAGCTGCGTATAAAGATGGTAGGAAAGCCGTCCATGCTAAAAAGAGTGATGCTTTGGATAGAGCCATATCTGATGTATGTATATTGAGGTATATATCGAGAGGGTAAGGTGGGTTATCTTGAAGACGTCGAGGAACCAGAATCTAAGGTTGGACTGTAAACAAGCAGAGACAGGGCAAGAGCGAGGCATGAGAGCTTTGTAGACTTTTACAGGAAGTATCTCCATACTCCAATTCCCAATAAGATCAGCAAGATGCAATGTCATCATTAGATACCAAAAATTCGCGAGCTCGAGCGAGCTTACTCGACTCCCGAGGAGGAGATGGGTCTCTGCATCGAGCGCAGTATACTTTCTCTTGAAAGATCTGCGCCCAGCTCAGAGTATTGGAGCTATATCTCCAGGTACGTCAGATCAACAAGCTGAAGACACACATAAGCTCGTGATTATGTTCCGATTGACCGATGACAGCTGGGAAGACAAGGCGGTATGCCGTCGAGCTGAGCAAGCTGACATGTTTCCCCTCCTTCGAAAGAGTGAATCAAGCCTCTTATCGCATGGCGTCAAGAAACTCGTCCATCGCGTGCTCGGTATGCGCATGCGCATGGAGGTGATTCGATATTCAAGATGCGAAAGGGCGATCTATGCAGAGTCCGTTCATGTACAGCTTGACTCGAGCTTGGAGGTAGAAGTCTTGATTTACGCGATATGACCATGATCAACACCTTTCGCCATACCTCCAGAATGTCGCGACACTGTATAGAGATGATGTGCTGTTCGCTGGCATATCAAGATAAGTTGCTGGTCGACGTCGACAAATCGATTCTCTATTTGACGCCGACTGCCCCGCACCGGGCCCGCTTCGCTTCGGCCTTCCTGCCGTAGAAGGAGCGGCCTCGGGTCATCGGCAAATGACGCAGGTGAATTCAGCCGTCGCGTGAGCTTGGTCAGTTGCCGACTCGCTGCATCTCTGCCCGGCTGTGCAACTCTCTCCCTCGAACAAACACGCGACAACCTTAGCGACTTCTTCGCAATTCCGAGACACTCGAGCTCCAACGACAGCATTCACCACGGATCTTCTCACACACACAAGACAACCATGGGCGTGATCAAGACATTGTCAAAGCTCACTGCATACGGCACAGTAGCAGGAGCAGGAGGATGGGCTCTCTACACGAGAAAGTCCAGCTTCGTGCCCATGTCGTCCAACGACTACATCTATAACACGACTTTCTTTGCTCGCAACAACCCCGATCAGAACCCCACAATGAGCGACTTGTGTGTGCGTAAGGTGCCGCTGAGCCAGATCAAGCCGGAATACCTTGAGAAGGAGGGCAAGCTGGTTGAGAAGTTCTGCGCTGGCGTGTGGGGAGGTCTCGGTCAGTCACTACGCTCCAGTATATATTGTACAGCTCGCTAACATGGATTGGCAGGCTACGCATACCAACGCCAATACTTGGAAAAGAAGTACCGCGATGCCGACACAGAAAGCCAGTTATGGGACACCAAGGCTTTGCAAGAGTCTGAGTACCCCGTAGGCACCCAGATCACCGACCACTTCGAGGTCCTTACCAAGACTCCCGAATCCATCATCGTGCGCTGCGGTGATTCACCCCGCAAGATGGAAGTCAGACCCAGCGATGGACTGTTTGAGATGAGAGCAGAGATCAAGGAGGCCGAGGGTGTTGCTGAGTTCCAGCTGAAGAGCGTCTTTTACCAAGGACTCGGTAAGGCAACTGGCAAGCCCATGCCGCCACACATCGAGTTCTTGCACAGACAATATACCAAGCTGTGGATGGAGACTGCCATCAGCAATGTTACGCGATAGCTCAATTGAAAAAGGCCCTGAAAATAAGAGCTAGTTAAAAATGCTGTGAATCAGACGCCTGTTCAAGAATTGAAAAGCATAAACATGTTTGTAGCTGAAATCCAAAGACAGAGCAAACAATCAATGACCAAATCGGCAACTGCGTCCACAGCACGTGAAAGCGCAAGCAAAAACGCGTCATGGGCCAAAGCTTCGCTTTCGGTGGTTGTTGCCTGAGGTCTCGACCTTTCCTCTTCAATATGTGCATCATGACTTGGCGATGAGTTGACATTGAATCTGTCGACTTCTCGGACGACCAATGCGACTACACTCTACACGACTCTTCAGGCAGTATGGGGCAAGGCCGTCCCCGCCGGAACAAAGCAATAGTCCTCTCCTCAGACGATGACGATAATGACTCTGCGACCATTCCTCAAGCCGACGTAAATGAGACGGCTATACAGGAAGAACCAGCCGAAATCAAGTCTGGGCGAGCTTCGCGCTCAAAATCGACTGCCACCAAGACGAAGGTTACCAAATCGCCGTCCAAGCCACGACAAAGTCGCCAATCGACCAAATCTGTCGCCGAAGCGCAGCCCAAACGTGCAAACAAGTCCATCTTCTCATTCTTTAATGCCGCTACACAACGACAACAGCCTTCTTCTCAAGACTCGACCACTCCCACAGCCTCTGCCAATGCTGCACCGAAAGAGGAGGACATCGAGGACGACATCTCTGCCGACGATGCTGCTTCGTTGTCCCAGCCCTCCCGAGTCGCACAGACGCTACGCAAGAGAAAGTTGAACAAGGGCAATGTCGACGACACCAATGGAGACGGCCTGCCAGCAGCTTCGCAAAAGTTTCGCAAAGTCTCTGGTGGGACTAGAGTCCCTACGACAGCCGCCCCCGTCACGACTGACACAAGACCGTGGACCGAACGATTTGCGCCTGTCGATATCTCCGAACTCGCCGTACACAAAAGGAAGATTACCGATGTTCGCAGTGTCCTGGAAGCCGCTCTGTCTGAACGCGCGAGGCCAAGACTGCTTGTCTTGAAAGGTGCTGCTGGCACTGGAAAGACGACCACTGTCAGTCTTCTGGCGAAAGAGATGGCAATCGAGATAATCGAGTGGAAGAGCCCTGTCGGCACAGATACCTCGAGCAGTGCCTTCACCTCGTATTCGAGCCAATTCGAGGACTTCGTCTTTAGAAGTGGCAAGTTTGCTGGCCTAGATCTGGTCAGGAGTGACGGCATAGCCCAAAAAGCCGAGCCGGTCAAGCAGGGGCACGGAAAGCAGATCATGCTCGTCGAAGAGTTTCCAAACACCTTTGCTAGGAATTCGCCTGCTCTACAGACATTCAGAAACACAATCTTACAGTATCTGGCTGCACCTTCGTCATCGAATCCTACACCAATGGTCATGGTCGTCTCAGAAGCCTTGCTCTCTACCACGACTGCCTCAGCCGACAGTTTCACCGCTCACCGTCTGCTCGGGCCCGCCATCTTGAATCACCCTCAGACTGCGCCAATCGAGTTTAACAACATTGCTCCTACATATCTCATCAAAGCGCTGGACGCCATTGTGATCAAGGAGTCTCGGAAAACAGGTCGGCGCTTTGCACCTGGTCCTGCTGTTCTCAAGCACTTGGCCGAGACTGGTGATATACGCAGTGCTGTTTCTTCTCTCGAGTTCCTCTGCCTTGCCGGTGATAACAGCGATGCTTGGTCTACGAAAGTCGCTTTCACGAAACCCAAAGGTCGCACTGCCGAGCCTTCGTTGACAAGGAAAGAGCAAGAAGCCTTGAAACTTATTAGCAACCGCGAAAGCAGTCTTGGTATCTTTCATGCTGTTGGCAGAGTCGTCTACAATAAACGTATCAACCCTCCGAATCCGATTCCTCAGCCTCCAACATATTTTCCCCAGCATCGAAAACCGAAGGTCCCTGAGCATGATCTCAACGACTTGATCGACGAAGTTGGTACTGACACCTCAACATTCGTTGGAGCACTTCAAGAGAACTATGTCTTGTCCTGCGGATCGTCATCAAGCGAAGATGCGATGGACTCACTTAATGGCTGCATCGACGCTCTCTCGGACTTCGACATGCTATCTTGCGATCGCTTTGGTTTCGGAACACGAACATCCTCCGGTTCTGCCCAAGACAACCTTCGTCAGGACGACATATCGTTCCAGACTGCAGTTCGTGGTATTTTGTTTTGGTTACCAAGTCCAGTGAACAGACTAGCAGGGTTGGGGAAGTCAGCTAAGCGTGGTGATGAGTTCAAAATGTTCTTTCCGTCGAGTTCGAAGCTGTGGAAGGAGAAAGAAGAATTCGAGGGCACTTTAGAGAGCGTGATATCAACGATGCATACACTAGCGGTAGGTCAGACTTCAGATTCTGCCGCCGCAGACAGAGAAGGCGTAGCGGCATGGAAGCGCCAGCAGACGTCGGCCATTTCGTCAGGAAACAATAGCGATGACATTGGTGCGACTACGCCGCTCTCATATTCCATTCTGAGCTCCACTGCAAGGACCGAAACACTTCTCGAGCGTCTTCCTTACGCTGCTCAGATATTGCCTCGGCAGAAGGATATACCACAGCATCTCGTCTCAGGCATGAACAGCTTGACACGTGTCTCGACATTGACCTCAACATCCACTGCCCTCGACGATGCAGCTCTGGATGTGGGAGCAGACGATGACCTTGACATGCAGCAATCAGAATGGACTGATCGTCCAGACATCGAGTCTTCTGTTGCTGGGAAAGGAAAGGGTCAGCGAAAGCCCAAAGCCGAGACTGAAGGAGGAGGATTACAGATACCAGTCGAGCATGCAGTTGAGAAGCTCGTTCTAAGCGATGATGATATTGAGGATGATTGATGCTGTACATACCACGAGTAGAGTTGCTTGTACACGGCTTATGAATAATTACTATACCTCTATTCCACACCTATTTCCGATCTTGTTTTACATCAGAGATATGTTTGTCGTTGGAGTCTGTGGTTAGAAACGTGACCTCTGATCACTCGTTGACTTTCTTCACGAACAACCCTGTCGAGTTGCGAACATTCGACTGATTCACGTTTCCATCTTCAGAATTCATTACTTCAAGCGCCTTGTCTACCTCACTGTTGCTGTTGCTCATTTCTGTTCAATTGGATGTGATGGCTCCTCCATTGACTCAGCTCCTTTGTCCTGGCCACTGTGTCTGGGCTCGCAAATACCGAATACTCGACAATGCGTTTACTCGACCATTTGTGATCCTAGGTTCATCTAGACTGGTGAAAACGTTCTCTGATGAACTAACAGATTATGCTCAAAAGGTTGATACAAATTCAAGATATGTATTGCCCGCTGTCGTGAAAGATATCGGCCCCAGCAGCACTTGTTAATTCGTATAACCCTGTCTCGGCCTCCAGCGGCTAAGCTTCGGCACATCTCTATCCGATCAAACAGCGCCAACGACATCAACAAACATGTCAAGATTTGGACAATTATGAACATGAGTATCATGTGGATTTTCAGAAAAGGAAAGTTGACGATTGCTACAGCTATAAACGAGCATGTTACCTTCTGTAACCGAAAAGCCATCTCATCTTTTCCCTCAAAAGCTAGCTGTTCTGATCCCGCTTGATGACGACTGTGCAGCAAACCTCTTTGTCTGGTTTGATGCCCGCTCGAGCAAATAAAGAGGTCTGGCATCTTTCATCACATTGACACGCTTCCATGACGTCCTTTTAGAAATCCATCAAGTCCTCGTCTGATTCCTCCTGGTCGATACCGTCCATGAGCTCGTCTCTGGCTCCATAGGACTCCTCGTCAACATAGCCGCTGTACTCTTCTTCCGGCTCTTGTTCGATTGTTCCTTCGTCTTGGTCTGCGTCCATCATTGTGCCTCCTTCGCCGTAGTCTTCCTTTCTAGCGTAAGTTGTGCGCTCGGCCTTTGTGGCGAGGCGAGGGATAGGGGCATTTAGAAGCAAGCGTGCGCCTTTCTTGAGGCAGGGCTCGGAGTTGCCGTCGTTGTCTTCGATGGCCAATGTGGGCAGGCAGATGATACGACCATCGCCCAAGTCAACGAGCTCCACGTTGGCGTCTTCGGGCACGGCGGCAAGAGGTACAAGGTCGCATAGAGGATACAGGCGGCCGAATGAGACGTTCTCTTCCTCTTTGGTGTCGACCTTGTGTGCGTAGGGATATGTTTGTTCGTGGTAGCCCTCCTCATCGTAGGTTTTGGTCCAGAGGATCTTGTCGGTGATGTTCATGTGGCGATGGATGAGGCTGATGATCGTGTTGATGACGCGGCCATCAGAGAAGTTGGGGTTGGACACCGACTTTGGAGCATCGCCACGACCGTCCATGGTCTGCAACATTTGGAACGGGCGCATGACGTTGTTGTCAAAGGACCATGCAACTTTGCCTCCTTTCTCAAGTGGGTCGTAGCGAGGCGATGCCATGAGAAGCTGAACAACAGGCAAGTCAAGCGGGTCAGTCGAAGTGGCATACGCCCATCCGAGAACTCGAGCAAGGAGGAGCAGGCCGAGCTTTCGGGCCTCAACGGTGGGGAGCTTGGGATGCTCCATCGTGCTGATGGCATCGCGCAGATAGTTTTCAAGATGAGAACCACACACACTGTCATGGTAGGTACTCTTGGCCAAGTCATAGCAGTCGACTGAGCAAAACGAGAAGTTCTCGCGTCGCTGTTCGTTGCCGGCACGGCAGACTTGGATATCGGCAGTCTCAAAGATACCAGGTCTGGATGTCGGTCTGCCGCGGAGGGGAGTATCGGGGATCGAGTGCTCCGAAGATGTGTGACTCTCCACGCTTGAGGACTCGGAGTTCCAATCGTCGTCGGAGTCAGCACCTGAGCCATCATCATCCTCATCCTCTACTTTTCTCTCCTTTCCTTTGGCAGATGTATGCTCATGACGTACAACATCACTTCCGAGCTTGTTGCCAAGCTTGGAGATCGGAAGTGCAGGTACTATGAAGGCCGGGATGTCGACCGAGGCGGTACGGCGATGGTGAGCTGGAGAAGGCTTGAAGCGAGCTGCTCTTCTCAACGTTCTTGCATTCTGCTTCGAGGTCTTTTCTGATTCTGCGAGCCTCAGCTCTTCGATCAACACACGACGGACGAATGGTGATGGAATTTCTAGATCGGCCCCGCATGTGTCGCAGACTGTTGCGAGTTCTGACGTGTCCCAGGTTTTTGCCGTCGATACAGCGAACGGGAGGCTCTCCGTGAACAAAATCATGCCCTGGAAAACATCTTGAGTAGCCACCAGAGACGTGGGCACGCCAAACTTGAAGTCATAACGCACAATTGCACTTTCGTCGACTGTGTTTATGCAACCGTTGAGGGTGGCGATATTGAACTGGCTGCCAGCGAAGCCATAGCTGTCACGATTGAGAAGACTGTGACCAGAGGCAGTCAGCTGCTGGGCTTTGATCGATGGTTTGTGGGTGAACAGGATTTCAAAGATCCTGTTTTCGATCGAATTGAAGAGAAGGTCGAGTTCTTTGCGAAACGAAGGCGGAATAGGCTCTTCTGATGGTATAGCCTTGCTCGCCTTGCTCGCCATGAATTTGTCGTCGAGGATATAAAGAGCTTTGTGAGCTGAACCGGCTCCGCATCGAGCCAAAGCATCGACTAAGCGAAACAACGCCTTGAACTTCAGATCTTCAACATCTGATGTGCTTGTTGTTCGTCCTGAGACGGGATCTTTGAAGTGGTCTTCGACAAGAGTCATCTTTGCGAGCTTGAATCTGGAATGTTCCCTTCGAAGAACGGTTGATGCGGAACTACACCACTCTTCGCCCTGGGCAAGTGCGTGTGTACAATCGTCTGTACATGACAATCGTGTTAGCTGGGTTCTTGAGCAGCTTCTTGACTGTCGTAAGCCCTTCGTGGCAAGATTGTGTTCGACAGACTCTGTTCTAAGCAGACGTCGAAGATGGTGAAGACCTGCGAAGTTGGTTCCCAGCGTGCACATACCTCTATAGCTGGAGATGTCTCTGTTAATTCTCCTGATGTGGTCGTTACCTGCAACTCTGTCACGATTAACGTCGATAATCGCTTGAGCCATCATATATGCCCTGAGGGCATCATTGACCGCAAGATGTGGCTTCTTCTCTGCGGTGTAGCATAAGGCGCGGTTAAGATATGCTACTGGATGACGTTTCTCGTGGAGGATCTTGCTGTATAGATCAAAAGCAACAGTGTAGTTTCCTTTGTGCACAGCATGATTGGCAGTCATGATATTGCCAGTCATCCTGCTGCGCTTTGGACGAATTTCCAACGATGGTGATGATAAGACCGGCGTAGTCATGTCTATAAGAAATAGAACGAATGAGAATAAGTGTTGCGCTAAGTGTTGTGCTGAGTGTTGTGGTGAGCCAGATTAGCATGCGCCTGCCTTCGGAGTCGTCCTCAGGAAGCACCGACCCTCAACTCCCGCAGTGTTGCCGCTCTTCAACTCTCAGTCATTTTTACATCACTTGTCCCTTGATATCCGCGATAATACGGGATCTTTGTAGTGTTCTTATTTCTTACCATAAAGCACACTGAGTACTCATTGACCCAGCAGCACTTGATGCATTTGGCTTTGGCTGCCAAAGAAACCATGCTTCTTTGCCATGGTCTTCGGCCCATACATGTAAGGAAGAATGAACGACTCCAGAAGAGAAAGGTATGACCACCTTTCAGGTAGCACCTGCTAATGTGGACACGAGTTCTTAGTGCGCCTGGGCTAGCTCTCGCGGCCTTCAGGCCCTTCAAGAGCACTGTGCTTCAGCAGTCGAAGAGTTGTCATAGAGCAAAAAGCTCTGCCCGTGATGATCGGACATGGTTCCAGTTGCTAGGAGCATCCTGTTCACAACTGGTCCTTGTATCAGACAATCACGTTGCCATATCGTCCGCTGATGAATATGCGGTTGTCGGTTTCCCATCTTCATCGAAGCCGCACTGGAAACAGCAGTCCAAGAGGCCATGTTAATGAACATCGACTCGGAGCGCTGGAAGCAGCCTTTCGACACCACTCTTGCGAAAGATGCGAGGTCGACTTCTACAGCATGACGCTCTGTGTATCGACTCTCGAACTACGCTTGCTGACCATTCAGGCTCATATGTTTTTGCATTCTTTCGATCAATCGTTGTTGGTGGAATTTGACGATAGCCCTATGATGATTTTCCGTCTACTTGTAAGAGCATGCTAGCTGAGCAGCTGAATGGAGAGACCAGCAGGAAGCCTTTTATGTGCAGCCAAGATGGTGTGCATATGGTAGCTGGTTGGTGTTAGTTCAAAAGCTCTCCCTAGGAGAGCGGCGAGACGTCAACATAAACTCACAACGTAGGTTATGATGACCGAGATACGAGGCGGCTCAGAGTTTCTGCTATTGGCGCCGCTGGTATAGTCACGTGTGTGTGCCGGAATAATGATAATCCGGCACGCCGAGGTCCTCCGCCCATCTCAAACGTTCAACGTTCCTTGGTAATTATCACTCTAGCACCTGAACGTTGTGATGGTTGTCTACTCTACACTCCTCAATCTATCGACTGGCGAGAATTTGGCGTCATTGTATGCTTGTGGGGCAGCAGTTCTCTATACAATTATTTCAAAAGGGCAATGGTATTTCGCCAGCACCTGCTTGGGCATCTACATCTTCCGACCAACCTAAAACGGCCATTCGTTTCTCCATCTCGATCTCTGGTGCATCTGGTATTGTGTACCTTCAATCTCACCTCCAGATGATGTCGACTCGCATCATAATGGTTCAGTCTATTGCCGATTGTTCTCGGCGTCTCAGATATGACCGCAGTTGATGTCAGGGCACACAAACACGAGAAGGATTCAAGACATGTCTGTTCTACCTTATAGGTCCCAAATCATGGGGAGCACACGTTACAACGCTTTCTCGGCGTGTTGATCCGGCTCAGTTCGGATTCTTCGAGCGGGCCTGCCATCAACGTCCTCACTACAATCCTCTTTATGGCTTGACAGGTGCCAGACTCCGCGTTTTCCACGACAACGGCTTCCTTGGTTCTAAGCAATATGTACAAACAGCAAGATACAATCCTCCACGTTGAGTGCGAATGCCGCATATCCAATACGTGCGTACTCGACACTTCATGTTGGAGGGCTAATTAGATTCCAAGATGAGCATTGGTAGCTGGTTCGCTCCAGGCCAACTTATCGCAACCGACCCTCGACTAAACAGATCGATGTCGACCCACAAAGGGGATGCCGAATCGACAGAACGTCATCCCCGAGTGCTAAACTTCGTCACGCGTGGAGCTGTAGAAATGCACAATGATTTTGAGTAGGACTGCTTCGTCCACAGAGAGCGGCGCTCCAGAGCTCTCTCTTTGGGCCTAACTCTGGTGTCAGAAATTATTGTGCATCTCTACATGTGTTTTGATGCACGTCGCTGCGGCAAGGGATTTGATGTGACAAAATTCAGCACACGGGGGGATGCATTTTTTTCTTTGCCTTCTTGTGCAATCAGAGCTCTGTGCGATGCACGTTTTCACGCTGACAATTCGAGTAACGGGATGTCAGCCAACTACGTGGATCTTCTTCAAATCCTCTGCACTGGCCTATTTGGGTCTGCCAAGACCTCTACCAATCCAATTAAGGATCCAAATCTCAGAAGGATGAAAGCAATGGGCGACTCCATCTCATAAATTACCATACGCGTGGGTACGCTTTCGAGAACGCTCCAGTACTCCTTACCGGTTCATGCGGATAGCGCCACAGGGTCAAATCTATGAGCCATATTACCGTCTGATAGTTCCGCCGTTGGTCTCTTATGCCTAATCTTAACCTTGCCTGGAAAGATCTTCCCTGGACCTATCTTATACTGGAAGGTTCATGATCGAGGTTTAGCTACGCTATCCTATAGGATTCATTCGATGTGGGGTGGTTTAGAACAAGATCTTATATCGGATCGATGACCACAGAGATCGTGGCTCGCTAGCGAATGAATTCTCGGCGGATGCAACATCTCGCGGTTTGTAGCCTGCCAATCATTTTCAGTCAAGCTTGCAAAGAATGCTGTGACTCGGTAAAGTGCATTACGGCCGATGATGTGTGGGTAGCATGATACTCGACCGGTGCTCTACTGCCATAGCATCTACGTTGTATCTCCTGATACGCGAGATAAACGCCATGATGAAGATCTTGTAACGGATATGTGAGTCTCATCCTTCGAGTGATCTGCCTCTTGGCTAGAGAGTAATGCTCCGATGATGTTTGCGCTTTCTTGTCCTCACTCCACTCAACGAAAAAGTGCTGTACAAATATATACGAAGGAAAGCTCATTGAACATCTCAGTAAGATCAACGAGCAGGCTCTCTTTCCTGCCTTGAATCTTTCGAATTGTTCGCCACTTTCCAGTATGCGGTTCTTGGCCGTCACTTCTTTGACTGCCCTGGCGGCGACGACCATCGCCGCTCCCGCAGGTCCATACAACGCACAACAACCCGAAGATCATGAACAGGAACACCTTGAGAAACGCGCTCTCATAGGCGGTAATTCTGGAGCTACTCTTCTAGGTCTTGGTATCGGTGTCCTCCAAAGCTCCGCTCTCCTATCAATCGGGCTCGGAGGCGCAGGCGCAGGCGCCTCGACCGTGGCCTCGACCACGGCATCAACCAGCCGCTCATCGTCTGCCATAACCTCTGCCAGCATTGTATCGTCTGCTACGGTTTCGAGCAGTCGCTCTTCGTCTACCACACCCCTGGCTTCGGTCAGTGTTTCGGCTGGTGTGTCAGTGAGCGTTGCTCCGATTGGACTGTCATCAGTCGTTTCGGTTGTTGGAGCCCAACCTTCTAGTGCCCTGTCTTTGGTGTCCTCGATCCTTGCCAACCCGGTAGCAACTAGCAACACCCAAGCGGTGTCTTCTCTCAACAGCGTTATATCACAAGCTACTGCTCTTCCCACCAGTCTTGGTTTTCACATCTCGAATGCTATTACTGGTGTTACAACAGGCCCAAGTGGCGCCACCGCAGCCATCTCCTCCTTGCTTACTGCCTCGTCAATTCGCACGGATCCCGCAGCAGCCTCTTCGCTTGCTAGCGCTGTTTCTGCAGTTGCTAATCAACCAAGCCAGTCTACCCAGTCATCGTTGGCATCATTGGCTTCTGTGCTTTCAAACGCCGCAGCTATTCCCAATAATGTCGCCTCCATGGTATCTTCAATGGCATCCTCAATGAATTCTGGAACTGGAAGCATCTCGGGTCATGCGAACTCTATTGTTTCGTCAATTCTTGCAACTCCCAGCACGAGTTCTACTCAGATCTCGAGCTCGTCGAGCCAGATTTCGAGTTTAGCGCCTACAACCACCTGTAGTGACCTCTTGTGCCTCAATGCAGCAGTTGGTGGCCTGGGTTTGGGAGTGGGAGTGCTTCCATCGTCTAGTGGCGGTCTCTTGAGCCTGTCTCTCGGACTTGGCGGTACTGCCGCTTCCAGTACCCTGTCCCAGCCAATTGTTGTTTCCACAAACGGAGCCAAAACCACGTGTACGGACCTCGTGTGCGTATCAGTTGCTGCAACAGGACTGCTGAGTGCAAATGTTGGGGTGATTCCCACTGCCTCAGTGTCCCCAACGGCGACCAGGCTAGCTACGCCCGTCACGATTTCTGCAATTAGCGGAGGTCCGACTTCAACATGCACTGATCTAGTTTGCCTTAGTGCAGCGGCCACAAACTTGCTTGGTGTTAGTGTTGGACTTATTCCCACCTCAGTCCTCGGAGGAAACAACATTGCCTCGCTTTCGGGAGCTATTACAGCAAACCCTACGGTGACAACCTTGGCTCAACCTGTTATTATCACAGAAACCAATGGGAGATCAACATCGACCTGTACCGATCTAGTATGCCTTAGTGCTGCTGCTACAAACTTGCTTGGAGTAAGCGTTGGGCTCATCCCTACTTCTGTACTAGGTGGCAACAACCTGGCCACGCTTTCAGCTGGTACATCTATTACAGCAACTGCAACCAGTTTGGCGACCCCTGTTACCATCTCTGGTACCAACGGGGGTCCGACTTCAACGTGTACCGACGTAGTGTGCTTGAATGTTGCAGCCACGAACTTGCTCGGAGTTAGCGTGGGATTGATTCCCACCTCGGTGCTGGGAGGAAACAACATTGCCAGCCTTTCACTTGCTATTACCGCCGCTCCAACTGCAACTAGTCTCGCGGAGCATGTCACGGTCGTCGCCACCGATGGTGCCACGAGTACTGTGTGTTCGGACGTGAACTGTCTGCATAATGCTGCCACTTCGCTCCTGGGAATTGACGCTAGCTTGATTCCTTCTTCGATGCTAGGTAACAATCTTGCCACACTTGTACCTCACTCAACCAGTCTTGCGGTACCTGTGGTCGTAACCGGCCTTGATGGAGCGGCCACTACCGTCTTGAGTGTGGGCGCTGGCCTTATCCCGACATCGCACCTGACAAACCATGCGGCAAGCACATCTGTCTCGCTGGGTCTAGGTCTGACTTCTTTACCGACCCCTGTAGCTATTACAGGTGCAAACGGGGCTCAGACTACTTGCGCTGATCTGATATGTTTGAACATCGCCGCGTCAGGATTACTGAGCGCATCTATTGACCTCGTTCCTACATCAGTACTCGGTGGTCTCACGCAAGTGACCCCTGCTCCAAGTGTGTCTCTCTCAGCTGGGGTCTCCCAGGCCAATCCGGCGGTGCAAACCTGTTCCGACTTGATCTGTTTGAGTGCAGTAGTATCAAACCTCGCTTCTGTGAATGTCGGTGTCCTTCCTGGTGCTACAAGTACTCCCACCGCTGTGGTTCAAGTCCCTAGCGGCGCGGTTGGGTCGGTCCTGTCATCACTTGTTGTTTCGAACACAGGCCTCCCAAGCAACGCAGTATCCATTATATCCTCGATTCTAGCAGCTCCAACCCAGGCCACTATCTTGCCGGAGGTTTCGTCAGTGTTGTCATCACTCGTAGGGAACTCTGCTCTCCCTAGTGCTGCCTCGTCTGCCGTGTCCGAATTTCTTGGGGGAGTCACCAACGTTCCCTCCCTCACGCTTTCCCTTATCCCCTCGACGACCCTTGTAGCTATCCCAATCGCTACTGGTGCACCAGTATCTGCCGTCTCATCCTTGCTAGGTGAAGGAAATCTTCCTGTATCAGCCTCATTGGCCCTGAGTTCACTTCTTGCGAATCCAACCCAGATCTCTCTGTTGCCTGGAATTTCGTCTGTCATTTCAGGCGTTGCAGCAGACAACACAGGACTTGCCTCCTCGCTTGCTGGAGTTTTGTCATCTGCCGTAGCTCAAGTCTCGGAAATTTCCTTGGTACCAACTGCGACTGGAGTTCTGCCCGGAGTGTCATCAGCTATTTCTGTCATCGGCAACCAGGCCACCGGAGCCGTCACCGCAGCCGCTTCTGTCCTATCCTCTGTTCTTGTGGGTGCTACCGCACTTCCAACAGCAGAGATCTCCTCAATCCTTGCTGGGGGTAACCTTCCTGTGTTGGCATCCAATGCATTGACCTCTCTCCTCGTCAATCCCACTCAGAGTAACGCCCTTCCTGCTGTTTCGTCGGTAATATCTGCCATTGACAGCCAGGCTGGAGTGGCCACCTCAGCTGCTTCCGTGTTATCTTCTGCCCTCCAGGGCGCCACCGCGCTCCCTTCGGCCGAGATTTCCTCGCTACTTGCTGAAGGAAACCTTCCAACCACTGCCTCAGCTGCCCTGTCTTCTTTGCTTGCTCAACCCAGCCAGACTAACGTCCTGCCTGCAATCTCATCAATTGTCCTTGCGATTGGAAACCAGGCCGGCGGAGTGGTACCCTCAGCTGTCACAGCTCTGAGTTCAGTCCTTGCAGGTGCTACCGTCGTGCCCACTGCTGCCATATCCTCATTGCTTGCTGTTGGTGACCTGCCACAATCGGCCTCGATTGCGTTGTCATCGTTGATTGCTCAGCCCACACAGTCCAACATCCTGCCTGCAGTCTCCTCTGTTCTCTCAGATATCGGCGATGATGTTTCAGGCGCTGCCACTTCAGCAGTCTCCGCACTCTCTTCTCTGATTGAGCCTGTTCAGACTGGAGCTCCTGCAGACGTGGTGTCAGCTGTCTCTTCTTTGCTTGACCAGGGCGCTCTTCCCACTTCTGCCAACACCGTCTTGAGTTCTCTTATTGCCCAGCCTACCCCTATTTCCTTCCTTCCAGTGGTTTCCTCGGTCCTTTCCGAGGTCAACTCGCAGGCAGGGGCTGTTCCAACTGCGATTGCTGCTCTCTCATCCTTAATCGATAACCCTACCCAAACCGAGATCCCTCAGGATGCTGTTTCGGCTATTTCTAGCCTATTAGCAGACCCTTCGCTCAGTGCTAGCCTGGGCGCCTCGGTAGATCTCCCTGAGCCGACGGGTGATATGCTTGGAGGCTTGACTTCAATCTTTCCTCAACCAGCAACTCAGGCGATTGGTGGTCTTACGTCGCTTCTTCCTGAACCGACTCAAGTTATCGGAGGCCTGACATCACTTCTTCCTGAACCAACCACTGCAATCCTGGGAGGACTTACATCGCTCTTGGCTTTGCCAACAAATGTGATTGGTGATTTCACATCTGCTTTGCCAGCTCCTACTGGCACTTTAGACCCAGTATCTGCCATTTCATCATTGATTGGAGAAGCTTCTAATTTACCAAGTGACGTCCAGGCTACTGCCTTGCCTGCACTTTCATCTTTGTTATCCGAGGCGTCCAATGTTGCGACCAACGTCGTCGATCCCGTTGCCACTTCGGCCATCAGTTCCATTCTCCAAGAAGCGACCGGTATACCCGGGCTTGTCTCATTGGTCCCCAACCCGGTAACGGCAGATCCTGTGTCTGCCCTCAGCTCGTTATTTTCAGAAGCGTCTGGACTGCCTGGTGATGTACTGAGCACTGTTAAACCTGCCCTCTCATCTCTTCTTAATGTGGCAACTCAAATCCAGGCATCAGCGACTGGTGTTGTTGACCCAGCTACTAGTGCAGCGTTATCTTCTATTCTTGTTGAAGCGACTGGTATTCCAGAATTGACTTCGCTTGTGGCCAATCCAGTCACTGCCAATCCCATATCGGCAATTTCCTCTCTTTTGGCTGAAGCTTCAGGATTACCGGTTGATGTTCAGAGCAACGTAAATCCTGCTTTGTCTTCGTTGTTATCTCAGGCTTCAGGAATTGAGGCTTCCGCAACTGGTACTGTTGACCCTCTGGTCACATCGGCGATATCATCTATTCTAAATGTTGTGACTGGTCTGCCGGGGCTTGGATCTGTCTTGCCCACTGCATTCATTACAGCAGATCCTATCGTGGCAGTCTCTTCGCTACTCTCACAAGCTACGCAATTGCCTGGTGACATTCAGACTTCTATCCAGCCCGCCATCTCATCTCTGATTTCTGAGATCAATGACGCGGCGTCCACTGGAGTCGTTAATTCTACACTGGTTTCTGGGCTCTCCTCAATTCTCGCCGATGCCACTAGTGTGGCAGCCGATGCGGTAGCTACTCCAGCAATCACCGCTGATCCAGTTCAGATTATTTCATCGCTCCTTGGTGAGGCTACACAATTGCCTGGTGATAACCAGAGTTCCATACAGCCTGCTCTCTCCTCGCTGTTCTCACAAATCAACGACGCTACCCCCACTGGAGTCGATACTACTTTGATCAACGCAGTTTCCTCCATCGTCGCCGACGCAACTAGCGCTGCGGGAGATGCTTTACCCACGGCAGCTGTGAGTGTTGATCCTTTGGCACAAGTCTCGTCTTTGCTGTCTCAAGCTACCCAGTTGCCTGGAGATATTCAGACATCTATTCAGCCCGAAATTTCTTCGTTGATCTCCCAAGTCAATGATGCTGCCCCTACTGGAATTGATACCACGTTGGTCAATGCCATATCATCCATTCTTGCTGATGCGACAAGCGCTGCTGGTGGTATCATCTCGCTCGCACCCTCTATCACAGTCGATCCGCTAGCACAAGTTTCGAGCTTACTCTCCGAAGCAACTCAATTGCCTGGCGACATCCAGACTTCGGCGCAGCCTGTCATTGCTTCTCTGATCTCGCAAGTCTCAGATGCCGCTGCAACTGGCGTTGTCGAGCCTTCTTTGATACAAGCCGTTTCATCCGTCCTTGCTGACGCGACTAATGCCGCTGGTGCTGCAAGTTCGTTCGTATCTACACCATCTTTGACAGCAGACCCGCTTGAAGCGATCTCGTCCCTTTTGTCCGAGGCATCTGGCCTACCAAGCAATGCCCAAGTATCGCTTCAACCAGTCCTGTCAGGCCTGTTCTCTCAGGCTACTGGAGTCGGTGCCCCTCTCACTGGCGCTCCTCTTGTGTCAGCTGTCAGCTCAATCTTGGCTGATGCGACTTCCGCTGTGAATACAATTGGAAATGCTGTGGTCGTTCCTACCTTCCCAACAGGAGTCCAGCCTGGCATTTCATCGCTGTTGGCCGATCCTGCCGCCTCGGTTGTGCAACCCGCACTCAGCTCTCTGTTGAGCCAAGTCTCTGAGATTGGCGCTTCCGCCACTGCCATCCAACCTGATGTTTCTTCATTGCTTTCAGGAGTTTCTGGCACCCTGCCTATCGAGACAGGTCTGATTGATCCAGCAGTCTCTTCCCTGCTCGGACAAGTATCTGACATTGGTGCTTCAGCTACTGGACTCCAACCCACGTTGACTTCGTTGGCTGCTCAGATCACCGATCTGCCTCAGTCATTGCAACCTGTCCTTTCCTCCATCATTTCTGATGTTGGTGGAGTTGGAGCTTCGGTCGGAGCCGACGTTTCATTGGGAGCAGCTATCACCGCCACTGGTATTGAGGGCCAGCTCTCATCGCTGCTTTCACGTGTGTCTGACATTGGTGCTTCAGCAACTGCGGATGTCCAACCAGTTCTTTCTGGCCTCGCATCAGACGTTACTCAGCTTCCATCATCTATTCAACCCGCAGTCTCGTCATTGGTGAATGTCATTGCCGACCCCCTCGTCACGGATATCAGCCCTGCCTTATCATCGCTGGCTTCACAGATCACCGAATTGCCAGATTCGGCTCAACCGGTTCTATCCAGCATGTTGGGTCAAGTCTCGGACATTGCTGCATCAGCCACTGTCGATGTGTCTTCATTGATCTCTGATGTCACTCGGCTCCCTACATCTATCCAGCCGGCAGTGTCTTCGCTTTTGGGTGAGATCGCCGACCCAATCGCTACTGACGTGAGCCCTGCATTATCCTCCCTCGCAGCTCAGGTGTCGGACCTCCCAGCCTCCGCTCAACCAATTCTATCAAGCATCCTGGATCAAGCCTCAGGCATCGCTGCTTCAGCTACTGTGAACATACAGCCAGCACTAACTTCCCTGGTCGGCGATGTCACGCAACTACCTGAATCAATCCAGCCGGTAGTTTCATCCTTGTTGAGTGGAATTGTGGACCCTATTGCTACTGGTATTGAACCTGCTCTGTCCTCGCTGGCATCACAAGTGGTCGACCTTCCGGCTACTGCCCAACCAATTCTGTCCAGCATTCTGTCCCAGGCTTCTGATATCGCCGCCTCGGCTACTGAAAACGTCCAACCAGCACTGACATCTTTAATTGGCGATGTCACTCAACTACCGGAGTCTATTCAGCCTGCAGTGTCATCTCTCCTCTCTGCTGTCGATGATCCCATCGCTACCGGGGTCAATCCAGCCATCTCTTCGTTGGCTGCCCAGATTAGTGACCTGCCTATTTCTGCCAGACCTGTGCTCTCTGGAATATTATCACAGGCTTCCGGTCTTGCTGCAGATGTCACTTCTCGCGTACCAGTCGGTGTTGCTGTCGGTGGGGTATTGACAAATGTGGCTTCGCAAGCGTCCGCGCTTCCGACCTCGATTCAGCCTGCCATCTCTTCCTTGATCTCTGAGATCTCAGCTGCCGGTCCTACCGCTACTGGAATTAATCCTGCATTGTCTTCGCTCGCATCGCAAATCTCTGAACTGCCAGTGACCGCACAGCCAGTTTTGTCGTCCATCATTGCTGAAGCATCTGGATTGGCCAGTTCTGCCTTAAGCCTCATCACTTCGAACGTCCAGGTGGGACCTGTTCTTACCTCTCTCGTATCTGAGGCCACGGCTCTACCCTCTATAATCCAACCTGCTGTATCTTCTCTGATTGCTCAGATCTCCGCTTCTGGACCAGCTGTGAGCGGTGTTGACGCGGTGATCTCATCACTCGCTTCTCAAATCACAGAATTACCCGTATCTGCACAGCCGGCTCTATCAGCAATTGTATCACAAGTGTCTGGTCTGGTAGATTCAGCCGTACCTGATGTTACCGCCAGTATCACTGCCGGTATCACAGTTGATCCCGCCTTGACCACTGGGCTTCCCAGCTCAATCCTACCTGCTGTGTCGTCGATACTTTCTGAAATATCGGCGTCCGGTACAGCGGCTACTGGTGTTCAACCTGCCTTGTCCTCGTTAGCATCTCAACTCACACAACTGCCAGTCTCGGCCCAACCTGCACTGTCCTCGCTCATCGGACAAATCTCTGGCTTCGTCCCAGTGACCTCTGCAGCCCCCACAGCCGGTGCTGTGGTTGTTGATCCCGCATTCACATCTGGTCTTCCAAGTTCGATCTTGCCGGCCGTATCTTCGCTTTTGTCGCAAATTTCGGCTTCTGGCCCATCGGCCTCGGGAGTGCAGCCTGTTTTGTCCTCGTTAGCTTCTCAAATTAGCCAGCTTCCTTCTGCCGCTCAATCAGGATTGTCCTCGTTGGTCTCTCAAGTATCTGGCCTAGCTTCGATCACTCCTGCGGTACCTACAGCCAGTGCTGTTGTCATTGATCCGGCTTTGACCTCCGCACTCCCAAGTTCGATTTTGCCGGCTGTATCTTCGCTCTTGTCTCAGATCTCGGCTTCGGGTCCTTCAGCCTCAGGTGTACAGCCAGCTTTGTCCTCGTTGGCATCTCAGATCAGTCAGCTGCCTTCTGGAGCCCAACCAGGACTTTCATCGTTGATCTCACAAGCGTCAGGCTTTGTTCCGCTGACCTCTGCTGTCCCTACCGTAGGCGGCGCGGTTGTCGTCGGCCCGGCTCTATCCTCGTTAGCCTCAGCTTCTAACTTGCCTAGTTCCATTCGTCCTGTGTTGTCTTCTCTTCTTTCCCAAGTTTCCGCTGCTGGCTCATCCGAGACTCTTGCCCCCAGCGTGTCGTCGGCTATTTCATCTTTGTTGGCTGGTGCAACATCTCGTACTCCCACCCTTGGTGGCAATGCGGCAGGTGCTGGTGCAATTTTGTCGTCGATCAGATCCCAGGCTTCTCAACTCCCCAGCTCAGCCCAGCCCATCTTGTCTTCACTTCTCTCACAAGTTTCTGCAGCTGGTCCGTCCGGAACCGTCGCAGCCAGCGTCTCGGTGGCTGCTTCGTCTCTCGCTGGTGCCGTAGGAAATTCACGCAACCCTGTTTCCGTCAGTCCCCTACCAGCCACATCGGCTCTTTCATCTCTTGCAACCCAAGCAATCCAGCTTCCTAGCTCTGTGAGACCGGCTCTTTCTTCGATCCTCAGTGAGGCATCTGCGGCAGGTCCTTCGGCAACCTTGGCCCGTAGCCTTTCATCCGCTGTATCTTCGCTGGTGTCGGCCGCTGCATCGTCCAGAGTTCCTACTGGTGGAAATGTTATTGTTGGACCTGCTCTGTCATCTTTGGCATCGCAATACTCGCAATTACCTTCTTCAATTCGTCCGGCCGTTTCCTCGCTCCTTTCTCAAGTATCGGCAAACCCGTCCGCGAGTCTGAACCCCAGCGTTTCCTCGGCAGTCTCGTCCATCGTGGCAGGTATCAGTGTTCCTACTGCTGGTGCGGTTGCAGTCGGTCCAGCTTTGAGTTCGTTGTCTGCTCAATTCTCTCAGCTACCAGCGTCGATTCAGCCTGCTGTGTCGTCACTTCTTTCTCAGATCGACGCGACTCCCTCTGTTACACTTGATGCCAGCGTTTCATTGGCAGTATCAGCCATTGTCGCCGGCCAGACACCTGCTCCTTCAACTGGTGGGGTTGCAGTCGGTCCAGCTTTGAGTTCATTGGCCTCTAGGCTCCCTGGTCTGCCAGCTTCACTCCAGCCTGCAGTTTCGTCAATCCTCTCACGTGTCTCTGCGTCGCCATCTGCCAGCCTTGACCCTGCAGTATCTTCAGCGGTCTCTTCAATCGTTGCAGGGGTGACATCTCGCCCTGGTGCAATTGTTCCTGGTCCAGCTCTTTCTGCCTTGGCCTCGAGACTTCCTCAGTTGCCATCTTCAGTCCGCCCTGCAGTATCGTCGCTTCTGTCCAGAGTGTCGGCCACGCCTTCAGCTACCCTCGACCCCGCTGTGTCAGCAGTCGTGTCGGCCCTCGTTGCAGGTGTGACGAACGCGCCTGCCGTTGGAGGTGCCGTCGCAGTAGGCCCGGCATTGGCCTCCTTGTCCTCCCTCTCGGCTTATGCTCCTCCTTCTGTCCAACCAGCTCTTGCTTCTCTCCTGTCGCAAGTATCTGCTGCCGGTCCTCGAGCAACCGCTAACCCTGCTGTCCAATCGGCAATCTCCTCAATCTTCGCCCAGGCATCTCCAGCATTGTCGAGCGCCGCAAGCTACCAGTCCAGCACTTCTGCCGCATCCATGGTTGCATCAATTCTTTCCAGTGGTGCTGCGCCAGCCAACACTGCCGTGACTTCCGATGTTGCAGCGATCTCGTCCGCCTTGGCAGCTGTCGGAGCGACGGCCACGATTGACCCTGTTTTGTCGACCGCGGTCTCGAACCTGCTCGTTGGCGCCACAGGTGCCGTGGGTGGTTTGGTCGGTGCTCAGCAATCTGCGTATTCATCAGCCCTGGCTAGTGTTACCGCAAGTTCTGCAATTGGTTCCGCCGCCTCACCTGGTGTAGCCATCTCATCTGCTCTCTCTGCCGCTCAGTCCTCCTTGTGGGCTCCTATCCTCTCTGGAGCTTCGTCAGTAGGCGCTCAAGCAAGTAGCGCTGGCAATGCCAACGTTGCTTCGGCGGTCGCTTCTCTTGCCGCCGACATCAACTCAGCTACTTCATTCAACGTTCCAGCTCAAAGCTCCGTCGCAGGCTTCGCCTCGTCCCTTCTTGCCAACCCTGCACAAGCAACAGGCTTGCCCATCACCGTTGGTGGCCCTTCTGGCTTCCAGACTTCTTACCGCCCCACCGCTACCGTCGGAGGTTCTGTAGGTATCTCGGCTGGTGCAAGTGCCACACCCACCCAGTTGAACTTGCTTCCTCCATCGGCTGGTGCAAATTCGCCTTCGGTGGTCGATGATGTCAACACCATTGAGTATTGCGGTGCCATATTGACTTGCAACGGCGGTACGGCTACCGTGATCGACGCCAATCTTGCTGCTCAGACTACCGTCAATACTCTGGTCGTCAGCGGTCTTGCTTCTGTCAACTTCTGCGGTTCGACTATCCAGTGCGGTACCAACGGACTTTCTCAAACCAGATACAACTTGGCTGTCGTCGCTCCTTCGAACGTCGACGTCTCTGTCCAAGCTGATGGTCGGATTGGCGTATAGACCAGCTGACGACTGATCGCGGTTTCCCTTTTTTCTTGTGTGTGAACATTCGTGTTCGATATCTCCTTTGTTAATGAACACTCCTTCTTGATGAAGTCGAAGATGACTGAGTATATGATGTCCGCCTACCGATGGAATGATTTTTAATGTTGTAACCATATTTCTGTAATATATAGTTTAGATTAGCTTATCCAAATATCATGATATGTCTTCTTTATAATTTGCATTTAGGACGTAACGTTAAGCGGCCAGGGAGCGATGACTTGGGGTTCCTGCTCTTCTAACCACTGTTGTCGTAATTAGATCTGTGCATGCTTGTCAATATATCCGATTCATGCGCCAGTGCTGTGGAACCAATCCAAGAATCCCAAAGTGCCAAAGTTGACTCTCGACTTCTCGTGATGCAGGTCATGTTTTCTTGAGAGCACCGTGAAAAAGTCATATCCACTGTGTGCAATCACCGTTTCCACCGTAGCTACCGTCCAAAATAAGAGACAAGTGATGATGTGACAGCCAAGTATCTGTGGAGGTAACCAAAACGGCAGGATGGTAGACAAGAGATATTCCAGCGGGTGAGCATATTGGGCGGCGAAAGCTATCGGAGCTTTGAATTGATGATGCTGGTTGTGTATGCTCTGGTAGAAAGCCCTGACATGCAACAGGCGATGGGAATAGTGAAAGATAACCTCGCAGCCGAGAATGCAAAGGACGATGTCGCGGGTGATCTCATTCACAGAAGGTACGGCAGGATCGAAGCGATAGAAAGACTGTCGCGCGGAGAGACGTAGAATCACAAGCTCGAAGATCTTTGCTGTTGCCATGAGCATCTGGTTCAGTGTGACTACCAGGATGCAATGGCGGATCTGGGCAGAAGTTGGCGGTGGTCGTGACTGGATCTTATGCTTCAATGAGAACGAAGGAAAGTATTCGTCCAGGCTCAGGAGCAGCATCGACGGGAGCCAGAACGCGACCAGTTGGATGCTCAGTGTGCCAAGCAGCTCGATCTTGAATGTTGAGGTTGAGTTCAGTACGTAGAACCAGAGTGCGTTCACGACTTGAGCCATCTTGAGGAGTGTAAAGGAGCACGTCCGATTGTTTCGATTTCGTGTTGGCCTGCAGATGCTTGCTATTGCTCGATGGAAGAGATGACTCCACAACCTGGGTCTGCAATTGCTGGCATGAAATGCATCGAAGTTCGGCTGGCTAGGAAACTACTCCAGGTCAGCTTCATAGAATGCAGCAGGACTTGAACATGAGATGTCAAAGAGCAATAACACGTACGTCGATGTGACCATTGATCAAGTTCGAGGTGGACGAAGCCAAGGTATCAGGCCACAGCTGATCTAGTACAAACGCTTACTCGTCAATGTGATGTAATCAAGAATATGCAAGGTCACGCGTTTAATGAGAAAATTGCGAAGACTGGAAGGAGCGAGTAGGCTGTAAAGGTGACTGCGAAATCAACAAATGCACGAAAGAAAATGTTGGTGAGGAAGGCACACCTCAAATCTGGTGTAACGGGTATCGCAAGGATTGGTTGACTGCATGCCAAGCAATAAATTGCGACGCAGCGCCGCGAAGGAAAGAAGGCATAACTTACACATGTTGGATGAATGATAACAATTTTGTTCTTTTTGATCTACCTAGATCTCATACTACATGCGTCGCGCTTTTTCTTAGCTGTCGCAATGCACAAAGTTTTCTCAAACAGATGATAGTCCACTGAGAGGCTCCTTACTCGGCGATCTCCTTCTCCTGGCCCTCAAAGGCTGGCAGGCGGGCGACAACGTCGGCCCAGGTCTCCTTACCCTTAACCATCCTGCTTACGGCCTTAACAATATCGGCCTGGCTAGCGCGCACCTGCTTAGTCGAGTCGCGATCTCTAAGAGTGAGGGTACCGTCGTCAAGGGCTTCGTAGTCGACGGTAATACCGAAGGGAATACCGAGTTCGTCGTTACGTGAGTAGCGCTTGCCGATACTGACACCAGTTTGGTCGATCTTGAAGGAAATAGACTTGTTGTCAAGAGCCTCCTCAAGCTTGGCAATAAGGGGTGCGAACTTGGGATCCTTCTGGAGAGGGCAGACGAGAACCTTGATGGGGGCAACGACGGGCGAGAAGGAAAGGACGGAACGAGCCTCGTCGTTCTCACGAGTCCAGTAGCTGTGCTCCATGAGAGAGTAGAGAATGCGGCCAATACCGAATGAGGGCTCGATGACGTTGGGCACGAATTCGCGGAAGGTGATGGTCTTCTTTTGCTTCTCGAACTTGACGATGGAAAGGTCGATCTCAACCTTACCGGCAGCGATCTCCTCAACAGGCACCTCGGCCTTGCCCTCAGACTCCATAGTGATCTGGAGCTTCTCCTTCAGGTCCTGCGAGAGAGCCTCGAGAGCGTTCTCGATGGCCTTGGCGTCCTTCTTAAACTTGGGACCAGCCTTCTTCTTGTCGATGACGGGAACCCACTCCTCGATAGTCTGAGGGTTCTTGAGCTGCTCACGGGCGCGGAGGTTGGTTCCTGTAGCCTTCTCATGAACAGACAAGTCGTAAGCAGAGCGGTCGGCACAGCCAACACACTCGGTCCAGCCGTAGCTGTTGAGCAACTCGCAGTCCCAGCAGTCGGAAGCGTAGTGAGCCATCTCGTTCTCCATATGTTGACGGAAGCGGAGCTTGTTCATGTCGATACCGATCTTCTCCATGAATTGGTAGATGCGAACAAGGAAGTAACCAAGAGTCTCGTTGTCGACCAACTTCGTCTTGACGGCCTCACCAATAGCGACCATCTCGGGCTTGGTGCTACCAGAAGACTGGGTCTTGCGGTTGAGCAGAGGAAGCTTGACATCAGCAACGGTGTGGAACTTGGGGTGGGCCTTGCCGCCCTCGGGGTCGACGAAGTGCTCAATCTCGGCCATCAAAAACTCTCTGACACGGAGGAGACCAGCGCGAGGAGACAGCTGCAAATTGTCAGCAACTATCAAAGAAGAAGCGTATGGAGATACGAACCTCGTTTCTGAAAGAGTAACCAATGGAAGCAGAAGCGAAGGGGAGTTGACCATCGCTGTACTCCAAGAGCTTCTGGAAAGAGAGGAATTGACCCTGAGCAGTCTCGGGTCTGAGGAAAGCGGGAGAGTTGGAAGAAGCACCGATCTGAGTCTGGAACATGAGGTTGACTGAAACAGGAGGCTCGACCTCGTTGCCGGAGGTAGGGTTGCGGATGTCGTACTTCTTGATAAGCTCACCCATACCCTCACCGGTGAAGTCATCAAGCATGGCAAGAGTGTGCTCGTACTCCTTGCGGACGGCATCGTCGAGCTTGACGGCACCCTTGGCGGCCTTTGCCTGCTTCTTCTTCTTCTTGGGGTCCTCTTCCTTCTCCTCGATCTTCTCACCACGAGCCTCCTTGTCGGACTTGAGACGAGCCTCGAGCACGTCGCCGATCAAGTGGTCTGAACGGAGAATTTCACCGGTCTTGGGGTCCTTGCCTGTAAATTATCAGTATGTCGGAATTCCACAATCTTAGCATTTTCGGAATAATCGTACACATGTAGTCGGCGAAACGGTCGCTGGGAGCATGTCAGTAAAATGTAATATATCCACAAAAAGAGCGGCAATTGAGTCTCGTTCTTTCAACCAGTGTCTCAATTTTCGAAACCATCCGTCCAACATCAGTTTCCTGGTCTTTATGGCCATGAGAGGGCTATCGTTTTGGGACAGCTGCCGTGTCATGCAACTCAGCAGACCCAGCAAAACGGAACAGACGATTGAGAAACAGCGAATAGCACTTACACGTGACCAGAAGTCTTCAGAACTTCATAAGGAGTAAGCATAGAGCACTTCAATGCCATCATCTTCTCGGAGCGAATGAAGTGATCACGCCAGATCTGAATGACCTGAGATTCGAGCTGCTCAAGAGGAGGTCCATAGTCGAAAAGACCCTATACAACAAACATCAGAAACCAATCATTCTTTCATGTCAAATTTGCTTCCAGATGCCATGGATTTGCCCACACGCCTCATGTGTAGGTTGCTGCACAAACTCGGTAGCATTACATTAGACATACCTTGACCGAACCATAAGGCTCGAAACTCTGCCACAAGAACACCTTACGGCGCAACAGAGACTCAAAGGCGGCTCTGTCAAAGGCCTGGCCCTTCTGGGTCAAATAGTCGGTAGACATGGTAGGTATGTTTCTCGAGCGTGTCTGTACAACCGCGCGAAACTCGATGGGTGTGGATGAAAAGGCTCTGGTTGTAGCCGGGAGTGAAGAATAAAACTGCCTATTTGTGACCTGACAGAGGTGTTTCAACATATAAGTGCCGTGGGATATGGCGACAGTGGGGATGAGTCGAATAACGAAATATGGCACACACACGGATGCTGTTTGCTCGTTTGACCGCGGTGTTGGAATCGCGGCGAAAAAGTGAAGGTGGTCTGAGCTTGCTTATGTGGCGTCTTGAATAGCCAACTCACGCTGAACGCAGCTGTAGTAATGCAGAAAGTTTTCTGGGAGTGACATAGCTCCGCAGAGACTGTGATGATCTCCTCATCTCAGTGGCCACCCTTCAGATCAGATTCTTCTCTTGTATCCCTACAGTCACAATCTCGAGCTCCTGATCGCTGAGAAACCAAAATCTTGGCATCAACCCGCCATCTAGCAAAACCCCCTCTGCTCGGTAGCGCCTTCCCCGAATTCTTCCAGGGTCCTCCCATGAATTTTTATTTCCTCCGCCAAACAATCTTCAGTCTACCCATCATACCACCGCAACAATGGTGTCCCGCAACCCTTTCAAGATCGGCAACAAGATCAAGCGCAAAGAACAACATGTCAAGACCAAGCGCGCCAAGGAGAACGAAAAGCGCGACGATCGCATGCGCAGACGCCGTACCGAAGACAAGAATCCTGCTCTGAGAGAAGCGCGTAGGGCGAAGAATGTGCCTGCGACGATCGATCGTAAGAGAACTTGGGATACTGCGGATCCTAGCGAAGAGAGCGATAGGCTGGGATTGAGTGTGGATTTGAACGCTATCAAGAGGAGGAAGGTTGAGGATGAGGAAGACGAAGAGAAAGAGGATGGTGATGAGGAAGAGGAAGACAAGGATAGTGATGCAGACAGCATGATTGACTTTGACGAAGAAGAAGACGAAGACCTCGACGAAGATGCCAAAGCAGCCAAACAACAAAAAAAAGACGAAGCCGAAGCCGCAAAGAAACCTCGCGCTCCCTCACCGACCCCCTCAACCGCCGCAACAAACCTCTCCCTCACACCCGAAGGTCTCGCTTCCAAATTCCCCTCGCTATTCGAGCACAACGACAAAGACCCCAAAGTCCTCATCACCACAAGCATAAACTCTTTCCTCCACGAAGAAGCCTCGCTGCTCACATCCCTCTTCCCAAACTCCGTCTACATCAAACGCACAGCCCACTTCCACGCCCACAAATACTCAATCTCTGAAATCTCTTCATTCGCCGCGAACCGCAATTTCACTCATGTCGTCATTTTGAACGAAGATCAGAAGAAACCCGCGGGTCTGGATATTGTGCATTTGCCCCATGGCCCAATGTTCCACTTCAGCATCAGCAATTGGGTCGAAGGTGCCAAACTCCCCGGCCACGGAAACCCAACTTCCCACGATCCAGAACTGATCCTGAATAATTTCCGCACACCGCTGGGTCTGTTGACAGCACACCTGTTCCGCCAAATCTTCCCCCCTCAACCTCAAATCCAGGGAAGACAAGTGGTGACGCTGCACAACCAGCGCGATTACATTTTCGTCCGCAGACACAGATATGTGTTTAGAGATAAGAGGGCTACGGAGAAATCGATCGTGGGGCCGGATGGAAAGTTGGTGGAAGGTGTGGAGGATATCAGGGCTGGATTGCAGGAGTTGGGACCGAGGTTTACGCTCAAGTTGAGGAGAATCGATAAAGGTATTCAAAGAAGAAGTGGTCAAGAATGGGAATGGAGGGCTGGTGATGAAAAGGTCAGGACTAGATTTGCTCTGTAAGTGGGGTGGGATCTTGTTGGCCTTTTTTTTACAGCACTGGTGGCTTGGAATGGAGAGGGAAAGGGTTGCCAGAAAATACAGTGGTACCTGTGTATTTGCATTTGCATCCGAGCAGAGAGCGGGTATATGTAAACAAGCATGCCCTCCAAACCCAAAGGCACATTTCTTCCATGTAAAAGAAAAAACGAAGAATCACATCCATGCCCAACCTCCATCCGACCAACGCCAATGATCAAAAGTCTCCTTCTTGTTCCGTGCCCATCTACCCAACCATATCCTTCTGTAGACATATCTAATCCGAGCTCAATCTCCCAGTCAAGACCAGATTGATCAGCTTGATGAGGATATTACACAACAAATACGCCGAAAGCAATGGCGCAAACAACTGCAACGGCTCCCAAGCAGACTTGGGTCTAACCTCCGTCTCAATATACTTGGCATGTTTCCTCTCATCCTCCGGTTTATCCACAGGATCCACAGCAGCAGGATCAGCAGGGAACCGTCCATGCTCGAGATAATACTCTATCAAATCATCCTTCTCCCTCCATCTTTGAAGCAACCATTCTTCCGTTTCTTCTTTCGAATGCAAGGGGATATCTGCGATGCGGAAACGACGCCAGTGCATATTTACCGATTTTGGAGCGCGGCCTTGGAAGTATACGCTGCGGAGGGTGTATAGTTGGCCGCCATAGCTGCCGCGAGGAACACCTTCGTAGGCGATTGTGCAGTCGTAGAGCCAATCTACTCCATTCTTCAATTCTTCGAGACAGAAATGTAGACCAGTGCTTCTGGGGAGTAGTTGATGTTTCATATCTGGGATGCCGCTCTTTTCGCTCCATCTTTTTGACGAGTTTCTTGTGTTTGGACTTAGATTCGTGCCTTCGGGGAATAGCAACAGCCAAGCTGGATCCAAGCCGCTTTTGTCTTTCCGTCCGGTCATGGGGCCTGTATGTCTGGTCGACAGCTTTTGGAGTCGGTGTTTCAGGCGAGGTTGATCCTTTGCCCATTTCCTACTCATGAAGATGAAGTTGTAGAACATCATGCCAGGTCCAATCATGGGGATGTATTTCAGGCTCTCTTTCAGGATGATGTAGATGTGGCCGTGGCATGCAGCTGTGTAGCTGACCCACCATAGATAGGTCCAGTCGGTGTAGATCTGATGATTGGCGATCAAGACCATGCGCTCGGGGAAATCGCATTCGAGACGGCCGTCAGGGAATTGGCGCAGCTGACCAGCAACACTGGCATCACCGGAGATGCGGATGACGGTGGGAGCGAAGAGGTAGGTTCCTGTGATGAGGACGAGGGCGAAGTATTGTTTACACACGGCTTGCCAGGCGTAAAAGTAATCTTTGTTGTAAAAGTAGAGGGGAGCTCCTAGGAGCTGGGCGGAATGGATGCCTAGGGCAACAATGAAGAAGAAGACGGCAAAGACGGCAATGCGGAAGTATTGCATAGGAGGGCCATGCTTGACTGGGCCTGCAGGGTGGTCGTTCTCGCTCAGGTAGTCTTTGGGGGAGGTGAAATTGACTTCGGCGTCTTCGGTTGCTTCGGGATTGTGTGAGGCAGGCAGGGGACGTTGGCGGATGCCCTCGGTGTTGATGCGCGACATGTCTGTGGTTGCGACAGTGGCATGTAGTGGAGGTGGGACTATGACACACGGATAGCAGCAGGAGGTTGCATCGAGCAAGGAAGCACAATAAGAATAAAAACGTGCTGAAAGTGGGATAAAGAAGATCAAGGAGCATCGCGTCATGGTGGAAGTGCAAGCTTCACATGCCCCGCCATGTTCCACCACGCTGACACATGCGTGATCATCAGACACTCTCTTGACACTCCATCATGGAAGAATGACACGGCCATGTTTGCATCTTGTGCGACACGTCGCCAGAAGATGTTTTTCGAATTCTGCCAGGCGATGCTTTTCCCAATCCGCCGTCCGCCGTGAGCTTCGCGACATTGCTGCCTTGCCAGACCGCATTCGCCCTTCATACCAAGGTACTTTCTAATACCATCCACGTGCTGAGACATCATGACGCTAACACGCCCATCGCAGAGACCAAACATCTCGACCTGTTATCTCTGCAGTGGCCACAGCCCCCTCGCAACATCTTGATCGTCCACAAGAATGGCTCCAAGGTCGTCGATGAAGCCGTCCATGAATACGCAAACCACATCCACTCGACCTACCCAGACGTCTCTCTGATCTTCGAACCAAAAGTCGCCAGTACTATTCACGACAATTTCTCCTTCCCTATCTACACAACTCTACAAGAGTCGCAACATGCACGTCTGCAAGACAAAGTCGACCTGACATCCACCCTTGGCGGCGACGGCACCATCCTCCACGCCTCCTCCCTCTTCGCGAATGCGCAAAATGTCCCTCCTATTCTCTCTTTCAGCATGGGTACCCTAGGCTTCCTCGGCGAATGGAAGTTCTCCGATTACAAGCGCGCTCTCCGCGAAGTCTACATGTCCGGCGCAACCGCTGGCTACGGCAGCGCTCTGCTGGAAACAGAGGCTGGATCAAGGCAGAAAGAGATGCTCTCAGGCTGGTCATCCGTCCGCGGCATGTCTATGGGCCCATCACGTTCGTCTCGCGTCCTACTCAGGAACAGATTGAAAGTGGGAATCTTCGCAGAAGACGGGACCCCCATCACACACGCCGACCCTTCAGCACCAATGTGTTCCTCGGACTGTTCAGATGCAAACTGCGACGTTTTCGCCATGAATGAGGTCCTACTGCATAGAGGCAGAACACCCCATCTCAGTATCATCAACATTTACGTCGGAGGCAGATTCTTGACCGAAGCTGTGGCTGATGGATTATTAATCTCCACACCTACGGGATCAACAGCATATTCCCTCTCCTCAGGCGGCAGCATCGTCCACCCTCTCGTCTCCTCCCTCCTCCTCACCCCCATCTGTCCTCGCTCCCTCTCCTTCCGCCCTCTGGTGCTTCCAGCAAACACACCCATAACCCTCCGTCTGTCTCCTAAAAACCGCTCCGACGAAATCGAGTTATCTGTCGATGGCGTTCGTCGTGAAAAAGGCTTGACCAGAGGCATGGAAGTCAGAGTCGTAGGCGAGGAAATCAGATCGGGAGAAAGAACCTGGGGAGGTGGCGGCGTACCTAGTATCGTCAGGACCGGTGGTGGCAAAGAAGGAGCAGAGGGGCATGATCATTGGGTCGGAGGCTTGAATGGGTTATTGAAGTTTAATTTCCCTTTTGGTGAGGGTGAGGAATAGGAAAGTTGGTAGAGTGCTGCATGGGGTACGTGTTCGAGTCGAATCGAGGAGGCATATTTGTCTTGAAACTGATTTCGCATACTGAAGTCGTGGACTTAAGGCATGAGCGGAGGCTGATGTCGTGAGACTGTATCCAAGCTAGCTGACCTGCTATACCCGGCAAACAATCTTCAATGTCAAAGATCTTTCAAGTACTACAACCGTCACAGAAGAAGAGCGCAAGAAGTGTTTGAAAAAATAAGTTTATACTCCTCGAGAGTTTCATGAAGTATATGTATATACGCTTGTTTTCGCATCCCAACTACAAGTCTTCGTAATCGTGGTATCAAGTTATAAGAAGAAAACGCCAAAGCCCCAATTTTTGATGAATGGTTCCCAACATGTCGCTAAAATCGCTGGAGAAGAATGAAGAGAAAGACTAGAAAAGGTTGAAAGAGAGAGAGAGACAGAATAGCAATTTATCTCTTCTCATTCAAAGCCTCATCAGACTCGTCTTCTTCCTTGACTTGGCCGCGGATCATGGGACTGGGCATGGGACTTCTCTTTTCCATCCCCCTCATCATGGGTGAGGGCAGAGGAGTTTGTCTCTCGTTACCGCGGATCATGGGGGAGATGAGAGGAGATTGAGCGCCGCGGGGTCCGTTCTTGGAGCGGGTGAAGAAGCTGGAGATTTCGCTGTGCCAGTCCTCGTCATCGACAATGTCGGGATCCATGTTGTTTTCCTTTTCGGCGACCTTGGAAGCCATGCTCTCTTCCCACTCATGACGCATCTCCTCGACGCGCTGTTGGTAGTCGACTTCGGCGTTGTAGTTCTTGCCGACGCCGCGGAAGCGCTCCCATACTGACAAGTGCTTGGGGTGGATGGCGACACCGCGGTATTCGTCACCCTTGCCGACGCGGATAAAGGCCCAGCGACGTTCCTGCTCCTTGAGATCGAGACCGGTGGTATCGGGGAGGAAGAGCCATGTGACGACGGCACCGGCGAGACCAAACCAGGGAACGACGTAGAACTTGGTCTGGGTGTCAATGTAGTTGTAGAGGACGGCGGCAAGAAGAGCACCGAGCTTTCCGACGGCGGCGCTGAAACCGTGGGCAGTAGCACGAATGGGGGTGGGGAAGACCTCAGCGGCAACGAGGAAAGAGACGGAGTTGGGGCCGAACTGGTTGAAGAAGGATGACAGGAAGTACATGGCCTGGAAGGCGTGGACTCCAGAGGTGCTAGTGTAGTATTCGAAGTTGAATGCAGGTACAACGAAGAGGATGAAGTCGAGCAAGAAACCGACAATCTGCATCCACTTGCGTCCGTAGAGCTTGTTGTCGATCAAGAAAGAGGCCAGGTAGTAACCGCAAAGCGAAACACCAACGTTGACCAAGTTGTAGAGCCAGCCAACCATGACGGACTTGTTGCCAGGAAGGAGGACGGAAATGAACTCGGCTTGGAAGAGCTTGTTACCGTAGAAGAAGACATCGTTGGCGAACCATGCACCAGCAGTTGCGATCAGACGAGGACCGAAGTGGGTGAGGGTAAGCTTGAGAGACTCAGTGTCGTATCCGGTGACGTTGGACTTCTTCTTTGCAGCAGCGAGCTGTTTTGAGGCAGAGCGCATCTTGAAGGTACGGAAGTAGACGAGCCAGAGAGTTCCAACAGCGGGAATGGCGAATGAGACACGGTAGGTCCACTGAGTCGAGACCTTGGAGTAGGGAGGGTTGCCGGAGCCGTGGAAAATGAGCAAGAGGAGAATCAGAATGACCTGGTTGGCAAACTGGCCCCAACCTTGCATCAAGAAAGCCGAGGTGACCTTGCGACCACGGTGGAGACGGTCTTCCTTGGTCGAAACCTTTCCAGAACCAACAGCGTTCTCCATACCGGAAGTTGCAGTCATTGGGTATTCACCACCGACACCAACACCGTAGAAGAACAGAGACCAGACGTAGCAGATGACCCAGCCATTGAGTGTGGTTCCCCAAGAAGCAGTGAGCATGAGAAGACCGACGAACATGATACCAGCATCTTGGATCAGACCCCAGCGACGACCGAGCCAGTCACCAATAATGCCGACGAGGATTTGACCAACAATGATACCAACAATTTCAAGGTATTCGAGAGCTGCAATCCAGGTACCGTCACAGACAGTCTCCTTCTTCCAGCAAGCAGGGAAAGCAGCTTGAAGGAGAGGCTTGATGTTGCCGATGGAGAAGAGGACGTAACCTTCGAGAAGAAGACCCATGCCGGGAATGACCATGTTGCGCATGTAGTAGCCGAGAGGACTAAGGGGATCCTTCTTGATCATGGCCCATGTCGCCGACGCCTCTCTCTTGGCTTCTGCGTTGTTGACCTTGTTGACGAACTTGATCCTCTGAAGGATGGGCATATCAGCCCAGTATGTGCCGTTCTCGTCGTAACTGTCGTCAGGCTTGAGAATTGTTTGGAAGACGCCCTGCTCGTTCTGGCTCATGGCGTATAGCTGCTCGGTTGCGACGTGGTGGGTATCCATGTTGGGTCCATGAGGGGCCGCAAGGCCATAGTCGCGTAATGATGACATTTTGTTGCTGCTTTGTCCTCGAAGATGGGACTGCAGGTGTGTGATGTGTAGTTCGGTAGGTGAAGCGACAAAGGCCTCCCTTATTAAGATATGCTTCGAGCTAGAGGATGGCGAGTGATGACGGATGTGCAGACGGCAGACTTTCTTTTTCGAGTCCTGGGGTGTGTTACAGGAGGGTCGTTACTGGGGCGGGAAGCTGCACGAGGTGCTTGTGGAAGAATCGACTGGAGTAGGGTGCACGATGCCCGATGCCGTATTTGAAGGTAGTGAAGGAGGGAGTGAATTGGAGGATGTACCGGAATCAACGGAACCCTCGAAAGACAACGTGCAACACAACGGGACGTGAGTGGTTGGAAGAGAGAGAGAAAGCACGGCGGGGATCTACATTTGTATGAAAACCAGCTCAGACCTGTCAGGCCGCGGATGATGTCCAAGCACCTCAACCCGAGCCCCAATTTTTTCTTCTTCACCAGAACGCTCGCCTACCGCTGTGGGCACGCGAGCACCTGCCAACTTCAGCTGGACAAAGCGCCTGTCTGGTGGGCCGAACAAGCGCCAAACAACCCAGCGGCCATCGAAAATCGGGGCATAAGAAGCGGTCGTGGGGCAATCGCGTTGAGTTAACGTCAAAGTGGAAATCCACGCCCAGATTTTGCTGCAAATCTACTGTCGGCCTTATGTCACGCTCAACTCCGACTTTTTCCCTCTCACCATCGAAAACTCGCCTTTAGATGCTTTTTTCTTCAAAACTCAAGACACAGACAAGCCTTCTCGACTGATGCGAAAAAGCTTTGCCAATGACGAAAACAAGAACGACCGCCGCGCCATCCGCAAGCCTCAACTGCCAAGTGAGTTGAGAAACTCGGTTTTCGGTGTCGAAGAGCAGAGGTTGAGCTCAGCCAATGATATCGCGTCGTTCAGACAACGTGCTCGAGTCCTTGGTCGGGAATGCTTCCAGGCCTGCGGGTAAGACTTCTCGGCCCTGCATGTGGCGTGGGGTCTGATGCATTGCCGATCACTCGTCCGGAGACATCATCCCTTGTTCTTTTTTTTGCTTCCAGACGAGCAACACCGATTTTTGCGCGATCTGGACGGTTGTTTCTCTTGCTTGCGGCACAGTTTGTGTGTTAGAAGCGCTGATGTTGGCATCATCCCGTCTCAGCATCCGCCCGTCTTTCTGAGATCTCGTTTTGGACCCCCAGTGTCTGTCGCAATGATCAGACGAACATATGGAGGAACGCTCGGTCAGCTCCGCGAATATATTGCAATCCCGGGGAGTTCCCTAGTGAGATTGAGGGGAAGCGAGTTGGTGCCCGGGAGGTCAACCCTGAGCATTCATGACATCCTCTCACAGGCTCAACTTGATGAGCTTTGAGCTCGATCTCCACCTCGATGCAGATATTGAGTCTCGTCTTGGTTGAGCCTGACCCCTTCATCTCGTATGTCGCAGAATCGCGCAACGATGGGATGTTCGGACGCAATATTTCTTGGCTGGAGCACGAACTATTCGTTGGATGTCAAGTGTGCCCTTTCGAACGGTCCGAAAACCTACCTTTGGATAGCCCACGTGCTTAAGGAAGCGTGCGCCAGAAGCTCAATGCCGTTGTTGTCTGGCATCCTTCTCGTCGTTCGTTCAATTGCCGTCGGCAAGGACGGCATGATATTCAAATGGGCGGCATATCAAAGGAATACATTCGATTCCTGGATGGTCCGATTCCGCGAGATTCGCGTTCAATGATCGATCAATCAGCCATGCGAGCTGCCGAGAGCTTTGAAGGAGTGTCAAAAGCATCTGCCGGGTGAGGCGTTTGAGGTGGAAGTAGTTCCCTCAGGTAAGTTTTGGTTCCCGAACACTTGCACATTCCTCTCCCCTTCCACTTGCAGCAAGTCGCAACTCGAGTCTTTTCAAAAGTACAAGCAAGCCATGTCGACAACATGACGATTAGAATATCCATGTGCAGGATGCAGTAGTGTACGTCCTCGTCATCCAGCGGTCCGTCAGATGTCATGTTGCAGACGTTGGTTTGCGGAAGCCAATGATAAGGCTGGAAACGCCCACCTGCCTGGGCTCAAGACAAGCATTTGAAGGAACGACTTCCACCAATTCATGCAGAAGCATCACCACAAGGCTCGATGTTTGATTAGCGGCTGCCGCAACCTAATCTTTGACCAGTAAATCATTTCTTGGAACCTCCTTGGCGGGAATGAGACAAGCAATGCCGCAACTGAATTCGCTGTCGGTGGCGGTGGAGGCGTTCGGTAGGCGGCAGCAGCGGTAATGTATGCAGTTCTGGCTTAATGGCGCTTGTTTCGACATCACTTCGTCAACTGCCGTTCGAAGAACGCGTCTTCAAGTCCTCGTCCTCACATTCAGACAGCACACCTCGCTTACACAGGCGGGTCACTTGTGGAAGCAGTCGTATCTATGTACTCAATGTGATCAGTTCACTTTGCCTTGCTTCGCTTTGAGGAGAAGTTGTCAAGTGAATAGCTGACAAACCCGACGCGCACACGGAACCACTCCCTCTGGAGCCCAGGCTCGTTCGAAGACTGGCTCTATCGACGATCGCTTGGACCAAGGGCCGAGTGTACTGTCGCATGGTCTCCGATCATGTCTCCATTCACGTTGCTTGCTGGCAACAAGAACTCTTCATCACGACTTCGGCAATGTTTCGCAATCGACTCTTTTATATCCTTGTCGAGTGCCTTTTGGTTGCCTTGCGACTTTCAAGCCATGTTTGGAAAGCAAGATTGACGCAAGATACGATGGCTTTCACATTCTTGCGTCTGTCGCTCTTGTGAGAACTCTTTGCTAAACAGCAGCGCGCGTCAACTAGCGAAAAGGCCTCTTGCCCGACAACAACATTGTTGCCTCTTGACACAGTTTCTTCATTCTAGAAAGACTGTCAGTATTGATCCGCTAAGCCCAGCTTCTCTCTCTCGTCATCGATACCACGACATGAACAGCAAGGATTTTGTTACGACGCTCGCATTACAATACATAACACGTCGCCTGTGGACCCAAAGATGACTGTCTGCCACAAACTCTCTCACATGACACCAACGCCAGCACTCCATTGGCCAGCACCACTGCCAACCCTCACTGCCGTTCACAACCTCACCAACCTTTACATACTGAATATTTCTTGACCCTTACAAGCAGTCAGCCGTGGTGGTGTAGTGGTAGCATACCTGGTTACGTTTGGGCACGTGCGCATTCTTTCATCCAAGCGTGGTCCCGATAAACTAGGAGGTCGCGGGTTCGATCCCTGCCCACGGTGCTTTTCTTTTTTGTCCATCAAAGCTGTAAGTCTAGAGGCGACTAAACTGTGTGCCTTCGGCCCCGTTCCCTTTTTCGCTCGATTTCGCAATTAATGTTGACCACTAACGCCTGATTAGAAGAGACATACCTATAGTTTTTTCTTTGGTCTCGTGCAGAAGCATCCCATTTACTTTTTTCTGCTGCAATCCGCTTTCTCATAACGAATTCTTTTCTTATCGGTCGATTGCGACGTTGGCCACTCGTTGCGACTGCAGCATTGATTGACAAATTTCTAGCTTTATATGTTCCCGGCTTTGCTGTCATGCCCACTATCTCATAAATTCTATCTCTCTCATAGCTCGACTTGGATAATTGCGTATCTGTGATATCTTGCGGGGCAAGTAGATCTGGAAAAATTTCACTCTTTCCTAGTGATATGTACGCGTTTTTCTCGATGAGTTTAGAAAACATATCCACAGTTCTGGATTTTCCCCTTCGAATGATGTGCTACTTAGTTTGGTCCTTATAAAACACATAATCAGTCCACGATTTCGGTCCCAGAAAGTCAGCGAAAGATAGAACTCCATGCATCTCGGCGAAATCACACAAAGTACAAGCTCTAATACAGCCCAAGGCATAACATAGACCACACAAACTTGACGCATGATATCTAAATGACTACATCAATATTCCTAGCGTGACAATATCATCGACAATTGCAAAAACATATGGTCAAAGGGATGACCCTGTCACGAACTAAGCTTTACTCGATCAAATATTTATCTAGAAACCATGATTAATACTCCTACTGTTTGCACGATTGCATGAAGTGATATTGTAGAAATACAGGAGGATCTCTCTGGTAGCTTTTGGATTGCCTGTGAATGTGGGAGCAACGCATCGTTGTCAGGTTTTTGAAAAGCGGGTGCGCGTTGGCACAACCACCTTAACTGCAGCAGTATGATGAGGACCAAACATCAGTCGTAGGTAGAACAAGCCAGCACAAGTCGCCTCTCCAAATGCCAAAGACTGCTGAAAACTCACCGTCGCAAATGCACAAACGAGTTGAAAGCCCCAAAAGTCACCACTCTCACTGAAGCTTTTATCGACATCGAAAGCAACTTTGCATTACACCAGCTACTTTCCCATACCTCCCTTCCCCAGCAAAGCCCACTCCTTCATCTTCTCATCACATCTTCCCTATTTACAAACCACAAACCCAACACCACTTCTAGCCTTCATAGCCGCTCTTTTGAGTTCTTGCTCTTCCACATCCGTCCATTTGATAGGTAGTTCATCCCATTTCATGGTTTGGAAGTCGCGTTTGTATTGTTGTTGCATGGACTGGAGGCGACGCATTTCGGTGGGGTCGCCGCCGCCGGAGTAGACGATGAAGGCGGTTTTGGGGGGTAGGGAGTCGTAGATGGCTTTTACTGATGCTGTGGTGCGTGAGACGGCATCGGCGAGGGAGGAGGTGCTGATGCTCTCGCCTTCTGAGGCGCCGTTGGTGGCTAGGGTTGAGGCGAGGCGTGCTGCTGCGTCCGCGGAAGTCGTGCGGGTCCACCAGCCGCGCAAGGCCTCGAGCTCTCTCAGACGCGCCCATACAAAGTCGCAGCCGCCAGCGGGTATATGCTCAGCATTCTCTTCGTCGTCCCGAGTGCCGTTGATCGTACGGTCGATCCCTGCAACCACGTCGGCATCGCTCTCACATGCTACAGTGCATGTAGCTGCAGAGCCGAATCCGCGCTTCGGGTCACCCCAGTCGACTACAGCGCCCGTACGACCGACTTTCTGCTCTTCCTCAGCAAGCATGCCGCCCTCATCTCTATCTTCTTCGAGACCGGCACGGCTCAGGCGCTTGAAGATGCTCTCGCTTGTAGCTTCGGAGGTACCCCACATCTTGCCCTTTTCGCACTTCTGCTTGACAAGATCAAGACAAGCTTTGGCATCTTCGACACTGTCGTGACCTTGAGGACCGCGGTTCTGAATCTCGCGAGAGAGGTACTTCTGGGTGAGCCACTTGAGTGATGACTTTTGGGGAGGACCCTTGGGGTGAGGGTATATGAGTGTGGTATCGACGATGAATGGGAAAGACATGCGAAGGGCGCGGAGATCAGAGTCGAGAGAGTGACCAAGTAGAATCGTACGTGGCGTAAGGACGTCTTTCAGTTTAGCCTGCAGTTCCTCGAGGGTTTGCGTGACTCCTTCCATCATCTCCTTGGTGATGCCAGAATATTGTGTCAGATAGTCAGTAACAGTGCCCGGAGGCTTGACGAGCTCATCAAGCACAACATTGCCATCCCAATCGATGAATGACACACGAGCAAGAGCGAATCTCTCTACCGACGTAGTGATCATCTCACAATCAACAGTCAAAACCTTACGACCCTGAAGAATGCTGCCCTGTTCGATTTCATCCGACGGAACGATGCCCTCATCGAGGGTTGAGATGTCAGGCAGGTTGATCCAGCCATCCTTTTCTGATTGACAATACTTGTGGCGCCTGGCCTTCTCTGCCGCACGCTCGGCTTCTGTACGCAAGTATGCGGGATGGATAGCATATCCATTATCCATGAGCTCCTCTCTGGTTGCCAGGAACTCGGTGATGGGTGTCCTCTGATTCTGCCATTTCGCTCCTTCTCTTGGGGGCTTGGGGCCCTTGATCTTTTTCTCATCCTTTGCCTTGGGTAGAGGCGATGTCAACAGAGCTTGTAGCGGTGAGTGCATGCGGTTGAATTCTCCAGGTGTCTTGACAGGCCAAATATGCGGGAACATCTCAGCGAATGGTTGAAGAGGCGTGGGTAGTTTGGGCGACACGAGCTTAACCGGGTAGTAGTCATCTGGCGAGATAGTAATTTTGAGCTTCTTCGGAGGCGGTGTCTCTCCGTTTTCCGACTTGGCTTCAGGCACGACTGCAGCACTTTTTTGCTGAGGGTCCAGAGAGATGTTGGCGTTGAACATATCAGCTTCGAGGCCAGGGACCATTAGGCAAACGACACGCTCGATATCTTTCTTATGGCGTACGCTGATCCATTGTGGGCCACTGCCATCAGCGAGCAGATAGAGCACAAGGTTCTGAAGGTCGGAGATTTTGACGAATGATTGAAGGCGTGCGTTCGGCGCATGTGTGATTTGAGGGTAGTTCTGCTGTATGCTCCTCTTGTGGCGTTTCGAGCTGCGGTCGACCGTCGTCCACTCGCCGCCATCGTCGCTGGTACCGCCCTGAAGCATCGCAGGTGGATCCGCGTATTGGTTGCTGTCGCCGTCGCCATTCAGGCGTGCGAGTGTTGCGCCAGTGCCTAGTAGCTCCCTTCCATCCTGTTGGTCGAGCTTGCGCTTCTGACCACGACTGTGGCTGTCACCTCCTGACATGACTGCGATTCACTAGTCGAGGGTTTGTTGTAGGTTGGTGACGTCGCAGTGCTTTCCTCAAGAAATGCGACGCAAAGGCTCGGAGAAGCAGATCTAGATCTCGGATCTAACCGAGAAGGCAGGAACGTTCGGTCGTGGCTGACTTGGCTTGTGCTTTCCAGCGTCAGTGCGCAATTCGGTTCCATCATCGTTCTCGAAGTTCGAGTTTCCAATTGAACGTGTCGACAAGTTCCATGTCTCAGCATAACCCATGAGAGTTCTACCACCCAACTGGGAAGGGATTCATCCCGCTTATCCCAGCAGACCCTCACCCTTCAATGAGTCCGCCCTGACGAAAGCGCCCTTTTGGGCTGGTGGCGCCGGTGCCGTTGCTGCTGCTATCATGCTGGTCACGAAGCGCTCGCCCTCCGCAGGCCTCAAGACCGCCGCCTGGACTACGCTTCTTTTCGGGATCCCTACCACTGCCCTCGAGCGCTACGCCGGCCACACAATAGCCAAGCCCTACCTCGAGAGCAAAGGATGCGAAGTGCCCAAACAAAAAATAATCGATCGTCCTTTCGCCATTGACGCCGACAACTACATCCTTCTAGGAGGCCTTCTCGGAATCGGAGCCGCTGCTTCTGTGCGCAAGCCATGGGGAGTTACAGGCTGGCAGCGTTGGCTAGGTGCCTTCAGCTGCGGCAGTTTTGTCGGCGCATCCTTCAACCAGGTCTACCACTACAGCACGACACCTACCCTTATGGAGACCATCGCTAGACAACAATCACAACGTATGATGTGGAGAGAGGACGTGAAGCGTTTTGTCGAGTCTCGTGCCTTCACCGAAAGTCGTCTGAGCCCCGACAACCCGAAGCAACCAGGAATGACTTCCATGAACGATATGCTCAAAAATGTTGGAGGTTCTAATAACGCTATGGTCAGAGCGATGCATGCTGCTGCCGAGGAGGCCGCACAAGCTGCTCAAGAGGAGGATGTCGACGAAAAAGACCCACAACCACACTTCAGCGAGATGCGCGAAGGAGAGCGTGTCTTCTTCCCCGAGCCAAATTACAAGTGGCAGCCCGGTACCGACGGCGTCGAACAGATCGAGTCTCACATTCAAAAGTTGAAAGAAAGACGGTCACGCCTAGCAAACGAAGCATCGATGCTGTTCTACACACTTGCCTCCAAGCAGAACGACCTGTATCTCACCGACAAAGACGACTTTGAGAGAGAGCAGCGTCGCGTTGATGCCGAACTCATGGGCCATCTACACACTCAAACATACCTTGAAATCTCAAGACTGGATTGGTGCATTGCCGACTCACAAAAGACACGACTTCAACTCAAAGCTCTGGAGAACGGTCAACAATGGTTGCCCCAGAAGCCTGAAATTGAACCAATACCCCAACATGCACGCCGTCTGCTCGACGACTTTGACCATGAGAATGAAGTCGCTCGCGCCGAAATGGACATGCTTTCCGAGCAAGCCGTTGCCGCTCTGCAGGACCCAGGACTTGGCGCAATCGACATGACTACCGGCAAAGTGGTTGATGATCCTCATGCACAGATCAAGAAGGATCTTCAGGAACTGAAGCGAGTTCAGAAGGAATCTGTCATGATCCGCGAGGCCATCACAAAGCTCAGAGAGGAGATGGGTATTGAGAAGGCGGATGATTAGCCTTATCTGTAAATAGACATGACAGCAATTGTACATTCATTCAAACACCCTGATGATCCAGCCGCGCCAATCACACCAAACTCAGGTTACTGTTGATCGACTCTGCAACGTTGATCATACGAGGACAGAAGATTACCCAGGGCTTGGTCAAACAGACCAAGCGAGGGTTGCGAAAGACGTGCTTGTGAATACTCAGCCTGAGACAATAGAGCGTGGGGCACACCGGCCACCTTCCATGGGAGGCTGCAAGAATGGTACAGCAATGTGACAAGAACAAGGCAAACACGGCTGTATCCTCCAGCGCATCATACCTTATAATTCATTGTCACATTGTTCAACCAGGCTGAATCGTGTGGCAGCAGATATTCCTTTCGGCCAATCTTTCGCCCGAGTAACCAAGATGCCGATATTGATAAATCGACCAGCGCTACCGATCTGACATGGCGGGCCATAGATCGAATAGTAGAAGCACATATACCTTCGTACTCATCCTGGCAACGGCTATAGGCAGTGCAAATAGAAGATGTGATGCAAACATGTCGTGTTGCAAAAAGTGTATACCATATGCATTGTTCGTGAACAGAAAGGGTTGCGAATGAGAGGATGTACGAATCCGAGTACGAGATACGAGGGGGAGGATTTAGGCATTAGGTTCTGTCAGATGAGACGCTAGATACAAATCAGGCCTAGTTTTTCGCAAGCGATGCCATTTTGCGCATGTGTCCGGCAGGGCAGGGTGAACCGACACACCCGTTTGATGGATGTGATCTCGGGAAAGGCACAAATGTCACGAAGTGTGCCCTTGGCCTGATTAAATAGAAAAGTAGGCAAGTCTCCAACGGCAAGTGTAGGTTGGCCGCCGCATCTTCCTTTCACCGCACCTCCTCCGCCTTCTTCAACATCATTGCTACTGCAAGAAAAGACACCGCCAACTTTGTGTCACAATCAATCTTTCATCTCTCATCGCCAGTCACTTTTCCCTTCCGGATCTGTCGGATCACTGCAGAAAAAGAGATTTAAAGAGCCATGGCTATCGGGACGACTGGCTGCGAGGCTTACAACCCATTGCAAAGAACTGCCTACGGATATGTGCCCTCGCTCGCTGCCGGAATCATTTACTGCGTCCTTTTCGGACTGTCCATGTTCTTCCATGTCTTCCAGGCCATCAAAACAAGAGCGCTCTGGAATCTGGTATTCGCCATCGGCTGTTTGAGTACGTTCACCACCAATCCCTTCGTTCCACATGCAAAGCCCGATATTGTACCATCACGAGGCCGTTGCCGTCTGCGGCGAACTTGAGACAGTACAACCGCATCGGTGTGGTCATGCTCTCCCGAAGAACGTCGCTCGAGCGGCATGCCGGCGGGCTGATGCAGGTCATCTGCTTTGGTGTCGTTTGCCGTCCTGCACAACCAGTCTCGCAGTCGTGATTTGCCCTCAATCACTTTGCTAATCTGTTCTCGCAGCCGAAGTACTTGGTTGGGCTGCTCGATCTTGGTCAAATAAGTGTCCATACAACGCAAACGCTTTCCTGATGCAGATCTGCACCTTGATCATTGGTATGCACTCCGAGATCATGCTCTGTTTCGGTTTTATACTGACGTTTGCACAGCACCTACCTTCTTCACCGCCGGAATCTATGTCATCTTGGGCCGCATGATCGCAATTGCCGGACCTGGAGTCAGCCCCATCGGACCTACTTGGTATCTCTGGATCTTCTGTACTGTCGATGTCATCTCCCTCGTCATTCAAGCTGTTGGCGGAGGTTCTGCTGCCGTTGCCTTCAACTCGACTCCACCTGGGAACACCAAGGTTGGCACCAACATCATGGTCGCTGGTATCGACTTTCAACTCGCCTCGGTCGTCATCTTCAGCGTCCTCTTCTTCTTGTTCCTCTACAGAGCCGCTGTAAAGCTGAGCCTTCCCGCTTTCAAGAATGACAAGGACATGAAACTTCTGGTCTTGGTCACCTCCTTCTCGATTCTTTTGATCATCATGAGAAGCATCTACCGTACTGTCGAACTTGCTGGCGGCTGGAGTGGCCATGTCATTGAGACAGAACGATACTTCCTCGCCCTTGACGGCGCACCCATGGCGGCACTTGTCATAGCATTTAACATCCTGCACCCAGGAGTTTTGATCAACCGTGTCATGGCTCACAACGGTGTTAGTATGGCCGAGAAGCCCTCGAAGAGGTCGAGCAAATCGAGCAACCACGACATTCCGTTGTCGCAGGAATCTGCTTGAAGGTTCGGGATCGAGAACTACGATACACACGCCTTCCCTCCAACTGCAGTTTTCTTTGTTGTATATAGCGAATACCCCCTTGCTTTTTGCTGCCGTAATCACCTTTCTCAAACTCATCTTCTCTTTCTCCCTTTGTCTGCCTGTCCTGCATACCCGAAAAGGAGCATTTGGAGCCGATGCCTCACCAGGGAATATTGCATATTGAGGTAGCATGCGTTTGTGAAGTCTTTCTGCTGGAATATTCTACATTTACCGCCTTGGATGCCACGTGGTGGCGCTTTGCGCTCCGTCACTCATCTGGTTAGTCATATGCTGAGTGATTTTCAATGTGCGCTTCACCGCTGCTATACCAGGTCGAACGCTGACATTCATCGTCGCCTTCGTAAAAAGCGCCAGCCCGTACAACCTCTCAACCATACGATCTTGACCAGTACGACTGTAAAAATTCTACGACCTTACGACCCTGGCGATCTTGCGACCTCTACGATTTCACAAGCCTTACGATCTTACCGTCCCCTACGATCTGACAGGCCTTACGACTCTTACATCTTCCGACTCGTACGATCTCACCACAAGATGGATCGCACAGTGACCACACACTGCGACAATGGTCTGACCATTACCACTTACGACGCATCCGTCATTACCAAGGACTGTTCGCCTGCCCTATTCAACTCTTGCATGGCCACTGACGAAGAGATCGCCACTCTACGTAATATCGTCGGTCCTGATACTTCACTCTCTGAGCCACCTCGTGGTATTTACTCCTTCTCCCACTTTGCCGCTCTAGTCCAGCGCTCCCAGAGCCTCGACAAGGATAAGAACAACATCTGTACCGCCGTTCTTCCTGTCTCGCTGGCAAAAGAAATCATCTCTGCCCAGACCTCCTACCTCATCACTGGTAACATAAGCGCCACCACTCTAGACGACATCAAGCTCGCCTTCCTATCCTCCAAGCCCCTATCCAGCCTCGTCACTAAACTGCAAAATGGCAAGAAATGGTTCGCACGTATGGACGACTGCTCACCCAAAGATTCGGAAAAGCAAAATCTACCCATCTCTTCCATAAACGAACTCATCCTATGTCTCTCCACCTCCAACCGCGCCAGAGGTGATTTTGAAACCCATGTCCAAGATGACAAACCTATCCACCTTTTCCTACATCCCTGGGACGTTACGATGGACCAGGCCGTCGAATTCCGCTGTTTTGTACCTCCTTGGAAATCACAGAGTTGTAGAATCACGGCTATTTCTCAATATCATTGGTATCTACCCTTCCCCAGCGATGACTTTACCCCCCGTCTCGTTATCGATATCGCCGTCAGCTTCGCCACTAGATCATTGCAAGATATCCTCGCCACGGCTGTCGAAAAGGGTATTTATGCGGATCTCAAAACTTGGGGTTTCAGCTTCGACATCGTGGTTAAGGGTATTTGTCCTGCAGGGGGAAATGTGGAGGTGGTGGAGATTAATCCTTTTGGGGCTAGGAGTGGGTGTGGGAGTTGTTTATTCCATTGGGAGAGGGATGGGAGTGTGCTGTATGGTGGGAAAGAGGGTGTGGAGGTTAGGATTCTGATTTAAAAGGTAGAATGTGCAAGGTGTAGAGATGGTGCTTAATGATGGGCTTAGGGAAGTTTTGAGGTGGTAGAATGTGGTAGAATGTAAATAGGGGTGTGATGAAATGGAAACCGCATAAATCAAGTTGCAGTCTATCTTTGGACTTTCTCACAAAATTGAATGCCATCGTGCATTTCGAGGTGTTTGTTCAGCTGCTGCACTTATCGCTAAGATGTCTTTCTTTGCTTTGATTCCCCCGAGATTTTTCAAGGAGGCTGGTGATAATGCTGCTCTCAATGGACATCCTCCGATCTCTGAAAACCATCGTGTCTCTCTATAGGGTGACTAGCAAGTCCGATGGGTGGGTGGGAAGTCTTGCATCATTGCCTCCATATCGGAAATCTATAAAATTTGGTATCCTACAAGAATCAGAGATACACACCTACCATCCTTGCTATGCCGCGAGTTCCCCATGCAAACGCCCGCTATAGTCAAAAACAGGTATATGCAACGCCTCAATCGTCAGCCTCGAGCATACCCAAAACGTCAATTTCCGTCTTGATGATTCTCTCGAATTCTTCTCTTCCCATGCCTACGCTTCTCGCTAAGCGGTACATACTCTTCATCTCTGTGCTGATGAATTGTTTGACGCCGACTTCTGCTCTTGTCATGTCTTCGGCACCTCTTTCTAGCTTATCGACACTGCTTGCTGGACTGGTGGGTCGTGGCGCTTCCAATTCTGCTTGCTCTTTTTGTAGTGCGTTGTTGAACTCGTTGTTGGAAGAGGCGTACATAGGGGGAGCTGGGTTTATGTTGGGCTCTCCTGCTGGTTGTGTGGGGACTGATCTTTGCTCGCTCAGTTCGCCGCCACGAAGGGTTGAGTTTGCGGTTTCAGGGGTCTCTTCATCAGGGTCGTGGTCGTCTAGTGCTGGTTGCACTTCTTCTGCATAGCGGGCAAAGTATTCCAACTCTTCTTTTGTGGGACCGAGATTGCTTGATGTGGCAGCAGCACTGGATTGAGGAGCGGGACTAGCGCGTTTGGCCGGTGTGCGTGCGGGTGTTCTGTTGTTGGGAGTCCTGTCATAGCTAGCCCAGTAATCATCGTCGTCGTCTTCGTCTGCGGCTGAAGCGTGCTGAGGGTATGAAGTTGTAGCGGGAGCGTTGGGGTGTGATTGCGATTCGAAAAGGTCGTTTGCGTCTGCGATGCTATCGGTCCATTGGGCGATATCGTCGCTGAGATCCTCAAGGGCGCGCAGTTCGGCTAGTCTCCATCCCGTGGTTCCACCTGTCTGGCCGCCTTCTGCATCATTCTCGCACCAGACGTATACCGGCAGCAGGCCAAACTCTTCAACCTGGAGACAGCATTGAAGAGTCTCTTCGTCGACTCTGCGGTAGCCGACCTTGTCGATATCTTCGAGTTCAAGCTCGCCGGACACGGGGTGGGCTTCGAGTTGTAGGTTTTCGACCTTGCCGCCGAGTTTGGAGGAGCGAGAGGTGGACCAGGAGAGTAGGTTCAGCCATCCGCCTTGGCCGGAGGAAGTGTTGCCGGCGAGAAGGTTGACTCGTTGGCGGAGAATGGGCGAGAGGAGAGGGAGGAGTGCTGGCGGAGGTCGCGGCGACATGAATGCCGTTGGAAGACATGCCAGCAGTGGTGGGAACAGCGTCCGTGGCTCGGGAGGTGTGATGGTGGTCGTGGTAGACATGTTTGATGGTTGTGAAGGGAGATGGTGGGTGGGAAAAAGCTGCCAGGACAGAAGAGGAATATGTTGCGAAGAAAGTCTTTCTGCTTCTTTCTTCTCCCGAGGACCAATGGGCAGGTGGCAGATGGGTGTGACTGGCGGCGGTTCTGCAGTCCGGTCGACCGAGAGCGCTTCTCCCACTGCAGCACCAGCTTTCATGTGCTGAGACGTTTCTCCACAATCTGCCCCACTTCCCGATCTCCGCTCAACTCGTCCGTCAAAAAGCGATCCCGCCGGCTCTGCAACTTCCAACGACATCTCCGGTTCTTCTGTTTATCTATCATCTTCGAATGTCATGGGCATCTTTTTGTCATGTCTGTCGTTAATCAGAGGTTGTGCTCTTTACACCGTGAGCATTGAAGCAGTAGGCAAGCCCAGACACAGATCAAAGCCTGCAGCCCTATTAACAGAGCCTACGGAGTATTGCAACTCCGAGTTCAACCATCCGGCTCAAAATACTCACTTCTCCACTTTACATGCTCATTGAGATGAGCCTTGCTAAGCATGGTCTGAGCTATCCCAGATGACTGACCATTCTATGACTTTCCTGAACATCTGCTGCTGATAAATCTTTAGTACTTCCACTCCAAGCAAATTTCCCCTGCTGGTCCTTTTGTTGCTATCCGATTATTGTAACGGCTTCAATATTCTCGAACACTCTCTTAATGATCGCCGTCAAAATCAGTCCTTCGCTCATGAATCTACCTCCTGAGGTACGGGTGATGATCTATACCATCATATTCATGAAAAGAAATCAACAGCGATGGGACCATCCCCTGTTGGTCACCTCGAAAATCATTGAAGCAGAATGCTTGCCGGTCCTGATGCGCCAGCTTCTCGTCTCAGTGTCTATAATCGGAGGACATGGATCCTATGTCGAGCTGGAACTTGTCCGCAAATTCGATCACTCGCATATACTCAAATCCGGACATGCTCTCACGTCTTCGTTCGCCAGGTTGCATGAATGGCCGAACTTCCTCAAGACAAGACTAGCAAGCCGAGTTTTCAGTAACATGGACAATCTATGCATACATCTGACCGTCCAGGACGCCTGTGTCATAATTGGTCTCGAGGATGGGAAAAATGTTATACGCACCATCTGCTTACGCGAGTCGCTGCGTCCAGATTTGAAAAGATCAGTTCGGGCTGTGTTTGGGCCCACTGAAAGCCCAAACCCATTCTCGCCTTCATTGATAGACCGGATGGTCACGGAGTTAAATCCCCTACTAACACGACGCTTGAGGTGATGCTGTATACATGCTTGAATGTTTCAGAAGGGGTCCAATCTGGATGCAGGAAATTGACTCAAACTGCGGGTAGCCGAGAACATCAAATACAGATGCCCAACCACCATTTTCATTTCTTCAACTTTTTCTCCAATTTTTGCGTCAAGCGAAGCAAGACTCCAGCAGATGACTACCTCACAGGCAGACAGCATTCTGCCAGCAGCACGCAGAGACAGCTTCCCTTTCATGGACCTTCCCCCGGAAATTCGACTGATGATCTATGGCCATCTTTTCGATTCTAGTGCCGAGCAAAAACCAAACCACCCTCTGTTGGCCACCTCAAAATCCATCGAATCAGAAGCTTCGCCAGTGCTTGGACGGAAATTCTATCTATTCATTCATGTATACCATATACCACGCAGCGGCATCAGCATGCTTTTTGAACGACACTACACGGACCGTCTTTTACATTGGACCAAACCTGTGCTTCGATTTTCAGGCGATACGTGTGACCAGACAAACACTGATTGGTCAGACTTCCTGCACAAAAAACTTGCAGGTAGTGTTTTTGGCAACATGAACGACATACGCATCTATGTGTTGGCGTCGCCGTCTTTCTACATCCAGTTGCAGCGTGACAAAGTCACGGTCAGGATAATCCATTGGGATCCGACTCGAACCAACGATGTTGCAGACGAGATGACAGCAACAATCACATCTCTAATGAGGACTCATGATACGCGCGCGAGATTTAACCTGGTCTTCTTAGATGCCCTTGTCACAGAATTGATCAACTCTGGGAATCATGAAAAAATCTCTCGCGTGCTCACGCCTGCATAGCTTATTCAGTACATGACATCGAAGGATACTCATCGTTGAGCGGGATCCCAACTCGAGATTGATGTACACGCATTTGCAGCAATCACCGCATGAAGAACTTCCAAACCAATCGTAAATTACTCAAAAATCACTCCAAACAAGTCTGACCTCGGGCATCAAATTTTGTTCACAAAGCTCTGCAAATACAAAAGTATCTCCCTCTTTGCTGTTCTAAATTACACAAATCCAAGTTGATGGCAATCACGCAGGCGAGCAAGGCAGAGGCTACAAATAAAGCCGCCTCACAGTCCATGGAGATATCTCCAATCACAGAAGCTCACCAGACGTTTTACACAATCGAAGATGACTGCACGCAAAGCCGTCTTCCCCTTCATGCATCTTCCTCCAGAACTTCGGCTGATAGTTGGTCTAATGGCCTCTCGTTCGACACCGATGGTTCGAAGAATTGTCACATCCGCGGCTGCAAACCTGTCGGCTCATCGAAGCAGAAGCGACGACTATCTTCATGCGGAATTTTCGCGTGGGTTTTGGAATCGGTGGGCATGAGATGAGGGCATACGTCGTCCAAGCATTCCGTTGGCCTCGAGGATCTCCGGGCAGCTCCATGCGAGCGAGTGCAAGACCTCTCAAAGTCACAGTTTATTGCCGATGCAGACACAATTGATTCGAAACCATTCAGCACAATAGCAAGATATAGATAGCCAAGAAGATCAAGAGAACATTTCATCCAGATGATAGCATACAATCTTCTAGGCTACACCAAAATCTACGCCCCCCGATCACGACAATATCGCGAGAGAAAGTAAAAGAGATGGAGAGAAGGTTGATTCGCAAACCACAATCTCCATGTCATCTACACAGGCTCCCACAAAATCTTTCTGATCGTCTCCACCGTACTCTGCGGCATGGACAAGAAAGGCGAATGTCCAGCTTCCAAATACTCGATCGTGAATTTGCCGCCGGGCTGACTGGCCATAGCCACCTGCGCCTGCTTCGGAATCGCATTGTCCAACTCGCAAACAATATACGTGCTGTCGATGTACTTCCACGCCGCATACGTCTGCTTAGCTTCAAAGCTAGCTTTACTCTGCAGATCCAACTCATCGGCCAGGGGATCCGCAATGCTGGGATCCACATCATTGTAGAAGATCTGCGATGTATTTGTTGCGGCCCATTGATGCGCGTTTGCGGAAGCGAACCAGGGGAGTGGTGTGCCGTTCAGACCGTCCATGAGTGAAAGTCCTACATCCATGGCGAAGGCTGTGAGGTAGATCATCCGTATGACTCCACCTCCACTTCTGACTTCCTCTTTTGCGTAGCCTTGGACGGCTGCACTGCCCACCATACCGCCATATGAATGCATCAGGACGATAATCTCATGGCCTTGGGCTACCTCTTCGGCGATAGCTTTGCGGATCACGCGCACATCGTGGGCGAAGTCGTCTTCAGAGGAGCCACCGACGGAGGGAAGAGAGGGGGCGACGACGGGAAAGCTGGTCTTTTTGAGGCCGTCGAGGAGGGGTGCGTAAAGGTGGGGTTGGTGCCAGGCGCCGGTTACGAAGATGACGGTGGGTTTGGAGGTGCTGCAGGTGCCGAACATGATCTGGTCGATATGCATGGTCTACCCAAAGGGTGTGTGTAGTAGTGGTATAGGTTCTGTACGTATACGTGTATGAACAGCCGATGGGGTAATTGTAGTCTTGGAAAGACGGGTAGCCGGAAGTGGGCAATGAGGAGTTGGGAGAGCACAACAAAGTGGACGAAGGCCCATGATCAGGGAGAGCGAGAAGGGCACTCACTTTATAGTGTTCATACGTCCTGAGCGATATTCGGATGCATGCTAAGGGCACATCCGATGCCTTCTCCTCACCACTAGCTGCGTTAAACTTTACCCTGGATGTGGCTGACAGTGAGGGGTCCAAGTCAGTTCGAGAGGACCGAGCAGGGCGTTTGGGTGACACGCCTTTGTTCTTCTCGTACTAACTACGTTATTGAAGCTCAAGTCCCGCATCCCTTATGCTGCGGACCGGAATAGGTAGCATCGAAACAGTGGGCGTGCATGTACTCGAGTATATTTTGTGGCTTGCAGATGAGAAGGAGGTGGGGAGGTCAAGCTGTTTGGAGCTTTGGCAATGATCGACGTGAACCCTGCAACGTCGGCTGCAAACACCTCGGCAACCGTTTCCCTTCCCCTCGCTGCCGGGGCTGGTTCCGCTCTGATGGATCTTCACAAAACACCATGTTAATCCGGTGTCTGTAGCCTGTGACATCGTATGACCATGATTACGTCGTTTTGGTGAATCCCACCCGTCGGCCCCCGACACCTTAAATCAAAAGACTCGCGAACAAAGACAATGATGGGGGAGTTCACCCCCTTGTGAGTCGAAGCTTGATTGATCGTCCATGTCTAATGACCTAATCCCTTGGCTCTTGCCTTCTCAACATAGGTCCAGTATCTTCTCGCACTGTGTTCGCGAAGTCGGCGCCCATATGGGATGATCAAGAACATGGTGCCATTGAGCACAAACGCTATCACTGCCGCTGTGATGAACGTGTTGCGTGTTCCCATTGCTTCGATCCAAGGGTTAATGCCATAGTTGATGGCAAAGCTAGAGGCACTTTGTTAGTCTCATGTCCATCGACGTCGAAGGGTGACACGTACCTAAGCGTATTCCTAATCAGGATGATGGTTGTGATCAATTCACCACTCAGGTCTCGATAAGCACTTGTCGCATACTGAATGGCTGTCGACAGACACAGTGTACTCGAGATAGCTAGTATAGCTTGAGCAAAGACCAACCCAAACCAATGCACGTGGTACGTTGAGCCAACGCCCCACAAGATGAGTGCGAACGGGACCACAATGAATGAGGCGGTGAACAGCCACAAAATATCTTCTGGCTCCGAGATGCCACCCCGACGACGTGCCAACTTGATGACGAGCCATGGTCCTGCGAGAGTCACCCAGATGGACCCGATAATCATGCCTACGACGGCCGCGAAGTAAGCAAAGCCCACTGCATCGCTGGAAAAGTGATAGTAGCTGTTCGTGTAGGTGACGCTGGCTGTGGCGTTAAGGATTCCAGGATACACCAAACCTTGTAGCCCATACATTGCACCCGCAAATACCACGCAGGGAAATCTGAAGAACTTGAAGGGTGCCACCATGATATCCAGCATGCGATTTGGTCGCTTTTTGTCGACCACGCTGAGTTTTTGCCAGTAAGTCTTTCGAGGGTATGCGATTTGTCCCACTTCTGCGGCTGCTGGATCGATAGGGTTGTGATCTGCAGAATGTTTCTTGTCATCTAGTGATGCAGGGTCGCTGACATGTACACCATCCTTGGCGGCATCCTTCTCGGACGTGAAGAGGGTAGAGTCGCCGACAACCTCCAAGCTAGCTTGCGAACTAGACAATGACGAGTGTGTTGTACGTCGGTCGTAGTTTGTCTCTTCCATGAGAAAAAGACAAAAAATGAAAGCGATGCCGATGCCTATAGCACACCACCACTGCATGTCGTCAGGATCGTGCGGCAGAAATACTGCCCAAGCAGTTTCATGTACGTACCAGGGTCCATTCCCAGCCCATTCCACTGTTAATGAACGCGCTAAACACTGGAGCTAGCTTGCCGGATGCGCCGAGAGATACGCCATATAAAGCTATGTAGAGAGGCCTTTCATGTGCAAACCACTATAGCTCATCAGTACTGGCCTTGTGCCACGAAGAACTAGATTTCACTCACGATATCGGTCATACTGATTTCACAAAGACTTTCGACCGGTCCACCAAAGAACCCCTTAGCTAATCAGTACAACGTGTTCGGCTTTTCGAGGTGAACGCTATTACCTGAATGATTCTGATTGCCAGATAAGTGCCGGAAGAACGACACATCGGTGCAACAGCCATGACGACAACTGAGGCAGCCGCGGAGACAAGGTATACCGGTCGCTTACCATACTGGAGAGCTACAGCCTGCCAGAAGATTGTACTCCAGCCGTACAAGAGAAACATAACGCCAGTGCCTCGATTAATTGTTGTGATACTGATTCCAGTTGACGTTGATATGGGTCTGATATTGTGAGCGACTGGTCAAATGAGATATGATAAGTTAAGGTAAACTGACTTGGCGACTGAATAGACAGCAGCACTCGGGAAGACCATCATAACTGTATACACGATCATACATGCAGTCTGTAAAAGCTTGCGCTTCTTTGTCCAGTTGAGAGGGTCCTCCGGATCGTCTGCAATAAAAGTTAGTTATGAGAATGATGTTTTGTATTGATCTGGTTTCCTGACCAGACGGCGTTGGCACAAGGACAATGTCGCCATGGCCCGTAGAGTGCTTGACGTTGAGTTCACCATTGGCGTCAATGAGCCTGACGGTGCCAGGTGCAATGTTATCGTCGTGAATGTTGCTGGACATGATGGAATGTCAAAGTCAAGCAATGCTCAAATCCGAGAATCGATCTAAGCGAATCGTGGTCTTTTTGAGCTTGCATATTTCCACAGAGGAAGGAGCATCTTACCTGCATGATTGCCTATCATGCCCAGATGCAACTGATAGGATTCATCGTTGCTCGCTATTTCGAGATAGGCCTACTCAAGGCTTTCTAGTGCCAAGCATGACTGACACAACACTGCAATTGAGTTGTTTCTGCCGCCACTGGATTTCAGTGACTCGCTATCTCCCTGCTTCAGAGTGCAATACATCAGGAAAGAGCACGAGTATCGCCGCAAGAAGCTGAGTGCCGACGCCAAGACCCGGATCCACACAATCTCCAGTCTCCGCCCCCTCCTGTTGCTCGATCTACACTCTTATCTTCTCTATCAAAGCTCAGTAGAAACACTGGGGACACGCGCAAAGTTGGCCGTGTGAAGGCCTATCAAAACGTTATCATGACATGGCTATCTGATACGCACGCCGTCAAAGCTGAGTGGAGAACAAATGTCGGCCGCGCCGCATCAACTTGCCTATTATGGACTGTTAGCTTCGTCAGGACAGCATTGGTAGGTGTTTACTTATCTTCCCAGGCAAGTCAGTCCTCTTTCTTTCTTTTCTAGCACACATAGAACCAAGGCTTGAGTTTTCTAACATACTACAAACATCAAACACATTTACCATGCCCGCAGCAAAAGACTGGGAACGCAAGGCGCAGATCTGCCGTGATATCCTCGAGAACTCTATTCCAAAGCAATGGCTTCTACCTTCCGAGAAGCTTCCAACCAAGTCTCATAACGTCACTCAAGTACCTTATACATGTGGCATTCTTTCTGATGAGGAGCTTCACATGACTGAACAGACCGCCGCTGGACTATTGAGCAAATATCAATCTGGTGAGTGGAAGGTCGAGCAAGTCATCATTGCGTTCCTGAAGCGAGCAACGATTGGCCAACAACTCGTGAGTTTAATCTACAACATTACCTTTGTATGATGACCTGACAACGGATAGCTCAACTTTGTAACCGAGTTCCTCACAGATGAGGCATTAGAGACGGCGAAGGCTCTCGATAAGCATTTCGAGACCACTGGCAAGCTGATTGGTCCACTTCACGGCGTTCCTATCAGTGTCAAGGAACATGTCTCATACGGTGGAAAGATCACTCACGCTGGCTTTGTGAGTCAAATCGGCAATGTGGCCAAGGAAGATGCGCTGCTGGTTCAGCTGCTCAAGAAGGCCGGTGCAGTCTTCACAGTACGGACCAATCAGCCGCAATCACTGATGCATCTCGACTGTGAGAACAATATCACCGGAACTACACTCAATCCATATCACCTCAAGCTTTCTCCCGGTGGATCGTCTGGTGGTGAGGGAGCTTCGATGGGATTCAAGTGTGCTGTTCTCGGTGTTGGTACGGACATCGGTGGCAGTATCCGTGCTCCAGCTGCTTTCAACAACTCTTACGGGCTTCGACCAACTACTCTACGCAATCCTACACTGGGGTTGCATGGTGTACTTGGCGGTCAGGAGAGTATCAAGGGTGTTATAGGTCCCCTTGGTCAAAGTATTGATGATCTCTGGCTGTTCCAGCAGGCACTTATCGATCAGAATCCTCATGATATCGATACTACCTTGGCCCCGCTACCATGGAAGGGAGAGCTAGACACCCCGAAGAACATCACAGTTGGTATCATGATGACCGATGGAGTCGTAAAGCCTCACCCCCCTATTCTCAGAGCACTCGAGACCGCCAAATCCAAGCTTCAAGCTGCCGGTGTAAATGTCGTCGACTGGGAAAACTATAAGCACGATCACGCCTGGGATATCGTGTCAGCCCTCTACTTCCCCGACGGCGGCAAGCGCATCTTGGACGCTCTTGCCGACTCTGGCGAACCTATGCTTCCTCTCACACAGCACGCTCTGAACTATTCGAAAGCAATCTCTATCTCTGAGAACTGGGATTTGAACGTCATGCGCGAGACGTATAGACGCGAGTATCATGCTTTGATGAAGGAGAGAGGCGTCGATGTCATCTTGTGTCCTGCCTACGTGGGTGCAGGCGTCAAGCAGCATGGAGCCAAGTACTGGGGCTACACAAGTCTGTGGAACATCCTCGATCAACCTGCTGTGGTTTTCCCTACCGGTATGGACGTCGACAAGAGCGTGGATGTCGTAGAAGAGGGCTACTCGCCACTGAATGCAAAAGACAAGGAGGAACACGAAGCTTGTAAGTCTCATTTAGTAATAACCCTCCGAATGTACCCAGACACTAATCGGACTTTTAGATGATCCAGAGCTGTTCCATGGCGTTCCCATCACCTTGCAGCTCGTTGGCAAGCATTACCATGACGAAGATACACTGAGAGCAGCCAAACTGGTTGAGAGCGTAATCAGAAATTAGAGCCCAGATCTGTTATGGAATAGCGAATTGAATCGATTTCACATATGCCATGTTCAGAAGCCGTCTCTGACCAAGTCCCCTCACACTGAATCCTCGGAACTCGATTACCAAGTCCGACTCTATCGCAAGCTATCCCAGCACACAAATTCGCGGATCCGAAACACAAAAATAGCTGCCACCATGGTATATCGTTGAACCTCAGCGTGAGATCATATTTCCCATGGCTCAGATTCAGCATCATCAGAGCTATACCGAAGAACAGCGATTGGAATGCAAATATGGCAAGTATGCGTTTTGGAAAGCTTAGCCCTGGAATTTGTCGGTCAGTCAAGAAGTTCAAGGTATACGCTGCATTGGTTACTTTAAAGACGTACGGCTATCATTGTTCTGGTTCCTGCCTTCCAAAGTATTGCGTTTTGCCATTGGAGTTGCTTCGTACTAGATTGGAGGTTTGTTCGTCTTGATCCGGGCTTTGTTACTTCAAATTCGGAAGCCGCAAGACTATAAATGTCAAGACAGGAAAGGGCTGGTGATGAAATTGATGGAATGAGTGTCGAAAAGGTCTACATCTATGCACGATAGAGGAATGAGAGGATGACCTCATAGATTCCTGTGAATGACTCCACACTATCCTCTACGGACGTAATCCTGGACCATCTGCTCGTGTGATTGTGACCGAAGGATTTATCTTTAGCAATCCTCCCACATGATCGACATAGACCACTGTTTCGCTGAAGTCCTAGGATGAGATAGTCAAAGACAAGACGATTGAAACTCGAGCGCTACGTGTGATTTTTGCAATAGCATAATTACATATCTATAGGCGAGGGTAGCTCACGACTAACCATTCCTCAAATCCTCGCTTTTATGTGTCCGGCAACCCATGGTGTAACCGAGACAGCATCATTAACCTCTCTGCGCTGTCTCATGCTACTAAACCACACGTCAACAGACCTGCTCACCATGCCAATCGATTCCAGTACCACTTTCCTTATACCTTTACATCGAAGGTTTCCAGACTCCAGCCCCAGCGTCTGCCCAGACGACTTCCAAACGACCTCAGTCTCTCCTTGCTCATGCTGGGCTCAGGGTGAGGACGGTGGAATACCACGGAATGTTTTTCTCCCATGTCATCCACATGCGTAAATGTGAAGCATGAGCCGCCTCCAGGCATGACAGAGCAACCAGCATCAGCCATGGCCGAAACGAACTCGGTCCAGTAAATTTCGCCTGCCGCACTGGGGTCTGCTGTGAACATGCGTGTGAGCAAGGTCAAGCTCTTCGAGGAAACCATGACTGAAGCTTGTGGTGGGCTCGGCGGCGAGACGTCGGCGATACGCTCAGGGTTCTTTGTAGTGTTGTCCGTGGGCGATACCGATGGCCTCGTCTTCACCTTCGGCTTCGTTTCGGAGGGCACTGCGCCAACAGGGGCTGCTGGCTCGCCCCAGGTAGTCTGCTGCGGTGCAACGGGTGAGAATGCGCTCGGTGGCTTGGGAGGCTGGTAATCCTGCAGTTGCTTGCAGCTGCCTGCATATTGGTCAGTATAGCTACAGTACATCCTCATACATTCGGGAGTGTCTCACCTCGCTGATCGGCAGCCCGCTTCCACTGAGCGTACCGCAACGCTCTCCGCTCGTTCTCCACCTCCGTGCACCCAATCCTAGTCAAGTACCAGGGATCCGAGTACAGCTTCTCTTGCTGGTTGCTGTGCCCGATTGAGATCGTGAAGTTAACACATGCCATCTCCCAGAACTCGTACGATGCATCGTCGAGTGGCGGCAGGTGTTTTAGCAGCACATCAGGTCCTTCAGACATAGGGAGAGATAGCTTCATGAGAGCCTGGAGCTTCTCCCACATAGGGGGTTTCAACCTATAGATGCGTCCGAAGGCTGACTGCTGGCGCTCCGGTAGCGTGCGCGGCTGTCCTGTAGCTAATCTGGCAAGCATCTCGGCATCAACGGAAACTCCGTGTCGAGGTCGATGATAGCGCAAGCTCGACAGAATGTCGTCTATGACGACCATGTTCGATATGTGTGTAGCGAGCACTGGTGAAATACGATTCTTTTCCTTCGCATCTTCGCGCATGAGATGGTCGATGAAAGCCAGGTGGAATGTGGGTGCTTGTGATTGGTGTTTAAGGGTAAGCTGCATCATGTTCCACAGCATTGGGTTTGCTAGAAATAGTTTCTCCGATGATATGTTGAGCATCGGCTTACCAGTGTCCTGGATGTTGAAATGGTCCCGGAAAGATCCCTCTTGTGGCACCAAAGCTTGAAGGTCGCAGAGCTGACCTTCAAACAGTTGCTCGAGATGTCCCTGAAACAGCACGAGCATAGCCTCGTATCCAGCGGGCAGCGATTTACCTGGTCGTATGTCACCACCGAGCTCTTCCTGAACCTTGAGAACAGACAAGGCTTGTCTGAGGGTAGTTCGAAGGTTGTCGGTCCACACAGTGTAGCACAACGCAAACTCCAACATCCATTCCTCACGCCACCACCTTGTCATGCGGTCGTGCATCTCATTGTTCTTCGCTTGCATCAGATGGGCGCGGAAGTACTGAGGATCAGTCTGTTGCAGCCATAGCTCATCGACCATCGCATTCGTTTGCGCGGTCAGGCATTCGATGGTGGAGGCCATATCGACCCGCGGTGGACTGCGAAATGCTTCGAGACGTCGACCTACGAGCGGCGCCAGGCCAATCTTTCCGAAGTCAGACTCCACGAGTTCATCCCACTTTTGATGACCTGCCGTTGCCCCCTGAAGACCTGAAACGAGTAAAGCCTCAACCGTCTTACGCAGGAAAGCGAATAGAGTGGCTTGTGCCTCCAATATAAGCACTGCTCTTGGATAACCGATGATATCGTGGCGATGTGCAGACTGTTGGTTCCATGGGATCAATCGGCCAAGATGCGTGCCATACATGATCACGCAGTGTGGGTTGAAAGCGGGCGGACCCATTGTGTAATTGAAGCCAACTCTGAGCTGTTCGGAGTCGTGCATTACCCAGTCGGCGATGTCGGAGTTGCAGCGGTAATGGAGTAGAGCCAACAAGCTCGTGGGGTCTTGGGATAGCGTATCGACGTCAATAAACGGTAGGAGATGCTGCTTGCGGTGCGAGTCGTGGTGGATCTGTACGGCTTGCATTTGGTCTGCCAGGCACTGTTCTAAGCCGCGCGATTTGAACTTTTTCTGGTCAATGGTTGAGTACTGTGCTTCGAAAGCCCTCTTGTTGTCATAAAGAAGCCATGCGTTGGAAAAGCGGCGAGCGTGAATTTCCGGCATAGTTGTACGGACAATCGAAGCACGCTTCTCCACGCTCTTGCGCTGCCATCGTGTCAGAAGGAGGTCGCCGTACATTTCCAGCTGGGCGCTAATGGCATCACGATCGTTGCGGATGCCCTCAATGTAGCTTGCAGTGATCTTTGCGGCTTCGGAGTCACTGTGAGCGACCATAGCGCGTGGGTTTGCCGGGTTGGAAACGGCGGACTCCGGCAGGTAATGCTGGACGCAGGTTTGACAGGTCTCCGGACACGTTGGGAGCGCTGCTTTCGAGACGAGCGTGTAAGTAGGATACGAGAAGGGGACATTCACCACGCTTCTGGATTGCTCTATCTTGCGGTCCAGGTCGGCCTGACTGCGTTCGAAGTCACGCAGCCCCAGCGTATTCGATGGCTTCTTCTTCTTCATCTTGACGACTTGCTTTAGCCGAGGCATCGCGGTGTAGTACTGGCGATCGAAAACAAAGCGAGCGATGCGAGGATGTTGGAAATTTCGAGAAAAAACTCGCAGTGAGAAGCAGCACAAACGCTGACGTGTACGTGTAAGTTTACCTGCAACACTTGCAAACGCCATTCTCCCTACGCTACCACTCCGGATTCACGCTTCCAGGGTTCGTCTCGAGCTGCAGGGACCCGAGGGTCTCTGACTAGGGCTTTGCTCGCGCGTTATGAAGACTTCATACCCGGTTCCTGATACTGTTTTTCCGCACAGTAAAATCGAAGGCGATCGTTAGCTGAGTGCTATCTTTGAGCAGCGACGTGATAGCGGCTTCAAGATATCCCATGCTATAAATTCCAGAACGTTTTAAGCGCCACGTTGGGGAGGCGGAAAGCATTGTAGACCAGAGTGCCTTGGAGTTCCCAATAGGGCATGTCTTTTCGAGTGACAGGCATGGTCTTAGGCGCTAAGAAGAGGTTCATGAAGTTGTGTAAAATGATATTGGTCTCTAATACTCTACGGAAGCAGTCCCATTTCGAATTCCCGAAGAATCGCCATTGGGTGGCGCTTTGACCAGCTCCATAGCGGCACGTGATGTTCTAACATCAACAAGATAACAAGTGCCACAAAAGTCTATCATATGAGAGTGATATGTGGGAAAGACAGGCTGGACGTAGAAGTCTATCTTAATTCTTGTGTACTAATGGCACAAGTTCCAGGAGTGACTCGTTGACGCGGGATTGTTTGGAAAGAAACAGCATACTGCAGTGAGTGCTCCACAGTTATGACAGGTAGCTTTCGCAAGTTATGATCTCCCTCTTCGGATGACTGCAAGTAGACCGGTGTTTAAAATACACATCTTGAAGAAGAAAGGACGAGGGCATTTCTCCGGCTTGTGGGCAAGTACTACCACGATAAAGACGGAGATTGGACAAGAGCGTAACTAAGAGCCGATTGTCAGATAGTCGAATGTATACATATAACGAACGGAGTAGTATTGTTTCGCAACGAGGTCTAGACTCAGATCATGAATACACAAGACTGCGTTTCTTTCGAAAGAATGGTCTTAGCAACTTCTGCAAGCTATCGTTGTGGCAGCCTAAGTGGATATACTTTTGTGGGACGCGTCGCGCGTTGAGGAACGCGATCTAATTGGAAATCAATCGCTGGCGTTGCTGTACTACTATCTGCTCCAATGTCTGCTTGCAGAAGCTGACAAGACATCCATCAGTACTCAATGACAGCGGCAAGCTGAAAACCCTCGTAGTCGGGCAAGTGTGGTGGTTTGAAAACGGAAGGCGTGCTCAACAATGACATGAGACTGCCCACTCCACAACCCCGAAACGCCGACCAGCCACCCATTCCAGCAATCACCAACTGTTCCGATCTGAAATCTCAGCATCTTGCACTGTCCAACAAACCATCGACACGATTTTGGGCTTTAAGTTCCATTTCAGCATCATGCCTCCAGCTACACCGACCGCCAGCGGTCCATCGACGCGTCGTAACGCGAAACGGGCATCAACGTCAAACAACGACTCCACCCTCCGATCGAAGCGTGTGAAGGTCGAGCAGCCTGCTGACTCGAATCCAGAACCTGAGGACCAGGACCATCACCAGGATCAGTCTAATGAGGAGGATGAAGGAGAAGACGATGATGCCGAAGATGATCAGAACGGCAACGTGCTGCCGACATCGAAACAAATTCTGCATGGATTATTCGAGAATCGAATTGGTCTCATAGCAGCGACGCTGTCTGAAAGGCTGCGAGAAAGAGCACAAGCGCACTTGGGACTCCTTGAACCTCTAGAGAAGCCCTTGCCAACGATCGATTCAAATGGCAACGCTATAGAGTACACTCTTTCGAGCTGGAAGCGAAAGCTTGAAGAAGAGACCGAGACCACCGACCTTGTCGCGTCCAAAAGATCTCGAGTTTTTCCTACCGATGTCAAGGGTGCACAAACCGCTCTCGTCGACTTGGAAAGAACAAAACAATCTAGGAGAGAAATCAACAAAGCTATAGATCTGACCGCATCTTTCGAAAAAGATTTGATTACCCAAGCTTGCGAAGTTTCGAACCAGTTCATCGCATATATGATGAGTCACGACAATCTGTTAGAGAAAGAGGTCACCATGTTCACGTCTGGCATAGACCGATACACGAGGAGACCCTGAAGACATGGTACGTCCGCCGGGTCATGTCTGTCAGGACGATCAATCCATTCACAAGCGGCTTGCGCTCAATTATGACCTCCGCTGCCTTCCACACGAGGCAAGGCTCGACCGCAAGACTATATCACACCATCAGCGAGGTTCTATTCTGATATCACCCAACACGGTCATCTACATGTCCACCGTGGAGTTTTCATGACAGCTTGTTCTTTATATTCAAAAGATACGTTCTGTTGTCGATATTGTCGAATGGCTCCTTGGCCGTTCAAGAAGACGAGGATTGCTGCAGGGGTATGGCAGAGTCTGCGCTGTCATCTGCATCAGGAGCCGCTAAAAAGTTGGTAGCCCGGAGCAGCCCCAGTGCGTCAACCGCTGGAGAATCATTAGCATCTCTATAGTATGTATACCACCGAAGATCATGGGTGTTGGTACAGAAGTTTCCGATCGAGACGCGCAGCTCCCCTGTAGCTTCAACAGCGCTAGCTTGTCTTTCGAACTAGGTTCATAAGTGGCTTGTAGCTTCTGACCATATATGCCGCAAAGAGATACACAAATGGCGCACTGGTCAAGGCTAGAAGCTGATGAGCTTTATGGTAAGTGCCTTGAAGACTTGCTTATTGGCAGAGGTTGATAGAAGCTTGCCCCGAAGAAGAAGAATTGTTGGGATATTATGTGGTGCTACCCGAGTGGAAGCGTATCTCGTCCTATGTCAACTTTATATGGCTGATGTTTGCAGGGAGCGAAACAAATATATACAGGTAATATTAATGGCATGCGTACGACAATGCTTTATCCAACTACATCGGCGACGGGAGCAACAACAGGGATAGTGACGTTCTGGATCTTCCAGATCTTGCCGTTGTCAGCAGTAGTGGGATCTGTGTTTGTTGCATGGTTGGACTGGTAAAGAGTGCTGCCGAAGTTCTTGTCCGCGCCGGAGAGCTTGATGGTGATGTCCTTCCAGTACTGGACGTCTGTGGGAGGTGTGCATGACTGGCACTCGACAGCAGTGTTGACCATAGTCATGGTGGGCGAAGTCTTGTTGTACTCTGCGTACAGCTCACCAGTGCGTGCGTTGCGAGCAGTCTGGTACCAGAGTCCGGTCTGCTGGTTGATCAATGTGTAGTTGAAGGTGATGCCATCCGCAGGGGTGGCAGCCAATGTACGCTCCTCGCCAACATATTGGTTCCAGCCATTGAGCTTGGTGTCCCATCCGTATACCTCTGCTGAAATGCACCTAGTATTCTAGTCAGCGTTGTTGATCATTTGGCCAATCGATGTCTCATACCATAATGAGTCTGCTTTTGCGCCCTTGCATTCGCTCTCTCCATGAGTGTATGAGCCGACGATGCCCTGGACAAGATCGCCAGTTTCGGTCTCGTTGTTGATGCCAATCCAGTTGTAAAGTCCACCAGCTTGTGTCTTGGGCATATTTCCAGGGTAGATTGTTGCGACAACACCAGTAATCTCGATACCGTCGGCGGTAGGGCCTAGCCCGATCAGAGGGCCCCAGGTGATCTCATCCTCGCGCTTAGAAAGGAATCCTTTGGGTGCAGCTGTCGCCAGCGACAGAAACGATGAAAGAGCGACGAGGTTCTTGTATTGCATAGTGAATGAATGAATGTGTTTGAGTTTTGGTCGGGTTGAAAAGAGTGTAAGGCGTGGTAAGAGCAACCGGGCTGGCCAGGATTTAGTTAATGGACGGACTCGAGGCTTTTAAATCAAAGGTCAACAAAAGACCCATCAAGTCATGGTAAGAGCGTGCAACACGACATTTTAGTCAAAGCATGCGTCAGCACTCCAGATTTTGCACAGCCAAGGTGTTTCTCGAATGTTTGAGGTTGAGAGGTGACAACAAGCCTAAGCGCAAAAATCTCCAGATGCGATCGACAAGCGCTGTGCCGATATTTCTTTGTATGGACGGTAACGCGTGTCGACTAATCTTACCCTTGCAAAAATCACTATGGTATAGCCGTTCATCATACGAACAACGAAGATCCTACCTATAATGTGTGACTTGTTGAATGGGGCTTTGTTATGGGAAATCAGCAATGGTGAAACATGACACCAAGACAAGGTTGACCGCCGAGCCAAACGCGCAGTTTTCGTAGAGGCCAGCGGCGCGTTCAGTAGGGCAGTGCAACCTCAGGCGCACCCTCTGGGATTCTCGCTCGCTCTGTTTAAGGCAAGACTTGTTCGTGTCGGTCAGGCTCATGACTTGACGATATTTTGTTGTCGTCGTGTCGCTGTTGAGATTGCTCGTGTTTGGAAGGCGCGAAGACCAGCCGAGCTCGGAGCTCACGCGAGCCGTCTCATCTCTTTTTCGACCTTCACCTGTCCGTCGCCAATCTCAACTTCAACATGCATTGTGCCATTCGAAAAGACACTATGTGCGCATGATGATTATCGCTACAGTCGGCAAGGACGAAAAGGAGAGAAAGGCTCAATTCATAAGGCGTCATAATCGAAATTGGCGTTGGAGACCACGCGACGCGTCTGCGGAAGCGTCCTCGAGCCAAGTTTCCAATACAAAATTCATACTCGAGTGTAAGTGAAACCCGATGCTTGGATATATACCTCTAACCTACAACGCCCTCTAAATTTGTGTCTATGCCTTGGCCATCTCTCCAATTTTCTGGCCGTAGTGCATCGTCTCAGCACCTCCTACCAAAACTCTCTGCAGCTCTGGGAAAGGCAAATGCTTTAACAACCAAGGTGTCTCAACCTTCTCCATCTGCAAGCCTGCCTCTGCATCACTAATATCTCTCTTGGCTCCAATACCGATCACCGAGCGAGGGAAGTCTGGTACTGTTGCTGCTGGTCTTCCGATGCCGATCATATCGCATCCCTTGGTCTGCAGTGCGGAATTCATGCCTGTTCGTGTGCGGAAACCGCCTGTGAGCATGAGGTGGAGGTCTGGATGTCTCTCACGGACGGCAAGTGCGAAGTCGAGGAAGAAGGCCTCGCGTTTTTGTGTTCTCTCTGACTTGGCTGGTACTTCATCACCACGCATCATCTGTATCTGTCAGAGGTCTGTATTGACGAAATGAAGAGGGAAACTTACCCTGGGATTCTCATAGGAGCCACCGCTGATCTCGAGGAAGTCGACACCTTGGGCAACCAGAACATCGACTTGCTTCAACACTGCATCGGAACCAGCGTCGTACTGCTGGTCTGACGAGTTCATCTTGACACTGATGCTGAAGTTTGTGCTGACGACTTCGCGAATAGCTTCGATAATTTCCACGATGACTCTCGCTCTCTTCTCCGGTGTGCCTCCGTATGCATCGGTCCTGGTGTTGGTCTTTGGTGAGAGGAAGTCGCTGAGCAAATATCCATGCGCTGCGTGAATAGTCACACCGTCAAAGCCAACCTGCTGAGCAAATTTGGCAGCATCCGCGAATTGGTTGATCAGAGTCTGGATCTGTATGGTACTCATCTCGGCAGGTGTGCCGAAAAGGACCTTTACGAGAGTCTTTACGACAACTCCGGTGCCGAAGTTCAGGCTTACAGCACTGGGTGCTAGGTTCTTCTGGAGGAATCCACGGCTTCCTGCACCTGCTGGTGATTGACGTCCAGGGTGGTTGATCTGCATCAAGGCAAGAGCGCCCTTGGCTTTGATACCGCGGGCGATCCTTTGCCATGTATCAATCTCCACGGAGTTCTTGCTTTGGACAGTAGTATCTTGTGGTGAGCCCATGTATCTCTCATCGACCATGACGTTGCCTGTAGGTGGTTGTGAGCACTAAGCTATGGGTGATAATATTGGACACACCTACCAGTCATGATTGCTCCCCATTCACCCTGACCCCATCTCTCATACACCTTCACGAGTTCTGGGCCCGCTCGACCATTCTTAGCAAGCGACTCTGCCATAGCTGCCTTTACCAATCTGTTCGGCAAGACCAGCCCCGAAGGCAGAGTCAAAGATGTTGCAACTTCGCCAATCTCGCTCATGATGTTTGATGTGTTGTTGGTGCTATCAATGGTAATTGTTCTGAATATTTCAGTAACACCACAGCGATACTGGTCTCCTTATACCTTTTTCGCTGTTGATTGTGATGTTGACTAAACCATCATTCTAGATGTCAAACGCCTTCGCAAGCTTTACCTTTTCGGGACTAGCGTGCTTTGTTTGGCCTGTATACTTCTACCCGGGCGAATAGTTGTCCCGGTTGTGCTTACAGTACATTGCTTTGAAATATTGTTGTCGGATGCAACAGCATCCTTTCTGTATCAGAGCCAGCGGAGCAATGTTCGCAGCAGATTGTTCTTATCGGACCCAAATGGCCGATTTGGGATGGAGATTCGAAGTGAGTGTTTGCAAATTTTACATCAAAGCTATTGGATAAGATTAGCTTGCTGGTCGATGTGATCCAGATATGTGCTCAAAGCTAGTTACTACCATCCCACATCGAGGATGTGTGTACAACAAAGAGGCCAGACAGGTCATCGTCAACCCAACAACTCTCGAACAGGGTCACCCACCAAACACGAACAAGATGGACGGACGAACATTCGAGACATCGGAACCGACAATGACAGACGTTCCATGACCATACATTTTCCGAAAGTTGCAACCAAAACCCGAGCCAAGAATCGAACAGTTGGATCTCTCGGCCGCTTCCTTCCCCATGAGACCTAATAGTTGGAAGGGGAATACTGCTTGAATTTCCTAAGATTGATCTTCTTCTCAAACCTGTCCATCATGTCAGCATCCAATTCTGTACAGCTTAGGCAGAACACATACATCTCGTCAATCTCAGCAGGTGTTCTACAAGCCACTTCAGGCAGTATAAACCAACAAATGACCACTGCAACAGCACCAGTACCGGCGAAACTAAAGCAGTGTCAGCATCGTACATGCGCTCGCTCAAGAGATGACTCACAAGAACCCAGTCTTGACGCCCCATTGGGCGTCACCATTGATCATCAGTGGTGTGGTGAAACTGAACATAATGGCAACCATGTTCGAGAATGCAAGAGCAAAAGCAGTGGTTCTGGCTCGAAGACGCTGTTGTGGAATTTCTGCTGCGTAAGCATAGCCGATTGCTGAAGCGCCTGTGGTTGAGAAGGTAGCTAGACATGCGAAGAAGATCTATAGAGGTGATCAGTCAAGCCTTGTAAATAGACAAGGAGTAAGAGATACCAGAAGCGAGCTAAGAGCTGGCTTAGAGTAGTCAAAGCAGCCTACTATACCAAGAGATAGCAATGAGAGAACAGTGATCGCGTATGGGTAGACTGTTAATGGACGGCGGCCAAGCTTGTCTGTGGAGACGGCAGTCATGATCATCGAGATCAATTGTACGCATGACAAGATCAATGTGACCAGGAAAGGGTCTTTATTGCCCGCTTTCTGAACTGAAATCAGTTAGCTGGAATTCGGCAATTGTTCAACGCACTCGCTACTCACAGAAGTATGTTGCATATGTATTGAACACAGTCAATCCCACGAGCTGCTGTGTGATCTTCGGCCATGCGGCAATGATGAATCTCAACAAGTTCTTGCCTTGAAATACAGCCCATGGTCCAAGTTCAGAGTTCTGTTCAGCCGCAGCTCTTTCCGAAGCGATGGTGGACATCATGAGATCCTGCTGAAATTAGTTCAAACGTTGATCCCTCCAGCGATGTATGACCGACCACTTGCTCTTGCGAGTCATAGCCTTGCTTGCGTCCATGCATTTTCGTCAGGACTTTCTTAGCCTGATCGAGCTTTCCTTTGCTAACAAGATACCAAGGCGTCTCTGGCAGGAAAACAAAGATGACAGCTGAGACTCCGATCATGGCCCACTGCGTTGTGTGAGCTTCTACACATGAACGATGGCGGCACAAAGCTTACCTGAGAATAGATCGGTGTACGGAAGTCATAAGGAGCAGATATGTGTAGTCTGTTGAGGGCGACAGAGGCGAAGAGTTGACCGAGAACGAACCAGCTGCAACTATGGTCAGACTCCTGGAGGGTAAATGTCATCAGATGTGGAACTCACAATGTGTATGCATTGATGAACAGTCCTTTGAGTTGAGTGGGCGAGATCTCGGCCAGATACAGCGGCAGGGTAGACTGTAACATTCCTACGCCCATGCCGGCAAAGAGCTTTGCAACAAGCCAATGATACCAATGTGTAGCAAAACACTCGATGAGGACACTCTGATGGATGTCAGATACTCAGATGCAGACCGACACGGATCAACCACTCACCACTACAAGCACGACCCAGATGACATACAATGCGATCTTGCGTCCGAAGCCGTCAGTCACATATTGGAGAAGCTGCGAACTACATGAGTATATGCTTGACGGAAGCATCGAATGCCCGACTTACGATCTGTCCAATGGTTTGACCAGCAGATTGGATACCACCCCACGCCGAAACATATTTGCCCTTGATGATCTTCGTTCCTGGAGAGGCCATTTGTCGGATGAATCCTTTGTTCGATACAAGACCACCATTCAGATTGATCTCTAGCACACAGTCAGCCGTGTTGAAGCAATAACTGATGCTGGACTAGTCTTACGGTAGCCCTCTAGAGAAGCACTAAATGCTGCTGCCATCGCTATCAAAGCGAGTAATTTGTTCTGGCGTAGACTTTGCCAGATGGATAACTCGTCTGCATGTGTGCGTGTAAATGTTGGCTTTTGAGGGTCTTCTGTGTTTGCAAGCTCTAGACGTTCGACATGAATGTCGTCCTCGACTTTCGTTTGTGCCATTTTTGGGTTGATCCAGAGTTAGAGCCACGATATGGTGCGATTGAGAGTCGACGAGCGGTCAGTATCTGGCGATTGGATATAAGCCGTGATCACCTTCTCAAGGTATCGAAAAGAATCACGAAAATGACGGCTGAGGCCCTTTGATAATCCTCTTGGATACAACCCCAGAAAAGCTTCTCTCCATCAACCTCCACAAAGATTTCCCCGCTTCTTGGTATGCGTCCATCACCGGAGTGTCGCAGCCGAGACGAATGAGGGACTGCAGATCACCTGGAAGGAGCGAACGCTTCGGATTGATTTCTCCCGAGCAGTTCCCTCCAATCAGATCGATAACACTGTTATTTATCTTCTGGACCAAAGACAACCACACTCTTCGAAGCTGGACTAAAATTGTATTAAGGCAATTGAATTATGATTTGTTCGAGAATACTGGAAATACAACTCCCCATGCATACCGAGATGGCGTTGTACCACATTACCAAGGGATGTCTTGACCATCGTAGCTCCACTTCATCTCGTCCGTCTTTGGAACGTTGATATTGAGGAATTTTCCGTTCTGCTCCTTTCCACTTTCGAGAATGACTCGCTTCACCTCAGCGACGCCTACCTCAACGCTCAAGTCTGCGTCTTGAGAGCCCATGTCCGTTTTGATCCACTGTAGAACGATGTCAACATCGGAATCCTTATTATAGGTTGGTGTTACTTACTCCAGGAGACAATGCAACGACAGTGAATCCGGCATCTGCATATTGATGGGCATATCTCACGGTCAACATGTTCAAAGCGGCTTTGGAGATGTTGTAGGCATCGGCAGGTATGGCAGCAGTGTACGCAACATAGGCAAATGAGCCGAAGCCGGAAGAGCTGGTGATTGTCATCAGTCTCACTCTGTATTCAGAAGTACGAATGTTTGGAGAGGTACTCACATGTTGACGATCTTCTTTTGTGTGCCCTGTTCGAGCAATGGCAAGAAGGCAGCAGTGACTCTCTGCACACCCACAACGTTGATGTCGAGGGTCCATGTCAACTGATCTGTCTCCATACTTCCGATCTTGCCAGGGCTGTGGTCCATAACTCCGGCATTGTTGACCAAGACATCGAGGCCTTTACCTTGCAGATTGGCCTTGACAGCCTTAACAGCCTTTTGTACACTTGCGTTATCCTGAACCGATGCGGAGATGGGAACAACACGGTCGGAATGTTTCTGGACAAGTCCTTGGAGAAGTCCCGTATCTATGTTGCGGGCTACGGCAAAGATCTTAGAGACTTGAGAGGCTGGAAGATCCAGCAATTGCTTGGTCAGCTCGAGGCCAATGCCTCTGGAAGCGCCTGTGATGAGGTATGTTGCCATGATGTTGTAGATAGCTATTGAACTTTGGATGGAGATGTTATCGTCTGATGATACTTATGTCTGTCTTATGTATCTCCACCGCGACTTCTTATCAACAGTTGGTTGCGGAGTTAGCTTTGGTCATCAAGCCGGAGGAAGGAGCGTGGGATTCATCCGCGCCCGACTTTGATTTCTCAGCATTCCATGGGCAGCTTTATCATCTTCTTTATATCATGCGAACGCCATGGATCTCAGCGGATGGGAACGTGAGAGTATTAAGTGATCATAAGAGGATGCGGTCTGGAAATAGCATGGACTGATCATCGCGAGAACCCTCAATGATTCCGCAAACTTAAGCTACTTTTTAGCCGAGGCCATGCGCCAAGCACAAAGTTTGGTCCATTTCGAGCGGCCCGCTCGGCACTTTATCCAAGATACTACAACAACAGCGACATCAGTATCAACGTCGATATCGATATCAAGCAGTATCTCTCGATATGTGACAATTGGCCAGATGGAAGACTCACCATCCTCTTGAGCTTCTGACCCTCAAGTCTTCCTTCGTCGACAGAGACCAGCACTCGATCCCCCTGCTCTCCCGCGGAGGCGGTGGTTGATAAACAGTCAAAGCTTCTGATCGAATCCTCCTTCCTCCTAATAAAAAAAATACGAAGCTAAGACGGGCAACCGCATCTTTAGTACAGGCTTGGACTCGGCCGACTCTGCAGAAAAGCGTCATAACAACAGACGAGGCGGGCTGCCTATTTTAAGATGTAAGTTCGCGAATCATAAAGATCCTACTCCAATTCGTATAAAGAGTCTGCCGTTTTCATTCTACCTCATCTTCTCCCGCTTTACATATCAGACAACACATCACATCATGAAAACATACACTCTGGCTGGCCTATTGGCCTCTCCCCTCGCAGCCATGGCAGCACCTGCTTGGGTCATGGTCGCCTACAATGAGAGCGTACCTGAAATCCACGGCAAACCCATCAACGCCGACAGCGGTTCATTCTGGTTGAACAAGGATGCCTCAGCCACCTGCCCCGACTACGACCCCGAATGCCCAGCCACAAACACCACCATCATTTCCGGCCCCGTAGCTGGCATTGGCGGCTGGTACATGGGTATCCTCCAACCAGGCGGTCAAGAAATGACTGCTCCCGGTCTCGACAGCACCGTCGGTGGCCTTCCTCTCAAATACGAGGCAGTCGGTGCCAGAGACATTGGCGTCGGTGTCTGGGACCTTGCTCGTAACTCGCATCCCGGTATTGTGCTTGACAACAGCACCATCAGCACACTCGGCGCACCCACCATCCGCACAGCGACTGGGGTCCACCCGTACACCTGGATGGCATGCCCTTACCCGAGAGTCTACCCCGAACCGTCGCTGGATCAGGTCGACCTCAGCCAGCCTATGACCATCCAAACCGTAACCATTGGAGACGAAAACTACCCTCACTGTGTGCGTCTGGAGATCACCCTTCATCCTACCACAATGGCTGCACCTCAGTACTATTACTGCAAGGGTTGTCAGTGGAGATGTGACAACATTTACGGTGATTCGGTTTGCAACTACAACAAGAAGCCTGCATGTCTTGAGCCATTTTGTGGTCCTTACACCGAGGAGACCAAGGCGGACAAGGTTCAATAAACATGTACTGAAGGATATTGCTGCAGAGGGGTATAGCCTAAAATCTTGCCTCTTTGCATCTGCAGATATGGGGTAGATGGATGAGACGATAATGATATTGCATTCGTTATGACGAGCACCTTTTTCCATCACCTCACTCGATATCATCTTCGATGGGCCTTCTTTCGACGTCTATATGAGCCATAAGAGCTATGAATCTTGTTCACAGAAAACATGTGATTGTTTCAGCGGCAGTGTGGCTTAGATCAATACACCTGACGCCCAAATCAAACCAGACATGCAGACAATAATTCAGAAAACGTTTTCGAACAGTTGACAGTAGCAAATTAATCTCATAGTAGCAAGCATCTACCAGCGCTATCTCCTCCCAATTCCTTCCACCAAAACCCCCGACACTCTTAGACTGTCTCCAGACAATGCTGTGCAAGACCAAACTTCAAGCATCCTTCTCATGCTCGATAAGATAATCCCCAACCTCCTTGACACTTTCCTTCATACCAGTCCACCCGCTCCCCTTGATCCACTTCAACAATTCCTCCGCCCTCTCCTTCCCCTCCACTTCCACCAAATCCTCTCCTTCCTGTGGATCCTCATCCGCAAATTCCCTCTCCGGGTACAACTCTTTGTACAACCTCAACACAGCATTCGCATTCTTCTTTTCCGCAAACCCAAAGATTCTCTCGCTTTTGGCTGAAGGGTGGAGTAGAGCGGCGATGTGAAGCAAAGCATCATCTTGCACGGAGATGAAGTATTGAGGAGGTGTGAGACGGCCGTATACGGTGTCGCCTTTGAACAGAGCGACGGCCATGCCCACGCTACTAGGCCATCCTTGATTTTGCACAGAGATTGGAAGACCGAGGTTGAAATCCGGGAGGACTGTATTGACGATCAAATCGCTAGAGGGGTTTTCCTTACTCCATTTCCAAACCGCTTGTTCGGCGAGAGCCTTAGAGGCGCCGTAGGTGGCTAGACCGCGATCGGGGGTGTAAGGACCCGGCCGCTTTGCATCCTGGATATAAGCTTCTGACCATGAGGAGGAGGAAACACTGCGGGGAGTATTGGTCTGATACGCCGATGCCGCAACAGCAGAAGAAGTGAGGATAAACCTCTTGACAGAAGGAGTTCTAGCAGCCGCCTTGAGCGCTGTAGTGGCCAGATTCAGAGCAATAGGGATAACCACATTCGGATCGGGGGAAAAGGAGACATCGCTGGCGACATGGATGACACCATCGACATCCTGCATTGCCTTGACCAGAGCTTCTTCATCGGTGAGGTCGGCGACGAAGGAGGTTGTAAAGGCATCTTTGCCGTATTTTTGGTTGAAGATGTTGGTGAGCCATTCGCTGGGTTTGCGGACTACGCCTCTGACTTTGTAGCCGCGTTGGAGGAGTTGGTCTGCTGTGCGAGATCCGATGTAGCCCTTTTGGTCGAAATCAGTAAGGCGGTATAATGTTGTTGATCATTCAGCTGTAATTACAGTCACGCCCGTGATCAAGATAGTTGAACCTGGCTTAATCACAGCATCTTCAGGTGCTGAAATAGCGGGAGCCATGATTATGTCGGTGGGGAAACGATAAGCTGCAGTAGGTTGTCAAGACTTGTGGAATAGCGAGAACAGGCAGAAAGCGCAAGGTAGGGTGTGAACAAGAGAAACTGTCAAAGAGGATGCAAGCAGGTCTTTATATCTTATACGAGCAGTGTATCGTCAAATCTCACTACGGAGCGGACTACACAACGTTGAGGAAAGCACAACATGTGGTGGTCGATGATCCTCCTTCCCCACTCGGTCGCAGCAGTTCATCCGCCTCCATAAGCTCGCTTACACATCCATGATTATGGTGGAGGCTGTGGAAACTCACTGAGCGATTATTTTGAAAGGCGTGAGCTTACCTTGTCAGCATTGATAACGATGGTCTGTAATGATTAGTAGTATGTGTATTTGGCGCAGATGCGAACAAGGTCGAGGTGAGCTCTACGGACCTGAAGCTTGAGCTGCAGATAGAGTTTCGGAGGTTTAGAAAGTGGGTCTGGTAAACATGCCCACAGAAAGGGCGGGTCTGAGTACTGAGCAAAGTATGGAGGCAAATGTCATCAAATGTGCTTTTATCTATCCTGTCCTATCCTATCATCAATATCATACATGAGATACTCAGTTTGCAAAACTGGGATGCTCTATTCATCAGCACCATCCTCTTCGTCGTCCTCGTCGTCATCATCGATGACCTCAACAGCGCCAATGACATCCCATCTATCTCCTTTAGCGCTCTCGCTGACATACTTGACGAATCTCAAAACACCTCTGTCTCTAAGAACAACAGACAAAGTGTTCCAGTTCGCCGGGTTCGAGAATAAGATACCATCATCTTCTTCATTGCCAGCTTGATAGATGGCAGGATCCGCAGCCTTCTTCTTGTGTTTGGCAGCACGGCGGTTTCCAGCTCCTGTCGCTGAAGCAGCATTGGGTGGGATATTGACGCCGTGGTCAGAGTGTGCATCATCGTCATCGTCGTCATCTTCATCGTCGTCGTCGCCAGCCATGTAAAGTTCGTAGCCGCCTACGTTGTCTTCCTCATCTTCCTTTGTGGGTTCCTTGGCTTTTGCTTTTGCTTTCTTGCTGTTCTTCTCCTTCACCTCCTCCTCCCCCTCTTCCTCTTCCTCGTCGGCGCCCCAGCCTTTGGAAGGTGTGACGTTGAGGCAGTATTCGAGTTGTGCTTCGGGCTTGTTGTAGCCGGTAGCCAATGTGTAATCCAAGCTCTTGCGGAAACGACGGGCGAGAATGCTACTCTTGGCCAGAGTGAGACCAGTTGCCAGACCCAGCCACTTGCGGAAAGCGAGAGAAGGGAGGAACTTGTTGAGGAGCTCGTCGTAAGCAGAGGAAGTGTCTGCGGCAGCACGGTCGGCATGCTTGAAGCGGTAACGGTGCTTGTGGGGAGGAGTTGCCGTGGCCCAGCCATTTGTCGCAGGCTCGGTCTTGCCGTCGTGAAGTTCGATATCTTTGCGTAGACGAGCGGAGAATTTCTTGGAGAGGAAGTTTGCGAGTTGTAGACTTGATTCTTCGGCGAAGAGTTCAGAGAGCTCCTCGACTGTGTCGGGTGTGAGGTATTGCGGTGTCATGTACTGGATCAAGAAATCCATGTCCTTTTCGTCAAACTCGACTTCCTCCTCTTCTGCATCTTCGGCCTTGTTTGTGTCGTCCTCGTAATCGATCCATTGTTCTTGGGGTAGGTCGAATTCGTCGTTCTTGCTTTGCAGCTGTTGCAGGGAACTGCGCTCGGCCAGCTTCTCCTCGAGTCCTGGCTCGAAACCTTCTTCTCCCTCTTGCGGAATGTGGAACCAGCCGGAGATGGCCATGCGAATACGACCACCGTCATCCTCGCTCTCACCCTCCTTGCGCTTGAGAACTTCTTCGACATCGTGGAAACTCTGACCAGGTTGGACAGTGAAGAAGGAAAGTTGGTTCCAGGCGGGTGGGATGACCTTTGTGAAATCGTAGTGTGGGACTCTGACCTTCTTGCCATCGCTATCGGTCTTTTCCTCGGTAGGATACAGACGCAATGCGCCGCCCCAGTTGGCCTGCCACGGCTTGTCCGGGTCGGTCAAGTATAGAATGTAGCTGACTCTTCTAGTGCCGATAACGTCATCGTGGCATAGCAAGTGACAGCCAGGCGCGTATACATTGACAGCCATATCCGTCTTCTTGCCTGACAATGGGCCAGCGCCCGAGACTTCCGAGACCCATGCGCGGAATTCGGCCGAGTAAAGCGAGTCGCGAAGGGTGAGCAGCGATGGCAGCAAGTTGAGAGCGGAAGGATCGAGACCAGAAAGGTTGGCGAGATCACCGGACTGGTGGATCTTGTAGATGTCGGTTTCCTTGGGCGTGAAGTGGACATTGTCGATGATTTCGCGACGAACGGAGCGGAGGAGGGAGTCGTTGATCAGGCCAGACACAACTGTGTGCAAGTATCTGTAGACTGTCAGATTTGGGAGTACAGACAGATATCTGGTGCGACATACGGCCCACTCTGGGCATAGTCTTCGCGGTATTTTGTGACGACATGCTTGTCAAACAGCTTGTCGCCAAAGTTTGCGTGAACCTCAGCTTGCGACTTTGCAGTCTTCTTGACAGGCACGTTGGCGTCAGTGCCGTTGCTTTCGTGCTTTCTCTTGACCATTGTTTCGGTCTGCTGTGTACTGTATGAGGAGGGTGTGGACAGCAACGCGATCGGAAAAAAAAAGTAGATTCGAAGGGTCCAGCAGCTCGACGGGCGAGTCCCCACACCAAGTGAGCATCAGCTGAATGACCTGAGTGGACACGCCATGTCCGTATATTCCCGTATCGCAATTCTTGGCCATTGTACACTTTGTCCCTCGACTATCGAAAGAGCATACTCGAGGGAGTTATGATTTGAGAGAAAACAAGGTGTATAAAAGAGGCCTCGACGCGTCAAGCGGTGGCCATGTTACTAAACCAATTACTGGCGCATGGTGGTGCTAGACTAAGAAGCATAAGTTCGTCAAGGACAAAGGAGAACGACGAGGACCCTGCGAAGAAGGGGCGCTGACTGTAGACGAAGACGGAAGGAAATCAAAAACATAGGATGAAGCAATCCCAGCCTCCCAACCTGAGCAAAAGATGCGTGTATGCCGTGCCTCCCTCGGTCTGTTCTAGCTTGCATTATGCACATTGCTCTTTCCTTTGGTATGTGGGGACTGAGTGAGGTATTGCATGTCGAGCATCTCGACATACTTGGGTGAATGGTCGACGTGTTTAACAGCAGTCTTCTGCGCATTCGCCTGTTTCATTACTGTCAGTTGCATGTTCGTCGTGTATTCGGGAGCACGTCAAAACTTACAGCAGTCGGCGCAACACTCGCAACCCTCTTCACAGACGAAACAACAACAGAGTACTGCCAAGCTGTTGCAATGTGTCAGTCCTTGTATGCACCTCTCTCTTGTGATCCGACGGCTCTTACCAGGACATCAGGCATCCGCGGTCCTTCTTTTGGGGTGCTTGTTGCATGGGGGGAGGTCCTTGCTGGTAGCCCATCTGCGCGTCGCATTAATGATTTGTTCACCCACCGAGTAATTCGAGTCGTACCTGTTGCTGAGGAGGGTAGTACTGGCCTTGGGGAGGTCCGCCATACTGGCCTTGAGGGGGACCGTATTGACCCTGAGGAGGTCCATAGTAGCTGTGACTCGGTCAGCGAGACCATCCAATCTGAGACGAGATTACATTGCGACATACGCCTGCTGGGGCTGCTGAGGGTAGTAGTTGGACATGTTGATGCGATTAACCTAGGTGCGATTGTGACAGTTGCGAAAGATCGATTTGTCGAAGTGAGAATAGGAAAGAACAAATAGAACTGTGGCGCCAAAGAAGTCAGCTTTCGGTCCGCCTGATTTTGAATGTTGTTACGCGTCCCCCCATCTCGTAGTACTGGCCAATACGGTCTTGGGCCTGCCGCTACCCGATTTCCCCTTGGCGCCACATCTGTCAAGACCGACTCACCTTGGAATGTTCCTTCTCCGTTGCTTGTTAGAGATGGTGGATAAAGCCGATCTGGAGGGAGATGCGATTTCTGTATGGAGAGTGATCGTCCTATTGCCTGCTGACTTGTTCTTGTGCGGAGACGGCTCGAACTGTGATGGGCACTAAGGGTCTGGTTGATGTCACTGTGGCTTGTCGCTTGATGCTTCGATGCGAGAGAAAGCTTGTGTGATTTGCTTGTGCAAGTCTTGGAATGTGAATGTTGATACTCGTGATGACTCGCCGACCATCAAGAGATACTTCTGTTTATATAGATACCAGCTTGCCGGAGATGCTCGCTATCATCTCCCGAACCGTTTGACGTAGTTGACAAACAAGAGCATGCGTATATCTTACTGAGCCACCATTTCCATCGCAGCTGTGCAAAGCTCAGCCACTGCAGCGGTGCAAGCCAAATCGACGCACCCAGACCTCTCTCCAAAAAAACAGCGCTCCCGAAACATGTGCTTCGAGCCTGTCAGACACGCTTGTCTCGAGTACTTGCAGCTCTTCGGCATCCGCGGCCGCCTTGATGTTCGTGTACCTAACATCGTGCAGTGATGCAGTCCGCGGTTACATACTTCCATTGCTTAAAAACACGAGCTCCGGAGTCTAAACACGCATGAAAGTGGAGTTTTGAGAGAATTTTTGAAATGTGTTTACTCGAATACCAAGACATTATCGTAGCTATAACCGAATAGAGCAGCCGATTAACCTCGTTGTTGGTTCTTTTGCTTGTAAGACTGTCGTGAGACGCCGCCCTGATGTTGTCCACCGAAATGGAAGTATAACGAAAAGCGACAGAAAACCACAAAACAGACCAGACCATCAGAAATACTCCTCAAAACTCCTCAGAACTCCATCCACGATAGCAAAGAAAAAGAACAAACAGTCTACCTCAAAAGCCTCGAGTGCTTTTGATTCCTCCCGTATGTTAGATAGAGATACACCCCGGTATGCGAAAAACTCCGTATGTTGTCCCTTCCGTGGCAGTGCCAGATGCATCCCACCTTCAAAGCATTAGACTCCAGCTTGCGCCCCATTATCGTCGTTCGGTCGTAGGTGGCGGTCTTGAGAAGGATCTGCGGATCGAATTCTCGCATCCCCTCCTGCTGACCCTAGATTTGCACCTGTACGTGGATCCTTCTAATGATGCCTGGGACCGTTGCCATACTCGACGCCCTGCATTCCTTGGGGAGCAGTGCCAGGAGCATTGTAATGCTGCGATGGCGGAGGTCCGGCATTCATCGATGGCAGAGAGAATTGGCGAGGCTGCCCATTTGCGTAAGCCTGAGCATTAGCTTGCGACATCTTCGACGTGTATGCGCCGTAGATTTGAGGGTTGTTCGGCTCCAAGGCTCTGAGACGTTCCGCCATGACTGAAATCTCGGTTTGAAGGTTGTCAATCGTTGCTTGAGCATCACGGTAGTAGTCTGATACTTCGCGGAGACGGTTGACCTCCTGAACAAGGCCTCTTTCCTGTGATTGCGTGTTTTTGATGTGCTCAATAGCTGAAAGAATGTCAGCATACGGTTTATTGTGAGCTTCTTTGACTGAGCTTACCCTTTGTCAAGATCTCCCACTTGCTGGCCTTTGCACCGCCGTTGGTTGGGACAGCCCTGTTGAGCTCCTCGAACAAATCCTTCATCTCACTTCTGCGCTTGCGTTCTGCGAGTTTGTGACTGATTCGAAGTTCTGGAGTGCGGCTGTAGTTGCCAGAACCTGCGTTGGCCTCGTTTTGTATGGCAGAGATTCTGTGTTGCTGGTGCATGCTATGGTGATGATGAGTAGGCGTGTCATCATCGAACCTTCTCTGGCCATAAGGAAGACCTTCGCCGTTGGAGAAGATGCTGCTTCTGATGGAGGAGGCTGCGTAGCTGTTGGTCCTGGAAATACTATGACGGTCGGACTCCTCGCTGCTCGATTCGCGTCTTGATTCTTCAGCGATCGGATCGTCGGGGAAAGCCCAAGCGTGACCGGGGGTGGGCTTTGAGGCCATTGGATCGGGAGCACCAGGAACTCGAGAAGCGCCGACAATGGGAGGCGCAACTCTTGGGCCAGTGCCACCACGAATACTGTTGCGACCACTTAGAGGCGAGAGAGGGTTTCCATTGTTGGGACGGCGGAGACTAGCAGCTAGTGACACTTGGGAGCCATTCTGGCTGTCGTAGGGCGAAGCGCCATTGTTGTTGAGGCGCAGGTCAGTCATTCCAGCGTGGATGACTCGGCTGTCGATACTACTTCTGCGCGAGTCGTGATGGAAGTCAACGCTTCCACGATTGCCGGCGTCAAAGGTTTGGTTGATCGACGGCAGCATAGCACTGGGTTGTTGTTGCTGGTGCTGGTGTTGAGACAGCCTGTTGGACGTCGGTGTGTTCGGTATCGAGTTTCTTGATTGAGAGTCGTCCGGGTTCAGCAAGGTCGACACCTGAAGAGATGGGTTGTTCATGTACTCAACAGCTGGGAAAAGTCAGTATTGCTCATGAAGCTTGAATTTTACGAGGTAGCTCTGTCGAAGCTATAGCTACGAGCCCCGCAGACTTGAAGAACTCGACTGCAAATGCTCCGATACTCGAGCAGATAGACCGTGTGGTGGCAGGAATATGACTTACGCTTCATCTGAGGATGTATCGGCGGCCATGTTCCCGAGTCCCTTGAGGGAAGATGCGAAGGCTGGCGGTTCTGGGGAGAGTACTGGTTGGAGCTGGGCAGACCGTTCGTCAGAGCGGCGATGGAAGGGAGCGTCTGAGATGGCGAAGGTTGCTGAGGGTGATGGTGATCCGGTCTTGATTCTGCCATGATGTCGGAGATAAGAGGTTGAGCTTATTGTCAGGAGGGATTTGAATGGCAAGTTCGTGTCCAACGTTGTAGAACGCGAGAAAAAGGAGATCAGAAGATGGACTTCACGAGCAGAACACGAAGTGAAGAACCAGGCAAAGCGAAATCTGCTTTGTTTTTGCAGTGGGTCCTTGGGTCACCTGCTTTGAGCAAGATTGAGAGTGACTCCAGTAGCGAGGTCACCAAGCAAAGGCAGATTGAGATGCTGTCCAGTAGAAAACCTGGAGAACGTAAGTGGTCCGCTCAAATTAACGCTCACGTGCCCCACCCACGAAAACTAGAAAAACAATTGATGGGGAGAGGAAGCAGAAAATGCATACCTTTATGGAAATTCCAGAGGATAAAAGGATGAGGACAGGAGGATGCAGAAGAGTTGCGGAGGCGCCGACAACGTGGAGACGTCGATGAGGATCCTCAAAAGCGGATGTGGCTGCAGAGATGGCGTGTGCGCACGCAAAGAGAAAATGTATGCGGCGGTTTAAACGGTGTTGTAATAGGCGTCGTTCATGAAAAGGATGCCAACGCTTGGTTCCGAAACCAATACGGTGGTGTTCAGCTAGACCGATGCGCTTCAGATCCTTCGTCGTTCCTCGAAAGGACTTGAGAAGAAGAAAAAAGGAAGAAAAAAAGAAGCCGAAACTGCCTCGACGAAAGGTCTCGAGGTCAGAGACAGGCGAGAGGTGCAATTGATCCACACGGTGCGCTGATCGGAGCTTGAAAAGAAGATTGCAGCAGAAGTGGCAGCAAGAGTATCAGACTCCGGTTGCCGTTTGACAAGGAGAGGTGATTGGATACACGGGTTCCGTCGTGCTGTCAAATGTTTGGCCAGGTGCTGGGATGACTAGAGCGTGGTGTGAGGGGGTGCTGCCTTTGTCCGTCAGAGCGTGCCTTGCATTCGACGCTGGCCCGATTTGCGCAACGCGCCGAAAGGAAAAAGTCGAGTGTTGCGGGAGCTGAAACAATGGGTTTCGAAGTGTGCGAGGAGCAATGCCGCCAGAAGCTGCAGATTCCGGGTAAATTGATATGTCGAGAGGGCGGCGGTAAGGATCTGATGGAGTGGGAAGAGGGAGAAATGGTTCACAAGAGTTACGCCAGAAAGGTGAGCAAGAGTAGTAACGTGTATCGCGTGAAAAGAGGAAACTATGCAGAGCCTCGGAATGGGCTCTGGGATCGTCAACGAAACTCACAGCAAGCACGTGGTTTGTGTCTAGCCCGGCCCTGCGCCGCGCGAACCCTGCAAAATAGCGGGAACCAAAAGCACCTAAGGGCGAGGTGGATTTTCTTGGGCTCCTAAACCATTCGGCCGTAAACACATCAAGGCTCCGCTTTCCATGTCTCATTGCCGCGACGTGCACGGGATCTACCTGACAGGGACAAGACTGGCGATTTGGAAGCATCGTATTTCGTTTATACACATCAAGATCTAGTGTGTGGGAAGAAGATACACAACAAATCTACCCCATGTTCGCCCGGGATTCACCAATGTGCATGTCCTATGTACTGTACATGTGGACTAGCAGATGTTGCAGCCGGAAGACGATGCAGCATGGCAACTCCTCGCGGCGTCAGGAAATGAGAGGCCTCGAGTGATGCTGCAGCGGAGAATTTTTATGCTGCTGATGCTGATGCTACTGCCTGTCGCCGATCAGACGGCTCTACCTATCCGGAGGCCAAGGACGAAACAATTGCGTGGAGGACAGGGAGAGAAACCATACATCTCCAGGCGGTCCAGAAAGGCCACTCGTGTTGATTCGTCCTTCCCCAGCGTTGGAAACGGGGAACCAATCGGCAGGGTTGCGTGACAAGATCGACTTCCGCGTGAGCCGAGTAGATTGAATGGAAAATCAGTTCATCAATCAATCGTCTTGTTGTCCTGCTGCCCGTTGTCAAGCGCCTAAAAGCATGAATATACTGCCCGGTTCTGGCCCAACGCACGCCAGGGGCTGCGGACTGAGAAGAGGGAGGGTGGTCCACTCTTGTGCGCCCGTACGGTCACGACAGGGCGCATTGCAGGCTACTCTTCATCACCCTGGTTGCCGGAAGAAGGAGACAGCGTGTCACAGGCAAAGGAACGAGAGCAGCTACATCAACCGTGCCCTCTGCTGCTAAGCCATTCGAGGGACTTTCAACATTGGTGAGGCCTCCCCACCTTGCCTGTGTTACAGATACATGGCGATATGCGGCGCGGCTAATGCACGTCATCTGCAATCCGAGCTGTGGTGTTGGGTGTCCCGGCCAGTCATCGCATTTCTCATGATTCAAGAGATCATGGGGTGGTGAAAGTTACCAAGGAAACTCGACTCTGTGGACATCTGGGCGCTGAGCATTTCTCCGGCTCGTGTCGCACAGCTATCGCGTGGACCTTCAAGGTGGCGCGCCTCGATACGATTTCGGAGTTGGACTCAGATTGACGTGCAAACAGAACCCCTCGTAAGTTGGCAAAATATGCATGAGAGAAAGCATATGCTTTTTGATCCTTCACCCTTCGACGTGATCGATGCGGCCCAAACGGTTCGTATATGTCATGATAGAAGCGGTCGGCGTTTGGTCAAGAAAGATCAGCACTCAGCCCGAAGTAAGATCCAAGTGATGAACAACGTGGGCCGCACGCGGCGAAGGGGGAAGAAAAGCCACAAGCCCGAAAACAGGACCGGCGGGAACTCGAGATCTTCAACTCTTTTTGCTTCCTAAACCTCGATTTTCATGTCAGCGTCGGCCAAGCAGGATCCGGATCGGCTTTTCTTCCGCCACTAAGCGGTTGTAACCTCGCGAGGTCAAGTCTGCTCGTCCGGATTCAGAAGGTGGTCAATCTGTCTTGACTTTTAGGAGACAAGGAAAAGCCACAACCGCAGCACATGGCTTAGGCTGGCCAAAAGGTTATCGGTCAAGACCGGGCTCCACGTCTGAGATCAGTCTAGTAGAAACAAAACACATGCACATGGTTTACCAAGAATCAGGGCTTTAACGGGCAGATTGAAAAGTAAAAAGATTTTGGTATGGATGGTTACATGAATAGATAAACGCATCTTCATGACGTTTCTACCGTTCGATGCGCTGAGTCACTAGCTCGGGGGAGACAAGTTTTAGCTCGCACGTATTCATCGTTTTGGCCACATGGGCAGCTGCAGAAAAGTACATAGCTAGACCACCGGCACGTTTGTCTCTGATCATGAACTTGAGCTTAAGCAGAGTCGTTGAGTCAGAAGGACAACGGTTCGGCCATGATCGGGCAAGCCCATGATTCGTTGTACGGACGTAAGAGTGACAGGGGTCTCTGTTGTTTTCAAACACGGGGTTGTTGAGTGGAAATTGGCCGACAGCAGAGACGGACAGCCTTATGGGTGGCCATGGCTAGGCCACCCACCCATGTGGACAACCAGAGCTGTCTTGTTGATAGTGATACACCGGGTGTTACACACATAGGATCGTGACATGTTTTGACATGCAGACAGAGCGTCATGTGCGCGGGACGGACCGCAATAAGAGAGTCGTTAATCTCGCAGGGTTTTGGGCGAGCAGATGGCGGTGGGTCAGGGCCCATATGGCCACCAGGTAGAGGACCGCGGTATGTACAAGAGGGTGTGTGGATTGTTAGGCGTGCTGCAGCAAAGTTGTTGGTGGAGGGCGACGCAGAAACGTCGGCGAGAAGTTTGTGCATGAAGAGCATCAGGCGGTAAACGGTGACCTTGTCGAGCTGGCAGGTGATCAAGGGCGGACGAGATAGGCGGCCAGAGCTCTGTCAAACTTGTCGACGCGGATTGGCATCTCGAGGCTGTAGAAGGGGTTTGCCATGACGTAGTCGGCATAGATGTCGTAACATCTGCGAGCGATTTGATCGGTATTTGGTTGCTCAGGGCTGGTGAAGACGAGGAACTTTGTGCCGGTGGGAGTTTGGAAGCAGGTCAGGCGAAAGTGCGACGACTCGAGCGACTGGATGCCGGTGTTCTGGTTTGCACGGTTTCCCGGAGGTGCAGGAGGAGGTGCGACGGGAGACAGAGAGCGCGAGATGGCATGGATGCCGTGAAAGGTGCCGGCGAGGATGAGATAGTCGTTGGAGTTGAGCTGCTGGAGTCCCGGCGCAAAGTTGCGGTTGTAGATGAGTCCACCGGCCTTGTTGATGACGAGCAGTGCGAAGACGACCCTGGAAAGAGAAGGTGGTCAGCTATGCTCCAGGTCCTGTCAAGCTCTTCCATATGCTTACATGGTGAATTGCGCGCGACTACGACAGTCGATTGTCCAGCTGTCTCAATGAGCTCCTCAGCGCGAACGAGCAGCCAACAATGTGGAGAGGGCGGTGTGGACCTTCAGCAGCGACGCCGTGCCCGCCCCAGTGCCCCTCGCAAACACCTTGGACCCTTTGCAACTTCTCGACGAATCGTCACCAGCCAATTCGCAAACCTCTGTCTTTCTTTCTGATCCAGTCTTACGGCATGAAGATCGAGACATATCTAGAAGCAGAGGTTTGAGATGTATATGCCTCCTTGATTTCACTCTCACGCGTGTTGTCTGGCTAAGCAAGCGCCGTGCTGCCCCGCGCTGCAACTCCCTCTCGGCGGCAGCTTGCAGCAATCATCCCACCGACCGAATTGTTGCCCTCTTTGCAGCATTACAACCGCAGCACACTCTTCACTCTGTCTACTCTCTTGGCGCTTCAACTCTGCCATCTGACATGCTATCTGATTAGCATTCTTCCCCATTCACTTACACAACTTCTTTGATCTCCTTGCAAACTCCATACTCGCTCGCCCGACATGGTGAACAACTCATCCACCATACGCGTTCTTCGGGCAAGTATACAGGTACCTTTTGCCCGCCAAACGTCTAACCACCTTTCCAGGAGATCAAAGAACTCCAGACTGGCTCCGATCTTTGTGCGTCTACCGTCCTTCTGCCACATACAGATCATCCGAGCTGACTACGCTAGCGCTTGCTGTCGCCCACCGTGAAGATGATGTTCGTACCGTGCGCTGCCTCATCGTCGGACCTTCGGATACGCCTTACGAGTTCGGCTTCTTCGAGTTCAAGGCAAAGTTCGGGGACGCATACCCTGTACAACCTCCGTCCGTGAGATGCTTGACCACTAATGGCGGTCGCTGCCGCTTCAACCCAAACATATATGCCACTGGCAAAGTCTGCCTCAGTATTCTTGGTGCATATCTCTACGTTGCATACTTTCCATGTGTCACTAACCAAGTACAGGTACATGGCGCGGTGAGGAAGGCGAGCAGTGGAGTACTGCTCAAGGCATCGAGAGTGTGCTTATCAGCATCCAAAGTCTCATGAGCTCGAACCCTTATGAGAACGAACCTGGTTTCGAACACATCAAGGTCACTGCGAAGGAGGCAGAGGCATATGCACAGAAGGTTGGTACACACTCTTTCACATGCACCCACGCTCAGATTGCCATCTGCGATCCTCTCTTTGGTCTTTCCATGGAATCTCAGGAGACAACATCATCACTAGGAGAAGGTACCGAACGCGATGGGTTTTACGATGCTGACTATCTTCTGCAGGTCCGCCATGAAACTCTCCGAATCACTGTGCTGCAACGACTAGAAACGCTGCTTGAAATAGCTGACGATGACCACATAACGACTGCCGCGGACTTGAGTACACCCCTTGCTGATTACGACGATGATGGTGTCAAAGAGTACGATCCTTCCGCCGATGGCTACACCGAGTCGGATCCTGACGCTCTCTTCCACCCATTCGCCGACCTATACAAGCGCCGCTTTATCTGGTACTACGATGCATACCTCAAGTCGATCGATGATGCCTCTGCCAAAATCAAGGACGGTACGGCATTCGTAGGTACACCTTTCGAGTACGGCACCAACGATATGCGCGGCAAGTTTGCTTACGCCTCTCTCAAGACTCGCTTTCTGCGTGTCTACGAGGCGCTTGAGGCAGAGAAGGACAGTTGGGCGACGGAGGGCAAAGCAGCATTCACCAAGGAGCACGGTACGGCCATGAACCTCAATCATCAATTCGACTCGTTGCGCAACCACTACTCTCGAAGCAATGGTCCGTCCGTCGAACTCAGCCTCGTCGACGGCAACCCCTTCGTCTGGACGCTCACCTTCTTTGGCCCTTCAGAGACAGACCTCTACGGCGCAACCATCAACGTACGCCTACACTTCCCCTTTAAGTTTCCAGATCAACAGCCGCGAGTCACTGTCCTTACACCACTCTTTCACCATCGCATCAGCTCCACCACGAAAGCACTCTGCTACTTCCCTACCAAGCTCTTCAGCGTCCAGAACCACATCGAGAGCATCATGGCCGCCATCGTCGAGGAGAACCCATCCTACGACCCACGCGCACTTGTCAACCCCGCCGCATCAGTATTGCGCTGGGGTGATGAAGCCGGCAAGAAGTTGTATAGACGCAAACTTCGCAGGAGCGTACAGGACGCCATGGAGAACTGCGATGAGTTCTAGCGGGTGACGCACACATTCACACGGTCTTAATTTTGGTTCCTGACAACGGGTCTTGAACATACTGGTATACCCCTTTCTTTTTCACAGCGATGGCGTTCTGGGAAAATCAACTGGTCTCGGATGGACGGTTCAAGGAAAGACTTTCTTTTCCATTCTTTCCTATTTCAGTCTTGTCGAAATTCGACAAGATGGGACTCTCATAGCTGAATATACTCCACATTTTCACTTCCACTGATTCATGTCTTCTCTTGCTTCCGAGTAGAGATGGGTTAGATTTGATTTGAACCCATAAACTCACGATATTTCAACAACCACACTGACCGGACAGATAGAGTACTCCTAAAAGTCAGTGGCTGCAAGGAGTGCATTCGAAGCTGGATAGAATAATACCATGAGAAGTCTTCTCGAATGCCATCGACAAATCATAACGTCCAGCGCGCGAGACCACTGATGGGCAAGGGTTTTGAATGACCGATCGTTGGAATACTCGAGGTTCAGAAGTTGACGTTTTTGAGATGTCAACCGAAGTCAACTGAAGCTGAGTTTGTAGGTAGGGCAGCCTCGCTCCTTCCATCGTGTAGTAGTCATGCATCGGCACAACCATCTTTCACTCCGAGTTCTTCTCGGAATTCCCTATCTCACAAAGACGCAACCTCCTGCTAATTTTACAGCATCTCCTAACCTATTCTGCTGCAGACTTGCTCCAACCAGCGACATCAACAATGATGAATCCATTCTCCGTTCGTGATTCTTCCACCAGAACTCCGTCTCATGATTTACACATACGTCCTCTCCTCTACCTCGGGGATCATCTTCCCCAAACCCTCTCCCCTCGACTTCGAAAGAACTGCAAGCAGAATACCCTACCCCTCGCGCTAAGAAACCGAGCTGTAGAGGTAATTTTTCAAGAACACTCTGCCATGATCGCGTTAAATTGTGCAGCCAATCCTTACAATCTCATGAACAATATGGCATTGGGTCATGAGCATTGGGATTAATTCCTAACATCAACGCTCGCGAAAGGTGTCTTTGGGCATTGTTGGGCATTGAGCTTTGAGCTTGAGATGTGGTTGTCAGGAGTTTGTAATAATCTGGTATGGAGAAGAAGATGGTGAGGTTGTTGTTCCCGATACGTCGACGAATGTGCCGAAAGAGGAGTGGATGAAGGCCAGAGATGATTGTGTAATAAGGGGTATTCGTCGGTGGAAGGTGTGTCAAGGATCATAGGGGTTTGGTCGGCTATCGTGAATGAGATAGTTGAAAGGCTGTGCAGCATCTAGCCATATCGGACTGAGATCACCACGTGAGATGACGATGTTGTTGGAGTTCACGGTTCGATCGTGTTCAGCTCCGATATCTCGGCTCCAACACAACAAGAATGGTGTTGAGCCACTCCGGAGCCGGGCGAGAGCGTACTCGACCAAGCAAGGATACATCCACCTAGATGATCGCTCTCAGGGTCATCTGAGACATCCAATAGTTTACCAGAGGGTGTCGCGCCAGTTCGCAGGACTCTTCATGTCTTAAATTTCTTGCTGCAGGTATAACCCTGACTTGGTCTCAGACTCTTGAACCCATCGATCCCTCCTTCCCGTCTGCAACATGTAACACAGGATCACCCCTTTGATCCAGCATCTTTCAACAGCAGAAACCTGGTTTTGAACCCGTCTGCAGTTTGTCAAACATGTCGCACCGTATCCTCCTTGCTGGAAGCCGTAGTCATGCACGGACGTGTTGAAGGAGTGGGAAAAGAGCGCGGACGGGTGACGTGCGCCATGCATGTCGACCGTGTGGTGACTGTTCCGCTATTGGTCATTGCGGACGACATGTTGTTGGACAGCAACAGTGTGCGTGAACGTCTCGAGTTGCTGGGTTGATGAATACCAGGCGCGTAGATGGTGTCGCACGAAAGCAGGCGGGTTTCCCTTGCGCGCGAAGCACCGCCGGCGTCGTGCGCGCTTTGGAAATTGGAAGAAAGATGAAACAATGTTGTGACTCGGTTTGAGAGTGTCCGTGTCTCTGCTGGCCTGAGTTGCTTTGTTGAAGATTTTGTTCTTGCTCTTTCTGGTCAGGTAGGACAGTGGACGGCGGAGGTCGAGGTTTGCTGATGAAGGTACGCGGTTCGGCTTCGTCGATCTTGCAGAGTCTTTGATGTTCTAGTATTTCCGCTGCTTGTGTTGTTACCCTTCTCTTGCTGTGCAGTCATCTTGCCAACCTTCTGCTATCTTGCCGGTCAGGTTCTTCACAAACCCTTCAGCAAAACTCACCATCATGAAACTCAAAGCACTGTTCGTCATTTTCTCGCTCAGCATGCCTGTCTGCATGGCCACACCTGTTCCTCCCTGTAACACGGCACCCCTCACCGTCTCGGCCATCACCACCGTCGCCTCGGACAGCGCTTCTTGCGACGGTGCACCATTCCCAGCCGAGTGCGCAACTGCCACGAACGCGGCACCCTGGATCAACTTGGCCTTCCACACCTTTGGCATACACGCGTTTGGCACGCAGGCCGCTTTGCTGTCGCTCATGCTCTTCGAGTCCGGCTCTTTCAAGTACAACATCAACCATTATCCTGGTGTACCCGGACAGGGTACTCGCAACATGCAAAGTCCGGCCTTCAACTTGAAATACGCTGAGTGGCTGGCTGCAAATATGACAGGATCGGGTATCTCGACGCTGCAGGTGCAGAAAGCGCAGTCAGAGGGGCCGACACAGGTACTGGAGCTTGTGAACGGTGACCGGTGGGGTTTCGCTTCGGCAGCATGGTTTCTGGCAACTCAGTGCGACGAGGAAGCCAGGAAGGGGCTCGTGGCTGCGACAGAGGATGGCTGGAACGCGTATCTGACAGACTGTATCGGTACGACTGCGACTGAAGGCCGTACGACCATCTGGAAGAAGGCCATCGCGTTGGGCAAGTGGTAGACTGTTCTCATGAAATATCAACCTCAACCCTTCGCGCGTTCGGTATGTTGACCTGATGCGTCGCGTCTGACAAAGACGGTAGAAAGTGCTGGCAGGTAGGTCGTGATTATGCTTTATAGATGATCGCAAAACTTCACGAGCGCGTCGAGAAGGAGCGACCGAAGCCAGAAACATGAGCGCGTTGCCAACAATCATCCAGCTCGCATCTTTTCCAGCCCACATCTCCCATAAACAAGAAAAATGCACGGTATCGATCATGGTTTCAGCGATGGACATCTCAGAAGCAATAATATCAATTACTGTATCAGGATGTCTCAAGAGTTAACTTCTGCTTGGGCAGCCCCTGAACCTGGATCAAGGCAGCTCGGCCACACATCTCGTCTTCAAGCTCGCTGTCCATCTCCATACCACATCATTCTTCGCACCGAGACTATTCTTCCACCATATCATTGCGTAATGCCCATCATTGCCAGATAATGTTATGAAAGTTGTGCCTAAGCCAAGAGTCACAGGGCTTCGTCTGCGTGATATTTGTCCTGTCTGCGCTATCGGCGCATATGACTCTTCAAGATAGGCGACAGAGAGCCTTCGTCTTGATTCGTGCGTCCGTCCGCCTCAGGTCAAGAGATGCGCAACGCAATGTAGCTCTTTCTTCCTCACACTGAGACGACTAGAGTGGCCATATCACTTGCGACTACTTGACATGAAGATATGCAAGAAACGTATAAAGCAATCGTTGGCTATATCATGTGTCAAAGACCGCCAGTCCATGCAAGAAACATTTGAATGTTTCCGGAGATAACATCGTAGCCATGTCTCTAGGAAGATGTCGAGGCATATACGTCGTTGTCGCCTCTAGGGCATGCTTAAAGCGTCAAGTTTGTGTCGTCATCTTCGGTGATAGAGGTGGTTTTGTTGTAAAGATGCACTGGGATGAGCTCGGGAGTCGGGACTAATCTAATGGTAACGCCTGTAATTCGTCAGAAATGTACGCTGCCTTGGAAATCAGGTTTCCCACGCAAGCACATGCTGCTGCCGTTGAGCACGTTCACGACGAACAGTCATATTACTTTTGACCTTTGGACGTGTCGCCAGCTGGCATGGTGTATAATATAGACTCATACTGTACTATTGCTCCTTCCTTTCTTCCATCACATCCCCGATCGTACACAGTCCATTCTTCAAGACAACCCCTGTATCAACACATACTCACCATTTGAGAAACTTGAGTCGTAAGAAAGATCAAACTTACCGTCATCTTCGACTCCGACCACCAAAAAACATCTACCTTACCGTAGCTGTCGCAAGACACAAACACATCCCAGATGTCTCGATGCAACTTCGAGAAGGGCAACATGCCCGCTTGCCAACACACCTCCGACAAGATCGAGAAGACCGACGACAGCAAAACACTCGAAAATCACGACACCGTTCAGGTACAAACTCAGGTCCAGAATCAGAAACGCAAGCGTATCGATAGCGCAGATCCCTCGACAGAGCCTGAGACCAAAAAGGCCAAGACCAAGGCCACTAAGCAAGAGCTAGCTGCAGCAAAACTTTGCTCCCTCATCATCGGCGGTCGCAAATTCGAGTTCTCAGCAAAGGAAGTCCAACAGTCTTACACGCTCCAGACCCTCGCGACAGGTGACACCGAGCTCGAAGACGATGACATCCAGAGAACCAAAACACCCAAGAATGGATGCAACAGTGCCATCATGAAGCCAGAAAGATTTACTGAAGCCTGTGGTCATACCGCATGGCTTTTCCTGAGAAACGGCAAGGTGCCTAAACTGATCACATTCGACCCCGCCGGTAAGCACGACGTTGGTCAAGAAATGAAGAATGCTTACGAGCTCTTCCCTGACCGTGGAGAAATGCTTGCCGCCGCCCAACTTTTCGACATGGGTCTTGCTTTGAGAAGCCCGAACCTCCAAAGAGCAGCTCTGAAGTGGTACGCAAAGATCAGAGTCAACACCTGGGGTCCAAACACCGAGTATGGAATCAAAACCAGAATGGCCTGGGCACAACCAGGAAACCAGAAGAATCCAGAGTACGAGTACTGGATCGACCACTATGCGGCTTGGCTGCGGTCGCTCAAACGCTACGATCCCGCGATCCAGAGTTCGATTGCCGAACTAGTCGATGCAGGCAATAACGGCTTGCCGGGGTGTGCCACCGACATCCCAGGACTGAGCCAGCTTGAGCCAGCCTGTCTCTATGAATACTACATGAGCGATGAAGATCCGTTGGAGGTGCCAGAATCCATCTTCGAGCTCTGAGGAGAGTGAGGAAACCGAGATATCCGAGGTTAAGGAGGAAGTCGAGAAGCAAATACGGGAAGAAGTCGAGCAGGAAATTGAGAAGGCCATCAAGAAGGAGTCAGAGGGGGAGTCAGGGGTTGACTCGAGGAAAGATAAATCAGATCCTAGAAAGAAGTAACGGTCATACAGGAAAGGGGTATTACAGCATATGGCATTGTTTGGTTTTGGAAGTTTGGTCAGCTTGTACGGTATGTCTTGCCGACAGAATGATGATATTGCTCTCTCGAATTCTGAACTGTAGCACGGATGAATTTGTTTTCTCTCGCCGGACTGATAGTCGACGAATCTCTGTCTGGGTCCATCGTGAGTAGAGAGGTTGTGACAAGGCACGTCGCTCTTTCGAGATTCAGAAATATGAACATCGAGAGTACATGAAGCAGCCACTCAAAAGGAGTCTGAACCAATTCCAGAATGATCGTGCCTTCCCACAGTGATAGACAAGTTGGTTCCAGGACTACGGAGATCGATACTAGGTGCGCTCTCACGGACACGAAATTTCTGACATCAACGTTGATGAAAAGACGGCCAGCAGTCGTTTTAGAAAAGGAGAACTCGGCGTCATGATCCGTTCTTCGGGTCATTGCTTTGCGTAGTGCTTAGGGACCACATGGTATTCTTTGATAGTCCACTTGAGGATATAGAAGTCTTTTGGCTAGAATTTCTGATTGCTGGTTGTAAAAAATATCAAGACAAAAAGCAACGCAAAAGGGGTTTGTTCAGCGCAAGCTGGCAAGAACGGATTTTTCCGCTCAATGACGTGTCACTTTCATGTTTCATCCACGTGTAACTGCTGCCCTTCTTTTCCACACACTCCAACCATCATTTCAACTCCCTTATGTTATGATTGCATTTCTTATACACAGTCCTATCCGATATATCGACCTTGTTCAACAGGCCATAGAGTCACAGGGTCATCCGTAGGGAAGAACTTTAGGACACGCAAATGCTCTACACCGACTAGGTCATGCCTTACAAGCTGTACGAATTTGTGCTTCAATATCCCTATGTACACAATATTCAAGGTCAAAACTTCTTCGTGACTTCAAGGATAAGTATATGTAGCACGTAGGTATACACTAAGTGGTACTCTCTGGATATATAGCAAGGTAAGAAGTCTATGTTTTTCCCTCCAAGACTCTCTCTGTAAGACGGACACAAAGAGAAAAAGAAAGCGGGTAAAAGTTTCCGCAACATCGCATTCACTTGGTTAGAGTCACTTCTTCGGGAATCACGCGCTTGATGCGGTGCGCGTCGCCCTTAGTTCACGCGCATCTCGGCGACATCGACTTCGCCCGCGCACAAACTCACCAACAACGATGAGCTTTTTTAACAGACTCAGCGACAAGATCGTCGGCAGACCTTCGTCCAGCCGATCGTCAGGCGACACTGCCATTCTCCTTGCACCCCCTACCGACCCCTGTAGCAGTCCCCTGGCCTCCCACACCTCAGTGCCTTATGGACTTGCTTGGGCGCCTCACCCCCTGAGCCCCGAGAAGAACTGGATGCTATCTACGCAAACAGTCGCCACGAGCAAGAACTGCAAGCAAGCAGCAAGCTTGACTGTACTCCAGAAGTAAGTGCCAACTTGCGCATGTGGTATTTGACAACATCGACTGACACGTCTGCCAGGATGTGGGAAAGACGAGAGTTGGGAAAGTGGGACTTTCGCATCAAGTGCGGCGATTGGATGTGGGGTGTTCACAAAGTTGTTTTGGCCACAAACAGCAAGTACTTTGAGGAGATCTTCCTGGCTCCTCAGCCCGAGGTCAGTCAGATATTGCAACCTCCTGAGCCACAACATATATTGACGAACACAGGGCACCTACATCAGCATGATCGAGCTCGAGCGCTGCGGCAAAGATGATGCTGGTCATCCCGACCGGTACAACCCCAAGTACATCGAAGAAGTCGTCCACTTCTTTTACAACTTCGAAGTCACCCAACGCGTCAAAGAAATGCCCGAATATGAGCGCCTCTGCTTTCTCGCCAAGGTCCATCGCACCGCCACCCAGTTTCGCGCCACAAACGTGGTAAAGGCTATGACCGAAGTTATCGGAGACTGCCTGCCAAAGTTCAACAACAGCAACGGCGGCAAACAACAAGTCAGTGGCCCTGCTCTGACAGACTTCGCTGTAGTGTCTCGCTGGATCTTCGACCAGCCACAGTTCCCTGGCCTTGTCTGGGACCTGCAGCTCTATCTCATCGAATACTTGAAGGAGAATGTCAGTGCCTTGTTACAATGCAAAGAGATGTGCGCCATGCTGCGCGACTGCATCTTTGATGGTCTCAACAAGGAAGACGTGGCTCTCCAGACAGCCTCCGAGTGATGACTATACTCGCTTGGTCTCTTCACTCGTCCTGATAATCTTGAAGGGGAATAAGGCCTACTGCCGAGGTGGAAAAAAGTCTCACAATCACTAAGGTGTGATGATAGCATTACAGTCTACTCTAGTTCTCACAAGAGCAACTTAGTTGCAATAATTTCATTTGTTTGGTCCGGAATTCGACTCACTGTCACCTCGACTGAACTTTCATTCACCCCAACCCTCCATCTCCTGTTCATTCTTCTTATCTCCTAGTACCTCTCTCTGACCTCAAACCTTGACATTATCCATCACACTTTGTCCTGACCCAAGTTCGCCATGGCAGACTCACCACCTCGTTCACGCTCCGTATCTCCGACCCCAAGCTGGTACCCCGATGCGACAGCCAACGGCATGTCACTTTGGGATACTGACACGTTCAAGGTCCATATCGGCGACTCAATCCTCCAGGAGTAAGCATCTCACTCATATCACTGGATTCAGTGCTGATCAAACCCGTAGAATGTGGAACGATCGCCACAATGCCGATTTCGAGATCCATTGCGGCACTGAAAAACTCAAGGTCCACAAGGCTGTTCTTCGCGCTCACTCAGATGTGCTCGCCAAAGCGTGCGACAACTACTCGTTCAAGGTGTGCTAATCACAGCAGTACAATTCAAACGTCAAGACTTCGACTGACAGCTAATTAGGAGGCGCTCTCTGGCGTCTTGACTCTTGAGGCACATCCCTACAAAGGCAACATCGACAATCTCGGCGACGGAGATGACCCTGAGATCGTGGGTGAGATGATCCACTACTTCTACCACCTCGAGCTCTCACCAAAGGCCAACGCGTTTATGCCCCGAGAGAGTCGTGACGTCCATGGGGAACCATCTCTCATCTACCTCGCCAGGATCTACGTGCTCGCAGAAAAGTTTTTCTGCGAGGGACTCAAGGCAAAGGTCATGTCCGGACTCCGGGAAAGTCTTGAACGCGAGATCTCCCAGAGCGAGCTTGCCGAAGCCTGTCGAATCATCTTCAAGAAGACTGTGGAGCCAGCTGGCGAGAGGGGCCTGAAGACTACAGTCGCGAAGTGCCTTGCCGACGAATTAGAGAAGATCAAAATCTCCGAAAGCCACGATGACTTGCTCCAGGAAATCCCGGAATTGGCATTCCTCGTCTTGAAAGAGATCCCTAAGCCTTACAATGGCCGAAGCCGCGGCAACTTTTGTTGCAATTGCGGTCGCGTAGTACAGTCATGGTAAGTTCGAAACTACACAAGATCAGACTTCTGAGTGCCATACTAACGCGTTATCCAATACAATTAGTACCTGCTGCTGGGAAACAAATTCTCTTTACACATGATCCACCAAGAACGGCAGAGACTCGGCTCCAAAGAAGGCTGCAGAAATGGAGTTCGGGCAATGATTTTGGACGGTGGATTTCGTTCCGCCGTGGGACAGAGAATCACATATGTAGTATACTAATAAAATCTGCGATCCTTTTTACAAATCCATGTATGCGCTGACTTTGTCTGACGCACTTTCAGACATCGGGCTCAACCCGGCTTTGTTTGACTGAAACATTGGACCCATCAGCAGCTACATATACTGCTACCTCTCCAATTGAATGCCACAGATTTGCTCATACACAGGTCATCCGCTCGTGTAGAAGACCAACAATGAGAGAAGTCCGTCATACGAACAGTTCCTCCAAAGGTCAACCCGACTAACGTCTCTCTAGAACCAGATGACTCACCCCTCCCCGGGGAGCAAAATCCTTGTCGACAAAGTGCGATTTGTCGACTTTACCAGCCACTCTGAAGATGGACTTGGTGTGCTCGCCCGCCTTCCAAGAGAGATTCGAGAAATGGTCCACGGGTTTCTGGGCTTATCACTCCACTGTCACAGCTTAGACGGCAGGTGCGAAAAGCAGACATATTATGCTCTACGGATGTTGCAGGACCTTGCAGTTATGAAGACGAGCAAGCAGATCTGTGTCGAGTTTCTGGAAGCTTTCGTTCGCCAGACGGTCTTTGTCACGTACCTCGAGATGCGTAATTGCTCTGACAGCCACTTTGAAACGTTCTTGCGTTACTTGAATCGACGCATTCGCATTTCCCCAAATATTCGACAAATCGGCTTCCGTATCGACACGATGGAACACGAGAAGTTCTTCAAATATGCAAAAAGGTTGTGGTGCAGTCGTGAGGACCACAAGATCCCTGCCAACAGGCTCTTTATCACCACACAACACAAAAGTCCAGCCGAACTCATCGATGATACTGCTACGTATCTTCCAGAATACTTTGCAGACCCGTATGCCGTAATGGATTATAACAACATCGAAGTCAAGATCTTCCCATCTGACCGGAACATGTCCATGCGCTTACTGGCAAACGCCACTGCCCAATGGCAAGACTGTTTTCTCGCTGCTTTGGTTTTCAAAATGGAGGAGATTGATCGTCGTTATCACTCATTCGACGCTTCTATCCTAGAAAACCAATTGTGCAAAGCCATAGCCGGTCCGCAACAACGATACGAGGCTTTGATCAAACGCCATGATGTTCTGATCCACCAGACCGCAGATCTCTGGACAGCTATGGAGGAGCAGTACAGTGTGTATCATCTTTTCGACCTTGCGGAATCATGGCTCATCACAGGTTGAGTTGAAGGATACCAGGAACAACTTTCGCACATTGTTGGGCCGCTCGCGAGTCGTAACTTTGGTCCGCGGCGCTCACGAGGATGGCGGGACTATAACTATGTGGATTGAGGGAGATCATTGAGACAAGTTCACAGGACAGAGATGCGTTTGGCTTGAGAAACAAGATGGAAGAGCTTTAGAATATTGAAGATATGACGAGAGCTTTTCTGGCACAAAAGGAGATGCTCGACCAAATTTAGAAGAAGCATGTTGTTTGATAGCTTATGGCTTTGCGAAAGATAGCGACTTCCATTCACGTCTCGGTGCATCTCTCTCCATTGCTCGAATTGAGATTGCTGTTTCCTTGTGTCAGGTAAACAAACGAAATACAACTTACACGCAGGCAGGAGCGACCCTATGAATTCATGCTACTGTGAAATTCATTGACATCGCGATAAGTCCGTCTTTGTGTTGTGACAATCTTTCCCAATCATAACTTCACTGGTGTGTGTTGCTTTGCTCACTTTGAGTGGTGCCTGTCCTCCACATCACCAACGTCAACACTGTTCGCCGCTTCCCTTCGTTGTGTTACAACATCGCTGCGGAAAACTTTTTCTCACAATCATCATCCAGCGACCTGCCTTTACTTCTCACTCCCCAAGTACACTCGACTCCACTGATCACTCACTCTTACCAAAGCGTGCTTCACAATCATTGCAGTTAAACATCAGTCTGCTCTTTTCCAGAACCACAACAACACTACTTCCTACCTTCTCCACGAACAACACATCACACCAATCCGAAACACATACGGTGCCACCTTTACCATGCAAGATTCTAGCTCAGACCCTCCCTCCGACACCTTGTCTCCAGCTCTGCGCCACAACTCCACCCCAGTCGCAAAGATGATCAAGGTTTGCGCGATCTACCACCACTTTCCGTTCACTTTGTTGACAGTCACTTAGTTTCAACAAGAGCATAAGATCGACTACACTGTCAACACAGAGGAGGGCCTCGGAAACCTGCGCAAATTCCCGAGAGAGATTCGAGACATGATCTATGGATTCTCAGAGCCCCCATACGGGTTCTTCTTGCAAAATACGTCAACAAAACATGCATTGAGTCGATTGAGCAAGGTTTCACTGCTCAGCACTAGCAAGCAACTTTGCGTCGAATTTCTTGAAAGCTTTGTCAGAGGAAAGACACTTGTTCCACGCTATGAGGACTCGAATCCGATCCAGCAGTTTGAACGATTTTTCATCTTTATGAGTAAACGTATCGATCTCGCCACGCATGTACGGGGACTTGAAGTCCAGGGATGCTCAAATCTCTGCATTTATGCGTCGACAATTACTCCTGAGTTGCGTCTACACTGTCTCGAGCTTGCGGTCAAGAATACAAAACACCTATGGAATATTCACAAGAATTACAACATGCCTTCCAGCAGACTCCATCTTAGCTTCGGCTACGCAAGACCATTCGGACTCCTCGGCCTCCTCTATGAACTCTTCGGGGACGATCTTCACACCTGTGAAGATGCTCGCTTGTACGTGTTTCACAACATGAACATTCAGATCTTCCCACGCGACCGCAGTGCTTCTTTGCAGAGTCTGCACAACAGCATCGCCTACCAGCAAGCTCAGCTCGACAGATACCTGCAACTCAAGCTCAAGGATGGTCACAAACGTCTTTCTGGAAGTCGTGCTCTGGAGGTCGATCGCGAAACACGCAGTTACGTGGCTGAGTTCAAGAAGTCTAAAGGTATAAAAGCTTTGGTTGAGTTACACACTACAATCATTCACCAAACGTTTGACTTGTGGAATGCTCTAGAGGAGCAGGACAGAGCTGACGGTAATATTGATTCTGCTGGATCAAAGACCACTATGGAATGAGGAAGAAAGCCAGAAGGCTTATCTTGCAACTCGGAGGCAAGAAAGGAGCTCTCCGTCATGTATATTAGGCAATACCCATCTCCAACTCATGCATATTACTAATGCCCATTTCCCACTCATGTCACTTTCGATCGAAAAATCCAATCCTGAAAGTTCAATCCCGTGCTAGATATGTCTCTGCTCTCAGCCACGTGGAGTATATGCCCACTCTGCTTGGAGTGTCTTTCACGTCTTACATACGTCAGCCGATACCTGCCTTGAAGGCTTGCTGTATCTGTGTTGTCAAACTAGACCTCTTAAGTATCTGCCATCTTGTTCTCTGTCCAATAGTCAACTTTGCCAAACTCCCAATCTCATTCATGCACATATTGTCTCCCTTACATGACCTTCTCGAGCCATATAAAGCCTCCCTCTGATGATCACAAACCTATAAACTCACAACAGAGACTGAAATGCAGTGATTATGTGCGCTTTCTGCATGTGGTTTCCAAGTGCAAGATTACATCTCAACATTTCGTGCTTCTCGACGTGAGACAGGCAGTCACCCAAGCACAGAAGAACTTTTAATGGGTGATAACCAAATGAGTACCCGAAAGGGCGCTACGCCTGAGAATTGTAATTTGTAACTAAAACTCGTTCTGCGACGCTCCAAGGACAAAGAACGAAATACCCAAGCCACATTGGATGGATTGTCGCTGGCTGTGAAATAGATTCGATGCTGTAAGGCAGATACAAGAGACCCGCGAGGATCGGGGGTGAAAAGGTCAATGATACCTCACCCTCCCTCATCCAACTTTTAATCACCATCTTGATGAAAAGACCATCAATAATACTGTACCCGCGATTCAGAGCAATAAACAAAGAAAGCAAACCACGGGGCCTGGTACTTCCCCTTACTCCGCTTCCTCTACCCATAAACGCGATCGATGACTTAGAGGCAAGGACCCACATGAGTTTTTGAGCATACAGGGTTTGCCTCCATAGCCTTCTAGGTGCACCACTTGCCAACCAAGATAAATTGAACGATCCAAGAGGACTCTCATATACCCCGGAATTCTGGTGCGGCGACAAGTTTCTCTTGTGATGATGATTCCAAAGATAAATCAACATCCTATACAAAACATCTTAGCGAAGAAACACCTCCTGATATAAGAACCAAGAAGATCGAGAAACTCATACAAACTTACATGACAACACAACAAAGCGCGAGCGCAAGAATTTTGTCCTCGCTACGTATTAATATTGCAAAGATCGTCTTCACATATCGAAGTCGGGTCACTCACGACAGCAAAGGGGGTAGGGAGGTCAGTGAATCTCGGACTGTTGGTTTTTCTCTCTTTACTCCATGAAACGGTACGGTGGAAGGGAAAAGCAGTGATGTGCGAGATCAGGGGTAGACGAAGTGGTTCACGGACCTGACCTGCCTCTCTGTTTGACTTCCTTGCCGGTCCATCATGCTTCATCCTAATCTGCGGACGCGGAGGGATGAAGCCGATACTTCGACGGCTTTGGCTCGATGATTTTCAGTCCTGGAGAATGCAGTCAATGGTGATTCTTCCTGTTGCGCGGAATGCAGTCGGATGCTCCTGATGAGAAACTGAGATGGGAATGGCAGTCCCAAGATACGTCTCACAAGGAGCATGGGTAGCGTTCCGCATTTGCTTCGCGGAAAACGAGTATAGTAGACGCGAAGGCATGGGGAGATGGTCAAAAACTGCGAATCTGCTTTTCTCGTGTATCAATGATGCCTTCAAGTCTTCCAAAGTCGTCAAAAAATTGGCAGCCAGTTCCAGAGCTGCTGCATGTCAAGATCGCACTACTGAGGTGCAACCATAGGCGCCTCAGTTCCCTTCTTCTTCTTCTTATCCTCAACCAACTCCACATTATCCTCAGGCACTTGCTCATACTTTTCACAAAGCCACTCCAGAATATCCTCGCTCAAATCTCCCTGCACGGTAATAACCTCGCCCACACCTCCGGGCAATTTCGTGGCCGAACTTCCAGTCGCAAACTTCTTACCCATCTCTTTTGCAATCTTCTTGATGTCAAGACCAAAGGCTTCGAGGCCGGACACTTCGGTGACGTGTTTGCGCTTGTTGCGCTCGACGCGCTTGATGATGATTTTGGAAGTGGCGAGTTCTTCGGCGCGGCGGGCTTCGGCGGCGGAGGCTTTTGCTTCTTTCTTTTTTGCGTCCTTTTCGGCGCGTTTTTGGGCGTCGACCGAGAGGGTGGAGAGGTTGGCTGCTACGGCGTCTGGTTTGGGGAGGTCCAAGGGTTAGCTGGGTCCAGGGTAGAAGGGACAGAGTCCGAGGTGGTGAGGCGGTGAGGGAGAGGAGAGGTAGTGTACCTTCAGAGTAGAGCTTGGAGTGGAGGTCTGGGTGTTCCGACTCGAGCCATTCTGCGCACTTCTTTGTGGTGCCTCCAAATTCACAGTACTGTAGACGGTGTCCAGTCAGTCTTCCTTGGTCTTGGTGTTGTGTTTCGCTGGCGCGCTGCCTGACCTACTTCTGGGGGGAGACTGCAGACTGTGATGGTGTGTCAGTGGGAAGAATTTAATGCCTCTGATTCATTGCACTCACCTCCACAGTAGACGATCTGTCTTGGGGGAAGAGTTGCTGTTTCGGACATGATTTTTGTGATTGATGGTGTATTGCTGAAAGTTCGAGGCCGTCACATCACATTTGGAGGGGCACGTCAGTTTGGGAAGGCGGGGTCTTTGGGCCTTGGCGCTGCATCTCCGCATGGCAGTCACTCCATCTCCTGCTTTGCTCCTTCCTGCTTTTATCAAAATTGCTGAATATGAGGCATCAAAGCTTGAGATGTGTTTGCAAAAGTGTTCGTATCTCATTCTCATGATCAAGCTGCATAGCTAGCTAGGTATGTAGGATTTTCTGGAGTTTCTTCCATCTTCTCAACCATGTTCCAGGTTGGGAAAAGCCATAACAGTACAAAAGCAAATCTCATAGCGATTGTCTTGCAGGTCAGCGTCGTGTTTCAGAGGCGCTTCCTACCGCAATGCCTGCTGCAGACCGAAGATGACAGTCACGTCGAATTCGAGTCTTCTGTTAATACATGAGGGGTAGATTAGACATCAACACCCTTGCAAACGACACCCTTGTGCCATTCATACTGCATCTTGCGAGCCACCTCATTGGCGGACTCGTGGCTGACCAGAGCACTGACAAGATAAAAGGCGGCATCGAGACCAGTCGAAATGCCACCGCTGGTGATGACGCGGAGTCCACCAAGCTTGAGCTGAGCACGTCTAGCGTTGCTCTCACGTCGAGTGTTGCTCTGCTTGAAGGAAAAGCTGCCCTTGCGAGCACCGCTGGGACGACGGCCCGAGTGTGAGTCGGAACGACGGCGGATGTAGGGGTTGTCCTCTTCTTCGTTGATATCGAAGCGGAGGTTGTTGACGACATAGCGTTCTTCCATGACATCGAAGCGCTCAGACATGTCGCGGTGAGAGACACTCTGGTTCAAGTTTTCAAGCTTGATCATGTAGTCGGGGTGAGTGGTGCAAGAAAGACCGGACAGAATGCCAGTCTCCGCAACGAAAAGAGAGCCAGTGCAGACCGACATAAGAGTTCTCTCTCTCATGGGGTTCTTGGTCTGGATCTCAGCGTAGGACTTGATGAGAGCCATGGGCTCGGTGCCCTTGTTCTTGCCGAAGTAGGGAATGCTGAGCACGTTGTCGGTGCCGCCACCGGGAACAATGACAACGTCGTAGTTGGAGAGGTGCTTGTGAGCCTCACGGAAGGTCATGTCGGTCTTGAAAGACACGCCCTGGGCAGAGGTGACAAACTCGGAGTCGCCGACCAGGGTGACTTCGAAAGCCTTGCTTTCTGTGAGAAGATCTGTCAGTCGTTTGAATTGAAGGTGACCACAAAGGAGCACGTGATAGGTAAGTGAAGGAAGAGAAAAAACTTACCAGGATCCTTGGGATCGTGACGGGCATGGCTGAGAACTTCAAGAGGACCGATGAAATCGAGGGCGTCCAGGCCTTGGTGGAGAGTGAAAAGGACCTTGACGGGCTCGGGCATGCTGCCATCACCGTCCTCTGCGATTGCACTCATCGTGCCGGTATTGTAGTGGGGTTGGTTGGAAAGAGAATTGAAAATTGTTATAAGACTCAGATGAGCCGATGGGGAGAAAGGAAAGAGGCAGAGAGGTAGCAGCTGTCCTGGCTTTTGTAGTGCAGGCAGAGGAGCTTAGCTAGGGTAGCTACCTTCATTGGCTCAGGACCTCAGGTGAGCTGATGCATCACGCTCTTTCCCTCTGTACCTGCCACTACCCTCTTCCCCATACTTTTTACCCCGCACTTGGATCTGCGTGCCAAAGGATGGCAACGGAAGGCGTGCAGTAGCGGGTAAACCTTGAGAAGAGCTCTGAAACGTTCACATGGGGGTGCGACCATTCCTCCATCACCAATCCAAGTAGCAAACACGACTATAGCCATCCAAGGTTCACTCCAACAATTCCCATCGCCAACTCAATCCAATTGCTTGATGACAGCAAGTCGAAAGCTGTGAGCAGAGCAGTCTCCTGACAAGTACCGTGATGATCTCCAGAAGCAAAGCCAGGAGTAAAGCTACCCCACGCTGGGCATGACATGTTTTGGGTTTAGCTGATTACGTCTGGATGTCATGCGACACACGAATACAATGGGTATAGCTCCGGACATGCTCAGGTACGTACGGATTGCTCGGGTTTGCGGGATTAATGTGCCTGAGGTCTCAGAGCTGGGAGGTCGCGTGCGAGAAGCTGTACAGCTTGAAGAATGAGCAGATCCATATGAACAGAGAAGGCGTTGAAGCTGCATTGTGATTGTAGAGATGTTCTATGGATCATTGCAAGCTACTCAATGACTCAATGCTTCCCTTCCAGCACCTCAAATGACTGCAAGCTGTGAATAGCTCTCTCATAGGTCCACATAGTGATGGCACTTGCAGGAGCAGCCTTTATCAAACCCACAGTCAAGCCTCTGTAAAGACTTCGCACGCCCTCTCGAGCTGCGATTGAGGTCAATGTGCGGACGACACCAGTATCGTAGACTGGAATGTTTTTATGCACATATTTTGCTCTTGTAGGGCCCTGAACCTGCAATCTCTTTCTAACGGTGTCGAGTGGGAAAACGGCCGTCTTGGACATCATACTGGCGAGCACACCCGCTATGGCGTCGCCGGAGCCGAGAGAGTCGAGAGGCAGTGACACACCAGCGAATGCAGGTTTCAACGACTCGTAAAAGGCGAAAAAGAGACCCATGTATGGCACAATCTGGCCAATGCCAGCGCCCAGGCCTCGAAAGAAGCCCTTAGGGCCTTCGTTGCTTGCAATGTCGCGGATCGATGACAGGAGGGAGGTGTAGACGCGATCGTTGCCCTGAGCAGCGAAGCGGGTTCTGAGAAGATCGAGAGGGTAGGTAACAGTCGTGGCAGCTGTGCCTGCAGCAGCTCCGGCGAAGAAACTGACAGCAGTCCCTGGCAATTTGTATGGCGAAAGCTCCTCAATGGCTTGTGTCGCGGAGCGATAGGCCAGAAATTGAATGCCTCCATATGCCAGGTACATGCCCTCAGCGGGTACATTGCCCTTCCATAGGCCAGTCAGTCCTTCTTCGCGGAGGATAGTCTTGAGGGTGGCAATAGTGCCTTTGTAGACGGGCCCCTTCTGCGCATGATGGGCGTAGGATAGCGGGTCGGAGAGAGAATGACTCTGCAATTGCAGACGGATCTTGACGACGTCGAGAGGAGCGATGCAGAACCTGGCGCAAGCATCAGTAGTTGTTATGGAGAAGGCATACCAAACGCATGATCAGAGCATTCAAGGCAGTGTCCTATCTCTCTGTAGACCACTGCACCAGCAAACGAGACATGCTGCATTCCTACAGCTTGAATGACTCCAGACATGGTAGAGAGAGGTGGACAGAAATGCCAAAGTTGCGCATGCAGAGAGGGTAGAAAGTGTGGGGTGACGATACCTTGACACGAGACCTGCTATGGCACCCGCGGCGACAACCTGCATACGAGAGCCCTCATCTCTGAGCTGCTCGACCTTGTTCTCAGACATGCATCTGCCGGCGCAAAGGGAGGGAACGAGAACAAGAAATCGATGCCGAATTGAAACTGGAGAGCCGAGGAAGAAGGAGCGAAGCAAGCTTGGCCGACTCTCCGCAATGTCGCTCTTTATTTGACCGAGTTTCCTTGTTCAACTCCACGTGGATTCACTTTTGTTTCTTGCTTCAAGGAAGGAGCGATGAGCGCAGCCGTACGACCTACGTCTGCCATCTTGCGCAGAGCACGCCATGTACCCGTGACACAATGCCTTGCCCGCCGGTGGCAGACGAACACCGCACAGCCGCAAAGCTACGAAGAGATGCTCTCTGGACTGGAGGCCGAATTTCCTGATCCGACCAAGGCCCCGTCCCAGTCAAATCACAGAAATCAGCGCCCAGAGTCGTCTCGCAGACATGATCAGCTAATCGAGGACGCTCACGCTTCCTCTTTACCGGCAGTTGAGTCCTTTGGGAACCAGCAGAGAACGAACACTGGGGAACAATCCAAACCACAACGGGCACCTAAGTTCAGGAAGACATCTGGAAACAACGATGCATCTGGCAAGTCGCCGTCCTTTAGGCAAGCGACTACAGACAACACAGATGCCCAGAAGCCTCGTCGCGTACCCCCACCAACATTCAAGCCGTCCTCGGAACCTCACATCAAGCAGCAAGCGCCAGAGAAGGTCACTGTGCGGAGGATAGAGCACTCTTATGCAAAGTCTGACCGGCCTGGACAGCCAGTATTGCCACGGATGGTAACCAAGGAGGAATCCGACCGTCTACGAGAGCGTTTTGACTTCTCCGACACACCAAATGAGATCTTGGAGTCTGCGAGAAAATCTGAAAAGGGTCCAAAGCATGCTACAAAATCACAAGAGGATGTCAATTCGGTCGGTAACTCTACTGTCGAGCCAAACCAAAAGCCTGCTGAGGTATTACAGAAACATGTTAAATCGATAAATAAATCCACGGACCAGCTCGAACCTACACCCACTTCGCTAAACCCTTTGGAGACTGCCATATTCAAGTTACCTCACAAATCGTCGCTAAAGGGCGCTGGTCCTCCGGCAAAATACGATAACATCTTCCTTCGTGACTCCTGCGCCTGCGCCCAGTGTGTGGATGCTTCGACTCGTCAGAAGCGCTTCGACTCGGCCGACATTCCCACCAACATCAGCATTAGATCGTTGAACTACGACGGTGAACATATCATCATCACATGGAAGCACGATGTCTCCGGCTTTGGTCCAGATCATCAAACTCGCTTATCTCACGACTTCCTCAAGCGTGCGCCGAAAAGACCTGTCCACACCGCATATTCAGGAGGAAAATGGGCCTGGACAACTGCAGAATTCGAGGCGCAAATGGTCGATTACGACTACCACGATTACATGTCAGACGACAAAGTGCTTTTCCAGCTTCTTCGCCAACTCCATGCGTTCGGTCTGGTCTTCATCAAGAATGTCCCCGAGTCGGAGTCAGGGGTTGTTGACACAGCCAACCGTATCGGGCCTCTAAAGAACACCTTCTATGGTGACACATGGGACGTGCGCAGCGTCTCAAATGCAAAGAATGTCGCCTACACAGACGTGCACCTCGGCTTTCACATGGATCTTCTCTATATGCAGCAACCTCCTAGACTGCAGCTCCTTCATTGTCTTCGTGCGTCTGAGCAAGGAGGCATCTCTTTGTTCAGCGATGCTTATAAAGCTGTAGACCAGCTGCACGACATGGATCCTGATGCATTCGAGGCTTTGATGGAACTTCCGGTCAACTTTCACTATGATAACGACAATCATCATTATTTCCGTAGGAGACGCACTTTTCAGCTACGGGATGGCTTTACAAAGCCTGAGAAAGGCGCTAAAAGAGCCTTCAATAGTCTGGAAGCCGTCAACTGGGCACCTCCGTTCCAAGCACCTTTCAGTCACACTGATGGCAATGTGGCACTCGCTCAAAATGTCCGACAGTGGCATACAGCTGCACAACTGTTCAGAAATTTGACAGAGATGAAGAGCGCAGTGTATAGACGTCAAATGGCGCCCGGTGAGTGTGTCATCTTTGACAATCGTCGTGTGTTGCATGCCAGAACTGCTTTTGCTGGTGGGGAGAGATGGCTTCGAGGTGCCTATCTGGACGATGACCCGTATCTGAGCAAGATCCGAGTGTTGGAGAGGACTTTTGGTGAAATCCAGAACAGATCATGGCTTAAATCAATGCCGGGCACAGAGCAATAGTTGTCAATACATTTGCAAGACATACTCAAGATACAAATCCAAAGGGCGGTGATGATTGGTTGAAGCAAGCTGCAGTGTGAACTCCAAGACGAGGGCCTACCCACCATCATGGCTGAGATTCCGGACTTGCATTGTGATGACATTTGAAGCCGGCCAGATCATCCACGATCATCATGATGAATCGAACAGGCCTCCCGTGTGCGGCAAAGTTGATATATCGTCGACAGCGACAGGGTGATGCGACCGGCGAAGAAGGGCGCCAAGACTTCATCTTATCGATAAGAGCAAAACGCCGACCCCGACTAGACTTTCTCAAAAGTTTGCCTTGCGCAGAGCCATCTCTCCATCGCAAAACACAGACACGACTGAACACCACACGACCGACACCATGATGTTGAGACAAATGTGCGCATCTAGTTCCTCTCCTTCACCCACTTACACCCGATGACGAACAACGTGCTAACATTCTCCCCCATTACAGCAAACCCAAGAATGCCCGCAGCAAGCGCGCTCTCGAGAAGAAAGCACCCCAATTGCACGAGAACTCCAAAATGACACTCTTCCTCCGCTACACATCCTGCTCGGAAATCATCCAACTCGCCATGACAGACCTGCACGCACTAAAACGCCCGCTGGCCCAAAAGTTCACAAAGAAAAACGACATTCATCCTTTTGAAGATCCTTCGTCGCTGGAATTCTTCGCCGAGAAGAACGATTGCTCGCTGATGGTGTTTGGATCGCACTCGAAGAAACGCCCGCATACGATTACATTGTGCAGATTCTTCGATTTCAAGGTGTTGGAAATGTTGGAATTGCACGTGGATGTCGACACTTTCCGCACGATTTCGCAGTTCAAAAGCGCAAAGGCTAGAGTGGGATTGAAGCCGTTGGTTTCCTTCTCCGGCACCGCTTTCGATTCGCCCGTCGCAAACACATATACCATGGCCAAGAGTCTTTTGCTGGATTTCTTCAAGGGCGAGGATACGAATAATGTTGATGTGGAGGGTTTGCAATATATGGTGCACATTTCTGTTGCTGAGGAGGAAGACGCTCAACCCGCGCCTAAGATCCAACTGCGCACGTACATGATCTCGACCAAGAAGTCCGGACAGAGTCTTCCCAGAGTAGAGGTTGAAGAGATGGGACCACGCATCGATTTCCGCATCGGTAGAGTCAAGGAGGCCGATCACGATATGATGAAGGATGCCATGAAGAAACCCAAGGGTCTTGAGGTAAGCTGCTGCTGCATCCCCAATCATCCCTTCTCGATTCCCTCTCGTTGGGAAAATCAATATCTAACAACACGCTCACAGGCACGATCGAAGAAGAACATCGAGACCGACATCATCGGTGACAAGGTCGGCCGCATCCATCTCGGCAAGCAAGATCTCAACGACATGCAAACGAGAAAGATGAAGGGTCTCAAGAGAAACAGAGATGACGATACCGAGGGCGGCCCTGTCGTCTCCGATGACGAGGAGGGTGCCGAAGACTTTGAGGCCGGTGGTGTGGAGATCAAGAAGGTCAAGGTTTAGAGCGACCACCGCCATTCAGCATCTTCTTTCATGTCTCAAGCAAGGGCAACGGAGATGGGAGGATTCAGAGAAGAGACATGGAGGAAGATAGGCGATGAAAAAGGTCTGTCGTAGCAGGGAAAAAGTAACTTGTGGTTCGCATTCTTCTTTCGAGCGTGGAGTTTCGGATCAATGTCGATATTCTTCTGGGGTTTTCTGTCTGACAGAACAAGTCTATACCATACAAAATCACAAATCACATTGGAGTCACAAAATCATCATCTTCTTTGTTTCAATTTTCTCTCATTGTCGCCTTCCCAATTCGGACGTCTATAGATTTTCCCTTTGTATCACAATCACAACGCCAACCCTCCCAAACCTCCCATCCATGCTCTTTTTATTTTGCGAATCCAACATTTCTCAACTTCACCTCCCTATGCAGCAGCCTTTCCAGCAGGAACAGCTTCCTCCACAGTCCCAGCCCTCTCGATAGCTTCCGCCGGCTTAGCATCGACATCAGGGTTATTCTGCACCATACGCTTCAACTCGTCAGCAGTTTCATTAAGCAATGTCTCCACATTCGTCTTGTCAATTCTCTCGGGAAGTATGCTTGATGAAAGCATGCTATCGATAGGAGGGGTTGAAGTGTTTTCTTCAGAAGCAATGGGATGGTTTGATGTGTTTGAAGGTGTCTCGAGGGATTTGAGAGCGGAAAGTTGGGAAGGGGTTAGGGAGCGGAAGTAGCGGGCCATTGCTGTGCATACCAGGAGGTTGCGGAGGAGAATCATGATGGTGACTTTGCCGACCGCGGGGACGTAGATCGAGGCGTGTTCTTTTACTGCGGGTGTGAAGTTCTGTTTGTGTTGAGTGGTCATGTCAGCTTCTCCATTCTCCTTCTCTTTTTCGATGGTTTCTTCGAATCTCGCGTTCAGGGGCTACTCACCTTCTCACTCGAAAAGTTGATGCACACGGCACCGTCTCTAATCTTCTCGACGGGAACCTTGAACTTGTCGCCAGGTACACCGCTGATGACAACATCACTGATGGCCAAGCAGTCTTCCATTGTCATGTCGGGCTTCTCTTCCACGACGTGCTGCTGGTTACGCAGACCCTGGCCTCTGCTGAATCGTTGCACACCAGTGACATCAACCGAATAGACCTCTGCACCATCGTTTGCCAATAGTGCAGCCAAGGGTCTACCCACAACCTCGCTTCTGTTGATGACAGTGATTCTTCTGCCCCACAATCTCTTTCCATAGTCCAAGATGGTGTTGTAGATGTTGAGGTATTCGAGAATCTTGATCATGGCGAGAGGTGTGCAAGGGAGGATGGACTTTTGGGTGTTGTGGGGAGGGTCGAGGAAGCGGATGTTTTGGTACATGTTGTTGATGAGCTTGGGTGAGAGACCCTCGACGTCCTTGTGCATGTCGACAATGTATTGAATGGTGCGGTCGCGTGAGCTGTTGAAGACGGGGTAGTAGACAAGGATACCATCTACCGTGTCGTCGGCGTTGGCATCCCTGATGGCCTCTTCCAGCTCCTCGCGCTCGCACTCGCGAAGGGTGAATGCGAAACCACTGTGCGGTTGAAGAGTCTCATGTTAGCCAGCCTTCCCTTCCCTGGGACATGACAGGAAGAGAGGAAGCGCTCACTTGTCGATACACGTCTTGCCAGTCCAGTCGGCATACATGCGCGCCGCCGGGTCCTTGTTCGCGAGGAAACCGACGAGATGCGGCTTGCGATCCAATTTAGCCAGACCATCGGCCACCTCCGCTTGGAGCTTCTTTGCAATGTTGGCCGCAAGGACGACCTTGCACGAAGTGGGGTTGGCGCTCATCTCGAATTGAGGGATCGTATTTCCGGATATAGCAATCGATTGCAAAAGAGTCTGACGAGAGAGTTGAAGGCGACGGCGACTTTGTAGGTGTTGAGACCTTCGTTATTGAACAGCGACACAAGAAAACACAACAAAGAAAGAGCGAACTCGCTGTTGCCCTATTCACAAATCTTTCCCTATGTTCTCCGAGTCACACCCCACCAAACTGTTCATCACCTAAAAAAAATGTTTCGGCATTGCGACCGTCCAATCAGAGAGCCGTTTCATTGAGCTCGAATGTGGCACGGACCTTCGCCGTACAAAACACAACGCACGTCATTGCGTAACACGCCCCGCCGCGCTTCTCGAAAATCGTCCATCAAACAAAGATACGAAGGCAATCCAGATGTCGGCTGGTTGAACTTCACAAGTAACACAAGACAATGTCCGACATACAATTATACCTGGTCGAGGCCGACAAGAACAAGGACGAGGCTAAGAGGCTCGCTGCTCGCTCTGCTGAAAGCCTCGCGAATGGCAATCTCAAGCTGGTGGAACTCATCGAAAATGCCGGAGAATACATCAATCACGAGGACCCTTCAATGCGAATCAAGTCGCTCGCATACTTAGCCGATGTTCTGGAACAGGTTGCTCCTAAAGTCCTGAAAGGTCAACAGCGTAATCTTCTATGCGGCTTCATTCTCACCAGAGTGACCGATGATAACGAAGGCGCTGGCCATTGCGCAAGAGCGCTTATGGCTTTGGAGAAGTTGGGTAAATGGGATGCAGAAACCGCAGCCAACATTGCAAATACGTGGGTAGTCCCTCTCCAATTGGACGTCGAAACACGAGGCTGACATGCATCTAGATTCGTGAGCGATTCACAGACTCTTCGGGACCATAAGCTGCAAAGCGAGCGTTTCACAATCCTGCAACTCTTGGACTTGTTACTCAGAAACTACCGAAAGGCGCTTAAGGACTTGCACAACGATGATCATGACTTCCTGGCTAGATTCATCACCTACTTTGATGGGGAGAAGGATCCAAGAAACCTGATGATCGTCTTCTCAATTCTGCAAGTTCCTATGACCGAGTGGGATCTCGGCCCTCACGCCCAGGATCTTTTCGATTCGGTCTTCAACTATTTCCCAATCACCTTCAAGCCTCCACCAGGCGACCCGTATGGCATTACCGCACAGGATCTGAAAGGACGTCTACAGGATTGCATTTCGGCCACCTCGGATTTCGCTCCTTACTCGTTCCCTGCACTACTTGACAAGCTCGACTCAAGCTCTATCAACACGAAGCGTGATGTTTTGGCCGCCATCAAGGGATGCGTCATTAACTACGAACCTGCCACAATCTCTCTGTACTCGGTCACACTCTGGGACTCGCTCAAGTTCGAGATCTTGAACGTGGAGGAGGAGGACTTGGCGCAGGCGGCTCTTGATATTCTTGCGGCGGTTGCCAATCAGCTCAGCAAGGTGCAAGAAGGTGCACTTACCGCTTATCTTAAGCCTGTCATCAAGGAGTGCAACGAACATCTCGAAGATGCACCCACAAAGCAATCTCAGGCAGCAGGTCGCATAATTAACAGCATTGCGAGAGTCTCCTCTGAACTTGCAAACACAATGACTAAGGCTGTCCTCCCTCATTTGTTTGAGCTTTTCCAGTCATCAGAATCGATCGCCAAGAGACGCGGCCTTATCGAGGTCCTCAACTCGTTGATCAGCGCGACCAAGGATGTCTCGGAGCAATGGAAGATTCACAACGCAGAAGGTATCCTCGTGGCAGATCGTGCAGAAGAAAGCGCTTTGCGCGATTGGCGTAACGAAGCATTGGAAGCCATGCTCAGGGCTGTTGTCAATGCACCAAAGTCAGAGGTTTCATTCCGTCTGTTCGCTATTGCCGGCCTCATCGGTATGGTCAAGATTCCCAAGCTATTGTCCGATGGCGATGTCTCTCGAATCATCGAGTCATTCACAGATATCATCATTCAGGAACGGTCTGCCGCAAACTCAGAAGTTGAGGCAGCGGCCATCAGCGGATTGGCTGTGACTGCTCATCACAGTCCGATCGTCACATCTGAGAAAGCGTTGCCCACGTTCCTTGCCGAACTACCGGACAACCCGAGCCCTGGATCAGGATACGAGAGAGTGCTTGAAGCATTCACCAAGTTGAGCACAGAAACACAGGTCTTCGATACGGTCGTATTGCGTCTGAAGAACAAACTTCAGGCAGCCCTTCAGCAAGAAGCCAACATTACTTACATTCACGCTCTTCTCATGGCCATCCTCTTTGCTTTCTCGTACGGATCTCCTGGTACCGAAGAGGGCATCATCAAGTTCTCGTATTTCTCAGACATCGCGAAGCCCCTTCTAGACCAGGCTCTTGGCCTCGCAGGAAGCGATGCTCGCTCATTGAGCGATCACACAAGCACAGACATCATTGGACGTATCAGTAACATCATACTCAAATCACAGACGACGCATTTGCAGAATCAGGTTCTTGCGGAGTATGAGTCCTCTTTTAGCTCATTCGGAAAGGACGCATCCGATGCCTACTCGAAAGCAGCCGTCATCGCTTCCCTACATCTCAACGCTGCATTCCAACGGGAGGCATTGACTCCCGAATCGGCCACGAACCTACTCGGAGCTCTGGCTCGTACCGCAAACAGTCAATCCACCTTGCCAGATGACCAATTATCTGCGCTTAGACAGACTGCTTTGGTCGTGAACAAGTTCGTTCCACCTTCAAACCTGGAGCAGTCTTTGATCAGCACATCTACGGACGTAGCATCTCTGCTTGGTCAGGCTCGTTCCGCAGAGTCAATTATTCTAGCCTTCTCAGTCGTCAAGGGTCTCTTGATTCAAGGCAAGAGCAACAAATACACAACAAGTTATCTTCAAAGCTTGTTGGAACTGTTGTCGGATGCCACACTTGGAGGCGTGGCAGCCCGTGGGTTCGTTACGATCCTCGCGCCTGACGACATTCTTTCCAAGGAAAACCACTGCATTGTTTCTGGTCTCTATAAACAGAAAACCTTCAACCAAACAGTACCCGCCATTTCAGAATCAAGCAAATCCGCCAGTCCGGCCGTAAAAGCCAACTACCTTGTTGCATTATCTGGAATACTCAGATGGCTGCCCTACAGCATCATTGAGAACTCTTTGGCAACGCTTGTTCTACTCCTGTTGCAATCCCTGGATCTGCAAGATCAGACCCACCAAGATGTCAAATCCGCAACACTAGCCTCGATGGAGACAATCATCACGCAAAACGCGTCCGCACTCTTCGAGCACGCCTCGTCGCTGATCTCGCGTTTGCTTGCATCCACAGCATCGCCAGACAACACGCCACAAGTTCGCAAGGCTGCTCTCCGTTGTTTGACACTCCTTCCAACTCAGTTTAAGCGGGAGGCTGTGGTACCGTACCGAAGACAGGTGGTTAAGCGGTTGATGGGCTGCCTGGACGATGGCAAGCGTGCTGTGCGTACGGAAGCCGTCCGCTGTAGAACAGCTTGGCTCAGCCTCGACCAAGAAGACTCTGACGAGGAGTAAGGTTCTCAGCCAAGCTGCTTGTTTGCGCCCCCATATCGTGGGGGGAGGCTAGTAGTCGAGGTGTGGGCTGTTGCCTCGAACTATTTTCTCCCTTCGCAAAAACCATCGTCGAATCTAACTTGTTGATAGAGTATAGACTTCTTTAGCACCTGTCAAACGTCCCTTTGTTCGGAGAGGATACTACCGTGAGAGTTTGTCGTGCGGAGGACCGTGATTGGAGAGGTTGGACAAGGTGAGGCTGTTTCATGAATTTAAGCTTGAGTTTATATACCCCATGGGCCCTTTTTCTACTTCGAGACTGATAGATGGTCCAAACACACGACGTCTTGGTACGTGTCGTTGTTGGTCTCCCCCAACTGAATGTGAGTTGTTTTTCTTTGTATTCCACCAATGGTTGTGTGTTCGCAGTTGATTGCTCCACTGTTTCCGCCCATGGCTTCTATGTGGATTAAATCAAGGAGAAACACTGTCGGGTGCTCCTTCCTGGTGTCGCTATTCACCTGCTGTGAACGTGACTGATGGATGGCAAGAGGTGACTAACTCCACTTGCTCACATGTTACAGCGCCGTATCCATCGATCATTCGTTGGGCATCGTAGCCGGGTGTCTCTCGTTCATGGAAGATCCATCTTTCTGACTTTTGGCATGTGCGAGTTTGCACATGATCTTGCACTTGCCTCTGAGACCAATGCAAGCATATAAACCATGGAAGCAGGCACTGCCTCCGTTGTCCTTTCTTCAAGACACTATTCCCGTTACCTTTGACTTCTTCCATCTCGGCTTCAACAAATCTCGTTCTCCTTGATCAAGCATCAAATCATTCAATCTTGACTATACTTCCATCTCGGTCTTCTGGCCATACATCTATCACAATGTCAACTGCAACATCCACATCCATCTGCCCCGAAACATCACGCAGACCCTCTACAACTTCTTCAACCACATCCCGACACCGCCGCTCAACAGTGTCTCTGCACTCTACACCAGGTCTCGGTCTCATCCGCACAATCTCTCGCGATTTAGTGACAGGCTGGCACACAACCACTGCTCTCCAAAAAGAATCCTCCCACACATCCACCACATCCACATCTTCTCAAAAGGCCTACAAACCACGCTACGCAGCCCGCGACGCACTGAAAGCATTTCCGTTCTCTACACATCATCACAATCACAATCACAGCCACAGCCACACACTAGAAGCCGACGCGAAGAAAAGCTTTGAAAGCAACGACAGCGATAGAGATGTCGATATTCGCACTCGTCAAGATAGTGCGTCTCCAGGCTCACCTATCGATTGCACGAAACCTTTGGCTAGGGTGGAGGATGGATTGATTCCCGATCATAGCTTTGACACTTGGTCTGATGCGTGGGATAATGCTTATGAGAGGAGAGTTGCGACGATGCATAAGCCTGCTCCGATTACTTCCATCGTTTCTTCAGATTCCTCTGCAAAGCCGACTAGGAAACATACGAGACCGCCGCTTACTGGTCGGTTGTCTGTTACTGATGCCGAAGTGAGGGATTTCGTCTTCGCGCAAAGTGGGGAGAAGAAGAGGGGTTTCGAGTCGCCTGAGGGCTTTCTGATCCCAAGATGTGATACAAGAAGAGGGAGTGAGGTACCCTCTCTGGTATCGGAGGTTAGTAGTCGAAGTAGTGCACTCGAGGATTTGGAAGAGGGAGACGAAGAAAGTGATGATGAGCTGGATGTCGGTGTATTAGGACAAGTCAAGGGAGTCGATGGAGAAGCCAAGAGATGGGGCAAGGTGTTCGTGCGACCTGCTATCGATGTTGTTGAAGATGGTGTGGTAACAGTTGTGTAGAATAAATGCAGACTCGAATATATCAGATGAGATCAATACTCTCAGAACACTGCTCCTTTGGGCAGCATCTGTTTTCATACACCTTAGACAAAGTGTGTCTCCCGAATACTCATATCGCCGTAGAGTTTGATGTATAGATCGCTACTAAGGCCTTTCTTCTTCTCGTGATGTGGTGACAAAAACAAACGTTAGTCGCGAATCCTGCCCGAAGAGCATACTTTCCACGCATGAGACGAACCTAGCAGTACGCAGCCCAGACCAATCCTGCGTTCGCTCTTACACCAACACATGAGTCGACGGTTGAGAGGAGAGCCATAATATTCCTGGTTGGGGCTTATCTGATCATCTCGAAAAGTGGAGCCGTGTCGGCGGGCCCGCCCGTATTTGTCTCTCTTCGCGTCCTGCCCCTCGTGCGTTTCTACGCGTTCTACCTTCAGCTCAGCCATACTTGAGTCTGTCCCAAGGACAGGAAAGTTTTGAAAGATACCGACCAAGGTCTGCAGTCACTCAGATGAGTTCTGAAGTGTACGCCGCTGGGCTTCTGGTGGTCAAAGATGAACATGGATTCGTCCCGGGACCGAAGCACAGCGATATTGGTAAATGCGACGAACCTACCCATGCGATCCGTTGATCATTCAACTCAGCGCGCGAAATGTGTACCGGAAACGTTTGAAAGCCACAAACCAAGCGTTCCGGAACTGCTACTGTACATTCACAGCGCGGCTCCAAATTCAATCCCCCCCAACATCACGCTGTTTTCCCTTTCGATGTCAGTTTTGATCCGCAAGATTATCGCATCTGGATCAGCATACTACCTTGGCTGGCTGCTGCCAAGCTACTCCGTGGACGAGTAGCGAGCGGTGGTGGCTGCGCGAAGGATGAAAAGCTCGGGCCCGGCAGCGGATCTGATAATTGCCTCGAATCAGATCCGTTCGGATCTAATCAGCTTGGAGCAATGATAACCGAAGAGGAGTATTGCTTTCTTCCCTAGATGCCCTGTCTTGCAGGGGCGGCAATGGCTTGCCCTTGCTTTTCTCTACACAAGCTCCCAACGGGTCTCTTGGTTCTCGTGAGGCCATTCGTGACTCGATCTGTGCGGATCCAGTCTTTTTTTTTTCTCTAGTGGCGCCTCACAGTTGAATCTGGCATGCAGGATTTATCCTCAGAGTAGGAGGGATAAGTGGGGTCTATCGTGAGCCATATAACATGCCGTTCGCCCTTTGAATGAAGCCTTTGCAAGCTAGGTCCCACCCGACTTTCTATTCTACACTTCACATTCACCATGAGGCTCAGGATTCCCAACATTCACACGCGACCCAATGAGGTGCCTATGGTAGCAGAGACTGCTACTGGCAGCGATGTCGAAGTCGCTGGTGCCCAAGAGATGAACGAGAAGGACGGCACTCAGGTCACCAGCAAGGCCGAAGAGGATACTGTTACTCCTGAGTTCCAGCACGGCGTACAGATGGCCCAAGCAATGAACCAGGTCTGGACTAGAGAGCATCTGATAGCAGCCTACATCATCATCTGGGTCATCAATTTCATCCAAGGCTTCGGATCTGGTATCACAGGTATGTCGATCGTCGTGAAAAGTGGTGAATAAACAGAAGCTGAATCATACTCGCAGGAACTCTGACTCCCTACGTGACCAGCTCCTTCCAAGCTCACTCCCTGACCGCCACGACTAGTATCATCTCGAGCTTGATCGCTGGCTTGTGGAAGCTTCCTTATGCTAAGATCCTCGACGTCTGGGGCCGTCCTCAAGGCTTCGCTTTGATGGTCGCCTCTACCGTACTCGGCTTCATCATGATGGCAGGCTGCACGAATGTCACCACGTATTGCGCCGCTCAAGTTTTCTATCAAGTCGGCTATACCGCCATCGATTTCACGATCACCATCTTCGTTGCTGATACTAGCAGCCTCAAAAACAGAGCTTGTCTGCAAATCCCCAAACGAGTCCTAAGATGATGGAAGTTTTGCTAACTTCTACTATAGGGTGGATTGCATACACCGCTTCCCCTTGGCTTATCGTCACATGGTGCTATGGTCCTGCCACCAATAGCGTACTCGAAAGCATCGGCTTCAGATGGGGCTTCGGTATCTGGGCCATAGTATATCCTATCGTCTGCGCTCCTCTGTTCTGGCTCATGTGGCACAACTTGAAGAAGGCCGAGAAACAAGGTTTGATCCCCAAGCAAGACAGCGGACGCACATGGAGGGAATCTGTCATCTACTACGCCGTCCAATTCGATGTTGTTGGCATACTCCTGATTGCCACTGGACTCTCGTTGTTCTTGCTGTCGTTCAGCTTATATTCCTATCAAGCTGAACAGTGGAAATCACCCATGATCATCTGCTTCCTGGTCTTCGGTATCCTTCTCTCCGCCTCTTTCTCGGTCTGGGAGGCCAAGTTCGCCCCTGTTACCTTCGTGCCTTGGCATCTGATGAAGGACAGAACTGTCATCTTCACCTTCGCTATGGTTGCTGCCATTTACAGTGGTTACAATGTCTGGTACGATTACTTCTACAGCATGCTTATCGTTGTCTTCAACACTTCGGTACGCGATGCTACCTACATTCTGAATATCTATACTATTGGCGCGACCTTCTGGTGCCTGGTCGTCGGTATCATCATCCGCTATAACGGACGCCTCAAATGGATCGCCCTATACTTTGGTGTGCCGGTCAACCTCCTTGGAGTCGGTCTTATGATCAAGTTCCGTCATCCAGACACTAGTATCGGCTGGATCGTCATGTGTCAAATATTCGTTGCTTTTGGTAAGCGAAATGACAAACAAGCTCGGAGAGTGTTGGAAACATTTGCTAATTTTCTTATTCTTAGGTGGCGGCACCCTTGTAAGTTGAGCCGGCGATATAAATATCGAGTGAATATCAACGATGACTCCCTGCATTTTTGCTGACACCACTCTTCTAGGTTATCTGCGAGCAAATGACCGTCATGGCCGTCTCGACTCAACAAAACATTCCCGCCATCCTCGCCTTCGAATTCATGATCGCCAACATTGGCTCTTCCATCGGTTCCGCCATCGCTGCAGCCATGTGGACTGGTCTCTTCCCCACCAACCTCGCCAAATATCTCCCTGCTTCTGCCCTTCCAGACCTCCAAACTATCTATGGAGATTTGACCGTCCAGAGCAGTTACGCCATCGGCACTCCTGAAAGAGACGGCATCAACAAGGCCTATGGTGAGACCCAGAAGCTTATGGTTGTGGCATCAACTTGTCTCTATGCTACAATTATTGTCTGGGTCAGTCTGTGGAGAGAGATCAATGTCAAGGGTATGAAACAGAATAAAGGTATGACTATGTAGAGTTCTGCTTAGTTGACTTTTGATTCTTTGGGGAAAAGAGGTGCTTGATGTCTAGATGGTTGATAAAAGTTTATTTGATGAGATATATGTCTAGAGCTCTCCTATCCATGGCAGTTCTGTATGTGTTTTGGCCTTTTTAACGCCAATCAAGCGAGTCTTTTGGTTATCCCTTTTTCCACTTTGCGTTGTTCGCTTTCCTAAGTTCTCGAGTGCATTTCGACGAAAGGCAGGATATCTTTGAGGTCAGTCAGATAATGCGGCGAGAGTGATGGTGTTGAAGACTCTTAATGAACACGGCGCTGTTTTCAATTCAATCGTGCCTTGTAACATATCCGGAGCAGACTTTACTGGCCAAAAGAGAATGGCTGTTATACCTTGAAAAGGAAAGTGCGATCAAGGAACGGATCCAAAAAATCTCATCATTATTTTAATCAGCCTCTCTTTCTTCACTCGACTTTCTGATCGAAAATCTCTTCCGACCTAATCTCATATTTTCACTAACTGATCGACTTCGCCAGATACACTGGGTCAACACTTTCGCATCTACCGTAGCAATCACTCTTTCTTCATTTTGTAAAAGTCGCTATTTTCCTAGATCAATCCAGTCGTGACCATGGATCAAATATATCCTAGGACTCTTTCTGTAGCAGAGGTTCATCACCGCTTGGTCGAAGCGATTGATTTGTTCAACGATGAGTAATCCCACGAATTCAAAAACTGCCAACCAATTGTTGTTTAGATGTCATATATCAACATGGCAACGACAGCGAAAGAAAAAGGTGTTAAGGATGCAGCAATCACTCAAGCTCGTCAAGACACACATGCTCAACATTATAGAACTTCCACCAGACGTCTTGAAATGATTTCAAGATCAAGGATGTTGAGTTACCTCGAGCAAACTCCTCGTAAATACCGACCGCGAAGCCAAAGAGGGAGCAAAGAGCTCAACACCATCAAGATACGCTCAGCTAATTCAGAAAGGACGATCCAAGATAACTAAACACAATCTCACCAACCATGGTACAGACGCCCCTTTTGAAAGCAGTGCCCATGTATGTTGATTCTTGAACAGATAGTCGGCAACATAGCATCTCTGTCCAAAGCTGCATTCCGAAAGATAGTGCAGAAGTCCAAAACTCCGACACAAGCACCCAGTGATTCGATTCAGAATATGGTTAGGACATATCGTTATCGCATCGTTATCGTATCAAAATCTTCTATTTCGAAAAAAAAATACTCATGCATAAAGAGGTATGCAAAAATCTCGCATCCTCAATTCATGGAAAAGTGCTAGCTACTACTTTGGTTTCTTCCTCTACAACTACAATGCAGGAATAAACTCATTAAAAGGCACGACTCTTTCAATTAGACGTACATCGTCTATTGAAAAAGGAATACCTCGACACAATCTATATAGATCTAGCTACAAGTGCTTCCACAAAGATTTCCCATTGCATTTCAGGTAGATTATCGAAATGCATTCAATGATAATACAGCACACGGGAGAAAAAAAGACATCGATAAGAGTGGAAAAGGAGCAAGCGATCATATGGAGGATAATAATATATTCAAACCCCACAAAAAGACAGAACAGGAAATACCCGTCGTGGACGTGACGCATATGAGCAAAGGAGAGCAGGAGGGGTGAGAGAAGTAAGAAGTGGAAAATGAAAGAAGCACAGTACAGCACCCACGAACATGCAAACCCCCATCGTCGTGATGATAAAGCTGATAACACCACACCATCACCACCCAACGCCCAGGAGCAAAAACAGAAAACTCCACCGGCCATGTTAAAAACACCGACAGCGGTCTCGCGAGCCGTGACATGATGGTGATTCATCGATCAAACAAACACCCTAACTACCAATCCTTAACCTCAAAACAACCATTTTTCTCCCTATGAGCGATCCACCTATCCGCCCACCCCTTCATGCGTTCCCTCCCCTTCCCACTCCCCACATTAACGGTAGGAATGATCTTTTCCACCCTCAATGCCGTACAAAACATAGTCAATTCTCTGAAACTCGAATGTTCTGAGTACGGAACACCAAAACATTTGGCTCTGTTCGTGGATCCTCGTTGAGGGGATAGGTCTTTTATCGAATATGCGGATTTCCAGGACGTGGAGTAGAGTATGTTGCTGACGTTGGGGGTGTCGAGGCGGGAGGAGGGGGGTTTGTAGTTCCAGCCGGAGGGGCGGAAGCCGATACAGCGGTCGAAGTGGTCGGCGTAGCCTTGGCGGTAGTCATCGAGGGTATCGGCGCGGATCTCGAAGATGGGCGTCATGTGTACTTGAGCCTCCCGTGGATCAGTGGTGAGTAGACCACTCAACTCGGGATCCTCCAGGGCACGACAGATTCGCTGTTTGCCTGCTGGTGCGAAGATCTTTGAGCCTAGTGCTTTGGCTATGCCGATGCAGATGCGTTCTTTGCCGATTGAGTAAGTGCCGACCACCACAAGGAGGCGGGCGGCTTTTGTGCTGGTAAGTTTGCCATTATTGTGCAACTTCAACTCGGTGGAGTCGGAGGGTTCTTGCTTGATGTTTGCGTCTGATGTTTCTTGTTTGAGAGATGGTTGTGAGTCTTGGCGGACGAACTTGGCCATGCTTGCGCTTTCCGATTTTATCGAATCGAGTACCAGGGGGTCATCATTGTATCTGACGCACATATCTGCGCATGCTTTGATGACATCTTCTTGCTCTGGGAAAGAATATTTTGGGGACAGATATGTCGTGTCTGCTTGCGTTAGCTTTATGATCAAAGGTAGAAGTTAGGTATCAAAGAATCGAAGAGTCGTGAGACCAAATTCTGGAAGACAAATTCGCCAAGTCCACCCAATTGGTCTCACGACTTCTAGTTCTATGGTGGTAAGTTTGACTCACCAAGATAACAGACGTCAATCTTCTGTTCCTTGTTCTTTCCGGTGATATGATCTTGTACATCTGGTCGTAACAGAGGATGTTCGAGGTGCATGCGACATGCTCTGAAGTCTCCGCAATGCAGGACACGGTGTAACTTTGCATCAGGACCTTTACTGAGAGGCTTCTCGAACAGGTATAGAGATGAGCCAGGACAGTGGTTTGCCGAAATCATTGTCACAGTGACTCCAGGTGTCCCTGGCACTTCAAATGGGACTTCCCAATCCAATGCAACTACGTACTCGGGGTTGACACGTAGCTGCTGTTTGACCAGATTGGCAGTGACTTTACTGCAATAGATGGGTCCATGTGTCCAAGTACTTGTGAGACCGACATAGTGGTCACTATGGAAATGACTCAAGAAGTAGGCGTTGCATCCGGCGACGGCACCATACCTGAAAGCATCTACAGCGATGTTTGTGCCTGGTAGGATTTTGTAGAAAGGACATGTTCGGGTGTAGCTTGGCTTTCCACGAGAGGCGTTCTCCGCGGCGGCAGCATTAGCCCACGCCATATCTTCAGATCGACTTGTCATGAGTTTCGAGAATGCAGAGCTTGAAGAATCGTTGCCGGACGGTTGTGACTGAGCGGGTTTTGCTGGACGGACAGGCTTCTTGAATCGTGCTGGTGAAAGGGCGGTAGGTGGGGGCTTCTCTTTCTTCTCGGGTAATGGCGTCGGGTTTCCATCAAGGCAGTTGTTGACATGAACGCCAGCATCTGATTCTGCTACACCAGCAAGATTGACGCTGCAAATTGGACATGAAGGAGCATCTGCTTCTGGTGTTTTGATCTCATCATCTTGGAAACTGTCGTCTTCGCCCTGTTCAAGCTTGATCTGTTCCTGCTCCATCCACAATCTCTCGACATATTCTTCACCTTCATCAAAAACATCATCTTCAAAGTCGTCAGTTCCCTCGAAGTCGCCAAAGTTGTCTTCTTCTGCTACTGACGCGGAAGTAGGTTGGTGAATCAACGATGGTGGTTGTTTCGCTTCTGCCTTGATGGTTGCAGGTGCAGTGGTTGCAATGCTCGGCTTGATGTCATCGTCTTCTTCCTCGCTGTCGGATTCTTCCATGAATGGTCCAGATGTAGTCTTGACGATGGGTACAGCCTTAGGCTCTGCCACTGGTGTAGGAACTGGAGATGTGGGTTTGGCCTCTTCCACGCTCTCAACTGGCGATAGCTTCCGCCTCTTGATTGGAACGTCTTCTTCATTGAAGCGTGACCCCTGCTCTTCCTCGACTTCGATCTCTTCTACCGATTCCAGGCCCTTGGCTGGCGAAGATCCAGGGTTGGCAACAAACAGACCATCGTCCTTCTTGAAGAAAGACAAGATGCTGCCATTGGGTTTGCCCTTTGGTTTGGCATCCTTGGCCGATGCGGATTTCTTGGTATTGGAGTTTCCCTTTGCATATGTGGATATCTTTGGCTGTTTCGAACCGCTAGAGCTTCGAGGCGGCATTGTCCTGGTAGCCATGGGTGGCGGTTCGGTCGTCGGTATAGCGGGTGGCGGTTTGCTCAATGGAGTGGTGGAATTGGATGGCGACGGCGGTCTGCCTACGGAGGGGAGGACATGCGTTCCTGATGATACTGTTTTGTTTTCTCGTGGGTTTCGAAACATGTGGCTCCTTGGATCATGTTCGACCCTGACAAAAGTTGTCGATGACGCTCAATGCAGAGGCGGCGTCGGTCGTGTCAGAACGCGTAGATTGCTTTCGCGATAATGCCAAGACAAGACATGTATCAAAGAAGCATCCATCAAGACAACACATCGAGACATCACATGGAAAAGCAACACTTGACAGGAGGAAGAAAGTCAATACGATATGGTTCGTCGCATTTTGATCTATGTGGAAAGAACTACAACCCCCATTCTTGTCACCAACGTCCTCTTTCCTTGATCCCGCCAACCATGCTCCGTATTCACCATTTGCACAACCCTTGACATCCGGAACCACTGGATCCTGCTTTGAAGTCGGGTCGAGCATTACTACTAAGGAGAGAAGACAAGATGACGGTAAAAAGGTGTGGAGCTCTTGTAAATAACGCCGTGCTCCGCATGAGTGAGTAGTATGACTTTACAGTGCCGAAAAGACAAAGAGCTGGGACGTGCCGCGTCAGTCGTGCTCGGAGGGAGAGCGTCTCGTCAGGATACTCACATTGTTAGTCGCAGCAATGGCAATGCTATCCTCGAACGGATGCCAGCTCATGTGCAATATCTTCTTGTTAAAATCGATTGCGTCGGCATCCGTCTCCTTGCGCATCCTGCTGCCCTGGCCTGCAGGGCTGTTGGCTCTGCTGTTGCCCTTCTTGTCCTTGGCTCCGTTCATCGGTGTGGGGATTCCAACCTTCTTGGCCTTGAACGCGCTCTTATCGGCTTGCAGTACCACTTCGGTGTCTTTGCCCGCTTCTGATGGATAAATCATGAAGTTGTTGTTGTAAGATCCTGTCATGACATTCTTGGCATCTCCCGAGAAGACGACCTCGAACTTGTCAAAGATGCTGTCATTCTCATATGTGTCGCAGAGGCGTGGTCGGAGGTGTTCGTGAATGGGGATGGTCTTGACTGGTTGTCTTTCCATGTTTACATCCCAAATCTTGACGGTGAGGTAGTCGCGCGATAGAATGTAACGGCCGTCATGTGAGAAGCGAACATCCGAAATGGAAGAGATGATTTCTGAGAAGAATGACCTGGAAGAAGGATCCTCTTCTTGCTCGAATTCTGCCACTTGTCAGTATTTCGTTCATGCTTTCAGACAATCACGGTCAAAAACTTACGCTTGGCATGAGAATCACAAAGAGCCCTCTCACGCATATCAGCCAGCTTGATGGTTCCCTTGCTGCTGGCATACATGAACCAATTGCAGCTGAGCGGGTGAAACTCTGCGGCGGTAATGACCTCGGTCAACTCTTCCATGTTTGCAGGCTTGATGTCAACAATGTTGAAGCTCTGATCTTGAATGTTGAGGTTCCACAAGTTGATGCGCAAATCATCACTACTGATGTATGTCTCGCCATCGCTGTTGACAGAAATGCTATTAATGTGGTAAGCGTGGGCGTTGGCGTACACGCGGCGAGGTACAGCAGCGATGACTGTGTCGTGGTGTGTCATGCGGGGGAAGGAGAGGTCGGCGGTGCTGCGGAAATGTTTGTTGGGAGCTCTGACGGGGCCGCCGCCAACAGCACCGCCTGCGCCAGCAGGGGTCAAGTCTTGCGACAGATTGTTCTCGGCCACGACCTTGAGGGATTTTTCAAAGACCTTCCATAGCTTGATGGTCTTGTCGTTGGTCGACAGCAGGTAATGCGACGCGTTTTGTCTTCGGCACCATTTGATCTTGTTGATCTTTTCCTCGATTTCGAGAGATTTGAGGTAGTCGAACTCGGGCTCGTGTGATTGGAACTCGGTGTGGAACTTGTACTCGCATGTTTTTTTCTTGCAGTTGTCAGCGCTTGAAGGCCTTTCGTCGGGGGCGGGGAGGCTAGGTACCGTCTCATTACGCTCGAAAAGAACAACGCGGCCGCCCTTGTCGCCAGTGGCCAAGTAGTTACCCGTCTGATCGAACTCGACCGTTGAGATGATGTCGGCTGTGTCTTGTCAGCGGTGCTGTGGATGGAGGGGCAATTCAAGCATAACGCACCTTCTGTGATGTCCTCGACGTCTCCCTTGTCACCAAAGCACCTGTACGTCTTCTGTCAGCCTATGTGTTCGTGCAGAGATTTGGTCGAGTCACGATTGAGTGCTTGTTGGGTGGGGTGTATGTATTCCAGCAGCAGCACGTGCGGGCCGACAGCGGTCAAGCGCCGAGCAAGGACGTTCTTGCTGGATGGGAGAGTATAAAAGAAGAGGGTTGATGGTTGAGTGCAGGGTATGAGATGGTGGAGAGACTCACTGGGTGAACTTCCATGTGGGAGGCTGCTGCGGGTCTCCGTCCACCATGATTTCTGATGCTACTGGAGCAGATGCGGGATGGTCTCCGGGAATTGGCTATGTAGCTGGGGCTGGACAAGACACGATAGGTGCTCCTGGCAAGATCGAGGCAGGGCTTTCTCAAGATGACAGGAATTGGGCGGATGGGATATGGATAGATAGGTTGCAAGCTTCAGCTTCAGATGATGTCAGGTCGGCCAAGCAGAGATGCAGCTGCAGTTGCGAGTCGATGGCGCAGCGCTATGAGGACGATGGAGTGGCGGTGCGGAGGGGTGGATTAGCGGGGCTTCGTATCGACAAAGGGCGACGGGAGTGTGGGTTGAAGGGTGGTTTGTTGTTTGGTGACCGTGTCTTGGTGTATCGAAGGGGGTTTGGCTCTGCTGCTTGAATGAAGGGAGAGCGCTTTTCGCGGGGCACGACACGCCGCTTTTTCAGACCAACCAACGCCAAGACCTATGACCTGAATTCAGCTGCTGTCGACCGCCCGTCTCTGCTTAAAGGCTCACTTTTCTGTTTGTTCAATCGAATGTCTCGTCGTTCTAGAGCTCTATGTTCTTGTCGACGGGAAGTTGTTGCATCGACAACGCGCATACACTTTGTTCTGACAAGCAAATCTCACCTTCTTTGTCCCGATCCGTCCATCTCGCTGTTTCAAACCAAGCTTGAGATTGCACACACCGCGATCAAGAAGCTTGACACCAAAGAGTCATGCTTGTATTTCGATTTAGATGCTACTTTACCATAGCGCCAATCGTTTCTCACCATCGTCATCGCTACTTCTCTGCCCTACACTTTGGAGAAACACTGGTCACATCGAAACAGAGCCTCTAAGATGGTGATGCTTCTTTGTGTTTCAGCCGCCTATCAAGTGCCCGTCTACTGCTGCCTTTGGCCTTCATCTCCATGACGTCTCTTTGATCAAGCCATGTCAAATCACCTACAACATCTCTTTGACTCTTGACTACAAAAGAAAAGCTATAGAAGCTCTACAAGATATTCCAGAACATCGTGCTTCTGGGGGAGACCCTGACTGATGTGGAAGGCGACAAGAGAAATACGCAGTTCAAGCAAAAGATATCAATGAGCCTACCATGCTCACCTAGATCTAACCAAAGCTGCAATAAATGTCAAGTTTATGCGGCATCGATGACCCCTACTTCTTGCGGCATTTTGACTTTGGGATTGAACAGGGTTATGCTTAGTCAATTTTATCGTGGTGGACGTGTGGTTGTTCTTGAATGCTTTGCGCACGAGTGGAAGTGTTTTATGCCGCAGCTTCCGAGTCTCGCTCTTGCCTCTTGTGACCATTCGCGCCCACGAACAGGCGCCCTTTCTTCTCTAGGTAGGCTCGAACATAATCGAAAGAGTTGGCACGTCAAGTGAATATATGATAGAATTAAAGAGTCTCATGGCAAGTAAATCGGCAAGTCTTGACAGATGCCGGGTGGTTCCTGGCGCGGATAGCCGAGGTTTATGACTTATGCTCGACGATGATTGGCCAGATCTCCAGAAGACTCGACAGCTCGGAGGGATCTTGGATGCTCCTCCACAACGTTTGCCCCGTCGTTGGCCGAGCCCTTTCGATATCCTTTGCCATCGCGTCTCTGCAACACCACTCTCCCCTCTTCTCCTTGCTTGTCTTGTTGCCGTCTTAGTATCGGCCTTTCCTAATTCACATTCGCAATCATGAGCTCGTTCGGTTTGCGACAGTTCGCCGCTTCTTCAAGGGTGTGTTTCCCTCGAAAATGGACTTGGGAAAATTGGTAGCTGACGACAAGACTGGCAGTTCTCGCAAGGCCTTAGAAGACAGCAGGCTCGCGCCTTCTCTCGCAGCGCACCCGCTGCCCGTATCATCACAAACCAGCCCCTTCGCGCAAAGGAGGCTTCGCCTTTCCTCAGCAACAAGTACCCCGTCATTGACCACGAATACGATGCCCTCGTCGTCGGTGCCGGTGGCGCTGGTCTGAGAGCCGCCTTCGGTCTGGCTGAGGCTGGCTTCAACACCGCCTGTATCTCGAAGCTGTTCCCCACCAGATCGCACACTGTCGCCGCCCAGGGTGGTATCAACGCCGCTCTCGGAAAGTGAGTGACGACATGACTTGGCTATAACAAGAGTTGGGACTGACATACAGTTAACAGCATGCACGAGGATGACTGGAGATGGCACATGTACGACACAGTCAAGGGTTCTGACTGGCTGGGTGACCAGGACGCCATCCACTACATGACCAGAGAGGCCCCCGCCTCGGTCATTGAGCTCGAGAACTACGGTTGCCCCTTCTCCCGTACCGACGACGGCAAGATGTCAGTTCAATCCTGATCAAGCAGGCGAGACAAAGTACTAACATTTACTAGCTACCAGAGAGCATTCGGTGGTCAGTCCAAGGAGTTCGGCAAGGGTGGTCAGGCCTACAGATGCTGCGCCGCCGCTGACAGAACCGGCCACGCTCTTCTTCACACTCTCTACGGACAGTCTCTTCGCCACAACACCAACTACTTCATCGAGTACTTTGCCACCGATCTGATCATGGAGAACGGCGAGTGCAAGGGTGTCATTGCCTACAACCAGGAGGATGGTACTATTCACCGTTTCCGCGCTCAGAACACCGTCTTGGCCACTGGTGGTTACGGACGTGCTTACTTCTCGTGTACCTCTGCTCACACCTGTACCGGTGACGGTATGGCCATGGTCGCCCGTGCTGGTCTTCCCAACCAGGATCTGGAGTTCGTTCAGTTCCACCCTACCGGTATCTACGGCGCTGGATGTTTGATCACCGAGGGTTCTCGTGGTGAGGGTGGTTACCTCCTCAACTCCGAGGGTGAGCGATTCATGGAGCGTTACGCCCCTACCGCCAAGGATCTTGCTTCTCGTGACGTTGTCTCGCGTTCCATGACCATGGAGATCCGCGAGGGTCGTGGTGTTGGTCCCGACAAGGACCACATCTACCTCCAGCTTTCTCACTTGCCCGCCGAGGTTCTTCACGAGCGTCTGCCCGGTATTTCTGAGACCGCCTCCATTTTCGCTGGTGTCGATGTCCGCAAGCAGCCCATTCCCGTTCTTCCTACCGTCCACTACAACATGGGTGGTATCCCTACCAAGTACACTGGTGAAGTCATCACTCAGGATGCTGAGGGTAACGACCAGGTCGTCCCTGGTCTCTTCGCCTGTGGTGAGGCCGCCTGTGTCTCCGTCCACGGTGCTAACCGTCTTGGTGCCAACTCCCTCCTCGACTTGGTCGTCTTCGGTCGCGCTGTTTCTCACACCATCCGTGACAACTTCACCCCCGGACAGAAGCTCCAGGAGATTCCCGCTGATGCTGGTGCCGAGGCCATCAACGTCATCGACCAGGTCCGCACTGCTGAGGGTCCCAAGAGCACCCACGAGGTCCGCCTCGCCATGCAGAAGGTCATGCAGACCGATGTTTCCGTTTTCCGTACCCAGGAATCGCTCGACGAGGGTGTCAAGAAGATCCGTGACGTCGACCAGCAATTCTCCCAGGTCGGCACCAAGGACCGCAGCATGATCTGGAACTCCGACCTTGTCGAAACTCTTGAGCTCCGTAACCTCCTCACTTGCGCCGTCCAGACCGCTGAGGCCGCCGCCAACAGAAAGGAGTCTCGTGGTGCTCACGCCCGCGAGGACTTCCCCGACCGTGACGACGAGAACTGGATGAAGCACTCCCTGACATGGCAGAAGAACCCCCACGGCAAGGTTGAGCTCGGCTACCGCAAGGTTACCGGCACCACCCTCGACGAGGCTGAGTGCAAGGCCGTTCCTCCTTTCGCCAGAAAGTACTAAGCAATTTGTTGCCGTGTGTGCTTGAGTTCATTGATACCAATAGATGGAGGAGATGCTAAAAAGTCACTTCCGATCCCTGGAGGAGTTTTAGCTCCTTCTATACCAAACCCCCGCCCCTTCCTCATCTTCCATAACAAGGGATCCACCATGATTGAGACAAGGAGTCTTTGAGGAGAATTGACGTTAACGGAGCGATGGGTTATTGCTTCTTCTTTCTTGTGTATGTAAAGCCTTTTTGAACATTTCAACTTTTTTTTTTCCATCTTTCAAGTCTCAAACTTGTCATTCTCTGTGGTAGTCTTTGGTTGTAGCGAACCGTGACTTTTCATCTTTCTCCACGCTACGACTGGGTGAACGTAAGGTCAATTGCCTGTCTATGTAAATGTTGCTCTGCTGTCCTACAATATCGTTTTTTTGTTTTCGCATGGCTTCTTCGGCCGTTCCTGATATCTGGACAATTGACTGCCTGCTTTCTCCCCAGTGCTGCATCTCAAATGCTGCTACGTATTCGATAATTATAATTACGCCCCCTTTCTTCTATTGGACGTTTGGTGTTTTTCGTGTCGGTTCAGTGCAATAAGTTTTGTTGTGGTGTATAATAATTTACACCAAAGTGTATATTCTTATTCTGTGTGCATAAATCTGGATAAGTATACATTAAACTTTTATAAGTCTGCATAAGTGCAGTAGTAGAATAGTTATCGAGATTTTATATATGAATATCATGAAGGATAGCTTTTAGAATGTGTCTAGAGCTAAACGATTATCCTTTTTCTCAAGTCCTCTTTTGAGTTCTAGAGATTGATTCAAATGTAATGGTCGTGTGTTCGTTTTCTAGAAAAGTGAGAGTAGGAATTGATTTTCGATTATTGCGGGACTAGAACTTATCATATGGTTTCAACATCTGTATAGCGGTTATCTGATATTATAGATATTTATATCGACCTACAACTAGTGTGTGAAGCTAAGTGGTCGTTGATATATCGTCACTGATGTTGTTTTCGTCATGGTTTAGGGGACAACCCTGTCTAGTCTTGGCATGTGAGAAAACAAGAAAAAGAAAAGGAAAACAAAAAATAGGGGTTGGAAGAAAGAAAATATCCAGAGCGGAAAGGCAGGCTCGATGGATTGAGGTATACTCTCCGATTATTTCGAAGGAGAGGACAACATATCGTCACGATCAAAGAAGGCATTCGTTTCTCGTAACCCTTTGGAGAGATATGCTCATTATGATTCAAGTGCTTGATCCGTTCGAGCAATTTGAAACGATACCCCATCTATATTTTCCTCAAACCCACGAAATCGGACTCCAGTAGATTGAGAGCGACTGTCGCCCTCACAATCCAGCGGGCATAAAGATTCTACTGCTTCTTGCCCTCCTTGACCTTCTTCGCCTTGGCAGCAGAAGGAATCCTATAACTGGTTTCCCAGCCATAAAGCGCGCCGGCTCCGAATACCAATCCAGCACCCACACACATCATACCGCTCAAACTGTGACCGAACATGATAGTCGATGCCACAAAACTGACAAGTTTTCTGACATTGAGCACGATGGTGACTGTAACGGCAGAAGCTTGAGCGGATAGGAGATTGACGCCTGTTATACACAACAATTGCGTCATGGAGTTGAGAAGAAGGTATGCGATACCAGAAGGCATCTCGAGGCTTTTGAGGACGGGAAGGCTAGGTGGAAAGTCGAGGATGGGTGTTGATGCGAGGTTAGCGTATTGACGACGGAGAGTGCCAGCCAGAGGGAAGAACAGAGGGAGCGATAGAAAGTGGCTGTAGAAGAGATTTTCGCGCCAGTGGGAGCCGTATTTGGCGTATGTGTCTTGGACGTAGACGCCCATGTAGGCCGAGAGGATCTGAGCGGCCAGAAGAATGAGAAGACCGGAGCCGAGATCGCCGCTGGAGGCTTCTACGGATTTGCCCTGTTGGTTCTTTTGTCAGCGTGGTGTCGTCTATTGATGTGTCGAGCGACAGAACAACTGACCTTGCTGCCAGCGTCTGCGAATGCGCTGACGAGAACACCGACTGTAAGGATGATCACACTGGTCACTTGAAGCCAAGTGTAGCGTTTGCCCTGCAATGCACCTGCCAACATGGTCGTCACGCTGCCAAAGCTCCGCAGAATTATGTGGACTGGCACGGAGATGTTGAAGGCGAATGCCCAGTTGTTGAGCATATTGACTCCAAAGAACATGAGTGCGATGTAGGCCCATTTGCTCATGGGCACCGATGGCGACTTCAGAGTGAGTGTCGGTGTGATTTGCGAGAATGATGCAGCGAGTGCAGTAAAGATGAACTGAGCAAGCGTGATCAAAAGACCTGTTGGTGATAAGCATAAGCATCGGGAAGTGTATAGTTTCCCGTGTGCTGGAAGTGACGGATTCCAGCCATCTCGCGCGACCTCTCCTGTACTTTCAGGGCCTTAAAAATGCACAATGTTTTTACAATAGGTACAGTCGCCTGCAGAGAAGCGTTGACAGTCGAGATCTCAATGAAGGCTACCTCTGCCAAGGCAAGAATCGTGGATTTCCACAGCGATATGAGTGACATCATCTAGCACACTAGGAGGAGAAGAGTTGTTACATACCGCTGTCAGGTTCAGTCCTAGTGTATGTGGTCAGCGGGAAGTAGGAAGATAACGTAGATCAATGACACAGGATGATAGCCACTCAGAACCCCAGGCCATGAACGACGGAACCCAGAACCAGTGAAATCTTGTGCGCCAGACGGATGTAACTCACTTGATGATCTTCTCCAGAGCAAAGACATTCGAACAGCAGCCGCCGAAAATCAGCGTCACCGTGTTAAGCGATGCGAGAACAATATCCGCCATTGCTGAATGTTCTGTGTGGTGATGATATGTGTTAGGTACGGATAAGAAAGTTGAGGGATAAATAGGCGCTTGTGATGTTTTGTGAAATGCCAAGTGATACTGATGAGTTGATCATGGAAGGAAGGAGCCACGGAGAGTTGACGGCTCGTGAGAGTAGTCCGTCGCAATGCACAATGTGGGCCTCTCTTTGGACATCCTTGATGACGGGTGTCCCTGAACATCACCCGCTTTAAGCGAAAATGTCATTTGCAAATATCGTGGGAAAATACATCCATCTCTCAGACGAAGAGTGGTCATTTTACTAGCTGTCAAAATGCAAGATGAATTTTGAATTGGTGTAATTGTCCAGTGAGAGCAAGCTGTACCACATACTCTCACTGGACATTTATCCAATAGCGAAAATCATCTTGCATTTTGACAGTCATGTTCGAAGCCCCCTAACGGTGACGGGGATGGAGAGGGAGTATCGATATTTGATGTTTCAGCTCAGCATCTCCAGGCGCCGATAGGTCGCTGGTTTACACATCAAAAGGCAAGATGTTTTTGGTTATCAGATGATTGTCCAGTGAGAGGGGGTAACGCTACGTGCTCTCTCTGGACAATCACGTGAAAACCAAAAACATCTTGCCTTTTGATAGATATTTTGGAGGGCTATCTGCGACTCGGGATGCTGTCAAATGTGTCGATGTATCGAAGGGGCACGGGGCTCGAGTATAGGTCATAAAGAGCACGATTTCACGGGGTTCAAGGGGCACAGATATTGGGGGTCTAGTTCTTTGATTGTGGCTATAGAGTGATTGTCTGATGAACATTACGACACCCCGAGAAGCGACCCGGGTCGTCGTCGGCGACCCATGTTGAGCTGCCTCGGCCTATCCACTTGTGGCCATGCGACGGAGCTGTCGAGAGGCACGAGGGCTTTTACTGGCTGGCCAAGTCGGGATAGCGGGCCTGGTAGTTCTGGAGAACATAGGAGTCGCGAATGGCATCGCAGGTCTCCTGGAGAAGCTGGGCCAGAGCCTCAGGAACGGTGCGAGCCCACTGTCTGCCGATGAGCAGATTGCGGACACTGGGGTCGACCAGGCGAGCTCCGTAGTAGCCGCTCTCAGGGTACTCGGCGCTCACCATGCAGATCTCGACATGAGCGCAGTCGGGGAAGAGGACGACGGCGTTGCCTATATGTGAAGAATATGTTAGTTATGTGAGATCGTGGATCAGTCGGGCGGATCATGGAAAGATCTTACCAAAGATCTGCTGGCGCAGGCCAGAGACTTCGGCGAGGGCGGTGACGGGACCGCAGGGAGTGATGGTGCCCTCGGGAGCCTTGTACATGATTGAAGATCTTGTTGGGTGCGTAGTGATGGGTACGTATGGAGCGAGCGGGTCTTGATTGAGGAGCGAGGTGAAGAAGGGAAGGAAGAAGCGAGGGGCTGTGTAGGAAACTGCTGAAGAAGCGAAGAGCTGTATACGAGAGTGATGTTGTTGCAAAGTCTAGTGTGCGTGTCGAGAAGAGGTGCAGGAGTTGTGAAGCAACGCAGCTGAAGTGATTGGATTTGTGGACGTGGACGTGTCGAGGATGCTAGTCGATCGGCATGGCGATGAGCATGGTCGACACATGCCGAGCTCGTTGCCAACCAGAAATCAACACATCCTGGAGGAGACTATACAGACGGCTGAGAGGTTCACACACATCCCAGACCAGGCACGATGTCAGAAAGAAAGGCGTGGTAAAAGAAACCAGAACTTGATTGAAAATGGATAATGATCATCTAAGGCACTCCAGGCTGATGGGCGGTCTGGAATGGCATTGGCTTGATCTGAGAGCAGGTATTCGTGTTCAAAGCATAAACTCATGCTCTGTTGGTGACGTTATGGGGTATCATGGTGGCCTTGAAAGAATACTGAATAGGCCTATCCTTGTCTGGCCTTTGCGGATGCCTGAGCGGCTTCTGCGAGAGTGTCAGGAGCTGCTTTGTGTGTTTGGCAAATAGTGTCTTCTTACCTCTTCTGGTTGCGTCCTCCAACAAGGGGGTGTCGACCGAGGCTGCAGGCAGGTGGACGTATCTTACGACGCTTCCTCTGATGAAGACATTCTTGACCGAGCTCTGTTGTAGGGGCGCCTTGGTCAGCGCTTGTGTCCTCTCTTGCAGCAAATAGCAGACTCTTGGCATACCATGTGAGGGTACTTGAGGTCGTCCAGGACGGTAATGTCGTCGAGCTTGATGTTCAGGTACTGGTCGACGCTCTTGAGGGTTCCACGGATCGAAATGTCGTTCTTGAGCTCCACCGTCACCTCTGCCGTACTAGTCAGATCCGAATGTTCCAAGGCATCCTTCTCTTTCGCTGTGAAGACTGACCGGTGTTGACGAGTGTCTTGAAGAAACTGTGCGCTCATGTCAGTACGAGTGTACAAGATTGATCTGGTCGCATGGCCGCGCAGGAGCGAATCGCGACTGTTGCAGAGTTTGCGCGGCGCACTTAAAGCGCCTCTCTCCGGACGACTTACCTGAAAAACAGCATCTCGTCGGATTGATGTGATTGTCGCCGTCTTGCCTACTCGTCGCAGCTTGGATGAGTTGCGGTCGATTCCACCTCTGATTGGTCGGCAATTACGTCACGTGTGTCGCTGTTCAGCGTGCGGCAAGCAACACCTTCACTCGAAGACCAAATTCACAGCTGTGACATTACTATAGAAGAGGCTACAATCTAACCTTATAATTGAAACAACCATCAAGCATGATCTTTCGACTGGCTGTCGTTGCGATGCATTCATGAATCGAGTCCATCAACTTGTTCAAAGGTCAAGCTTCAGCTTGGCAGCCATCTTCTGACCGCATCCGTCAAGAGCAAGCAACCTCTTTCTCACCAACAAAGTCGATAGCATAGTATATTTGATCTTGCCATCTTCAATATACCATGACCGAGCATTCTGTTTTCACGCTTGGCAGATGATGACTTGTATGAAGAATGGGCCGAAGTTCCGCGGTGCAGCTTCCTTAGGTCGTTATGATGTCGTCAACATGGCGTAGCTCAGACACGACCTTTTGAGGAAGCCTCAATCCTCCCCTTCAAAAGCTCTTCGATTATTTCTTGCTCAACATGCTTCGTCTCTTCTCTAGAACTGCTCACACTGTTAGAAGCGCTTTCAGACCCAATCCCACTCACAGTACTATAACAAAAGCAACCATGAGCGGTATGCATTCCTGATTGTCTCAAATACACCCCATTGGACATGTCTGATGATGTTCCTATAGGCAAAGCAGAGAACCCCCAGCTGAAGAACACCGACCTGTTCGATGTCTCTCACATTACCGCTGTCGTTACTGGTGGTGGCACTGGCATTGGCTTGATGATTACTCAGGCTCTCGTTTCCAACGGAGCAAAGGTCTACATTACCGGCAGAAGAAAGGAGAAGCTTGAAAAGGCTGTTGAGCTTTACAGCACCGGTCCTGGAAGCATCCACGCCCTTCCTGGCGATGTCAGCAACAAGGAGGACGTCATTCGTCTTGCCAAAGAGTTGGAGTCAAAGGAGTCCAACGGCATCCAACTGCTGGTCAACAATGCTGGTATTGCCAGAGACGACGACACAAAGTTCTCGTCCAACGGACAACCAGACATGTCGGATGCTAAGGCCATCTCGGAGCACTTCCTGAAGACCAAGCCTGAGCAATTCGCCGACACTTTCAAGACCAATGTTGCCGCTCCTTACTACATGTCCATGGCACTTCTGCCTCTCCTGGCCAAGGGCCGTGAAGTTACTCCTGGCTACACCTCTAGCGTTGTCAACGTGTCTTCCATCAGTGGTGCCATGAAGGGTTCCAGCAACGGTCAATTTGCCTACGCTGCTTCCAAGGCTGCTGCCACACATGTCAGCCGCATGCTTGCAACTACCTTCAAGGATACCAAGGTCCGCGTCAATGTCATCGCTCCTGGTGTCTTCCCCAGCGAGATGACTGCTGGCAGCTCTGGTGATGACAACAAGAGCAACCTCGACATGAAGCCCAGTAACCCTGCTGGCAGATTCGGCCACGACACCGACATGGCAGCAACTATCCTCTTCCTTGCTGGTCGCGGAGGTGTCTTCTATAACGAGCAGATCCTTTATCCCGATGGCGGTACGTTGACATTATCCCCGAAACACGACTCTTGGCGTTTACTGACAGTTTGCACAGGAAACACCCTTGTACAGCCCGCATACAACTAGAATTAGACCTTCAGCGACGACGATATGACTATGACATCGAAGTAAAGTAATACGACAGTAGCTTCTACATGAACGATCTTACCAGCCTGTATTGTGCAGCGTAAAAAGAACAACATTATTTTTTGTCCAATTTTCCAATGCGTTTCCAAGGCGATTGATTGCCGACTTTTGTTTTGTCACTTTGCTTGCAACAACTTTCGCCCACTTCCACGCGACAATTGTATCAGACACCATCGATACCATTCATACAATCCGTCGACAATACTTCCATTCAGGATTACTTCATTCATCACCCACGCTCTGTTTCATCTCCTTCACGCGCAAGATTCCCAATTTTGCTTCAGCCATCTCATCTCCTTTCTTTGAGCGCCATCACAAAAACTTCGTTTATTCCTTTGTGCATTACCCACCCACATCATAATCAACAAAGCATAACTCGACCATGCCTACGTTCAAAGAACTCAAGGCCCAAGGTCTTTCTGACCACTATCCCCTCATCACGCGCAACGATCAAGAAGAACTTGTTGCAACATATCAGAGAATAAACTGGTCGGGCGACTTCTTAGACGCGACCATCGAGTACAGAGAACTTCCTGCACCTACCTTCCTCACCCTTGCAACCTCAGGAAATACAACTCTCGGCGATATGTCTTCTTTCTCTCAATACCATACCGACAAGCAGGATCTTGTCGCCGCCTTTCCGCCTGCCCCTGAAAAGGACGAGCATGGTAGGTACCCTCCCAGACCTGACAACCTTCCACCTAGACCAGTCAGAGACACCAGCGATCATGTACTTGAGAAGAGGTTTGGCAGGCTTGTCCCCATCAAGAGACCCCTGAACGATGAAGAGCACCTCTGGAGAGACCACGACTACCTTACAAGGTACACAAGATGGAAGTGCTGGGCTTCGAGAATGCCTGTTGAATGGTGCTTACTGGAGCCTGCCGAGTATGCTGCCTACGACTCACTGAATCCAATCATCACGTCTCTCCCTGTCGCAACAACGACAGTTCAGGAGACACATATGGGTATCTTCTTCCTCCTCCTGTTGTCGATTGGTGTGCTTGTCGGCAACCTGGCCGGTCCTCGCACAGCAATGGCATGCTTCATTGCCTTCTATGTCCTGCTGGTCCCATCGTTACGACTCCAACAAAACCTGGTCAAAGAGATATCTTTATCTGTCTGGGCGGCTGTGTCAACCCCAGCGACGACGCTTGGTGTCATGGTCTGTTGGATCACGGGCACAACAGGCCTCGCTGTGGCTACCCTAGTCACTATCCTCGCGACCAGAATCCTCGACCCCCTCGTCAATCTCAATGGACAGTTCCGCAATGGAGACTCTACATTCTGGCACGCAATATACAGCGTCCAGCTTGCCGCCACAGAGATGAGAGATGGTCTTCTCAGCGAGGTCACGTCAGCCTACGAGGCCCGCTTCACCCTCATATTCGGTTCAGTACTGTGCTCGGGCTCGATCTACCTCATGCTCGAAGAGCCCTCAACTGCCTGGCTCTGCACCTGCATAGCCCTCTGCCTCGTCATGGTTGTTTGCATTCTGGCAGCATTCATGGCCCCTGAAGATCGTACCCCGGCCATTGACGGCAATCCTATTCTCACCTCTGTCGCCGCCACTATCATACCCCCAGTCGCAAATCCTAGCCCTTATGCAGCAACCACCATTTATGGACGCAGCGGGGTCGTCTTCGCAAAACCCTTGGCCACTCCGCCCTCGTTCAGCAAGTCTACTCTTTCAGAGGGTACTCGCCCTAGAGAGTTAGTCCACGATTTTGGTACGCCGACCCGAGGTCCCTTGGGCAAGGACTTTGGTGCTCGCCGTACCCCACCAGACTTGTTCGAACCGAGTTTCTTCACCACTCCACCACCTCGCATCTTTACCTGAGTGCCACATCTCAATGCAGGAATATCTTTGGAGCAATGTGCTTGCCCATTGAGAGCTCAACCTTTCTGGTCAAAAGCGAGACTCTCAGTGGGCAAGTGCACGTCTCCGAAGTAGTTCATGCATTCTTATGGCTGGGAAGTAACACGAAGATTGTAAGGAGACTCACTGAAGCTTGGAGAGGAAGTCTGCTAGACGCATACCTTTCGTTGCACTCTCCACAGGCGTCGCCTTCCATGTTTGCCTATAAAGATGCAAGGACATTTTTGGATCCCGTACTGCGACCATCGAGATTGCAGGTACGTAGAGGGATCTTTTTGGCGGAATTGCTCTGTTTTCTTTGTTCTTTTTTCCTTGTAAATTTCTTTGTCAACCACCTGTTTCCGGCGGTGAGCATTCGACCCTGGTGGTTCTGCACACTTACTCTTTCAATGACATCTTCAAACTCCGTAACGTACTAGAGATTGTGTTTGTCTATGAACAATGCCTTCTGATACGACAGTCATGTCGCTCACACCGAAAAAGCTTGCGTTGAATAGCAGCCTGTTGGAACAGCTCCAGGCACAGTTTCCGACCAACACACCGTCAGATCCTTCCTCACCAATATCAAAGGGTATTGCTGCACTGGAACGTCGAGCCTCGAATAGGTCGGCGGCAAGTTATAAAAACATGCCTGGCTCGCCTTTCGAGCGAAGTCGGACAGCATCGCCTATGCCAGCTCGCTTGAATCTTACCATAGATACAACATCTGGGATCAGAAGCACGGCATCATCTCCTGGTCCGATGACTGGCAGTCGTCGAATACCTCCTCCACTGTTAAAGACTAGGATGAGGCCTCCGAGCGAGTTGTTCTTGCCTACGCCTGGAACATCAAGGAGCACGGGGTTCAGATTCTCGACCATCATTGCCGAGGAAAGCGGGGCGGACATCGTTGCTTCCCTTATTGTCAGGACAGAACCTTCGACACCGGCCACGATAGCCTCAATTCCTTTCTTTTCGTCACCCCCACTGTCACCCGCTTCTGCCTCTATAGCTGATGCCATCAGTCGTGTTGACGTTGGTGCATCAGTGCAGAATGCAATTGATAATCTGAGCAAGCCTGAAGCCAACCGTTTCATCTTCCCTCCCTTACGCTCGTCGACAGCACCGCCTGCGAGTATAAGTCGGCAACCCAGCTTCATCTCCATCAAGTCCACGAGATCACTACCCTTGCGAGCATTCAGTACCCGTCTTGGTCGATTGAGCCGTGCTGGAGGTAGCAGTTCTCGTGGTGCTGGAGTGACACCCCGTCTTTCACGCTCACCAAAACGAGGCTTACAATTCTCTGGCATTGACAAAGACCTTGCAAGTGATAGGAGAGTAAGTATGATGATAGCGAAGCACAAGTCCAATTTGGAAAGTGTTCTGGCGTCTCCAATCGAGGAGCAGGCACCCACTCGGCCGGTATTGAAGAAGGCCGCAACGAGTGTGATGCCCTGGCGTAGAAAACGCAAGGGGGAAACGATGAGTATGCTGCTCGATTCCGGCTTCTTCCCTGTTCAAGAGTTCATCTACGAGAAGAACGACTCATCACCATCAACTACTAGCCCGAGTAAGCGTAAGCAGCTCGCTTTGAGCATTCTTGTAAAGGACTTACCGACTGAACGTCCTTCGTCAATCCTTATGACCCCGACCAACTTTTACGAACAAGGATCATTGGGCTTGAGGAGGTCAACTCGCAGCAACCAGCGTCGATCAATGGGTCCGCGTCGTAGGATTCTCAACGCAGCCTCAGTCTCAAGCTCACAGATTTCACCTACCATGATCACGCACACGAGTGTGATGGCCCCTCCTCTTTCTCCTTCAAGCCCCACGAGCCCAACGTCGCCTTTGACACCAACAAAAGCTCTTGCAGCACTCACCGGCAGCATGCTTTTGCCTCCCTCACCAGGTTCTGACGGCAGTCCCAAATCCGGCCAACCTTCACCCGGCATCTTGGAAGTAATACCCGAAGACAGCGGCGCCGTCGCTCACAGGGTCCCATCGTCCGCATCAACCATCTCTCCAAAATCAACTCCCGAAGCTCCAGCTCTTCCAGAGGCAATCGCCAGCGAGATTCACTTGAGCTCAGGTACCGTGCTCATGGTGAAGACACCGGAGACCACTGCATACAGACGTTCAATCTACATCCAAGGCCCCATCAAACTGCCCACACCAGCCGTAGTACCTCGCAAAGGCAGTATCGCAACACTCGATCCATTCCAAGATAGTCTCGCCAATGCGCCAATCCCTCGACGCAAGAGCGAAGACATGGCAGCCGACGACATTTGCGATTGGTACGACACCTGGGGTTTCGATTCAGTCTCATTCGCGCTTGACGAGTTCACGCTGGACGAGACAGATTTGACAAAAGACTGGGCTCTGTCGCCGTTGGAAGAAGAGCCCGAAAGCCCTGTCGATCGCACAGTCAGATTCTCATCTCCCGCCCCTCCATTGGCGAAAGAAGTCGCGGCTGCAATGATGGGCAACGGCGTCATGCGTCCAGAAAGCCAAGCCATCAAACCCAGACCACTTCGAATGAGCATGCCCATGGTGCCATTGCCTGAACTCCCCAAGACACCTTCATTCATGGCGCGCGATAAAGGCCACAGCAGAAACAGTAGTGGCGAAACCAGCTACAAGAGTGCTTCCAGCGACCCCATCACCCGTACCGATAGCAGAGGTAGTGGGATGAGCAATATCTCGTCGGTTGAGGAGAAGAGCTGGTTCGATACAGATAAGAGCAAAAGAAGAGGTAGCGGCTCGGCAGAACCGGTTAAGCCGAAGCCTAAGATGAGTAGGATGCGCAGATTCGTACAAACTGCTTCGGCGATCTTGTAGAATGCGAATACAAAGCGTGGGAAATGCTCCTGTTATTATTGCAACTTTTAGAAAATTCGTTTGCGATCAAATCAATGATACTTTCTCCACTTACACTATGATCAATCTCACACAGACACGACCATCGTGGGAAGCAGAGTCTTTCTCCCCGCTCACCTATCCGAACAACTCTACGCATCTGACACACACAAAGGAAACCACAGGTCCACAAACCACCACCCCTATCTATCACCCCCTCCCAGCCGTGAGAACCCCTGAAAAATAGCAGTAGTACCATTGATTGACGCCAGTAGTACACTTCCAAGACATGGAGATACGTGATGTTACATTGACCTGATAGTCCCACTTACCTCCCTACCTTTACCTTTCGCCGTCTCGATTGCCACGCGAGGGAAGCAATTCAATGTTCACGGAATCTCGTGCTCACACCATAGTTGAGCGTGCAATATTCTTGTTGAGTTGGGAAGGAGTGGTAGGGAGTGGAGAACTTATAGTCGGTTGGACGGTGCTGGGAGGCGGCTGGCGGGTGGTAGTGAGAGACCGACGACTCGCTTGTGACGGCTTGGGGGGTGCAGTATTTGGAGTGTATGCGTGATGAGATATGAAATAGAGCTCGGAATGGAGAAAAGAAATAATCCCTAAAGTTTTGAGATCAGGAAATTGTCGATACAAACCACATCAATACCGTCGGTCGAGAAGTCTCGATATTCCGCAGAGTCATTACTCTTACTTCCCTCAAAAGCGGCAATATGATATTGATGCCCGTGATACACGTTCCCGAGTGGCAGACCATCATAAAGATAAAAGATCATCATCATGTCAAGAGATTGGATGATGCGAACATAGGTCGAATATTCATGACATGAAGTTCCACCTCCAATGCCAAGAACGCATGTGCTTTCTCGATCCGCGTGTCCGATCGTGTTCGTTTTGCGACAAACATATCAAACACCACACACCTCACTTCCCGAAGTGCCGTTCTAAACCATTCATTTCTATCTTTTTTTCATCTAGACCGATCGGAAACCCAATTCTTCAAGGATTTCAAAAGGCAACTCAAACAAATCAATTAGCGACGAAAAAGCGAGAATCGGTAAAGATGCCCGAAGTCCTCAAGTGTCCGAAATGCGACGCCAATGCCGATGTCACTAAGGATGGCAAGTGGGCGCATTGTGCTTCTTGTATGTATCCTTTTGATTTTCTAATCTCCCATCTCATTCTCCAATTTCACAGTAACATCTTTTTGGGCCCCACCAAGCCCTGATCTCCTTTCGTACTTTTCTTGTCCTATGATTTTTATCCTTACAACCCTTGATACATACCATAAAACACTTGCTTACTTTTTTGAACGAAAAAAAGGCAACAATATCTTTCAACCTAGCGAAAGCCCTGATATGAAAGAAGAAGGGGATAAGGAAGCAAAGTAAAACACGACAAACCAAACCACCACCGCTTGAAGAAAACGACTACTCATACGCAAATGAAACTGCAGATTTGGACATTTGCACAGCTTTTGGAAATCTCATCATCAATTGTTATATACATTATCTTTGGACCGTCTATATCACCGCAAAACCACTCTTTCACACATCCTTTGTATCTTTGTATCTTTGCACCCCTTCTACTTGTGATAGAAATTCGTACCTTCCCACGCTTGTATCTTTTCTCTTCATAAAATAGTGTGACTCGACATCAAATAAATCGACCTTTCGCCGAGAGTTCAAGTACATCCTACCCTTGCTCCTGCAATGCCATCCTCGTCGTCTTCGCCCGCCGAAAGTCATCCGCTCGCGGTCGCATTTGCCATCTACCACACTCGACTATATCCACCGTAGGATTCTACAGCTCTCCGCACGCTGATTCCATATGTCATCACCGATTTACCGCTTCATCACTTGAGATAAGAGACCACAAAAGGCGGAATTGTGGCCTTGATTGGCGAGACCAGGTGATATCATAAACCCTACTAACAGGATGTGATTTCTTAGATATCGAAATTGCAGCAAAGGGTTTGTTGACAACAGATGGATGTACGGTGAGTTTGGGGTTATGCGGCGGTGATGAGATGGCCCCTGTGTAATTGATGCCTCATCAACTCACCGGACAACTTTCCCAGAGCAAAAAATACACTTCATTTCCACGGCATGATTTACACGGCCCAGACTATACCCAAATGACTGCTCTCTTCCCAGAACGATCATCATCATCACCATCATCATATCACAACAGTCAAAGGAAACATCAAAGAAGAAGGATGGGAAAAAAAAAATCTGTCGTATTTCTTTTTTTTGCAAGACAAAGAAGAAGAAACTTCGCAGCGCTTATGTCTACCATACCGACGACCGTCTTCTCGTAATAGTACGCGACGGCGACAACAAAACGCGCTCGCAAATCTACTGGTCCAGCTCGACGTAGTTGGCAGGGAAAAGACCTTGTTGGCCGTTGTAGTGTCCAAACCACCAGTCCTCGTCGGGGAATTCCTGTTTTGATCTCGTTAGCATCGTCCCTTTGGTTTGGATCAAGGAAGTGATTCAAGCTTACCACATCGGTGATCTTCGCGCCGTCGGGGAAGCTCAACTCGTTGTCCTCTGCGGCATCGTAGTCGTATTGTGCAGTGGCGGTTTGACCGCCAGCGGCTGCGGAGGCAGAAGGAGCGGGAGCTGCAGCAGGCTCATCACGAGCAGGAGCAGGAGGTGGCGGGGCAGCAGCACCTCCAGCAGCGGCATCGTCATCCTCCACAATCTCGACATAGTTTGATGGGAACAAACCAGTCTCGCCCTGCGAGTTCTGACCCATCCACCAATCCTCGTCGACCATCTCAATGTTCTCGACATACTCGCCTTCGCGGAGCTCAATCTCGTTGTCCTCGGCCTTTTCATAGTCGTATTGGACAAGAGCGCGCTTACCAGCGACACCAGCGCCAGGGTTGGCATTAGCAGCAGCGTCGGCACCGAAGGTAGTGGCGGAAGCCTCCTCGGCAGCAGCACGTGCATGATCTTCGTGGTCATCCTCAGGCTCATCGCGCATGTGTGATGCAGCAGCCGAGGCGGCATTTGAGAGCGATGATGTTGGCATGGGAGGAGGTGAAAAGCGCTCTTCCGGAGCCTCCATAGGTTCTACAGGTGCGCTACGAGCAACGGGCATAGCGACACGGATAGGAGAGCTGGGAGGTGAAGGAGTGGGGCTACGGTGTTGAGTGGGAGGAGGGGGAAGGCTGATGTGTTCCTCCTCGGGTCTTTCGTCTTCTTCCTCTTGACGCTGGGGAGGAGGAGGAATTGCACGGCTGGCAGGACCGGCGTTGGGCTTGCTAGAGAAGTCCATCGGAGGAGGCATAGGAGGTGCGGGAGAGTCATCGTCACCAACGTTGGAAGCGCCCATAGGAGCAGCGTTCTTGAAACGGTCCTTGAGAGCGCTGACACCACCAGATGGGAGCTCGGGCTCAGTCTCACGCTCAGGGGATCTGACGTCGCTCTGTCCCGTCTTCTGAGCGCTGATGTTGCTAGTACCGGTGCGGTCGGTCGTGACGGGAGCCCAAGACTTGCCAGTGTAGCCACTCTGCCATGCACCACTAGTTTGCTTTTGAATAGGCGAAGCGGCAGCAGCTGGTGGAGGAGGAGCGGTTTCGCCTGCACCACTAAGACCGCGCTCACGAGCCTTCTTCTCGGCCCACAGTTGAGCAGGAGACTTGCCATCTGTGCTAGCAAAGTTCTTACTGGCTGCACCGATGGGCGCAGAAGCAGCTGGTGGCGGGACACCGAAGCCTACAGGAGTGGGAGCCTTGGTACCAGCGAACGAGCTTGTGGAAGAGCCGAAACGGTTGGCGACCTTGGGCTTGGGCATCTCACTCAAACGGCCAGACTGGCTAAAAGCAGCTGAGCGGTCTGCCAGAGACTTGGGTGCCTCATCTTCATCGTCACCGGTACGGGTCTGACTCACGGGAGTAGGAGCGGGCGATGGAGCACCTTGAGCCTTTGCGCGAATGGCAGCAATGTCGACTTTTCCAACGGGCTCGTAAGCTCCCTTGACAATAGTGGGTCTGTCATCTTTTTGTTCCCTTGCCTGGCTACGGATGGCGTTGATGTCGACTTTGCCGATTGGTTGGTAGCCGCCCTTGACAACGTCACTACCGGATTCCTCTCTCGGAGCAGGCTGGAAGCGCGAAGGCTGTTGCTTCTGGCTGGTGAGTTCGGCCATGTTGACCTTTGTAGGCTTGTATGCAGATTCCACCTTTTGTAGCGTGTTGCGCGACAGTTGAGGCGCGTCCTCGCCCCAACCATCGTTGTCAGTATTTGTGGGAGCTGCAGGCTTTGGTCGCGAAGCGAGAAGGGAGCCGCCGGTGCGTGTGGGCATAAAGACGGGCTTGGTGGCAGC
>JGI24891J29808_1000025_pt1 | contig 219940 bp, 226 predicted proteins | sample FreactcultuFSWF8_FD_29808 | JGI IMG/M metagenome (IMG submission 29808) | reverse complement strand
TATCGAAAATCCATTTGAAATCTAGCTATATCTTAACCACAACGTCTATATATACTATATAAAATAGCTAAGGGCCTAGATAAAGTAGATCTTGAGGCCATATAGCTATTATTATAAGTATATAGCATAAGGGTAGTAAGAAATAAGTAAAAAGCAAAGTGGATTCAAAATAACAAAAAAAAAGAATGGAAGATTTTGGCGCAACCGTATAACGTTTTCGACTTTTTTTTCGATAGATAGAAAGAGAATAGAGCACTTACTTAGATTTGTGAATCTTAGCTAAATAGCTGCTGTTGTTGAATTGTTGTTAATTAATCAGTTATTTTGTTAGAATTCGTCGTTGTTGCGCCCGAAGCTTCCCGGGCGCAATCTGACGTATCGGATTTTGAAAAATAGCTGAAAACAGCTAAAAACAGTTTTTACTCGACCAAAAGTCGCTAAAATTTGACAAAAGAAATTGGACTGACCTTATAATACTATGCGCCTACCTATAAAATTATCGCTATAATGATTTAGCGATTCTTTGTCGTTGTTGTCGTGATTTTCGTAAGGGTTTACCACCAAAAGAGTGTCATTGAACTCTTAGACGCTCGAACGAGTTCTCGCGATTTCGTCCACTTGTGGCCCGTGCTCCGTCCGCGCGACTCATGTTCGAGCTGTCTGATTAATGAGATAAGTCTGTTCCATCCCAATCTTCGTCAAGTCGAATTGCTAGAGTCATGACCCTGTCTACATTCTAGCTATCATTGGCCCCCTCTCATATTACCCATACTAACATGAGTTGCATGCAGAAGATGAGCGTTTTGATGCTCCTAGCTAGCATTGTCTCTTAATTTTAGCTTTTCTGTCAAGGGACCATTCCATGACAATTTTCCAAGATCATCTCACAAACAAGACGTCGATGTGCACACGGCGTTTCCGTGACAGACCGGCAAGAGAAAGAAGAATGGAAATAACGAGCGGGGAAGAATATTCAAGTCAAAAGAGGGCCCAAGCCTGCCCGCTGAAAGCGACACTTCAACACACTCCTTTCGGACAATCGTATCGACATAAGTAGAAACATTATGCCTTTCGATGACGATCGGAAGAGAGCTCTCGTTCGACTGAGAGCTCAGCTTTGATGCAACTAGTGCAAACGACGTTCACATCTCCGACCTCATCATGCGGAGGAGTAAAAAGTATCATGGATATCGTAAGATAAGTAAGAGCGATCGTGGGTTATTTTTTGATGACAAGGAAAGAATATGAGGATAGAGAAGGAAGAAAAGAAGAAGAAAAAGAAGACTCCATTTAATGCAACATCCATTATCCTCCGCTAGTTCTGTTCGTTCCATAGCAATATTTTGGTGAGTGTCGTGAAGTAGAAAGATGGCTGATAAGGAAATAAGAAATATCATGTGTGTTGTTTTTCGTGAGGGTCGTAAAGTCTAGTATGTCGTAATCATTTTCCTCCGTCGCCGTTTTTTCCCTTCCACCCTGGTTCCGTCAGACACAAATGTGTGAGGCCTTTCGTGGTGTTTAGAAGGAGATCCATCCAGCATCGCGAAGGCAGTATTGGCAACGAGGATAGTGTTGCAGTACCGGAGCACGACGACAGGCACAAGCAGTCTGTCTAGCATGAGGTTTCGCAGCACCGGCGTTAGCAGACCTGAGTCCAGCAACCGCAGAATCGACACTTCTAGGGCTGGAGCCACCAGAAGTATAGCTGGAGCTTTCATCCTCATCTTCCTCTCTCAGCTCGCCCAATCTTCTTCTTTGGTCGTTGTTGGACGATGTGGCAACAGCGGTGTTCTTGCGACCAGAACCGATAGCGACGGGAAGGCCTTGGACTGTGCCTGATCCCGGCTTTTGGCCGGGGTACATGCCATCGTTGACCGAAAAGTTGCGACAAATCATGTATGCACGAGTAGCGGCGGCGTCGCGGGCGAGGGCTTCGGTCGTATAATGTTGACCATCTGTGCTGTATTCGCGATTGTTGACGCGGACGACGCAGGTGTAGCCATGACGTGTAACGGAAGGTTGGAACATAGGCTGGGGCCAGTGTCGGCGTTTGCAGAGACCTATCACGGACGTGTGAGCAATTATAATTGTACAATCGGTATGACGATAGGTGGTTTTTTTGGCTATGACAACAACCACAATGAGGTTGACGATCGTATTTGCCTCAGGCTTCCGATTGCAGACAGCCACTAGAATATGTGGATCTGCCATGTGTGCAGCTGTCAATGCCCTCGGGAAGCGACCGCCGCCGACACATGTCAGAAGCACACGTTTGAAGGGTGTCCTGAGACGACATGTTGTAGGGAGGAAAACAAAATCATTGGTACTCACCATCGAGATACATTGTGTAGAACATGATGATATGCTTGAATCTCGAAAGAGATGGACGTGCTTGGTGTGGCTTGGATCTTCAAGCAAGATATGTCGTTTTTGGCTGAAGAGGCGCGCTGTCAAACTGTATGTGTCGTATGTGTCACACCGCAGAAAGGGTTGATGGCTGAATATTGACGGGGCAGCAGAAGAAAATGTTGAAAGATAAATGCAGGTGGAAGAGAACGCAAGATGTATTGATGCCCAAGAAGAGAATCGGATCAATAACTATGTCTCTCTAAGCATAGACCGAACATAAATAGGATTGAAGAAGCAGGCGTCCCTTGATTAAGGGCGGTCTCCAAGAGATAGAAGGGGGAACAATCAAAAAAAAGAAGGGACTCGAAGAAGTGACGTTGAATAACACAGCATCAAGACTCGGCGGGAGGTCCAGAGGTACGGTAACAAGGGCGGGCCACTCACACGCGTGCACGAAGGACATACCGTCGTGCATTGCAGATGCGTTCACTGTGGGAACGACAACATAAGAGAAAAGCCTGGCGATGAAGTGGACAAGCTGGCTTGTCGAAGCCCCTCCCTAATCTTGTTCGATGTGTTGGCGCTGCATGCCGCGCATTGGGCCATCTATCGAGGGTCCGAAGAAGAGGGAAATGAGATGCGTAGCGGTGCGGGTCTGCGTGCTCGAGCGTCTGCTCCTGTGCGACAGCGAGCGTGGTGCATGCCGATGGCGAGACCCGAATTGCCTCATACGGATCACGTCAATGCGCGACATGTTCGTCCGAGAGCGACAAGCACCAGGTACGTGGTCGAGGTCTGTGGCCCCTTGATTAGACGCAAGTGTCGTGCAGTAGAAACAAACGGTGCCCTTTCTAGCTTTCGGTAACAAGCCGGACCAAGATCATGTGAAGGACTATTATGTCCGTTAACGAGTAGGAGGAACCGCAGACTCACCGGTCCAAATCAGTAGCCAACTGGAACGGGTGCCATGCGGGGCTACTGCAGCGGTAATTACTCGATAAAGGTGCTCCAGATCAGCAGTTCGTCCCTTCCGCGCGCTGGTAACGTTGTTCGGCGAAAGACCCATATTTTCTCAAGGCAAAGGAGACAGACTTCTGGGATTCTCTATTGGTCAAAACCTGTACCCTGGATCAAAGGCGGTGACTCTGTGAGATGCTGCTGGCTCGTCTTCTGGATCTACAAAGTCTGGTTGTGTGCGACCCATCGTTCCAGTGGATCCAACGACGAGCATCGGAAGCGTGAGTGCGTTGGCGGTCACATTTTGACGTCGCTGGGCACGAGGTACTCTGCTTCCACCCCTCAAGATGGTGGGGAGTGAAGGTGAGGAGGAGGGGTTAAGAGGAGATGATACCAAGCATGTGAGGTATTCTTACGGAGCATATGCCTCTCCCTTTCGAGAGGGACCTCTATAATTCGCCGAATATCTGCATAAAACTCTTTGAAACACCACAGAGGATCCAATAAGAGGTTAACGTTGATACTTTCTCCTTGGACAAGCCCTGGTATCTCAATTACTGAGTACATCGATCCGTGGTGCGGAAGCACGCGCTCGATAAGAATCGCTCATGCGCTTGGAAGCATCTCCCGGGTCGAGGCACCAAGGAACCGAGGACTTGTCCCTTCAGGCAGCAAATCTTGGGAGATACCCTCCGTGCCGCAGGATTGTGATGGTAGTTGCCGAAAAGCCAGTCTCGCCATAACCGAGAATGGCAAAGGATTGGACACTTTGCAGCCGACGTGAACACTGAAGGCGATGGGTACATCTCAAATTGCCAGTGCTTGTGGCAAATCCTGATTTGTTCCGAGAGAAGACCTCGTTCGGAAAAGACGAGACGTGATTGATGGGGCGAAAATGCCTTTCGAGTTTGACGCCAGCCTTGCAGTGAGGGTGAACAGCTGATTGCTCTCCATGCTGCACCGGCGATCGGGCGTGCATAATCGCGGGCACTACATTGTTATTTTGTCCCGAAAGCGACGTGCAAAGGAATTGAATGCCTCGGCGATGTGGTTGATGCTTCAGAAGCAGGAGCGGTCAACAGGCGGTGAAGGCGAGAGGGTGGTCCAATCGAATTTTGCATTGACGAGCTCGTTCGTACCTGCTGTCGCTTCTTGCCCAAACTTATCTTTTTAAGGTTCAGACAGAACGCCTCGCAAAACTAGAGGCATCACAAAAGTGACATGTACCTAGAAAAGTACTTGAAGTCGTGGACAAGCTCATGAACAAAAGGCAGTGGCGGTCGTTTGGCTGAAGCCTGACAGCCGGCAAATCGTCGTCCTCAGCCACGTTCCCTCCACTGCTGCTTCTGCTGCTTTTTGTACAACCAACACAAGTTACACGCGACGGGGCTACAAGCATGGCCGCATTCCGGGAATACATCAATTCTTCTCGTGGACGAAATGAAGTGTTTCACTTTCTGAAATACTTCGGAATATGTTATGCATGCAAAAAGAAAAAACACGAAGCATCTTCGTTCCTTCCTTCCCTGGGTATCATTCCGTGTTGACGCCATGTAAAAACCAAAGACCCTCTTCAAAGACACAAGAAACGAGAGGATACACCGCTATTTCTTCTTGCCCTTGCCCTTCTTCCTTCCTTGCTGCGGCTGTTGCTCAGGCGCAAAAGCAGACCCGTCAATCACCTCCTCACCTTGCGCTTGTAACTCTTTGACTTTCTCTTGACTGCTGATAAACATGGTCAAATCATGGTTCATCTCCTCCAGATCAGCCTTTTCTGCCTTCATCTTCTCGGCTTCGTGCTGGCTTTCTTTAGCCTTTGCTTCGGCGGCGTGGATGCGTTGAAGTAAGCCTTCGTTCATCGTTTTTTCTTCGCGTAGTTGTGAAGACATGTCGCGAGCCATCTTCTCGAATTTATCAGCGCGGTTGGCGGCTTTCTCGATGCTCTTCTCTATACGGGCCATAGCGGCGGCGTGCTCTTTGTTCTCGACACGTAAAGCGGCCATTTCGTTGGCAAGTGTTGTGGCCGCTCTTGAGGCCTCTTCAGCTCTAGCTGAAGCAGTGCTAGCTTTATCAACAGCACGCTCCAGTTGATCCTCGTAGTAGCGACGCTGACTGTCTAATTGACTGGTCAAAAGGTATGTGTACTCATTGGCCATATTCTCCATCTTTTCTCGTGGCACGCTGTCTTCCGCTTCTGCGCGAAAAGCGGCATTGGGGTGACGTCGAGCAGGCAGATCGATCAGCTTACTGTCGGGCTTGTTCTGTATCAAGCGATGGACGTATCCATCTCCAGCGTAATCCCAAACGTGCTGAGAATTGATGTCCATAGCATAGCAGTGACTTGTGGATTCCCAGTGTGCAAAAGCATGGGCCGAATCATAGCGCCCACAACCTGTGTTGCCGCATATCAGGCATATCCAGAGATTTGTAGTAGCCGCGCAAACAGTACAGGCTGGCTCAACGTCAGCCTCAACTTCATTGTGGCCTGGCCGCGGATATGGAAAGGTGAAGGAAGGCGACTGAGTGTAACGGCACACAGGGCAACCAGATCCACGCCACTTCTCGAGGCAAGCACAGTGGAAGACATGTTGACATAGGATGGTCAAGAGACCGGTAGTCTCGTCCATACGCTCGAGACACACTGGACATGTGGGAAGCTCGACTAGAGAAGGAGTCGGTGGGGCATGTGGCTTGGCCGAGAGCGTAGTAGATGTCTTCGTAAAGGGATCCTGGGTGTTTTGAGGGAAGGCAGAGGGGTCAGAGATATCAGAGTCTGGCGTCAAGAACTCGACCGACTTGATAAAGACAACATGACAATTTTCAGGCTATTTGGTATCAGTACACGGCTTGCAATTTTTGGTGTCAAAATATCTCACCTCCATAGCACTAAAGAGCTTACCATTCCACAGCTTCTGCCACTCTCTGGCCTTCTTTGCTTGACGGAACTTCATGAGGACCATGTACTTGTTGGCACGACCAGTTCTAATGAGTCTGAAGTGACTAACGTCTTCTCTTGCCTGGTCTCCGACAAAGCCCAGCAGATCTGAGGGCATCATCCATGACGGTACGGCGAGTATGCACAGAGTGTTGCATTGTTGAGGGTCGAAGTCGACGTCCTCCTTCGCCAGGCTGTGTTCCAAAGCTGCTGTCTCTTGGGAGTCTCTGTACAGGTGTACGACACCCCAGCCTACATCTGTGGCTTTGGGAGCCGAGGGGACGTAGACGGCTTTGGTGTGTAGACCGCTCGACGGAGTCTTGTTTGCTTCCATATCGATGCTCTCCACAGTGACAGGCCCGTAGCGCCAGTCTCTTGTAGCAGCTTCGCTCGAAGCTTTGTGCGGTGGGATCGTGGGCGAAGCAGGCTCTTTCAACGCGAGGTTTCTCTCAGGTAAAAGGAGGGCATTGCCGTGAGCTGAAGGTGGTCGGCTCTTGGCTGCGGCGCTATCGTCCAGCGAAGTTCGTGGCGAGTGTTTGTGTCGGAGGTCGTGGGTGATGTTCTTGGACGTTCGATGGGCGGGAAAGGCGGATTTGAATATATCGGTGGTCGAGTCTGGAAGGAAGATGTTGTTGGTCGTCGTTGGTTGCGAAGCTCCAGATGACCGTGCCGAAGGATACAGCTCTAGCTTGAGATGGAAGAAGTAGGCCGCCATCATTCACCACAACGACGTGTCTGTCTCGGGTCTGTGTCGCGCCACATTACTGCTGATTTTCTGATGGATGAGAAACACGCCCTGTCTCATCGAAACTCTGGGAATGCCACTTCAATCACGTGCCATGCATGAGTCATGCGGCTCTATATCAACAGCCCTAGCATTATTCCAGCCTCATCAAGCATTAAATACGGTATTGCAAGAACTGAAACTGCTTGAAGTTCCAAAGAGAGCACAAAGATTAGACACAGCCGAGCTCCGTTTCGCGTGCTCGCATTAGAGATTTTAGTGATTCGAAATAACATCTTGCACTGCGAGGAGCCAGGATCATGGAAGTGGAGGTAACGTGAGCAAGTGATTCACAGTGAACAAGATTGATAGTCGAAGAGGAATATCAGAGCATCAAGTGCTCTTTGGAGAATTGATTTGTTAAGCTACGCCGCTGAGTTCGGCATAATAGAAGAGGCAAATAAGAAAAGCATAGTAACTCCATAGGACCATGACCGATCCGACCCATCATCAAAAGACATCAAAGGAAGCACAGCTCATTGCTTGCTCTACTGACCGCCACGAAGTCTGAGCACCAAGTGGAGGGTTGACTCCTTCTGGATGTTGTAGTCAGAGAGCGTACGACCGTCCTCCAACTGCTTTCCGGCGAAGATCAGGCGCTGCTGGTCCGGGGGGATACCCTCCTTGTCCTGGATCTTCGACTTGACGTTGTCGATGGTGTCTGATGATTCCACTTCCAATGTGATGGTCTTTCCAGTAAGAGTCTTGACGAAGATCTGCATACCACCACGAAGACGGAGGACGAGGTGGAGAGTGGATTCCTTCTGGATGTTGTAGTCGGAGAGAGTACGGCCATCCTCAAGCTGCTTGCCAGCGAAGATCAGGCGCTGCTGGTCTGGGGGAATGCCCTCCTTGTCCTGGATCTTCGACTTGACATTGTCGATGGTGTCGGACGACTCGACCTCAAGAGTGATGGTCTTGCCGGTGAGGGTCTTGACGAAGATCTGCATACCACCGCGAAGACGGAGGACGAGGTGGAGAGTGGATTCCTTCTGGATGTTGTAGTCGCTAAGGGTGCGACCGTCCTCGAGCTGCTTGCCAGCAAAGATGAGGCGCTGCTGATCCGGAGGAATGCCTTCCTTGTCTTGGATCTTGCTCTTGACGTTGTCAATGGTGTCGGATGACTCGACCTCAAGGGTGATGGTCTTGCCGGTGACTGATAATGATGTTAGTGACTGACTGTGCGCAGTGGCGGTGAAGCGGGGTCGAGCGGTACTTACGGGTCTTGACGAAGATCTGCATCTTGAATGAAGTGCTGCGTGTGTGTGTGTGTGTGATGTGGATGTAGTTGTGTGAGTTGATGAGCCTTGATAAGAGAAAGGCGACTTGATGGAGAAAGGTTGTTGTTGGAGGGAAGGTCGAGGTGGAAGGAGAGAGAGCTTAAGTAGTGGAAGGCGCGGCGTCAGGTCAACGTGTGAGAGCGGGAGTGAGTGTGGCTGATTGGATGACGCTCAGAGCGGCGGTGTTGTCGCAACCAGTAAGGCAGCAACGGAATGAGCCAGAACCTTCCCAACGTGGCAACGAGTTAATGTTTCTTCACCGAGTTTCCCGAATTATTCTCTTGTTTTATTTCGCCCCCTTTTCATTTGTTAAGCAAGCCTTTCTGTCTTGTTCTTTTACTTGTCTCGCAAGGGTGGCGAGACATCCCTCACCCCGACTTTGCCCACTTGGGTACATCGTTATCGGCGCTTACCTCCGAAAGGTATCGCGGGGAAGCCACATCCGTGACTTCATTGCCTTCCTCAAATGAACTCACGCCAAGACGTTTCTGTAGTTACTATCGCATTGTAATACTCAAAGAGGTCGCAATGAACGCAATCATGGCAGAAACGGCTGTCTGTAAAGGCTGTATACAGACGATGTTCGTCTGAGATAAGCGATGAAATTGTTCCTGAGGCACAATGAATGTTTGCCTGCGCTGACTCGCTGTCTGTTTCGCTCTTATCATTAACTTGGCCATTGCTTCTCTCATTTCAGGTTTCCTGACCTCATGCCCGATCGATGTTCGTTTCCTCGTAAAGCATAGTGCTGTACTTCCAACAGCGATTCATGTTCGCTGCTTCTCCAATTCTCAAGTCGCAGTCAACGGCTTTCTGCCCCAGACGACCGGCATCGGGTAGTAGGCGTGTATACCTCTGTTTTTGACATCAGATGACACTTTGGCGACAAACACGTCAACTTCTTCCTTTCTCCATCCCAGTCCTCGGGTCATCAGTGCCAGACAGAAACCCTCGAGGCCGTCCAAGATGTTTATCATGTTCCAGTTGCCCAGCTCTTTCATGTACTTGTCTTTTGGCCATGGATTTGAAGGCCACATGAAGTGTTGCTCCTGGATATCCACAAAGCCAGCAGCTTCCATCCACTCTCGGTATCTTTCCGATACTTCAGTGCCCATGGGACGACCAAGCTTGCGGGCAGCTTCGCACATCAGAATACCCCATTTTTCGAGGGATGTGCCGTCTAATGTGTCATCGACACTTCTGCAGGGTAGTCCGTAGTCTTGAAACTCAAGATAGCCGCCAGGCTCCAGATTTCTGTGGTTTGCTGTCAGGAAATGCAGTGACAACATTGCATTGGGGTGCCACTCACTCAAAAGCTTGCTGGATCAGCTTTTCGGGGTCAGCGAAACATCCGGCCATCAATCTACAATGGACGTAGTCAAATCTGTGGTCATACACCCAGAGCTCTTCTGCATCATCAATGATGTACTTCAAGTTAGGCGGAACGCTGGAGGGAAGTCAGCAAGCTCTCAGCATACGAAACGAGTAGGCTGCTTACAAGGAGGGTTGTCCCGGGCTAAGATCGATACCGGTTACCTCGCAATTGGGGTATTGATCCGCTGCTGTTGTCAGAAGGGATTTGCTGTGGCAGTTTTCAAATTTTGCTTACCAAAATCCATGGCCCAGATTCCAGTTCCGGTTCCAATGTCAAGGGCGTGCTTGGGGTTTACTAGAGGTGCCAGATGCAGTCTTCTATACGTCAAATTGCACATATGATGTTGCAGGTCTATGCACATTGTTTAGCTTTTGCCTGGTCTTGAAAACAGGTCAGGTAACATCATACCCAATCGATCTTGTTCGCGCTGCATACCGTCAATGAACAATTCAAAAGCAGGAACAAGCGGGCAAGTCTCACCTCATCATTTGGGAAAACATATTGGCCATCCTTGTAAGCTGATATGGGTCAGAACGTGGTGAACGTGAGTCGGCTGAGGGACTGTTGCTTACCATGATATGTGCGACCATGTTCTTGTCGATAGCTGTATATTGACTCGCTCAGCGAAGTGGTTGTGCTTTGACTGTTTTAAACATTAGGTTCACGACTTCGAGATCAGTTCCAAGTGGGTCATACGTGTCGTCGCCCAAAGCAGAATCATTATCGCTCCAGGACTAAGAATCGGAGCATATCAGCAGCTATTCACATGTGCATGAACCCATCTCGAATACAACTCACGTCGGCCTCAAGGGTCTGTTCTCGGGCGTGATTGAGGCTGACACTCTCGCTCTCTCCACGATTGTCGTCGGCCATGACTGAATACTGTCTCGATACACGAACCCCGCGTGTGGTTTTGGAACCCTTGCAGGATAACCACTGCAGGCGCTACTATTCTAGTCGCCCAAGATACGCGGCAAAAGGCGTTTGGGTCTATTGACTTTGGCGTGGATCCAAATGCGACGATGGTTCGAAAAGAAGTTTCCCACACCGTTGGCGACCGGGCTCAAATATCAAGGGAAAAGAAGAATGGGAGAAAACAAAACTGCCGACGCTATCGCAATTGTTTGATCCTCGACTACCAAGGCTCACAATTGACACGACCGGCCCCTGACTCGTCAGGAATCCGTGGAGTGCGGGAGCTTTGTTCGGCCGGCGTGCGCCTTTTGAGACGTCCGTTTCGCGCCGTGCCGTCAACGAAATCTGTCGAGCTTGGACTTTCAATCCACCACCAGTGCACCACAGAGTAGGAACCGACCCTCGACTTATCTTCGTATGTGGAGCCCTATAGGACGACGGGTCACGGCTCCCTCCATCCCTTCCTTCGCCGATCCGTCTTCGCGTGGTCTGCCACACCTGCACGAAGCCGTTGAGCTTGACACAAGTCTCGTGGTCTTTGTGCAAGCGAGAGTCAAAAATCTCACATTCCTCAGCTCGCAAAGCTAAATCGCCTGGCCTGGCTACAAGCCAGACATGGGGTGGATTACTACTACTTTCCCAGAGCCGAACGAACACTCAGACCAAGGATAATACCGAGCGCAAAGTGTTTCTTGTAAGGCGTATGCTTCTCAGGACTGACGACAGCTACTCTTACTACGACCACATATGGAAATGCACGAAAATATTGCGGATTCATCGATTGTCCAGCGAGAGACCTAGATGCCTAGGCTTCCAGTGAATACTGTTCGGGTCACCAAAAAACCTCGTGCCTTTTCATAGCTTGTTCTTTTTACAGCATCTGGTGCTCAGGAAGTAGCAATCGCTCTATAAGAAAAACCTATGCGCTTGGTATCACTTTGACAGGATGATGATCTTCCGCTTGCGCTACTAGAGCATGCATTGGTGTATGCACTTGTAGCGCCACGGCAGCTGATGGTCGGCTCGTCGCGGGCGTCGCTTCGCGTGTCATAAAGTGCCCTCTCAGAATATCCAAGCCACCAAAGGTCATCTAAAAAAGTCTAGCAGCAAAACCTGAAATCCAATACTCGGCTGGCGAAAGGAGTCGTTCCGAGGTCTTTGTTCCTAGTTATATAACTAACTGACATCAGGCATAGTGATGTACTTCCCACTTCCCTTCTCGCCGAGATGCTTCAATTCCTTTGACCCTCCGACCGCTTTTTGTTTCCACCTTTTTGCCTACCCTTGTACGCCTCCTGCTCGATCTACGCACTTGCACATTAGACCAAATCCTGCGACTCTAAGGGAGCGTCATTGCTTTGTGCTCTCACTGGCCGAGAGAAGTCCCAGCACGGCGGATCCCTAACACGCAGTAGTTGGACTCACTTTCGTCTGCACCACCAGACATCCGGGCCACCTGCAGTAGGCCTGAACAGACATATCGGCACTCGTTTGTGAAACGGGCACTGCCCCGCCTGTGTGTCTACTGATCATGTTGCCTATCGCATTAATTGTAGGATTGGGTCTCTTGTCCCTCTACGTCGTTCGTACCCTCCAACAGTATTGGGCTCTGAATGAATTCAAGGGACCATGGGTAGCGGGCTTCTCGAGGCTATGGCTTCTAAAAGCTAATGGCTCTGGCAAGATGAATTTGGCATTCACAGAGGTCAATGATAAATATGGTTAGTAGGCATCATGTTGCCAATCGTTTTTCTTCTTATACTTTGTCGTCAATTCTAAGCCCAAGAAGTTTTAAGCCCAAGAAGAAAAATAGCAATACTGTTGTGTCTTCCGAAAGACTGCGTGTCGTTCTGCCCGACCAATGATATGAGCGCCTAGCCGTCTTGTGTTCACTATTTGTGCCATCAACATGCTGACTGTCGGACAGGGCCGACTGCCCGGGTGTCACCTAACATGCTTATTACCACCGACCCCGAGCTATATAAACGCATGCACGCTGTGCGCAGTCCCTTCGTTCGAAGCGAATGGTACACAGCCTTACGACTGCATCCTACCCGGGATAATATCACCTCCGTAATCGATGAAGGAGTTCACGCTGATCTGCGTAATCGCATGTCCACTGGCTACTCTGGCAAAGAAAACCTGCACATGGAAGATGATGTAGACTATCGCCTCCTCCAGCTCTTCGACCTCATTGACTCAAAATACGTTTCGACCGAGAAGGAGTACCGCCCTGTCGACATTTCACGACTTTATTCCTACTTCACCCTCGATGTAATCTCCAGTATTGCCTTTGGCCAGGAGTTTGGCTTCCTCAAGCACGACGATGATCCCTTCGGCTACATTGACAATCTCCAAGAGTTTCTTCCCGCCATCATTGTATTTGGTGCTTACCCAGAGCTCCAAAAGATTCTGCGTCTTCCTCTACTCAAACATGTCATGCCCAAATCAACAGACAAACGCGGGCTGGGCCGTGTAATGGGCTTCGCCAAAGAGCGCGTAGATGAGCGATTTGGTGAAAAGGCTATCGTTAGACACGACATGCTAGGCTCATTCATCAAGCGCGGACTTACACAAGAACAACTGGAATCAGAGACTTTGACGCAGATCACTGCTGGAAGTGATAGTACAGCAAGTGCCATACGCATGACACTGCATTTTATCTCTACTACACCACACGTCCATTCGCGCTTGGTGGCAGAGTTCAAGACTGCCTTGGTTGCTGGCAAAGTTTCTAGACCTGTCATTCGCGATGCTGAAGCTAGAGCTTTGCCATATTTGCAGGCTTGTATCAAGGAGGGCTTGCGCATGTACCCGCCTGTCACCGGGTTACTTGCCAAAGCCGTGCCTCCAGAAGGTGCAACCATTGATGGTAAATTCGTCAAGGGAGGTACGCAGATTGCCTGGAACTCCTGGGGTATGCAGCGCGACAAGGAGATCTATGGTGTAGATCCTGAAATCTTCAGACCTGAGCGTTGGTTGTTGCGCAATGCGTCTGAGGCTGAGAAGAAGCGTGTCGACAAAATGACTGAGACGGTGTCATTGGTCTTCGGCTATGGTCGATTTGGATGCCTTGGTAGGGGAGTTGCGACCATGGAGCTGAACAAGGGCATCATCGAGGTAAGCTGTTTCTAGATTTTCAGCTCACTTGTGCCGTATTAACTTATGCCCATAGTCACTTGTTCGCTACGAACTCCAGCCCGCCAGCCTTTCCAAGCCGTTCGTCGAGCGCTGCGTAGGCTTCTTCTTACATACCGAGATGTTGTTCCGCCTGACGCGTCGTCCTGATGCCGATTCGGCCGAAGCTAATGGGGTTCATGCCAGTTATGGCGATGTAGCTGCTCTGCCCGGCGCTCCTGACTCTTGAGGAAGGGACCATTCTTGTACATAACTATTCTTTGTTCCCTGGATGATTTGTAGATATTTTGATCCGTTCGTTTCCGAAGTCGGGATGGGAGATATACATGAGTGCTTAGTGGATTGCCGATTGAAGTTCTTGGTAGATTCACAATACTAATATTTGCAATCGATACCCACATGCATTGTTTATTTTCCGTGTAGTGAGTTCCTGATACACGCGATACTTTACGCACGCTTCTTTCAGATGCGTTTGCGCCTGTGTTCGTTTGAAATGAGGACGTCTTGCGCCAACCCATCCCTAATTACTGGCCTTTCCAGCAGCGAGCTTGCGCTTCTCATCAGGCTACAAAGCAGTCGCAGTCTGTCGAGGGGAGGGAAATGACGCTGTAGATAGAGGAAGACCCACCTCGCTAGTGGTGTCTACGTTGATCTGAAATCAAAGAAGAGTCAGAAGACGGTATTTACAGCGCTCTTATAAGCAGGCGTCAGTACCTCACAAGAACACCGATCAAGTCAACGTACACCCAAGCTTCTTCTAGGTCGTCATTGGTAACAGTATATACAGGTCTGACTTTCCTAGCTGATAAATCTCAGGCGACAGCCTTGTATAGCGGCTGTACAGAGCAAGCATGCATGAACATCGGACACCAGCGACCATCCACTGCATCGAGTCTGCTCCACTCGAAGAACGCCCAACCTAGAAGGACTAGACACATCACGAGTCCCAGCACCAGCGTCTCTCCGCTCCTGCCAGCCATGCCTCCTCTCCTCTTGCCCGGCACAACGAAGTTAGCCTCAATAACGGTCTTGACGAGATCCACTCTCGGTCCCTCTACAAAGTCCATGACGACAACACCGAAGCGCTGCGGCTCGTCTGCATCTCCCAGCCTCTGCTTCAGGAAATTGCAAAGGCGAAGATTAATTCCCTCTACCCATCTAAATACTGAATATCCACCGATAGCGATATCCTTGGGTGGAATCTGATGATAGATGTTGAACTCGAAAGCCGACGAAAAGTTGATGTACCAATGCCAGGGCTCTGTGTCTCGGGAAGCGCGCATGAGCATTGAAGCCACATCACCTCCTTTCTTCGCCACCAGGCTAGGTAAATTTTCCGGTGTACTGAAAGAGTAGTGGTCTTGGATAGTAAGATGCACACCCACACGTGTGCGGATCGTGAAGGGTAAAGGTGGATTGTCTTGCCATCTGCTAACGTCGATACCGGATGTGTACTGCTGATGTTGAAAGGTCTGGAAGCGGCGAAGTAGTTGAATTCGACCTCGCAGTTCGCCCAGAGTTGGTGTGGTGGTCTCCAGACGCCAGTACTTCATGTTTGCGTGCAGAAGATTCAAGACGAGCTCTGAGAAGGGCTTCGTTGAAGATTCGTCTTTGCGATCTTGTTTCAATTGTATGATGATGGCTTCTTTGGGGTGCTTAGCAAGAAAAGCGTACATTGAGGTGAGCAGGTCAGAGAACTTGAGGCCAAGAACTGCTCTGCCGTGAACCATCTGGACTTCATCCTTAATGATGCCGCAGCGGAGGTCGAAGTAACGGATGCCAGCGTCAAGTTGTTGAGCAGTAGTAAGGGTTTGTGTCGATACGAAGGGCCAGGTACTCATAAAAGCGGCACTGTCATGAGTTCCAGGAATGGACATACCCGATATTGGGATGTTGTCCGGGAGAAAGCACATCCAATCTGCCAGGTGGGGAAGCGGAGCTGTAGGTGCTGCTGTACGAGGTTGAGGTGCAATGTATAATTCACCTTTCTCGGCCATACTGCCGTAGTCCCTTGAGCTGTCCATGATTCAAGATCACGGCTCTCGGGTACTAAATTTGGTAAACTTTTGGTACAAGATGCTCAACTTCCGTTGCTCCCAGTGGCGGCCTACTCAGAGGATTGGTGCGGTGGAAATTCGAGATGAGTGGTGGATATCAACCACAATCGATGTCCGGAAGTGTTTTGCTGATCAGATGCATGTATTCTCGGGTCAATCGCTTTGCCTGTTGAGTCCGATATGTTTTGTCGTTATCTTTAAGCATGATTCAGCGACGCATGGCTGATGGACGATGCGTGGATACCGCGTCGAGGTGTGCTGGATGTGTGTTGGGTGTGTGGAATTGGAAGATTTCCTTGAATGGTCACGATTGAACACAGATTCGATGAATTGAACTTCGTACTCCCGACTTGTTGAGTAGTACGAGTAAAAGGTGAGGTTGTGCTCCTGCCGAGGTGATCATGACATGTTGACCTCCAGCCGCGCTATCTCCGGGTGGCGCACGCTAGTGTCTGCGGAGTCGCAGGTTGCGACCCTGTCCTAAGCAAGTGTTGAAGCAACACGCGACTCCAGCAAAGAATCACACTTTTCCAAGCGCCTTCGCCCTTGCCATCGCTCTTGCCATCGTTCCGCTGTTTTCTGGAGACGTTGTGTGACTCTAGAGATGCATTATGTTCTCTGCTTTAGTAGAGTCGTCTACCACAGAGAAGACCCTGACACTCAACACGCTCTCACTGGACACGGCTCTAGTTTGAAGAACCATCGTGTCTTCCGACCGCTGTGCGCATAACACCATTTGGTTCATGGGGCAAAAGAGGTAAGTAGCTGCTGGGCGTTATGTGAAGTATACAGTGGCTCCGTCAAATACGCAAATTAGAGCTACCATGATACATGAATGGTTCGGCGTCCAACTCGTTTCAACTATGGGCCGATCACGGTCAAGGAAGACCTCAAAATTGCGGTCCCCCAACATTGCTTCGAAACCCAGTAACACCACAACAAAATCCTCTTAAATGTCTCTTACTGGTCTGCCGAGCGATATACTGGTCCAAGTCATCAATACCATCTCACCGGACGATATCGTAGCCTTCTCATCCATCAACCGCCGATTCTACTCTCTTTCCACAAAGAGACTGGCCGAACACAAGGCACTTCAGGAACAGTACAGCAAAGTGGTGTTCGATGATGTCTTTGATGTTGAGAGCAGTATCTCTCATCCCATAAAACTACTATATGACATTTGGAAAAATCCTAGGGTCGCCTCCTACGTTAGACACATCATTTTCATATGCAGCGACAACTATGCTACTCAGGACTTCACTTTTGAGCCATCCAATGTTGATCGGTCGACATGGGACATTATCGAGCGACTCGGTGGCTGCAAGGATTTACTACAAACCACCCTCTACTTCAGGCAGCATGCGGACGACCTCGAAAAGTGCCGTACTGACATACAGTCCGGAAAACAGACTGCTGCTTTGACCCTGCTCCTAGTTTTGCTTCCTAACCTCCAACGACTACGCTATGCACGAGCTCAAGAAACAGATATGGCACTGCTTTCTTCCATATTCACATCATCGGTAGCATCTGGCGTCAATCCTGAAGTTCTCTCAAAGCTACACACTGTGGAAACATACCATCTAGATTCAGAAGGGAGGACCTGGATCAACATGCTTCTGTTGTTCGCTGAATTGCCCTCGGTCCGAACACTCAAGGGCGCTCATACCGGCTGGTCAGAAGACATCGACTCGATTCCAGGATGGAAAGGCCATATTTCTCATCTGCAAAAACTCGAGCTTAGCGCAGGAACGATCGAACCGGAAGACATGGAATCGATGCTGCTACCCCTACAAGGCTTGACCGACTTTCGCTACCATCATGCATGTTGTGGCAACACTTTCGAAGCCCAAATCTTCGTGGATGTCTTGGCTACCACTATGGGTGACCAGCTTGAAGTGCTCTCTCTGACAAATGACGAGGAAGACTCAGACATGACCACTCGTATTGCTTCGTTCAAAGCTTTCAAGGTATTTCAACACGCAGCTTATTAGGCGATGGTTCCAGCTAACATGTGGGTCCAGCGCCTGAAGCGACTTGAAGTCTGTATTCAAGCGCTCATAGATAACGCAATGGATGATACTATGGCACCTCGACTTCTCGATCTGCTCCCTGTAACGATAGAATCTGTCACTTTACTCTCCAACCAACGCGAACGACAACCTCTATGCCAAGACCTTCAAGTACAGCTTTTGTTACGCGATATTGTTAGTGATAAGCAAAAGTGCGTCCCGAATCTCTCGACACTTGTTCTTTACAATGTGCCGGATGCTCAGTATGTTGCAACACTCCGAGATGTGGGTATTGCGGTGGAAAGAACGGATACAGGGAGTCTTCCAGAGCATGCAAAGTTTTGGTATGACGATCCACCTATCGGCGATATGCCATCTATCTAAGCATCCGAGAGGACAAGCTACCTAGGTATCGAGGTATGCTCACTCAAACTCCCTCATCCAAGCTCTTCTTTCGCCACCGATCTCCTTGCTGACTCTTGTTAGCCCCCACTGTAAGCTAACCTTTATATTTTATAGAATTCAAGTCCCTTGTAATAGTCCAGCCGTGGTAGTGTAGTGGTTAACACACCCGAGGTCTTAACACGTGCGCAGTCATTCGTTGTTACTCACCGCCGTGTCAGTCTAGATCCGAGGAGGTCGCGGGTTCGATTCCTGCTCATGGTGCTATCTCTTTTTAGTTCTTCTCAAGCCAAATCGAGGGTCCATCTGTCTTCTGTCGATTCTTTTTGCACATTCATGATTCCCTGACTAGTAGACTTCTAAGTTTGTTTGCAAAATATCCATCATGGAGTGTTTATGATATACGTTTTTCCTGTCCGTGTCCGTCAAGTGGTAGTGGCAAGACAGCCCAGAACAGAGTCTTATGCTCGAATGCACCTACTGCCTAAAATTCTGTTCTCGTGCTTGGAAGAGCATATTTCAAGGAGCAAGACAAGACAGGGTCACCCAGGACTGCGAAAGTGAGAGTGTGGGGTAGCTCTTTCACATGCAAGCGCGTCACAGGCCAGGGCCGACCTCATTATTTTATCTCCATCGCGTCTTCCTTCACCAAGTGCACCCTCCTACGCGATTTATTACGGCCGTTCCGCGTTTTTCGACTTTGATAGCGCACCTTCACTCACTGTGTCTGTAATGGACCATTATGTCTTCATGGAACCTTCATATCCTTGATTCCGATGGCAAACACATCGGCAGTCACCATCAAGCAATCACATCACTGACACGGCAATCTGTCTTCATTAAGGGAAAGACACAGCAGCCTAGCACATGGCGGTTCACTGACTATCACGACGAAACCCAAGCTAAAAGTGATTGGGTCGTCCTGTTCGGTAAGTCCACGGCTGTTCCTCGCCACAGTCGGCTGTATCACGCTTCACCTTTCACGTCAGCTAACTCGGTGACAGAGTTCGAGGGTGGTGGTATCAAGCTTAGCACAGACATACCTGACACTTTCATCAAGTCTGCATTGCCGGCTCACCCGCTGGTTTCTCGCATCCGACTACCGTGCACGATTGACAAAACCAACCACTTTGCTATACTGCGCCATGACGATTGCTTGGAATTCGACAACCTGGCAGCTAGTGTGAAGATTGATTTCGAGTCGAATACAACCAATCTGGACGTTCAAGTCGAGTCATCCGGACCTGGGGCCGCCACTCACAGAATCAAACGCGAGAAGGTCAAAGAAGAAGTGGATTCTGACGAAGACGAAGAGACCGATGATGAAAGTTTCCAGCCGCCTGCAGATGTGCGTCGTGGCACGTCAGCTGAGGAGTCTCAGCACCTCTTTTCTACCAGCAGAGAGAATCTGAGTCCGACACCGCGTCCCACCACGAGAGAATCGCAAATTGTACAGGATACGCCCAATCAACGTAGATTTCGATCCCAACATGAATCTACCATCCCCGAGAGTCTTCCAATGGACCAACCACAGCCTGAGCAGCCTGAGCCCGCATTCGCCCCAAACGCCGTCGAAAGCACCTTCGCCGCCTTGCCTGACATCCATACCGGCGAGCTTCCGAACACATCCCCATCAGATATGCTTGCCTTCCAACTGCCTAAGGAGCCGACTCCATCCCCCATGGAGAGCTTAAGTGCTGAACAAGTGGGTGAACTCGTATACAATCTCAACGACGGAAACCCCCCGTCTCAAGCCCCAATGACGATCACCTCCCCGAAGAGAGCGCCCAAATCAATTCTGGTTTCAAGACAGCTTCACGAGGATTCGTCTACCGAAGAACCGGTGAAAGCAGCAGGTTCGCCAGATTCGCCGGAGCTGCAAGACGCAGCCGCAAGCGTAGAGTCAGCCATCATAGAGCCCGAACACTCCCCGTCACCCGTCGATATCATCAATGGTGAGATTACAAACGATCACGCAGCGACTGGCTCAGATGGCGACCTCGCTGCCACCGTGGAACCAAGCCCAGTCTTGCCAAAGACCAAGCACAGAACTCCTGTCGCTGCTGTGAAAAAGAGGAAGGTCACAGACTCTAGCGGTCCTGCCGCCTCAGCCAAACGTGCAAAGTTTACTGAAGATGAAACATCAACCACCAGTACTACCCCTCTGAGTACAGCCTCAAGGCGCAGTTCCGGTAAGACGAAGGGTCTCCAAACTCCATCCGGCTCGCGCAGCTCATCACGAAGAAAGAGTGTTGATGACGAAGTGCCTCCGGGCTCTATCTCCCGACGCGTTTCGAATAGACATAGGAGCGTAGAGAGTGAAAGTGCTACGTCAGGCTCACCAGCGTTGACCGGACGTGAATATACTGGCCCTCCACCCGTCATCATCTACTCGAACACCAAGGTCTACGAAAGAGCTATGTTAATGAAGTTCATGAAGAGTCACGGTGCCACTCGGACCGAAGACATCAAGAGCGCAAACTTCTTGTGCGTAGGTGGCGGGGAACTTTTGAAGACACCGAAACTACTTCACAGCTTGACGTTGGGCAAGACGATCGTCACCGACGACTGGGTATCGCAATCAGTCACCGCGGGACGTCTCTTAGACACAGACGAGTTCCTGCCCGAGGAACTCAAGGCCACCAAACACATGGATCGCACAGGCATTTTCACCGACCAAGTGATATATGTCTCTCCGACGCAACGAATCGCGTACAAGAAGGGCTGGGATGATGTGATGGCTATTGTCAGACAGGCTGGTGGGACGGACCCTCAAACCGGACCCCTCGCAAAACTCGACAACATGGATATGATTACTCTGTACATAGGTGCCGACAAAGACGACGATGTTGTGGCAGAGCTACAAGAGATGGGAGAGACAGTGTACAAAAAGGACATACTTGGTGCAAGCATTGTCGCAGGAGAATTGCAACTCGACGAGTCATTGGAGCTTCCCGCTGTGGAGTTGACGGTGAAGGAAGAACCAAAGACGACAAAGGCAACACCGAAGTCTGCGAAGAAGGCAGGACGTAAGAAGAAAGCTTAGATGGAGTGATCATCATGTACAGGTTCAGAACAAGGCATTCGGGTATACAAGGCATCAAAGGTTTGGCGTAGGCGCATTGCTAGATATCGGGTGGGCACAAAGCATTCATCCCCCCCGCATCCGTTCTCTTACCTCTAGACTTCTTTCATCGAATCGTGAATTTGTGAGAAACAGTCGAGGTCCCTATCGCCATAGCTGACGAGCCATCTGAATGCATACTGATCTCTGACATACATTTTATCTGCCTTTGGGAAGCAGAGGTTGTGAATGCTCTTCTTGCTGATATCAATCCCAACATTAAACACATTGTGCGTCATGCTATCAGATCATTTAGCTCGGAGCATTCATCCATCAACGGCAAGGGCTCCGCAACCACTCTCACATAGACCGACGGTATAAATCCCGAAACACAAGAGACGAAAGTAGTCTGAATGACATTGGCTGGAAAGATGCAGATGCAAAAACCCACTGCAATACCCGCTATGCTTTGCGCGCCATTGGAACCTGTGGTAAACAGAAAAGGTAACGAAAAGAAACACTGCCCCACTAACTACCACTCTTCAAAAGCCGACTTTTCCGGCAAACTTCGATCTCGTATCCTCCACGACATCAAACGGCAGCACAAAAACAGGATGGACGGGCTCAACCATATCGCTCGCGTCAAAACACCACTGTTTCCTCTGCTGTTCCGTGGGCCTCTGGAACGACCAGTTAAACGCCGCTTTCAATGCTTCTCCTTGAGTGATTTCCTCTTCTGCATCTTCCACTTGAGGCTTGTTGTAGGTGTAAATGTATTGTGCTGCTGATAGGCCGGCGAGTGAGTAATTGGTGTGATAGCCATCAGGACGTGTGGAAGGTTTATCTCTGAGTCCTCCCTTTTTGGCCTGTGAGCAGGTAAGCGTATAGCGGACCAGACCTTCGCGATCCCAGAGGTATGATGATGGAGGTAGGGAGAGGGCGGATTCGAGGAGGGACCAACAGCCGCCGACCCAGTGGCTGTAACATGCATCGACGAGTTTGTTTGTGCGGCCGCTGAATCCGCCTTCGGGGCATGCTTGACGGGAGACGAGCCAGTGCGTCAAAGTCTTTGTGTTGAGGTAGGTGGGGATGGCGACTGCTGGGTCGTCGAGGAGGCAGAGGCAGGCTAGGACGCAAAAGGCGTAGGCGCCGTGGGCTTCATTGTCGGGAGCACCGCCGAGGCCACCTTCAAAAGTTTGGCATTTGCTGATCCAGGCGCCGAGGCCGGAGGTAAAGGTTTCGTGGCCGGCGGCGCGGGCGGATGAGGAAGGAGGAAGGGCGAGGGGCAGGTGGAGGAGTGTGTGGATGGTCATACAGCAGTATGCGCCGCGGACGTCTTGTTCGCCATTGACGGCCATGTTGAAACCGCCAGAGGAGTTCTTGACTTGGCCTAGCCAGTGCCACCTGTATCATCTCTGTCAGTGATGCTCTCAACTATCAAAGAGGGAAGGCAAGGAAAGGGAACACTCACATAGATCTTCGGTCGATCATGTCCAGACCATCGACGAGAGCCAGACTCAAGGTAGCAGCATAACTAGCAGCCGCATGAGAAAGATGTCCATGACCACCTCCAAAACCACCTTCTGGGTTTTGTAGAGGCGTAAATGTGTCGATGCATCGTTGTCTGTATTCACTGACGTCCACGCCCAAAGTGCGCAAGCCATTCAAAGCCCAATATAACAACCAAGGACGACTGGCATCCATGACCTGAAACGGCGGTGGGTATTTGCCTAGTATTGTGCGGAGGAAGGCAGCGTGTTTGGCCTTGAGGAGGTGAGGGAGCCCGTATGTGTTGACATCCAGCATGGTCTGGCCTTTTCCTGTCATCAAGTCTATGACTTCGCGCATCGTCTTCTCTTGGGCAATTGAAGTGGAAGTCTCGAGATCATCTTGCAAGGGGCCTGGTGATGCGAAGTAGAAGGGTAGGTTGGGCGGGAGTTTTGAAGCCATCCAGGCATGTACGTTTTGGCCATCGTCGCTGTCGGAAGAGGTTTCGTAGTCTGAGTCTTCTTCTGCTTCTTGAATCTCCTCTTCTTGAGCCGAGGACAACTCCTCAATGCGAGCGTTTGAGTCGAGCAGTTCGGTCAGGCGGTCTGTGGCCGTCGTGGGCTGGGTGGACGGTGTGGAAGTTGACATGTCGGCGGTATTTGAAGTTGACTGATTGGTGTTACGAACAGGAAAACGGATGTTGCGCTTGAAGGGCATGTGTGGTTTCGTCGTGACACTTTTTCTTTATCGAGGGCTTAGTATTGTTGTCCGAGGCATGCGTTATTGACAGGGAGTCGTATAGAAGCGTCTGTATGCGTCTGGGGTATTCTGAGTGCGATAGACAATGCTTGAAACTGAGGAAACAATGCGAAAGAAATGCTACCACGCTCGCTCCAATGCAAAAATGATAGATTCTCTGTCTGAATATCTTTTGGATTTGTGACGTCCTTGGTCATTCGAGATGCATCAAAGCTTGGACCAACCGCATATGTCCGTCCAAACTCCGCTTTGCTATGCTTCACCATCCTTCCGCTTGCTGAACACGAACTGCCCTGTCTTTGTTCTTTCATGTTTGAAACCACATCTTCCAATATGTCCTTTCTCAAGAAGATGTACCAACAGCATTGTCAAAACACACCATCAATGGTGGAGGCTCGACCTTGCCCTTTGCTACTGCCTTCAACGCCGCATGAGCCTCGCACTCGTTGTCGTAATACTTCATGTCATCAAGACTCGAGAACGTCGTTTGCGCGGCCAGAGTGTAGCCCTGGCTTCTTGCATCGTTGACTGCCGGCCCAGCTACGCATCGGAGTATGTATGGTTTGCCGTCCTGAGTAGAGACAAGTTAGAAACACTGCCATGAGAAGAGTGAAACGTGCTTGAAAGAATACCTTCTTTGCATCCTGAGCCATTGTTGAGTACTTGTCCAAAATAGGTTGAATGTTGCTCGGGTCCGGGATCTTGAACATGGTGATGCGATGCACCTGCTTTGAAGCTTCCGAAGCCATACTGCGAATTGACCTGGCTGAGATGTGACGTTGAATCGAGATCGTGTGACGAGGAAGAGGCAGGATGCTCTTCTTGAACAGCGACATCATGGTGTTTTTATTCTCCGTGACTTGTCTTCTGTTTCACCCAATAGCCTCACCTTACACTTTCCCCTCTTCTCCGATGCCAATGCCCGAAAGTCGGCGGAATGCGTTCCGTTCTATGCTTCTCCACCATCTCGCAGGCTCAGCGGTCACAGTCTAGAAGAATACTGAAACATCTTTGAAAAGAAAGTCATAATGTATTTACATGTCTATGGGTATCGTGTTGTCTAAACTTTTGAAGAATCAAATCACTCCTTAAACGGAGGCACCACCGTAGGGCAGGGGAGCAGCAGTGGTCAGGTCGATGTAACCATACTTCTCCATCTTGCTGTCCTGGCCCATCTTCTGTGCCCACTCGCCCATGTCCTTCATGAAGTCCTGCTCGTTCTTCTCATCGCTCATGTCGATGGGCTCCTGGTCCTTGGAGATCTGGCGGATCTGGGTACCAGCAACGACATTGGTGATACCGAAGTTGTTGTCATCGGGACGCTGCTTGATGGCGCCCTTGACCTTGCCGGCAAGGATGTCCTTGCAAAGACGGGGCTCCTGGCAGAGGGGACGAGCAAGACCAACACCATCGATCGACTTGAGCGAGTTGGCCATGGCACCGACACTCTTGAAACCACCAGTGACGTAGACCTTAGTCTTGGTCAAGGCGGGAGCGATCAAGTCTGAGAACTCCATGAAGAAGCCTTCGCGCTTCTTGGTGCTCTCGCGCTTGTGGCCGAAAGCAAGATGCTCGTAAGTACCACCCGAAAGCTCGACAAAGTCGAACTTGTTGTCCTCAAGCATCTTGCACAGCTCCTTTGCTTCTTCGGGGTTGAAGCCCTTGTCCTGGAACTCAACCGAGTTCAACTTGATGCCGAGGATGAAGTTGGGGGATGTGCGCTTGCGGACTTCGTTGGCGATCTCGATGATCAAGCGGGCGCGGTTCTCGAGGCTGCCACCGTACTTGTCGGTACGCTGGTTGGTTGTGGGAGAGAGGAACTGAGCGAGGAGGTAGCCGTGAGCTCCGTGGAGCTCTGCACCGTCCCAGCCAGCCTTCTCGAGGTACTCGCAGGCGTGGGCAAAGCCCTCGATGATGCGAGCAATGTCTTGCTCGGAGGCGGGGCGGGGCTTCTCGAAGGTCATGCCCATAACGTCGCCCTTGAGCTGGACGTCACTAGCAGAGATGGGGTTCTTCTGGATACGACTCTCGACTTGACGACCTAATCATACAATAAGCATTGTGTCGTGCGTGTGTGGCAAAGAATGATGATCACTTACCAGGGTGCGAAACCTGACCGACCATAAGCATGCCGTTCTTCTTGCCCTCAGTGGCCATGCGCTTGAAGTTCTCGAAACGCTCGCCCTCATAGGAAGCATCCACAGGGATGATGGGGTTGCCAGCAGCCTCGAGGTGATCGTACTCGAACATGATGTTACCACTCAAGATCAGACCGATCTCACCCTCGCCCCATCTTCTGTATGCGTTGATGAGTTGGTCGGAAGGCACACCACGTGCAGGCAGGTTCTCAGGATCCCATGAAGATAGACGCTCGGTCATGGCTCCCTTAAGGAATCTGTTAGGTGCAGAGCGGTTGGCAAAGGCGAACTGCAACTTCTCGCCCAGAGGGGCAGCCGAGACATCGTCGGATTCGTAACGAGGTGCCATGTTGAGGGTATGTGAATTGGATAGATGGAGAGATATGAGTTGGCAAAAACAGTATGAGGATTGGGAAACAAGGGAAGGGGAAAGATTTGATACTTATGGCTTGCAATTGACTAGGCAAAACGTCACACCGTGTAAAATGCCACTCGATGCTTACAAAACATGTCTCCCTCGGCCTGGTTGCCTCGGTGGCAGCCAGACCATCAACGAGTTTCGAAGAATTGATTGACCGTGCACGTCATTCGCCTTCGACCGTCTTCGAGAAGTCCCGGGGCACTCTCGGCATCTGTGGAGATAATCGACTGCTGACAAACTCCCGACCGTCACCCTGTCGAGATTCTACAGCGCTTTTCGAGCTGTTTACAAGTCGTTTGATGCACCGCCGCTGTTGACGTGAGATGGTCAAACTCAGGTTGTGAGGCACAAACGAAACGCTCTCTGGCCACGGGCGGAGCCTCCGACACGCGCAGGTTCATGCAACTCTGTGTTCGGGAATCGGCTACCCGCTTGACGGCGTTTGTCGGAGATACTGCTCGGTCGATCTAGGAGCGAAGCAGAGAGTGCATCTTGAGATGCAACGAGATTGAGCAGACATCAATGAAACATGTCAAGATATGGTTTGGTTCCAAAATGTGTTTTGTTTTGTCCTAGACTCCTAAGAGAAGCCATATAGCAAAAGGTATTTACAAGTGTTGCATGTACAGACAACTACCGTCAAATCAATCTCGCCCATTTCATTCGAACCAAGCAATATTAGCTCCAAGCATTATCGTTATATCGTTTGATGGATGTCATTCTTGCTCTTCGTTCGACTACTCGCGCATGTTGACGACGCAGCGGATGCAGTCACCAGCCTTCATGTCCTGGAAAGCGGCGTTGATCTTGTCGAGGGGCTGTCTGTGGGTGATGAACTCATCGACCTTGAGCTTGCCGCTCAGGTAGTCGTCAACGAGATCGGGAAGTTGGGTACGGCCCTTGACACCACCGAAGGCGCATCCCTTCCAGACACGGCCAGTGACAAGTTGGAAAGCTGTGCACGATGTTAGTTAGAGACAGTGAATGTAGCTCATGAAGGACACTTACGTCTGGTGGAAATCTCCTGTCCGGCAGCAGCAACACCAATGACAATACTCTCACCCCAACCCTTGTGGCAGGCCTCAAGAGCAGATCTCATGACATGGACGTTACCAGTGCAGTCGAAGGTGTAGTCACAGCCACCGTCGGTCATCTCAATGAGCTTCTCCTGGATGGTCTGGTCCTTGAGCTCCATGGGGTTGACGAAGTCGGTAGCACCGAACTTCTCGGCCCACTCCTTCTTGCTGTTGTTGACATCGACAACGATGATCTTAGAAGAACCGTTCTTGACGCAACCCTGGATAACCGAGAGACCGACACATCCGGCACCGAAGACGGCGACGTTTGAGCCCTTCTCAACACCACCCTTACCGGCAGTGATGACGGCAGCACCGTAACCGGTGGTGATACCACAGCCGAGCAGGCAGGTACGGTCCATGGGGGCCTTGTCGGTAATCTTGACAACCGAGATGTCGGCAACGACGGTGTATTGAGAGAAGGTGGAGGTTCCCATAAAGTGGAGGAGGTCTTTGCCCTTGCACTTGAAGCGCGAGGTTCCGTCGGGCATGACACCCTTACCCTGAGTGGCTCTGATCTTGCCACAGAGGTTGGTCTTGCCGGACTTGCAGAACTTGCACTCCTTGCACTCGGGGGTGCTGTAGAGATTGAATGTTAGTTTTCTTGGGTATCATACAAGCGGCATTGATCGGACTTACTAGAGAGCAACGACATTGTCGCCGGGCTTCACGTTGGTGACGCCCTCGCCGACAGACTCGACGATACCGGCACCCTCGTGTCCAAGGACAATGGGGAAGGCACCTTCAGGGTCCTTGCCCGAGAGGGTGTAGGCATCTGTGTGGCAGACACCGGTGTAGTAGATCTGGATTCTGACCTCGCCAGCCTTGGGGGCCTCGACCTCAATGTCCTCAATAGAAAGGTCCTTGCCGGCCTCCCAGGCGACGGCAGCCTTACAGGTGATGGTCTTTCCAACGGTATCGGCAGACATTGTAGCGTATGATTGTTTGCTTGTCTGGGAGAGGAGTTGAGAAGGAGAAGGAAGAAATTGGGCGGGAAAGATACGGGCGGCTGATGATGTCGATTTATTATGCACGCGGGGTAGCTTGTTGGAGGGGCCTGTCACTCTTGTCCCGATACCTGGAGATAGTTCGGACTTATTCCTTCGGCAGATGCTTGCACTTTCGAAGCTGACGGAAGGAGCAGGGATGCGGAAAGTTGGAGACGACGATTGGAGAAGTGAGGTGAGACGGAGAGAGGAAGGAGAGAAGGGGACAGCGATATTCTTGAACATTGAAGAGATGAGAAAGAAGCGGTCGGCTTTTGAGAAGCTGGCAGGAGCTGCAGCTGCTTTATACGTGATTTCCCCAAACAGGCAACATGTTCCGGTCGCTCCTTCCTTCCGGCATCGATAACCATATCAAGAGGGGTCGGAACGATCATATCTCGCGCTACGGTTAGCCTTCGCGCCCAATCGCTACCAATTTGATACGACTGTGCTCTGAGGAGAGTTCATGTTCTCCGGAATGTGGAGCGCCAAACCCTCGGCAGCTCCACTGACCAACCCCAAGAGCACCTATCGATGACCGGCCTGGTGTTTTGACCTGTCCTAAGTGCTATAACCGTTCGGCCTTGCTGGCAGGAACGATATGAACTCCGTGACTCAAGCATTCTCCCTGTAATTGTGCAAATTGACGGACCTCTACTGAGTAGCAAGCATTCCATGTTCACCGATACGATCAGCCCGAGCAGTCGGCTACAAAGCTGAGTCGAGGTCTGTCTGGCATTTTGAGGAACCCACCTGAGAATGATCACAAAGTACGGAATGGCGAGATAAACTGCATGTACTGGCTCATTACTTCTAGATAGGTACAGTGAACCGACCGTCCCGCTCAACGGCACAGAAATGCTCTCAAAACACAAGACAATGTTACAAGGCAAAGAAAAGTTGCGGTGGCCCTCTGCCACCATGATACCTCCTCACGACTCCATCTTCCAGCATCTTTCTTTTGTCCTATCGTTCCCTCCAATTACTACTGATAGTCCGTCATGGCAGGGGGGTTTTCTCTCTCGAATACAACATGCGCGCAGGGGCTTGTCGGTGGGATGCGCATATCAAGATCGATGGTGCATTTAGCACTCGGCGGGCGAGGCTCTCGAGTTCATGAGAAGAGCAACAATCAGACCGTAAAGACCTGGGGTAGGTGTCAGTTTTGCGAAACAAGCGCGAAGCAGGACATGACTTACCCAAGACTTCGGCGAAAATGAGAATAAGAATCATTCCGACGAAGAGTCTGGGTTGTTGTGCAGTACCACGGACACCAGCATCACCAACGATACCGATAGCGAAACCGGCAGCGAGACCGGCAAGACCGACGGAGAGACCAGCACCGAGCTGGATGAAACCAGAGTACAAGGCCATGTGCTGAGACAGATCGTTGGAGATCAAAACAGCAACGACCAGACCGTAAATGGCAATGATACCAGCCATAATGACGGGAATGATGTCTGTGGCGAGATTTAGCATGCATACCGTGACTGTACACCATCTGGAAACTGACTCTTGACGATCAGGTCAGGGCGGAGGACACCCATGGCCGAGATACCAACACCAGCCTTGGCGGTACCGTAGGCAGCGCCGAAGCAGGTGAAGACAATGGCGGAGGTGCAGCCCATGGCACCAAAGAAGGGCTAGATCATAGTGAGCGTTTGTTCGTTGTAAATCATGTTGAGTGGTGCGACGAGATTTTGAGCGTAGCGCAAGATGATAGAGGCTGATATAAAGATCGAAGCAGGGGGCGGAGGCGGGTTATGACATATTTGGGTGTTGGGACAGATATGGGAGGCGGCGCGCGAGACTTACGGCGTAGACGGGGCTATAGACACATCATGTCAGTATGTTGAACGATATTGAGATGGTTTAGAGCGCTGTTCAAGTAGGTCTGCGGGCGTGTAACAGCCGGAGAAGGCAAGTTGCAATAGCCTTTGGCGCAGACCTTCCTGCTCAACCAAGCTCCAGGGTGAGACGTACCAGAGATCGGTGGCCATTTTAGCGGTATGCGTGATTGTTCTGCTGGAGATTGAGGGGTTGTAGAAGTGGAGGCGATGAAGCAGAGAGTATAGCAGATGTTAAGGCCAAGGGAGCGCGCTGGTATCGGTGACGATTTGAGGTTGTCTCGAGGCGTTGGACCTTCTTCGGAGACAGCCACTGTTCTTGGCACACGTGATATCCCGTTTCCATGCTTCAACTCCATCACCAGCAAACACACCTAGATTGATCTTTCTACAATGCCAACATATGCGGATATATCTATTCTTTTCGGAATTTGACCTTTGCTGTCTACTAACAACAATCTCATGCCAAGATCTGACTTTTGCCAAGCCGGACCACATGTGCTTGTTAGACCGATTTCTAGCAAGCAAGGGTTTGAGCAGTGGAATTGGACCAAACGGCGATTCTTGGAAAAAACACTTTGTGAACCCGACGCAACGCCCAAGACACTCTGTCCAAATGGTAAAAAAGCGGTGCATCGTACCTTGATCCTAAGGCCGTCGAATATCTGCAGACGGTGCACTGTGGGCTAGGAAATACTACAAAAAGACATATACCATTGTCACTGGTGACACCCTGTCCCAAGCCGCGCTGCTTATACCGTGTCTTGGACGACACAAAGATTGTGGCTCTGATTGAATTGTTCAAGGAGATCACGAAGGGGTACCGTTCTTGAAGCAGACCTGGGACATCGTAGGTATTCTGTCTTCATACAGCTTTGTTAGGATTTCTAAGAGGACACAGGTCTCTATCGAAACAACCTTCATTCGATCACTGTCCCTTGCGTATGCTTAGCAGCCTAATCTCTCCTCTCTAACCGTCCAACAAAAAGAAAGAGAAGCAAAACAAACCCCTACACAGCTCAGCTGTCTAGGGGGAACAAACCCCAATCGGGATTATGATTTCAGAAACGATGTTGGCGATGCCGTGGGTCGAACCCAGAGCTTTGCACACCTCCCTTAGGGGCTAACACAGAGGTACTATGCCTCTACACCAGATAGCCTATTCGACTGAGGGAGTGGAAGTAAGATGGAATTGGCACTATATGAAGTGAGGAAGTAAGGAAGTGAGGAAGTGAGGAAGTGAGGAAGTGAGGAAGTGAGGAAGTGAGGAAGTGAGGAAGTGAGGAAGTGAGGAAGTGACGAAGTCTGTGTCATGCGCAATCATGTTAGACTTTCGTGCAACTCTTGATGAGATATAAAGTGAAAGCACTTAAAGAACTGCAAGAGGGGATTGATTCACGTGCAGTTGTCGAGAGTGAGCTTCCGAATGAACACGCACTACAACGAAGCTAACAATCTTCACCAATCGCGCTTAGAGAGCATGGAAGCCCTGCGCTGCGCTTAGATAGCTGGTTGTTGTCGTTGAAGGAGACAACTCGATCTCTCCCTCTAGCCTTTCCTCTCTTCTTGTCTGGCCGCTAATCATTAACCTCCTGCTTAGCGAGTATGGCCTTTCGGAACTCCTTCTTTTCCTAGATCAATGTTGTCAGACGACAAATTTGTATGTATAGCAAGCGCGACATACCTCATCAGAACATTTTCTGTATCTTCTATAATCGTCGAGGATACGTGAGTAATAAGCTCCAAGCACTTTTTCCCATTCCTCCTAGGTACACGCTTCCTCAACAAGCTTATTAGGTTGCCAGATAGTAGGATACTATGACAAGTCAGTGATTAACGTGTCTCATGTGATTGTATTCAGACACACAGATTGCTCGATATCTTTAACCACCTGCATCTCTCCTCTCCTCTTGTCTTGTCTTGCCATTCGTTGAGCCTCCTTTCGCTGAGAGCTAGAACGAGACGGACTCGCTGACGAGGCTCAATGGTGAGGTCGGGACGTAGAAGGGCTGGGTATGCTAGAGAGGACGACAGAGACGAGGCGCCGGGGTAGCCGAGATGGATGACGTAAGCATTGTAGTAGACAGTGTCCATGGGCGATGTAGATGTGGTGGAAATTAGCTTCCTTCTCGTTGGCGACATCGCCTCGCGATTTGGTAGGAGTTTTGATGGGATTTGACATGATATCGCCGGTTGCAAATTGTCCGAGGAAGCAGAGGGGGCAGAGTCTTGTAGATATAGAGGGGCAGTTGATCGTACGTTTGGACGAAAAGAAAGGCTAGAGCAGGATGGGGTGTGAATAACTTCAGCACAAGGCGAGAAGATGAATAGGCATCAACTATCTTTGTGATAGTCTGTCTATATGTACGCAGTCGTCCTGTAGAAAAGCCTTATAGCACATTGACAACAGTGTTCGGCGGCCAAAACGTACAGCCTTGCATTTTCAGTCCCTGTGTGTGCATTGCGAAGAGCGTTCTTTGCATGATATCAATCCTAGCGACTATAGTAAACAAGGCCATGAAAAGAGTTCTCTCTCATCATCTGTCCAGCTTTGTCTCTCATTTTCCTCTCATGCTAATAGCAGCAGTCGTCATGTCCACTCTGAACTTCTTCTTCTCCTACTATCGTATTAGTCAGTGCTTCTCATACAACATCAGGATAACGAACCTCATCAGAGCTCTTTCTGTACGCTGTGTAGCTGGTGCGTACACGCCACCAGTAGAAATCGAGCCTTCTCTCAAACTCCTCACGCGTGGTTATTGAGAGATCAATGCTGCTAACATCGTATACAGGGATCTGATATCCGTCAGCACTCGTCAAATCGTTTCCAGTACCCGGACCACGGACCGTCGCACGTATCTCTGCAACGACTGTGGCATCCTCTCCTAATTTTGCGTGCCACAGCTTGTCTCTTTCTTCAAAGAGAAGTTTAGTGACTTGCTGTTCGATCTTGGTGTCGCGGTCTGATCCAGAAATGCTGGGGAGTTTGAGATGAGAGGGCATGTCAACACCGGCAGGGAAGCCGTGGTAGATCGCGTAAAGGTCGTGACGTGATTGATCGAGGTGGACGAGGTAGATGTGGGTAAACAGAGCCCGTTTCTCGACTGCTATCAGGCTTGTGTCGTTCTTGCGAGCAGCGGCCGACATGTTGCCGATGACAAGACACTCAATGATTATGAGGCTTGTATTGCTCAACATATAGTCGGAAGCACCGTTGGATCCTTGACCGGAGGCATCTACAGGTTGGTGCTCAACATTACCATGTAGGTCACCAGCGATTCAATCTGGCCTAGAAACATCTTCGACATTCTTCGACGAAGCGATTCTACTCCGTCGCTAACACTCAACAACTACATACATGTAGAGCCAACTACCACTGAATGTCTTCTAATGGGACATTCACGAAGAGCTCATGGAGCGTTCGCTGAGATATCGAAAATGAGCGATGCATCGAGCACGCTATTCTGATCACCGCAGGTCTTGACGGCATGCGTTTCCAGCTCCACTGCCAATGGAACTCGACGATTTATGGCAGCCTGATCGTGTTGTTTGGAAAGTACCTAGACAAAGCAAGGCTCGAAATGAAAGAGCGAGATGAAGTCGGTGGTCGGTGTCCCTTGTCACCGATGTGGCTTGAAACCACGAGACGAAGGAGTCAAGTCGCGACGAGATGACACAAACAATCCGCTCCTTCGACGAGTAGAATACCGTCTTAAAGGGTGAAAGGTGAGTCAAAAGCCACCTGCTTCGGGCCCGGCGACATTAGAATTGCCTGTCGTCGGATTTTACTAAGTACCATGGGCTGGCGGTCCCGTTCTGCCATGCTCGGTCCCGACCTTGCGGCCTGGACGCCCGCCCATTTTATTCCAAAATCCAGCTGCCTGGTTGCCCGGAGGGATTTTGTTTTAACCACCGAGCGGCCGTTTGCATGGCTTTGAGGAAGGAGTTGTCGTTGTGAAAGTTGAGTATATGAGTAACTCGTATCTCTGTGTTTTGACTTTGGTCTTCACAAGCAATTTACAATTCGATCTTCTCAATCTACATCGGCGAAAGTATCTCCAAGATGTCTACCGCCAGCATGGAAAAGGAACCCGACACCAACACGTCGCCGCCTCAAGATGAAGAAGAAGCAGCATCATACCTCACTGGTCTCACCTTGCTAAGTGTTGTTGTGTCGCTGGTCCTTGTCATCTTCTTGATGATGCTCGACACATCAATCGTCGCTACCGCCATCCCACGTATCACAACACAGTTTCACTCTCTCGAAGATGTCGGTTGGTATGGAAGTGCATACCTCCTCGCCAACTGTGCCCTACAGCCTCTTGCTGGCAAGATCTACAAGGAGTTTAGCTACAAATGGGCCTTCCTCTGGTTCTTTGGCCTCTTCGAAGTTGGCTCCCTTCTTTGCGGTGTCGCCACATCTTCCAACATGTTCATCATTGGAAGAGCAGTGGCAGGTCTTGGATGCGCTGGACTGATCAACGGTGCCCTTTCCATCATTGCAGCCTCGGTGCCTCTCACCAAAAGACCCTGTAAGTCGTGCGGACCATGAGCTGACAAGCATTCGACTGACGACACGATACAGTGTACATGGGCTTCATGATGTCTCTCTCGCAGTTTGGTGTTCTGTTCGGACCCCTCATCGGCGGTGCTCTCACAGAGTACACCACCTGGCGCTGGTGCTTCTACGTACGTTACCACTATCATGTCAACACAAGAAACATGCTAATCATACCTTTTATCTGCAGATTAACCTTCCTGTCGGAGGCATCGTTGCGGTCATCCTGTTCTTCGCACCCGTCCCTGCCGGACCTGAGAAGACTGTCGATAAGAAGTTCCACGCCGGTACATTTCTCCGCAGTCTCGACCTTATTGGATTCGCTCTGTTCGCACCTGCCATTATCCAGATCCTCCTGGCTCTTCAATGGGGAGGCACGCAATATGCCTGGAACAGCGCAACTGTCATCGGCCTATTTTGTGGTGGTGCAGCAACCCTTCTGGTCTTCCTGACTTGGGAGTACTTCAAGGGCGACGATGCTATGATTCCATTGTCTATGGTCAGACAGCGCATCTTCTGGTCCAGCTGTATGACTGTATTCTTCACCTTCTCTAGCATGCTCTGCGTCAACTACTACCTGCCTATCTACTTCCAGGCTGTACGAGGAGCGTCACCGACTATGAGTGGTGTTGACCTTCTGCCTAGCATCATCAGTCAAATGATCTTCGCCATTCTTTCGGGGATTGGTGTTACGAAAGTTGGTTACTACCTTCCCTTTTCCGTCGCATGTGGTGTTCTCACTGCTATATCTGCCGGTCTGCTAGGCTTGCTCGGACCCCATACTTCCATGGCCAAGTGGATAGGCTACCAAATTCTTGGTGGCGTTGGACGTGGTCTAGGCATCCAAATGCCGATTGTCGCTATCCAGAACCTTGTGCCCAAATCACAAGCGTCGGTCGCCATGTCATTGCTCATCTTTTCTCAAACGTTCGGTGGTGCCCTGTTCCTTGCTTTCGCCCAGACGGTGTTCAACACTGGTCTATCGTCGGCGCTTAAGGAGTACGCCCCTGAAGTCGCTGCAGAGACTATCCTAGCTGCCGGCGCTACAGGAGTGAGAGGCGTAGTATCTGGCTCAGTGCTGCCGCATGTCTTGCAAGCATACAGCCAAGCTATCGACCATGTGTTCTATCTCTCTGCTGGCGCAGCTGCAGGAGCGACTATTGCCTGTTTGGGCATGGGATGGAAGAGCATCAAGAAGGCCAAGGCCGAAGCAGCGACAGCCGAATCGGTGCCCGAGAAAGAGGTCGCGTCCGTGGTTTGATTGCACATGCAAACACGGTAGATTTCCTTATTACGATACCCCACTCACTGTAACGATTATGAGACGATCCTGGATACCAGAAAACAGCCTAGTAGTATATAATAGAAACACTGAAACTACTCTTTACCCAGTTCTGTCGCGTCTCACGATTTTCAACTGCCGCAATGCAGAGACTGAGATGATATAGCCGTCTTCCCACCGAGAGCAATGATTTTTGAGCCCATACATGCATTGTGACAGCCTTTTGAGGCCACTCGCATGCACGTGGGAGAACGTGGCACCGTCAACATCAGGAAAGGCAGAGATGGCATCGAAGGTTCCCACTTTCCTATCGATATCCTCTTGTAGATTCGCGGTTGAATGAGCAAGATATACCACGTGCACAGATCCGAAGACTCATCCATATGCGATGCTCAACTTCAGTCATCGAAAATGGAAAGAACGATGAGTACATCTTGACCTTCGCACTATCCATCTCGTATTCTCTTCCATCAGAGCAGATCCATCTCTCATCCCAACAACATAACGCCACAACCAACTTCAAATTCCCACCAATCAGCAAAGATGTCCATATATCCAAGATCCCTCAGAGCGCTAGTCATCCTCATCCTCCCTCTCACCATCATAACCCTGCTCATCACAACTACCCTGCTACCATCAAACCACCCAATATCCCCACTCTCGCGACTCTCATATTCAGATTTGGAAACCGATATGGAAACCCTACCTCAGCACGGGATGAGAGCATTCAATTTGCTGGTCAATCAGATGGGGGGAAGAGGTATGGGTGTGCATTTTAGAGCTCCTTGGGCGGGTCGGAATGCTTTCGTGCCGGCAACTCGACTTGTGAATACAGGCGCGATGTCCGCTTCTGGTGTAGGAGGGGATGCAACTTCCATGACATCGCCATCGCCGTCGATACCCACAACTACGACCACTTCCAGAACTGCGTCTCAAGACAAAGTCGCCGTCCTCAAGAATTATCAATCCTGGATTGATAGCCAGCCACGCTCAGATAGCGAGAGAGAGGTGTTGCAAGATATGCCATGGCTTTGCGAAAGTTGTGTGCTGAGCTTTATGGCTGGAAAGGAGAAGCAATATACCAGTGTTACGACTGCGAAGGACAAGGGTGCTGCAACGGGGCTTGAAGGCGTTTTTCGAGGGCAACAGGAGGTATTCGAGATGCCTTGTGGAGGATCGGGATGTTCACGATCGGCTCGGAGTAGAGATCATATCTTGATGTGAGCGAGCATTCGTAGCCTTTTTCCATCTCTTGTCATGCGCAATGGAAAGCGCGGTGGATATTCTTGGGTATCAGCATAGAAGAGCAGGTGTTTTTCGGATCTCGTATCATGGCAATTCCAACTTTCATGTGCTTCGAATCTTCCTGATACGTGTTTGCAGTTTGAACAATGATATGGTGTGGGGGTATATGCTGTACTGTATGAACACAAAATCTCCTTCTTTTCCTGTACATGCGATGGATGCGCAACTTCTGAAACAAATCAAGAAGGGCTGAACATATGCTTAAATTTCTCAATCTGTAAAACAAACAGTCAGCGTTCAGTAATCCAAGAGTAGCAGAGGATCGACTTACCTTCGTTCCAATGTATTTTTCCAGCTCAGGTCCCTGTACACCCTCTTTACCGCCAGAGCTCCAAGCCAATGGAATCATGGGCACACGCTCCTTGACCACAACTTCTCTTCCAGGTCCCTCGACTGCGCGCACCTTTTCCGGGTTATTCGTCAACAGCCTGATACCTCTGTCACCACCCAAGCCCAAATCCATCAGCATAGCCGTCGCCAAACCATAACTTCTTGCGTCTGCGGGATGTCTGAGGAGCAGATTCGCTTGCATGGTATCGTGACCCAGATCTTGCAGGTTGTATGCTTTGAGCTTGGAGAGCAGACCTATGCCACGGCCTTCTTGACGGAGGTAGATGATCACGCCGCCGAGGGAGGGGATATTTTCGTCGGTGGGGTCGAAGGGGAGGGACATGAGGCGGGCTGCTTCGTCGAGTTGTTCACCGCAGTCGCAACGAGCGCTCCATACTGTTTCGCCAGTGTAGCATTCGCTGTGGATACGAACGAGTGGTGCCAATGGCGAAGGCATGTTCTGGGCTTCTGCGACTTGGGTGGCCTTGTCTTGTCTTTCTTCCGTCGTTACGGCTTCGGGAGTGGGACTCCGTGAGAGCTGTGCAGCCGAGACACCTGCGTCTTGTTTGATCTGGTCCAAGCGACTGGACGTACGGCCAGGGTATAGCTTTCCCACGTAGGCGCCTCTGATCATGCGGTCTTTCTCCGTCTCACCCTCCCTCGGAGCATCGAGACTTCGGCTGCGGATGTGAGGACCGAAGACAATGGCCAAATGCTCCTTGTTATCTGCGCTGTTGTGGTAGAGATGGAGGAACATTTCTTGACCCGAGGTGGTAGGGATGCGCGCGCGTACTTCGCAATTGACCTCTGGTAGCTCTTCTAGCAGGGCGGGAGGGGCTGCTGGCTCGGCCTCGTGGGCATCGACATGTTGAGTAGCGGGGTCGGTCGATGACGTGCCGGGAGGAGGTGTGAGAGAGGGTGATACCAATGGCGGTGCTGCGACTGCGGGTTCGGGGGCTGGCTTCACGGCGGAGGTGGTGGTGGAATCGGAGTCTCTGTGCTCGAGGTCGTACTCGGACATGTGGGACATTGAGCGCTGCGTGTTCTGCGGCCGAGGCGAATTGAGCGGCGGCAGTGCCGGTGATGCGTGTGCGGGATAAGCCATGAGTGCTCGATGGTGTGCAAGAAACAAAGAACGAGAAGGAACAGAGTACAGTCAGTGAGGCAGACGGACAAGATAGACGGAATCAAAAGTCTCGCGCTGTCATCATCCAGGGTAAATGTGCCCTCATTACTCAATCGATGTTTCTGGAGCCGAAATGGCCGACTTGCCCGCCTCGGGCCCCTCGTAGCCCGATACCGCCCGTCTGCCCCTCCCGACGCTGATTGGCCGAGAATCCCTCCTAATTTGGTGCGAACTTCCAATCTCCATGCCTTTGTAAGCAGCTGCATCCATCCTTCCACCCTCATTTGTCACTTTGTCCGAATGATTATGAGAAGAGAGAATTCGTCGAATTAATCTAGCCTTAGCCAGCGCTCAAATACCGCTTGAATCTGTCTTCGCTAGAAAAAGACGGTGGTCGAAATGAAATAAAGCTCAAAAAGGTAACCCAAAGCACAAGGATATCCTCCCATAGAAAAACAGTCACCGAAAACTCCAACCCCTTGTGTCGAGATATCCCTAAACAATCGCTCGACATGCAGCGTGTGAATCAAAAAAAAGCAGACCGTCCCTAAAATCAGATCTCCAACCGAGCGTCTTTGCAACTGTGCTCTTGGATGTGTTCTCAGGTACTGTCGTAATCAGAATCGGCTGTGGTTTGTGTAGAAGAAGAGAACCAGAATGTAGAGGTAGTGTGCGTGAAGTGAAAAATCAAGGATAGTGGATCCACCTGGTTGGTCCAATAGGCAAGATCCAGGAATTGTGTGGTGTTTTTCTTTTTTTCTTTTTGTGTTCTTGAATAGCAAGTCGAAAGAGCGTCCACTCACAACATCAATGAGTGCAGGTTGCGTTGAACGATCATGTCCTGCACGCTCTTCATGGTCTTTTCCAGCAGGTTGGTGTCCGTAGCTGTAGTACCGTGCACGTAGACCTCCTTGGTAGGGTCCCGTACCAGGTTGCGGAACTTATCGGCAAAGAACTTTTGTCCAGCTGCTACATCTGTATTGCTGCCTTGGAAGTCTGGGAAGTGGTCGCGAATACGTCCTCGTCCTTGTGAGACCTTTTCCGTGAAGAGATCGAGTTTGTTGAGGAACAGCACCAGGCCAGATTTCTCAAAGTAGCGACTGTTAGCAATGGACTCGAAAAGCATCAACGCTTCGTGCATTTGGTTCTGCAAGTCATGTCAGCAAGATATTAGCCATGATCGTTGTGATACTGAGACTCACTCCGTTCTTGTCTTCGACCAGAACATGATCGAATCCACTGATGGCCACGAGGAACAACACGACCTGCACGTTGTCGAAAACGTGGATCCACTTCTTTCTTTCCGAACGTTGACCGCCAACGTCGAACATCTTGAATGTGAGGTTACCAGTGTCGAAGACAGTCTCGCTAATACCTGTCGTTCTAAGGCGCGCACGCAGAATATCCTGATCTCCGGGAACGTAGTTCTTCTCGAACAGCCTGCTGAGGTCGCTCATGTAGCTAAGAATGTGTTAGCACAGCCTTGGCTCTGCGGAAAGCAACACGACTTACTATTCAAGGTTGTCATGAAGCGCATACTCGTGGCCCTTTGCAATGGCACCCTGTACACCATCATCATCCCACAAGTTCTGGAAAGCGTGCATGCAGTCCAATGGCATGGGGTCATCCTGTCCAATCTCTGGCTCTGAGCAAACGAGTTCCATAGCCTTGATGTTTTTTGGGTCCTCGAAGGTGACCTCGTGCTCTTCCATTGCGCCCTGAATGCATTGGAAGGCGTGGATCAGGTTGTTGAAGATGGTCACCTTCCATTGCCTGCGTTCACTCTGTGAGAAGCCTTTTGTGTGGATCAGGCGCATCTGCTTGAGCACTGTGGACTTGCCGCTCTCTCCCGCACCTAGTATCGTGTGTCAGCATTTCTGCCTTGTTCTTGTATCCCTGTGTATGACGCACCCAAGAGCAGGATCTTGACCTCCTTCGCTTGCTTCTTCTGGTCCACCTTCAACTGCTTCTCAATGTCGGCATTCTTCCTCGCCTGCGGGTCGTCCTGCTTGGAACTTCCGAAACACATGAAGCCCATTCGGTCGGTGGTTCGGTTCTGGTGGTGGTGTTGTTGTTGTGGTATGGATTATGCGGAAGCGGTATCGTAGTCGATGGTCGAGTTATAGCGGATTGCAGAGGGTACGTGTTGTGCGGCAGGGTAATTTGACACAAAGCCAGGGGGACGTGTATTGCGACAGAAGATGTGCTGGGGTCTGTGTCTGAGAGCTATGATCCTCCGCCGAGCCAACAATCGTATAGGCCAATCTCCAAGTGCGACAACGAATGCCAATGAACGAGTGCGAGAGCTGGGGTGATAACAACGGAGCAGTAACCGCAGGCAGACAGTCTGAGGTAGGACGAAGCGAGAGGAGAAGGCAAAGAAACGTGGAATCGGCAAGGGAAAAGGCCCAAGAAATGAGAGCGTGGTATTCCTTCGTTCTTAGGAAGCTCGCATATCAAACAGTGGGGTCTCTGCTTTAACTCAACTTGGTCCTAGCCGGCACCATCTGTGCACCGCAGCGGCCGCCCGTTTTCCCATGCAAAGACCACCTGAAACGTGCTACAAAGGAAACCTTCGGCCGGTCGTTCGTTCGCCCAGTGCTCCCTTGTCTCCGTTTGGTCAGGCATTGGACAATCTCATCATCACAGCTGGTGGCCCTCCTGTCAAGCCTGTAACAGGAGACGTGAATACTCGTACCTCTGTAGAGAAATGGGAAAGGTGCACCACAGCTTTCCGACTTGTCCTGAAACCTTGGCCCAAATCGGAGAAATCGACTCTCTTCTTTCTGCCGCGTGCAGCGTCGCACCTCCCTTGAAAGAACATCCTTCTTCCCTCCCGCCTTACACACGCTCTCTGCATGCCTTCCACATGTGTGAGGGCTTCATTTCATTCGCTTCATCACCTTCCCGGCTCACGCGAGATTGCCCCCATAGCCCTCTATTGTGCTATTGATTAACTATACCCAACCACGGACCTTTTCCGCCGCTTGACTCGCGCATAGTTTGGCTATCCATATTGTGTGTTACTAAGACCGAAATGGTCATTAAACCCTATATTGACAACTCGTTTGACAGCAGCCCAAGAGCTTCTTCAAATCGCGCGCTGCAGCCATGTACTTTTCTCATGCTCTTCAGTCTGCATCCACACCTCAGGCATGTGTGCAGCCTGCAGGGAAGCAAGGGAACCATGCATGAGCTACACTGCAGATCGCCAAGCCCAGCTACGGTACGGTACATCTTCAGCAACACACAGTGTTTGAGCAATGTCGAATGCCTTCAGCAACTGCCGCTCGTCTTTTGTTTCCCAGCTTTCTTTTGGTCCCGCTTGGTTGAAGACACCAGTGTGTTTCTTCCACCAGTCCGGTGTTTGCCCTGCTTTTTTTGGTCGCTGGTCCCTGAGTCCGGGAAGCCGCCGTCGGCCTATTGATCCGCTACGGTCCGTCGCTACCAGACCCATCGTTCATGTTGACCCGTACTCGGCCGGTAGAATATTCTTTCCGGCTTCCTTTTCCCTCACCACATGCATCTACGACTCAGCAAAGTATCCACTTCCATGTGCGGAATACGATTGCCGACGCCAACAAAGCCTCCACGATTCATCGTCCACGTTGAACAAAAACATCGGTAGCTTGGGACGAAATGCTACATACAACGGTCTGTTGTACCTCGGCGATACAAGTACCTTAAGAAATGTGATTGACTTCAGAAGTTGATTATGCGAACATTCCTACACGACATTGACATGTCAGGTATCAGCGGTTGAATTTCAGAGCTCGCGCATGCATCACAGTTCATGAACATCCTCATACTTGACGGCCGATCATGTGTCGGACAGGACGGGATGAGCAGTTGCGCAATCTATTGTCTTTGGGGATGCCTTCCTGCCACGGCATCACCGCGTACTAAGATGCAAGACCCTTAATCAAGCCATTGCTGGCTCGCTAAATCTAATATAGTACAACAAGCCTTTGTGACTTGCTCCAGCAACAACACTCCATGTCCATACACCATTTTCATCGTATGCGAGTCGAGATCAAATGCATGGAGTTTGCTCACTCAAGGCATACGGCTGCTCAAGCACCCAGTGCTCCCAGAACTCCAACGGTCAAATGCACAAAGTTATTGTCAACCGAGAGGGGGCACAGGAAGAGCCCGAAATCAGTCGAGATTGGTAAAGGACGACGATCATCTTGAAGAGAGCTAGAATCAACATGCGCAGTGTCGAAAACTCCATGCGCTTGTGTTTTTTCCTTCTCTAAGGGAACTGCTACAGTGCTATTCTTGGCCGTCTACCAATGACTCTTGAAACAGAGACCAGTTAGTTGACTGCCGTGTTTCATGAATTCAAATCCTATGGTCCTTCGGCATCGAGGAGCTCGTCCTCCCACTCACTGATACCTCTGTCGGCGAGTTCGCGGTTACGCTCGTACCATGAGTTGAAGTCAAGCTCCGGCATTTCTCCACCGTGAAGTAGGTATCGGAGAATTGCACGGTCATGTGGATGGGCTCCTTCGCCTACGTCCAGACCATCTTCGAAAAGCGCCTCTTCTCCCGATTCTCGTGGGTAGTTCTCATCGTGAAGACCCTCCAGATAGACACGCTGCAGGCCAGACTCGAAGATATCTGGGACCTGACGGAGGACTGAGTCCCAAGTACCTTCATTCAAGTCGCAGTCTACAATCTCAAGACTGTGCAGCGTCTTCGATTGCGTACGCAAAAATTCTATCAAACTGCTTTCGGTTGCGGTACAGCTCAATCGCAAAGTCTCCAGTTCTGGTAGTGTTGGTATGTTCAGACGACGTATTGTGTCATCTGCAGGATCCATGGGGTGTTCTTCGACAGCCCAGCTACCTTCATCATCGCGGCATTGGAGCTTCAGATTCTTTAGTGAATGCGCTGCCGCCGATAAGATGGCATGAATCTCCTGAAAAAGCTGTTTGGTCTGCCATGTCTGTCTTGCGGCAGTATTGGTCTGTCTTTCCAGAGGATTCATGGGCACAGTTGGATGTGTAGCTGCGACCACCGGAATACAGTAACTCACGTCCAGATCCAAGCTTGTCAGTTGTGACAGGCCCAGAAGTTTCGCGGAAACAAGTTCCTGAGGGAGCTCGTTTCTCGCTTCACGTGCAGTTGGTAAGGAAGCAGAGTTTTCAGTGAGGGCATAATGCTCACTCATATCGAGGAATGGTTGTCCGCCGACATTGACAAGTCGCAACTTTCGAATTGGAGACCCAGTACCCAGGTTAGCGCGATGCCCAATTGCTTTTAGAAGACAATCAGCATGCTGCATATGGATAGGGTACTTCAAAACGTCCACGACATGGACCTCCTCGTCGTCATCCACCTCGACGGCGTGCAGTTGCATCCAATTATTAGGATTTATGATAATATCCTTTTCGATCCGGTTCCATGGAAAATGCAGATGATTGTCTGCGAAGCCGTGTTTTGCGTTTTCGACAGAAACCAGATTTGGCAAGCGTGAGAGAGCTTCCAGGAATAAATCGTCCGGACCCCAATCCAGCTGTTGCTGACGATATGCGGCGTATTGCTCGAAGTGATACTGTACTTGCTCCGGGCTGAGACTATGCTTGGGCGTATTATCATATTCCTTGTAGGCTGCATGACGAAGGTCTTGCCTCTCTGTCAAGATTCGCATCCGATAGTCATACTCATCGTCCGATGATAGTCGACTGTCCATACGTGATGGGTCAACAGTGATTCTCTCCTATGGTTTGTTCGTGAGTTACAAGGTTTCAAGAAAAATCTGCTTTCAAGTTGCCCTTACATCGATGTACTTTTTGGAAAATGATGACCAAGGCTCGCGCATATCAATCAGGCCCTCAAACGTCCCTGACCTGTAAGTTTAGAGTACAGTCAGCATGTTTCTTGTGTTGAAAAAGATACAACTACCATGAGAGCTCAGCTCGTCAAAACACCTGGATATGACCCCGCCGCAATGCAGAGTGTGTTTTGAGGTTGTACAAAAGTCCACTGAGAGCCTGATCTTTCTTTTCGCGAAAGGACAAACTCTCAGTGGCAGGACGTCGAGTATCTAATAGCACTCTGCAATGCGACGTTGCTGGTGCTGCCGGTGACCAATACCCAGATACCACTTGGTGGCGCTTGACTCATGATATCCGCCGCATACGTACCAGTCCATCTGCGGTATAACATCTCCCACAAAGACGAGCCGTTTGATACATCTTGCGATTTCTGGCTTTGACGAAAGCCCCACGAATCTCTCGAGATGCGATTGAAAGAAGGCTATGCAATAGCTCTGAAACACTCGAGTGTTGGCCAGACCACTAAGATATTTGCATGTTTCCCGCAGGTTCTTGCAGCCATCGAAATCGCAATGTTCGAGAATCAGGTATACAAGTTCTCGGGGCAATGTGTCCAGCTGACCCATGATAGTTGACGAGGTTGCGGTGGGAATACGACAAAAGCTCAAGTGTGCGACCTACGAGTTGGCCTCGTTAACCAATCGATATCGTGATGCCTCTACATATCATGGTGGATTAACGGGCAAAAGACAAGGGATGTGGAGAATAGAAACCCCGGATTGCAATTCTTGTTTCTTTGCCAAGCAAACAGTTTGAGGCTTTGGGCGACGACTGGTCAAACAGGCAGGTAACTTCGATGGCGGCCGATCTGGACTCTGGCAGCGCCTCTGGGGGTGCGGACTCTCATTTCCCGTCTCTGCTCTGTTTTTCTGTCTGACACGCGTTCGCATACCCATATCAATATCCATAGTGTATAATCATGTCGTATCCATCGACGCGCATCGGTGGTAGCGGTTAGTACTCGTAACCCCATCTGTCGCGAACGAGCCGAGTACTGACATGAAGCCCCAGCCTTCAATCACCAGCAGTCTGGCGACTCTGAGGCCGAGTACGATAGGCTGAGAGACCTTGCGCGACAGGAACACGGCAAACGTCAGCACTGTTCGGCCGAATCCCAGAAGGCGTATGCGCGTGGAGATGGAGGTGCCGCTCACGACTTGTCGCAAGAAGCAAAGAACCACGGTCAGAAGGCCGACGACTACAATAGACAGGCTTCGGAATACATCTTCCGCGAGAACAACGCTGTAGGAAGAGTCGACGGTGATACCATTGACCTCCACGGTCAGTTTGTTGAAGAGGCCGAGGAGATTCTAGAACAAAGAATCAAGTACGCAAAGAGCACCGGCCAGAACCATCTGCATGTGTAAGTAGCGTGAACGTTTGCTGCCTTTGTTCCTCCTTCTGATGGTAGATACAGCATCGTCGGCAAAGGTAACCACTCTGTCAACCACGTCCAAAAGATCAAGCCGCGTGTCGAGCAAATCTGCCAGGAGCAAGGTCTCCAATACCACACCGAGCACAATGAAGGCAGAATCTACATAAACCTCACTGGTGGAGCCGCTGTACCCCCTGCTGGATATGGTCAGCCTCAACAGTACGACCAGTCTCATCATGGGAAGCCTCAGTACCAAACTGCCTACCCTCTGGGCTACCAGCAAGGCCAGCAACAGCAGGGCTACCCTTCGCAGCAACAAGGCTACCAGCAGAACCAACAGAACAACCAACAGCAACAACAAGGAACTCACCAGATGGACTACGAGGAGGAGATCAAGAAGAACCTCCCCAAGGTCATCCGCTTCCTCAAGAAGAACTGTTGTACTGTCATGTAATCCCATTCGGAAAGGTCGGTCTAGGTGCTACATCCCTGGCCTTTCTCTTTATGGTCTTTTTTCTCTTCGTTTTCGATACCCAAATGGCAATGGGACATAATAGCGTTGTCCGGATGGTTGGAGCCATGGTTGAAGGTGCAATTGCTCGGCGGCCGAACGAGGTTAGAGCTTGGAGTCTTGTGTCGTTCTTGTCTGCGCGGCATGTGAATGATTTGGTTGATGGTCTGTAATTTCTCTCCTTCCTTCTCGAGTCATCAACGCAAATCACATTTCTTCGCTTGTTTCTGCACTGCTCAAGACTATTGCACGTGCCTGACCTCTTTGAATCACCACATCAGACTAGCTCATTGCTAGCGTCAGCTACTCCCTTTCTTCCAGCATGAATTGGTCTCACAGCGATGCCTATTCTGGTTCTTCTGGAGGACCCACGCGCATCCTTCGCGTAGTCAACGACACCTCCTTGGCTGCCACAATCCGCGAGCAAGCCATCGTACTGCAGGGTAGACCGGAGCAGAGAATCTACCTCAATATCCCTAACGTAAGTTCGAATGAGAAGGGTGTATGGTTTCTTGTCTGACTTGTCCAGACCATTAGCGAGTCAATCGACGAGGACGACTACTACCCGGTCATCGAGCCCTTCCAAGTTGCTCGTGCCTCCCGTTCTACCTCAGTTGACATCCTCGAATCTCTTGAGGCCGAAGTCCCTGTTAGTCCCCCCTATCTGTCAATCATTGCTATCTGACTGACTCTTCTAGGCCTCCTTCAGCTTCGGTCCCAGCCCTGAGCCTGAGACTCTTGGAGAGGAGGCATCCAGCTTCGGTTCCAGCTCTGAGCCGGAACTCCTTGAAGAAAAGGTCAAGGCACACACAAGAGTCTACAGAGGATTGTCGCGATTTGCCAGCCGAAGCAGCACTAACCTAGCAGAATTCTCTTCCGCTACCAAGGAGAAGCTCAAGGAGTTCAAGCTCTCCAAGTCGAAGAGCACCTTCAACCTGCCTGGCCTCCTTTCTTCCCCACCATCCGCTACATGGAGCGAATGGAGCGATCCTCCACCTATGCCGGCCCTTCCATCCGCGTCAACACTCAAATCTCTCCCGTCTCTCCCATCTCTCCAGCCTCCCCCATCCCTCTATCACCCCTTGCCCGCTCCCCAAATCAACACATCCAGTGTAGCTGCCGAGACTGCCGAGACCAAAGCCTCGCCCGCCAACGCCAAACCATCGACACCAGAACCATCTTCCAGATGGACCACGGCTCGCCGCAACTTGGCCAAGCGTCTGTCCACCGGTAATGTCTCTCTATCTCTGAAAGTTCGCTGCAGAATCAAGTTTTCTAACATGTCTTCCAGTTTTCACCACAAGCAAGCGGGTCTAAGTGGTATCGCCCCTCGTCACACTCATACAGAGCGCACTTCTAGCAGACACTGGGCTTCAACACAGCACCCGTCTCGCCCCATCGCCGACACTTGTGGTAGTCCGGCTGGAGTAGGTAGAAAAGCTATGCCCTCGTCTGAAACTTCACTTTCACCCCAATCGCCTCGTCTCCGTGACCCCGTCACTTCTGTTGGCTCGTCTTCACCCAAAACCGTTCGTTCTCACACCTCTGAGTTTTCTGCCAGCTCACCTACACCTAAATCGTCTCACGTTTTCACACCTGTCAAATCCGCCGCGTCACATAAGCCTATCAAATCTTCGCTGGTAAAAGTCACCCCTTCACCCACTGGTGCACGACAATCCGCTCGTGACAGACCTTCTCGTCTCGGCGCCATCGCTATGAACCGCTTGCCCCCATCTGTCCGCGACATTCCCTCCTCTGTCGACGCCGGTCCATCACCCAGAAAAAGCCCGCGCCCCTCTGCCCGCGACATGTCATCATCACTCGCGCCGACGTCTCCTTCCGCCCGTGTGAGGCGCCTGTCCGCCTGCAATGCGCTTTCCACTGCTGATATCGCGCCTTCCCCTATCCGCCGCGCCCCCCGCTCTGTACGCGGCGCGCTTTCGACTGCTGGTGTCGCACCTTCTTCTGTCCACCTCGCCCCTCGCTCTGCACGCGACGCACTTCCCTCTCTCGGCGCCGCACTTCCCCAAGCCCTCCCTGTTTCATCGGAAGGAGGCAACCCCTACCCGCGCCCCTACGGAGGAGGATGGCGCAATGACCCATACCACCTCTGGGACCGAGTAAAATACTTGGATCCCAACAGTTCAATCGCTTCGTGCGCTCCTCTCCTTCCCACTGTCGGCGTTGGAACCCCTGCTCCGCGACTCAAGAAAGGAAGCAGCCACAACTACTACGGTGGACGTTCCGCAGCTCAGAGAGAGAGCACCAGAGATGTGATCAAGACTATGAACGCCAACCGTCATGCTTACACGTCTACCTCTACCACTTCTCTGCAGGCACCCGACTCACCCATAGAGCTCGACGACCTCTCACGCGACTCGCCTATTGAGCTTGACGACCTCTCCCCAGAACCTTTCGTCAGCACAGCTGTCTCTCTGTTGCAGAGAGGTAGAAAGGGCCTCAAGGTCAGACTTGTCAAGGCGCGTGATCCGGTTGGCAACACTTACTTCTACGAGCAAGCCCACGTGCCTCGTTACACCAAGCATTCTATGCGCCCCTCAAAACGCTTCTTCAGCATTCGCAACTTTTTGAGCCGCCGCCTCTATGGCAAGCCTGGTGACGGTACCAGTCTGCTCATGCCCAACATCCCTCTTCCTCCTGACATCTACATCCCTGGTGTTGACACACTGCCCGTAGAGATGATAATAGCACAGGAGAAGGAGGCGGAAGAGATGAAGGCCAAAGAGAAGGAGCTGAAAGACAAGGAATCAAAAGAGAGGGAGCCGCAAGACAAGAAGGAGAAGGAGAAGGAGAAGGAGCATCCGTTCGGATCCTTGGATTGGCTGGATCACGAGATTCGCTTGCGAAGACGCTTTGAAAAGAGATACAAGGCCGAGGAAGAGGCTAGGATCAAGGCAAAGAAGAAGGCTACCCGATTCAGATTTGGTAACTCCAAAGCTCCCACCATCCGAATGAGCCACGATGACTACGAGTACGATCCTCGTGGCGTCGACGCTCTTGTACCTACCTCGCCTGCTGGCTTCCCTTCCTTGACCAGATGGCCCAAGTTCAGGTCCGGCGCCGCTCCCGCCTACAACCGCATCCTCCGTCGCAACAAGGCCGACTGTGTCGCGATTGCTCAGCGCGGTCAATCCCAGCGCCAATTCCTGGAGCAGCAACGCGAGAGGGAACAGCTCGATAGCTCCAGAGCACGATGGATCGAGGAGTTCAGAGAACAAGACGAGTTGAAGAAACAGGCCGCTCTCGAAGAAGAGAAGAGGCTGGAGCGCGCTGCCAAAGCTGAGAAAATGTTGGAAGAACAGCGTCTGAAGGATTTGGAGCTCGACATGCTCGAGGAGTCTTTGGACATCACTCCTCCTCGCCTCCGTACACCCAAACGCTCGATGATCCATGACTTTGATGACCATGAGCCTTTGATCGCGCCCAAGAGCCCCCAGCAGCGTCAATTCGAGGCCGATCAGGCTGCAGACGCCGCCAAAGTCGCTATCCCTGTCACCCCGAGAACGCCCGTACACGTTCCTGTCTTGGAGGAGATCCACGAGACTGTAGAAGATGATGGTGATGGAGAGAAGGTTGAAAAGACCAACAAAAGTGATGAAGAAGAGCTTGGAAAGACCGACGAGCATTCTGTGGAGATCGAGGAGACCGAAAGCGAGAAGGAGTTCAGGCAATGTGCCGAAAACGTCGCAAAGCTCGAGATATACCGCTAAGGCCGACCTGCTCTGTCAGGTCTCTCCTTCTCTTTGTCTACAACTTTTTGTCTTTTCGCTTCTATGGGTTCTGGAAGTTGCTTTTGTGGTTCCGGTTTTGATATTTGCTTTTGAGGATTGAGTTTTTTGAGGGTTTCTGGTGATTTGTCTTTTTGCTTTGGTTTCTTGCGCGTACATAAAATACAAAAAAAAACTGTTTTGAGTAATTGTTCTTGTCGTCACAACGTGATCCCAGTGATCACTTCAAAGTGTAGGAGCCTTTCCAGTTTCAATGTCGTCAGCCTGGTCTATCGAAATTCTCGAGACTCGTATCGTATAAGATGCCTAGATGCTACTTTTGATGGGAGATGAGGTTAGCTACATTGCATCTAATGAAAGAGATGGATTACTGAAATCTCTATAGAAAGAGCAGAGTCTTTTCGTGTGTTATTTATAAGAGACTCCTGCCTGTGAGGGCACTGGGGTCGCTGGTCTTTGAATCTCAGAAAATTCAATCACATGGTGCAGACATAGGAGTTCAGACGCTCTCAAGTCATCGAGATGATGTTGTCCGAATCCTAGGAACGGAGAAACTTACAGTGATAGCCAGCAGTACCCGAAAACTGCTTCTCACAATGTTTAAATTTGCCTTTGAAGGGCTGACACGGTACATTGATCGTAACAAAGGCTGTTTGTGCATGCTCCTACAGCGCAGTGCCACAGGAGAGTACCGAATAGAGCGTGCGGCTTCATGGGCTTGTGCCATCACCGATGTAGATTCTCAAAAACTGGTTGGAAACGTGAAAGACTTGGGATGCCTTGATAAAAAGCGTAGCGAATTCTCATGACACCACGAAAGCAAGCACTAGAACCTGTATGAAGAGTCGTCATCGTGTGATACACACCGCTGGAGACCACTAGCCTTGCTGGCCTTGTCTACCGAATATACAATCCGGGCCACTGACAGCTTCCAACGATCGTGTCAGAAGAAAGTCGAGAAAGCGGTGTTCCTTCGAGGACAGCATCCAGGAACACAACCCCTGCTTATAAAGAATATCACTCCTGTGGAAGGTGTTTATCGATAGTGTCGAACAACTGACGATGTTCGATGTTCGATTATCGAGAAAATCGAAGTCGAAGTTGCCCCTGATTTTGGATTCGACGTCGAGGGTATCCCAGCCTCCCACCACGCTCTATGACCCCTTGTCGAAAGGCAAGAAGACTTCTTGAACCCGTCAAAGGTCCAAAGAGAGTCCAGCTCGACATTTTTGACAAAATTCACTCGACCATCACTTCACTTCACTCGACGTGCGGTCTGTGCTCGCCCCGGCGCGCAGCCAGTACCATTTCCCAAAGTTTGCGCACTTCTTCCTCCCTTCTTTTTCTCATCACGTAAATCACACAGTATCCTTACTGTCCCTCATTTCGTGTATCCTCATTCTCATCGCTCTCCATCATCACAATCTCCTGATTGTCATCATGTTCAGCCTTCTCAGCACCCTCATCGCCATGGGCTCTGCATTTAATGCACCCCTCTCAGCAACCCCCACAACCTCTCCCGCCCCCATCAACTCCTCCGTCGCCAACTCATTCGATCCTATGGAGATCGACAACATCACTATGCCTCAGGGCACTAAGCACAATCTGTGCGAAGTGTACCAAGCAACGCAACTCGGCACCAGAAAGCGTGTCAGGGTCGGTGTCAAACCCGGTCCTACCGCTCAGATGGTTGCTGAGGAGCGCCGAGACAGGAGGATCATGAGGGAGTGCAGAGCAATCCTGGATTCTTCGCCAGAGCACACAGCCCTTGTTTCGACCGCGTTCAAGGCCTCATCGACGAGAGCACTCTTCTTCCGCCACACCCCCAACCCAATCTCCTTCGACTTCGATATCATGAGCAGCAACCGCCCTAATCGCCTCCCTATCAGAGCCCGATTTACCTCTGGGTCTAGGCCATGGCAGCTTCCTGTTGAGGAGGTCATGGTTGACGCTCCTGAAGCCGTGCTTCCCGTGGAGGAGGTCATGATTGACGCTCCTGAAGCTGTCGTCAATGTTGTTACCCTGCCTCTACCTTCTCCAGCCGTCGAGGAGCCCATGACCGACGCACCACCTGAGAGTATCTCCTCACCAATCTCTCCTAACTCTCCACCCCTGTGCGACAACTCAGACTCGTCATCCACAGCTCTCAGCTCAGACAACTCTACTCCAAGCATCTGGTCGACCGTGGCCTCGACCTCGACCACTACCACCTCAGCATCGGACTCCGGCCAGTTCCAGCCATCTAACAACTGCCCCGAAGGCGAGGATGACGGAACGAGCTTGTTCATCCCGGAGATAAGACAAGTCGTTGAGGGCAACAAGCATCGTTCCTTAAAGCCATGGATGAACGGCAATCTGCACGATGCCCTCGAGGACGTGCTCAGGACTACGCAACCGCCCAAGCGAACGCAACCGCCCAAGCGAGGCGCCGCCAGGCAAGCAGCGAAGCCGAGCGGCATCACGAAGAGATCCACAGGCGTCGCGAAGAAGCAGAAGGCCAAGACCAACTGTCACCTGTCCTCCAAAAAGAAATGCCTCTTCGAGGAAGAGACTGACAGTGAGGACGAGCAGGAGAAGGGGCAGGAGAAGGAGAATGAGCAAGAGGAGGAGCAAGAGGAGGAGCAGAAGGAGGTGGTCCAGCCAGACGCCATCTCTTCCCAGGTGGAGACTTTCCTTTCGGAAATCTCTCCCGCGCCGACTGTGACCCATCCATCACACACTCCGACAACGCTGACTTTGAGACCTCCACCTACTGCGCGATTGCCATCCTGGAGCAAAAACTCGAAGAATACGGCCATCGCCGGCGTCTCTAATGGGCCCAAGAAGCCCAAGGGCGCAACAACTGCCAGCGCTTCTGACGGCGTAAAAAAGTCAAAGAAGGTGTCGAAACTTCGCCCAAGCCAGATTCACAAGCCGGTCAGCAATTTCGTCAAACAGTTGTTTGCAGGCGTGGCTGCAAAAGCCGCTGCCAATAGCGGTGAGACCTATGTTGAAGAGCCTCTCATCGATTACTACGATGGAATGTAACGCGGGTACGAGAAACCAAACCCGAGGTTCCGCACTGAGTTCACAAGCGCTCCCCTTCAGATTCGACAGGAACGACTAATAAAAACACGAACAATGACGGATCGACAAAAACAACACAATGAACAACAAATCAACGAAAGAAAAAACATTACAAAATAACGATCAAACGAACAAAGAGAACAGAGCGACAGTCGCACAGCAGCAGACTTGTACATGCTCAACGACGCTACGATACCACGACCAATGCTCAGATGATACCACGAATGGATGGTTATGAATGAGATACCCGATGATGTTTTTGTCTTTCGGCAGGAAGGCTTGGGGTTTCGAGGGGAAGGCTTTCTTCTCTTGGGGGAGTTTGTTGGAAGATTCTTCCTGCTTTTCCGCTTTGTCCATGGGACTTTTCTTTCTGGCTTCCGAAGGTGGAAAGAGAGATGATGAGGAAACTTTGCGGTACGCACCTTGTTCGTTTGGAAGCGACTCTCTGGGTGGAAGGAGATGAACGATCAATGCACGTTACGCACTTTCTGTTTTTATGTGCTCTTGGGTTTTCATGGTTTTTGGTTTGGTCTGGATTTCCAAGATACCCCTTCATCGCGTTCACGGAGTTTTGAGTTTTGTCGCATGCATAATGTCTGAAGCATGACATACAACAGAAAATCACAAAAACAACTCAAACAATCAATTCTTTAATGCTCTTTCTTAATTGTGATGTGACATGACTGCGGCAATAGGAAGGAAGGATGGAGGTTATCGCGGATGGCTTCTTTCCCCTTGCTCATCTCCGCCAAGCAACGGCGTTCACCGATGTTTATTCCTTCCTTCTTTGACAACCCTTTCTTTCTTGACATTTTGTTTAGTTACATACATGATTGCGGAAGGAACTTTGCATTCTGATAATTGTTGTACTCTTCTTTCTTATGAGCTAAATCCGAGGTCGTCAATGATTTCATTCTGGCTAGTCTGCTCGATCGTTGTTTCTTTGGACAACACTCTGTTTGCAAAAAGTACCGTGCAATTTGACAGACACATCGTAAGACTACTACTACTCCTAAGTAGATAACGTCCATAAATTTGCTGCAACTACACGACATCTCACGGAGACGCTAAGGGGTCGTGATAACATTGACAGCATGCAGCGAAGGGTACAAGCAGATCAGTCGGCTTTACGAGCGTAAGAGTATAGCAAGAACGTCGACGACCCGGTACAGCCATCGAGGTAGCTACGTCGACATTGCTCGGTCTCCCATCGACACGGAACCATCGAGGTGCTCGCTGCTTAGTCTCCTACCGAGTAGGACTAGGATCGGTGTGTGGTGGTTTAAGCTGTAGGTTGGAAGATTTTATATAGTGTCTTGCAGCTTGACTTTTGTCTCATTTTCACATCATATTGAAGCAGAGCTTGATATCCCAGCCTGCCAGACATTGGGAACTAGCAGTCTGTCAAAATGCAAGATGGGTTTTGGAACTGGTGGTATGTCCGCAGAGAGCATGTGGGAGTGCTCACTCTCTTTGGACAACCGTGTGGATCTGAATATGTTCTTGCATTTCAATAGATATGTAGAAGGCCTTGTAGGGAGAAAGGGATACCTTTCAGATTGAGAAGGCGCAGATGATAGCAAAGGCAGGTGTGATTGTTGCTCATGTAGGTCTTTTTGTTCGTTTCTTTTTCATTCGTGTTGGTTTTGTATATGTACATTATGGCCGCTTGCTTGATGTAACAGACCATATCTAATGTTACAATGCTCTTTCAGAGCGGCCGGTCTTCTCTTTCTGGACAGTGTGCTTCATATTCGAAGCACGGTGACGGAGAGGCGGTTTGGTGCGAAATGCGTTGGGAGTGGAGGTTGTATGCGTATGCTTCAACAATGGCGCTTTAGGCCTCGGCAGCGATGGCCTTTGCCTCCATGGGTGTAGCGACGAAAGGATCGGTATTGGTAGCGTTGAGCAAATCGATCAAAGTGCCATCTTCCAATTCCAGACTCCACTCTGTTGTCTCGAACTGTGGTCTCTTGTCAGCAAATTATCCTATTTCTTTGTCCGTGTCGAGCGGGGTTCAACTCACAATACCCATCCTTGTAGGTCTATGACTCTTGAACCTCATCTTCGCCTGCTGCCTCGTTCCCTTGACCCAGTAAACGACATCAATCTTTCCATGCAACTGGTTGATCTCTCCACCGATATAAGGAATTTTGCTTGCAAAGTACACTTCATCTCCAAGGATCTCTCTTGCCAAAGCATTTGTTCGCAATGAGTACATTGTGCTAGTGACAACCGAGGAGTTTTGCTTTTGGTAGTTGAAAATGGCGAGGGTAGAAACGGCCATAGCGGCAAGGAAGAGAGGAGCGGTGATCATCCATGACTTCGAGGGAGTCATATCAGGAAGGGCGCGGTCGGCGCGGCGCTCCATCAAAGGACCCGAGTTTGGTTTCGGCGGTGCGATGAGGGTGCGGCGGCATGTGAGATTGGTGGCATTGTTGCGCTTGAAGAGAGCCTCGAGGGGCTTGCGGAGCGGTAGTCGTGGCGGCATTGTGATGTGTGATTTGGGTTGTCTTTCGAAATGGTCTGTTTCTTCTCTTCTTCTCGAAGCTCTGGTGATGGTGGTATACCGCCGGCTTTTCTCCGGACGCCAGGTCAGACACGTCATTCGCGCTCCATTTCGCGGCGCGTCTTCCCAGACTCCGCGTTTTGGGGCTTTCGAGAAAGTCCATCTCTCCAGCTACCAACATCTCTCCAGCTGGCAAGACGAGTAAAGACAAGCAGCAAGTCACAAACCACACAACCATGGCGACCCGTCTACGCAAAACGTTTCACTACCCGGTCGAAGATGCAGACAGCGACGACAGCGACCGCGAAGAACTGGACGAGCAAGAGCAGGAAACAATCATCGAGGACCTGGCGAAGCGGGACTTGGACAATACAATCTTCTACCGCCGCGCTTTCGTCGCTCTGCCTGCAACAGCTGCCTTGATCTATCTGCCCGTTCTATTCGCTCCAGAGGCTTTCAGACATGTCTTGCTAGCTTTACTGTCTTTGACCGCCTTGGCCGGTACAGTCTACATCTTGCTCTGTGTTCCTTCTGCGCCAGCTGCTGTCGACAGTACGAGATTGTCGGCTGCTATGATCGACGGTAGGGGTCCGCTGGACATCGCCCTACCGTGGTTAAATGCCGCCCTGAGTGCAGTACTTGCCCTCACTGGTGTGCTGGCTTGGAGAAGAGATTTGGTCGACGAAGCCTGGCGCGCCTTTCTGCCTGGAGGTATGTACCTTCTTTCGTGTATTCATCACCCCTCTTGATCGCGTGCTGACTATGCTTTCCCAGCCGTTTTCCTCGTCACAATGTACGCTCGCTCTCAACTGGTCCCACTCGACGTCGCGAGTCTGGATCGCCTCAAGTACAATTACAAAGGTGCTTGATTTTTCTATGCTTCTTGCAGAACCTGATTATCCACCATCAATCATCTTCCATGCTCCCTGTGATAATCCTCCGCTTTTTTTGCTTCCGTCAAAAACACCGCCTTGGTTTCATTATCCTTGCGCCACCCGCCCCATATCTATAGCTTGTCTTTACATGTCGATGCTTTCGTGGAATCGAAGCACTGCATTGTTGTCGAGGTATCCGTCTACCTCGTCCGGCAGTGCGTCGAAGGATGCTCTTGCAACTTGCTCCTGCGTTGTTGAGTTGGTCACGTCTGCGATCAGCACCAATCCTGCCGTCTTGACAGACTCGATCAATGCCGGTACCAGCTCCTGTTGATCCTGTCAGCTCACGTGCACTCCTATTATGTCTCCACTCGCTACTTACCAGTAATCTCGAGCTGCACATCAGTCCCATGAAGTTGTTGCTCTGTGCGATTCTCACTGCCTCCTTGACAGATGTTGTGGTACGGCCACTGCTGTACACTGGCCATTCTGCCTCTTCAGACATTGCCTGCTCGATGCCGAGGTCGTTACATAAGAGCACGGGATCTGCATATTTCGTTAGTCGGGCTCAAATAACTCGTCATCAGATCTACTCACAGTTGGGCTGTTTCCAGTTGAGTGCTGTGCAGATGTTTGCATTATACGACGAGAAGACAATTGATCTGATGAACCCTTCGTTGGCTCCTCTCAGTCGGCTGGCGTGGTCGAATACCTCCTTCAACGAGGCATCCACAAACTCATTGATATTGCCTGTCGGTCCGAGTTGCAATAGCTCTTCTTCCGCCTTGGTTGGGAAGAGCATGTGCACGTCCAGGTGCATCTGTGGAGGCAGAATCTCAAGAACGTCATGTAGGGAGGTCCAGGACGTCGCGAGTCTCTTTGCCAATTGGTCAGGATGTGATTGAAGCAGAGCCTTCAAGCTTTCAGGTCCTTTGCCGTTTGCTTTGCCAATTGCCGAGAACTGCTCGTAAGTCAATCGGCTAATCAGGTCGTTCCTCACACCGTATGAGGCGAGCGTCGATGGAATGGCCCATGAGGGGTACAGGACTGGCACGCCGTCCTTGGTTGCCTGTACAAAGATGCGCATGTAGTCTCCACTCAAACTTGAGCCGGTGATCAGCGCGTTTGGCTGCGAGCTGATCTGGCTTGTCGCCTTCCAGTATGTAGCGAATTGTGTAATCTCCATGGGTATTCCGTGGAATGGCGTGACCACCTGGTACTTGAAGCTGATCCGGCCGATAGCTCGGAGCCTGGGGTCAAACAGCTCCAAGTGCCAGTTGCCAGAGCTGCTGTATCTACTAGAGAACACAAGCGATGATGCTGCGCCTCTAGCAATTACCTTTGAGCCGAAAGTTGGGAAAATGTCGAAATCGATTGAGAAGGTATCGAGGTTGTCGATTTGGAACGAGATGACCTTGAATTCGTCTTGTATCGGTAGGGGAATGTTGCGTGGGATGAGATCTGAAGACTTGGATGATATCGTCAATCTCGCAGCAGGGTACTTGTTATCGCCGTAGAATTCAATTGCATCCGAATCTTGTGAATCAAAGCTGATAACGATGAATGTTTTTGTAGTGTCAAGGAAGTTGTGGCCGTAGCGTCTGAGAGGAATGATGGGCGGAGGCAATGAGAGATCGGGAATAGCTTCCATGTCGGCGCTTGCAGGAATCGGTGCGCTTGAACTGAGGATGGACTGGAAAGTGGCAGGGGCTGCCGCTGGCTCCTCACGAGCGACGCCTCTGCCATGTCCTGCTTTCTCTAGCAGTCGCAGACAGTCAAGATGACCCTCCCATGCAGCGTAGTACATGGCAGAAAGATCTTTCTCGTCCAGCGCATCAACGTCTACACCCAGCTCAAGTAGCGACTGAAGGCATGAGAGGTGGCCTTCGCTCGCAGCATGGAAGAGCGGAGTCCATTGATACAACTTGTCCGGCTGATCCAGATTGGCTCCGTAGTTTTTCAGCATCTCCAGAATCTGCGGGCTGCGGCCTGATCTAGGAACAAGATGCTGCGGGTACAGACCCTCGGCGTCTGGCAAAATTTGTGGGTGGTATTGTAGAAGGAGATCGACGATCGCGACCGAACCGTACTGACAAGCAAGGTTGATAGGAATGTGATCAGCCTCGCCACTTGGGTCGACACGAGCTCCCAGTTCCAGGACTGCTTGCACCGCGGCAAAACGAGCATGGACGATGCCATGGATCAGGGGTGTGAAGTTGTCCAAGTCCTTGTAGTCAACACTTTCGGCGACAGGTGCAGCGCTCGGAGAAGTGCTTTCAATACCCTGCATCGAGTGAGCCGAATCGTATTTGACCAGATCCTTGATCACCTCTACATGACCACGCATACAGGCGTAATGCAGCGGAATACGGCCGTAGATATCTGTTGCGGTGGTATCTGCTCCGCGCTCAAGGACCATCGTTAGACTGTGTGCTCTTCCTGAGATGGCCAGCTCATGTAAACAAGTACGTTCGTTGATCTCATCCACGTAGCTTAGGTCGACCAGATTCGTCTCCAGTAAAGTCTTCTGCATTTCGAGCGGTGCGTCGTTGACTGTACTGAGGAAGATGCGGTTGACACGCTCTCGTGCTTCATCTGTAGATCCGAGTCTTGAGATCCACTCCATGATTAGTGTCACATTACCAGTGTTGACCGCCTGTTGCATTTGCATCTCGATGTCGTTATCTTCTTGAGCTCCTGCTTGAGGCCTTTGCTGTTGGTCGCCGCTGGGAACATATTCAATCTTCTCACCCTCGGCCCACGCACCAAGTTCGAGCAGACTCGAGGTGGCTTGATCAGACAGATCTCTGATGACATCTCGATTGAAGCAGGGCTGAATCTCTACAGCTCTTGAGAGATACAGCTCCTTCGTACGCGATTTTGAAGTTTTGTCCCACTACAATATTGAGTCAGCACTTGGCGGTCCATCTTCTGGGGCAATCAAGCCGAACCTTCTTGAGGATCTTCGAAAAGGCCGTTTGGTTGATCTCGATGAATTGCTGTTGATGTTAGAACTATCGCTGCGTGTAAGACTGATACGACAAACCTGTAGCTTGTCGAGATCACTGTTGAACAACCGGAAGCCTTCGTCGAGGGTGACAAAGACGGTGGAAAGTTTTGAAGCAGACAGACCGCGTGCCTGTAATGACTTCTTTCTGTCTGCCAACGTTTTCAACCGTAATTTGAGCTGTATGACAATGTCAACAAGAGTTTCGGAAGAATGGATGAGCTACAGCATACCTCGGCCTCTTTCTGCAGATAGAAGATGTTGACTTTCTCAAGCTCACGTTCCTACAGAGCGGTCAGTCGAGAGCCATGAGGAAGGAGTGGGCTATATTACCAGTCGGAAGAAGAAGGTGGCCTTGTTGGCTTGGAGAGAGGCTTGAGAGTCCGCAAGGCCGCTTCCGGAATGTGTGAGGTCTTGTGCATGAATAATGGGCGTTGCACTGAGCTTCTTGATCAACTACAACTTATCAGCATGATGCGAACTCAAATCTGCACGCGATTGTTGATGGCGACAGCATCACTGCTTAATTACCTTCTTGAGAGCTTTGTAGTCAACGAAGCTGGCGGCATATTCTGGGATATCCAGCTGCCTTTTCTGGATGTGCTTGCCGAACTTCCTGATGGCGCGGAAATTAGCAAATAATCATACAATTAATGAGAGAGACGGCAAGTCAGGGAACAACGTACATCTTGAGTGAGTTGAGCGGGCGTGATGTTGTCGGCGTTCTATAATAGTGGCGTGGAGGGGCTGACGAACAGCTATGCTGTCAAGATTGCTTGAACTTGATTGGCAAACAAGCGACGCGAACTGTGTTGATGAGAGACGGGCTCGACTCTTATTTGGACTTTAATCCTTATGACATATGGGTCCGGGCGAGATTGTTCGTGTTTGCGGTCGGAAAAGGGCGTCAGATGAGTCTCGCGTACACGTAGCAGCTTGCCGACGGCTGTTGAGAGGGGCCTCTGATAAGCATTGGCAAATGCCGCCAACCTAATAATCACTATGTGGATCGTTCTCTGGATTATCCTGTCCTCACCACGTTCAGAGGTTGGAGAAAGCACAACTGCTTGAGAGACTGAACGCAGCTTTTCGACCAATGAAATCGTCCGGGGGTGCACGTGGAAGGGGCGATGGTAACGCGACCCGCTTCTAGAGACACCCGGGGCGACCACCAAAATGATGCACTTTCAATCTCGAGTAACTACAACTTTCATCAACCAGATTCACTTCCGGAAAGAATACAGATCAGTTCGTGTGGTCCTGTTTAGTCCACTGAGGCGATAAGATAGGTGTGCAAGCAATCAGCGTTCTTGCATGAAGCAGATCATGCATTGTCTTTACACAAGTTCCCAGGCCAGAGGGGGGCTCAGTACCCACGGGGAAACACTCCCCTTCCTAAACAGGCGGTCTCCGACCTTAGCTTTACAACTCGCCCTTTCCGCAACGACACGATTTTGAGATCACTACTTTTCTCAACGCCTGTTACTACCAAATTCAGGACGGGAGCGACGATGTTGTTAGTCAAATACTGCCAGTGCAGACGCCACGTCGTCCGTATTCCTGTCTGCCGGTATTGTGACAGGGCCAGGCCTGTGTATTTCGCTGAGCAGATTTCGATTTATATCAACTAATCATCTAGCTCGTTCTACTGTCGCGTGCCCACTGAAAGACCCAGCCGGTCTCATGTGCATGTCACTGCCCCACTACCGCGTACTCCCCTTTCTTCCATGACCTCCATGACCTCCACGTTCACTGATTCATTATTCGTGTCGCCGGTTTCTGCCTGAATGGTTCACGGGGTCTCCGGTAGGGTCTCCAGCTAAGATGTGGACCATGCGACATCTGTGTGAGCACGAGGCTTGCCCTCGTAACGTCTACTGTACCACATAACAGAGACCCCTGCGCCCGTAAATCCCCGAACTGCTCAGGTCTGGTTGACCTAGACAGACACATCATAACATAGGGCAGCCCACCGCTTCTTTTACATGTTACGATTACCATTGATGGCCCGCGGAGATTTTGACATTGATCTGTCGCGCCGAAAGCCATCTGTTCTCCCTGTGCGCTGAATTCGGCCACGCTCATGGCTATAGAAATGCTTTTCAAATTGGAGTGGCCTCCAGTGAGAGGTCGTCAACAGATCCCTCTCTAGCAACAAACGCACCACTCTCAAAAACATCTTGCATGCCTGCAGCTTTGATGAGAGGTCTTACCTTTGGCTTTGGACCCTTTCGAAGTTCGGCCGGGCCTTCCTTGGAGCCAGAATTCACCATCGTCCTTTCCCTGAAGCCAGAGACAACACGTGCAAGCAGCCAAAGAATGCCCGTTCATGACTCTGACTCAAGTCTCAACCGCTCTCTGTCAAATCAATACCTACCAGGCGCCCCGCATAATTTCAACTCCCTTCGCGCTCCTCGCTATTCTTCTGCTTGGTCTTACTGCCGCCTCGCACCGTTCATCATGCTCCTAGAACTCTACCAGCCGCCTCCTTCGAAACTCGATACCTACTATATCCTTGGAGAGATTGCTTAGAAAGCCACAGCTTTGGCCGATGTCCATCCTACTGTCGATTTGGACTTACTCCGTCAGCTTGCCGATGGTGTCCGAAGTGATCGTATTGGTTCCGAAGATGCGACCCGTGCTTTGTGTCAGGTTTTTGAAGACACTTTCACCTTCGAAGTGCTCCATGGCCAGCTCAATTCCGACTTGAAAGCGAAAGTCTCGGCATTTCTCAGCGGCACTCCCGCAGATGATATTGCAGCCAAAGGCTTCGATCCCACCCCTGCCCCTCTGAGCCTTCACAGACATCCTTTTGGTGGACGTGTACCAGATGCGCACAAGAAACATCATCTCTTTGGTGGCCGCGCCCGTGCTAAGGTCGAAGAAACTATTGATACATTGGAGCATCGCCCAATCGTGTACGAGGACCATGAAAGAACCATGATCATGGAGGTAAGAAGGACTTTGCAGACACACATCCAATCGCCAGCTGACACATCGCGTAGGTATATGCCGACATCCCGTTCCTGAACTGGCAACAGAACGTACAGACCAGACCCGCCCTGACATTTGTCCCTTCCACCGTACTCGGCTTGCAAAATTTGATCAAGGCATACCCTCATAGACGCATCCGATGCAGCGGTTACCGTCATACCAGATCTGACTTCTTCGCCGAAGACGGAGATATTCTCGTCTCTTTCGTCAGCTTACACTACGTCGCAAGCGTTCTACCGGAGATGATCAGCATGTTTTCCGATCGTATCAACGAAGCCGAACTGTCGGGCGAGTTGAGAAGCGTTCAGACCTTCCCTCCGAGGGCTGGTCAACCAGATACTCAGCGCGTCCGAGTTGGTGTGGCAGTGACTCCCGAAGAGCTTCGTGAGTGGGCTATCGCTGATGGATGGTCACTTCCTGTAGATGTCACAGCTGATGAGTAAGATGAGGTGGCGAATCAAGCTTTGCCACAAGAGCACAACTGACGTTTGCCTTGCAGGGTGACTACTGGTGGGATTGTTGGCTCCATGTGCCATGGTTCTGGCTTCGCCCACAAATCGATCAACGACTACATCCGATCCGTCGAGTACGTCGACGTCAACGGTGTTGTTCAGTCAATCACAGATGCTAAGGAGTTGCACGCTGCTTTGGGTTGTTTCGGCCTCATGGGTATCATCACGCACATCACGTATGAGGTCAAGAAGATGACATTCGCTGTCATGCAACCTCGTAAGGTAAAGACGATGCTTGCCGTCCCGCCACCCGACCCGAGCCATGTCCCAGAAGCGTTGTTCGTCGAGACCAGTCCCGATGAGCTCCAGGAGGCGATCGTCGACTTTGAACGAAGAGCTGCGCAAGATCATTATACGGAGTGGTCATGGTTCTCCTACCAATCCGATGTTCTCGTCAACACATGGTCGACAGTGGCAGACAGTGAAGGCGAAGAAGACTATACCACTCCTACTCAGACATTCCTGCAATGGATTGCAGCATAGATCACCGCAGTCATTGTCGGTACTGATTTCTACCCTGACATCCCAGCTCGTTGGCAAAGTCAGATTCTCGCAACTGGAAATATGGCAGTCCTGTCACCGCTCACCACAGACCCAGAAGATCTGACTATCAAGACAAAGTTACCTAATGCTCTGCACTTCCGACGTGGTCGCCACTACGCTCGTTCCAGAAACATGGAAATTGAGCTTCCGATTCCCCCATTAGCAACAGACAACAGCAAGCCTGATTGGCTGACGGTAAGGAAGGCTTGGTGGGGTGCTGTCAATTTGGTGTACAGCTCAGCAAATTCACCAATGCGCCTGGCCATGGACATGCGGATCACTGGCGACAGTGACATAATTATGGCGCCTCAGCGAGGAAACAGTCATGGTACTGTCGCCCTCGAGATTGGTTCCGTCACTGATACAGTCACCGAAGAAGAATGGCAGACTTTCTGTCAAAGTTTTGTAGACATGTTGACTGCCCTGGCTCCAGAGGGTAAGCTGCGTCCGCATTGGGGTAAAGAATGGGTGAAGATGCGTTTTGGTGGGCTTCCAGCACGTGAATATATCAGGACGTCTGCATACAAGACCGAGATACCAGAGTGTCTTGCGATGTTGCAGAAGATCGGCAAGCGACAAAGTTGGACATTGAACGACTTACACAAGAGGTTCTCGAACAAATTGTTGGACGATCTCTTCTTTCACGAGCCCTCTGAGCACGCATAACCTGTCCTAACTGCTCTCATGGAGAGCACGTAATATAGCCGAGCAAATATTTCTTGCTGCAATTGTATCCTGATATCCAGCTTCCAGAAGCTTTCTTCGCCAAGAAGTGGCTGTGCAGACCCTGTGGCTTGACCAGTGCTGACCGCCGACTCCACGGCCCGGCCGCCTGTGCTCCACTTCGTGATAGACATCCATTACATCTTCTATAATTTATCGCACCGCATAAACGAATCATAAACAACATCTCAAACACTTTGATAAACTACGGCGACTTCTGCAAACACCCTCGCAGTCGCTCCGATTGATATTTAGAGAGTCGCAACTTTTTTCAAGCAGCTTTTCACATCGCACCATCGCCACCATGCCAGGCGCAAAGTTGTGGGCAAAGATGATCGGATCGTATGTGTTTCCTTCTTCACTGACTTGTGAGCCATTGAGAAGATACAAATACTGACCTGCTGTTTCTACAGTGGTGCCGTGCTGTGTATCGGCGGCCCTTACCTGATCTACTACGTCACGCCAACCGAGGAGGAATTGTTCATGGTGAGTTTTTTTCTGCTTCCATTGTTTATGCCTCACGAATGTCAATTCTCTTGATCTATGTATTTGAGAAGGAATACGGTTCGTTATACGTTGAGAAACATCGCTGACTCGATTGCGCAATTATAGAGATACAACCCCGAGCTGCAGAGAAGATCGCTGGAGAACCGCAAGGAGAAGCAGGAGAACTTCAACGAGTGGGTCACGCAGCTCAAGAAGCACTCGAAGAGTGATTTGCCTCGTAAGTCATAACTCCATTCTCACTCTTCCAATTTTTTGATTTTTCTCGCTCTGTCATGTTTCCTAGTCTCTATCTTTCCCCCATTCAAGTTTCTATGCGTCAGCTTCATCGAAAGCTCAGAAGCTTATTCACAACACTATCTCTGTTCTTATGTCAAAATGTTGAGAACTCTTCACTGACATACCGTCTCACAGTCTGGACAGCCTGGGACAAGTCATCAGCCGAGCACAAAGAAGCCGGCGTCGCCCGCCTGCTCGAAGAACGCAGAATCGCCGAACAAGCCGCCCAAGCCAGAAAGGACGAGATCAAGAACTCTGCCGCTTGAAATCTTCTCTCAGTAACAAAAACTTGTATTTCTAGATTGATCAAAGTAAACAAGCATTTCTTCTCTGTTCATGCGATAGGAATGAGCTCTCAGTGTACCATGTGATGGTTGCAAACGTCTTGTCAAAAGGCAAGATGGTTTTGGGGTATGAGTGGATGATCAAAGGGAGTGAGTAGTGGTAGGCGCTCTCGGTGGCCAGTTGATCAAAGTCGAATATCATCTTGCCTTTTGACGTGCGAATTAGCAGCCTTGTAGGACAGACGAGATACCGTTCTTCTGTAATGTCCTCAGGAACCTGACTTTTTTTTCGTTATATGTATCGGCGGAAATACTTACTGGACATTCCATCCAAATACAAAACATTCACTTCAAGGACTAAGTAGTGTGAAGACGTTTCATTGTATGTAATATAAAGGCTGCTTTCTGCCATTTCTATCAAACCCATTCGTTTGATTCCACTCTCTTGCTTCTACTTGATGTGAATGCTGCGACCTCGTTACATGTCCAACATCTTCTTCCATTTCGTCGAAAGGGTCGGGTTGTCATTCGTGTGCAGATCTTGAGTCGCTTCGCCGTCCTCGTCGTCCTCGTCGTCGTCGATGATGATCAGAGGCATACCACGATAGGTGGACTGTTTGAGCTCGCCGGACTCCAAAGCAGTAGGCCAAGGGTGCGAGTCGGCGACCGACATGGGAGCGCTCATGGGGCCCGGCTTAATGTGATTGTTCTCTTCATTCCAGGTCAACGATTTGGGTCTGACTCCTCTGTCGCGTCGCACGAGAGGACTGCCCAAGGATGGGCCAGGGGCGTCGAGGGCATTTGATGGATTTAGAGAGTTGCTGGAACCGATGGTGTTGCGACGAGATCTTTTCGTCGATATCGAGGACATGATGTTGGCCCATTCTCTTTGTGCAGATCGCTTGGGTGTGAATGGACTGGTGAGGTATTCATCTTCTTCATCATTGCCATTATCTTGGCGTTTCTCGTCTTCTTCGCCGTTATCGTCATCATCGTCATCATCGTCGTTGTTGATATCGTCTTCGTCAACACGATTGTCTAAGGATCTCTCATGTGACTTAGAGGCCTTCTCCTTTCCCTTGGACGGGAGCCTGGATGTAACACTTCTCCGAGGTGCGACAAGTAGATCCTCCGGAAGCAACTCGATGATAGGGACGCCATAGCCATGGAACATGGAAGTTGTGTGCAGGCCACGCTTCTTTCTCGCTTCATCACACTCCTGAACTGCAGCGTCCATCATATCTTGTTGCTCCTGTGCAGTGGCTGTGAGGAAGGCCGGTGACTGCCTGACCACGTTCGTGGCGCGGTTCCGGTGTTCATTGTCCAGCCTCGAGCGTTTGCCGTAGGAGTAGATTTTGCCATTGGGTGCTCGGGCCTTGAATCTCAAGTGCCGTAACTCGTGCTTGCTAAATGCAGGGGCTTCCGTAGACGGAGAGACGGTATGTTCGGGACTCGAAGACATGGCTTGACATCAACTGTAACAGAACATTCAATTTAGCCATGTACAGAACTAAAAGCTAGTGTTAGATGGCTGACCTTGACTTGAGTGATGGTATGTGATGTCCTTAATCGAAACCAAGTGAGTCCTGCTAGACGCTTTGCTGTGGGCGGAATGTGAAAGCGGTTGGTAGTGAGTATTTTTATACCGTTGCTGTTTTTGTGAAGGAAGCAGCACTTTTATAGGGGTTGTTATGGCAATTGACTTGAGCATCGATATTGTGAACGTGAAAGCGGCTGCCTCGAATCAATGCATCGAATTGATATTGGTGTCGACGTGTGACTCGAGAACGGCATTGTTGTGTTGTTTACAATGGTTTGAAGGAGCTCGTGACGATGAATAAACATGTGCCTGCCTTTTGCAACTTGTCTTGGCTATGATAGGTCGCACCTGCCACAAACAATGCTTTCTATCCATCACGATTGGTATAGTTCAGAAAAGGTTCAAGGACTATGCCTATAACATTATTTCGTAATGACGGTACTGCCTGCGTTGGCACCATCAACCGGCGCACTAATCATCAAACACACTACGATTGAAGAAGCGGAATATTTGTCTTCCAGCCTCCTTTCCGATCAATGCTGTCAGTTCGTCCTCGTCAGCATTGGCAACTTCCGCTACGTTCTCATACTTGAGAATCAAGTTCGTCAAGTTCTTCGGATTTACACCTGGCACAGCGCGAAGCATGTCTTGTGGTAGTTGGTTGAAAGTTCTCTCTTGGCCGTCCATGTCGCTCTCTTCCAGACCAATATTGACGGCTTTGATCGGATCTGGCTCCTCCTGTTGCTTTTTGAGCTCTTCAAATATCTCCGCCGTCTGGTATGGTGATGACGACCAGATGATTCGTAGACGAGGGAAGGCGAGGGTCAGTAGAACGAGTTTCGACTGCAAGTCTGAGGCTTGCAGAGAGCCAGAACCCACACCTGATGACAAATCTGCAAAAGGCTCCAATGTAAAAGACTTCTGAGCATCAAACTCGATCAGAAGCATCGGACTCTTGTAGTGCTGTTGCATGGTTTCGGCCTGATGATAAAGACGACCGTTCTGGAAAGACTGAATAAGATCCTTGATCGACTTTCGCTCAATACATATCTCAGGGGTCAGAACATAATCGCCGACCGTGAGCGTGCATGGAACAATGACCATATTCCTTCCATGCAGAAGTGAGGGCAATGATGAGCGGAACTCTCGAACATCGATGACGACTCTTGGTGGTTCTGCAGTTGCAACGAGTCGGCCTCCACCGGCGATACGCGTATTGACTGTACGCAAGAAGGATTCCTGGGGGTCCAGCCCTGCAGGGTCGTGTGTGAGAGTTACAGCCATAGAACCTCTTTCACGAATCAACTTGGTGAAGGCGTCCTTCTCCTTGCGTACGGCGCTCAAATATCGCTGCTCTTCCACACTTCCTCCATAGTACATGAAGTACACTCTGACGTTCCGGTTCGAGTGACTGCTTCTGTAAACCTCGATACGTCGAATGAAAGCTGCATCAGGTTCGTACATGATGACATATCTCGGCTTGGTCTCCTCCAGGATGTGTTCGTCCATGTCGCCGTCGTAGGGATGTACCATTATTAGATCTTTCATGTCATAAAGTTCGTAAAAGTCGTCCATATCATCCAGAGGGTCAGCACCGATCTCGGCTTTCTGTTGCGCTTCGGCTTCTGTAGGCTCAAGCTCAGCCAGGAGGCTTTGTACGTGAGACTCTTTGTCTCCTGCCACATGGATACTGCCATTTGCTGTGCGTGTAGGAACGGAAGCAGCAGATGAGCCACCTCGCATACGGCGTCGCTTATTAGACCCACCGCCCCTGCCTCCACGTCCCGCCTGAGCATGACGCTGGTCGGTAGTGCCGTTGATATTCTTCTGGTTCTCTGCAAAGAGTGAATTGCTGACTCGATTGAAGTCTCGTTTCCAAAGGAAGTAGTTTCTGAGCTTTCGTCGCATCATAGCAGCACCGGAGGGCCCTCTGGCATCTTCGTCGGGATCCTCGATTGCCGATGTCGTGTCAGGCAGGACGTTCATACTCTGTAGATACTCACGGATCTGACGACAGGTTCCTTGGTCACCACACATGATCAAGATACTGCCATTTGATTCGTCCTGGAACGAAGGATTGAAGTACATGTCGCGCTCAATCTCTTCCAGTATTTCGGCCAGGAGATTCCACTTTGGCATCTCTTCCAAGATAGGACGAAGAGAATCGGGGACACCGGTTTTTGCGTTCATACCCTGGCTATCCTTAATGTTGCCAGAGTATACACGTCGCTTGGCATTGTCGAAGATGACATGGGCAGCATCGAGGAATAGCCAAGGTGACTGGTTCTGACGATTTGAGCCAGGGGGAGGAGAAGATGCGGCCAAGACGGTGTCGAGATATCTCAAGAAGCTCACGGCGTCGAAGGTGAGCAGGTAGTGTAGCATGTTGCGTAATAGAGCAAGGTCGCGGACGATCTGACGAGTTCTGAAATTGGTGCGATGCCAAACAGGGTCCAGTTGGCGACGAACGATGGCATCGAAGTTGCGGTGCAGAGCACTATCAAGATTCCAATCCTCCATATCTAGACCAGTGTTTCCCTTTTTCAACTCAGTGATGCTGACTTCGACACACTCCATGATGGCATTCTGGATGTCGCGCATGTGGTCTGTCATGGGGACTTCGAGCTCGATGACCTCTGCTTTGCGGCGGCCTTCGAGAGACTTTGCGACAGTAACATGGAAGCGCGGGTACAGTGAGGGTCGTCTCAGGAAGAGGTTGCGCATCATGGTTGCCAAAGGAGCGAAGCCTGAAGCAAAGGGCTCGGGGGCATCGGAGAAGGCCTTAAGGAAGCCTTGCTTGTTCTTCTGACGGTATACACGGACGATGAAGGCTTCCAAGGACGTGGCAGCGATGCGTTCGGCATGGAGGACAACGAGGCCGGTGATTTTGGCAGGGTCGAGGTTCTCGGTCAAGAGGTCGACGACCAGAATGCGGGATGTAACGGTGAAGATGCCTCCCTGTTTGTACATTTTCTCTCTCTGTCCGACATCCGTCAAGTCGGTGTTGACCAGACTGAGGCCACGGCATTTTGGTGAGGCGCTGATGGCGGCGTGCTCAGCCAGAGCTTCTCCGATCCATCCATTCTCTCGGTCGTCTGCTCCGACTACCACAATCAGGTTGTTCCCGGCAGCATCGTACGAGTGGAGGAGGTTGGTGACAATGCGCAGGAGGCCGAGACCACGCGCCATGATAACGAGCTCATCTTCGTCGCGGAGCTCTCGGAATATGTCCTGCTGGAATTCCTATCCCACCGTTAGCATTACCACACCAGCTTCATCGCCTCCTCCTCATCATCATACCAGCGGTAATGAGAGCTTCACCGGTGCTTCATTCTTGTCCGACATGGAGTCGTTTGACAGTTGCATCTGATGGCGGCACTCTTGCTCTAACACCTCTTGACGCTTTGACCTTCATGACGTAATGGTATAGAGAATTGAGGCAGTCGCGACCTCCAGATTTCGGTCTGCCCTTCCTCTCTTGTTGTTGCTGCCCTTTCAACTGGTCGATCCATCACCTGTTCCCTAATTTGCATATTCTCACAACTACTCCGTGGTTATCGTGCCCAGCATTCGGGTCAATCCCCCACCGCCATGTAATTTCAACACGAAAATATTCGGGTGCTTGGCAGGTCGCCCGAGGAGCCGAATCCTTTTTTGGTGACCAGCCTCACCGAAATACTCACGCGTGACGTGCAATGCTCTATTTTCGTCCTCCAGAACTAAAGCTATCTTTTCGTTGTGGATCAGGCTAATGCAGGACACCGATCCGCTTGAAGCTTCTCTCGCTAACAGTCCTGACATCTCATGTGTATAAAGGTAGGAAGTGCCCCCTGCTTGTATTCTCGTGCTCTCGCTTTCCGTTATACAATTATCGACAATGCTTTCCTTCTCGACCGTCACTATTCTGGCTGCCATTGGAGCAGTTGCAGCCGCTCCTGCTCCTGCCCCGTACGTCAACAGCGCCAGATCTGACATCAACACTGCCAAGGCATACACTCCTGTCGTCTGGAACACAACTGCAGTCGTCGATGGCATCAATATTCACAACATGCCCATCCAAGCCCGCGATGGTGCCTTCAAGGTCGGCGGCGATGCTGCGGGTGTCTGCCCAGTATGTGATCAAAACCGCCGTATTTGCTTGACTGTCATACTGACCATGCTTCCTCACAAAGTCATACGACCCCAACTGTTCCTCTCAGAACAAGACCATCATCTCTCCCGGTGGCAACAGAACAATGTGGATGGGTATTCTAGACTCCTATGGCCAACAGGTTGTTGCAGGAGATGGTCAGAGCTTGCAGTACACGCTACCCAAAACCTACCATGACACGCAGTCGGGTGTGCCTTGGGGTCAATCATTCGATGTCGACTTTGACGATTATTCGAACGAGACGGTCATGCGTTTCAACGGCGATGACTTTGTTGCATGCCCGAGCTGGGGCGGCGCTGGCATCACCATCCAGCCTCTATGGGACAAGGCCGCCGCCTATAAATTTCCTGGCTGTGTCCCTATCAAGTTCAGGTTGGTCGAGACGACTGCCCCTGCTGTGGACTACTACCAGAGTAACTGCTGCCAACCTTGCACCGAGTACTACCACGGTCCTGAACGATACCCCGTCCACCTCGACAAGTGCTACGACGCCTTCCCCGGAGGTATCAAGTACGGACAGGGACAGTAGAAGAGACTTGAAATAGCCAACAATTAGTCGTCTAATCTAAAGCCTTTCGTGTCTAGCAACCGTCTGCTCCAAGCAGATTATCAACCTTACACTCAGTATAGCGAATTCGGATCCGTGGCTTTGCGCTTCACACCTATGAGCAACTCAAACGTACGATCCTTGAAAGGTTTCCATCGCTTCTGGAAAAATTGATCCCGAGCCCAGTAACGACCCAGACTGTCAATAGCTTCTGGGTTTCCAACACCATCACCCCAAGACAGTGCAATTTGGGGCACCCATCTACCAGACTTGGGCATTCCGAAATTGCACTGAATCTCCCATTCCTGATCCTTGGTCACACAACCCATCATAATTGATCTCTCATGGCGCGTGATGAAGTGAGTGGAGGTGCCAAATCGAGGCTCATGAATAATAAAATCCATGTGCGGGTACCTCTCGACATCGAGGAAGGCGCGAAGGGCATTCGGATGCCAGTTGTAGAGGACCGTCGCAGCTCCTTGTGCAGCAGTAAGTTTGGTATGGTCGACATCCTCGTCAAAGTTGCTCAAGTCGACGATCTGTACAGGAGATCCATCGATAGAGAGGTTCAATCCAGGGAACGGCGCAGCAGAGAGGAAAGTAAGAGGTCTACGGGGATCTTCCTCGTCTTCATCCTCGTCCTCGTCGTAGTCGTCCTCGGAGTAATCGTCTTCATCTTCTTCTTCGGCTTGGGGCTTCTGCTGTTGCTGCTTGCAAAAAGTCTTGTGCAATTTCCAGTGGGTCTTTTGGCAGTCTCGGGAGCAGTATGATGCTTGTGTGCAGCCACCACATCTTTTGAGAGTGCTACCGGCAGGAGCGGCAGAGCCGCAATTGGCGCAGGAACTCATTGTAGATTCGAAAATTGGCGGGTCCAGAACTGTGGATTGTTCTGGTCAGTAATGCGGGCTCAATGGTCTTCTGGGTTACATTGAACATCATATATATATATATATATCCGGTCATACAGGTGACCAGGCTGACGCGATTTTGGCTTCGTGTCTCGCGGTTCACGCGTCAAATTGATTTTCTTCGAGAGCCATTCCCCGCGACCACAGCTGGAGACATTCAGGTTGTGGAACTACACAATGTTTCTCAGATCAGCACAGTCGTCCACTAAAATGTGCTGGGTACTGATCTCTCAGTGGAAGCTACCGCTAACGTACCAAAAATTGAGGTGTGCATCTCCACAAGGAGAGAGAGGGAAGCAGCAAACGTGAGTTGATGCCGATCTCTCGAGGACGCATCGACGTCATACCTTTCAAGCTGCAACATAAACTCGCAGCAATTCTTCCAACTCCTCCTTTCAAGTTCTATGCTTGTCACTTGAATCGAAACAATGTCAGAGTACGAAAAAGAAACCGTTGTTGAGCTTCGACAGGAACTCAAGCAGCGTGAGATTCCTAGTACAGGTCTCACACGCAAGCAACAAATTATCGAGAAGTTGGAAGAAAATGATGCCGAAAGGGGGCAAGACAAATCAGAGGCTGCTATAGATGAAGAAGACGAAGATGAGGAATCTGTAGGTTCGAGTTTGTCTTTACTGCTTTGATCAATTGACTGACTCTTCCAGTCGTCTGAAGAGCTCGACCTAGAGGATGAAGATTCAATTGTGCCCAGCAAGCGAGCAGCCGAACACACCGAGTCTGCACATGTCAAGAGGACGAAAACAAAGCATACCGGGAAAACTACTGGAACCGGAAAGCCTAGACTCACTACACCAGACGTCGAGTTTGACTACGACCGCTCACAACTCCGCGACCCACGTCCAACACCGGGCAGAGTCAAACGACCCCGCTACGATGACCTCAGCTGTCCAGACGATCTGAAAGCCAAATTCGAGACCGAGTTCGAAGTGCGAAAGCCAGATACACCATCCGACGCTTCCCAAGCATACGAGCTTTATGACAATGAAGCATTAATGAATCCATTATCATCACTTCGCGAACAGACTCTGATGGAATTGAAAGGACCAGGAGGCTCGCCAACATATGATACAGCAGGCTTTGAGATTGATTATCACAAGCTAGTCGACGGCACGAACCAACCAATGACCAAACATGAAATGATCAGCAACATGGACAAATCGATAGAGAAGGATGAGAAAGAAAAGAAGGAGATGTTCGAGTTGTTCTTTTTGCCTGATGAGCATCCTGAGGATGATCCATTAGGTCATGAGATTGAGAACTTTGTCAAGGACCAAGTATCCAAGGACATCGGTGTCCCGTGGCATCAGATTGGTCCGAAACATGTTGGGCAATGGTTGCAGAAAGGACACGAGAAGGTGGCATTCAAGAATTGGTGGAAGGATCCAAATGAAGAAGAGATGAAAAGAATGGATAACATGACCTGCGGATGCGTATTCAGAAAAGATCTCTAGATTGATGAGACTTGACCAAGAATTCGATGTGGCTTGAAATGGTCACTAATGACTGTATGATTACTAAATGGACTATAGCTTTTCTAGCTCAAACCACCCTGTATCTCTAAGACGATCCTCCTATATCTTGTAATGGGTGTCGCGCTCTGTCCTTTGACTGATAGGATAACATGATAGGTCTGACAACCAGTGTCCGGACAAGCAAGAGATTCAGCCGGCATTTTGGTTTGGATGGTCGAGCAAGCCTGGTCCAAGCATGTGAAGTTGAGTTGAGGTATTTGAGCATTGGCGTTGTATTGATTGCTGGCCGTGATATCCTTGTAGTGCATCCACTCGAAGGTCAATGTGGAACTCGAGTTGCTATCCGGATCGATAGTACTTGAGGCGTTCAAGATAATGCTTTGCTCTGGCCGGACACTCAATGAGTATGGCGCAGTTCCAGTGGTTCCGTTGAGGCTGATCTTGGGCGGGTGGACGGCTGAGCTGTAATTCGATGACAGGGTCCATTGCATGCGTGCGCTCATTTCGTTCTGATACGCGCTACGCCATCTCCAAATGGTTGCATGGTTGGACACTAAGGTGTTTCCGGACACACCCACCACTCTGTCGATGGTATCTGCATAGTGGTTCGATGCACCGGAGATGTCGGACAGAATATATCGACCACCCCAGCCACCAAACTCGGGACGAGCCGGTACATTAAGTCCGTTGGGAATGACCGAAAGAAGCGAGGGGCTGTCGCCCTCCATGATGAATGCTCTATCCGGATACTTCGCGCCTAAGGGGCCGATTTGGAAGTTGTTGCGAATGTAGGTGTCGTCGACAAGTGTGGAGTCTGGACCACCTGCATCGAAGGCATACAACAAGTCGCCACTAATACCAGTCCATGCAGCATTGTTGTACATGTTGAAGCCATGTACTGAGGCGATGTACGGAATTTGAGGGAAGTTCTTGCGAATCCATGGTCCAGCATCGTCCTGATCAGAGATCGAATAGACGTGAAGTCGGCTGACAAAAGTGTCGAGGTCTCCCTGCGAGCCTGTACGGTTGACGTGGTCTAACGCTTCGGCCAGTACGTTGGCACCGCCCCAGAGTAAGACATGCAGAGTCTCGTTCGAATTGCCAGCCGCCGAGATGAGCAACTCAGCACCTGTCGAGAGCGTACCGTTCTTGAGTGCCGCAAGCCCGTAAACAGAGTGACCTGCTCTGACTACAGAGCGCAGGCTGTCAGCACTGGGGAACGTGCTTTCAGTATGAACATTAAGGTTAGTGGTGACGTTTTCGTAGCCGTCGATGACATCTAGTATGTGCTCAGGATAAGTGGTGTCATTTAGCCAGTAAGATGTTGTTGTCGAGATGCCTTGAATTGACAGAATGTCAGAATGGACAAGCAATCGAACTAACGACATTTGGTCATCGGGCTCATTAGAAATATCCGTAACGACAAAGATTCGCGGATATGATGCGGAAGTGCTAGAGTTGGTTGCATCGATTGCCATGGGTGCTGATTGCACGCCCATGCATAGCAGAATTACCAGAGCAAGGTGAAAGAAGGCCATCGTGTTTCGACTATCTGGCCCGAGTAGCTTGCGATGCACTGCGTGCGAGCTCACCTTACTTATAGCTCTGAAGATCTTCATCTCTGCTCACTCAATTTTCAGCCCCCAAGTCAGCATCGGCAATTGAGAATGGGGAGCATGGTAGGATCTTCGCATGTCCTTGCCCTATGATACGTCACTGCGAGGCGGTATTTTGCCATGAAGTGGAGGAGACAGAAGATGGTCGATCATTGTGGGTGACCCACAGCCGACCCCGCAATGCTATCCGGAAGGCATCGGATGCTCGGGCTTCTCGGTGAATCACGACCGATGCGACAAACACGGTAGCAAGAGTGCCAGAAGTCGTGTCAATCTTGGCGCTGGTCGAAAGTCGATTCGAATGCACCCATTATTCGCTTCTGTTCAAACGATTCTCTAAGAGAGGAAGTCGAACCATCCGCAAATGAGTGGACCGTGGCCAGGCAACAGTGATGGGGATCGAAGCCACACGCGGCCGAGAGTACAGGTTTCACCGACAACCAGTCCCGAAGACTGGGCATAGAATCGTCCACGAAGCCGCTCTTCACAGCAGTATCAGGACCCTTGCGGTTCCCGGGAGTTGCTGAAGAGGCTGGCGGCGAACCAGCGCCTTCAAGATGTTTAGCAACTTCCTGTCAGGGCCGTGCAAAGGTATCCCTGGTAGAGCTTGAGGAAGCGGCCTACAGTAGAAACTACAGACCTCGAGCGTGCACAGCCAGCGCAGATCCGAATCGTCCTAGATCAACAGCACATATCAGCCTAAGCTCACTTCGAACGCTGCTCCTTACTCTCAACTCCAACCATCGACGTTGAGCCTGATGGAGCCATTTACTTTCCCAGCGGTATGGGTCCAGCAAGCCTTGAACGAGAGCGACTATGGAACGAAAGCAAGCGCGCTGGCCGTACTCTTCAAATCGGAATACCCAAACGATCATCGTCTCAAATTCTGGCTGACGAAGACAAAGTAAAGGCTGGAAGATCGCTCGAGATGTTCGAGGAATGTCGTCCAATATTCGACAACATGGTTACTCTCAAGGAAGAAGTGAGACTTTCTCGCAATCAGGAACACAAAGAAAATATAAGATGTTACCAGAGTATCCGAACACTCTGAGTTGCTGTTGAGTTCTTTAAACACTATTAAGCACAACGGTAGCACAAACTGAGATACGAAAGTTCCAAATTGTTGAGTATTGGCTCCTTCTCTTCGATGGTCTAGCAGTTTTTCCACAGCTATGGGCATCGTTGACTGTGTTTCAGCATCTAAATCAATTTAACGCGCTCACCACACGACGCACGGACACGACGCGACATACTCACTGCACCACCTGTCGCACTGGGCAACTGGACAGATTACCTTCAGCCTAACCATCTCAAATGTCGAATTCTGCGTTGATATCTCCTTTTATTTTTCTTGGACTTCTGGGCTCTGTACATAATGCATCAAGTTCTGCTAGATTCAATACCCAACATGCCGAGCACTAAACGCAAGCGTGTAGACTCCCCAATGGAATATCAGAACACTCTTGCGGCTGTACCGAAACCTACAGGCCCCCTCCAATCAACGTCACAAGAGCGACCTCTACAGAACGACTATACTATTCAATACGGACCGATATATCATGTACCACAAACGGAAAAGGACTGTCAGAAGCTTGGTGAATGGGTAGAGACATTGGACGAATCCACAGTACGAAGACTTCTGAAGGACGCTGCCACACTCCATTCCGACATGTACACCTCAGTCTGGATAGAGAAACGAATGGTAGAATTGGCAGAGACTAATGCTAGACGCCGTTTGATGATGGAAGAACAAGCCAAAGTTCTTGACTTCTCGAAACAGATTCAAGGAGTTAGCCATACAATCAATCGGAAGTACAACGGGCTGCGCGCATCCAAGCAGTATGAAATGGCACAGGAGGCCGAGGGCGACGTACAATACTACGTCAAGCAGATCCACGATCAGCTTCGACCAGAAACCACACGGTACAACAAGATCAAAGCTATCCTGTCTTTATGCCAGATTGGATCCATCGTGGCCCACGGCGGTGGCTGCGTTGGCGAAGAGGTCAGAAAGAGTATCGGTCAATACTCTGATTTCATGGATAATCTCTGGAAGATTATCAAAAATATGAACGACTCGGACAAGGAATACGTGGGCCGACGCGAAGATCTTATGAAGACTTTGGAGCGATTTGACAACGACAGTCAAGGTTTCGACATTTTCCAAGGTTCAGAGAAAGTTGTATCTTGTTTCAAGCGAGCTGCTGGGGACCTAGTAGACTCAGACGACGATGACTACTACGACGGAAACGCCAGTGGATCTGAAGACAACACTATCGAAAATCTCTGAGAGCAATGGAGTTGGATCATGTGCTCGATGTCTGTGGGAAACATTGCTTGTCTGTACAACTATCTAAGAGCACGCGGAAACAAACACGTCTTGAGAGCTCAACCCAGGTGTGGCGAACAGCGCACAATCGGGCGGCCAATGAAGAACTACCTCAAAATTCCCGCTGCCCGGCACCCAATTTTTAGAAGGCCTGTCCACAACACCTCGACATGATCGATCTTTTTTGCCACCGACACCCTACAAAACGAGCATTTTTTTATTTTGGCCTTTCTGTTCCTGAACTCTCATCAGCATGTATCCCATCATGGAATTATCAAGGGAACCTGTCGAGCCCGGCCCTGATTATTCAGCACTATCAGGGCTGTCGAGCAGTAAGAGGAACCCTCCAGAAGGCGTTCCCCAAACTTCACGAAAGATGTTGAGATCGAACGACGACATCTGGCAGCAAGACTCAGTCGGAAGTACGCCTGGTCGATCGGTCACCCCCGAAATACTTTGTCAAGGGCAAGATCATCTGCAAGCCGAAGAGATTCCGACCAGACGTAGTCCAAGCTACCCCAGCTATCGTACGGCTCAAGATCATCAATCAAACCCTCCTTTACCCTTGGCCGGGATTGCTACAGGACCTACTCCAGAAGTGTCACCCCGTCAGGCTTCCCATCAGCCTACAGCAACACAGGAACCCGATTTCGTCTCCCCATCTCAACATATGCCAACATATTCCAGTGTTCTCCAAGCGCCCAATACTTGTGCCCAACACCCTCTTTCATGCCAATGGAATCAAGCTTATCCAGGTTTCGGTCAACCCCTCCGGGACTGTTTTCCGCCCTATGTACAGCACTTGTACTACCCTACCGATCGTATACAACCAATGCCACCAACACCCACGTCATTGAAATGTATGACCCGCTACATAGCCCTGATTGACGACGTTAAGGTCCGCGATGTCCTTGCTATCGCCGTTGTACGTCACCGAGATATCCATGATATGGTTCAGACAGAGTACGAGAGAACAGCACAAGAGATGCAGGATCAACTGAATGAGGACGCCAGTGTCTTGTCCTTCTCGAAGGAGCACACAAAGGTGCAGAACATACTCTATGGAGAGTACGATGAACTTGTACACTGGAAGAAGCAAGAGACAGTTCATCGGGCTTTTGGATCGATCAATGAGATAATCATGGCCATACCTTGCCACGTGCGGCCTAGGAGTAACTGGAAGACAAAGTTTAATGCCTTCCTTACACTCATCTGGATTGGCCGAGGTATAGTCGACGGCATCGGCTCGCTCCCAAATGAGATCAGGAATCAGATGGCCATTGACTCTAAGCTTGTAGACGCTATGGAGAGAGTTTATGCAACAATGAGCGAGGAGGAGATACTGGGCGATGCGTTGCGTCTTATAGAAGCTTTGGCGGATCTGGAGAAAGATCGAGGGCGTTGTTTTGCGGGGCTAGATAAGCTTGTGGACATGTTCAAGGAGGTTATGAGGCAAGGAAGGACCGGAGAAGAACGCATATGAAAGATTAAAATGGGCCTGATGGACAGACGTCAACAATGTATCGTTGGGTTTAGCCTCTTCATTCAACATTGTCCGTAGGTACCAGACAAAAAAAAATATAATAATACTAAAACCCCCTTCCTCAATGTGTCTTTTCTGGATGCAGATGTGCACATCTTTCCAATTCGAAGCATAACTCTGTGAAATTTGGACACTTCGTTGAACCGTGCAGACGCGCCCGGAACTTCAATCTCAACCGCTCTTTGGATGATATGATTCTCTATCGAACGATTTCGATTGATCGGTAACAGCACAGGATGCAGACATCTGTTCCAGTCGACAACGGATTTGATGGTTCAATATCTCGGTCTCCGCGCGCTCAAGGCGTTAAACGTGACCATGCAGAAGAGAATCCTCAGGCACCCAACAAGGCCCCAAGACTAGAGACAATCACGAAGAGGGATGGCCCTTTGTCTGATTCTCCATCTCAAAGTGCCACTCCATCGGGGACCTCCAGGCCAAAACAGGTCCAGTCTTCGGCGAGAGCTATTCATGAACAGCGTCTTCCACCGATGCAAAAAATCCTGGCAACCGCACCAGCACCTGTTCGTAGTCCGGCGCATCTAAATGGCTCGCTTCCAGATTTTGCGATACAAATGAACGGACAGCCCCTTGGACCTCTTCGCTTCGATGATTCGAATCAGGTTCCAAGCGACTCTTCACTTCAAAACACATCCGCAGCTCAACCCCTCCCAGCCAATTTTGATCATAACATCAGTCGCATGGATGCCCCGGTTCAGAACCCTCGCATGGCTCAGGTTCCGACTTATAGCCAGGCATCAGCAAATGGCAATGCCGTGTTCCACGCTCTCCATGATGATCAAATTGGGCCATATCGTCAGGCACCATTCCATACGGCACAACTTCCTTCTCGGCCACCTCCTCCGCATCCATGTCTACACGATGTTAACTTGTTGTCAAGTATCGCACAAAGCTTGGCATCTTTGAGAAAAGAGAAGGTGCTTGAGATTCTTGCCACTGCAGCGATGCATCACGCCGATATCTATGCGACCATCCAGAAAGAACTTGCTCAAGAGGCTGTTGGTAAACATGCCACGCAGTCTTCGCTGTTCGAACATCTCGCTGCTCAGTCCCGAGATGAATACAGAGCTGCTGCTGATAGGGATAACGCAATTGCCGCAGCCTATGCAGCACAGGCCGTCCAGAACCAACAGCGTCAACAATACCAACAGTACCAACAAAATCTCCAACCAGGAGTCGTCGAGAACAAGCACAACCAAGTTGAAGAGGAGGTAGAAGAAGAAAGTGATGATGAGCAGGAGGAGGAAGAGGAAGAAGAACCCCTTACGTTCGCTCAAAACACGAACCGAGTGGAATATATACTTCACACTCGATATGCAGGTCTCCGAGACTCGCAGCAATCACACATAATCGTCGAGGCTGCGACCAAGATTGAAGACCAAATCGAAAGCATTGCCAGTCAAGTGCGAAACACCAGCCCATTCGAAACTAAATCCGAGGCCGTGTTCGAACTTTGCAACATTGGAAGACTGGTCGTACAGCAAACAAACGGATACTTGGGGTCAAAGATACAAGATCACATGTCGTACTCATCTGTACTGGTGAGTAGCTTGCAGGCATTATGCTGCAAGTTAGAGGAACGCGAGATGATGGCGATAGGTCGCATGTTGAAGAACGACCTGGAACAACTCGACAAAGAAAGAGAAGGCTGTTTCGAAGGATTTGATGTGGTCGTCGAGCAGTTCAGGCAAGCGGCAGTTGGCATGCGAGAAGGAGGTCCAAAGAGAAGTGGAGCTGCTACGATTGACCTAACGGGTTGATTGCTTTGATGGAATGCTCGAACATAGCTTCCCAGTCTACGGTGGTCCGCCGCATCCTCTTTCATTTCGTAGAATGATAAACTCGGAGTAGGCTAATAATCAGTCAACCGATTGTTGGTGTCACCGCTGCGATTCATCAATACACTTGGCTATCACGATGACACGAGAACACCGTGCTCGTACTGTAGTCAGTGATGGATAATATTCTTCCTTGAGTGTGATTGCCTAATTCGACAAGGTAAGCATCGCTGAACGTCGTCATTCCTGGTTTTGATTCCTGGTTCCAGGATTCTCACATACACCGTTCGTTTTCTCTTCCAATGATCTTGTTCCAATGAACTGAGCACCGACGTCACAGGCTGACAGCTCCTGCCACCCCAATCTCAACATCCCAGAAATCTTCTCCATACAGAACGAGTTCCGCTTGGCAAATACGCCAGGATGTCACAATCCAAAATCTGACCCGTTCTGGACCGAGAGCTTTCAGAAGCGGACCCTGACAAGGAAATGGCGTCTGTCTGCGTGCCGAGAATGGCGGTCTTGACAGTCATGGCCAACACCGTCAGATAGCTCTGACTCCCGTGCCTCGAAAATCTAGATCGTCCTTGTTTCCAATTTTGCTTTGTGCCTTTTTTTGAACTTCATGATTCACGCTTTTCTTAGATTCCCAGGATGAGAGTGCTATGCATGCCGTTGTCACGGATGCTAGACTGATGCATGCGAGGGTCGGATTCATGGAACGCGGTTGATAGGTAGATGTCAACCTGGACGAGGCGTGCAGTATCTCCGCCATCGAGGCTCTTTCATACAAAGTTTGGTTTACACACGGCAGACGTGTAGATCACTTCCGCTGCTCAGGCACACAAGGTTGGAGGTCAGAGCGTAAACCGCGGCTCGTTGACTTGACACTGGGAAGGCCCTTGTTGCTTGTTACATGGCTCAAAGATAAGGCATCAACTGACAAGGCTGCCCTTGAAAGAATAGCGGTGTATCGTTAGCTTGCCTCATAGCTTTCTCGATGACTTTCGGTGGGTCAGGCAGGGTCAAGTGGTTTTGCCGTTCGGAGGAATCCCGAAGTGTTCATGAACGCATAGCGTGAGAATTTACGCTCTTCGAGATACAAATATGTATGCGCAGAAATTCTCCGCTGGTAAGTTGAGCCACACGCTTCTAGGCTCCGCACGTCGCTCGAGTAGTCAGGTACCCACCCGCACATCAGATCTCATTCACCTTCCAAAGACGAGCCTGTTCATGTATGTCCATCATCGAAGCAGAGATAAGTAAAAATCTTAGAGCCTTGAAATTCTCCACCAACATCTTGGCTTGGAGTGGGACGTCGGGCTCGCGGTGCACCCCGGAACAGGGATAGCGCACGCTTCTCGCTCTCGGCGAGTATGAAGCCGCAGTTGGCACCGAACAAGATGATGGTCGACTCCAACATGCAGAAGGGGCATCGGTGGTCCGACAGTTCTTGACAGACAGGCGAGTCATGATGATGCATCGAAGATTGCATCGACTACAAAGCTGTAGATGTTACACCGTTTGATGGCGAGATGCCTTATAGGTGGCTCTGCATATAAGAGATAGGTGAAAATTAGCGACCACAGTCAGCAAAGGTCTTGGTCAAGCATTTTCGAGATGCATCATTTCGGCTTCTCAACCATTCGGGAGCAGCGGATATGTGACGCTACCACTCCAGCGGGTCTTCTGATATGCCAATCATCCTCAGTGTCGGGAGACCAGACCATAATTGGCGGTGGCATTCGCGGTGCAACTGGACGAAAAAGAGGAACCGTCAGGCACTTTCTACAGACTACTGCAGGGACTTCCAGCTGACAGATCGTCGTTCATTGAGGTCCAGAAGCAAGCCAATACTCCTGCACGCAAGGTCGCCGTTTTTTGCCATGCCTACTGCCACAATGTGGAAGAGCATCACTTGCATCTGACAGGAAGCTTGCGGCTTTTAGCTCTCCGCCTAGGCAGCCTTTTGTTGTGATTTTCGGCCAATGAGATGTATACCCGGCGCTAGTTTCGGCTGCTGGAAACGGTTAGCGCCAAAGCTGAAGCACTTCACGGCCTTGGGCTTTGCATGCAGGCTACGAATAACAACAACTTGCGTGAAAATTGAACAACACATCGGCCGGCGCGTGAATGAATTGACATGTAGCGCATGCAAACACCAAGCTGCGAGAAGAAGCAGTAGTGAATAACAATCATGTCGTCGCGACCAGCGCCAGTGACGCGCAAGTCAGCCAAATCGGAATACATCGAGACGGTAAGTGCGAACAGCTATCTCTCACACCAACACTGGGACAAAGACGGATACGTTTACATCCGAGTTGTGATCTTGAATTCTCTGGAGTTAAGCTAAGTATGACATACAGGATACCGGAAACAAGATTTCCCGCAAGGCGAAAATTGAGGGCAAGCCAAACATCATGCTAGGCGGCAGGACCGTCATCATGGCAGATGTCTACATGCGTGGTGATTTACATCGCTTCTCAAGCTCTGGTGACGGCGGTGCGGCACAGCCGACTACCGCTATCAGCATAGGAAGGTATGGCTTCCATCCCAGCTGCTCGAACTCGCATCTCGGGTTCTGACAGAGAAATAGATACACAGTAGTTGCGACTGGCTGCACTTTGAAGCCACCGTCAAGAATCAGCCGCGGACAAATGGCCTACTATCCAATGCGCATCGGCGACAATGTATTTATTGGTAGATCACACCTTCCTCGTTATGGCAAAAGCACGAAACTAATAATACAAAGGACCCAACTGCCACATTTCGGCCATTGCGATCAGTTCTCACGTTTACATCGGCGCCAATGCTGTACTCAGCCCATTCTGTATCATCAAGGATAACTGTAAAATCCTACCCGACACTGTGGTACCTCCCAACATGGTGGTTCCAGTGGGCAGTATCGTTGGAGGTAAGCCCGGCAGAATTATCGGAGAGGTTGGTGAGGGATGGGGTGTCGGAGGTGGTGCTAGTGGTGAGAGCTGGGTCGAGGGCGGTGAATTACGTGATCTGGTCAGAAGCATCAGATGAGAAGAAAAACGATCAATTGGCATTCCAATGGGAGCTATCCGATATGTTAAAGAAAATAATTGAAAACCAAAACATCAAAAACCAAAAATCAAAAAATCAAAAACCAATGAGTAACCAACATCTGCTCTTGATGAGATGCAAGATGCTTCCTGAGGTATTCTGAAATTGTCCAGAAAAACGGTTCAAAGTGTTAGTATAGATCTTCCATGGAATACCTGCAAATGTGCTCCAGCCCAAGTCCGTGGCACTGCAATCCATCTGTCTTTCAAGGATGAGCAATTTTTCTGTAGAGTCGCTGATCGTGATTCATCAAGTCGTTTCTGATGTCTTTTTCCAACGTCAAGGGTTTTCCAAGGCGCCCCACGCTCAAGCTTCGTCCAAGTCGCCGGCCTGCAAGGCAGCGAAGCAGATTGGGTTGTCAATGCCATAGCCGCGTAGCAGGATTCCGAAACCAGACGACTGGAGTGCGCCAGCTTCTTCCGGGCGATTGATCAAGTTGCAGCATCTGGCTGCGCCAAAACAGCTAAAATCGTGTCAGCAGGGGATAAGACTGGTAAATCTTCGAAGGCGTTTTGGTAACGGAGAGGAAGCAGGAAACAATGCAGAGATTCAAAATAAGGGTCAGTAACCAGGGGAAAATTAAGGTATGACTTACATGTCAGCCAGGTTCGGACCAAGTAGGCCTTCGTCGCTCATCAAAGTGGCCAAATCAAGCAGATCGCCAACTGTTTGCTCGAGCTGTGCAGCAGGAACGGCCATGTCATTTTTCAACAACTTCCTCTTGACTTCTTCGACCTTGGCCTGCAACGATTTGATCTCCCGGCGGCGAGACTCGTCGTAGCCGTCGGCGCAAGCAATGCATGTGCATTCAAACCCCCACATGCACAGCTGAGCGCGTCGCTCGGAGCGCAACTTGTCTGCCCCATTGATATAGGCAGTGCACAGCTCATCTCCGGCGGCAATTGGCTGTATGGCTTGTACAGTAATGTATCCGGATGTGCTGTTGTATGCAGTGTAAACGTTCGGGATACATGAGTGATTGAGGCGTGCTGCAATCGGTCCAATGCCAGCATAGTCGAGATCAATGCCGTCGTCGAGCATGTATGAGTTTGTGCGCCAAATGTTGATGATCCGGGCTGCCAGCGAATCGGTCATCTTGCATTTTTCCGAATCTTGTTCTTGGTGTTCCTCATCACTGGAGTCGGGTACAAGAGCCTCCTTCAAGCCATCGACATTCCAAATTGTGGTTGTCTCATCGCTACCTTGGACTGGGGAATCGACTCTTGACTCATGGGCTGGAGAGCACGATGTGGCTTCGGACTCTGGCAGCTCGAGCTTGTGCTGCTCTTCGGGGCTTTGATCGCCACGGCCGTCGTCCCAATTGGGAAGCCTGCAGCTCTTTCCAGTCTCGAGATCGCTGTCAAGGACCTTTGGTGGAAGAGGCTGCATTTCAGAAGCACAACTGCGACGATCGTCCTGCTGTGGTGGATCTGCAATCCCGTCATCTGGAGTTCCAGGGTCTTCCATTCTTGTCGAAGTCCATGTGCCTTCTTCAGCCGCAGACGTCCCGCCAGCCTCATACTCTTGGTTGGCGCTGCACGTGTCATGGAAGCTCAACTTCAAGTAAGCTACTCGCTGCTCCGGCCGTAAATTGATGAAGCTCTCGACGATAGCTGCATTCATAGTGTCCACTTTTGGAAGGATGAACAGCGGAGCTTCCTGTATGAGACGTTCGCCGGGCTCGATGTTTCGAATTGCGAACAAGCCGAGACCTTTGTTTTCGGCTTTGCGAAGCTCGAAAGCAGGCGTCTCGACCGGTAAGATGTGTTCGTCGTCCATGGTCAGATCCAGTAGTCCTAGCTCTTGCCTGCGTTGTCTCTTGAATTGCTCCTTCTTTCCTGCGCGGCGCTTCTTCTTATTCTCAGTCTGCATGGAGCTTGCTGCGTGTAAGGACTGATCGGTAGTTGAGTGACTGCTAGATAGTCGACTTGGTTCAGTGGAGCGAGAAGAAGGGTGAAACCTTGCGTTGGTTCGGATGAGCCCGTTTGCTTGTGTAACCGCCTGCAAACGAAGCGCTGTTGTGGCAGTGCTTGGTGTTTGTGTGGAGCCTTTGAAGGCGATTCATTCTATTGAGTGTTGTGGTCAGACGAGGTGAATGTCTGAAATCACCGTGAAATAAGGATTGAGCGACATGGTGTGATAGTGAAAGGCAAGCTGACGGCTTCGAACGTCAACTCCAGCTCAGATGGGAGGACGTGAAGCACCCGAGGAGTCATAGGCTCCATAGAGCATGTGAGCCATGCGAGTTCCTGTCGGAGGCTCTACATACGTTGTAAGAAGTATGAATGACCGGAGTTGACCAGATGCTGTCGCAGAAATGATATGGCCAGGGTCATCCGAACGACATCTTGAAGGTCACGACCTACCTCAGGCAATCTCTGAATATGGAGATCAACTGCATCTTTCAGCTCGTGCGGATTTGCCGTATCGTTTCAAGTTCCAAAACCCAATTGCCTTATCGCCATATCTTCGTGTTTGATGGTGGCGCGGTCACCTCGACTCGCGACGCTCGAGGTGCCTTCGCTACAACCACAAGTCGCAATATATATCGCGTGGTCCGCCGTGAGAGGTTGAGACAACGCGAGTAGAAGCTTCGCGTTCATGGTCTCGTAATCTTCTCGCTTCGATACTCGTGTAATTTGGTTCGAGTGCGTTAACTTCGCCGAAGAATAACACGTGGTCGGGCGGCTATCCAAATCCTTCTACCATCGACCGAGCTGACCTTCATGAGTCTGAGCAAGCTGTTTTTGGGGCGCCTGTCGGCAAAGCTTCAATGGTGTCCACCGGTGTCAAAGCACGGAATCGATCTAAATTTGATCAAGATGGGCAATATATCTCGTGAAGTTAGTGTCGCACAGAGCAAGCGCAGCCGTGTTACCCAGGGTCTTGACGTGCTCGTGTCAGGACTGACAACAATGACCAGGAAACCTACGAGCAACACCGAGTCACAGAAGTATTTAAATTGCCACTGCTTGTTGGAGGCTTGGAGTTCGCAATGTCAGCCTCACCGCCACGACAGCCTCTTGCCTAGAGATGGAAGGATGGTGACGAGTCAGTCACACCACAGGTCCGTATCCCGACTGTGTCATCGCTATGGCCGACACAACTTTACCACATGCCTTCTGTGTCTGGCGGAGGATTGTCAGCAAACCTGCATGCGCTGTGAAGGTCCCTGATGTGCGTTGGTGGTGTTCAAATCAATTTTCAGCTCCTCAGCATATGCAGGCACTGGAGCTACATGCCGATGGTGGCTTGACTACGTGCCACGCGCCAACGGCCAAGGAGTAGATCCAGAGATCCAGAGACGTTCCATAGAATTTGTGTCACCGGACGGCTTTTCTATCCATCAGATTGACGTTGCAGAAGGGGTCCTTTCTCTCAGCGGCTCCCCGCAAGCCATAGACCCTTTGCATGTTTCGCCCGTGTTGCACTGTCAGTCCCTTAAGTCGGGATACGAAAAAGGAGTGAGATCAACTCGGATTGATTGCAACGTTGATCCAGGCTCACAAGAACATCAGCTGAAGATGGCATTTTATTTTCAAGATTCCGCCGGCTGTTTGGACAAGATAGAGCGATGATGGTCTCGGAAGCTAATGAGTGGCGCACGCACACGCAGTTCGGACCAAGGACAACGTCCGGGTGAGCCCGCATCCGCGTGGAACGGTCTTCGATCTTGAGGAGCGTATGATCTGTCTAAAGATCGCGCCCAGATATGAGACCGTCGTTGTGCTAGCCAGATCTGTGGACAATAAGAATCTCCGACTGGATGAACCTTGAGCAAAAGAAGCCAACTAGAACCGCTTGGGCATGCCTTGATGACGATCTTGATTAAGAAATCGTATCTTGCGTTGGCCATCCAAAACTTGACAAGACCCTTCAGAGACGTCATGAGCGACGACAACATCCAGGGTAACGACTTCGAGTGAGACAGCTGCGTTCGCTAACTGCGGTCAATCAATATCCGCACTCGCTTGTTGAAGCATAGCGAGCGGGACTTCACATTGAGGCATTGATGATTTCTAGCAAGTTCAACTGCTCATATATCTGACTTCAGAATCAGAGATAGCGCACGATCGGAACGAACAGAAACAGACAGGATCTCAGGCAGGCTTTTGATCTGTTTAAGAGTTTGGAGGCGAATCTGCATGCGGATATGGGGAGATTGGTTTAAGAAGATCCCTTCCTGTCGCGTGGTCACTGGGCAAAGAAGCGGCTTGGACCGTGGGCAGAAACTTGGGATCACCGATGCATCGTGGGCTCTTCGGTGTCAGTTTCCTCGAATTGGTCAGTTTCTCAACGTTAGGGATCACTGGTAAGCACGAGCAGAAATCCTTCTAGCTGGCGTGGCCTTTTGAGATTGCTTCGTTGTTTATTATCATCATTAATCGCGATTCGGCACTCTGCGCAACCCAGGAAGTGGGATTCAGTGGCCTGAACTCGAAGGTTTACGGCCGTTCATGTTGGCGCAGAGCCAGGGTCCACGCACTGATGCAGGCAGTGAGTCGGGCAAGCCACAGACCCACGATAGGTAAAGCGAGGCGAAACTAAGCGACAGAAGCTCTTCACACGTGCGGAAACGCTTCTCTCAAAACAGACTGACATGTCTCTCAGGCCGAGGATCTGCTTCTTGTCCCCGCCTTGCGAGCTGTAAGATTGTCTTTGGACCGTCGCTTGAGATAGCCATCCGAGCTTATGGTCTGGTAAGCAGACTTAGGGAGACTAGTAGAATAGGGAGCTGCAACGAAGCGCAGCTGGGCTCAAACGCACGGAGCGTATCTGAGACAGATGAACAGAGGTGGGATAGGGTGACTGGTCGTTCTGAAGCTGTAGTGACGTTGACCAAACCGACAGTCGGGACAGCAGCGTGCATGTAATATATCATCATCCATTGCGGTGCTAGCGCACTGCATCTGCCGGCAACAAGGTGAGGCTTGTCGAGTTGTGGACTTGGCGAGCGAGCCGGCGCGCGGTGCAGGAGTACAAAAGCGAGTACGGCTGCTGCAAGGCCCTGATTTGCTGAGTGCTGGAAGGTGATCTGGCAGCGGAAGCAGGAGTGAGATTGATCGAGACGATGGCTCGATGCCGGTCCAAGATTCGATCGAACTCCACGGCGCAGCGAGAGAGGGCCCGAGTTGCACACGCCGCTAACCGAAGCGGGCACTCCATCTCGATCTAGGGAGTCTAAAGTTTAGGGCATGCAAGCCGCTGCACGCACGCACGCAGCGAGTCCGGGCCTTGGCTGTCTTTACAGGAGGCCACCAACAAGGCTTGGAGCTGTGGTGCGATGGCCGACGGCTTGCAACCCACAGCCCCTTTGGTGGTAGGCAGATATTCCCAGCCTGTGAACAAGTGGAATGCCCGGTCCCAGCTGGCTCAAGCAGGCGGCACACCAGATCACGCACACGCATCTGAGCAGGTCGATAGGGTTTGAGATCTGTTCGTTGGAGGAACGTGATGTGCATGCACTCGGACAAGAAAATGTGGCAGGAAGCGAGGTTAGCGAACGGAAGCAAGCATCCAACGGCATGGACCATGTCATAGCTATTAGCATGTCTCGCTCTCCTGTGGAAGGTTATGCGTTATTCCACAGGACAATAGGGCCCACAGCTGGCGGCAAAAGCCTGACAAGCAAGAAGACACGAGCGACGAGCGAGTGGCATCCCTGTCACTCTACCTTGGGATCTGCGCGAACCGCTTGGACCAACCGTCGAGCGGACCTAACTCAAGTCTCTCGTTGCGCGCATGAGGTTAGCCTTTTCTACTCTTTTGCCCACAACGTAGACTCTCGCTCCTGCCGTAAACTTAACCCTTGACCTGTACTCGCCTTCCTCGTCGGCCCTCTTCCCGCTTCTTCGACCTTCACACAACTACATCCCATTCTTGCCGCACCACACCTGTCATCCACATAGTCCGACTGCCGACATCACCCACCCGCCGGCCTCGCATTTCTCGACGCAATTGTTTCTGGACGCATGGAATTGGCCTCGACAAAACCAGAACCCCATCAGCCTTGCACCACCAAAGGAATGAACTTTGCATCTTAAAATATCCTCACTCGAACATCCGACCCGTCTGCTACACACGACACGACTCGTTACCGCCGTGCCGCAATATGAACATGGACACCAGCGACAGGCAAAGGCAAGATTGGACTTCGCCGCAATCGAGTCCCATCGAGCATTCGACTAACAAGCAATTCAGAGCTGCGCTGCCGCCCATCAAGATGCTCGACATTGACAAAATAAAACGTGAAGAAGCCGAATACCAGGCTCGTGGCACAAACATGAACATGGCGCCCTCTGCTGTCAACAGCCCGACCATTCCTTACCCCTCCGGCCCTCCGCCACCTTACAGTCGTCCCTCATACCCCGACGCCCGCACTCCTCCAGAAGCGCGTCGTCCATCGCAAGAGGACCCGTCAAAACAGGCAAACAAGCAGTCGCTGCCTTCAATTCACGAAGCTCTTGGAGTGGAACAGTCTGCCTCCTACCCTCCCGCCGCCCACAGACCCTACTCGTCGGCACCTCAGCCCGCTTACCACGCCCCAGTAACGGCACCTGCACCCCCTTCGCCCGTATCTGCTAGACGCTCTTTCGCTGCCATGGAACCCCCACCACCGCCGCAATCTGCTGGTTTCGTTCACGCTCCTCGCAGTCCTTATACACAACCTCACCAGGACGTGAGCCCACGTCACATGTCCGAGCATCAAGAACGACAAAGATCTGCATATGCTCCTCAGCCAGCCCCGTCGCTACAACCTGGCCAGTCTCCTCTGGCTCATCAATCACAATACCCCCGCTCGTACTCTGTTGCCGGACCTTCGCCTTCCCACGAAAGGACTGCATCTCACCCTCTTAGCATGCCGCCTGCTGCTCCTCCACCAGCACCACACCACCCTCTCCCATATGGCTATGCCCCTGCCCCTGCTCCTGCTCCTTACCCGTCTCACTATGCATATCCACCCTCGGCCCCGCATTCCGCAGCGACTACTTCTTCTATATACCAGCCATCGATTACCCAACCTGCTCCCCCTCAAAACAGCGAACCAGGCAGAGCTCCTTTTGGAGATTCTGTGAAACGCCACCTGGACATGTGGGACTTCGGAGAGGCTCTGAATGAGGTTTGTTTGCCCTGCACAATTATCAGATCTAGGCGTCACTAACCAATTCCAGATTGCCGAGTCTAGTAGTTACATGCTCGACTTCAGTCGCCAATGTGGTGCTCGCCTCCATCAGTCTCAGAGATCAGACCCTGCTCCTGGTACTCTGCCTCAGTTGCAAGAGATTGACCATCTGATGGAAAAGTCTCGCCGTCAACTTGACTGCTACGCTAAAATGCGAGAATTCATCATCGCTCAGCAGACAGCATACTTCCAACAGGCGCAAGAACAGCAATTCAGAGCCCAGGATGGTATCAAGCGCGATTCTGTTCACCAGACTGAAGAGTCAAAAGCTGGCGGGTTTGCTGGTGCCGAGGCCAAGAAGCGCAGAGGCGTAAGTCAATTCCCCATGGAAATGCCACAAACTCACAACTAACACCAAATAGCGTGCTGCTCCTCCTGGCAGATGCCATAGCTGTAACAGAGCCGAGACACCTGAATGGCGTAGAGGCCCAGATGGTGCTCGCACCCTGTGCAACGCATGTGGTCTTCACTATGCCAAATTGACGAGAAAAGCCGGAAAGAATGCGGCAGCAATTTCCAGTTCCAATCTTCGTCCCAAGGCTCCTGAGGACACACCGAACTGAAATGCGCACAATCGCGACACCCGATTGCGGCTCACGAGCCATGCCTCTCGAGTCGTCATACCGACGGACCCGGCAGGACTCTCCAATTGAATGGCATCCGCCTGTCGATTCTTCCTTTTCTTTTCGGTCTGTCATGGTTGGGTTTGAGTAACAAAAAAAAGCGAAAACATGTGCCGGCGTCACATGCGTGTGGGCCTTATTAGAGGCCATATCTTTCCGGACCAATTCCCAAGGCCGGATTGTGCATCAACAAGTTTCTGCAAGAGGTTTTTAGACGTCTTGACTGCATATTTCCTATACGATGGATCACGGGACACGCATACGATGGCTATTAGGCCATCTTCACGACACTAGCATTGGGACCCGGAGTTTTGTAGGATATCCTGTTGCTTGGTTGATTTTGATTCGACTGTTTATTTCTCAGTGCGATTTGTTTTGCGACATGGCTCAATCGGCCATGTTAGTGGTTCCGAGAGCAAATAGAGCTATTAGGCTCTCGATGGTGTTTGGCTACCGCAATGCCGGGTTAAGGCAGGTGGTGTTGGGAATATTGGGTATCTTTGATTGAATTGTTACATATTTTGAGGGCAGGCGAGTGGAATTTAGATAGTACCGCCATATCGCTCGTGAATAGAAGACCAGTTTGTACAGGCTTGTTGCATCTCAACGTGTTTCTTCGACATATGTAAGTCGGCTGACGGCAGAGAGGCCATGGTTTAGCGCCGAGGACACGAGATAAAAAGGACTCTAGCGGTGCAAAGAACGGATCAGATGCAGATACGAAGATGGGCAATGGACGCTAGATTTCCAGGATGCATGTACATGATGTACTCAGGGTACCGTTCGTTGGACATGTGGTGGAGGCAGAAATGGTCGCTGTGACACGTTTGAGGTGCAGGAGGCAGACGGATGGCTGCGCCTGACAGGCTGTGACAGGTGCAAGTCGAGATTGAGGCATCCGTCGGCTCCTGTCGAGCCAGCCCTAAGTTCAGACTTGGTCGCAGCACCAGTGAGCAGACAGACTTCCAGACATCACAGAGCCGCTTACAAACATGTTGACTGAACAAGTCGAGCTTCTGTGTATAAGTTGCACTGATTAGGCAACATGCCCCGCGAAGTCGGGCCTCGCCGGCCGGAGCAAATGGCGTGCTTGGACTGCCGTACTTGTTCGCGTCGAGCATTTGTAATGCGCTTTTCACATGTCGCCGACTCTAGCTTGAGCTGTGCTATTGTTTTCTCTCCTGTCTCTACCCGCTATCCACATCCTTCCAACCTACCAGGACCCATACAGCTTCGCATTATGTGGTAACCGCCCACACGACAGCCTATCGCGGCCTCAGTATCTTCACCAAGAAACACGATTCTTGCAGCCCGCCTGCAGCAGAAACAGCAACATCCGTCTCAGCAGCTTTTTCTTGCCGGAAGCCAATTGAAGAGCGCGTACGACGTAGCGCAAACTTACGAGCATGGGTCTCTTGTAGGAGAAATCACCGCCCTCGGACCAATTGGCACACATCCGCTAACTGCTCCCGCGTGCAGAGCATTGGGAACGCCGCTTGCCTGGCCGGAAGCGAAGAAGGTCGCCGGACAGGTCAGAGAATGGGGTATCGAGGTACGTGTACCTATCCACATGCAGGAGTACAAGCACAAGAGCTGAGAATAGCCGACAGCAACTTCTGGCGACATGGCGACGAGCCAAGGGCAAGGAGCGCGATGCCCTGCTCTGGGGAGACGAGATTGAATACCTCGTCGTGACATACGATGACGACAAGCGTCAAGTCCGACTCTCACTACGCCAAGCAGATATTCTCGAGGCTTTGGCGAGCGATGAGAAGCTTCTCGCCCAGGGTGGTGGTGTGGACGAGATCCAGCGTGGCTCAGCCAGGTACTGTTTGTCTGCAATCCATGACGCAGGACTCGTACTCATTGTGTTTGTGACAGGCCCGGCAAGACAGCTCCCGTTTTCCACCCCGAGTTCGGCCGTTTCATGCTCGAGACGACTCCTGGACGACCATGGGGCATCGACTTGAAAGACCTGCTCGATGTCGAGCAAGACATGAAGTGGAGGTATGCCTGTCTTTCGACCACTGCTGCTACAACAATGGCGCTGACAACAGACATCACAGGCGCACAATTGCAAAGGAGCACATGGAACCCAGCGAATTCCCAATCACCCTGACTACCTTCCCGCGATTGGGTGCCAAGGAGCGCTCAATCACCCCCGAATATCCTCTGAACGGCGACAAGCTGAGATCTCAATTCTTGCCTGACGAGATCGCAAATCCTCACATACGCTTCCCCACCTTGGCGGCCAACATTCGCGCCCGCAGAGGTCGCAAGGTCGAGATCAATGTACCCGTGTACAAGGACGAAAACACAAAATGGCCCTTCAGCGACCCTACCGTGGACTACGACCTCCACACTTGGCCCGAAGACGACGATGTTCGCAATGGAGCTGTAAAAGAGAACCACATCTACATGGATGCCATGGCTTTCGGCATGGGAAGTTGTTGCCTACAGATCACCTTCCAAGCGAAGAACATCGACGAGGGACGGAAGATGTACGATCAACTCAGCCCAATCGGTCCTGTTCTGCTAGCCTTGACGGCCGCCACTCCCATCTACAAGGGCTTCTTGGCCGACACCGATGTCAGATGGAACCAGATCAGCAGAGCCGTCGACGACAGAACCCCCGAGGAGCTTGGAGAGAAGGTTTGCCAATCGATATCATCTTGGTAGAAGATTTCTGACTGACATTCAACAGCCTTTGAAAGAGTCAAGATGGCGAATTCCAAAGTCTCGGTACGCCTCGAACTCGACCTACATTGCTCAGGATCCCCGCTTGCGCAAAGAGTACTTCGATCCCGACCTCGTGGTTGACCCCGATATGAAGCAAAAGCTCATTGATGGTGGCATGGACGATCTACTGGCTACCCACTTTGCTCATCTCTTCATTCGAGACCCCATCGTCGTCTTCAACGAAGACCTAGAAGAACTTGACTTGAACAAAGTCGATCACTTCGAAAACTTGCAATCCACAAATTGGCAGCATATGCGATTCAAGCCGCCGCCACCAGGCAACGACATCGGCTGGCGTGTTGAAGTAAGACCAATGGAGATCCAGATTACCGACTTCGAGAATGCCGCCTTCTCCGTCTTTGTCGTCCTCATCACTCGTGCAATCCTGAGTTTCGATCTCAACTTCTACATCCCAATCCAGAAGACTACAGAGAACATGGAGACTGCGCATATTCGCAATGCTGTGACGGAACAGAAATTCTGGTTCCGCAAGAATCCATTCCCTGCAACAAGACAGCCGAGGTCTGGTACCTCGACACCGACACAATTCTCACGTCCTCCTAGCCCTGCCTCTCGAGTCGAGGACGAGTACGAGCTCATGACCGTCAACGAAATTATGAACGGCAAAGTAGATGGTTTCCCAGGCTTGATTCCTCTGGTCGAACGCTATCTCTCGAGCATCAATGTCGACGTTGAGATTCGTTGCGAGATGGCCAGATATCTGAAGCTCATTCGTCAACGCGCGACCGGTGAGCTCTGGACAGCTGCCAAATGGATCAGACATTTTGTTGCTGAGCACAAGGAGTACAAGAAGGACAGCGTGGTTGGCGAAGGCATCACGTTCGATCTTGTCAAGGCTGTTGAGCAGATGACTGTCAACGAGGGCAAGGATGGATTGGGCGTCGAGATGTTGGGAAAGAGAAATTGAGAGGTGGAAAAGTCATATCATTTGGGAGGGAGGGTTATCCTGATTCTTGCATATCCCTACGGCGCCACTAAGCATACTTTAGAGCAGACAGATACCCGAGTACATATCACTTCCTACATAATCAACTTTGGAGCTCTAACACGGAGCGGCCAGTCCGAAGTATAGCCTTTTTGCCGCTCTCCATACTTTGCCGCCCCGCATCGATTTCCCCAAACGACACCAACCCACGTTCTCCACACGAGCAACCACGCTAGATCGACCAAAACCATCTGTTCAATCATCGGTCATGGTATCGGTAGGAAGAGAGCATCATCGTTTGTTGCATTAAGGAGAAAACCGGTCGGGGGCTGAGCCATGATGCCTGCCCAAGCCCGCAACCCAAAGAAGAGTGCATTCTCGTGCGAAACATGCCGAAGACGAAAGGTATTAAATCATCAAATATCAAGAGATGCAGGAGGGATTGAATGAGATATGTTCAGGTCAAATGTGATGGAATACAACCAATTTGCAATCGATGCAAAGCACGAGCTGAAACATGCGAATACAAACTGTGAGTGCCTTACCCGATTCGGAGGCAACTGAGTCCTAGATGGTCGGCTGATTTGACTCGAGTGCTCCTACCTTGTCTTATACTCAGCGTTTGGAGCAGCGTGTTGCGGACTTGGAATCCTTGCTCGCAGCTTCCCGAGCTGAGGTTTCAGGCTCGGCACCGACCCGAGTTGTTTCTCCTCGAGGGGATAACATTGCAACTTCATCGTTTCCACGATATTCGACCAACGAAGAAAAACATGACGAGAACATTCCTTTTCATGGCTCTACAAGTCTTTTTCAACTACCTGGAAGTGTCAGGACACGAGCGACAGACAAGGAAGCCGAACAACAGGAAGATACACTGAGGCGAGAGAGCCTACTGAATAATGCATGGCGGGAACGCGCCTTTGAGGAGTTCTCTAGTACACCTGTATGTCAATTCCCTTGATCGATTAGAAGTGAGTAGCTGATGGCAACAACAGGAGCCATATCGCTATCTGCTCGATTCCCACTGGTCTTGGATACAGCCTCTCTTCAATTTCGTATACCGTCCTGCTTTTACTCGTGAGTAGAGGCGTACTTCGTCATTGATACGCGACATGCTAATGGCTAGATCACAGGTGACATGAAGACAGGAGGTCAATACTATTCAGCAGCTTTGTTCAACGCAATCCTCTCACACTCTGTTCGATGGTGCAAGACCGAGCCAGGGATGGAAAAACTACTCGCCCCTTTTAACGAAGGATCTAGCTTCTTCCAGACTGCAGTCACGAATGTGTTCGTAAACCTCAGGAGTGGACGAAGTAAGATACCATCAGTACAGAGTCTGCTGCTACTCAGTGCTCAAGAGTGTGGCCGTGGAAACAGGACACAAGCTTGGTTGTACAGCGGTATGGCTTTCCGGCTCATCGATGATATGGGCATGTGTATTGATGGTCAACGCTACACCGACAGTGCAAAACTTTCGGCCGAAGACATCGAGATTCGGAATAGGTTATTCTGGAGCTGCTTCTTCTGGGACAAACTCATTGCTCTCTACTTTGGACGAGCACCAGTGCTACAGAAGTCTCACATCAGCCCGCCACGAGTAATTAGTCAGTGCTTACATCGGTATTGCTCTTTGGTGAGCCTGCTAATATTATCGCCAGTGGACGACACGGCAGAGACTGAATTATGGATGCCACATGGACTTTCGTCACCCGATTATCCTCCCAGACAAGCACATTCGATCTCATGCTTTATACAAATGTGTGGACTTGCTGAAATACTCAATCAAGTTCTCATCCAATTCTACGGTCCGACTTGCGACTTGTCTTCGTCCAAAGCTCTCGCATGTGCTCTCGAACAAAGCTCAAAGATGAGGGTCTGGTGGAGAGACCTACCCGAGCATTTGAAGATCACCGTCGGAGCCCTGCCGCGACAGGCACCTCCGTCTCACATCGTGACTTTGAAGTAAGTCATGATATTTCTCTGAGGCCTCATGCTAACAAGAAGAAACAGTTGCCTGTACCATACGATAAATATACTGCTTCATCGCACGTTGCTGAGACTCAGCAGCTCAAATCGTGCCCCATCAGACATCAACATCGACCAGAATCCTTTGATTCAATGCATCTCTTCTGCAGCCTCGATAATAGCTCTGTTCGACCTCTTCGTTCGCACATTTGGAGATGGACATGTCGTCTTGAGCTTGGCATACAGTCTCTACACCGCGACGTCTATCTTGTTGCTCGAGCTGCAGGCAAATCCGAGAAACCCACAGAGGTACACAATGGAAAGGCTGAGTTATTGCTTGTCGGCATTGGAGAGGGTCAAGAAGACGAATCCAGGTACATTCAATCTCTCTCCCCAAATCTACATGGAAGCGATGACTGATATTAAGGATCAGTCATCGCAACGGCTTCAGAGCTGATACACAAAGAACTCGAAGCTTTAGGATTAGATATACACGCCTACACTACTTTGCCCAATGCAACAGGCGATCGAACAGGACAGTCGCTTCACCAGCCCACATTCGTACCTCTATCTACTGGTAGCCAGTCATTCGCTCAAAAAACCTCTTCTGTACCGGACCATCGCAATTTCGTCTTCATGGACGCTTGCTACCTGGATAATAATGATCTGACTGGAGGCATGGATTACGACATATTGGACATGAGTCCAAGTGCTTTCGAAGCATTTACCCAAATCGAGCCATTGAGTACGACGATGAACCCTGGATTTGACTTCTTCAAGGGTGTCTGTAAATGCGAGAAGATCGATTTACTGTATTGCAACAACACCGTCAGTCTTGTCACGAATTTGTTGGAGTCTACTGACCCACGTGCAATATGCCACGAGGTGACTGAATCCCGGCAAAGCACTTGGCACAACCCACAACTAAGAAAGTCCTACAGACTTGCTCCTCTTATTCTCAAATACGTCAAAAATCCAGTGCTTCGACAAACATGGCGACAGGATTCAGATCTTTACCTCTCGAGGTCCGAAATATGATATACGACCACGCTTTGGAAGACGACTACGACATCTTCACCAAAGGCGTACAAGCCATCTTGAAAGTGTGCCCGGAGATCACAAGGGAGATCTACTCATACCGCCGCATCTACACCACAATCATCGTCACTGAATTTCCGCAAAGAATGGACCCCTTCCAAATCAATCGAATTTTTGGCAAGGCCAAAAGGTTTAACATGGTCGAAGGTAGAAAGGGACTTGTGGTGCGTTGCAAGGCCATGCCGCTACCAGTGGCGATATCGGGGAACGAAAATGGTAGAACAGAGATGCAAACACCCACTTTCAGAGCACTCTGTAGCTTATACAAGAGGGTGATGTTGATGAGGGCTGAGCAATGGGTGAAACTTTGGACGGAGATGGGGTATTGTTCGATGGCTTTCGAGGAGTGCGACGCCACCGAACTTGCAGCGTGCTGAGGGATATCACAAACCGGCGATGCGTGTGGACCACCGTCTTAGGACGAATGGTGACATCCATTATTTCCATGAGCCACTTCTACTAATAAGGAAGTATACCGCAATCGTTGGAAGTCTTGTCCCTAATACACATGCTAGCTAAAAAGATGCAAAGGCCATGCCGTTATCCAAAGAGTCCACTCACGCCTTGAATGAATACCTCTTCCCTCTTCCTTCCTTTCCCAACCATAGACATCGCCTCTATCCGTACAAATGATCCAAACCCTTCAACATCCCTGGTCCTTATCACTCGAGTCCACCCAAAGCATCATTGACGATATCCATCAACACAGGTCTCTTGCCAGAAGCCTGAGACTTTCCAAACAGCGCCTTCGTCCCTATCTTTCCAACCTTCTCAGGAACTTTGAAAGGTTTGTTCATCTTGGAGTTTTCGTTATGATAGACCGTGTTTTCCGCAGAGCCAGAAAGGAAATCCTCAATACCTTTACGTTGAGCATGAGGATTATGATGACGTCTACGTTTCTTCGCCTCTGCTGCACCTTCTTCTTCATCACCTTCCATATCGCGTTTTTTAGCAGGTGTTTTTGCAGGCGTCTTTTGCGTGGCCAAGCTAGCTCCAATGGTATCTTGGAAGTTATGACCTCGTTCGGCAAGTTTTGGGAGGTTGTAGATCCATCCTTTGCTGTCGACCAACTTGAGGAATTTCTCGAGTAATTCGTTAGCAGATAGAGTTTCTTTACTTCCCAGTATAACCATCTTGCTGCGGGCGCGTGTGAATGCAACATTGATACGTCGCCAATCACGGAGTAGATCGCCAATGTTTCCAGTATCGTTGCTGCGCACGCAGGAGATAAAGACGACTTCTTTATCACGGCCTTGGAATTTGTCCGCAGTGTGCATTTCCACGCCTGAAGCCTCTGGGTAGGGCTTGAGCAGCTGGCGGAGAAGGGCGAGTTGGGAGCGGTAGAAGGTTATGACGCCGATTTCGGTAGGTGAGATGCCTTGGGCGATGAGGGAGAGGACCAGTTGGACGAGAAGAGTAGCTTCGACGGCGTTGACTATGCGGGAGCCCATGACTGTTTCTTTGGGCACAGGGCAGAGGGTGTCGGTGTTGGCGAAGACTACTTTGCGCTGGGGTGAGAGAAGGTCAGAGATCCAACAATTGCTTTGTGCGGGGCCGAGGCAGAGATTACGGTCCACGGACCAGGAGCCTTGGGGTTCGGAGTGGTATTTCATTAGACCATCAGGGGAAGGAATTTTGAGAGTGCGGGTTGCGACCGCCTCGTTGCCGCACTTCAGACGGCCAGAGTAGATCAAAGTCTTGGACAGCAGCTGTACTTCCTCGCACATGCGGTATTGATGTTCCAGGTTAACAACACTCTCTGGGTGTCGATCCGACAAAAGCTTGAAGAGACTGATATCGAGACCGCCTTCCTGAGCTTCACGATTTTGGACCAAAGGAGGAAGTTGGTAGTGATCGCCGACCAAGACGAACGTTTTTGCCATTCGGATGGGTCCGAGACATACCGGAAGAGTGATCTGCGATGCCTCGTCGACAATGCAGTAGTCAAAAGCCCTACGCTGGAAGAGTTGATGATTGACACCTAAGCAGGTCGTTGCGACAACCTGTGGCTTCATGTACGTATCTTCTAGTTCTTCCATGCTCTGCTTGGGTGTTGCTGCAAGATGAGCAAACTCTTGGACCTCTGGATGGATCTTGGCCAGAGTGCCCAAACGCAAGATTGACGCATCCGAGTCTCTCAATTTCAGTAGAATGTTGTCTACCGCAGTGTGCGTGTACGAGGTCAGAAGCACACTTTTGCCACGAGCCACCAAAGCTCTGATGATATGAGCAATTGTGGTTGTCTTTCCAGTACCCGGCATACCCAGGACGAGAGCATAATCCTTCGCGGACATGACCTTGTCGATCGCAGCACGCTGGTCTCTGTTGATCTGAAGTTGACTAGCCGGCCCCGATAGAGCATATGCTGCAGGCTCTGTCTTGAATTCTGGGTCGGTATTTTCAACGATGAGCTTACGCAATTCTGCCGAGCGGAACACATTGTCGTCCATCAAAGCTAGAAGGTTGTTGCGGACAGTCGCCATGCCGTTGCTAAACTCATCCTTGTCAAGACGGTAGATGATCGGAGTTTCCTCCACACCTTGTGCATTTTGACTTGGTTCGTCTTCCCTTCCGACTTCCATGATGCCAGAGAAGGTCTGATTCGTGTTGGCGTCGAAGTCGGCTTGCTTTCGGCGTGCGTTGTGAAGTCTTCGGTCGACTGCAACAGTGATGCGTCCTTTAGAGAGCTTCGTTACATAGCCATTGGCGAGAGCGAAGTGACCTTTCTCACTCGATATGACGATAGGCTCGCCGATGGTAATCTGCGACTCTGTGAAAGAGAAGCCTGGTGGTGGCTTCCTTTTGATGAGCGTGTAGCGATATCGATTGATCTTGGTCATGTCGTTGAGCTCCTTCATGGATCCTTTCTCGATGACAACTTCAGAAAAGCAGCGGCCAAGCTTCTCACGTTCCGTGCTGAGCATGGTCCAAAGCTCACGGCGGAACTTCATCAGCTCAGACTCTTCCTTGGTCAGAAGGTTGTCCCACTTCTTGAAGAAGTCCTGGTGAATAGGTTGCAGCTTGCCGACAAGGTCGTTGAACTTTTCCTTGACACCAGCACTTTCTGCTGTGCCGTCTTCTGCAAGTTTGTGGTACAGGAAGCATTCCGTCTTTGCATAGCATCTTCCACACTTGCGTTCATCCTGGATCATAGGAGGAAGCTGAAGACGCTCACGAACATAGCAGGCAAGTTCGTTTCGCTGCATAATCATATGGCGAAGTTCATGACGTATGGCTGGGATTCGTGTGACGCTAGAGTTCTCCATGTAGTAGAGCAAGCCGTAGATGACATCCAAATCGTATCGATCGGACAACAAGAGCGTGTACAATGCTGTTTGGGCGCGATGCGAGGTGTTTGTGGTGTTGCGGCCAGTCTTGACCTCAAATGGCACTGTCAATGCTCTCTGACCTAGCTCGTCTTCCATACGGACTTGAACGGTGGCGTCAATATTGCCTTTCAGGCCGTAAGTCGGCGACCACACATGCTCTTCGACATCGAGAAGTTTGGTGATGCTGACACGAATCTTTTTGCCGCCTCTATCTTCCGCAAGAGCATCAGGGCCCGGCTTGGCTTTGACGAACACCTTCGCCCAAGAGCTCATCTCGGGCATCTTGCTCTTGAGGTGCTCGAATGCTTTGTTCGTGTCCTCGTGTCCGAGCTCGAACAAACTCTCCAGGTACTTGCCTACCGTCTTCCCAACAAGATCGTTCAGCGAGTCTTGGTCCCAGTCGTTGCTCTTCATTGCTTCCTGGAAGATCTCGTGAAGCATGGAACCGTAGACGGAAGGCTCACTAGAACGGCTAGTTGCCTTCACTCTGTCCTGGAGGACGGCTCTGCGGATGCATTCGAAGGAATCGGCAACGACGGTAGCCGAGATCAAATGGTCAGGATGAACGATGATCAGGTTCTCAGCATCATCAATGGTAATCTGAGCAGATTTGTTGAAGTGGCCGACGACGTGGACATAGGAACCAGGTGCGCAATGGGTTTCGAGCCATGATTGTCTCAAGGTGATGGCTTTGTTGCGCTTTTGCACTTCGTCCTCAACAAACAAAACCTGCACGTGATTGTCAATTCACAAGAGTTTCATGAGGAAGGAGCAATGTCACGACACGTGGCTTACCTTTTCTGGCTGTTGACGACCACGAAGATCGGTATACTGGCCGTCTATAACTTGCTTCACCAAGTATCGTTGAATGGCGCGAGACTTTTGAGTAGTCTTGATGACACTTAGCTATCTACACCCTGGAGGATTCGAGATACGTACAGAGCTAGCACTTGTACTTGCCTCCAACGCTTGAGTGGCAGCCATTTCAGCCTGAGCAAATTGCTCTTCATCGAGGTCGGAACCCCCAAACTCGTCGTCATCATCGTCGTCTGAAAAGCCAGTAAGATCAAAAGTCTGTGGCTGTTGTTGTTGTGGCGGAGGTGCTGACGGTGGCAGTGGTGGATGAGATTGCGCGATCGCGCAGGTGTTTGGTTGTGAAGTGAATTGGCCGTTGGAGGTACCAGGTCTGCTTTCAAAGAAGGAAACGGCATTCTCTATCTCGTCGACATCGAGATCGTCGCCAAACTCGTCGTCGCCGAATTCATCGTCATCTTCATCAATAGTGTTCATTATCGTCGTGTTGCTCATGGAATTATTCTGGACGGCTGCAGTTGGTTGTATGTCGGCAATGTCATCCAATGTGATATCGGCGTCGTCGAACTCGGTATCTTCATGCTGATAGGAATACTGCTGTGACGAGCGCTCTGAGCGGGGTTGTGATTGTTGGTGGTCCGATGTAGCCATGTGGACACTGGGAAACTCGCCCTTGTCCGGCAAAGGTGAAGAGCTTGAAGGCAGGTCTTTGTGTGCAAGAGATTCTTGGACCTTTTCAACCAACATGCCTACTCGTGAGAGAGGCTTTGCAGCGGACAGATCTCCAGGATCGGTATTATTGTTGTTGTTGTCCCGGAAGATTCCATTGACGCGACGGCGCTTGACGCGAGAAGACGGAAACTCCAGACCACAGCTTGCCCATCTTCTCAAACCACTAACGCTACCACCAGGAGTTCGAGGGGCGGATCGAGGCGACGAGTCGTTCATGAGGTGTGCGAACGAGGGTATGCGTTTTTCGATCGGAGTGTCATCTGGGTTCCTCGCAGTAGCATATCGAGTCCATAGCTCAGCGGCAGGGTCGGCTTTCGGAGTCTTGAAGGCGGATAGTGGGAGGTTGGCGTCTGGGAGGTCTGCTACATCGTTCTGCGACGAGCTGACAGGCGACGAACTCTGTGGGCGCCTCCTTCTTTGTCGAGGAGTCAGATCCGGATGCGAGCTATTTGCTATCCAACCGATCTCTTCAACAGGCGATTCTTCTTGTGGGGTGGGCCTTCGCAAAGCGTCCTCGGCATTTCCAATAAGATCAGCGAGAGGCAGGCGCATAGCCGGTGTGGAAGGTAAAGGTCTGTCTTGTACAGTCTTGATGGGCGACGATGGTGCTTCGAGCTGCTTTACAGGCGATGCTGGAGCGGTGGTAGAGGTGTCGTTTTCCTTGTCGGGGTGGCGGGCAAACTCGAAAGCTTTCAATTTGGACTTTGTCTCGGTCGAGGGCTGGATAGGAGGTTTCGGAGGGGGAGCAGGCTTGCTGGTGGCCTCGTTCATCGAGGGCTTCCTGTCAAAACTGCGATTGCCCTGCCATCGTGCTTTGGACTGTCGCGGATTAGTCTTTTGTCGACGCGTCTTGGGATGGCGGATTCCTACTTTTGAACCATGATCTTGTTCGAAGAACGACTTCTGCCTTGACGACATGAGGCAGGTGGGCTCGAGGATACGATTATACAGTAAATGGGCAACTGCTATTAGACTACGGCGATGCTTCCTGCTGCCATACTCGTTCTCGTGCTCGACTCGCGACAAGGGAAGTCGCGTCGAAACGCGCCTTCCCCACACTCTTGGCTACATCGACGGCGCTAACGTGTGTCATCGTTGTCATCGTTGTCATCGTTGTCAACCAATGCTCCGAGCTCTTCTTGTCCTCGACATCCATCAAGAACGTACTCCGAACCTGTCAATTATTGTGACATGGATCTCAGTGAACGCGAGTATGCTAATTAGGCCCTCAATCCTAACTTTCTCTCACGAAAGAATTTTGGCGCTTTCAATGTGTTCGTGTAATTCTACAATTGATCACGGTGACTTAAATTGAGCAGAAGATGGATACCCTGAATAAAGATATCTCATGCGTTCGTTAGCGCATATCGTATCAACTCCATTATCATCACCTCACTGCTTGTCCATCTGTCGGTCAACAGCAACCTATCTCTAAAGCTTGAACATTCGCGATGGCCCTAGAGATGATAAGGCACGGCCTTGAATCACTACCCGATGAACTGAAATCTCATATTCTGTCGTATCTGATCAACCCTCCGCCTTCTTGGAGTTGGCAGAAGAACACGCTCGATACCGGACTCACTCGCTCGTCTGATCTGGCAGACAAACCTTTGAAATCTATGATACTCGTATCGAAAACATGGTACAGATTAGTTTCACCACTATTGTTTGCGCATCTACAGCTTCGTCTCGAAGACACAGACCAGACCACTCCACCGTTGCTGGCGCCGAGAATCAAAAGCATATCGGCCAACTTTAGGGAATGGCTGTTTCGAGACTTGGGCTATCCACATGATGTCCGACTGCCGTACAGGCATGTCTGGCAAAGCGCTTCGACAGAGAAGGCTGCGAAGTGGACAGCTACACTGGAGCAACAACTGGCTAGCTTGTTCGCATTTCTTGAGTCCCCAAGTAATGGTAGTAACAGCGACAACGTCCAGTCATTGACAATCATCGCTACTGACGAGCTCAACGACAATGATCTCGACTACATTCGTGACGAAGTACACTGTCTGATCGCAACGGATGCATTCTGGAATCTGCTCTTTGAGAAGCTCGATCCTGCAAGAGTTACAGTACTGGCACCTCCAAGTAAGCTCGCATGTCTGCTCGGCTGCAGTATGAATATGATGGATGCCTGGGCTTTTCCAGGGATGGCCATGCAATTAGTATCGGTTTGGAGAGAACCTAGGCCTGTTGAAGTCAACGATCATCGCCGGTCGCCGTCGGGGTCCGACTATGACATGATGCACCCGGTAGAGCTCGTGTTAGAGCCAAATGAGTACGGCAGACCCGCATTCTCGAGCTTTATCTACATCAGGCCCTGGACGCACCTGGCCGTGAATGAGGGATCATTCCTTGAGGCTTACTCAACATACGAATACTTTCACAAGAACCCACCAGGAATCTTGGCCTCTGTAGGAAGGGCGTTCAGACTCGAGATGGACATGTGGTCAGTGTCATACAAGGCCGTCTTTCCATTTGGCAACCACATTGGATCACCGCTCGATCGAATCACATACAAGGGTAACTCTTCAAACGTACGAAAGCTTTACGTCAAGATAGCACCTGATCCGGACGACACAATCCTGGACGATCCAGCTCAAGTCGGCAAAGCAGACATCACCGACTGCTGGCGTGAGGTGGAGTCAGCCTACAGGTTCCTGACAGACCCTGCCCTACGAGGAGAGCCGGACTTCACAGAGTCGGGAGCTGTTAGGGAGTTGGAGATGTTCGGCTTCGGAGACAGCAGTATCTCATCGATTAGAGAGACAGTCGCCAGCTCAATGGAGACTGCAGGATGGCAAGAGGTGACCACAAATGAATGGCACAGCTCTAGGCTTCTATCGCGTCTATCAGATTACGGAAACGGTACGAAGGTCGCTGGGGAGTTAGAGAGCATGCGGATCGAGTAAGGGCCGCCGAATGGACTGGCTTCGTACAGATCACTCGCATGTGATGATTGCGACCGGGTCCTTACGAAGCATCTGTCTCTACCATGTACGGATATCGGACATGGTATTCATAACCAAGAACACTATTTAATCCTGAGATATTCTCCGACCTCCATCAACCCCGATGTGTCCCTGACAGAAGGCAAATTTTGAGGATTTCGCCACTCTGTCATTGAGAGCGACTCTTGAGTAGGCTCTCAGTGGACACGCACTGGTCTAGGAAATCACTGTGTATTGCGACAGCGTAGCACGTGCTGATGATGTAAGCTTTGAGATGGTTGTTCCTTCCTCATGTGCAGCGGTAGCACACCGTATCAGCTTTATTTATCTACTCGAAACATCCAAACCCAACCAACATCCAATACATATCAGTATCGCAGCCATGAATCCAACCGTCCCCGGTACCCGCAATTCTGAAGTAAAGCCTACTTAGAAGAACTTTAAGCAGAATGAACCTGGTTTGACCGCCAGCGATGTTAAGGATATCAAGAAAAGTCTCAAAAGATTCGCCGTCAAGAATACCACACTCGATCACAACGACCGCCGTATTGCCGCAACCCCACTCATCAATCATATGCTCGAAACATATGACTTCGATACTACAGAGACAGAATGGCAGAGAGAAAGTCTCCAGCAATTCGCAAGAGCTGCTTGTAATTCGGAGACACGTACCAACAAGAAGCGCCGCGAGAGGCTCCTCAAGCAAGAAGCAAGCGCCCAGAAGGCAAAGACTGCCGCTGAGGAAGAGAAAGAAGATGGCGACGACGGCGACAAAGAGGAAAGAGATGTCGCCGAGGAACAAGAAGGAGATGTTACAGAACAAGCAGAAGTTGCCGAAACTACCTGAGCACTGAGCACACCTGAATCTTCACCAACCACCACCCTGACATGACGTCTACTCTCTTTGACTGTCCAACGAACCAAACCCAATTACCATTCACACAAGACCACACCAAACATCTAAGTCAACCATCTTCTTCACCCAGCGTAAGTAGACTCGTCACGAACACGTACCCAACCAAGAAAGAAGCTAACACCATCAAGACAGAAATCACGTTGTACCAGAAGACCGAAAATTGTTATCAGGGAGAAGCGATCTGAATCATTGCTCAAGAAGCCATTGTTCCTGCTGCCACGGTCGTAATAACAAGCTTATGAAGCATGTTGCCCATCCCATTAGCCATTAGCTGTGTTATCTGAGCAATTGACAACTCGTTCGTCTGTTCCTCTTTCAAAGTCATATCTTCTGCCTTGTGAAAGTCTTTCCTTTTTCCATATTCCCTTCATCCTTTACGTCTCTTCCACCCTTTGATGTGAGCTTCGAATCAATCCCAGCTTGTGGTCTTCGAGGCTAAGCTTGCAGCCCCATCCTTCAGCAGTGACGAAAGGTCGTTACCTTCGTACTCAAGTCTTTCTCGGGCTCCACCGTGGTAACCGTAGCTTAGGTCTGCGGAGAACACAAAACGGGTCAACTTGGGTGCCTCAGCCAGGGATTTCATGATCGAGGACAACGTTCCCATCGGGAGCCTATATATCGAACAGAGCTCAAAGCTTTCCAGTTGAGGCAGCAGAGGTCGAAGTACGTTGGTTGTGAGTTCATTGCTACCCGCCAGCCAAAAGCCGTTCACTTCAACTTTAGCAATAACCATCTGTGCGGGTAGAGTTTCCACCACCCGTGCGATCAGTGCACTGAAGTGGTCTTGGACAGCCGCCCCGTAATTGAACAACTTCAGTGTCTTTTGTCTGTGATCATACATGACCTTTGTGTGCCAGGAACGCAACGAAAAGTTGAAAGATTGGTCATCTTGACTGCCCAGATGATTCATGATGGTGTTCTCCATGTGGTCCGAGTCTGCGCCAGTTTCGACATGGAAATCTGGGGGAGAGACACCGGCACGCCGAGCGGCATCGAGGGTACGAGCAAGTGCGTATGACTCCGGGTACTTCTCCTCTGCGTCCCGAACGTCAAACCAGCCGTGTGCCGTTCCGGGGAGCTTTTCGATCCCGATAGCAAGATTGCTGCCATATGAATGAGCGACAATAAAGATTTTCTCCATCAGCTGGCCGTAAAGTCCAGAGACGACAAACTTCTTATCCGAAGCATGCATCTCTTTCTCTTTGCCACCCTCTCTGAGTCCAAAGACGTGCTCATAGCCAGTATATTTCGATCTCATGACGACAAGAGTAAGCTCCTTGACATGTGGTCCAAAGTGCGGATCTGAGATGATGTCGTGGAGCGTGTTGATACTGAAAGCAGAGATGACATGACTACGCTTACGGAAGAACCTGATTGCGAACGGTCTGTAAGCCGCGTCTCGCAATTGTCTGCAGGTGAGGCGGAGGTTCTGAATGTCCTTATATGTATTCCTCATGTTGGAGACGTCCTTCTCTACTAGCTCTACGATCAGACAAAGAAGCTCAGTAGGGAGGTCTAGAAGGCCAGTCTTGCGCGTAGTCTCAATCGTGGCTGCCACTATTGAGAGTTAGTGATATGTGCAGTCAAGCTACGCGCACGCACTTACTCGTAAGCCTTTTTTCCATTGATGTGTAACGCAGACCACCTTGGGTGTTGATGAGAATGAGAGGATGAGGATTGGTGAGCGATGGGCGTGCACTGGTGGAGTGCAAAAGGCAAGGAGCAGCGAGGTAGGGTGCAAGTCGTGCGCCTGCGAGTTCAAGTGGCGATTCTGTTGTGGTCAATCCGTCGCATAGTTTCATGCACTGGATGTTTGGATGTGATAGGCGGCAGGCACCGCGGATGACCGGATTCGAAGGTTTGCAGCAATTGCATACCAGCGTGCCTTCCCAAAGTAGGAACGCATTTCAGATGAGGTAACCCGCGTTGACAACTCGACGCTACTCTCAGCACTATTCTGCTATTGTTTTGTACAACTGACGAAAGACACGGCGCCTCGGACTAGAATCAATCTCTAAGCTACTCCCGTTGGACAGTTCTGACATTGTTGAACGAGTTGTGTATTGTGACAGCTCTTTCTGTGACACTGGGTGGTAGTGACATGTTTGTGCGCCATGGCATTCAGACTTCGCTAAAATCATACCACCCATTAGTATCGCCCAATCCATTCTCCTTTGGCAAATCACTGCGATGCTTTAGCATGGCTATCAAATAAATTGGGTGCGTAGCACGGAGTTGCAGTTAAGGTGAACAAGGACGCCATAGGGAAGCAAGGTGAAGAAGTTACAGTTATTGACTTTTGGTACTGGAATTAGAAGAACAGAATGTCTCCCACCTAGAGTGCGCTTCTATGGCTTTCTCCGCCGATTCAAGGTTCCTGTTGAACTCTAACGAGCTTCTCGTATCGTCTTTAGTTTTATGACAGTTGACAGAGAAGTTGACTGTAAGCTCTGGCACGAGCTCGGCTCAGTAGGCGGACTCGGACATGTACGCATCAAGTGATGAAGAGCTCCGTGTGGGCGATCTTGTAATGCTAATAGGCTCGCGTATCAGTGCCGTACGTGGATTTGAATGAGAAAAGCCATTGAGCATCGTAGCAGCATGGAAATCTCAAGGAAGGTGGTGATGGCAAATTTACCTGTCCTTGATGCGAACGCCTTCAACCAGCTCCGGCATGTTATTGGCAAATGCGGAACCAATAGACCAATTGCTGAGGTTGCGCATATGAGATTCGAAAACAGGGTTGATCATGAATTCTTCATCGTCGTCCAGAACAGCAGCCGAAGTGGCTTCGGCGCCTTGCACGCTGTTTGCACGGGGCAAGAGGCATTGTTGTGGATCATATGGCCAGTTCAGCGATAGGCTCTGGCAATAAAGAGGACCAAACCGCTCGTTGGGATATGCTGCGCAGTTTTTAATCATGCGATCACGCATCCAAGGCCTGATAAGTGAGTTAGTGCCGACAATTACATGATGATGAAAAAAGACTTACCATGGCACGTTGTCAAACCAGATAGGGTGGCTGACTTCGAGTTGGGAGCGGATGGGTCGAATCCATTCGGGTAGGCGTTCAAAGTTCTCCTGAGTAGGGGCGATGCGCCAGCGCATTACCAAGAACATGATATACAAGCAGGCAACCTGCTCGGGGATTTGATCGATTTCGGGAAGGTTTGCCAGAACATCGGTAAAGAGTTTGCTCAGAGGATGCGACTTGGGCGCACGAGCGGGGTTGAGGAGTGATGAGATGGATGGGTAAGCAGGGCCGACTAATGAAGACGACGGAGTGCCCTGTGCCGCAGCTTTGCGGCGTTCGGTCATGAAATCTAGCATGACACTGTCCAGTTGGTTGGTAGCGTCCTGGTTACGTGGCAAGCGCATGTGCACTGGCACGTCGGCCATGGCTGTAGGGATCAGATCGCGCAACAGGGGTGACGTCGGGCGCACCTTGCGCTCTTCGATCAAGAAGCTACCGAAGCCTTGGTTGGGCATTTCTGCTCCCATTTGCGTGTGTTGCTGTTGTTGTGCTAATGCAGGGGCGAGTGTAGGCTGGAAGTGTTGATGCGGAGAGAAGCGCTGCTGTTGTGGGACTTGTTGCTGATGCTGCTGCTGCTGCTGCTGTAATTGAGCGGCCTGTGCAGCTTGGGCGTACTGCCTGGCGGCACTGGCTGGAGATTGGTTCGGGCGAGGTGGTTGAGGCTGTTGTACTGGCTGGATATTACGGAGGTCGGGGTGGAGGTGGTGCTGAGCGAAGGGGGGTTGTTCGTAGTGGGGTGGTGGTTGCTGGGGGTACATAAGAGCTTGAGGTGGATGAGATGATTGTTGAGGCTGATGTTGCGGCATGGGTAGAGGGCTTTGCTGAGCGGTAGCAGCAGCAAGGTCTGTTTCGTTGTGTCAGCTGTAGCCGGACTAGTTGGGGTTGACAGAGCTACTGCTACCATTCAGACCCTGCGAGGCAGCAACGGGCTGCAGCAACGAGAAGATGGTCTGCATGCGTCGTTTGAGGTCGTCGTTCTCGGCCTGGACCTGTTCGCGCTGGCGAAGGGCAGTCTGCAGTTCTTGGAATGGCTGTTGGCTTTCGAGCTCCTTGATGCGTCGCTCCAGCGTCTCGATCTGGTTGCGCGTACGTTCGCGAATGGCGCGTTGTGCCTCGCGGTCGTTGGCCCGTTTCTTAGCCAGCTGCTCCGGCGTGAGGTTCGCGACACCGCGCGATGAGGTGCCATCGGCCTTGCGTTTCCTTCCATTCGTGGCAGCGGGGTATCCCGGTGGTCCTGTCGCGTCCGGCGTCGTCTGTGTCATGGGGGTGCCATTGGTCGGCGGCATTGACATTGCGCCGTCGCGCTGCGGCGTGCCGTAGCCGGACGAGCCATTCGTCGTCGCCATGATTCCCGGGGGTTGTGTTCCTCTATCAAAGTGATATCCGAGTCATGCACGACGTGAGGAGCTTGCGGCTTGATGTGCGTCGGCAAAGTCGGGGAATGGGTGGTGATGGACAGATTAACCAGACGACAGAAAGGCGTTGCGCCGTGTGATTGGTGATGGGTGTATGAGGAGTCGGATTGACAGCAAGGCGCAGAAAGAACCGGGAATGGGCGAAGGGGGAATTTGTGAAGGAGATCAACCAGAGAGAAGATCAATGGACTTGGGAGAAAGTTAATAATTACGAGTCAGGCTTTCCCTCTTGCATGACCCTAGACGTCCCCCTCGGTAGGGACCGTTTCGTGGCCTGTCCCTTGCTAGCTAATCGTTACTCTCGTGCGCAACCTTGGCTTGGCCAGCGTTCGTCCGTCGACGACAAGGAACCTTTTTTTCTCTTGTCAGTGGCGCTCGCTGTACATCTGTGCGGATCGGAAGCGTAGATCGCTCAAGCCCAAGATGCTATGCGCTTTTTCCTGAGACATGACCTGCCTTGGCCATGGCTCTGGTGCATGCCTTTCCTTTTCTCTATGCCTCCTTAGCCTTCTGCTCCCTAGCGACGCCGAAGTCGCCTGCCTATTTCACAATTCAAATTGACAAGTCATTGCTTTTGCTCCTCCTCCGTTGTGCCCAAGTGAAGTCAAGACGAATCCCCGCACAGAGCCTCTGCATATTTGACCGTTTGTTTCACTCCCCATCTAACTAGCATGCACCTGCTTGTCCAGTTGCAAGAGTCTCCTTACGCATTGGTAATCTTTTCGAGATATGTCCGAGTTCACGGTCCCTCTGCGGCTCGAACATTCTCAGGGAAAGGGTGGAAACTGGAAAGCGTCAAGCAAACTACATGCCCCACCTTGTTGCACCAACTGCAATCGCAACCCCGCCAGATCTTCTCACTCTGATCATCTTCCTTCTTTGGTCCGTCGCACCGCTTATTTCCAACTCCCGGAAACAATACCTGAACCGCCTTCCACGGGGACCAACACTTCAACTTTTCCCTCTTCGATCTCTGCTCACAAAAGTTGTCGTTTCGAAACGGTCCGTCTGATTCTTGTCCGGATCTCTGTGCCTTACACTGTCCGTTTGTATATCTTCGGCAATTCTAAGACTTTAACACGGCATTCCCGTCTTCTATGATCCCGTCCATTACCTGCGCACGCCGCATGTCCCGTCGCTACACTAGTCAACAAGCTTAGCTTCGTCACCACCTACTCGTTGGCTAAGATTCGTCCGTCGTTCGACACGATTCATGGGTGCGCTCTTATACATGCTTGACGTATAGTCACGCAGTCAGTCGCGTCGCTTCTTTTTGCCAGCTCCTGTTCGTTGTTTTTTTACTCGTAAAGCAGCTCCGCTCATTCTCTCCTTTCTGCCCAAAAGCCCAGACAACCTCGTTCCCTAACCGAGCGTAATTGTGCTCAGTAACCAACAAAACCTGACAACATCAACCAGCTTGGCTCGTTGACCCTCGGAGACGCGATTTCGTCGAAACGACCACGACTGAAACCGGTTGATCTTGTGACCCATCCATTCCTTGAACCTGGATATTCGAGTCATGACGATAAGCCATGACTCGGAATAGGGCTTGTTCATCGAATCCTGCCTCGGTTCATGGACAGATGCATCCAGTATGGGCATACGACTCGCTCTCTACCATACGCATAGCGTTCCTAGCCTTGACTCGAATAGCAGCCTTTCTCATCCACGTGGCTTGAGCATCTTTAACAAATCTTGGATTTGACCGCGCCGTTGCAATATTGTCGCACCTCTAGCTGTGAACACGATCGCGACTCCTGGTCGTACATATTCAGTAAGCTACTGCATGCGGCTTATGGGGAACCGACAAAACCATCAGAATTATACATACGATACCCGAGCAAATGGTTGAAACATGACGTATTGCGTCGTCGTCGATGTACTGGACAGAAAGCCTGCCAGAGCCATTCATTCCACAATGGACTTGAGACGATCAAAACCTCACGCGCAGCTGAGGACCATTAGGACAACAACAACGAACTGAAGTAGTCCGACAGTCTGCTGTTATTCAAGCCTAAGGTGATGGCGTATCAAGCAATCACTCCTGAATCAAGACCATTCTCTCATGAATCGCATGGCTAAGAGTCGGCAACGTCAACCCATCGACGTTTATCTGCCTTACGCGACGTGTTCGCACAAAAAGCTTCACAAGGCTTTTACACGAGCAGCGCTGTCTCAACAAAATCTCACGACCTTCGCTTTGGCGCTTAATCTTAATGTTCCAATACTCAATTCGAACCGCATCTCAAACAACTGCCGGCCAGTGGCTGTCTTTCGAGCACGGTAGGGCTAGGCCATGATTTGCTTGTGGGGTCTAACAACTGTATCACGGGGTTGCCCCTCAAACCCATGTTTCCTGAGCGTAGACATGATGACTGACTTTCTTAGAGCCATACGCATTGTTGTTTGTACCAACTAACGTGCTCGTACCTTACTAGTGCAGAGAAACTGCTCGTCAGTCTTTCGGCGACCTCCGCCATACACAAACAGACAGAGTTTGGACCACGACTCAGCAAGCAGATTTTGAAACCTACCTTCAACCATGTGTACCGATGATAGCCGTTCGCTCGGAGTCTGAGATATACGAGCGATTTCTCTCAACAACAACTCTCTCTGGACTTCATCTTTGCTTCAAGCACCTTGTGTCCGGCTAGACGAGATGTCAGATATAGAACCTAGACGTTGTCTTGCGAGCATATTAATTACCCCATGTCAGTGACTCTGGACTAACCACCTATCTTTCCACGGCCGGACCTGGCAGGAAGAACTATGGTTGATGCAACCCCAGTATCTCCACACTAGGATGCTGGTCCGTAACCCACAACTGTCTCTATCGAATCACATGGGATGTTCGGCCACCGAGACGGTTCAGCCCTGTACGCCGCGTCCACGACCTCGGGAATCTGTCATGTCACGGGCTTTCAGACATCATCTCGTACGCAACCGGAAAATGCATTGTGGGCAGGCTATCGAGGGCAAGGCTTGCACCGGACGAGCGGAAGAAGGTGTCGAAGGTTGTCGTATTGACTCGTTGAGCCGGTAGACATGCTTGGACGACAAGTTTTGCAATACCATCCTATCTTCACTACAACGGCCGATTCGGCATGGGTCTGCTGTAGCCTGTAGCATGGATCTAAGTCGGGCCTATGGTCACGGTCACGATCAAAACCAGGTCTAATTGTGATCACTAGCCAAGCATTGTTTGTACGCTGCAAATGGACTTGGGAATCGATTCTCTTGGACGTCTCCAGAACTCACGAGCAACTGAGATCATAGCATGGCTGTTTCGAAAGAGTGGATCTTACACCAAGTGCGAGCTCCAATCATTTCATGTTAGGACGATGTTTCCGAGAATGGCCAGCCTGCTCTTCACCGCTTGGTAACACCAACGCGATTGTGGGCATACTTTGCCAAACCACATGCTGGCCATGACAAAATTCACTCATGTTGGTCGAGTTGTAAAGTTTTTTTGCGCAGAACCGACGTCCCACTGCGCTCCGCAGACCGCCCGCGACCAACAGTCACCCCTGCAGCAGTGCTTTCAGACTAACCTTGAGCATTTAGGTAAGGTCATGGTATACTCGCCCTTTCTCGTCCGATTTTGATAGGGCTCATGTCAGTGTACACGTGGATGATGTAGAAACATGTAGCGAGGCCATCCAGGCCCTGGGAAGTCGTCATTTGCTCGAACACCGTTGCATACTTCTCTTAGCAAGTCCAATTTGAAACCGTCCCTGACGGAAACTCCCATGGCCTTTCTGCCACTTAGCCACGCGTTCTCAACTGTCGTGGCTCGCGCTTGCGACATGTCTTTGCTCACTAGTGATACAGTATTCACAAGTTCTTCTCTGGAGAAATAGGTAGCGAGTAACCGTTGTCACCGCTACAAGCCATCTCGCGCGATTTTATCTCCGTTGTACCGACAGTCTGGGTCATGCTATTGTAGTTGCCGTCTCCGCACAGTATCGCACGTGGCACTGTGGCAGAGCTCATGAGCAGCCACAACCCTGCCGGACCGAATTATGGAAGCTTCGATGCCGTCGCCCGCGGCTTCCAGAAAAACGATATCGGAGGCTCTGCTTGTCGAGCCCATCACCCTGTTTTGAAGAATGTCACTACCTTCAGCTCGTTCCACAAGCGACCGTAGGGCTTGGTATACGAAATAGGGACACGTTAGAAAGTGGAAGCGGACACGAGTGCGCGTTCCGAAGCAACAAGACGTTTTGCTGGAGCTCTTGCTTTACGAGTTACCGTAGAACATGCAAGCTGTGAAGGAAACTTTAAGCAACGCAAACTTCGTCCAACGAAGATGATTCAACCCAGTTGTTCGAACCTTCTGCAAACCCTCACCCTTGGCTGCATGCTTGGATTGACAGGGTATTTCGGTAACTACTTCCTGATTCTGCATGAGATGCTGATTACCAAGGAGGCATTTCCGCGGACTACAAAGTCTACCGAGCTCCCAACTGCGATGGCAAGATTTCATCTGATCGGTCGACGTGCACCGAGGGTATATAGACCTTGCTGGCGTTCCTGGCCCGCATGTCAGCAGCCAGTTGTGTCACACAACTTGATCATCAGACCTGCCGGGGTAGCTCAATCGGTAGAGCGTGTGGCTCTTATCTACTGTATAAGCACAACCTCAAGGTCGCGGGTTCGAGCCCCGCCTTCGGCTATTCCTATCAACACGCTGTCACTTTCTTTTTGCACTATCTCGTCAGGGGCTAGAAACTCCATTTTTGATGTTTTTGATAGAGGCAGAAAAAAAGTTGAAGCCTGCCAAGCTTTTGGAATTTTGCCAAGCACAGACTTTGGACCCTTTTTCTGCTTTTCTTTTTCTTTTTTCTTTCCTGGAATTTCTTCCCTCGTTCATCACTACCAATTCTATTCAACATGGATTGCACGATTTCATGATCAAGAGCGAGAGAACCAAGCCAGTACAGTAGCTCTACTCTCGTCATCATCTTAATAATCCTCTCTGATCACTTGGAAAAGAAGAAGATAAACCAAAAGAAATTGTAAAACCTGCACCATCCTTCGATATTCAGCGATGATCCGAAGGCGGGTCTTCAACCCACGATCTCGCAAAACGGGCTTAAAGCCCCGTCTTCGGCCGCCTCTTTCTGTGTTCTTATGCTTGGTCGATGCTTGATGAAGGCTGATCTTTATATTGCTTCGTCATTGAAAACAAACAAGCTTGTCACTATTTTCTATCTATATCAAGAGTTGAGAAAGACATGGCTCCAGTTGGGTTGGTGACTTCGCGTGATCATGCCCTGCCAACGGACCATACTCTCAAGCTCTTCCATATTCTACCTGATACACCCGTGTCTATTACCTTCCCTTACACTTTCTGCAAGCACGGCATGACTATCGACCCCAAGACCACCAGATCCACGTCTAGGGGGGTGTACATAGCATGCTCAAGATTAGATCGACCAGGCTGCTACGTACGAGACTACAGAAACAGATATTACGGTCTTGTGTTCCGGATCGAGCTGCCTATAATACGGATACATATATAGATGGTGGACAGAAGTTACTTTGAGCCTAAACTGCTATCCTTATGCCTTGTAGCCTTTTTATCTCGATCGATATACAATCACTTGCACGTTGTCTTCGAAATACAGACCAAGTGAACGGCTAGCTGGAGAAAACACGATGGTAGCTATTGCGGAACGATAGAAAAGATATCAACGGAGGCAATAGTACGGAGGAACTGTGAATTCCAAAAGGTAGAAGACGGCCTTACGAAAAGAGCAAGTATACACGGAAGACAATGCTTGAGTAGCAAGAGAAGTAACGGTCCAGTAAGAAGATAAGAAGTCAGCGAATGGAAAGGGGAACACGAGAAGCCACCAGCTAACACAGGGGAGGTAAGTACGAAGGGAGGGAGAAGGAGCAACCGAGAGTACTGTAAATACGAGCTCTTGAACACGAGATCATGAGAGCAAAGCACCTAATTGTATTCAGCCGACAAGAGAGATACAGCAGAGAGGACAGCAAAATGACAGCCAACAGATCAACCACTATGGACGGATAAAGTATTCATCCATTGAGTTACGAAGAAGAAAACTGTCCATCAAGCCACAGACTACAAGTACCATGCCCAGTCGATCTCCTCTGAGCCTCATAGCCAAAATAAACGACACCTGATATCTTCAACCAATAGGCCCCAATGCCGAAAACCAACACCATCTCTCCTCTCGATCCCATCGAACGATCATATGTCCAACCCTACAAGTACATACCGAAGGAACCGATGCCACCGGATCCATCGGAATTCTAACTCCGGCCAAGTCTCCAAGTCGCTCCCTGTTCGGCTCTTTCCTCGAAAGACGTAGCTATATCAGAAACCCCCCTTCCTATATGTTGAAAGAGCTAAGCATCGGAGTCGCTGCCGAGCACGTAAGACGCCCTACTTGATACTGCGGCTAAGGTCACCGAATTCGGAGCGATACCCATCCTCTCCCGAAAGACGCAAGCTGGCATGTTTTTGAAGCCGACCAGGTTTTGAAGCTAGCAGGTGCTGGGTTGAAACTGGAATTGACGTTATTTGAGTAGCGACTGACTAGTGTGCATATCGAGGGCAAGTCATGAGAGGTCAGCGGCTGTGGCTGGCTTAAGGTTTGGGTTGCTACGATGGCGATGGTGCGATTGTGGGCTCCCCCTTCTGCTCGGGACTCTTTCGGGCACAGCCGCAGGCGTTGAGATATTCCAGACTCGATAATTGGGGTACTATCACCAGTATGGTGGAGGCGGGTGTGCTTGATTCAGACTGGTGTCGACTGTGGAAGGAATTGTTGAATGGCATAGGATCCGGCATCATCTCGGTATCATCACGAACGAGAAACTGCTAACGACAGATCAACACCTGATGGTAGTATTAGCAACAACGGCAAGGAAGGTACGAGACGTCACCAGCAAGATCAAGTTGGAAGGGACGATGTCGCAAGAAAACAAGAGTTGTATTTGGTAAAGCAAGAATAAAGGAGGTAAAACTAGCAAATCTGTATGACTGTTAAGACCATACCCCTGATTAGCATGAAACATCCCCCTCTATCCTCGGAAGAAGGAAAGACGGATAGTAGATGCTCGAATAAGTACACCGCTCGTTGACAGTAGTGACTCGGAAATATCTGCGTGCTAAGATTGTGCTTAGCAGAGAGGCCGAGCACCAAGAAGAACCCCATAGAAGACGGCTCCGTTCTTGACAGACAACGAGTTGAAGTACTGCTTCTTGTTCTGTCCTGAAGAAGGACGTAGTGATCAGGCAGCTATGCAGAGCGATTCCTTGTCCACACATCAGGGCGAGCCCACATGTGCACCAAAATCATCCGCGCGGCTTGTCCGGGTTGGTATGGCAGCGAGCAATACTGACGTCGACCATGTCTTGACTGAACACCAAGGTAGCGAGACGTGAAGGTAGGCATGATTCTTTCCAAAGAAAGAAGGAGTGACCATGAGATTCTCATCCTTGCGTCAATCAGTCGTAGCCTCCTAGACCGACCTGGCTGGCGAAAGCGGTGCTAACACTGCGCACATCGTCATCGTCAAGTCTGCTGGTACCACGAAGGCCAACAGAGGGCATGGTGCCACCTTCGACATAACGCTTGAGACGATCGGACTGAGACAAGCTAGCCTGCTTGCCAATGTCGTTGATGCTCAAACCAGCGAGACTGACACCACCCTGTCCGACACCAGTTCCGTTCTTACCAGCCACACCGTTGGTGGTAGTGGTGATGTCGGTGATCTCACTGGCGGCGACACTCTCACCAGCAACACTTTCGGCGGCATTGTCTCTCTTGGTAGGTACTGATGGTCCGTTACGTCCAGGAAGAGTAGGCCAGGCCTCGGTGAAGTTCTTGAACATGGGCGGGTAGTTAGATGGCAAGGTAGCACCTCCAAGGGCGGAAGAGTGGACCGAAGAAACATCATCAGGGATGTAACCGACAACAGATCCATTGTCATTGTAGCCATTCTTGCGACCAGTAGCACGGCCGTCACCGTTGGGACCAGAGGCAGCCATATTGGTGGCATGCTGGTAAGCCATCTGGTAGCGTTGAGGTCCACGGTAGGTGGTCTTGGGTCTGCTAAACTGGAGGAGAGACACCTGTAAGTTGGTGAGGGGACCTTCAACTAGGCAGTTGCGCTCCTTGAAATGGAGAAGAAGGTAGTGCCACAAAGGGTGCTTGCTGAGAACCTTGGGGTTACCCAGAACGACCAGACCGTACTTGGCACGGGTCAAAGCAACGTTCAGACGACGAGGGTCAGAGAGGAAACCAATGCCCTGGTGGTCGTTGGAACGGACACAAGACAAGATGATGAAATCCTTCTCACGACCTTGGAAAGCATCGACGGAAGCAACCTCAATCTCCTTGTAGTACTCCTTCTTGAAAGTGCCAGTAGCCTGCATGGAAGAGACAACATATGAGCGCTGACCTTCGTACGGGGTGATGATACCAATGTCCTGAGGCTGAACACCGGCCTTGAAGAAGCGAGTGACGAGCTTCTCGACATTCTGAGCTTCGGTACGGTTGAGGTAAGAGGTACCAGAGGCTGAGATTTCCTCATTGCCCAAGTTGGACCAGAACATCATAGGCGAGTCAGCGACAGGCCAGGGGAAGTCGACATCACGACGGAGGCGCTGGTGCATGGTGACACCATTCTGGAGAGAACCCTCGTAGAACATGTTGGAGGGAAATTCTGACAGACAAGGGTGCATACGGTACTGCACTTGCAGACGAATCGGAGCACAGCCAAGGATGACCAGACGTTCGAATAAGGACTGGTTAAGACCAGCCTTGGCAGCTTGCTTGTTCATGATGACAGGGCCCAGCTGCTGGTGATCACCGACCAGGACGACCTGCTTGCAACCCAAGACTAGGGGAATCATACACTCTGGCTCAGCAGATTGAGTAGACTCGTCGATGAGGACAGTTCGGAACTTGAGCTTAGCAAGGCGAGGGTCACCAGCACCGACGCAAGTACAACAAATAACATCGGCGTTGGAGAGAATTTCACGCTCAGCGTTACGGACGAGCTGCTTGTATTTCTTCTCATCCTGGCTCGACAATTCACCCAACTCAGCCTTAAGCTGGTTGAGCTTGTTGAGTTCGACGTTGGTGTCGTTCATGCGGACCTGCTCGTGAAGAGACAAGAAACCCACGGGTGACTCGACATCCTCTCTTGACTTAGCAGTGACACGAACAGTCTTGAGGCCAGTACGGTGAATACGCTCGCACAGCTGGTCGACGGCAACGTTGGAGGGAGCACAGACAAGGACCTGACCGCCGTTAAGCTTGGCCAAGTGGTAGATGATAGTGGCAGAGGTGACAGTCTTTCCTGTACCAGGGGGACCTTGGATCAAACTGAGAGGCTTCTGAAGAACGCTTTTAACAGCATTGATCTGACTGCTGTTGAGCTCGGGCAGACCAGGAACGCTGAATTTGCGAGGGAGCTGGGTCTTCATGGGAGCAGCAGCAACCTCGTGTCCAAGAAGGCGATGGAAGATGTAACCCGACACACTCATCTCATCAATGGCGAAGGTCTTCATGGCGTGTTGCATGCGGTCGAAAGAAGTGGCTTTCCAGACGTAGTCGGCGCTGAAGTTGTGTGTGCACTCGGTAGGAACAGACTTGTGGTCGCCCTTCGAGCGCAACTCGATCGTAACCTCGTCGGACTGATTGTTAGGAATCTTAATAACATATCCAACGCCCTCCCAGTGTGGCCTTAACTCTCCAGTGTAGCGTAGGCGCATTTCGTCTCCAACAGCCAACTTGACGTCGCCCATCTCGAGCTTGGGCAAGACAAAGCTAGCGAGATGCTTGTTGTTGAGGGCAAAGTCCCAGCGCACGATAAGCCCATCCTGTGATTGTGACTCTTTGAGTTTGCGGTCGTAGTCGGCTTCGATCTTGACCAGAGGGCCGAAGACGTTCTGGTACTGGTAGGCATCGTCGTAGCGCAGAAGCACAGGGGCGGGCTCATCGTCAACACCAACACCCTTTTCAAGATCGGCAATTGTGGCCTGTTGGTTGTCCTTCCACAGCTCTTCCAACTTTGCGATCATCTGGGGCGGCAGGTGACGAGCGCGCATTTGCTCTTGGTCCGTAGGAGGTCCAACAAGCCAGGGGAGGAAAGAGCGATCCTCAATCAGAGGCTGCCAGCGCGAAGTATCCCAGTTCATGTCCTTGGACGAGGGCATGGCGGCGCATGGCTGACGGCAGAGAAGAACGACAACGGTGTCGGACTTTGCGGGGATGAAACCGAGGAGGAAGACATTCTTGGTTCCGCAATTGTAACATTCGAGGACGGTGTCGCCGAGGGCGGAGGCAGGGTGAAGCTGGACTTCCTTGTGACGGGCGCGCACGAGGTGGTTGATGATGTGCGAGGACGAGGTGTTACCACGAGCGCTACAGAACCACTTGTTGCAAGACAGACACTTGGCGACACTGCTCTCGTTGTGGATGCCGCAGTAGCTGGGGATGTCAGTTGGGATCAGTGCGAGGAATGCTGTTGGGCGACGTACGCGCAAGCGTGTGTAGGAAGCTCAATGTCGTGCTCTTCATCCTGGTGGTGGTGACCATTCTGACCGTTGACCTGGTGGCTGGCTAGGCTGTCCGCATCATCGTCTTCATCGGGGAAGATGTCGGACTCGTCGTCGTTGTCGCGGGCTCTGCGTCGGCGAGGGCGGGCCTGGGGAGGCTGGTTCAGGTTCCTGTTCTGGTATTCGCGGTCCAGGGCAGCCTCGTCGGCATCGATGGTGGAAAGGTCATCGCCGGCGTTGATGGCCGAGGCGGAATCGGAAATCAAATGGTTCCCGAGATGAGTAAAGGCGCCTTCCATGGCGACGATGGGTGTTCAGGAAGCCGAGAGACGGCAATCTTCAATTGTGCTCCGAAGCAAGAAGTGGCGGGGCTGCTAGTTGATGGTCTTGGCGATAACTGTTGATTGTTCGTCAGGTCAAACAGCTGGGAAAGAGAAGGAGCGAATTACAAGGATTTGAAAAGTTCATATCCCAAAGTCGATAGGCTTAAGTCACTTGACAAAAGGCAGTAGTTGAATGTGGTCGTTGAGGAAGGGACGAACAACTTCTCGAACCTGATCAAATGGCAGCAGCCGCCGCAGGGTGGCAGCTTTGGCTTGCCATGAAAATCCATCTCCGCATTTACAGAATAATTTATTTCCATCTCCGACATCACCATCTTTTTCCTTTCAGCGGCGACTTCTTGTACTACTCTTTGATCTGCACCAGTCAAAGATTCAGTCAGGACATATCTCACAATGCTGGTATGAATCAGTGCCAACATGACCTCTCCTTCACCAACTAACATCCTTCAGCGCCGTCAAGCCCGCGAACGCCGCGACTACCTATACCGCAGAGCCCTGACACTGCGCGATGCAGAGATCGCCGAGAAGAGAGCAAAGCTGAAGTCTTCTCTGGCTTCTGGAAAGCCTCTGGATCCCTCGATTGCCAACGACAAATCTCTTCGCGCCGACTACCGCTACGATGAATCCCGCCCGGATCGCACAACTCAGGAAGAGCTTGAACTGGACGATGAATACTCGCACCTGTCAGGTGTCGTCGACCCGCGCATTCTGGTCACCACATCCCGCGATCCCAGCAGTCGTCTCGGTACTTTCGCAAAGGAGATTCGTCTGCTCCTGCCCACAGCCGTCCGTCTGAACCGTGGTAACTTGATTCTGAACAACTTGATCGGCTCAGCCAAGGGCTCTGGTCTCACCGACATGATCCTGGTTCACGAACACCGTGGTACTCCCACTGCCATGACCATCAGCCATTTCCCTCACGGTCCTACCGCCAGCTTCTCCCTGCACAACGTTGTCCTGCGCGCCGATATTCCCAATGCCGAGCGCGGCACTGTCAGCGAGAGCTACCCTCACCTTATCTTCGAAGGCTTCACAACCGTCCTCGGTCGCCGTATCGTCAAGATCCTGCAACATCTGTTCCCTCCGCGCGAGCCCTCAGCAAAACTCGGTTCTCGTGTCGTTACATTCAAGAACATCGACGACAGCATCGAGGTCCGCCACCACGTTTTCGTCAAGACTGGATACCAAAGTGTTGAGTTGGCAGAGGTTGGCCCTCGTATGACTATGCGTTTGTTCGAGATCAGAGCCGGTACTCTCGAGAACAAGGATGGCGATGTTGAATGGCACATGAACCAATACACCCGCACTGCTCGCAAGAAGGACTATCTTTGAGCATCACGACAACTCCAGCCAAGTCAGACTGTCAGTCTGGCTTCTGCAGGACAGCGCCAGGCTCGCTTCTTGGTCACGGCCACGAAAGGCGATCAGTTGGAATTATCCAACAAGTGCGCTGCGATGCTCTCCGGTAGCGGACTCGAAAGCGGAACAACCGCGGTGTCATATGGTAGTGGGATGACATTGCCTCGGATCAAGGTCTAGCATTGAAATACATTGAAGTCCGCATGCTGGACCGAAAGCAGTAATCTGACCGAGGACCGGATGACATCGGAAGCAACTTCTCCGCAACATTTTCCATGCTTTTGTTGGAACTGGGAGACACGAAAGCAGAGGGCCGTTTTGAAAGCTGGTCAAAAGTAGTAGAGAAGAGATATTATTATTCTCTATAGTTGATACATTGAGGAAAAGAACCATTTGTATACATGTCCCGCATGTCCCATTTCATTCCATTTCATTTCCACCTTTTGTGCATGAGAGCGTGAGCCACGATAAAATCTGATATCCCAACACCAAAACTCCATCGCTTTTTGACGAGAACAAGAAAACAGCAAAGAAGAGCAAGAATCACAGACAGGCTGGAATTACCAATGGCAAATACCGCCATCGGAATCATCCACACTCCACACACCAGCAAGACCCACAACAGCAGTCTCACCAGAAGCATGCTCACCGAGCTTTCCCATCCTCGCTCCTCCCAACTCAGCAGCTCCAGGTCCATTGTTGAGGAGACGTCTAGCCCAAGCATCGATAGCAGGCTCGCCAGTCTCGTCTCTGCATTGCTTGAGGAAAGGAATCAATGCTGTTCCTCCGGTTCCTCTAAGGTTCTTCTTATCCTTGCTTTCCGAGCTGGCGGCTGCGATGTTCATCTGTTGAGGAGATGCAGAGTCCTTTCTTGCCGTGGGGGAGAGTGAGCGTGCGTTACTATTGCGTGATTCGCGGGAGGGAACGATGATGTAGCGTGATACCATTTGGATATGCTTGTCGCGGAAGTTGCGCAGCATGGCTAAGCAGGCGTCAAAGGCACCTGCTAGAGCGCGATCGTGGCGGTTTGTGGTGACGAAAGAGCGGATGTTTGCTACGGTGCCTACGTGCTCGAGGAAACGAGCGTGGGGACCAGGCATATACGTGCGCATGTCGTGGATGAAGTTTGCAGAAGGCCCTTGCTGGACTGTTGCTGCGGGTGTGTCATGAGGTTTGCTGCCAGTGGGACGATGCTCGACTCCAAGGATCAGGTCGAAGAACTGGATGATGGAAGATTGAGCGTTGCTGCCACCACTGTATTGGACGTAGGCGTCGTCCTTGCTGTTGGTGTCGAACATGACGCCGTTGGGGAGGCCGGCTTCGTGCATGTTCTTGCTGCCGGCAAGGAAAGGGCGAATGCGGTGGTAGAAGACGTGGGGGTCGCAGTTCTCGTACATGCGGACGAGCATTGAGGAGAGTTCGTCTAGGCGCTCGGCGAATGAGCGTAGACATTCAGTCACGACGGCCTTGTCACCACGACGGGCGGCCTCGATGGCGTGAAGCATTAAGGGAATTATGGGGGCGCCGCGGGCTTCGATGGCTACTGATACGAGGTAGAACCACGACTCGTCCAGCGAGCCAGTGAAAGTCATGAGAGTAGACAGGTTGTCCAGAGAATCGATACCTTCATCATCGAAGAGTGGTCGGTAGTTCCATAGAACGACTCCGGCGTATGTGGCAACGGTGGGCAACTCCAGATGCTTGCAAGCTGCTGTGAAGGGGATCGAGATGCTAGGAGGAACACGATCCTTTGGTCGCTCTCCGTTCCAGATGTAGGCGTGTGAGATGAAGCCAAGCATCATGTAGGCGCGACGCCATTCGGCATCTGAGCGGAGGTATTCGGTAGACAAGACAGGAAGGCTTTCGACGACGCCTCGCAGTCTTTTGCCGAGGATCAAACCTTGAAGATTTCTGACAATGGCTTCCCAAGGTCTATAGTAAGTGTCCGGCAATACCTCGAGTGGGTACTCTGAAGGAAGGAAGCCATAATTCTCAGAGACCTCGTAGTCTTCGAGACGAGGAATGGATGGAATCATGGTTGTTTTTGGAACAGGCGTAGCGGCTCAGAGGGCCGTACAGCAGGGAGATCCTTTCTTTGTGCGACTCGTCAAGCAAGATGGCTTGCTTTATAATGCGTTGCTTCGGGCTTTGTCGCGTGCCCAGAGCGTCCAGAAAATAAAAGGTCGATCGGATGGCGGGGTCGCGGGGCACAGGAATCTCAAGGTACAGCGACAACGGACAGATGGGAGGCGTCGAAGGCTGCAGGTCGAGGTCAATTGCGTTGTATGTTGTGAGAGGAAGGAAGAGATTCAAGTCCAGATGAGGAGTGGCGCAAAGGGGGGTTTAGTTGTTCTTGGAAGAAAAGTGGTTGAGAGTTTAAGAGTTGCCAAAGCGGTGGTGGGGCAAACTGAGCGGCTTCTGTAGATTTGACAGGGCACCGTTCAAACACTCAAAGGGTCTTGGGACTTTTCGCGACGCGCGAACGACAGACTTCTTTTGTCTTTAAGAGAGCGAGGTTTCTAGGGGAATGTCGGAGACGGAGGCAACGGAGATTGTCATGATGAGCAAGCAGCAAGCGGGTGCAGCGGCTTGCTCATAGAAAAGTGTTGGTACACGCGCAATCCAGTTGCTCCGGTCCCGGCGACTGCGGTCGCGGTCTGTTCGGCTCTTCCAGACCCGGAACTGTGATTTGAAACCATCAAACAGGCCGACATCAGGAGAGACGTCTCTCAAGATGACGGTTAATATCCTTCAGATGACCAACCACCGTCCACGAATCTACCGGCCAGAAGTCCATGACATCTTCTTTTTAATATGTCAGGGACCGTAGTCTGCAGATCTACTTGTACAATAAGCCTTTCCTCATGCATCAAGACAGATGCATGCGTTCTTTTTCCGCAGCGGTCTTTGAGGAACCGTTGCCTGTAATTCGCTCCCCCACGATTTGTCTACCTTCCACAAGATCTCTAGAAGTGCCGATCAATGTGTTTCAACCAAGATCCGCCGCTTTACCACATGACACTCGACGTCAACGATTGTGGAATACCATCGAAGCGCGTTTTTTTGCCAAGAAGCGAAATGAAAGAAGCGGTTTGCGGTCTGGAGTGAAAATCTGGAGATTCTGGAGAATTGTTTGATTAAAACGCCAAGTCGATGGTTCATGCGAGATATAGATTGATATGCGATATGTGGACCTTGTGGTCTTTTGGTTTCCTTCTGCTCTTCTGCTCATGATGCTGTTGAAACACAGCCGAGCATTGCCGAGCGTTTGCTCAATGCAGTCGAGCTATGGCATTGTACTTCTTTGACCCGAGTCTTTGTTCTGAAAACGGCATGCGAGTCTGGTTGTGCCGATCGCTAGTCTGTAGCCATGGACTTGGTTGCTTGAGAGAAGCTTGCTCGTGATCAAAGCTTTGCTGTCGTAGCAGGTTGTGTGAATTCGGAGTATGTGCTCAACCACTTCATGCAATCTTAATCTTGGAGCCCTTGAGCAGCAGTCCACCCACAATCTTGCCAACCGCATATCCCATGTAGGCTCCAGCCAAGATGGTGACTGGCCACTTCTGCCATTCGCGGTCCCAGTCGAGAGGGATAGGCACAGCACCGACCCAAGCACCAATCAGAGTTCCAACCGTGGCACCAAAGACCTCGTCAATGGGTGCAGCCAATGCGCCAACCTCGATCCATTTGGCACCATCGACACCGTGGACGTAGAAGAGAGGGTAGGCGGCGAGGAGGGAGATGTGGAGACCGCAGTAAATGGTGTGGGCTTGGTGGGAGGTGAGCGGGGCACCGAAGAGGATGAGGACGATGGCGATGAGGGGAGCTCCGAGAGTGACGGCGAGGATGAGCGAGAGAATTCCAGGCTATACAGAGAGTTAGTACGAAGTCAAGAAGTGCTTGGTTTAAACGAGGGCAGCACTTACGACCAACTTGGCACCGAAGCCAGTGTCTCCTTGGTGGTTTTGAGTGACCTTGCCCTTCTTCTTTCCACGCTGAGGCAGCTGGGCCTGGTTGCTACCGGGGATACAGATGCAGAGGTATAGTAGTTGGAGGGCGGCGACACCCAATGCTGTCTGAGGCAATGTTTCGACGGGATTCTCGACCAGCGAGGGGAACTGGTAATAAAACAGGCCGAGTAATAGCAGCGGGTGTAGGTGTGTGTAGATGGGCGAGATACCGTCGTCCCAGCTCTCGATCGGATGCGACTTGGTCGCTTTTGCTTTTGTCTCTGTCGCTGCCATTGTGCGTATGTGCTGACCACTTTGAAAAGAGAGAGTTGGTGATTCGAGGATTTGTTTGGCCCTTCGAGGAGCCGCGGCTGCTACAGGGAGAGCTTCGACCTCTCTCCGAACAAAGCCCGAATATCAATCTTCTTCGAAACATTCATCATAGTTGAGAATTAAGAGTCATTTCATGGGCAAGGACATGGTTCTATCTACATGCCTGATCGTAGAGCTCCTTCTAGCCATGCCACTCCAGCAACAACACCGTCGACAATGCGAACCTTCGACCCCTGACCATGACCAAGCGTTTCAACAGCTGCCTCTCTGACCATGTCATCGAACCCTGCCATACCTGCACATCCAAGACACACTGCTCCGACCGGACCACCCGCATCATCAATCAAAAGTCTTGCGACTGCCTTCTTCATACGGCTGCGAACTTCGATTGGTGAAATCTCATGCAACTCTGTAGCGTTGAGGCCTGTCGTCTGCACTCCTGCGAATGCTGCACTACCTTCGGTATTGTCTTCGACACCGAGATAGTTGTCGACTGCCTCACGCAATGTAGCTTCCCATACCTTACCCGTGCTAACTATGCCGAACCGTTCACCGGGCCCGATGGCCTGGAGACTGCTGCTAACAGATGCTTCAAAGATACCCGTCACAGGCTTGCGGCGACTAGCAATTTCTGGTCTCGCCTTGAGCTGCCCAACAAGTGGATGCGCCGAGTAACAGCAAACGAGGAAAGCGTCGTGTGTTTCGAGTAGTGGGAGCAGAGGCTCTAGACAGTGTCTGGCTGACTCCGCCGCGTCGTCTTCGTTGTTGATTGATGCTGGTCCCGAAGGTGCTGTGAAATATGTATGTTGTGTCTGTACAAAACACCCCAACTCAGACATGCTTCTTGTTTCTCAGTGGGCTAGTGATAAATACCGAAGAGTAGCCCAGAGAATCAACCAGCGGCTTGAGCGCATTCGTCATGGCTCTCGTCGAGTTTGGGTTGATGATGAGGATCTTTCTGAGTGCGGGAACCATCTTGTCGTTTGCTCTATGGTGCCGAATCTGAAGGTGAGATCAACGCGAACCTGCGAGAAATTCTTGCAAAAGTGTCTACTATCGACTCTGCATGCGCTTGTATTTGCGTTACTCGATATAAATGACCAAAGGCTTCAAGAGCAAGCTTCGGCTGAAGTCGGACGTCTCCGCTACGATCACTTTCGAGTCTTTCAACCGTTCTTTGGGTACTGGATGCAATTGATTCGAGAACTTCTGCGTGATAGAGACATCTGCTTCAGCAAATAGAACCCCGCTTGAGAGTTGACGAGATGTGGCTCGGTCTGGTGGTCATCCGCCGTCAGCCAACACGGCGCGCTTGTGAGGCTCAAAACTCAAAATACTCAACACACCTCTTCTCATCCTCCCCTCCTCTTGGCACAGCATTGACAACGATAATATTGAATCCTCCACCGATTGATCTGTGATGCTTCTTGTATCCCATATTATGATTTGCTTCCAACCCATGCTGCCATCAGTCTGCTGGATCATGACTTCAGAGAGTTCACACGTGCCATCTCTGACAGTTGGGATGCATGCAATTGTGCTTCCTTCTGCATCAACATCAGCTTTGTCTCAATGATACCATGCTTCCACATTTGCACACCTGACGTTCTTCGGATTGCCGACAATGTCTGTTGGCTGAGCGTTTCCATTGTAAGGCTCCTAGACCGCTACAAAGTCCGATATGCTCATGTTCTCAAACATCTTGACATCTCCGAGCCCGGTGCCCTTGTACGCCAGATACATGCCGACAGGGGAGATACGGGTGTTTCGGACGGCGCGGAATAGTCGTATGTAGATGATGCGCTTGAAGGTTGCGATGACCATAGCAACAGGTTCAGGTACGTAGGTGTAAGTGTAGGGGCTTCTCAGGCATTGAGGTGACGAGTTTCTTGAGCTTGTCGAACTAGACCGTCGAAAAGGCGATGGAGTGTAGAGAATATTTGAGAGACAATGATCGACGCTAAAGTGAAGCAATGTGAAGCCTGGAAACTTCGGGATAGGCAGTCATGCTTTGGTTGCGACTGCTATTGTATCTCAAGTTGTGACACATCGGAATGCATTACTGCAACAAGCCGACTCAGCACATGGCACAATTGATTCTTGGAATGGTCTCGTGCAAAGAAAGAAGATGGATTGCTCCTATCTGATGATGAACAAAAATATTACGCCTTGAGCGTTTAGATGCCTTGCTCCTGAAACCCATTTCCCGCTATGCTAAATGGTAAAGTACAAACGTTTTAAGGAGAGTCGTGATCGTGGTGTCGAATAAAACAATGATGAAAAGAACAAATCCGCAGCAACATATTTACAAGGCATTAAAGTGCCTGTGTATCCTTTTTGTCGTATATTTCTTGTCTCGTGAGTCGAGGCTGAACACACTCTCAAAGCATGTAAGCAAAGCCCAAAGCACCACCAACAACGGCAAGTGCACCCTTCATGTGAGCGCGAGATGCGCTGGCGGCACCTGACTGCAGACCGGGAGGGCTGGTGTTGGTAGAGCTGGGGCGGTCGGAAGAAGCAGTTGCGGCCTGTGCACCACCGACAACAGCAAGCGAAGTGACAGTGCTGGGAGCACCATCGGCCAAGGTCGTGGTCATGAGCACAAGGGAGCTGACCTTGCCGCCACCGGGAGTGTAGGTGGTGATGAAGGTAGATCCTCTAGCATCAGTAGTAGTAATCACAGCTCCGCGAGTGGCGCCAGAAAGGATAACGCTGTTGCCATACTGATCAGTGGTAGTCACCACGTCCGAGGCGCTTGTACGACGAGTGCTGCCGCTTGGAACAGGTGCGTCAACCGAGGTGATAACGTCACCATCCTGGTCAACAGCGACACTAGCGACAGCTGAGGTGGTTGAAACAGTCGAGCCACGGGAGTTTGTAGTAACAACGACGACACCGGGGAAGCGAGCAGAAGTAGTGACAGCACTGCCTTGAGCGTTTGTAGTGGTGTAGGTCTGCTCAACGCTGACAGATGCGGACTGCTGGAAAGCAGAAGTGGTCTGGTAGACGGTGCTGCCCTCGCTGTTGGTGCTCGACAGGACAACAGGGACGAGGATACCAGAGGCAGTCGAAGCAGCGACGGATGAAGAAGCGGCAGCAGAGCTCTCTGCGTTAGTGCTTGACGCGGCGACCTGGCGAGTGGCGGTAGCCGAAGTTTCGATGGTACTTCCGGCAGAATTAGTAGTAGTGATGGCAACAACAGTGGGTCTGATGGAGCTCTCAGATGAAGCTGCAGTCGAGCTTTCGGCAGAGGAGGCTTCAGCAGAGCTTTCGGCGGCGGAAGAGGCAGCTGCTGAGCTTTCGGAAGAAGCGACGGAGGAAGCGTCGGTCGAAGGAGCTGCCGATGAGGATGCTACAACAGATGAGCTACGTCCAGCAGAAGAAACCGCACTGGAGGAGGGAGATTGGGATGAAACAGATGAAGCATCGGAGGATTGGGAAGTCTGACGGGCAGAAGACGAAGCAGAAGACTGAGCTGCGGAGGAGGACGCAGCATCAGAAGAAGCAGAGCTCTGTTGGGAGGAGACAGAGCTCTGGGCGGCAGAGGAGACCTCGGAAGATGAGGCCGGAGCAGAAGATGAAACAGTCGAGCCGGAAGAAGTAGTGACAACAGTATCCGAGCGCGACGCGGGTGAAGCAGAAGTAGAAGCAGAAGAAGCGGACGAGGGATCAGCACTGCTCTCACCTCCTGTAGTGCTCGAAGGAGCTACGGACGATTCAGTCGAAGTAGGGGCATCTGTTGTCGAAGGGGACGGGGTTTCAGTGGTCAAGGAAACAGAGGTCGTGCTGGAGTCGGTAACAATGACGGCCTCGGTGCTGGTCGACGCGTCGTCCGAAGTCGAGGTCGAAGGGACGGCGATGACAGTCGTGTTGTCGGCGCTGTTGTCCTGTCTCTTGCGCAACTCTGCTCGGACAGCGACATCATGCTTTGCAATCTCAATGAGACGCGAAGCCAGCGACGGGTTATCCTTGTGAATGTGCTCCATGGCCCTGTGGTCCTTTTCGAATACGCCAGCCTGATACTTCCCTCCTAGATGTCCGGACAATGCAGCGTGAATAGACTCTTCGGGCAGACGACCCAACAGCTGTCTGAAAACGCCAACGTCAGGCACATCCTCATGGCTCTCAGTGATCTCGGCCAGCGCAAATCCAGCGACCTGGAGTCCAGCGAACAAGAGTGATCGGATTGAAGGCATCTTGTCGAATGCCAGTGTCGAAGAAGAGAAAAGGTTCACAACCTTTAGGGGAGACGCGTTAGAAGAGGAGTCGGAGGAGTGAGACAAAAAAGACGGATACGTACAGGATCAGCTATTGTGTATAAGCGAAGGTGTGGCTGATTATAGCTAGCCCTCAATATAAATAAGGTCTGTCCAATTGAAACGAGGCGTTCAGGTGTCAGAAGGTGCTTTTCAGCGACTCTCGTTGAAACGGCGATAAAGATACTTGATAATGGTGCCTTGAGAAGCGAATGTGAGAAGAGATGGCAAGAAAGACTTGTGCTGCAGAGACGGAAGGATATGAAGGACACGGATGGACAAAAGCTCTTGGGACGGCACACGATGGCAACCGTCGAACCTTGAAAGCAACTCGGATCGCGGCCGACGAAGCCTCGAAGAACTTGGCACGATGACGGCCACGATCGACCGCACCACGCGAACTGAACGAGACCGCGCCAGCCAGTCAATTGGGCAGTGCAACCCAAAAATAAACATGTCCCACCCGAAGCCTTCTTGCTCCCTTTGTTCGCCACCCACCTATACCACTCTCTGACTGCTACTTTGTATAAAACAATGAGTCTGGGAGTGATCGTGAACATCCAGGATTTCCACCATCGTGCACGCCACACAACGACTGGCTTGATGCACGGCTTCCCGCGCATCCGCGCTCAACGCATTGGCTGGAAGATGACGTTAGCCGCTTCGTCTTTCTACCGTTCGTGCAGCAAGACTTGATCCACGTCGACTGACTCCGTAAGCACCTGCTTAGAAGCGAGTGCTCTGATCCTCCACACGCACCACACGAAACAACTGGCTCAAGGCAGGCCTCAAGCTTTTGATCACGTACATCATTTGGGGTTGCATCTCCTTGGCCTTGATCATGGACTCCCTAGACACTCCACTTTGACGCGATAGTTTCGCTGTCCCGAGTGGGGTTTCCTCTGCATTTGCCTAGGTCTGCTGCTCCGTCTGTGAGTTGAGACGCGGTGCCAGCACGGTTGCCTCGTAAAGCCCGTAAGAGACGTCTTCGGACAAGCTACTCGAGTACAACGTCGTCGATCCTTTGCTCTTTGCTTGTGATTCGTACATCCTTCCTGTTCCTGAAAGACCGTCCTCCGTGTGTTCTCAAATCCTTGACAAACCCTCCGAGGCCCGCGGCGACTTACTCTCAATGTACTCGGTGTACCTCTATGAATAGTGCACCTTGCATTGTATGCCTGCGAACCCACAAAGCAAACCGTCCCCTGTCGGCGTTCAATCCCGGACACGGTGCTCAACACTTTTGGAAAGAAGACTGTACCCAGATGTAAATCGGATGACAACAAAATGCTTTCTCCCATGAGAGGGATCCTAACGAAGCTGAATTAAGAAGTAAAAGTAGCTGCTGAGTGTAACAATTTAGCGGCCGCAAAAAGAAAACAGCCTGGCTTCTGCGTCCCTCCCCCTCTTGTCCAAATCAAAAGTCTATATCATCAACCCATGCCTTATGCCCAAGCGCTCTCACCAAACAAATCTCCCTCCTTCGTGTACACGACAACCTAGGTCTGAGTATTGTCGAAAAGCTGTGCCTGCTTTGGCGTTCCCTCTGCAGATCCGATCGGAGTGTTTCCTGATGCTTGTGCGGCGTGCGTTTGGGCCTCGCTGACTGCGACAGGCGCGAATGGGGTGAACGAGTCGGGTTGTCCAGGAAGCTGTGGATCCAGGGCTGCTAAAGGAGAGGCGCCATGAACGTTAGCGGTGCTCGTCTCTGGCAGCGCTCGTTGTGTGGTAGGAGATCGCTGTCTCGACAACTCCATGCTCTTTCCTCGTCCTGTAGGTGCATTGAGACTTTGCCGGGATCCATTGTGCTCCTCCCTCAGTACTTGCTTGATCGGTGATCGGGCTCTCCTTTCTGCTTCACGTTCCTTGCGTTCGTTCAATTTGCTTCTTATCCATGACATCGGCCCCTTCTTGTTGTCACTATCAGACAAGACTGACTCAGGATCAGACATTACATGGCTGTCCTGGAAGCTACGTCGAGGGTTTCCGCCGCTCGAACTGCTGATGGTCGACTTGCTCTGATCTGCGCTGTTCATGTTGCCGAGATTTGAGTTCGTGCGACCATGTTCGTTTCCCTCTCTATTTTCGACTGGTCTCGAGAATCGCCAACGGCGCTTCTTTTCGGGTCTTTCAGCGGATGATTGGAACTGATCTCCATGGTCCACATCAGAAGCATCAGTCACATCTGTAGTGTCTGTATGCGAATGGAAAGAATGTGCGGGCGACACAGTCGGTCTGAGAGTGGCATCCGTCTCTGTGCGCTGAGGAGTCATATATCTGGGTGAAGTCTGAGCTGTAGCATATGCAGAACGGTCATTGCCGTATTCGTTGGCATAGTCCTGAGTACGCGGATCGAAGGCGGGAGTGGTTGGTGAAGCGAAATAGTCACTCGGCAATTCCGAGTCTTGTTGAAGCGAGTGGGCAGAACTGTGAGCGCTGGAGAGGGCACTTCCGGGAATACGTTTCTTCTGTAGCTTGTTAGGCTTGCGGCCATCTCTCCTCTCACTGTCACTTCCGCCAGGCGAGGGCTTGAGGAAGTCCATAATGGCGCGGGAGGGAGTGCCTGAAGGGGAACGCTCAGCGGGATTGGTTCTTCGGTCACCAGCTGATGAATTCACGTTCAAAGGCGCGGTGCTGTTTTGAGTATGCTCTCTCTGCAACAAACCCATCGTCTCGGTTCCGTGAGTAGCAAGAGGAGTGGTTGCCTCGCTGGACGATGCCGAGATAATCTCAGGTCCCGATGGCACGCCCGGATGCGATGATTGGAGAACTGTAGGAGGGGCCACGATGGACGCGGGTGCGAGTGCTGGAAAATCCACGGCAGGTTTTGAGGCGATAGGTGTGCGTTCCTCGGAGATGCTGTTCTCAGCGGCGGAAGTGGTGTCAAGAACGGTGGGAAGAGGGCTAGAACCGGAGCCAGGGCTGGGGGTCGGTGGCTCTGAGCTCTTCTCACGGCGAAAGTGTGGCGATGCGCCTGACTTGGATGGGACAGTGTTGCTACGGTGGACACCTCCCGAGTTGGCAGGACTTCCGAGAGTAGGTGTAACATGGCCTTGAAGATGGCCAGAGCGTTTGGAAGCTCTGGAAGACACCGAGACATTCCTACGAAGGTTACCAAACAAACGAACACTATCCGCACCGGCACTAGCGTTGGAGGATGAGCGGCCAAGGAGTGTCTTGGATCGCGCAGGAGTCAGAGGTGAGCCCGGAGTCTTCGGGGTGGGAGCACCGGACTGGACTTCCTTGACCGTCTTCTCGTCGGCGGCAGTACCATGCATACCAATCAAGAAGGAGTCTTGGTTCTCGATAAGGAAGATCAAGACATCCTGGCTGAGTCTATATTCTGGAGGAGCCATGTCGTGCTGGGGATGCGAGAGGAGACCGGGTTGGAAGATGGCAGCAAGATTGGGAGTGGTCATTTTGTTCAGATCGGATTTGGACGCAAAGACGGCAAGGAGATCGAGGATGTACAGAAGCAGTTGACGGTTGAGAGGAGGCAGCTCGGTGATGAGGTTCTGGTAGACACGGATGGCCTTGACGGGGTCGAAGTGGCCGATATTGGGGGCTTGCATATCCATGGAACCGACAGCTTGGGCTTGGTGATTCTTAAGCGGGTCACGGAAGCGTTCGTAGAACTCAAGAGGAATGATGGGTTCGGGCAACTGGTTGAAGTACCTGCGCAGAATGTTGGCAGCGTCGTGGACCGTGTAGCCACTCCAGTCGAGACCCTTTCCATAGCGGTCGGGAGAGTCGAATGCGATGCGCAGTTCCTTGATGCGCTTCTCGGATCCACTGAGGCGGAAGATGCCCTCTACATCGGTAGCTACGGCGGGAGTTAGCGCTTTGTATCTATCAGTCTTGCCGTACACTGGACGTACCCTTCTCTTTTAGATAGACGCCGCACTTGGCGACGACGATAGGGACGTAGCCATAGATATAGCTCTGGCCTTGTTCGTTGAACAGTGAGATGGCGACATTGGCGTAGCGGATGCTGGTCTGGAGAGGGACGCCGAAGATGCCTTGGGGAGCTGCGCGACAAAATTAGCATGTGAAGACGACGAGATGGCACTGCGCAAACTAGGGAGCACGCAATAACAATGGAGATATGTACCCTTCTCCTCTTGGACTCTCTGCGGCGTGGCGCGCTTGAAGTTCTTCCACCACGATGTCAGATCGCGCTTCGACTGGACGGCCTCGGCGGAGGAGGCACTCGTCGGCGCTGGCGGTGCCAGGGTCGCGCCTGGATGGCCGCCGGTCGGCATGCTCGCTCGGCGCTGGTGTTAAATATGCAGGCCCGCCGTCTTGCTGCGAGGGAAGCTTTGGCTGGGCCAAAATCAATAACAAAAGACGTGGATGTTCGCGGAGGTTAAGTAGGCAGGAAAGTGAGGGTGATTCAAGGCGACTAGAGCGACGAAGTCCACGAGGACTTGGCACTTGTTTGAGCCTGCACAAGCGTCGAGACGGGCGTTGAGAAGGGAGAGAGGGCTGTCTTTCTTGCTTTGACTCTGCTACATTCGCAAAACAGCCGACGACCGCTAACAACATAAATCACCCACCAGCTGCCTACACCCTACACAATGACGCGCGGTCGCAAAAGCAGGTTTGCACCGGCTGAATGAGCTCGATGCTGCTGCTGCCTTTATATTGACATGCTTGGCGCGCCAGCCACTTATACCGCAACACAACATGGCAGTCACGCTGCGAGCCTTGGACGACGGACGTGCTAGCGAATAGTGCCATCCAAGAATGTGGAGTAGATGCGGAGAGAGACACGAGAGCAGATAGACACACTCGGTCGGGGTCATCTACACTATATACAGTCAATCTGTCTGCTGACGACGGGCTGTGTCCATTGCACGAGAGCACTTTGTTTATTTATAGCCGCCTGCTTTCAAGCGTCGGTCAACGGCCATGCCATGCCATGCCATCGGTGCTGTGACGCGGCCGTGGACGGTTCAAATTGCTGCTCTTCGAAAGAACAGGCTGCATCACACCAAGCGCACATAGGATGAGAGTTGAGGCTTATAAAGAATTCCAATCTATCCTGTAGATCTTTTATATTCTCCCATCTAAACGAAGAAGATGAGGGCGGTCAAGGAGGCAGGTTCGGGGATCTTCGCAAGTAAAACTTGTGACGTTCGGAAAGGCCCGCACGTGTGGGTTGAGCTTCGTCGGCGGTCTTGCTGCTTGCAGCTTCTCGAGCGCATGAGAAAGATTCATTCGAGCATTGTATCAATACCGCGACCTTTTCCCCCTTCAACACACTAATTACACACACACTGCCAAAATGGACGGGTATATCACATCCACCTGCGCTTTGCTGGAATTCGCCTCTGACCCTACTGCAGTCTCAACGCCAACGAGCAGCGCGAACTCGCCATGCGCATGGAGAAGAAGCAGATGTCGCAGTTCATGAACGTACGATCTTCCTCGACTATTCCTTGATGCGATCACCCGCTGAATATCACCTTAGATGTACAGCAACCTTGTTCAGCGCTGCTTCGAGCACTGTGTCGATGACTTCACTTCGGCCAAGCTCTCATCCAAGGAGGAGGGCTGCACCATGCGCTGCGTCGACAAGTTCATCAAGGGCTCTGAGCGCCTTGGTCAAAGATTCCAGGAGCAGAATGCTGCCATGGCTCAGTCCGGTGGTCTCATGCGATAAATCGCTTCCTCCGCCCACTCGAAATTTCCTACCATCTCAATACCACCCAACAACCGGCCACTCCACTGCTGCATATAAGCAGCCTGTACAAAAGAGAATGAAGAACATGAACTTTGAGTCGCGATGCAGCCTCGGATGACCGTAGAAGTCCGCTGTGCTGAGGTCCCGTAAGGATGGGACTGGACGGCATGCAGTGCATGCTTACTGGCGTATATCACCACCACAATGTTTTGTTTGAACAAGACGGGCATGCTGAACAATGAAAACAAACTCCAATTTCCACTCATACCTGAGCAGTGTGTGCACATCTCAATCTTTGAACGATCGTGCCTGAAATATTGCCTCTATGTGATTCTTTGACACTGGAAGAAACATGCAAACTGCATCAATATTGAACAGAGTTTCCCCAAGTGCTTTGCGTGCGTTAATGAGAGCTTCATCTTCTTTCAGAAGTATTCTTCAATTTTTGTTGCGCGTGTCACCGTGATGATGTAGTCGAAGCTTTGCTCTCCACACATTTTGCCTACGAGAAACAGAGATCAAACACATCGACTACCATCACACCAAACCCCATCGCCATCATGTCAGGAGGCGCACAAGGACTGCTGCAGCCTCAGATCTTTGAGAGCCTGCAAAAGAAAATTGATGAAGAGACTGAAGTCAGAGATGTAAGTATACCTGGACGATTTTCCTATCATTTGCAGGCGCTGGACTGACAGGCGCATCAAGTCAATCCGTGAAATCGTGCAAACTCTTGAGAAACAAGGTCGGTATTTTCCAAAGGTCTTAGAAATTATGCTGACTTGGCTTCAGACCGATCAACTCAAGCAATTCTTTCTCGTGCACATTCGTCAAGCAATAGCGAGCGTCAGTAGCAGCATCACCGCCATCAGTAGCTTTTTCTGACTTTCTACCAGTCCCCGCTGTCGTTTCTTCCGCCCAGGAATCCATCAACAAGGAGGTTGAGTCAATTGCCAAGCTCTCTGATGCTGCATCAAAGTACCCCTACTACAAGTACAATGGCATGTGGACAAGACATGTGCAAGACGCTGTAAGTCAAAGGCTTTCTTCTATCAATGCCTTATATCGCTTTTTGTTCCATCAAAGCTTACGAATCACAGTCTTTCTCGATTCTCCTGTGTGGATACCTTGGTGGATTCTCGGATGTTGGTTCAGGATCTCAGGATGGCCGTCTTTTGACCATCGAAGAAGTTGGCAAGATCATGAACAGTAAGGAGATAGGGTCGCCCCCTCGACAAGAACAAAAGCTAACATGAAGCAGTTCCTGTCAACGTCAAGGATAGAGACGTTTTCCACCTGACTATCGAGGAATATCTCCAATCGCTAATCTCCCTGATCGATGAGCTGGTAAGCTGCCACGAAGTCGTTTTCTGTGGAGGGTTGACAAGCTAACACTCTCGACAGGCACGCCTTGCTCGCAACAGTGTCACTCAAGGTGATTACTCACGTCCTGTCCACATTGCAAAGTTCATCAAGCACCTCCATGCCGGCTTCCAGATCTTGAACCTCAAGAACGACTCTCTTCGCAAGAGATCTGATGGTATCAAATACCGCGTCAAGGAAGTTGAGGATGTAGTCTATGACCTCAGTCTCAGGGGTCTTACTCCTAAGGAGTAGATACCTTTTACCATCGGCGAATGAACCAAAGGCCGCGTGCGGCTTCTATATAGTGTTAAGCATACGAGGATAGAAAAGCTAGCTATGTAGTTGCTAAAGCCGCAGTATATGCTTCCAAGCTTATTCCCATGCGAGGGAGTATGGCACAATATGCTTGTGGCGTTCTCGTTGTCCCGCCGAACAGTACCGGTCTCTTATCAAAAATCCATCATGTTTTTTGACCCAAATCAATCAGGCAATCTCTCAAAACAATCAATTGTTGGTTGCTGATCACGATGGACATGGTATGTTTCAGCAGCACTCGGTCAAATGTGTGAGGCCTTCCACGATTGCTGTGATTGGCTCATTTCTGCCTTTTCTCGAGCCAAGCTTTGCTACTTATTTTGAGACCTCTCGTATCCGGGTGAAGCGAAAGGTTCAAAAGGAGATGTTATGACGAAGCCAAGCAGCGATCTTTGCTCGTCCGTTGTTCGTGCATGCTCGTGGCTCTGCGAACGCACGAGACGAACAGAAGATCGTGCCCTGGAAATCGAGTCAATGATGTCTGTGACAGGTGCGATGTGTGCGCGATCTTCTCTCCATGCGACAAGTGACAGACTCGTCAAGTCCTCTTCTCACACCGACCGAGCAATACCGACAGCATTCGGCTCCAAAGGCATCCGTTTCTAGGGCCAGAGCGCCAAAGAATCCGGGGCCGCCGTTCTTCAAGATCAGAGTTTCGTCGTCTTTTCGCCCAGCGACGTAGAAGCTCAGAGTCAAGTCGTGTGGCTCGCTCGCTCGCTCGTATTAGGGGCGACAGAGGGCAGCTCTTCTTTCCTTCTTCTTGTTTCACATCTTCCATTACACCCTTGTTCATGGACCCATCTCTCGTTATCTCATAAGCAAATTTTAATATTCTTTCCTCGTGGTTCTTCTCTCTTTTGTCGACAGTGGTAATACATATCATAATCACGCAACACACATAATCCGCATCCGATCGTCCGTCACGCGCACCGCCGGTCATGCGCTTCCAAACCGCCGCGCTGAGCGCTCTTTTTCTCGAGTCCGCCGCCTCATACGACTTCTCTAGCGTGGCAAGAAGCATACTCCCGGCACAACGATTGGAAAAGAGAGCAAACACAACGGAAATCCCCCTCCCCATCAATGTGGAGGCATCGCAATACTGGGATGGAGCTGATGGACCATGGTACGATCATGAGTGACGAGTAGGAGAGGTCGGAAGAAGGAACAGAGGCTTATAGTGTGGCAGGTCATCATTCCCACTCCAGGTTGGCACGCCGGCGCAAAACATCCGAGCCTTTATCTCAACAAATGGATACACAACTTGGACCGTTAGGCCACTGGGATGCCCAGCAGGAACAATAACTGGATGCGAAGAGTCCCGCGGCGAACTGTTCTTGACCAACCAATCCCTCACATGGGTTCCCAATTCCATCTTTCAGCTAGGGCTGCCAAACGAGATGGCTTTAGGATTGGATGATGAGGCAAACTATGGTTTCGACACCGTCACATTGGGATGGCAGGGCTCAGGACTACCTACGGTACAGCACAGCACCATCGCAAACATGGCTACGTTTGACTTTTGGCTTGGAACTTTTGGAATCAACCCTCAACCTGCCAATTTCACAACTTATACGGATCCCCAGCCTAGTTTCATGACTCAACTGAAGAATAACAACACTATCCCAAGTTTGAGTTGGGGATACACCGCTGGAAACCAATACCGTAAGTTTTGCTAGAATACAGGAGTAATTGCGAAGGAAAAGGCTGATACTGAACAGGTTTCTCGGGAGTGTATGGTAGTCTCGTCCTGGGAGGTTACGATCAATCCAAGTTCGAGCCCACTAACTTGACAATTCCATTTGGTTCCGACGTGTCTAGAGATCTTCTGGTTGGAGTGCAGTCCATCACTACTGGTAGTGCTGGACTGTCGAATACGTCTGACGCATTCTATGCCTTGATCGATTCAACTGTTGCAGAACTCTGGTTGCCGGAATCTGTCTGTACGGCATTCGAGAATGCATTCGGCCTTGTTTATGACGAATATTATTCACGTTATATTGTTAACGACACTATGCATCAGAGTCTTCTGGCGCTGAACAAGTCGATCACACTTACCCTTGGACAGTCCAACTCTGGCGGCCAAACTGTCGACATCACTTTGCCTTATGCTGCGATGGATTTGGAGATCTCTTATCCTTATGTCGCCAACTCGACTCGCTATTTCCCTCTCAGACGTGCGGCGAACGACACTCAATACACTTTGGGTCGTGCCTTCCTGCAAGAAGCATATGTTGCAGCTGATTACGAACGCCGCAACTTCACAGTTGCTCCTTGTGTTTGGGAGCAGAACTCCGCATCAGACATTCGCACCATCCTGTCTACGGACTTCAAAAACCCGAACAGTGGCGGTGGTGGTGGTATCAGTGGTGGCGCCATCGCCGGTATTGTGATTGGTGTTCTTGCCATCATCGCAATCCTTGCCGGAGCTCTCTGGTTCATGCGTCGCAAGAAGCAACAGAAGAAGCATGCAGCTGTCGAACTTGAAGCCAAGTCATTGGCAGCAGCACAAACACCCTCTCGTCCTTCATCACCGGTCAAGGAAGATCCTCACGCTGGTATCAGCACACCTACTGGTGGCGAATTAGACAGCTCAAGACAAATCCACGAAATTGCTGGAGCAAGCAAGCCTAACGCAGCCGAGATGGATGCGCCATGGCGTGGAGAGCTGGACGCTGCTGGAGGGCACCACGAATTCTACGGCAAGCTTCCGCAAAACACTTTCGAGATGGAGGGAAACAACGAACCAATCTTCGAGATGGACGCAACAGCGACACAATTGCATGAACTGGAGCCCGACACAAGGCGCCAGAGCTGGGATTCTGGTGACGATAGAGGTGACGAGAAGAGGTATCTGCAGATGCAAGGATACTAGATGTTGCTTTTCTTGTTTTTTTTGTTCATGATTTCAGGGATGATCTCGGTTGTCAATATGGTGTTTACATGGGAGGGCTAGTTTTCGTTTAGTGATATCACGGTGGAGATTTACGGGAAGGAAGGACGGGTAGGATATGGTGCAATTTCTGTGAATAGTATACCGAAGAATACATGCTCATGACAATATTTCTTTCATTCAAATGCCTCGACTATCAATCTTGACTTGTGCTTTTCGTGATCGTAGACTCAGGAATGAAGAATTGAATTGGAGGCTTTGTCAGTCAGGCATCATCGAATCAATCAAGAAGAACTTGGTAGAACAGAGGTTTGCGGGAAGAGATGAATTGCTGGGGTATCTAATACGATATGAATCCATCCACCATGATTTCCCTCAAAAGGACGAAAGAACTTTTTTGGTCATCTCAAATTTTTCAATATTGAGCGAAAAGTTTACTCGTCATCCTCCTCCTCGTTCTCGCCAACGACGTTGTAGAAGCGGAGCTCGTAGACACCCTTGGAGGTGGAGACGACGCGGAGCCAGTCACGGAGCTGCTGCTTCTTGAGGAACTTCTTTGTCAGGTACTTGAGGTAGCGACCGGAGAACTCCTGGTGGGCGACGACCTCGATCTTGCCGTCGTTGAGGTTGGTGACGGTGATGCGCTCGCCGAGGTTGCCGGTGAGGCCGTCAACCTTGATGCGGGACTGGAGGAAGGTGGTGAAGGCAGAAGGGTCGAAGATCTTGTCGTTGGTGGGCTGGGAAGCGTTGATGATGAACTGTTTGTTTGAGCCATGTCAGTTTCCCATCACCGGTTGATTGTTGCGCAGGAGTATCAGCAGTGATGGACGTACCTTCTTGGTGACCTTCTGGGTCTTCTTAGCACCCTTGGTGGCGGTGGGCTTCTACATTTTGAACAATCTCAGCCTACTGTCTTTACAAGAACAGCAAAGCGGTTTTGGATTTCAATCACATACGGTGGCAGCAACCATTTTGACGGTGTTGATTTGTCGTTGGGGGGTTGGAGGGACGAGGAGTTGTAGTGGGCGCAAAGAGATGAATATCCTACGCTTGAAGAGAGGAGAAAAAAGGACCCGTCGCTCGTGGATGGCTTTTCGCGCCGACCGAGGAATTGCGGTCTGTGCGCGGCAGAGGTTCGCTTAGCGGTTGATCCCGGGGTTTGGATGCTTTGATCAACTCGACCTCTCGAGCCTTCTCTGAGACGACCATTGAACAGTGAGAATACGGATAGATAGAGTGAACACTGTCTATCTCACGAGTGACTTTCACTTCAATTGCAATGATGAACGTAATGTACTGCTTCTCTCCAAGAGCCATAGGTTCCAGCTCTCCCCAATGGCTTGACTCTGTACCATCACCTGTCTTCTCGGTCACTCCCATCACCTGCTACTATTAGCAAGCAAGCTATCGAAAGGCACAATCATTTTCGATATAAATGCACTGTCCAGTGAGAGCTTCTCAAGCAGCAGATCTCAATGGGCAGCTAGACCAATTCGAATATCATCGTGAATTGGTACAGGATATAAGGCCGATGACTGCTCATGACAGGGATTGGTCTTGATCCCCTTGTTGAGTCTTTCATATGTAGAAAGCTGTGTGGACAATCAATCTTGAGAGAAGTCAGAAACTATCAGAACATGCTGTGACTACTTGGAGAAGAGCATGAAAGAGCAAGTATGGACGGTGGTTCAGTCTGCTTTCTCTGCTTCACCGCTCCCAAACTTGAGGGAGCACCAACGCTTGAAATCCTGCCTTACTTCAAGTCCCTTTTCCCGGCTTCACTGCTTCCTTCAATGAGTGCTCCCTTCACTCCGGCTCGTCGTCGACGGAAGCTTCCGGCGTTCTGCTTAGTAATCATGCTTAGTAAGCGTCAGACTGGATTGCAGCCAACAATTCTCTATAAAAGCCTCCTCCCCTCCTGCACCAGGGACACCCCTTCTTTCTTTCTTTCTGATATACTTACCTTGGAGGGAAGTTCGCGATCATGAAGGCGATACTTCTGAGAAGACTTGATGCATTGCACAGCGCGTACAAGACTTCTCATGGATGTCCTTCGGGGCCTCCACTTCTGCAATTTTTTCTCTCACACTTTGTGTGTTCATCACATTGTACCCATCTTTTCATTGAATGACCTGGCTTTACTGCTGGTCTTTGAAGAAGAGTCTTGTCTGTTTTGCGTTGATGGTATGGCGGAGTTCTGGCGGAGCATTGTCTGTTATGTACGTGGGTGTTTGTTGACATTGCTGTTACGTGTGTGTATCTCTACGAGGTTGCTACGACCATGACTGGTCCATCAGAGCAGTGCTGTTCCATCTCTGTGCAGCTGCTGGTGTGCTGCTCTGTCTAGCTAGAGTCGTGATGATTTGTTTTGTCGACGACTGCTCTACAGCTGCCCAAGCAGCAAATACGCGCGTGGCTATCCTGCGCGCAACCATGATCTTTCCATCTGCGCCTTCTCTGTATATAGCTAGTAATACTGTCCATTCATAGGTGCTCAGTCCATTGCTATCTGCCTCTGTTCCTCTTGTGATAGTGCCTGGCAAAGCGGTTGTCGCAAGCTACCTATCAGCCAAAGCATCTCCGCCATCAACTCCAAACCTTCCTTCCTTCACGCCAGTCATGCCCTCATCGGAATACACATCCGCAGGCGGCGGACTGAAACTCAAGGGCGCCAAAAACGCCGGTATAGACAAGAAGCGCAAGAAGAAGTCGTCGTCCAAATCCACCGCCGTCGCCGCAGCTTCATCAGCATCCAAAGAAGCAACACCCGCCAAAGACACGGCAACGGACCCAGAGAGCACCACCGACCTTGAGCAGAGGGAGAAGAACAAGGAGGAGAGTCTGATCCCCGATGATGGAAAGACGGAGTATGAACGACGACATGAAGAGACAAGGCGGAAGCGCGTAAGTGCCCGACTGCTACTGCTGTTCGCGATAGAGATGCTGACGAGAGTACAGCTTGAGGAGCGCTTGATGCGCGAAGGTGTCAAGACTCACAAGGAGCGTGTAGAAGAGTTGAACAAGTACCTATCAACTCTCAGCGAGCACCACGACATGCCTCGCATCGGTCCTGGATAACACTTTCCCTCCGTCTGCTGGCGCCTCTGCCAGCCCACCCATCTCCGGTCGACGGGCCTTTCCAACGACCACGGCACGCCGATCCGCGACCTGCTCATCAAGCTACATCTTCGCAAGTACTTACGCTCGCGAGAGTCGCCTATCGAGAAGCCATTACGCGCATACACACGCCGGCGCAAAGATCACGGACACCAACCCGTCTCGTCAAGTAGATCGCTCATGTGTCGCCCCGACTCACCATACCAGTCAGAAAGACAGCGCAAGAGACAGTTCAAGAGCGAGGATATATCTAGCAAGCAAAGGAGTACCCACATATCAAATACCTATCGCGACCAAGCGTAGTCATTCAAAGAGCACTTTAGCCTATCCAGTCACTCGTGCCATCCCTTCATACGATAGCACAGTGCATTCTGTCCCGCATTCAATCCATACTAGAACTGGCCAATCGACTGTCTAGGGAACTGCAGAGCACTGGCGTCGCTTGTGAATATGTTCCAACCAAATTGGAAATGGTCACCCTGTCCCGTTTGCCTTTTGAAGAAAAGGGCCAGTGAGGAAGAACTTCTCTGACATGGTATTTGCTAGGAAGACACACATCATATGTAAAGAGGACAACAAGAAGGCAAGTACGAAGAGATGTTTGACTTCAAGTGACTCTTGTCCCCAATGTGCATTTTCTAGATCAGGTCATGTTTTTTGGATTGAGGACGAAACAGATGGAAGACTGACCCGCAACAACATGGTTGCCGGCGATATACTACCATCCTAGCGCCTTTTACATCTCGGAGATATTTATCGAGTGGCTAGCTATTCCAAACAAATGATGCTATCCCAAACACTGCTCATGTGTTGACTCGGAAATGCTAGCATGTGGGGTCACCCTGTTCAGATAGGTAGCCACTACTTCCACAAATATATATTGAGGGAGGACAGATAGCTGCACATACTTGAGCGGGAGAAGATTGGAGTCGCAGGAGGTACAAGCTACAGACATAAGAATACATAATCAACTCAGGAGTCAGATCCAAAAGGCACACCGACCACTCATTCCCATCAACACATGGAACGGCATGCATGACTCTTCGCCTGCTCATAGAGACAATCCACATAGGTCTCGGGCTCCTTCGTCTTCAAAGTTGCCGAAGCTCCTGCCGTAACCTGAGGTGTCAAGTTGCGCAACTCGATGCCTGACTTGGACCTTCCTTCGATCACGGTGTTCGTAGTCGCAAGGATTCCGCCCCACGGCTGAGAATGCTCGATGATTGAGTCAATGGAGCCTCGTCTTGCCTCCAAGTGTCCGCCTTCCAGCCATGAGTCCGGTTTCAGTACATCACTGTCATCTGAAAGTGCTGATCGTGTTCTACTAATCTTACGAGATTTGACACGCCGGTCTTCCGAACGAGCAACCGCTTCGTGTTTGGTGAGTAGAGGTCCAAACTCAGCGTGGATCTCTCTTCGGATCCGGCCGTGATCGTTACACCCTGGATAGTAGTGTTGTCGCATTCTCACAAGATCCCAGTTGGCGAGCGTAAGACCAGCGGGGAGTTTGCGAGCTGGCTGGTGAATGTCCACCAGTCTGGTGAAGCCAAATACCATCGTCATGCCATCTCTTTGTGCCTTGGTAGCTCCATAGCGAAGCATGATTGGCTCTGCACAAAAAACGAGGTCCATGAGCCATCGTTCCCCAAGTTTGGTCGTTAATGATGCGAGTGCGGTTCGAAGCATGATGATGAACGCCTTTTCTTCGCCGTCTTCAAGCACATCCCAATTCTGTTCTTTCAGCCTGAGGTCACGGATAACCCTTTCAGCCGTCCAACCAGTATAGCGCTTGAGACAACCCAACTGACCCGTGTTCAAATTATGTGGCGACACCTGGACGTCTGGTAAATCATCCTGGCGATCGAGTGGTACGAGAACTCGGAAACTATCGCGAATCCGAGCAAGAGCAGCAAAGCAGACGAAGTAGGTACCTTGTTTTGGTGGAGAAGGTACACTGACTCTGTATGCATAATCCTGCACACGCTGCATCTGTATCGCAAGGAGACCGACAGGGATTTGCATCGTGTTTGCAATCACACTCTCAACGCGATTGAATGGAGCAAACCTGAAACCAGCTGCAATGTAGTGATCCATTTCCAAACAAGTCAGCCTTCGAGCATAGAATAAAAGCTGGCCCTTTTCAAAAATCGCGGATTGTTGGCTACCGCCGTTATCTAGGGTCCTGATGCCATTTTGATAGGCCGTGAGAAGACCCGTACCCAACACCTGATCGTAGAGAGGACCAATCTGGTCCAGCGGCTTTTGAAGCTGTTCTGCGAGATCTGCTGCTGCCACACAATAACCTTCTCTGAACAAGATGGTCGAATCGTGGTAGCTCTCTTCGTCGTAAATGCTACTCCTGCTCGATGTTGCTGTGTTTTGTCCAGAGTAGACAGATGTTCTATGTAGGTGAGCACGCATCCTAGGGATTAGATCCATGACACTGGCCCAGTCATTGGACACTTTCCAAATCCAGAAGAAGACGGGATGGTGAATGCCAAAATGGTCGTCGAATTTCTGCTCAAGATGTTAACCTTTATCTCAGAGCCATTGTACCAAAACCTGCCTACCTGAATCACAAATCGCTTAGCAATCCTTTGCGAAGGCAGAGTTCCTTCATTCGTGACCATGATATTACCGTGTTCATCGAAGTAGGCGCTGCACATAGTCAGTCAAAACACATCTTGAATACACCAAGCATATATGTACCATGCCAGCATCATATGCTGTGCTCTGTTCGCAAGTATCGTATTGCGGTATTGAACGTAGAACAGGATCATGAGACAAGATACCGCTGCTACGAAACACTGTAACTAAATCAATTAACGTATCTGAGACTTGCGTAAGATAAGACTTACCATGGTGGCTGCCACAATGACCGGTATGTTCCTCGCATTGGGCGCTTCCTCCGAAGGTACGCGCTTGAGCTCGTATCGGCAGCCAATCGATGCTGTGAAGTGCATGCCACATACTCCGACAGCAAGTAAAAGTGCACAGAGAAATCGCTTCCATAGAACGTTGATCCACCTTTCTTTCAGGTGAAAGAACAGCGCAAGAGCGATGGTCGAATCTCCGACTGCGATGATGCAAGCGGCAACAAGATAGCGCTTGGGGTATGTTAGAGTATAATTCGAGGCACCAAGATTCCCAACATAATGCATGGAGACAATGGACAATCCAGCCATAAGTCCACAGGCGGTATCAAGAAGTCTTCGGAAGACAAATGAGTTGATGCTGATCTCTGCAATTTGGAAGGCCACAGTCAGACCAAGTACTGGCAATACACATGAGAGACCAGTATATCCAGGATTATAGACAAGTTGTAGCCGACTCTCGCCATTTCCCAAGGAGATTGACCGATTCCCGATGAAGTGCATACACCAGATGCCAATGAGGCCCATACTTACCGAGCAAGCAAAAAGATGTACTCTGATGAAGCGTCAGCATCGCAAAATCCAGAAATGCAGGATCACGCATACCTGCTCATGAGTGACTTGCCCAAACGCTTTCTCTGGAGCAACTCAACGGTCAACAGGGTACCACTGAGACTGGCAAAGAATGATGCGACAATGATGCTAGGGATGAAATGCCATGGTACCGTATCACCTGTTGCATAGTGTCTATCGGCATCAACAACAAGAGCATTGGCCGCAGGTGCTCTTTTGTATGATGTCGCAAATCGCGACAGCGACATCTGGATGTAAAGGTCGAGCAAGGCCGGTAGTCTCTGGCGACATGGGTTTGAATTTTACGCAATGATAGAGGTGTTACCAGTCAAGACTGTGTCCAGGCGCTGGGTTCTCTTCTCAGAGTCGGAGTGGTATAATGTAGGTATTGAGCTTGTTCAATTGCGATTGCCCAGGGACGAGGGATCTTGTCGACTTCTCAATCCTGCAGGTCTAGTGGAATAAAAGGCTCAATAAATCTGACGGTAGATATTGCGACAACAGTCAAGCTTGAGGCTGAATGTCCTTCTTTCCGGCTTGAACGAAGGTATCCAGCGATGGCAGCAGCTGTTGTGGTTGATAGTGCGAAAAACTGTATGTTTGCGCGACGATTCGATATGTGCCGAGTAGAGAGTCGTGCAAAAGACAATGCAAAATAAACATGTAGGGATGATGTCGACCACTGCGAAATTCTGAATCCTTTAAAAAGGTGTTCACACCACTATTGGCCGGCACGGCGCATGATGGCTTCAGCGACTGCAGTTTAGCGAGCCAATTGGCAGGGTCGAGAGCGTGATTGCGCATGGAAGGTGCGTCCGCGACAACAAGTCCTGGACGCAAGGAAACAGTTCACCATGCTGTGCGACCCTTGAAGATATATCCGTAGGTAGATGAGCTTCAGCGATAATTTCGTCAATCAGGCACATAAGTGATTTGCGATGCTCGTTGCATACGACCCTGGAGATGGACGAGCAGCGTCTTCGTAGTATTCGGGCCCACGGTTCCTAACCCTTCCACATGAGGCTGAGATCCGTGCCGCATTATGTCGTGCGACTGATGGTTTCACATGCATATGAGAGAAGAAGGACGAGATGTGGAAGCCACAATGTGCGGCTTTCGATTGTGTACAGATGATCGGCACGGCAAGCCCCCCGCCACTTCCTGCGTCTCTGCGGGAGATACACTGACACAATTTTGGTGTCAATGGGAAGAAACACCAGTCAATGTTGTAGAAATGCCAAGTATAAGCGTGTCAGTCGAAATATCTCGAAGCATGAAGAAGTGTACTTCATGTAGAGCAAGCAAGCCAGAACTGCAACAACTTTTCGAAACAGCTATCTTACACTATACATACATATGTTGTTCATCGCCAGGTGTCCGTCAAGGCTCATCTTCGTACCATCCGAGGTAATGAGCAAGATATTCTCCTGTGAGGCCCAGAGTGATTGCGCCGCCAGTCATCCAGCATCCGCTCCTGAACCACCACCAGCAGTTCTTCACGCTGCTCAAACGCACTCTCCAGATCATGTTTGCAGTAGTGAGCAGAGCACCACCACAAGTACCAATGTAGAAGATAGGACCAGCTCCAATCGCAGCCCCAGCGGCGGCCAGCAACGTAGTGTGAACAATGGCAAGACCACTCAACACTGCCTTCGTGTTCTTCTCATGACGGAGAGCGATGGATTTTATTCCTGCTTTTGCATCGTCCTTGATGTCTTGGTGTGCGTAGATCATGTCATAGAGAATGGTCCATGCAATGTTAGAGGCATACAAGCAGGCTGCAGCAGTGAGTGCTTCTGGATTCGACAGAAGGTCAACGCCCAAAGCAGGAAAGCCCATGATGGCCCCCCAAGAGAAGGTTAGACCAAGAACAGCTTGGGGGTAATTGGTGACACGTTTTGCGAGAGGGTACGTCGATACCAGCAGCAAAGAAGGCGTTGCGTAGAAGAAGCACTCAAAAGGAAACTGCAAGAGCACAGCCAAGCCGGTCAGCAATTGGCAGCCAGTGTAGATAATAGCAGCTTCCGGAGAGACAGCGCCACGTGCGATAGGTCTCAGACGGGTTCGAGCGACTTTGGGATCCAAGTTTCGATCCCAAAGGTCATTGATGGTGCATCCTGCACCACGCATGACTAGTGCACCTGTAGCGAAGAGAGCAGAAGTGGCCAAGACTGTCGGGGGCGCCGTGATCGGAGAAGCTAGCGGTGCAGCTAGAAGCGTACTGAAGATACACGGGAAGAGCAAATAGTAGGTGCCTACTGGTTTGTCGATCCGGATCAATTCGGCGTATGGTACGAACGAAGCAGGCAGATAGGAGAGAAAGCCAGACTTTGGAGGCTCGTAGCGCACAGGAGATAGATTTGGATCTAGACCAGCTTCATGCTGAAGTACAGATGCACCGTGGTCGGTGGACTTTGGCGGTAGTGGCGTACTCGCAGACGGTAAACTTGAGCTGGAAGTGACATTTCGTGTGTTCAAGTTGACAAAGTTCCAATGCCTTGATGGCGTGAGACCAGAACGGCGAATATGGGATACAGAAGTTGTTTTGGAAAGAATTGAAGGGTTGACAAGACGTCTGAGGCCCATCGAGGACGATATCCGAGAACACAACATGATTTGGAGAGCAGTAAAAAGGCAAGGAAAACTGAAGACCTAGCTCAACATGTCGACTCAAAGATGAAGTGCAGAGAGTGATGGCACCTACTGAAGGAGGCTGAGATTCGTTCCAAGGAGCGAGACAAAACAGCAGACGCCGAAAAGCGATGACGAAAAGAAATGGTATACCAGCAATCAAGAAGAAGTGGAAACGGAAATGTCAATCATGGACATTCGCGAATAGACTCGTGGACCGTGCCTCGAGGAGCGGCGGTCGGCTCGAATTGCCCCGACGACGCGTCCGCCCGGTCGTGTCAAGTCGCAGCTTCCGTTGCGACAAGCACTCTCCAAAGTTCCGCTCTCTTGTCGACCGCGCCGGGAACTCTTCACTGCTCTCGACGCGCCTTGTCCTTGGTCGAGCATCGCGCATGTCATCCTTAGTATCTCGCAGTGTGTGCAACACGTGAAAGCCAAACTCAGAATGCCGGCACAACGACCTCGCGCAGCCTTCGAGCCGATTGCGCCCGACTTCGACATCAACGGCCTGATAGAGTCAACACCCAACTTTTCCTTCGTCGATCGCATCTCGGTCGACCAGATCGATGAGCAAGGCGTAGCCGCCTTCGAGAAGCTTGTACTCCTGCATGTCATCGCCGGCGGCAAGCCCCTCGTCGTCGACGGCTTCGAGAACCGCCTGGACCCATGGACCTTTTCTTCGAAATGGCTGAACGACAACGTCGGCTCCAAGAGTACGTCGTGTCGCTGTCTTCCCTATTGCCCTGATGAGTTTCAACTAACGCGCGTCACAGTTGAGCAATCGAAGAACTTGTCCACGAAAGAGTCACTACCCCTCACCATCGGCCATTATCTTAGAAACATGAACAAGCTGAGCAATCAGTTCTTCGAAAACGCTCGCAACTACAAGGACAAGTCTCGTCAAAGAATCTACCTCAAGGACATTGACTGCCCCCAAGTTTGGCACGACAAGCTTCAAGACCACATCCCGCCCTTCCTCTTCTACCTCAATGAGAGCACCGGAGATATCGGCGGCCCCGGCGCCAACCCCTACACTCTCGGCCCTGGCAGACGTCCCGCCCGCGGAATTGCGAGAGCCGGCGACTTGATGAGCTCTCTTCCCCCAGAGATGCGCGCCGAGAATCTCATGTGCTACATTGGTCACGAAGGTACATACACTCCTTCGCACAGGGAGATGTGTGCGACCATGGGACACAACATCATGGTGGAGGCCTCAAAAGAAGTCGGCGAGGATGGCAAGCCAGAAAGACCTGGTTCCTCTGTCTGGTTCATGACCGAATCCAAGGATCGCAACCTCGTCTCCGAATATTGGCTGTCAACCCTTGGTCACGACATCGAGGTCGAGAACCACTTTGCTCAAATTTCGGCCTGGAAAAGAGCCCCGTTCAACGTCTATGTTGTCGAACAACGACCAGGCGACTTTATCTTAATCCCCCCGCTCGCCCCTCATCAGGTCTGGAACAGAGGCACGCGAACAATGAAAGTCGCGTGGAACAGGACTACCATCGAAACCTTGGACATGGCTATCCATGAAGCCCTTCCAAAAGCAAAGATCGTCTGTCGAGATGAACAATACAAGACCAAGGCCATCATATACTACACGCTGATGCTATACTCCAACAGACTCGCATTGGCCAGATCTCAGTCTGATAAGCTTCCCGCTGATTCTGCTCGTCAATTGATGGGCAGTCCCAAAATCAAGCATCTCGTCAAGGATTTCAGACGTCTCCTCGGATTATTCCTGGACGTTCTTGTCTCGGAAATGTTCAATCCAGACGGCCCTCAAGAAAAGTGTGAATTTCTGCCTTTTGACAGCAACGTCACATGCGCGTATTGCCGATGCAACATCTTCAACCGCTTCTTGACGTGCTCAAATTGCAAGGACCAACTTGGTCATGAGGAGGAGGAGCCCTACGATGTATGCATGGATTGCTACGCAATGGGTAGGTCTTGCGGGTGTATCTCGAACCTTAAGTGGACCGAGCAGTTTAAATGGAGAGAGCTTAGTGGCAAATACGACTCCTGGAGAAAACAACTTATTGATCTAGACGGCGGTAATGCAGCAAAGGTTCCCACAACGCTAGTGGAAGCTCGAAGGAGCCTCCCTCACAAGACACTCGCCGAGGTGTGTAGAGAACAGCTCAAGCGTCGCCCCTTCACCGACATTGCCAAGCCGAAGCAGGAGGATGAGCAGAGTGAGGAAGATATCATTGTCGACGATGAAGGTCGCGTCAAGAAGACAGTCAAGAAGAAGCCCAAAGCATGGTACAAGACGCACAGTCCATGCCATGTGTGCTGCAAGAGACATCCCAATTGGAAGTCTGCGAAGTGCACCACTTGCGACAAATGGTGGTGCTACGGTTCTCTGTTCAGAGGCGCCGACCTCATGCCGCTTACCATTATGCAAGACCCTAACTGGTCGTGCCCGCATTGTCAGGAGGCGTGTTTTGCAGGAGCTTGCAGAAAGGACCCCAAGCAGCACCCCTATGAGCCTAAAGGTACTCTTTTGGGCCATGATACCAAGAGAGTGGCTGATGCCAGAAGTGTTGAATGTCTTGTAGACTTTTCGGTTTCCAACCTCACTTGGTTGAGAGACGATGATGAGGATGTTCAAGAGAGCGTCCGCATTAGGAGAGCTCGTGAAGAAGCCAAAAAGGCGAAAGAGGCAGACCCCATGGACGAAGACGACGAAGAAGAGCCTGACATGGACCAAAGTCACGTTCGCTTCGATTACTCGCCAGATGACTCTATGATTGATCCTCAGCTCATGGACAACACTACGCAAAACTCTCGATCGAAAGGGAAGGCCAGAGCATCTCTCTTGCCACCGCCGGAGGCGATGCTCAAGGGCGCCAGACCGAGTACCTCGTCCCATTCGCAAGGAAATGGTCACGTCTCAGGTGATGCACCAGAGGGCTACGCTCCTGCTATCACCAGTGGGTTTATTGCGCCACAAGCTTCAATGTACCCGGATATCGAAGAGGACAGTTATGCTTACCCCGACCCACGTGGTGAAGAAGACGAGGAAGAAGGATACCTACCTATTTCGTCGTTGCTTTCAGGGCCCACACGTCGTAACAAACGCATCCAAGAGGAGTACGAAGATGACGATGAAATCAACATGGAAGGATCTCGAACAAAGAGGCGTCGGGTCTCAGAAGATCCTACTTCTACGTTCAACAAACCCAGAAATGAGGCCACTAAACAGTTCGAAAAGGAGAAAGAGCGAAAGGCCCTGGATGAGGCTAAAAAGGCTGGAAGATTCATCGCCGCACAAGCTGCTTTGCGCGGCAAGAAACGTGTTGTCAGGCTTCCCATTTCTGGACCGCGTCTTGCACAATTGCTTGCACAAGAAGCTGCGAAGGCTTTCCAACCAGTTTCGGAAACCCCTGAAGTTGATCAAGAAGTGCCTCCAGAGAACGTCCTCGTGAGATCGGACATTGCTCCCAAGGAGAAGGCCAAGAAAAAGGCGCCACTGCATCCCAGCAAGATGAAAATCAGGGTTGAGCGTGATGAGGATTTCAGCATGCGAAGCGAACGAACAGACAGACGTAAACGCACTACCAACGCAGACTACGAAGAAGTCGACGTGGAATCAGACTTCAACTCGGGGGAGAGCGATGATGGTGGGTACAGAGGCCGTCGACAGGAGAATGGAAAGCGCAGGATCTCGTCCTACATTCAGAAGAAACACATCGATGATGGAGATCTTCCTGACGAACTACCCGAGAATTACAAGGACTCCAGGAGTAGAATGGAGGGCAAGATGCCAGTAGTGCGACCAAGACCTGGACCTGCAGCACGCGCACGAGTGGTACCGCCCGTTCCTCCGAAAGAGCTGCCTCAGCTGGACGGTGCAGCCGGTTACGATGACGATGACGCTTCAGACTTTGACGATGAAATCCCTGATGAGCAACCCACTTTTGAAGAGGAGAACAGAAGGGCAAAGCTAGAAGCACTCCGGATGGTCGAGGAAGAATCAGCGCGCGCACCACCACCACCAATGCACCGTTCGATCTTCGACAAAGGCAACGGAAAGAAGATCAGAATTGTCTCAAAGTCCACAGGCACATCTTCACCATCACTGGGGAAGAAATGAGAGTGGAGCCGTCTTGAGCCACTAGATGAAAGCCTATCACAAGGAGCCTGTAGTCCTGTAGATGGATAAATTCGATTAGCTGTGTATACTGTAGTTAGGGAACCACCATCACAAATCATTGATCCTATCCATGATATCGAAGATCTTCGCTATTGACCCTGCATTCCTTTATATCCGAGTGGCACGCCCGAACTGGGCCGTGAGCAAGGCGAAAGCAAGCGACCCTGACCAGTTACGTGTGCTTGACCCGACAGTAGAGTAGAGTTCATGCCAAGTGGAAGTACGACCTGAGGCCGTTGCGCTGACCAACGCCCATCGTGTCAGATGTTATAGGTATGGGCCCCAAGGAGCAATAAACATTTCTTCGGAGAAAATAGGCATCACAAGGTGTGACAGACGGTCGGCTATAGACTTTTCGTGTATCACACTCTACTTTGCTATCTATGCAGTGGCGCCATCATGCCATGGCCGCATAGCGAGATGTTTAGGAAGCCGTACTTCCATCGACGGATCGCTGGGCATTCTTCGCCTGTTGATATCGATTTAGAGCAAACCGACCAATAGGGACGGGTGGAATTGAACCAGAGAATCTCGGCTCCAGTTAATGACTCGACACGGGCATCTCCACAAATCGAGATTGTACTGCGTCAAGTGTCTGGACTGTGTGCGCTCAACTCCAGTCAAGTCTGTTTACAGTTCTACTCGGGGAGCGAAATCATGGTTAAGGCTTTCGTAAGCAGTCCATGTATAAGGTTTGGATTCTTTGACGTCGTGGGCTCGTGAGGTATATGTAAGCAATAGGTGCAATCTCTTATGCTTTTCGCCGCATCATCCCACTCCTCCGTGTAGGGCACTCAACCGAATAGGACTTCATCGGTGCGGTAAGTAGTTCGCCCATGGCACGAGACTTGGGTATTCGATGGGAATATACTTTGTCCGGACAAGCACGCAGATCAGCCATGTCATGCCATATGTCGTCTTTACAACAACAGTCTGCCCTACATCGTCCAACGGCCGTCCAGCTCATGGCCAAGAAAGTGCAAGCGGAGTCGAAATCCTTCGGTAATCTGATAAATGAACCTTAAAAAAAAAAGGTGCACCCTGTTCTCCTGCCAAACGTGCGAGTCAGATGGTACGGCCCAGGGCAAGGTTTAGAGTAAGGTTCAAGACCATACTGAATACAGAGAAAGGTCTTGCAAAAGATTGAATGCGGTAAGGCGTGATGCCACGAGATGACGGGATGGTCTCGAGGAGAGTTTGGCAAAGGACGTCCGTCGGGACCTTTGAAGAGCAAGACGACCACACCACAAGACGGTGATCAACAAGAGATCAATCGTGAGTCGTGAACGTGACAAACTAGACGACAGGGCAGATACCGAACGGTTCGTCCCGTGCCAAAGTCTTTGATGCAGCTGCAGTGTGAAGTGCTTGCATCAGCGGATGCTGCTGTTGATGATTGCGACCAAAGATCACGATGGCCGACGATGATGATCGCTGGGCCAATCTTTAATTCTCAGCCTCACATGAATCTCCCTCTCCACCGCTCTCCACCGAGATTGATTCGACCAAAACAACCCCCTTGACTGTTTTGGTTTCGCAGGGCACCCGAGATATTCTCAACAGTCTGAGGCTGATTGTATCCAACAGTCATCGAGGCCTTTCCTGCTTCAGCTATTGTTGCGCCCACTCTCCCCTCTAGGGAGAAACAACAGCAACGGCGGGCCTGGTTCGAGGTTCGTTTGCGATTCGCAATTCGCAAAGCTGCGGAACCCTTCCGTGCTTTCTTGACGACTCTTTGGAGACAGCCCCACCTACGCTACCTGACTCTTGCAGTGGGGAGGTTTGTGGGACAAAAGCAACAAGCAACAGCTCGAAACAAAAATAATGGCCGGGATGGTCGTTGCTTTCCCAGTCAAATCCGGGCCCGGTCCCTTGGGACAGGGTTGAAGGCGTTTACAGTTGCGGTGTCTTTTTTGTCTTGGATATTTCTCCCTGCTTGAATCGAGCAGAGAAAACTTTGTCCTCTGCCCTTCCTCGAGAGTTTCAATGGCAAAACAGCAGCGCGCAATCTAAACATATTGGCAACTGGAAAATCGCATAATCAAGCCATGCCAGCATCCGCGCAGTTGGATTCTGAATCGCGGTGAGTAACGGTTTCCTCCATCGTCGTCGTCTGGAATTCCACATCTCCAGTTTATCTCAACCTCCCCCTTGCACTTTTTGCCCTGACTTGGCATAAGACGTGCCATGCAGGTATCCACCGGCAGTGGCTGGGCGAGATGTTCGATGTTCGATGAAGGGTGCTTCGAGTCAAGCAACACACTATCGGAAGGCGAACCGGAAAGGGGACCCACAGCCAAATGTAGTTCTGGACTCTGTTTCTTGTAGCTAGAACCATCGTCTGACAACTACCTCATGTAGATACTCTAGTGTCGAACGTGATTAGAGGCAGAAGCTGGAAATTAAGAATTGGCAGACGGAAACAAGTAAAGATGAAGATCGTGATCTCAATGGCCTTTCGGTGATATCTACTGGGCTAGTGTTCTACTGTTTGAGTAATCATGTCCATTCCATGTGCGTGCTCCGTGCTGCTCGACGGGCGTCTCCGGCTTGTTTCCGCTTCGTGTCACAGGCTGTCGAAGCTGCGGGTTCTCTCGAACAGATAATGCCTTCCACCAAAACGTCTATGACCTGGTTGCATACGCCACCTGAACCTCGGGACTTGGTGCTGCGTGTTTCTGATGGCGTGGTTTCCTCGAAGTGCGAGGGCACTCTCGAAGTTATGGGATGGAGGCTTTCTCCACAGGAGGAGTGAGAGTCGATTGTAGTGGCGACTGGATTCGTGGCAACGGAGAAAGTTGGAGGCCAGTGAACCAGTGGTACGCCATAGCACATGGACGGGTTAGGTACGGAGCGTACAATCCATGTCGAATACCAACAGCAAGCCCCGGCGAAGACGTCCATACAGGGGACTCCGTACTGCTAGTGCAGAGGGGTTCGTTCCGAAGACCAAGCTGGAGAAGTATCTGAATGCCGCAAAGTAGAGGTCCAAGCGACGGACTGAAAGCCGGATGGGGCCCGGCTGCAGGCCCGCAGGCGCGATTATTGATCATTCATGCACGACGATCTTCGGTAAAGGAAGCCACATTGGTTTCCAAGCAGCCCAAGGATTCATCTCGTGTACCCTGCCACTCGCAATGTTTCGCTACTTCAGAGCTGCATTAGCAACCGTGTAACAGACGTGCATGAGTGCGGCAGCTTACAGGTACGCTGAAAGTATCAAAGCCCACAGGATCTAGGAAGAGCCATTGTCTTGATAGCTGGACCAGAAGCGAGCGATGGCCTTCTCAGCAACAGTTGACTCCTGGTAACGACCAATGAAGAAGTTGAAGATGGCAAACTCGTCCTTGGAAAGGACATAGCTGTCAGGACGAGACTCGAGACGGTTCCAGACTCCGGCAAGTTGTTCCTCGAGGTACTTTGCAACGGAGAGATCGAGGTCGCCTTCGGTGTTGCGAGCAATGTCGAGGGCACGCTGGATGTCCAAGACACCAGAATCGCCAATGTCCATCGAGTCGCGTTGAGCCATAGAGGTAGAGGAGGATGAGGATGAGGTCGAGTATTGACGGGTTCGAGGAGAAGTGTTCGAGGCGAACATGATAGGGGAGGGAAGAGAAGCAATTTGAATAGCCATGAGAGCGATTGTGTCTTGGCAAATGAAGTGATATTCAAGGAACAGAGGAATTTTTTCTTTCTTTGGGAATCTGGTCTGTGGTGGGAGACTTACGACGTGGACGAATCAGGCCGGGTCGCGGCGTGGATATCTATATACGTAAGGCCTGAGCATCCCGTGCAGCCATTGTTTAGCCTAAGAAAAAAGGGAGCGAGCCTTGTGACGCCCCTGTCATGGGAAAGTTGATGTTGGAGAACAAGCTTCAGATGGCCGCTGTTGTGAGTACCACAACGTGTTTTGGACTAGGGGCGCGTGCTGAGGCGGAAGGGGCGGCGATGCCGAGAAGTGTATGCTCCACCACCATGCTTTGCAGACAGGTACACACAGATCAGGCATTGCAACGGTCTGATGGACGAGCCTTGTTCGAAGACGAGATCGAATCAGATGCCCTAACAAACGCCGATAGCAAGTTGCCCAGTGCACCATCATCTCGACTGCCGAAGTCCTGGAGAAGCATATTGACTCTTATTGCGGTTTCATGGCACGAATCTTCTTACGTCTGAACATCATTTAGGATTCCAGCGAGCATGTCACCAACAGTTATTTGGGGACTCGACAACAAGGGAAGTCTAATAGAGTGAGATAGCGGGTGGGGCATGAGATGAAACCGGCTCTTCAGTGCACAAGCGAGAGTCATAGTACTGTGAGAGCCGTGTCGTCGACGGATGCTTCTGGTAGTATGTAATAACAACGGCCATATGTAAAGGATTCGAGTCAAAGGACAAACCTACACACGAGCAATGATACCAGTACTTGTGTAAACTCTGTCTTGACGAGCAAGGAGAAGCATGCAAAGTCTCAAGGAAGACAGACCCACCAAACACGATACAAGCTCCTTCCCGAACATCATACATGACAGCGCGACAGACACGAGCATGAACCCTGAGATTTGACACCAACGACCCTGATGTACTCGTGCATCGAGATGTGGTGGATGGGGACTCTCGAGTCAAAGCATATCGATCACGGTGTTTCTCGCATGTACCGAAGTATCAAGTCGACGCCTCGCGGTAGAGATGGCGTTAGGCTCGACTCCGAATGAATTATCTCATTGGTGGAAGAACGCCTCGCCACGACCTTAATCTGAACCTTTTTGCCTCTTTTGTTCGAGTACTCGGAAGCTTAAACTGAGAGGCCATGGCACGTCTCGGACCTTCGGGCTCGGTCTTGTACATGCACGTATTTGTGTACAATCTTGACAGCTGTGGTTCCGATCAACGGCTACACGCCTTTGGATCAAATGGATCAAATGGATCAATACCATTTTGAATCAATGGTGGAGATATGGATATCAAAGGAGTGGATCCATTCGCTTGGTTCCGTTACTGGCTGTATTAACAGCGGTTTTGACGGACCTTGCACCGAAGAGACGGAGGAAGGCGATGGCAGGCTACAGCGTCAGGGTTCACCACGATGGCATGTCATTATACATGGCTAACGTGGAGCCGCAGAGGTCGACGTGAGAATGATTAATCTAGGGCGTACGGCGTCCGGTCGGCCTCCTTTTCGTGGTGATAAGAGAGTTATCACGAGTGACGAAAACAAGCGGCCTGTTTAGCATTAGATATTAGACGTTCAGTGGATCTCGCGCACGGCTGGAACTTCTGATGGCAGTCGCGGTCACTCGAAGAGCCGACTCTTACGGACGTAAGCCATGAAGCTACTCTGTAGGAGGAAATTGCAGGAGCCAAATATCGCTTTGAGATATGACGCGGTCTACGACTTGGTCGCAATCGATTCTGCAAGCATATGGCGAGCGGAACGTCTTCATGCTCGAGGGACAAGATGCATACAGGCAGCGGTAGACGACGTCCCCACGAACCCCATGTGTCTAGCTGAGGCGCTGGAGGCTGTTCGGCGCACATGTGGCATTGATGGGAGTGACCGAGTGCAGGGTCGGTCGAGGCCGAGGCGGGGGCTAGCGTAGCTTTCTCGATTTTTCGAGCGCTCCGCCATCATCATGAATCAGGTAGCCAACAGCTGAGCTTCGCCAAGTGAGCCCTTTGCGAAACTGCGACAGCAACCCATCACAACTTATCATCAACATGGTCTTATTGCAGCTCTTACGCCGCCAAGTAGCCACCAGTTCGACAGGCCGCATCGCAGCCCATCCCGTCCATCCCGCCAGAGTCGCACACCAAATCTGGAGACCGCAACAGCGTGCCCAATTCCACCGCCTCTTTGCTCAAAAGACTGCATCCTCGCCCAACACCGCCACATGGAGACAATTGCTCTCACGCTTCCGCAACACCAACTCGCGACGATGGAATAGCTCAAGGCCTAGCCCCGATCCCACACCTCACCTCGGTAGCCCCACGCCACAACTCTCTTTCTTCCAGCGGTTCAAGCAACTCGGCAAGGAATATGGTTGGGTTGTAACTGGTGTTTACTTTGGTCTTTCTGCTCTGGATCTACCCTTCTGCTTCCTGGCTGTGAGAGGTCTTGGTACCGACCGCGTCGCCCGATGGGAACACGCCATTGTCGGCACCATTAAGGATGCTGTCAAGGCCGTCATGCCGGAAGTTGGAAACAAGGCCGACGAGGTTGTAGAGCAAGTCGAGACTGCTGTTGGAAGCCCTGCTGCCAGGGAAGGTAACGTATGGGGTGTTCCGGAAGCAGAGGCGCGCAACAACGAGGAAGCTTGTACGTCACATATCCACATCTTTTGATCTTTCTCTCTGCTGACATAGCCCAAGCCCTCTGGACCCAATTCGTTCTCGCCTACGCCATTCATAAATCCTTCATCTTTATCCGAGTACCGCTGGCCGTCGCCATCACACCAAAGGTTGTCAAGACCTTGAGATCATGGGGATGGCAGATTGGAAAGAAGAAGCTCAGATCGGCCAAGCCGGCCAAGCCGACCAAGCCTTGAATAAGTCATTATTCTGAAGCGCAAACGAGGAAGAACCATCATTGTAAAATCACTTGTACAAAACTATAAAAGGGGGAAACCGTTCTCTTTGGATGTTAGAAAGATCAAGCACACTATTGTATACTAGGGCAAAGGCGCAGAGGAGAAGCGTTGAACGAAGCAATCATTATTTCACCACTCAGAATCTCTTCTAGGGTTATGTGCTACACGACTGTGTTGTTCCAGTAAGTCTGACGTGCATGGCAGGAGCGACCGTCTGTAAAACCTTTAGAAACGTCAGACGGCACGCACTTGCACTCGCCTACCTTCTTCGGCTCAGGACATAGAGGAAGCTGGTTCAACAACGAAGATCATAGCCTTCTTCCAAAATAGAAAGAGCAAATACAAGGGACAACGTCAAACAGAAAGAGCGATCATCTCAAACAAGCAATTGCTTGCATTATCAAACTGATACAAACATTGTTCATTGGTTCATTCACATGTATCAAAGGGACACCCTGTCCAAAGACAAGTTTAGTCATACACCATGCGCCTGCTCGTTTTCTTCCATGAAGTCAGCTTATTTGGATGAAATGATATTAAGTCTATTCTAGACCTCTGCGTTTATAGAACAAGTACCCGTACCACTTCAGTATTGAACGTTGTACTCTAGAATTGCTTGAATTCGAACCTAAATTCCAGCTGATAGATAATATGATGTTGACAGTTGTTGTACGGAAGGGGTTCTATCCCCTATTGCTGAATGTTCTTGACTAAGTGTCCATAGATCTTTGACCATACCCAGGCGTGCAGCTTCTGCATTCAGGTGGTGTTTCTCTACCTCAAAGCACTATTTGATTGCTGTTTCCACTCAACTGAGAGCTATTTGATGCAGCCCCGTGTTATTAGATTTGACTGTACCGTTGTAACCAGCACCAATGGACGCTGTCCAGGCTTCTCATCAACCATGGAGCTGCTTCGGTTTGCGTAGGATAAATATGTATGGCAGATCCATGTCTGGAAAGCATGATCAGGCCTCTTGAGCATGTTGAATGCTAGGTCGACGCAAGCAGTGTGCGATAATTTTTGGCTCTCGTGTGCGTACGACATAGAGCAGGCGGTTGATTTGTGCGATCATGTTGGTCCCACCTCTTCTTCATTCTATCCTTGCCAGCCATCATCCCTGGCATCACAAATTACTAGATTATTCTCGGTCGTAAGATAACAGCTCTTCCTTTGCCTCTTTCACATCTCTTGCTTCGTCTTGATTACGAGTGAACTTTTTGGGCTTCATCATCTTTTTCGTCAATCATATGGCAGAACTTTCTCTTTTTTCTAAATTTTTCTGTCTTTCTCGGGGCCGCCAGTTCCTTCCGCGCTATCGATCCCAAATAATAACACAAGAAATTGAAAGCAAAAAACTGAAAAAGAATCAATAGTATCAGCAGAATCGTGCGCGCAGTCCCTCTTTCGTTGTCATTCTTTTCCCGTTGCGTGCTCCGATATTGCCCACGATTCGAATTGGCATGCCTTACGTTTGTGTCGGCTTGGCCATACGTCGAGTGGTGTAGTCAGATGGTGACAGTCCGTAGTGTCTTTTGCTACGATAGCTGGCCGTCAGTAGATAATTCGCTCGGTAGAAATACTGGTTCATTAGTAAGGGGAGTAGCCTCTGGCACGGCCACGGAAGCCTCCACGGTAACTGTATATCGTGTTAGCATTTGCTCAGTTAAAGTGAGATGTATGAGTAACTTACCCGCCACCGCGGGGGGCAAATGGAGGTGGGCCGCCAAAGCCTCCGCGACCACCGCCGAAACCAGGAGGACCGCCGAATCCCATGGGGCCACCGCGACCACGTCCGCGACCACCACGACCACCGGCAGCAGCAGCAGCGCCTCTTGCCAGGCCGGGAAGGTTGGTACGCTTGGGGACGACCTATGTAGAATTAGCGAACTGCGAAAGAACTTGAAATCGCGGGGTTCAAGCATACCTTCAGGTTGCGGCCTCTGAATACGCTCTCGTTAAGAACGATGGCATTGGCGACAAGACTGGGCTCCTGGAATTCGACGTAGGCGTAACCCTTGGGGTGGCCGGTGAACTTGTCAAGCAGGATGGTGACACGGTTGATGGGACCACAGCTGCCAAAGTGTGCCTGAATCTCCTCAGGTGATGCGCCGTAGTCGACGTTGCCGACGAAGACGGAGCGCGAGTCGATGTCTTCTTTGCTCTCGCGCAGACCGTCCTGCTGCTGGTCCAAGCTGGCCTGCATCTCGCGCAGCTTCTGTGCTTCGGCTTCCATCTCTTGCACGCGCTTCTTCATTGCTGCAATCTCCTCCTCATCGTTGGTCTCGTCGTCGTTGACGGGCTGCTCCTCCTCGGGTCTCGGTGGTACTTCGTTGTCCGACATGATTGCGCTGGAGGCGAAGGGGTAGAAGGAAGCTGCAAGTGGGTTCAGCATGATGAAGCGACCAGAGACGACGTTCAATGTCTAGGAGCAAGCAACTTACGTTAATTAAGGGATGGGTAGTCGAGAGATGAAAGAGCCGGAGGTTTGCTCGATCACACGTGAAAGCGAAGCGCTGGCTGTCACACTTAAGTATCCGGACAGATGGTTCAGTCACACGTGGCAAGGCAGTGAGATACAGATGTGAGGTGATTGAGACAGGCAGATGAATGGTCGAGTCAACGAGTGAACGACATGCGAAAGGCACAAGCCACTCAAGACTGTCGCGACCGACTTCCGTCAAACACGCCAAGCATCCTGGAGAAACCTTATTTTCACCTGGTTCAACCTTCCTTTATCGCTTGCTCCTTCTTTCCCATTTTGGATCAAGTTTTGGAGAGACTTGTTGTACCTGAGATCTCCTAGGGTCATCGCGTTGCTCTCTCTCAGTAGAGACATGCTCGCAAGCTAGAAACATCTTGCATCACCTCAACACATTGTAAGCATCAGGCTCGCTCTATACCATCTACTTAGATCATTGTCTCAACGAACAATACTGCAACAATGCTAATGTCTTCAGCTTACCAGAATCATGGATGACTCTAGAAGACCTCTCTTGCGTGAATCGTCTCCTGAGCGTACAGATTCAACATTCAGTACGGCCCGTCGATGCACACGCCGTTATCTAAACTCAAAGTTTGGTCACTACGCTATCCTACTACTCGTGTGCCTCGACTGCTCATGTATCTTTGGCGAATTTGTCATCCAAATCCTCACGTGCGAAGGCAGAGTCTCAGAGTCCAAAGGTGATGTTGCTCAAGAAGCAATAGGCATTGTTGGTTTGGTCTTCTCGTGCTTGTTCATGCTCGAATTGATGGCGAGTATATGGGCTTTTGGCTTCCAGTGAGCAGGGCCTATATTGATTGTTACTTTTTGTCTTTGCTCATGCTGTTACAGATACTTCCGCTCAAAGTTTCACTGCTTTGATGCCACTGTCATTGTGGCCAGCTTCGTCATCGATGTCCTGCTGCGTGGTATACTCGAAGAGGTTGCTTCTCTGGTTATTATCCTACGTCTCTGGCGCGTCATCAAGATCATGGAAGAACTGAGTGTCGGCGCACAAGAACAGACAGAAGCACTGCGCGAGCGCATCGAAATGCTCGAGCACGAGAAGTCGCAGATGGAAATCGAGCTTTCTGCACTGAAGGCTAATCGGACTCAGGAGTCCTATGCTTGATGTTATGATGCTGAACATGATAAAAGGAGATCCTGAACCTGCTCGCATGTCGCCTAACTCCTCGCTAAGTTCAAAAGTCTTGTATCCATGATGTGGTTGTCCCTGCTCTTTCTGATTCCGACTCTTTCTTACATGCCCATACGTCCATCGCGATGGTAAGGTCGCTCTTGTGGCCACATGCTCGGCATCGCCGCAGGCTCGACGCGACTGTACTCTTCTTCATGAGTTTGTATTGGAACAACATCGCGAATGATCTTCATTGGGTTGCCGGCAACGACTTTGCCGGGTTGTACGTTCTGTAGCCCAGTCAGTGGGGATCAAGGAAGCCGGAGTATACATTGAGGAACTTACACCGCTGACCACGGTCCCAGGCTCGACGACACATTCTCGTCCAATAATAACATTGGGCAATATTATGACATCGCCTCCGATATAGCAATCTTCGTCAATCAGAATCTTGCCTCCACGTAGTTTGCCCTCGCTGCCGTTGCGCACTCTTGCATCGAGGCGTAGGTCTGGTCCAAGTCCATAGAACTTGACATTGGGGCCAACGATTGTGCCTCGTCCGACAGTGATGGGACAAGGATCATACATGACGCAACCAGACTGTATGACCACATTGTCAGCGATGTGGATATTGTAACCGTATTCACACTTAAAGGGCGCTTCAATCAGGACTTTGGAGCCGATTGTTCCGACCGGATGGTTGCGCGGATCATTTGGCTGTAGTAGACGGTCCGGCTGGATGATTTGGCGAAACAACCTCATGCGACCATCCATGTCGATGTCGAAGGATGGTTTCGAAGCTTTGTTGTAGCGTTCAATTGCTAGTCTGCACCATGCCCGGTCGTTCAAAAGCTCTGGGTCGGTAAAGTGACGGTAGTCTCTGCCGCTAAGCATGTTTTCCTTCTCACTGGGTGCAGAAGAAGGATATGCGCCTAAGGGTGGGTTCATGGCAAGGCGGTTCGCTAATACTGCCCTGGGCGTGTCGAAAGCGCTGCCCAAACTGGTACTTCCACCGCCGCTGCTACGGCCCATGCTACCACCGTTGGTGTCGCTTGTACTGGGTGCTGACAAGCCAAATCGGGAGGACGAAGGTGGTGCACGAGCTTTCTCGGGGTGAAGGGGGCGGGCAAAACGATCAGACGGGAAGGGTGAACCGTGTTCCGGCGGCGCGATAGAAGTCGGTCCATTCGTTGGTGCGTAGCGTAGACCGTCGCTGAAAGGTTGTGCACGACTATCATACGAGAAACGTCTTTGTGCTTCAAGCCAGTGTTCGGCGGTAGCGGTAGCTCCAGGTACCCTGCTATGAATGTAAGTTATGGACACAAGCTTGGTGGCTGGAGAGACTCACGATTGTCGGTGGCTAGGGAAGGGGTGCCCTTCAACAGACTTGGCTTGTAATGGGATTGTTTTGGATGGAAGCTTGACGTTGAGCTCGTGTTTGGGGCCATAGCCTTCACAAGGAAAGCCTCCTCGAGTACAGTTCTGGCAATGCGGCTTGGCTTCGTCGCACTTCTTCTTGCGCCGTCGACATGTGCTAAGCGCCATGTGTTAGTATGCAACTGCGGCCATGGGACATATTTCACTTACTGGCAACCTGTCTTGGTTCTTTGCGAGAAGCGTCTGCGTTGTGCAGGACCTTTTCTGCCGCTTACCGAGTCATTTTGCATTTCTGATTCTTGGTCGCTCAGCATGTCAGTATCCTGTTGAGGACTGCCACTTCCATCGTGAGGATCATTGCGAATCTGATGCATGTGCGAGTCTCTTCGCATAGCGTCTTCCATCTGCAACTCTGTTTGGCTCGGACTAGGTCGTGGCTGGCGCCAACCTGGTACGTGATCTCTGCTTGACAGTCAGCTCGCTCTCAAGGTTCCGTGTGAGAAGCCTTACGGTCCATGTTGTTGTTCGCCCTCTCGGAACTGTAAGAGTGGTGGCAGACTTCGTGCAGGCGACCTTAATTCAGTCGGTGGCCTGAAGGCTTCTTCGCGACGCGTAGGTGGAGAGTTGAACTCTGGTGAGACGTTGATGAAGCCTTCAACAGACCTTTTGCGCTTCCCTATTCGGTTGGACTGATTCCCAGGGGAGCGGGCAGGAGCCTCATCATGATAGGCGCTTCTACTCTCCTCCGAGTCTACAAACAGTGGTTTGTGCTTCCGTTCCGGTGGAGGGGCCTGTCTGGACTGGGTGTGTAGTCGATATGGGTCGGAAAGAGCTGAAGGATCTGGTCGAAAGGAGGTGTTTTGAGAAGGACTCGCAGCGCTCTTGTTACCGTTGACTGTCGTGAACTTGACTGCTGCCGAGCCCTCTTCAGCCTCTCTGTTCATTCGAGAGTCTTCGGCCTCGAAAGACGGCTTGACTGCCGCCATACACGATGAAGTGTAGGCTCGAAAAGTCTTGCACCCACCGACGTCTCTCGAGTCTGAGGTCCTGTACTAGTACCTGAATTTCAAGACACTTACGGTCGCTTGTCAACGAAGCCGTTAGTCCATGCGATTCTCTCGGGTGGGGCTGGAGGGTAGTGGGATTTGCAAAAGAGTCTGGCAGGAGAGAGCAGGTCAGAAGGGCCTTGAGTGCGCAAGAATGGAAACAAAAACAAGAGAAGCGAGGGTATTGAGTTCAGAGCGTATGCAGCGTCTGTCAGAGCCGGCGGCTTGCGGCTAAGGGCTGTGTGACAATGCGCATGCACTCGGCGAGGAAGAAGCAGGCAGGACGAAACGGACAGACGAGCGGGTGAAGACAGAAACAGCAGCATATCACAACGAGTATGCACGCAACGCAGACAACGACAGCATTGGCCAGATTGAACAGAACAAGAGCAATAAGTTACCGCCTCTTTTCGTGGAGCTGCGGGCTTGCTTGCCGCGCCTGCCAAAATCACGCGAATCGCAGGGATCGTGCTGCGATTTGATAGGCCGCCTCGAGCGCCCACCTCAACTTGTTCACTCAACTTCATGCGTTTTTCACGCCTACCGCAGCGAACAGGCAAGGGGACACTTTCTGTGTGTCAGACCATTGGCAGCGCTTCGAAGTTCCCAGTATACATGGCTTTCGGCTCCTGCAGCATCGGTCGAATGCCTTCGTTATGTTCGAGGCAACGGCCTGGGGATCTGTCATGCATAAGACTACCGAGCTCGACAAGCGCGCGCACTACTGATGCATTGAGACCCGCTTGAGACCCCGCGCGTTACAATGCATCAAGCGCTGGGCGGCAGGTGCATCTTTCAAGGAGCAGCGAGCAGCGAGTGTCTTACTGAGGCGATGGCAGAAGCTGTTTTCTTTCGGGCCTATCGAGGGCGCTTCGTCCAGATGCTGGAAGCCAAGTTCGTTCGCGCGTCGGAATGTCCTTGCGACACAGGGGCGTCTTTCTGCGCGACTGGCGCGAGGCTGTAGTAGTGACTTTTCAACATGTCACTTATGGAGTGTAGTTCTATTTTGGATTTTGATATGCCAGGCCAATCTCCAAGACCCGGCGATGGTTCGCCATGCGGGCCCTAGGGCGGACCGTTGCGAGTGTACCAGACTTTACAATGGCACGGGGAGCTTTTCTCATCCTCTCGAAACATATCAAGATATGGAAGGCTCCCTCGAAATTCACACACCTCTAGCACACTTATCGTCTTCACTAATGCTCAAACTTCCCCTCTTGACACATACCGTTGCTAAGCTGCCACGCTCGAACGACTCTTACGTCCGAAAGTCGGATATTGTGATCTGCTTGTGTCGTAAAAGTTGGCAGAAGGGGGGTTGAATTGAAGCTTGATCGCTTCTGGTTGCTGAGGCATGGATATTTATTCTTGGTTGACCCGATGGAGTGGTTCAATAAACAAGAGTCGATCACACGCTTGAAAAGCTGCGACACTGGCCCTCGTGATGTGTCAATGTGCGAAAAAGGGTGCTGCACTTTGCATGTGGTTGTGGCAATATTAACAGCGGCGATTTTTGCCATACCAGCCGCAGCTGTTTGTCGAAGGAGCTATGCTCATAGAGACTTGCGCTCCTGTCTCTGTGTTAAGAGTGACTAGGTAGGCGCGCGTGTATCCACTGGAGGAATGGTGCCATCTTCGCGGCTAGCAAAATGCAAAACACAGTTTCGCATCAATGTTGTACATTGCTCAACGCATAGGCGACCGGATACGCCTAACGACGTCTCATCCGACGAAGTCAATAGCAAGAATGAATAAGCAATCATACAGAGAGCCTGGAATACAATAGGGGGTATGTAGAATCAATTTCATGGACCGATATACATGCTGGGCGGGCCACCCTGCCCAGGCAAAGACTTCTGACGCTCGGGAGATGCCTTGAGTCGAGTCGGCCATCCGAAAAGGCAAGCTCGGTCTTAGGAAAGAAGCAGCGACCAGCATCAGAATATCCAAAGGACGATAGCGGCGATTCGCAAATACACGCACGATGCCGCCAATTACTTTCGCCGCGCCATTGGCGCTATCACAACCGACGGCATTGCTGCCGCGCACATTTACACGCTCCATCAAGACGCTCAACCCGAAAATCAAGCCCAGTCGCTTCAATGCCGGTTTCGATCTACCCGTACTCGGTTCCTCCAAGACTGCTGCTCTCGAGCGCAAGTCATACACACTTCCGCCGCGCAGTGGCGCTCTCGCTGTCAAGAAGGGCATGACTGCTCTCTACGATCCCGAAACCGCAAAACGCACTCCCTGCACAGTTCTCCAACTCGATCGCGTCCAGGTTGTTTCGCACAAGACTCGCGACAAGCACGGCTACTGGGCTGTTCAAGTCGGCGCTGGTATCAAGGAGCCCAGGAATGTGACGCGGCCTGAGAGAGGGCACTTTGCCGCCAACAAGGTTGGTATCAGCCGCCACCTCCACGAGTTCCGTGTCAAGGATGAGTCTGGCTTGCCCGAGGTCGGCTCTGTTATCAGCGCAGATTGGTTCCAGGAGGGTCAGTACATCGATGCAAAGGCGAATTGCAGGGGTATGGGTTTCGCTGGTGGTATGAAGAGATGGGGATTCCACGGTCAACCTGCCAGTCACGGTCAATCCTTGACTCACAGAACCATGGGTAGTTCGGGTGCCTCACAGGGTAGCGGTAGCAGAGTCTTGCCTGGCAAGAAGATGGCTGGAAACATGGGTGGTCAGCAAGTCACCGTTCAGAACCTGCGTGTCTTGAAGGTTGATGCTGCTAACGGAATTGTTGTCGTCAATGGTGAGTTCTCGATTGCTCCTCAAATTGCGTTGCCCTTGCTAATCAACTACAGGATGTGTCGCTGGTCCCAAGGGTGCCCTCGTCAAGATCCAAGACGCTTTGAAGAAGCCATGGCCTGCGGTTTCTACTCCTCCGGCTGCAGATGCGGCCGCTGAGCCCGTCCAGGCAACCGCCTAATCGACTTTTGCAAGATACCATTTTCACCAAAGCACGGTTTCTGGGAAGGCAAGGCGCAATCAATGTAAATTATGTAACTCTATAAAAGAATCCAAGGGCTGGCATTCCGTACTTTTCTGCAAACATTCATCACCAAGCTGAACCCCAGTCATCCTCATCTTCATCCTTTGCTGCCGGCTTTACCGGCTTGCTAGGTGCTGGCTTTGTTGCTGGCTTAGCCTTGGCTACCACTGATGCAGACGCAGTTCTAGCTACACCTGGCTTTGGTGCCGAGGCAGTCGCTGGTTTACCCTTAGCGAGGCCTTTTGGCAGAGGGTTCTTTGCTTTCGTCTTGGCTTGAGCTTGAGCATTCAACCACCCTTCGAAGTCTGGCTCGCCGCCGTCGTCGAAAGACACCGTAGAGGCTTTGGCGGGCACCACAGACGGTGCACTCTCATCCATTCCACCCCATGCATCAGCAGCGCCGTCATCGTCCATCTCGCCCCAGCCATCTCCAAAGTCTTCCTGGTCAACATCAGACATAGTAGGAGTAGCATTACGCAGACCCGACGAGACTCTGGGCACGGTGGGTGCAGAAGGAGAAAATATTGGTGTGGGTCTAGTACGAGCAGCAAGAGACTGAGCAGCCGCCGAGCTCGGGTTAGCTGGTGGAGTCGAGGATGGTCGATCTGAGCTAGCCGTAGTCGCAGCACTGCTGTTGGGTTGAATCTCTCCGCTAGCCGATCCAAGCTTGTTGGTGAATGACGATATTGCCCAACCAGCCCACCCTGATCCAGCGTTCTCCGGCTGTGGAGTGCTCATACGCGGCGCATTGGAGCCAGCAGCTTCTGGTGGTGGCAGAACACTGTCGGGAAGAGTTTGACTATACTTGCGGATACGTTGAAGATACAAATCCAGCGTCTTGTTGGCTTGGTCTCGTACAATTCTTTCATATGTCAGCAGATGGTATGAAGTCTGGGAAATTTGGATCATACTTTTCTTTGTCTACAAGTGATGGACAGATGGCAGGAAGCAACTTGGTTGCGCATTCATCTTCTGTAAAGAGATCGGCTGTTGCCGCTAGAGCTTGAAGTGATGCGTTGCGCGCGTGTACAAATGGATCTCTGAGAGACCTCGAGAAAGCGGCGACAAGGACTTTAGTTCGTGACTGTGAGATGGTCAGACCTGAAGGGAGGAATGTATAGCGGTTGACATACACCAGATCCGAGGTTCTTCGCAATTTTTCCAAGACAGATAGTCGTGTTGGTTCGGATGCCAGGTTGCTCATCGTTTGCAGTCTTGGCTAGATATCTTAAAAGCTCGCCGTTGATGATGCGATCAGACAGTTTCGGGACCACCACCAAGACTGCCTTGACGGTCTGTTCTCTCACAAGTGGGGCAAGATCGGTGAATCCAGTAACCTAAGAGCGGGTTAGAAACATGATCAAGCTTTGATTATACAGAGGCATACCATCTGGGGATAGATTCCGTTGTTCACAATCTTCTGAGGAAGATGATCGATCATGAGTGGGAGATTGTCAAGAAGGCATACACGTAGCGCGCGGTCTGGACTGCTAAAAAGTCTGACCACTACGGGCGTGATAGTCGCTTCATACTCTTCATCTGAAAGCTTCTTGCCGATACGCATGACAAGCGACAAAACCTTGGGGCCTCCGCCACCGAACTCGAGAGACTTGAGCAACTCCGGCAGCACCTTGACTCTAAAGAAATCTTCTGGGAAGTCGTCCGCTTCGGCCACAGCCTCAAGTTCGCTGTGTAATGGTTAGCAGCTGATTAGATGATGCTGGGATATATGTACCGAAGGAACTCTTCACGTTCAGTTTCGGACTTTAACCCCAAGTTATCGATGCCATCGGTCAGCTGGATGAGTGGTGTATCAAAGAAGGAACCAGATTTTCTTCCTTGTTCCAGGAAATGAGCAACGCTGAGTCTTGTCTTTGGGTTTGCATGGGCTAGACGTTTGTACGAGGCGTGCATGGCTGGAGGAATGCCTTTGGTCTGACCGACCTGATCGCCACCTGAGAAGCCGCCGCTGAAGACCTCGACGATCAGGATGGCAAAACCATAGGAATCAACTGCAGATACCGGATTTCGCTTGATGCTGTCCCAACCACCTTTAGCCACCTCAGGGGGTGCATAGCGTCCCGAGTCAAGTGCGAGACTTCCATAGGTCTGTATCCTGTGATTAGCAAGGAACAATCGTCAGTGAGCTGGCGCTACGTACGTAGATGATAGCCTCATCTTCCTTCATGGAGCTCAAGACGTCAAGGCCACCGAGCTTCCATTCTCCGCCGTCCGTAGTGAAAATGGAAGAGGTGCGGATACAACCATGGACGGAAGTGGCTTCTTCGTTGATAAAGGCAAGTGTTTTCTGCAAATTGAATCAGCAGGTGATCGACGGCTGTGTAGCGTGTGGTTGCATACGGCGACGTTGTGTAGGCCCCATTTGATGCTCTCCTCAGAGATGGCCTTTCTCTTTGTTTTCCAGGCGAGCGGAGTTATACGTTCAGTAGCGATGTAGATGTAGGTGTCTGTCTGCCTTGTTGTCTGGTAAGCAATCATCAAGAGATATGGGCGGTGAAAGCGACTACCTCAACAGTATCCAAGACCTTGACTACTCCAGGGTGTCGTAGGGTACGGAACTTGCGTAATGCGTTCTTTGCGAGAGGGAGACGGGACTTGTTTGCGTTTACGTCGAAGGAGAGAATGCTACATCGGGAGCCATCTTCCTATATCACTGTTAGAAGGGTCCAAAGAACGTCGATGTTGAGCAGTGCATTACCCTCTTGGTGCCATTGTGGAGAGTCCAGATAGACTGGTCGATGTCGACTCTTTCGCCGAACGAATAGGGAAAGGCGGGACCTTTGGAGATGGCTGATGCGACAGCAGATTTGAGGAAGTCCATGTCTGCCCGCTTCGTCTAGAAGAATCAAGAGCCTTCTCCTGACGGGCTTGTTGCGATGGATGGTGCTGCCTGCCACCGTCGCGACTCGCTTCCTTGGGCGGTAGTCCTTATCGATAAGCTCGGCCCACCTTCCATCTCCCGACACATCTGCCTGCTACTTGAACACTTCCAACTTCCAACACCGAGTTGCCGACTTGTATCAACAGCCTGTTCTCCCTCGCTATGTGATGCGAGAATCAGTCTCGTTAAATACGAGCATGCGCATTGAGCCATCCATTATGGCGTCGTCACCAGCGGTACGTTCTTCTCCATTTTCTAGCACACTTCTCCAAAGAATGATGATCATTATGGTAAAAGGGCATATTGTCTGGTACTTGAGCCAACACTGTTTGGAACATGTCTTCTTGTTGCGATCATACCTTGCTTGCAACTTCCGTTGTCCATGTTTGCGAAGACTCAAGTCAGTACAACACTTGCTCCATAGCTTGGAGTTAAACACGACGAGTACATCAACAGTCTGCTGGCTTTGGAGTTGTTACGCCATCTCATCTGGCCTACGACCAACGGCGCTGGCATACAAAAACCCTGCCTTTGCGGCACCCACTTCAAGCAGCTTGGCACGGGAACTCGCTTTGTCTTGCATTCTCAAGGATTCACGGGCCATCAGTGCAATTCTGTACCAGGCGACATGATGTTACAAAAAATTCAAAGACCTGACACAATCTCTAATCTCTATCGAATGCCTGTCGTTTTTCTTCTTCACTTCCAATTTACTGATTTGTGAGCGTCAGTCGACAGGTCAGGTCAGTCTTCGGGAACCAATGCAGCGCCCTTCGTCGTCCGTCGCGCCTGCCTCAATGGGACCTCCCACATCTAAGTTTTCGACCGTGAGAAATGACAAGTTCCCCTCAATCCGCGGCCAAACTCCATCTGAACGATCTTCAACGAGTTCACGGAGCGGGCGAAATACATGCTTTGTCTGTAATGCCGCCTCGGCTTATGATTCTACAAAACTCATCAACTGTTATGTGTGCAAGCGGAAGTTTCACAGAGGTTGTCACAAGCCCCCAGTAGCTCAAGATAGTCCACCCGACTGGACGTGTTATTACTGTGCTCCACCCAAAACCATGCCACCAGCCGCGAAGAAGCGTAAGCTCAACCGCCCTGTCTTTGCTCCAATCACCGATAACAGGAGTCGCCTGAGCTTAGATGACAAGGTGATACCAGAGTCACCCCAGGAACAACCTGACACTACGAATGGTACTCCTTCAAAGCCAATCACTTTTGCGCAGCCGCCACGATTCGCGCCCTTCACTACAGAAGCTGAAACGCGAAGATCTGTCGAAACTCTCGGATCAGCTCGTCAAGTCCAACCTTCTCGATTCGCGCCATCCGATACGAAGCCTACGGGTCAGAGTGTCGTCAACTCTGAACAAGCACCACAGATGCTAACGCCGAAAGCCGCCACATCGATCAACCAGGCTGGAAAGCTGCAATACCATGACCTGATTGGCATGGCATTGAATGAAGCGACCAACTCTTGCCTGAGCAGGGAAGGAGTCCAGAGGTGGGTCGTTGACAATGTACTTGGCTACGACTCTCAAGATGTGAGCTGGCAAAGAGGGGTATGGGTCACACTGCAAACTTCCGATGACTTTGTCTATCTCAGCGATAGGGCGAAGACTGGGCTGTGGACCTTTAGTGATGGGTCCAGCAACAAATATCAAAAGTGGCAGAGACCGGTCAACAAAACGTCCAGAGTTGACTCCTCTCCACAAGCTGTGCCGAAAATCCAGGAGCAAGTCAAGCAAGGGGCCAACGCCCTGGGAAGAAATGCAGGAGCCCTTGCTCCCGACCACGAGCTTGACGACATCAGATCCCTAGCAACGCAATCTGGCAAGGCCACATCTAATAAAGAACCTCGAGCTGGAAGCAATACCAACTCAGCTTTGCCTTCGACAATAGACGAGACTGTGGAAATGATCGATCTCACCATGGACGATGATGAGCCTGTACCTCCGCCTACGAGATTCCACGAGCCTGAGAGATCATTGACTGGGCGCACCAGTACCAGCCCTCTACAGGCACTCGAAAACATCTACAAGACTAGCCCAAAAGACAGGCAGCTGTTGAAGCGGTCAAACCTTGTTGCATTCGGCGAGCCTGTCTGGGGTTCGGAAAAACCTGTCATATTGGAGCCGAACTCTTCAACACCGTTTGTAGACGGTATCATGAAAAACACTTCTGAAGAGATGAAAGACAATATACGCCGCGGTGAGAAGTGGGAAGCTGCTAGGGAGAAAATGGGAGCCCGCATGAATTCTCCCATAAGGGCAAAAATTGATTTGTTCCGAAAATCAAGAACGAAATCTCCTATGCATTTGCAAGAGCCAAATGCCCTTGTATCTAAGCCTCTGACATTGCCCAGCGATCAAACTACAGATTTCAATTCGGATCCGCTACAAGCTTCTCCTGGATCACCGCTGCATGGCTCGGATACTGGAGTGCAGACAGAAACATTGCTGTACTATGGTAAACGCTCAACAGACGTCGCCCAAGAGACAGCCACAGCCGACGGTGTCTCTGCAGAACTAGATCTGGAAACAGCCGACGGGATGGTACAGATGGATGTTGATCTTCCGGAAGATTTGCATGAACCAGAACTGATCGAGCCAGAGTTGCTTGTATTCAGTTCGAAGTCTTTGATGCCCACCCAAATTCAGAGCGATGGTATCACACAGGGTGGAGTCAAGCAAAAGTCGCTCCCTCAAGAGCCCTTGTCTCATGAACTGCTCTCAGAAGAGCCAGCTTCACAAGAGCCAGTGGTAGAGAAGCCGCCTCGAAGGACGTATGCAGATTCAGCTGCCCAGACCAGTCTGCCAGTAAGATTTGCCCTTGCATTGGGGAAGATCTCGCAAATCGGCCTCGAGCCACGAGTACCAGCAGTGACTTCTGATACTGCACGAACAACAGCAGATTCCACCACCCAGACCGAGAACCGACCAGAGCTGCAGATAGCACATCCAGTCTTGTCGCGAGCACCAACAATCCAGCTCCCCACACCCCAAGCCGAGCCAATCGAACCAATCGAATCACGACCTCTGCAAGAAACCGGACATGACGCCGAAGCCGACTTTGAAAAAGACTGCCTCTCCCTCCTCGAAGAAATGCTCTACCCAACCAACCCCACCACCCCATCCTGGCCCTCCCACCTCCAAAACCCTTCCAACCTCTCTCCCACCCTCTCCGTCCCTCTCTCTGTCATCCAAGCTCGACCCACTCGCAAGCAAATCTTCGGTAAAAACGAACTGTCCCGTATCAACCCCAACGCTTGTTTGAACAGACTCAATGCGATAAAGCTGGGCGCGCAAAATATCGGCAATATTGTGCGCGGAAAAGGATATACAGAGGAAGAGAGAAGGAGGGAGATTGAAGAGAATCAGAAGGAGGGGTGCTATGATACGTTGGAAGAGTTGTTTGATATGCCTCAGCAGGTCGTGCCGTTTATTCATGAGCAGCAGTTGGCTTTTAGGGAGTATGCTCCGGTAAGTCTTGTGGTGAGAGATTAAGAGAAACGATACAGTGCTAACTTTTTGACAGAACGCGCTTGGGAAAATCGGAAGACCGAGGGTTGTCTACAAGATTGGGCCTAATGCGAAGTGAGGAGCTGGCATCATGGGGTATCGAATATGAGGTTTGCCTTTGCTATGCTCACATGGGCCATGAACATAGGCTGGAGACAGTGCTTACGAACCTTCAAGAACGGTTTCACAGACATAACTGAAAAGGACGGAAGGGCAAGAATTTTCATAATGCATGTAGTAAATCATAATCTTCTACCTCAACCATCTCTTCGTCCGCCGTGTCAAGATGCAACATCTCTTCCAAATCGTCGGCGAGATCTTGACAGAGATCACCAGACGTCTGATCACTGAAACGGTCTAGCATTTCATCATCCAGGAGATCTGCATCCACTTCGGTGTCTGTGAAGAGATCCTCCCATTCATCATCGTACTCCACATCGAGCAAGTCATCATCATCGTCATCATCAGTGTCCATATCGCCCAACTCTAGACAGCCGTTGGCCTGCCAATCGACGAGTGTGTCAAGCTCATGCTCGATGTCCAACACGTTCTCGTATTCGTGGTCTGGTCCAGACATTGATAATGTTTCATCGCTGATCTGAATAGATTTGAGGCCTTTGCCTGCAGATGGATCACGAAGACGACGTTGCATAAGACGCCAAAGCCTGATGCTTACGGCTTTCTGAATGGTTGTTGGGCTGTTTGATGTAGTAGTGGTCGTCTCCTGCCGAGCAACCTCTTTGAGCTTCTCCCGCAGTGAGAAAGAGCGTGCACGTTGCTGAACAGAATTGGAGATGGCGTGGCTGATGGTAGGTAAGAAGATTGTCCGTGAAGCGACGGCCTGTGGACGGCTGTCAGTCCAGATACTCAACAGCTCATACACGTCAGTCAGTGTTACCTCTAGGTGATCCGGACTCCACATGGCAGGACAAATGTCTCCAAGATGTTTGAAAGATGACCTTTCTGTAATCTTCATTCCTGAGAGTGCTTTTGGAGGTAAATTTGTTATAGCGAGCCGAAGCGCTGCATCTATCAGGATGACTATCGACTCAGGAGCTGGGCCCCCATCTGTTGAAAAAGAGGCATCGTCTGCTTGATCGAGTAGTGTTGGACTCTCGAACAGCATGGAATCCTGGTCTATGGTCCTGGGCTGCATAGGTGATCTGATATCAAGACCGAGGTTTACTTGATCGAGAGTCCAATGTGGTACTCCTTCGGGAGGCTTTAAATGGCTGGATGGAACATCTTTACCTAGACGATGAGTAGGCACTTTCTTGCCTATAGAGGGTGGAGGTGCCGAAGTCAATGATATGATAATCAGATGGCATGTGTCCGGATGTAACGAAGGTTCAACGCTCAGAGAAGGCTGAAGGTTTAATTGAGTCCATAGCTACCGATATATCAGTAAGGATGGGTTGGTCTTCTCACCTTTGTACTCGAGGGATGTGTGAGAGAAAAGGGTACTGACTGCTGCATGACGGAGAGCAGTAAGAAGACGATGCTTCAGTATGTCGACATGTTGACCAGACGCAAAGGACGGCCATGTGATATTGAGAAGTAAATGCACATTCGTAGCAGGGGCAATCCACACACGAGCAGATTCAATATTTGTGGCTGATAGTGTATCTTGGAAGGAACGACGTGCCAAAGTTGAAAAAGAGGCATTGCTAGTCAAGACAAGATCAAGGCGCGTTGAGGGACATGACAATCGCAGATTACCCAGGTCGATATGTGCACACATGGTGAGTCAGTTTCTCATGAGCGGACATATTTGGGAAGAAGACGGAGAAATTGAAAGGTTGCCGGTGATTCGGGTGGTGTTGTTCGGGGAAAGTTGGGCGAGTTTGTGATGTCAGCGGGGAGAATCGGACCGTGATTGGGAAGCTACCCTCGGTGTAGTTCCGCTCTTACCTTGTAGATATGAGCAACATGACCCTGAGCAGTCGCTGCAATGCAGCTTCCTCATCCCACGCGTCAGAATGGCCAAACGGTTGAGCTCATGCTGGCTTCGCCGGCTACAACACCAGACTAGACGACCCTTCTCGTCGACGATACGGCCACAAACAGACGGCGTCTTTCGAGCTCTGACCGAGAACAGAATCCAGACACCTTGGATTGATGCTCTGCGAGAGAAGGAGCGTGGAGGCCATGATCCAACAAAGCCCTCGGGCAAGTCAGAAACGCCCAATGATCGCGACCTCTCGCCGAAACGCATGAGCGACAGCTACCACAGCGTAGTCCTGCCCCTCGCTCGCGAACCATGGCTACTCGATACATACGCCAACTCCAGCGGTCACATCCGTTTGGGTACGCTCTTCATGGATCTTGATGCATTGAGTAAGCTCTGCCCACCAACAATGCCATCCAGTTATCCCTAACACGTCCACAGGCGGGGTTATTGCGTACAAGCACACTGGCGATGGAGTCACGACAGTCACGGCCGCCTGTGATCGCATCGACATCAAGCATCCCTTGACAGAGATCTCAGACCTTGAGTACAGTGGTCGCGTCACATATGCCACAGGTCGTAGCAGTATGGAAATCTCGTTGCAGGTCGCAAAAGCACCAAAAGAAGGAGAGAGCGTCAAGCCAGAGGATGTCTTGTTGACCTGTCAATTTACCATGGTCTCGCTTGATCCCGGCACCAAGAAGCCCGTCAACATTCCCGCAATCACTCCTGAAACGGAAGAAGAGAAGGATGTCTTTGCACAAGGCGAGAAGAACAGCGCTCACCGCAAGGACCTCAAGAATCGCTCCTTGATCAAGCAGACACCCAATGATGAAGAGTCCGACCTCATTCACGCCATGTGGCAGAAGCAATTACAATACCATGACCCTATGGACCCCGTACGCAAGCCCGACAACGTCTTCGAGATGGAGCAGACTCGCCTGTCCACAGCAGCCATCATGCAACCACAATACCGAAACAGACACCACTTTATGATCTTCGGTGGCTTCCTTCTCAAACAAACCTTCGAGCTTGCTTTCTGCGCCGCCGCCAGTTTCGCCCATTGCCGTCCCACCTTCGTCTCGCTCGATCCCTCGACCTTCCAAAACCCCGTCCCTGTAGGAAGCGTCCTTTATCAGACAGCTACTGTCGTGTACACCGATCCGCCAATCGTTACAGGACAAACCGATGAACCTTCGAATGGAGAAAAATCACAAAAGTACACAAGAATTCAAGTCCGAGTCGACACCAAGGTTCGCGACGTCGAGCACGGTACTGCCAAACCAACTGGCCAATTCAACTATACCTTCACCGTCGAGCGCGACATAAAGGTCATGCCCAAATCATATTCCGAGTTCATGATGTACATCGACGCACGAAGAAGAGCAATGAGGATAAGAGAGAGCGTCGAGCACGGGTCCAGCGATTCTGGTGCGAAAGACAGAGTAACAGAATAGACTCTTCTATCAAAGAGACGTCTAGAATTGAATAAACAAATATATGAAATTTACGCCAGATCCATGATCTACGCGACACCGACCAGAAACTCCAAATGCCCAAGATGGTATACCCAAAATGCTCAAAATCATGACCAACAACGCCAATGTAGATGCAGCTCAGCTCCTCTTCTACTCTTCCAATTCATACTCTAGCGTATAGTCTTCAGAGCAATCGCGGCAGTAGTATTCGCCGAAACCTTTGCAGATTGCGATATGGTGTTTACACATGTCTAGCACAATGAAATCAGGTTTGTTATCTCATGAGCAGACGGAAGTGGCTCTCTCACCTATTGACCAGGCATCGGCCGAGTAACCGGAAAGAAGACGATTGGAGCAGACCTCTACAGAGTCGGTCCAGATGTAGTAGTCGTGATTGCAGATATACCAGGAGTATGTGTATGTGCACATGATTGCTTAATGTGGATGTGTGTAACGAATGTAATGCAATGGAGTGTTTCTAGTTGATGAATGAGAGACTTGATTCGAATTAGAAGATTGGTCAAAGAGGGGTGTCGGTGGTATACGACTTACCAGACAGTAATCAGACAAAGAGACTTACACAAAGAGTCATAAAATCCACAGATATGCAAAAGACAAAGGTTATAAAAGCAGAAGCATGTTGATCTATATACCAACGGAGATAAGAACTCTGTATACCAAATCAATTGGTATCACCCAGCCTTGGTCTCTCCAAAATACACTCAGCAATCTGACTCACCTTCCATCAAACGTCCTTTGCTCATCCGTGTCGTCTTAATATAATCTTTCCTGATAGCCGGTGCAGCGGTGTACCTCATCCTTGTACTTCAGTCTACCGAATCAATCCATCGGTACATATGCATCCATGTGCCTGTTTACCGTTTTGAGCTTAGTGGACACAAAGAAGTGGTTTGGACCCTGGAATGCAGTTTGTGGTTGTAGGGTGTTCTGGAAGCTTTTCATTCTTCTTTTGTCAGCATGAAAACAAAGATGTCTATCTGAAAGAGCTCTATAGGTTAGATCCTCGGTATCTAACACTTTGCGATGGTTCTGGGATGAGCATCGCAGTTAACAAAATATCCATGAGTGAGTTACGAGTAGCTTGCTTCCTGCCATACCGTTTATGATATCAAGGTTGTTTTTCTCTCAGCCTCTGCTTCCCCGATAACGTCTTTAATCGTATCGAAACAGTCACTGCAATTACTTTGTATCTTTTTTTGTGATCGAGTCGGTATCGGCAATCTTCGGGACAAGATAAGAAAGAACGGCTACGGGTATCATCGGTCGTTACTGGCTGATCTTAGTTACAGCATCGATGTGCCTTGTCAGGATACATGGAGTTTCGCAGATGCTGGAACGAGTAGCAAGGCAAGAGAGTTGTGTCTTAATTTGCCGATGCCTGTTGTACAGTGTTGTAAACGAAATGTTGATTAGGTTTGAAAAGACGCCGAGAATCCTCTCTGTTATAACTCCTCTGTTTTAACGCCCATGACCGAGAGAACGTGTCGACCCAAAACTCCTGAATAGCTCTTCTGCTTGTGAGCCTCAGCCGAGGGCCCTACTTCCGCAAATTTATCTCTGGCTTGGACGACGCCTTTGTGCCCTACCCCTCGGTTCATTTGCTTCGCCGGACACATGGACTCCTTCGGCTAGAAACTATCTAGTCTCGGAGTAGTCGTTGAGTGCCACGCAGACAGCTCCACGATGGTGTCCGTTATACTGTCTGATGACCTGCTTGGAACTCAGCTCCCACAGTCGTGCGTAGTGATCACTGCAAGCTGTGACCAGGTATGCGCTGTCGGCGCTGAAAGCACAGTCCCAGACCCAACGCTGGTGGCCATCGAGCTCTTGTTCAAGCTCAAAGGCGCTGCTGTCCTTATCTCCAGGTCCGGCGGCGATGGCGTTGTGATTTGAGAGGTCGACGGACCAGATACGTGCTGTGTGATCCGCAGAGCAAGTGGCGAGGTGACGGACATCTGGCGAGAGTAGGACGCGTGTGATATAGGTGTTGTGTGCATTGAATTTCGTGACGGGGACGAGCGTCGTCACATCCTTGGCTGTGATGATGCGCCAGACGTAGACGGAGCCTATCTGGCTATTGCTGACGGCAGCGCAGAGGAGCGAACCATCAGATGCGACGGTCACTGAAGCGACAGATTTGTCCTCTTCCGGAATCAATTGATGTGAGCATTTGTTCTCGGCAAGGTCCCAGATTCGCACGTTGCCGCCTCTGTCGCAGCTGATGAGTTCACCTTGGTTGGGATGGATCACCACATCGTTGACAGGAACACCGTGGCTGTAGTTACGCTGAACGTGACCTGTGCGAGTGTCCCAGATCTTCACAGTGCCATCTTCGGAACTTGTTACCATCCACTTTCCCTCGCAGTGGAAGGCGAGTCCAGTGATGTTGTTGGTATGTCCCTCGAATGTTAAGACGGCAGCGGGATTTGTGGATTTGATGTCGTAGAGCTTCACGGTATGGTGTCCGGCAGCAGCAAGGAAGCGCTTGTCTGGCGATATACACAAACGATTCACCTGTGAGTCCGGGTGAGGGATGGTTCGGCTGCATATGCCTGATAGTGCTTCCCAAAACCTGGTGACGGATTTGTGTCAGTCCTAGCACATTTGTGGCGCAATTCGAGACAACTTATGCTCCTTTCAAGCTCGACAAGGGGTCCAGGTTGCGCCATGTGACAAAGAAGTGGAAGATCTTGTGAGGCGTATATGCACACACTTACCTGATGGTATGGTCATAGCCAGCTATAACTGGTCAGCCATGTGCAATTCGTTATCAAGTCATGAGCGAATCATACCTGTACACAGAATGACACTCATTCTGATGGCTTGATTGTTTTGTAGTACGAGAAATGTGGTGGGATCCTCCGCGTTGAACGCGCAGTGCGCGCGTGGTTGTCAAAGATTCCACCGACCAGTAGCGTCGATTTTCGGTATTGTTAGATTGATCTGATATCGCGAGGATGTCCGAACAATAATTCGATGATAATGTGATGGTCGACGATGTACGCAGTAATATACAGATGAATGTTCTAAGTGGCAGCGGCAGAAGGTGTACACGGAGCGAAGCCTCCACAGTCGTCGGCTGCCGGGCGCTGCTTCCCGAAGGACAGGGTTGGCTTTTGCACTTGGTCATGAAAAATTGGTTTGACTGAGAATGAAGGTTGGTTTTGTCACGTTCTGCGCTATACAACTATTTAACCAAGCAATGAAAGCCTTGAGAAGGCTTTAATCACCGGCGGCTCTCGTTTGGCTTGGTTTGCTTCCATAGCATCATAGAACACGGCCTGACCACCGGCTGTGGGCCTGCCAGCTTCGTCCTCCCCATTGACCTCTCCAGCCTCGGGATTGGAGGGCAGTGTTGGTTTGACCTGGAAAACTTCAGGGATGCATGCCTTACACAACTCGACGACCTCGATCATGGCGTTCTCCACCGCGACAGCACGTTCTCTCATCGCTCTCCTCATAAGACCCTCAACGAGACGAGCCACCTCCTCACTAACGCTGTTTGTACGCTCAATGAGACGGCCTATTGAGTTGACAATGTATTCCTCCTCATATACACTGCCCTTCTTTCCTCTAGCTCGCTTACGCTCTTCACGGCGGCGATTCTTTGAAGTCTTGCGAGTCGCGTTCGAGGCAAGAGTGCCAGTACTGCGGTTTGTGTATCGTGTCATGAAAGTACCAGCTGAGGTCGTTGCCTCTGTGGGTGCGAGCGAGATGTTGTCTGGGATATCTGGCCCGTCTGCAGGAACACCACCAAAGAAGGCGAGTGGATCTTCCTCCTTCTTCTGTCTCAACTCTCTAAGGCGCGGAACCTGAGCATTGAGCTGACCCTTCATTTCAGCCAGAAGCTCTGTCATGGTCGCCGAACCCTCTACGAGACCGGGATCGATGGCAGATGCGATAAGTTCGGGACGACGTCTCAGTCCAACGACTCTGATGGCCTCCGCGTAGTAATAACCCTTACAAAGAGATCTGATAGCTCCCTCAATATCATTCAGGTAATCCAGGTAGACAGTAGCTGCGTCGTGATGCTCCTTTGACTCCGTAAGTGCCTCGGCGAATGCCTCACCTGCAGCCACGAGCTCATCCTCGGGCAGTGGTATGAGAGTAGCCGAGGAAAGGCATTCACGCCACTCATTTGCAGATCTATATGCCTCGAAAGCCAGATTGTACTCGCCAAGGTACTCGTAAGCAATACCTGCCTCCTTGTAACGGTTGCGACTGTTGAGATAGTCTGCGTTCAACCTCATAATCTCGTTCAATCGCTGAGCCTGGTATCTGTAGAGCTGCATGGCGTCGCTGTAGAGTTCGTGTTTTGCCATGTATGTCTTGAGCTCATCAAATTCATCCATGGTAAACAAGTGACCGAGAGCTTTGCTGTGCTTCTTCAGGTCGTGATCAATCGTAAATTGTCTTCGAAGTGGTTGCATCTTGCCAAGGCCCTGGACGTAGGGGAGGTACTCTCGAGGATCCTTTTGCGACTGCTGAGCGATGAGCAATGCGACGTCAAGATCGTAAAGTCCAAGAGCGTGGTCGTATAGCTGGTTGACATCTGCAAGGAAACAAATGTGTTCAACAGCGCGTTCCACCAGGTCTGGCTGCTCCTCTCGCAACTTGGCAATGAGAGTGAGACCAGCATCGAGATCAGGTGGTGACTTGCAAACGTGCGCTGTGATGATGTTTTGTAAGTGGGTAGATGTTCTGTTTCGCAAGACATCCAAGAAAGCATCGCAGACTCCGTTGATCTTCGAGCTTGGAGGCTCAGTGAGAGTCTGCTGGCTTTCGCTTGGGCCGTCTCCATGCAGGCCCAACTTCGGGGCGTTAAGAGTCTCCTTGTACATGGTTTCCGCAACATCGTCGTCCCTTAGTTGTGAGAGGAACAAATCAATGTGCTCAGCCTTTTTCAATTGTTTGCAGAATAGGAGCACATTCGCCATGAATTGTTGCGGAGCGTAGTCGTGAAGAATGTTCATGTCCACTCTCTGGCCACGACACGCAAAGAAAGCGGTCTTGTAGTCCTTAGCGCTTATACTTCTGCGAATGCCTGCTAGAACCAAGGCACGGGGATAGATTGTTTCCAGGTTTCCTCTGGGCATTTGGAGGACTAAAGAGAATGCCGTAGGCATGACTGCCACTAGTCTAGCGCCTCTCTCAATGCTGCGGCAACGTTCGTCCTTCTCGGGCTCATCCTGAGGTATCTCGAGATCGCCTTGATGGAGATGGACAAATTTGAGAAGATGTTGAGTGGTGGTGAAAATCAGATGAGCAGGCGTGGTCAAGAAAGACGTGCAATTGCGTATTTGCAGACATTCTTGCGCCTTATCATCTTCTGAAGACTTGCGGTAGCCAAACAGAGTACCACCAGCTGAGAGGCCGAACACAATTATTGTCTCATCATCCTTCCACACCTCGGTCCAGGGACAATGAACTGGAAGTTTGGCAAGCAATGAAGTAGAAGCAGCTGCGGTGACTTCGTACACGCCACCATGTGAATCCTCGAAGCAGGCATTGGAGAGGTCCATGGCAGAAAAGAGAGAACCAGCGCCTAGGGTCAATTCGTTAGAATCGAAGGCAGCATCGTCAGAAGCCTTGAGCTCGACAATGCAATCTGTTTGAGAATTTGGCTGACTGCAAAGCACAGAGATATCGTCCTCTCCAGAGAAAGCGATCTGTCGAGGGATTTGCTCTGCCATTGGTCCCTCCCGCAAAAGCTTAGGATGTTGGAAAGGCCTGACACTGTAGTTGAGCTCATAAAGGAAAACACCTTGCTGATGCAGGACTGCGATCATCGTTGCTGATTGATTGACAGCAACATCAATAGCATTGGCACCAAGATCCAATTCCGCAAAAGACATAGGCGGCGGTACGTTGGCTACTCGGAGTGGTGTGATCTTCAGGTTACGGCCATCGATGACAGAGGTGAGGCCAAGATCGTTTGGAGGCGATGTCGAGCTCTTTGAGACGGTAAATACATAAGAGAGCAGGTGCAGGGAGTCTAGAGGCCACGTTAGCGTACTCTCGTCTAAAGATAAGGTTCTCTCAACTCACAGTCGGATGATGCAGAAAGGTACAGTGCCTTCTCCGGATGCCAGGCAGTGCGAACCGAGAGTGACTCTGCTTCAGATGTAGCATTCGTGAAGATCTCCTGCTTGAGGTAGTAGTGATAGTTGCCCATGGTCCACAACTGTACTCTGTCTTTGAAAGAAACAGCAAGGACAGTAGAATCACTGTTCCACGCAAGAGTGATGGTACTGGCCCAGCTTTCCATATCCTCTGCAGATAGACGCAGAGAGAATTCACCGTGACGCAAGCCGTTTCGCTCGAAGAAGACCACATCGACACGATCAGATCGGCGCTGAATACCAGCCATAAGATTTCCAGCAGGTCTCCAGCTCAAAGCACCCTCAAGTCCATCTACAGGCTCGCCAACACTCTCGAGTACACCTTCTCGTGAGTAGACTCTGATCATTCTTCGCTTGCCATCTTGAACAGAGTTAACAGCAAGGTAAGCACCATCTCCACGCCAGCTGATTGTGGTTTGCATCTGATCCAAAGAACTAAGTTGACCCTCGTCGACGTGCTCGGGCACTGTAGGATCTTTCAAAGCCTTGGCTCTCTTGCCTTGGAATTGCGTCTCACGCTTGCCCCAGCCGACAGAAACATGCGCTGAGACCTGGACATCTTCTGGGGAAAGGGTGATGTTGGCAATGCTCTCGAAATCGCGAGTCATGAGAATCAAGGTGTTGGCGCGAGTGCTGATAGCCAGCAGTTCTTCATCGGGCGACCATGCAGCTGCAGCAATACCTTCGTCGACCGAACCAACGATTTCGATAAGGTCCTCTCCGGGCAATGGCTCTTCTCTTACAATAACGATATCGCCACCAGCCAAGATCAAACAAATGGTAGCAGTGTCGGCAAAGTATTGCAACGACAAGATACGGTCGACGGGGATATCTGGCAGAGGACTGGGCGCGTCCCATGAAGCGATTTGTTTGGCATGCTCGCTTGAGTAACAGTCCTTGGCTATGCGTCTGAGTTCGATGACCGGGCTGGAAGATGAAGGACCAAAGGCAGCGATAAGTCCATCTGTAGCGGGGTCCCAGGTGGTAGCTGTGGGTGGCAGGGAGTCGCTAGGAAACTCAACAAGGGTATGCCTCGAATTCCTTAAGTTTCGCATGATTTGATGTGTTATGTTACAAGCATTGATTGAACAATTATTGATGGTCAGCAGCTTCAAAAAATTCTGGGAACCGGGGCTAGCGGCTTTTCTGCCGAGCAGCGAAGGGTCAATTGGCAAGCCAACAAGCTCAGATGTCACGACATGCAAATCACAAAGGCACTTTCGAAGGAGTTATAATTGCAAAAACGAAATCATAGACGTGTTCGGGGTTCATTCGCACTATTATATACATCCGACAGGACGGGCCAGCGTCTTTCGAGTAGCTTTGAAGCCAGGCCAATGTAGGTAGTCCATGCACCACGATACGTCTATTGGTTCTTGTTGAGCTGCCAGACTGTTTGATTGTAAGTATGCGAAGTATTGGGAAAGGTGTCTTTGAGGCGATTGATTTACCAGCAACACCGAAGGGGAGGAAGAAGCCGGTGGCTGTAGAGGTGTTAGCACATGGTATGGCGTGTGGGTGCCGACTGGGCAGCTCACCCATGAAGCCCCAGAATCTGATGGCGAAGAACTTGGTCAGAGGGTTGAAGGGCAAGTTGCTGCGAGGGCCCTCGGGGTAGTGGTAGGGGCTGGCAAGTTGCATGCGGGTCGAGGAGAAGGTACGACGGGCGACGATCTGGTTGGCCACGGTGGGCATGCGCATGGCGGATCTGGAGAGCATCTGGACGGCGGGTGTCAATTGAGCGATCCTGGAGTGAAGAGAGGGCAGAGCGTACGGTTGCGGTGTGGGTGTTGGAGTGGAGATGCTTTCGAGATGCAATTGCTCGCGGTGTCGCTGCTCACCCGACGCGGACGCTCACGCTCCCATGACGGCCGGCGAAAGTGCGGATCGCCCTTGCAGCCACAGCCAATCACAGCTTCTACAGCTCTTGCCGCATCATTTGATTCCAAAGCTCGACTTTTTTCTCAAGTCAAAGTCGCAACAGCAGCCATTTGCTTAAGTCGTCTTCGTTCGTGTGCCCACCATGGACGATCTATTCGACGTCTTCGACGATGCTCCGCCCAACCAAAACCTAGATGTCGCCATAGAGAAGCCGAGCAAGAAGCGTTCTGCGAACGGCCATGTCAAGACCCCCGAACCCGCCGCCGCGACCCAGGATACCACCATTGCCGATGCGAACGACGAGGACCAAGGTGTTCCAGTGCCTGCTGAACCTCAGAGCTCCGCTCCTGCTTCCGAAACCAAGCGCCTGAAGCGCGACGAGCCCGCCCCCGTCGTGACCGACTCCTTCGAAACCGAACAATCCAGAGAAGTCGCTGCCGCCGCCGGTCTCCAGGCATCCAAGGACGAGGCAAACGTCGTCCTCTCGCATCAAGTCCGCCATCAAGTCGCCCTTCCTCCGGACTACGATTACATCCCCATCTCGCAGCACAGGCCTCCGCCGAACGGTCCTGCCAAAACATACCCTTTCACCCTCGATCCCTTCCAACAAGTCTCGATCGCCAGTATTGAGAGGAATGAGAGTGTTCTGGTTTCAGCTCATACCAGTGCCGGAAAAACTGTCGTCGCCGAGTACGCTGTCGCACAGTGTCTGCGCGAGAACCAAAGGGTCATCTACACCAGTCCCATCAAGGCCTTGAGTAACCAAAAGTTCAGAGAGTTCCAGGCCGAGTTTGGAGACGTTGGTCTCATGACTGGAGATGTTACCATTAACCCCACAGCTACCTGTCTCGTCATGACCACCGAGATTCTGCGCTCCATGTTGTACAGAGGTTCCGAAATCATGCGAGAAGTCGCCTGGGTCATCTTCGACGAGGTCCACTACTTGCGTGATAAATCTCGTGGTGTCGTCTGGGAAGAGACCATCATCCTCCTGCCCGACAAGGTCCACTATGTCTTCCTGTCCGCTACCATCCCCAACTCGATGCAGTTCGCCGAATGGATCACCAAGACTCACAATCAGCCCTGTCACGTTGTCTACACCGATTTCCGACCCACTCCTCTTCAACACTACCTCTTCCCTGCCGGTGCAGAAGGCATCCACCTTGTCGTTGACGAGAAGGGCACTTTCCGCGAGGAGAACTTCCAGAAGGCCATGGCAACTATCGCCGACAGGGCTGGAGACGATGGTTCTGACCCCATGGCGAAACGCAGAGGCAAGGGCAAGGACAAGAAGGTCAACAAGGGCGGCAGAAAAGAAGGTCCCTCGGACATTTACAAGATTGTCAAGATGATCATGATGAAGAACTACAATCCCGTCATCGTTTTCAGTTTCAGCAAACGCGACTGTGAGAACTACGCTCTTCAAATGAGTCAGCTGGCCTTCAACGACGACAACGAAAAGGCAATGGTCAAGAAGGTCTTCGAGAGCGCTATCGAGATGCTTTCTCCCGAAGACCGCGAGTTGCCTCAAATCCAGCACTTGTTGCCCCTTCTGCGCAGAGGTATCGGTATCCATCATTCTGGTCTTCTCCCCATTCTGAAGGAGACCATCGAGATCCTTTTCCAGGAGGGTTTGATCAAGGTTCTGTTCGCCACTGAGACTTTCTCCATTGGTTTGAACATGCCCGCCAAGACCGTCGTCTTCACTAGTGTACGAAAATTCGATGGTGTTGCTGAGCGCTGGGTCACACCATCCGAGTTCATCCAGATGTCTGGACGTGCTGGAAGAAGAGGCCTCGATGAACGTGGTATCGTTATCATGATGATAGATGAGAAGATGGAACCTGCAGTCGCGAAGGAAGTCGTTCGTGGCGAGCAGGACAAGCTCAACTCGGCCTTCTACCTGGGCTACAACATGATTCTCAACCTCATGCGTGTTGAGGGCATCTCGCCCGAGTTCATGCTCGAGAGATGTTTTTACCAGTTCCAGAACACTGCTAGCGTTGCCGGACTCGAGAAGCAATTGCTCGAATTGGAACAGGAAAGAAACCACATGAACATCGAAGACGAGCCGACCATCAAGGACTACTACGATCTGCGCACACAACTCAACAATTACGCAAAGGATATGCGCGATGTGGTCAACCACCCTCAGCATTGCCTTCAGTTCCTCCAATCTGGTAGACTGGTTAGAATCAAGCACAAGGATCACGACTTTGGCTGGGGCGCTGTTGTTAATTTCGCCAAGTGCCGTCCTCTCAAAGGTCAGCCGGTACAAGACCCTCCTACCGCAAGCTCATATGTGGTGGACGTTTTGCTGCAGGTAGTAAGCGATGTTAACGTACCCGCCAACAAGAACAACGACGAGCTCCCTCCTGGTGTTCGTCCTCCAATGGCTGGGGAAAAGGGCAAGATGGAGGTTGTACCAGTCCTGCTCTCGACTGTTGATGCAATCGGCCATCTCAGAATTTTCTTGCCCACTGACTTGCGGTCAGCCGACCAGAGAAACAATGTCCGCAAGGGGTTGGAAGAGGTCAAGAGAAGATTCCCTGACGGCATTGCCATTCTTGACCCTGTTGAGAACATGGGTATCACAGATGAGGCTTTCAAGAAGCTACTCCGCGTAAGTAATTCCGAAGATATGTGCACTAGCTGGATACTGACAAAGACGTAGAAAATCGAGATCCTCGAGTCAAGACTGCTCTCGAATCCCCTCCACAACTCACCTAGACTTGCAGATCTCCACACTCAATACGAGCACAAGGTTCAACTTGGCAACAAGATCAAGGATGTCAGAAAGCAGATAAGCGATGCTATGTCTGTGTTGCAAATGGAGGAGCTCAAGCACAGAAGAAGAGTGCTTCGCAGATTGGGCTTCATCAGCGAATCCGATGTTGTGCAGCTGAAGGCCCGTGTGGCTTGCGAGATTAGCACAGGTGACGAGTTGGTGCTCAGTGAGCTTCTGTTTAACCGCTTCTTCAACGAACTCACGCCCGAACAATGTGCGGCTGCTCTCAGTTGTTTCATCTTCGAGGAGAAGAGCAATGAGACACCGACCTTGAAGGAGGAACTTGCGAAGCCTTATCGTGAGATCCAGGCGCAGGCACGCACTATCGCAAAGATCTCGCAGGAGAGCAAGTTGGCTGTCAATGAAGACGAGTATGTTGATGGGTTCAAGTATCAGCTCATGGAGGTCGTTTACAAGTGGTGCAATGGAGCAACCTTTGCCGAGATCTGGTAAGTCTTCTCGTTGGTGGTATGAATGCTTGCATATGCTAACTAAATGACAGTAAAATGACCGACGTATACGAAGGCAGTCTGATCCGTCTTTTCAGACGTCTTGAAGAGCTTATGCGACAAATGGCACAAGCGTCGAAGGTCATGGGCAGTGAGGAGCTTGAACAGAAGTTCGAGACTGCACTCACCAAGGTGAGACGCGATATTGTTGCAGCACAATCGTTGTATCTGTAAGGAAGTGGCATAATTGCATAGGGAATCCATCTTTAAAAGGCGTTTTGGGCATGACTGGCGGGAAAAGCACAGGGCGACGGGGCGTTTTTCTTGTTGTCGGTTCAACGAGCGAGGCATATGATTCCAGATGAGAAGCACATGGCCAATATGCTCTATACCAAGGAATTGAGGAGCGTCAAGCATGTAGATAGGTAGATCAACGACAACGAAGTTTTAATCATGAGCACGAATGACCGTGATTGGACTTGATGATCAGGAGGATGATGATGCGAGACACATGATCAAAAGGTCGGTGATGTCCACGATGTCCGAGCGTCGTCGAGTCGGTCGGGTCTTCCAGAATCTTTCAGCATCACCGTGACAAGGACTTTGCTTTCACACCTGGCGCATTTGTGTGGTGCGCTGTAGGCAACACAAATATTCAAACCTCCTGCAACCACAACGCAATGAACTCCGTTATCTCGTCGAACCCGCTGTTCGCCCCTCACCTCCTTGGAACTCCCCGACCATCTCCCTCTCGCTCAGGTACCGTGCAAAGTGCTGCGTCATACCGCCTCCAATCCCACGACCGACTAACATATTCCACAGAGGGCTTTGGTAGCGATAGAATGTCTGGCCGGAAGCGCAAGGCCAGCGAAGACGACCTGGACGACCGCATGTCGGCCTCCCCTACGGCATCGCCATCAGTCACAGGTCGCCAGCTCTTCCCCGCCTCAAGATCTGTCAAGAGAAGCCGTACCGTCGTCGCTGCTGGCCGCCCACTCGACTTGCCCCGTCTCCTCGAAACTCTTTCTCCTGATGAAATGAGAAACCTCCTGCAAAACATCTGCGACCAGAACCCTGCCATCGCTCACGAGGTCGTCACAAAGGCTCCTCGTCCCAGTGTCGAATCTACTCTCTCCGTCCTGCAAAAGTACGAAACCACCTTCAAAGAGTCCTTCCCCTTCGGCAACCGCCCCTCATCCGACTACACATACAACAGAGTCCGCCAGCCTATGCTGCAGCTCATTGAAGCTCTCAAGGACTTTACTCCTCACTTCCTCCCTCCGAACGAACCTCAACCCAACCTCTCCCTTCAATATCTCGACGCCGTCACTCAAATCATCCACCGTCTTCCCACGTGGGACACCTTCCAACACAACCATGCAAAGTTCGAAGCATACGATGAACTAGCTCAGGCCTGGGCTCTGGCCATTCGCGAAAGTGCCAAGAAAGGTGGTGGCTTCCAGCTGCAATATGCTGGTTGGGACCAGAAGCTTCTCAAGCACAACGAAGAATCTGGCGGCAGACTGCAAGATGCCGTCAACGAGTTGCGTGCCAATGTCACTTACCTCGGCGGCCCTACTACCGGCGGCGCCGCTACCTCCAACCTCGACGAACGTGCTGCCATAAGACAACAGATCATGTCCGGTACCTACGGTCCCGATGTCTCTGTCGGCGTTGGACGCTGGTAGAGCGGCTGCACGGCCAGTTTAATGAGCTTCAAGATACCCTGTGGGACACAACTGCCCTTCATTTGTTTTTCTCCTATTTCACTCGTTTCATTTGTTTCTACCCACATAAGCTGCAACCTACCTTACTTGTCACTAGCAGCCATGATGATAGCATTGCGAGGCGTTCTTATTTTGCGAAGTGGGTCCTGGCGCAAGGCAAGGCAAGGTTACCTAGATAGAATTTCCAAGAGGGCTGTGCATAACACGAATGGTCCTATAAATCGCCCTCAAAAATATAACCAATATCACCACCGAACTCCATGACTGAGACTATATTGCCGGAATTGACCTGAGTGGGATTAAATGGGGAGCCTTGAGCTGGCGGTTTCCTCCGTCTCTTGACCTGCACGCAGGCTTCGTCATTGTTTGTCTCAGCGATGCACAATGTGAACTCTGCACTTGCAATATCAGAGGGAGTCAGATAACCAGATCCCGACAAAGGAACTCTCAATGGTCGTGCTCTGTCTTGTAGTACCATCGTGTATTGCGGCGGGCCTCAACACCGGCTACATCCTGGAGAGGGATAAATAGCTATGCACAAGTCATTCATGATTTCATCTCAGCTTCCTGTCTCTCAGTCTCGCCTTTGCGTTCCGATTTTCCCTTCCACGTGCGGGCATGATCTGGGCGTCCGCGACTTCCTCTCTTGTTCAATTTCACTCTATCACACTCTCACCGAGCACGGCCTTTGGCGTCTTCTTCGTGTCAAGCCGGCGCGTCACCCCAGCTTCCTCACCCTCGAACTTTCTTTCCCACCTCGAGTCGTAGGCTTCTTTCGCTTTCATCGCCGGCATCATGGCCATTATCCCGGATGTTCCATACGTTTCGGTCGATATCGTCGTTGATGGACGCGCACTTCCTGAATACTTGGATGAGGACGACCATGAATCATTGTCTTCCAACAGTACCATCAAATATGTCGAATGTGTCTCTGGTTCGAAATTCGGCATACGAGTCGATCTCAATGGCATGGAACCTTGGGATCTTGATGGTGGTAATGCTGTACTGGTGTACTACTATCTTGATGGAAACTGGGTCGATAGCACTGTCAAACGTTTCCCCCTCACCAGACATCATCCTCAGTCGCTGCTTCGCGCTGCTCGATACCGGGAGGGCGGAACTTGGAAGCAGCGCGATTTCATCTTCGCCGACCTCAAGACATGTACGTTCTCCAAGATATGGCATCGATCAAGGATTGACATCCTTCTTAGCCGAGAATGTGATCAGCAAATCCTCGAAGCGTGATCTCAAGCACTTGGGAACTATCACAGCCAAGCTCTATCATGTTCAAATACTTGAAACTGGAAAAGAGGTCTACCACGACACGGAAAAACTTAAAATCGGCCATGAGAACGTACCTGAAAAGCATCTCAAAGGCCAAGCCATGTCGCATCAAACCAAGTAAGTCTGCACCGACCTTGATATGAGTTGACACGGCAGCTAACGAACTTAGGCTAGGTGAAGCAGTTCCTATTGGACATGTTTCGTCCATCAGCACCCGAAAGATGGGTGACGCATTCGCGGTATTCAAATTCCGATACCGTTCGCACAGTAAGTATGCTCATAACAATGCACGAATACAACGCTTACCCTTCCACTCGATCAGGAGATCTCCAAAACCTGTGCCTCATCCCAAGAAGCCCAAGTCCAATCCCACTCGAAGATCGACCAGAAGAGAGTCTCAGCCGAGAGGAGCTTATTGAGCTTCTGCGCAGGCAAAAGGTATGTTGCACACTTGGAGAAAGTCAGAGTTCGAGTTCTGACAGCAACAGGCCCGCCAGGAAGAGCAAGCTGCGATCAAGAAAGAGCTCAAGCGTGAACGTACTGAGGACGACGACAGCGATGATGACTTGATGATAATATCATCCCGCCGACACGCCAAATCGTTCAAGTCTTCAACAAATGTGGACACAGGCATAGAGACCATTGACCTGACATGATTGAACGAGAAATTGGCTGGATTGTGCTTTTACAGCGTGGGGCACTCAGACATGATCGCAAGCACATATGTACGAGGTTTGCTCTACCAGCATGGAGAGCGCGAGATACCTTGTCACAGCATGATACCCACAATAGCGATACGACTAAATAGCTGATGAATTACGAAGAAGACCGCATACCTACTTCAAATGTGTACGCGAGTATAATTCGAGGCGGCGCTTCGCCCAAAGTGCTTGTGCGCAACTTCCTTCAGTGCACAAAGACGCTCTTGCTCTCACGTTGGTCGCTTGCTAGTTAAGTTGTTGCACGTGGATGTGCAGTCAGTACGCACTGAATTCGCGGAAATTACATACGCTTACTTCTTCACTTGCAGATCTCGTCAAGTTGACAGTCGCTGCGTCGAAACACTTGACTTTCGCATCACTTTCACCTTCACTCTCCATCTGATCAGCATCCGGCTCACTCTCACTCAGTCTCTGCCACTCTATGAGTTCTCTTCTACAGCCCTTCCTCGCAACCTTCTTCCTCAACACACTGTCAACCTAAAATTCAACATTCAGCATTCAACACCAACCACAGCTACTTCTTCAACTCAAACTTCAACACACCCTTACTCCTTAGCTCGATTATAATGGCTATTCTGGACTCTCTCCCTGGCGTTGAAATCACTGTGGTCGTCGATGGTGAGGATCTTCACGAGTACCAGGATACCGACATGGAAGATGAGGAGAACGCTGTCACCAAGTACGTTGAGGCTGTCACGGATGCCAAATTCGCGATAAAGTTCAAGGGCTCTCGAGAGCTCAAGTACAAGGGCGAATACCTCAGCCTCGAAGTTTTGGTTGACGGATTGTGCATTGAGATACCATTGATTGGTCGTGAGAGAACACGAAAGGGCAGTTACACCTATCTGGTTGAAGGTCTCACTGTCAGAGCTGGGTATATGAGAAGGCTCAGGTTCAACACACTAGAGACCGGTAGGTGGACTCACATATCTCAACAAAGGGCAGTTTCTAATAGTGCCATCTTAGTCACTGAGCACGGCTTTGGATTACCCGAAGATCTCGAGCGTGTCAAAAATATGGGCAAAATCGAAGTTCGTCTGACCCATGCAAACAAGGTCAAGCTTACGGAGGCGGTTTACAACAAGGTCGTGGATAATGAAGGAATCATTTCAGAAAAGGCTATCAAGGGCCAGGCAATGACTCACTCCTTAGGGTATTACTAGCGAAAACATCTAGAAGCCAATACGCTAATGCTCTGCAGTTTCGACCAGGAATCTCGCATTGCACTCGATGCCGATATGATGATATGTGAGCCTGTCGAAGGGGTTCCGAGTCCGGTGGCTACTTTCTTTTTCTATTACAAGTCCAAGAGTAAGTCATGATCGGAATATGCTATTGGACTCGACTTACCGGTCCTAGCTTCATTGAAAGAACTGATGATCATTCCGAGAACTCCTTCGCCCGTGCCCCTGGAAGATCGTCCTGAAGAAGAGCTCAACCCCGAAGAAATGGCAGAGTTGGTCCGTCTACTGAAAGTATGATATTCCGTCGTCGTCTCAAAACAGGATCTCTATTGACCACAATACAGGCCAAGGTTGCCGTGACTTCTCAGGTCAAGAAAGAAGTCAAGAGAGAGCTTGAAGATGATGATGACAACGACTCCCGTGCACGCAAGAGAGCTCGTCCGTCCGCTAGCGCAATCAACTTCGAAATCAACGACGACGACACCTTCACCGAAGTCACTGTGGTCCACAAGGAGAAGGAGAAGGAAGTCATCGTTTTGGACTGATCTGGAAGCCAAAACTGGGAAGACGGTATTCATCACCACACGATAGTTGACATCGAAAACGAAGCACAACGGAGACGTAGAGAAGCATCATCGACACATGGAGAGGAAGGAGACAAGACTTAGACGCTGTCGGCGGGCCACATGCAAACAGGCTGAGGAAACACAAAGAAACAGGTGCTGAGACACCAAACATTTTACATATAGCTTGACTTCGCACAGAGCACACAATTCATAAACAAGCAGGTCTTTCAAACCCTTTGAATCAGTGCCAACGAATCGTTCTCGCAAGTCATATTACACATTATGCCATCATCTCGAGCGATGAGGTCAACCCCTTTTTAAAGACAGGGTGATGCCCACAGCTCATGGTTTGTGGCAAGCAAAATCGACACCGCCACTTTTGAGAGTCAGGGGCTCTTCATGCCCAATCGCCAAAACTCCAAGCACCGTAGAAATGCAGATAAGTTCTCAGAAGCCATGCCTGGTATGTGAAACCCATTGTGAGCGAAGCAGGGGCAGGTGCAAACCACATCTACCGCCCAACATCCAACATCCAACCTCCAACTCCAGAACTCCAAGCCCTTGCAAAAATAAAAGCATAGTACTTTTCCGTCCCACAACCACATCATCGAGACCCCCCCTCCTAAACAGCACCCATGATACCCAACTCCAACCACTCCAAGCACTCCCCAAACACCACAACCCCCACATCATCCCTCCACTCCAAAATCCCCCGCTTGACCCCCTCAAACCTGATTTTCCAAAACTGCAAGTCCAGAAACTCGTCTTCTAGATCCGTGTTTCCGCGTAGAGGGCTGTGGAAAGGGATAGCAGCGGTGTATAATCCAGCTCTTCGACCACCGCAGGAGAAATGATGGGATATGATATCGGTGGCGAGGGAGTCGGCGGAGAGGAAGGCTTTGCGGAGGGTGCGGTGGGCGCGGTGTGTGGTGTTGAGACAGGAGAGGATACGATGTGGAAGGCGTTGGGGAAGTTCATCGTCCTCGTTGTCGTAGGAGAGGGTGATGTATTGAGATACACGGGAACACATCTCATAGATGGCGTCGAGGATTTGGGCTGTGCATTCTAGAGGCCACATGGCTTTCTTGTTGGCTCGAGTGATGGAGGCGATGGCGTGGAGGAAACCTTGGGCGATACGGAGGAGGCGGTCAGGGCGGTCGTAGGATTCTGCTATTGCTCGACGCAGGGATGCTTTTGCTAAGGAGAGGATTGTTGTGGCGTTGGCTGTTGCGATGTCCGTTACGCTGTTAACATTGACCTGGGTGTCGATCTGATCGTAGGCAGGAGGGAGTGCTACAATAGGGGTCAGTAACGATATCGTACAAAAGGGGTGGAGTTCGCTTACCCTCACGATCGATAGTCTTTCTCAATCCCTCGACTTCCTCATCGTTGAACTGACAAAACTCACGAAGGTCGCCGAGCAGGATGGCCTCCGAGTGATCACGACTGACCAATTCAGCCTGGTGCTCTCGCTCCATGGTCCGGGTTTGGATGCTGTGCTCCAGGTCCATCGTTCTGATACGAACGTCCAGCTCCTGGATCGAGAGCTCCCTTTGCTCTACGATGAGCTCCTTCAGCCTCACCTCTGCCACCAAACGCTCCTTTTCGTGCCTGAAGTCTGCCACAATATCTTCTTCTCTCTGCTCTCTCTCGGATTTCTTGTTGCGTCGAGCTCTTGCCGCATATCCGGCAGAGCAGACTTGTCTCATGCAACCCATGGGCACGTTGTCGAAATCATGGTTGTAGACCCCTTGTTCATGCCCTGCTGTGCCTTGCGGGACGAGATCACCGAGTATCTGCTGTTGGGCGCTGACTGATGGTAGATTGCGGCCAGCCATTGGATGACTTCCACGTGATTGGCGAAAGGTACCGTAGAGGTGAAGAATGTGTCAATTGCTTACTCTTGTTGCCTGAAGTGAGTGTTGGCACTTGGAAAAGACTGCGTGGTCAATGAGTGTAAAGCTGTGAATGTGAGTTCAAACCACTGCTGGGCATGGTCCAGATAAACCAACTCGGTCCAGACGTGGTACAACACTCTCCAAGTGCCGACCGCGCAACACCCCCAGCGCAAATGGCGACAACACCGACTACGGTGATACAGCATCCCAAAATCCTGAATCAGTTTTCTGTTGAAAAGGCATACGCGACGGCGAAAATATCGGAGCCATCCTAAGCTGTGGATGAAACTAAAGCCAACGAATGTCATGAGGCAAAGTGCTGGCAAAGAGTAGAGAAGGTGGTACACGTTTTCACGTGCAAGTTGATTAGAAAGAAACAAGGAAGAATCAGGATTTTGGAAGTAGGATTTTGAAAATAGGATTCTGAAGGGGCTGTTATACAAGGGGAATCTCTTTAGAAAAAGTTGGTCGTGAGAGAGGTCGCGGGCCTCTGCAGCAGGAAATATCGTTCGTACGTACGAGTCTGATCTAATTCATCTCGTGGGTGACCTGGGCATCCACTTCGTCTTGGACGTGCTTGCCGGGGCGGCCTCTGCTTGATTCGGCAGGGCTCTTCATGTCTGAGCTCTCTTCGCCGCTGTCAGGGCTGTCAGGTCTGCTATCGCTAAGAGTTCTGCGGTTGCGTTGCATCTAAAGAGCGATCAGTCAAGGGGTCACTAGGATTGGCGGCGAATTCCAAACTCACCCAGCTGCGGACACTGCCGAGAAGACCCATAGTGTAGCCGGCAGCAAAATCGCTGTTGCTGCCTCTTGAAGGACCTTGACGAAGGTTATAGCCAAGACGATCAGGGGTCGAGAGACCGCGGGCTGGGCTGTTGGGTCTGCTGGGCTGCCAGAATTGTCTAAGGTCTCTGCCGAGCTCTTGGCCAGTCGCAGTCCAGTTTGTGCGGATCGAGTCGCGCAACTCGGCGACGTGACGCTTGATGTCGAGCTCGTTCTTCTTCAGCCACGAGACATTGAGTTCTTGGCGAGTGGTGCCGCGCTTGAGTTGACGCGCGATGTATTGTTCGTAGTCCCTAACAATTCTACGTGCACAGGTTAGCAATGTCGTAGCAAACATGGCGGTTCCCGGTCTTACTTTGTGATGATTCCAGTGGTGCTGACGCCCTCAGTGCGCTGGGTGACCAGGAACATACCCTTTTCCTTGACCGGCTTGTAGATGTCATCACCCTCGTCGGCTCCGTAGGGAATGTCGTCGTGGGCAACGTAGTCGATCTCATGCTTCTCGAGGAACTCGACGTCTACGATCCAGGGGCAGTCTTCTATGACTTCGTCCACCCATTTGCAGTGTCTGACAGTCTCGGCGCGTTCCTTTCCGCTCAGCACCGTCAGACCCTTGCGGCGGTGGGTCTCTTTGTCACCGGTGACGCCGACGAGAAGATGTACGTTGGGGAAGGCCGACTTGGCTTGTTGGAGTTGGCGCATGTGTCTACGATCTGTTAGTAAGAAAGTCTTAAAGTGGCAGGGAAACAAGCTGCATACCCCATGTGGAACAGGTCAAAGACACCGTCGGCGTAGATGCGCACAGGGCGACCCTCAGGAGGAGGGTTGGTCTTGTAGCCGACGGGGTCAATCAGGCCGGCCTTGGGAGGAGCCTCCATCTTCATGGTTCCAGCCTCGCCGTTGACACCGAGGTCCTGCTCTTCCTCATCATCTTGGTCGTCGTGTTCTGAGCGAGATCGTTTGGCCGGTGGGATCTGGTCCTTGTCTGTTGAAGTCTTTGTCTTCTTAAGGCTTTGGGGGGTTTGTTGGGTGGTGTCCTCTCCGGACGCGTCCAAGGACAAAGGCTGGGGAAGATCGTTGCTAACTTCGGCAGCGGCATTGGAGCCTACGGTGCCAGCCCGCTTGCGTTTAGGTGCCATTATGAGTTGAAGCTGTTGTAACAACTGCTTGACCTGCCAAAAAAGTTGGACAAAGAACAGGCGCAATGGGAAGAGCGACCGAGTGAACGATTGGAGGTAGGTGACGAGCTTCCTTGGCTGCTGCTCCCCGTAATCCTCCATCAGTCTAACCGATTGGTGCACGGTTCACAATGACGTCCGAGTGTTTACAATCATCAGATACCGCAATAATCAGGGAACCGTGGAAGGTCTCTCGGCCAAGTGAATCCGAATGACGGTGAGACCTTTGGAAATTAGGTAGGTACTTTGTGAAATGTATTCCAACTCCCAAGCTGTCTTTGTGAAGCGTGTTGCGAGCTGTAACTGTAAAGGCTTCAATTCCTGCTCTCATTCGCACTCATGCAGACATTAACGCTTTTGATTGGCTCTTGCATTAACAAATACTCTGTCCAGTCTCTACTTCTGGCTCATTGTGCGCTCAATAACTCGAGTAGCCCCCTGAACTGCCTTGAATGTGGGAAGAAAGCTTATATCGTCATATCCGTGTCCTGAATCGTCTGTCATTGTCCACCATTTCATGCTGAATCACGGACACCGCCCATCTTGGGCTCTGCGGGTGTTGATGTCTCTCCGGTGCCCTGCTTGGCCTGCTCTTGTGATCCATTCTTGCCTTCATCTTGTCCCTTGCTGACCTGGCTGGCAAGGTCCTTTTCCTCATCATCACTCTGGTCGAACATGTCTGTGTCGTTCTCTCCAGAGTCGGTCATGATTTCAGTGCCATCTCCAAGAAGGATGACACGGCCGGGCTGGCCGCTGCTCATGCGCGAGTGCTGGTTCATGTGGTCCAAGTCGTAGTCATCCGGGCTGTCGTTGTCAAAGCGGTGGTGCACACCAGGTCCCTTGAACTCGGCTGTACAAATCATTCGTATTAGACAAGGGCTCGTCACCAGGAAGGCGGGTTTTGATGGAGATGCATGGTACGCAAACAGGATGTCAAGCTCCCTTTTGAGTTGGGTATCCGCAGGCATATAGCGCTAATAAACAAGGAAACTCGAGAAACAGGGGGCGCAGAAATATGCTATAGAAATGCATGGGCTGAGAGGGGGAAAGGTGTTACGACTGACCGTACTCTGGGGGTGCGCAAGGTCCGTCTCCGTTGGCGACTCTGTCCGCAATCATTTGGTACCACTCATCCTTCGACTTGCCGTTGAGCAGAGCAACAACCGAGATAGTCATGTTGTCACAGCCAACGCCGCCGGTCTCGCTGCTCGAGGCCAGACAGTTGTCCATCATGTTTTCACAGATGGCCGAGAGCTCCTGCTTTGCGGCGATTCCGCGACGGACGAACTCGATAACGGCTTGCGACGACTGGCAATCCCAGATACCTATAACAAACGTCAGCTGTGTGGTTTCCTGTAGTGCGTCATACTGAATACTCACCATCACATGCAAGCACAATAAACTCGTCATCGTCGGAAAGGTCGTGAACGGTCACGTCAGGGTAGGCGGTGACGATTTGCTGCTCAGGGGGCAGATCGGCGCTCTTCTTGAATTCGAAGTCGCCAATGGCACGGGACAGGGCGAGGTTGCCGTTGACACGACCGAAGTCGACGAAGCCACCAGCGGCGCAGATTCTTGCCTTCTCACCTATTGCAAGGTCAGTACGGCAAACACGATGGCTACAAAGCGAAACGAACCTTCGTTTTGGGGCTTGTGGTCGAAAGAAAGAGGCTTCGCTCTTCCCTTCACGCCGAGCACAGTTCTGGAGTCACCAGCGTTTCCCTAACCAGTTAGCCGAGTACTTCCATTCAATGTCCATGTCAACGTACGACGTAGATCTTGTCATGGGTGACGATGCCGACAGTGGCGGTACATCCGGAGACTTCCTCTTCATATCTGGGGTCTATCGCACAGTCAGCAATTGTTGGAGCTGACAAGCGCTTTGGGCATGGTTTGACGAACCACTAAGGATGGCTCTGTCGATGGCAAGGAAGCCGTCCTTGAGGGCCTGCTCGAAGTCCTTGTTCTTGAAAGCCTCCTGCTTTGCAATGATCTTGTGCAGATTTTCACCAGTGTATAGTGCGACTTTGTCTCCACCGTGGCCGTCATAGACACCGAAAAAGCTGATGCGAACGTCGGATGCGGCGGGCTTCAGGTCGTCGCCCTCAAGGGGTTGCAGGTCGAGGATGGTTGCGTGGGCATCCTCCATGCTGATGCGCCATCCTTGCATGCAGGAGATTCCGTAGAAGATGCGGTCATCTTGTCCACTGCCCGAGTGCTAGAGATGGCAACATGTGTTAGTGACTGGGAACAAGCAAGCGCAAAGCAAGGGTGGGCTGAAGGTCGAGAGATGATGTTCGAGGCAGGCGGGCAGGCAGGCGATCAAGGGCACGATGAGAATCGTTGAGCGGCACGTACCTTTTCGACGACGGGCTCGGAGAGGGTTTGACCCATGATGGATCGGAGAGGGAAGGGGAAAGATTGGGCGGAGGAGGGCGGTTAGGAGAGTTTGGCGATGATGGACGGAGATGAGTGAGAGAGTCCGAGGATGTGTAGCTGATTGTGCGTGTGGAGTAGCAGTAGGTCCGGTAGTTAAGCGGGGGCCGGAACAGTCCTTTCTGCGATGCGTGATCCCTTATGAATAGGTGAGCAATACCGCGCTTTCTCTGCTTGTTCGAACGGCGAGTCTTGACGCGTCTGCTGAGCGGCAAGGAAGAGTTGTATGAGGTTGTGATGGCAGAGACGAGGGGGGGAAGACGAAAAGCCACTGGGCCAGTTGAGCGTCGTCGCGTGTGCAGGCTTTGCTAGAACGCCCAAGCCGCGCCCAAGATGACGTGCCCCCACTTCACTGTCGTAGAGCAAACAAAGAAGCCCTTCATCGCTCTGTCCCTCATACGATTCGACTCTCTTTCCGTCTTGAGACTGTTTACCTGCCTCGGAGTTTCTCGTACTCACCTCAGCATCGTGTCCACCTCTTTGATGAATTATACAGCTTCGCGCTGCTTTCAATAAGCAAGTGTCAACCCGTTGCTATGAACCCCTCTCTTGGAAAGAGACGCGAAACCTTAAGTCATACTCTAGACACGTCCATCTGTAAATTTGGTACTTGGCTCAGCTGCCAGAGATCTATTCCTCATTTTTGCAGGAATGAGCACAACTCAAACATGGTGAGGGATATACTGTGACAGGAATTTGAAACGCTTATACTCTATTGCATTGCCTGTTTCTTGACATATCGAGAGACTGGAAGTAATGTGTAGAGACCATGGTGTAGGTACTCAATGACTCTAAGGGGGTATCCAAACAAGATCCGCAACGCCAAATGCTAACTCCAAGACTGTCAAGCAAATTCATTACAAAAAAAGCAGAATGTTGCTCATGGAAGTTCGCTCGGCCTTCGCTCTCTGCCCTGTTCGGTCCCGAAATTGAACCTGCCTAACTCATCCGAACTTGGGTAGAAAACCATGGGTGAGCTCTGACGCTTGGGACTGCGTGAGGGAATATCTGGTGTCGGACTCAAGTTCCGCCTCTGGTGGTCTTGGTAGGGGTTCTCGCAATCGTCCTCGTCGTAATCTTCGCTACTCGCGAAAGGGTTTTGGTAGTAAGGATGCGGGTAGTCTTGTGCTACAGAACCAGCCAGAGCTGCGAGTGAGGGCTGACGAGCCACTTGAGAGGGCTCGATGTTGCGGTATCCTTCAGAGCTGCCTCGAGGCGGCCAGAAGCCACTGCTGCGACGTCTTTGAGGATCTTGCTCGATCGGACTGACGGGACTTGCGGCCATTGCAGCAAACGACGCTGGTGAAAATGGAGTCGGTGGGCGATCTTGCATGTCGCCAATATGCCTATCTTCTGAGGTTGTAGTCCTTTGGAGGGACCCGCGTTCGGATCGCTCAGCAGATAGCTCGGCGGGATCAAGATGCATCTCGGGTCTATAACCGTAGCCGAGATGCATGTCATCGTCGTCGTTAGTCCAGGTTCTGGTTGCGTAACCACCATGAGCAGCCATTGGAGCTTGAAGCAATGGCGGCGCTTCTGAGCTGCCATATTTCTCTGCCTGTGCATCATTGCGCCAAGAGTAAACTTCGGTGTCTGAAGGACTTGAAGGTCGACGCTTGAAGAAGCTTCCCGTGTTCTTACGGCGTCGATGCAAGAACCAGATGAGGAATACACCCAGAGCTAACGCGATTGATCCCAAGACCACTCCGAGGATGATACCAAGTCTCCGGTCCCACGGGTCGCGCATTTGCGGGTTATGGCTTGACGAGGTGGACGTCGTGCTGGGAGCTATGCTTGACGCTGTGGAGGTCAATATTGGTCTCGCATTCTCGGTAGTAGAAGCAATGGCCGACGAAGGGCTCATTGAGGCTGAAGTCGAGAGTGTGGATCCAGCAGAAACAGTGTAAGTCTGTGAACCAATCGTCACAGTTGTCGGCCACGTCAAGGTGGCCAAGTCGGTGACTGTAGTCGATGGATAGATGTTCTTGATCAAGGAATCGGCTTGTGACAAGAGCGATTGGATTCCATTCTGGACTTGACTGGTCTCTGCTGTCACCACCGCTTCAAGAGCGTTTAATACACCGGCAGGTTGGTCTTCCGCGACCGCCAAACTCGTGAAAAGAGCAACGGCCAGACCGCTTGCGACCCTCATTTCTGACAGACGGAAGCGAGAGGGAAGTGTTTGAAGTGTTACAGGTAGGTGGTTTTGGTAAGAGATGGAAGTCCAAAACACAGGAATAGGATTGATCTTGGTTTAGGAGGAAGGAAAAGAATGAATAAAGACGAAAGGAAAGATAGTCATTGTTAAGGATAAATCATCAAAAGCAAGAACTCGAAGATGACCATTCAGAGTCCCGAAAGTATTTCCCACATGCTTTAAACCTACATCAAGAGCACGTCAATTATTCCGTGGATGGCAGGGTACTTTGTCCAGTGGAAGTGCCAGACCGTCTTGTAAGCGACGATCCAAATAGACGAGTGCAGCAAGCTCGAGGATTTGTCCTGCCGTCACGTCTCTAGCCTCAATCCCAGCCACAGAAGCGGGGTAGACGAGGCGCTCAGTGGCTTGCTGGGGCCGAGACTCTCGACGACCGCGCGCAGAGATAGGAAGCTCGATAGCTCAGCCACAGTGAGGCGCTAAGATGATCATCATGATGAACCCTGAAAGAAGAGCTCGCAGCGGCTGGCTTCCTCAAAAAGCAGGTTCTGGGAGCTCATGGAGTCACTGATCACCATAATTGATGCCATTGTGCATTAATAGTGTCTACCACGGTGTCACTGTCCCGTGGTTTGGCTTCGATAACGCCGGCTTTGCTGTTCTTCTAACGACCGCTCGCTTAGGAATACATGAAGCTGTTGTGACGTGCTGGGTTCAGGCATGATTCGTCGTCGGTGTACTGTACCGGTCCAACCTTCGATGCTCTTCTATCTCCCTTGTACCCCTTGTCCGCCAATCGTAGCACTGTGCCTGTCAAGTCTCTAGAACATCTCGGTAATAAGTGATCCTTGTGCGAACATATGCTCAGCCTCCGGACGGGGTTGCACCTCCGTCAGACGAATCTCCACCATTCTGGATTACTGGACAGGAGCTCTTCCTAAAATCCTGTTCTGGCCATAGCCACAGCTTGTATGGCTGGATGCTATCAAAGCAGATACGAGGTCCATGCGTTACATGTCATGCTTTGAGTCCGAGTACTTGATAGTGACTAGCAGTGATGAAATTTCTGTATTTGCGCGCGTTATGGTATCATGAGATGGCAAGTTCTAGTATGAACGCGTGTGCGACATGCTGGGCTGTTCTGATTGATCGCCAATTGGTCCCAGAGCTTCAGAAGCGAATCCATGCCACGCTGGATACTGGTGATCGGTCTGAGGTGCGGAGTTGTTGTACTGTGATTGATAGAACGCGGTACTTTGCTGAAACTCGGGAGGATATGTTGGGGTAATTAAAGGTTGCAGGTGCTGATGCGGACCGGGCGGCGCGACGGCCTCTGAAAGAGAGCCGATGGGCTCAGGGAAGTTCCAAGCAGGACGAGTGGTGTTGTTTGATGAATCCTGTCTTTTCCACACGCGCTGATTCAGCGACGAGAGAAGAGATTCCGAGTCGCGTTGGAATCGATCACGCCAGCTCATGTACCCCCATCTCAATCCGAACAAGCCAAGGCAATCCGTAAGCCGTTTTATGCAAGTAATGCTCCGCACGAGATTCTTCTGAAAGTCTCTTGGTGTATGAGGTGCTGTTGGTGGAGGTGCGGAGTCCACAGGAACGTGTGGTGGATCTGGAATTATGCCTGACAGCAGTCGATCTTCGTTGCCTTGCAGGACTTCGAGGAATTGACGACCGGTCATGTAGACTCGCATAGCGTCAAAGAAGCTCAAAGGGGCAGTCTTGACACGTTCATTTGCGTGAGACGTCATCTTTTCGGCGTATTGAATGCAATGCTCAAAGATGAGACTTTGTGCGAACGGTGCAACGAAAGGCATTCGTGGTGACGCTGCGAGGATATAGATATATGAGTACAGCAAGTTGAGTTCAAAGAACGTACGAACTTGCGGGCTCATATTGGGCGACAGCCCATCGAACCAGCTTTTCATCGCCTCGCAGGAGCGCCATATCGTGGGATAGGGATCTGACAATGGTATCCGGCCCGACTGAAACAGTTCGGTATACCAATCGGATTGAATCCTTCTCAGGTTGAAAAGGTCAGTTGCTGAACCGAAGCTATTAAACAGAATATGGTTTGAATCGTCTCTGGTCTCTGGTCGACCTAGCGTTTGTGTTGTGGAGAACGGAAGGGCCACATTGGCAGAATCGTCCGAAAACGAGAAAGCTCGGGACTGTATCAGACTTGTCGATCTGTCGAAACCATAGACGCACCAGAAAACCCTTCTGCGCAGCTCTAGCTTCGCTTTCGAGATGGAAGCGCTCCTAGGTGGGTCTTGGTGGAGACCCAGATCGACCATAGCGCGGGAGGCTGCGCCTATCAGTCCCCAGCTGTCGAAATGATGAGGATCAATCATGGAATATTCGTGTAAGAGTAGCATGGCTTGTACGCTCGCGATTGACCCTGGACGAAGAACATGTTCAGCGTGGGCCAACGCGGCGGAAACATGGCCGATGGCTGCCATATAGTTTCCGTCACCTCGCTGTTGCATTCGGCCGGCGTGTGCAATCGCGAGAACCAACCGGACGGAAAATTCGTCGAACGGTGATGCTATGAAGCCCTTTGATTCCTCAGCCCGATACACAGCATCGATAGACGCGTAGAAACTCGACTCCTCAAAAAAGGGGTACATCACAAAGAAGTTCTCAAAGTAGTGTCTGATAGTGATCATGGCCTCGTTTCGCGGTGGCAGAGGTGTAACAAATCCAGTGGGTAGAGAGTCCTTGGTGCAAGCAGAAAGGACCATACGAGCATAAGACATGCTTGACGTGAATCCGTAGAAATCTCGCGCGGTAGCATTTACGGTCCTATCATTCGTCAACACAGAACAAGGGTAGTCAAGGGAAGAAGACCAACAAGTAGCCAAAGTCGGAGACTAAGTCATCAATTTCTTGGGCTTCATGCCTCTTTGAGGCTTTGTTGCCTCCTTCGGACGATGCATGTCTCTGTACTGCGCCTTCGTAATTGTTGTGCTCGTGAGCGGTCACGACTGAGGCTTTTCTCTGGTGAGACTCTTGCAGTCTACGCTCAAGCTTCTCTATCCTCGTTTCCAAGGTAGATACGTAGCTTCGCTCTTTACCTCTGGCAAATTGATCATTGGTGCTTGAGCATTCTGCTTGCTTTCCGGACCTCTCGCAAGCAGTGCATGCCTAGTACCGTTAGGTTCATGCAGGACGAGAGAGTGAGTCAAGGGCAGGCTCACCGGAAGTTTACCATCACATTTGATCTTAGCGGACCTGCATCGCGAGCATGCGGCGACAGGACGGCTAACCCTGAGTAGAGGAGTCTCAAAAACCATAGGATCGAGATCTCTGATTGTGGCTTGAATGGCTTTTGCGCATTGTCAGTCAGGACTCATGGAAAGGTACAGGCAGAAAGACGGAATGAAGTCCGTAGGTCAACAGCGCTGTAGCATTCACGATGTCAAGATTGACTTACGGACGAAGGATTTTCTGGACCTAATGCGGGAGACGGTGTCAAAAACTGGTGTCAAGGCTGAGTGAGGCCAAGGGCGTTTGTTTGGAGTGACCAGGGAAAAGAAAGGCGACCTTAGTGGGTTTGACAAGACGCGGCTCTGCGAAAGACCCCTCTTCTGCTCTTCTGGGGAAAAGCCGAGGACTTTTTGGACGGCCAGAGACTGCGCAGTGCGAACAGGATGATTTTCGTGAACAGCAAATCAGATAGCAGAGAAGGGACAAACAGAGCGAGGCTTGTATATTTCTGGTTAGAGTTGGCCGGATCTGACAAGGCTTGCCGTGGGATACGAACGGCTTTTTTCAAGCAACGGCTATGAATTTGCAATGATTTGTTTCGCAGAGTTTGCTCTCGGGTAGACGAGGCATGTCGATGTTGGACAAGAGTAATCTCCACCTCATAGCAATGCGGAGCTTGTATGCCAGACCCGTATAACATCAACATCCGAGAAGTGCTTGGGTCGAAGCAGAGAGATTTGCGACAGGGCGACTTTAACCTCGCTCGATAAAGTAATTACCCAAACAGGCATCGGACCCTTGCCAGCGGTTGGTAGTTCGTCCCCACGGCAGCTGAGAAGTGGATCCTTGTCGAAAGCGAATCTGCTTGCGCTGAGACAGAAGTCGTCGCTTTGTACAGGTGGGCGGTTGCGATTTGCGGTATGAGGCGTACCAAGCGATCGATAACCCCTCTGTAGAGAAAGTCTCTGAGTGTCTTTGGATCGAGCTCTGGCTGCCTCCTGTTTGAGGATGCAAGCCTCAGCAACAGCACATGATGGGTCGGCCACGGGCAAGGGCAGCTCTGGGGCAGCAGCGACCGATGACAGCTCGTCGCGAGTCGCTCACACTCTGACGGCATGTTCGAGATGCAGACAGGTACGGATACGGTGTCGCGAGGCAGCGTGCCCATGCGAAAGCTAACACGATGCAGCGCAAAACACGATGCGACCCTGGTCTGCCACGCTGCGGACCCTGCGAGCGGACAAACTCGGTGTGCGAATACTGGGACCCGGCCAAAGGAAAGAACGTCAACCGCGACTACGTCGTCTACCTACAACAGCGAGTGCGCCAACTCGAGCTGGAGCTGGAGAAGGTCGAGAACGATGAAGGACATGACGACCCCGAGGTCATGGTGCGCAGTGGTGCCGGCGTCAAGCTGCAGGAGCACGACGAGACAAAATACCTGGGCCCGTCCAGCGGCACTCAGATCACTCGCCTGGTCATGCAGCTGGCCAAGCACTTTACAGACTCAAAGTCCATCAAGGAGATTGTCAACGAGAGCAAAGCCCGCCAGGTCAAGGCCCTCTACGCTGAAGAGGCCTCCAAGCCCACCTCCAAGATCTACCCCCTGACCAGTGATGTCGCCGCCGAGGACCTCCCCAACCGCAGCCTGACCGACCTCCTGATCCAGCTATACAACCTCAAGGTCCAGCCCATGTACCCTGCCCTTCACGAGCCTTCATTCGCCAAGGATGTCGATGTTGTCTATAGTGGCAGTCCTGATCCTTATCAGAATTACATCGTCCGCATGGTCATCGCCATCAGTTTGCAAAAGATGGACACCCAATACGCTGGTCTTGCCGACAGCTACTACCTGGCTGCCTTGCAGTACCTGACTCCTGTCATCCGTCCTATGGACCTGAGGACCCTCCAAGCTTTCGCCATGATCGCCGAGTATTCTCTGTTGACTCCTACTCGAACTGCCATCTACTATGTCATGGGTCTTGCTGTTCGTCTCTCTCAGTCGCTTGGCATCAACGAGGAACGCACCATCACTCGCACTCAATCTGGTGGTAAAGCCGATTGTCTCGAAGTTGATATGCGCCGTCGCCTTTTCTGGTGCACATTTGTCATGGAACTCGGTTTGTCTCATGCTTTGGGCCGTCCATCCATCCTGGCCACACACCAGGATCACATTGACGTCGAGTTCTTCGAGGCCGTCAGTGACGAATACATTACGCCTGAAGGTATTCTTCCTGGTGCTCCTAGGCCAAACTTGAAAAAGTGGATCGCCATTCATTTCTTTAAAATGCGCATGCTTCAACTCGAGATTCGAAGAAAACTGTACCAGAAGAAGAGACCAACACCCAAGGACGACAAAGACATATGGTTCTTGCAGATGAACGCAAAACTTGAGTCCTGGAGAGACGCCAGTCCGACAAAGGATGAAGGCAGCGGTCTCAACAAAGTTTGGTTCATTGGAAGATACAATACCATGATTGTCTTCCTGTATAGGCCATCGCCACAGGTACCCAGACCATCTGTATCTGCCGCCTTGAAAGTCTTTGAAGCTTGTCGGTACAACATCTACCTACAAAGAGAGCAGATTACCATGGGCAACGTCGATCTGACATGGATTTTCACTCAAGCAATCTTTATGGCCATTAACAGTCTTCTGTGGTCGTTGTCCTTCGCTGAGGTGCGCAAGCAGAATCCCAGACAAGACGTGCAAAAGCATTTGCAAACTGCAATGGAAGCTATCCGACTCGGTTCAGAACGCTGGCCTGGTGTTTTGTCAGCTATTGAGCTATACCATGATCTGATCTCAGCAATCTTGAAGGCCTACGACAAAGACGGCGACATTCCACTTCAAGAGGCTACTCCATCTGACAGCGCTTCTCCTGGAGGAAATCCTTACTCACCAAATGCCAGTCATTCGCGAGGCGCGAGTCCTGGAACAATCTCGACTGTTTCAATAGCCACACCTCCAGAGAGGATCCCCTCCTTTGGCACTTTCCACAACACGAGTGTCGAGCACCCTCCACCAATGCCGTACCAGCCATCCGAGCACCCGAACGTGACGCCTCCAGTTTATCAGAATAATCAAGCGCCACAATCTATACCACGCATCAGCGGCCCAGAAATCTCGCCGGGCGCATATCAGACGACACAAACTAATCAGTCATCATATTTCCAGCCTCTTCCCGCCAACTTCCCAGAACTACCAGGAGCTAACTGGGGCGCACAATACAACTCTTCAGGCCAGAGAGGAACTCCCCCTTCCTATAGCCCATACGGCTTGTCTCCCTCTAGCAATGGATTGGCACCGCCTACTTCCTATCCGGCATCCTCGCCCCTCTATGGACCAGGAGATCCAGCCCAGCAAACTGCTGAGAATCTGATGGCCAATCCTGGTTTTTGGGGACAAGACATGTCACAATTCGGCTCCGGTCTCGATCATGCTCAACAAACCGAACTTATGCATTCATTGGAGACTTCTGGCATGGAAGACATCCAGCACATGATCAGTAACACTTTGCGTGCATTCGGCCAGAGACCGCAGAATGGTTGAAAGCATTGGTTCTCAGGACAACGAAGTTATACACCCCTTCAGTGCATCACCTCTTGCGGTGACAGTTTCTCCTACGCATCGACGGACTCCCGCTTCAGAATGTCCACGCAGGGGTGCGCGATATTCGGCCGGGAGCACTTCTCACGTTGATCTGCAACCCAGTCGGTGCTCTCAGCTTTGGCCGAGCGTCCTTGATGACGGATTGGCCCTATGATCAATGTCTCTCGACCCCCGGCGCGATTGTGTTCCTCCGCTCTCGCAAAATCCTACGCTAAACCAGCATTAGGCGTCGAAGGGAAGGAATTGCAAGGAAGAGGAAGTGGCTCTACATGACCACATCAACACGAACATGAGCCTGAACATGAACAGAAATACTGCATCACACAGGAAGAGATGAGGACAGACAGAGTCACACCAGCATCACAAGAACGAGCACATTTGGATCAACAGAACCATTTTACACAGAAGCAGATTAGCATACAGATAGAACATTTACTCGAAGTGCACCAAGCATGTATCAGCACTTTCACACCATTTGAGATAACGAGTCGGAAAGGCAATGGTTTGGGGGGATTTGATTGAGAGTGGAGCTGTCACTAGTTATCTGCCTGCAAAGTTCTAGTCATCGCCAGTCCGACTTGCCGAGAGTGGTGTAGAGAAAATCACAAAAGCAAAAAGTGTGAACCACTCCAAAGACAAAGCAAAGAACAAGGGGGTGGGTGTGAGAATGATGTTAGTGTGTGAGAGAGCAAGACATTCAGAAGTCGATCAGAGAAAAAAGGAGAGGAACATTCATTGTGAGAAAAACAAGAGACCTTGTGATAACATTGACCATTAAAAAAACAAAATCTCGAAAATGGGGATTGTAAATAGAATGTGAAAAAAGCAAGAGGAACAATAAACAAAACGTATGGGGCAACAAGTCCGAAAATCATATTGCAAAAAAAAGGGGAAATATGTGTATCGCAAGTACAAAGCCTCCCAGAGTGGTGTTGTGTGTTGAACCCAAAGATGAGAAGAGCCTCGCATGTAGTAAACCATTTCCATATCTCGTTCTCGTTCTCATTCGTCGATCGTTTGGTCTCGTTCTGCTCGATCGTCATGTTTGTGATGCAGATCAGTATCGATACTGATGGATGCTGCCATGTAAGGTCCGGAACGCCTAATGAGTAGCCCTGGATGTGGCAGTGATGTATGCTCTTCGTTGTGCATGGCGCCGTGTAAAGCAAAAAGAAAAAGCCAGATGTTCGAAGTGGAGCGGACAGCGCATCAAAAAGGGGACAAAAAGCAGAAATCAATAGTCTTGGGGGTATGGGGTATGCCGAAAGGAAAGAAAAACAAATGATCAAGATGCTGTGAAGCATGTGGGGGGTACGCGAGGCAGCCCCCTATCTATTCGAACGCAACGTGTGCATAGGACCAGCCTAGTCAACCGAGGCGGTAGCCGGGCTTAGAGGTCGTTGATGGTGAACTCATCTTCCTCTTTGAAGACAGGCTCGTCGGTTGAGGGCCAGTAACCTTGGACAGGGCTGATACCACCACTTCCACTTTGGAAGCCAGGGCTGAGGCTTTGACCGTAGTTGGACTGACCTTCCTGTCCGTGCAAAGGTTCACCTGCGAGGTTTGTGTGGCCAGGGACACGAAGTCCTGAGCCATGGCCTCTGCTATAGTCCTGAAGGTTGCCAGTGGCAATGAGCTTCTGCATGAGCTCAGATACTTCGGTCTGCATGCGTCTCTCGTCTTCGGTCACGGGAGCGGACCAGTCATCACCTCGAGCACGAAGTCTTGCCTTCAGTTCGGCATTCTCCTCGAGAGTGTGCTTCAAGTGCCACAACAAGTCTCTGGTCCAGGCGACACTTCCGTTCAGAATGTCGCCTTTGTTGGGACCTTTGTCTTTGTCGTCCATAGGCAAGCCAGTTCCTACACTGGTGGTGGTGGCTCTTCTGCCGTTGCCTCCAGCCAGTAGAGACGTGGCCTGGGAAGGCGACATGCCTGTAGCAACAATGGACGGCGAGAGCGGAGCATTTGTTTGGAGGTGCTTTCGGACTCTTTCATCCTCCAGTCTGTGCATAGGAACGAGGCTAGCGAGATCCTGAATGCGTTCGTTGATGTTGTCTCGTCTTCTACGCTCAACCAGGTTGTGCGACTCTCTTCTGCGCTTCCTCTTGGCCTCTTGGGTCTGGAAGGCTGGTGGGTTCTCCATCTTGGCGGGCAACGACGATGCTATCTTGCCGTTGGCACCTGCATTCGACGACTTGAGGACCTCTGTGATCTGAGGGTGTTGCTGGTGTTGCATCAGTGGGTTCGACGGGGAGCCGAAGGGAGAGACGTCTTGCCAGGAGTGAGGATTCGACACATTTTCCCAGTTGTTGACACTTGAGTTGTGTCTGTGCCCAACGATGGCGCGAGGCTGCTGTGACATGGTCGTGGCAGGGTACTCGGGCTCACCCAGGTGGAGATTGGAGATACCAGGGGTGTTTGGTGTTGCGGGTGAGCGCGAGTCGGAGATCTTGCGTTCCATCTGGTGGACTTGCGGGGCGTTCAAGCCATTCAGATAGCCACCGGTAGTGGGTACGCTGTATTGGGGACGGAACTGGCCATAGTTGAAGTCGTTGACGAAGGGAGATTGGATAGGAGCACCCTCGGGGGTCGATGAGTAGAAGTTATTGTTGTTGCCATTGATGTGCTGCTGGCCCATTGACATCGGCATGCTTCCTTGGGTAAGGAAGTGCTGGTTCATGTTGTTGTTGTTGGTGTTGAACTGGCCTTGGTTCATACTGACGTGGTGGTGACCATCGTCCATGGTGATGCCGTCAAGTAGCTCATCGTCGGCAAGGCCTGAGTTTCCCATGTTGAAACTCGATGACATGTTCTGAGGGGCAAAGGCCGAGTTGAAGTTGGAGTTACCCATGGCGTGGTCGCCATTGCCGTTCATGCCGTTCTGCATGTGATGGTTCATGTTGAAGGCTGACGACTGCTGATATTGATGTGATTGGAAGTTGAAGTCGGTAGGCTCAGACTTGATATAAGGAGAACCAGCACCGGCCATTTCGGGCTTGACTGCCAACGAATCAAACTCGAAGGGTTCGTCGAAGGTGAACTCAAGCGGCGAGTCGTGTTGTGGGTTGTTGTTGTCTTGATGCGTCTCGAAGGGTGGAAAGGTGGTCAATGATGTTGGAGCTGGTCAAGCAGGAGCGTTAGTCGCACTTTCTTTTTCCGAATTAGGAAAGCAACGCCCGTGATCGTCACAAGCCTGGCCCGTGGGTCCGAGGCAGCAACGAGCATGTGATAGTGCGATGTGGGATGGATGAGCAATACTTACAGACTATAGGCATCACTTTGAATGTCTTGTGATGATGCGAGTAATTGGCAGCTGTGAAGCTACGCTTGAACAAAAAGTCAAAGGGCAGATCTCGAGAGGCGGGATATCTGCAGGCACAAGAAACGGTTTGCTTCAAAGGCCAAGCGATGTATCGCGGGAAGCAGTTCGGTTGGTCGAGTCGCTCCAGTCAGATCGTGTCTCAGCGGTTGTGGAATGGTTAGCCGTGTCGCACGACAGCTGTGACGGTGTCGTGGTAGATGACGTCGCGCGTATCTGCTCTTATATGTTCGGTCGAGGCGGCTGCAGGTCTGTAGTGCAATAGAGTTAGCATCAGAGAAGGTGAGGATAGACGTAGATGTGAGGTGGGTTATATGGACAGGGCCCAGAGGCAGCGAGCGCATGAACGCATGACGATGCCAGGGAAGCGGTTTCAGCCGGATCACCACCCGACAGCGTGTCTGCTGTCAGGGAGCAGAGCGGCTGCATACTGTGCAAGCGCGACACAAGCGACACAGGCTGGCTGTCAAGCCATAAATAGGGAAGGGGAAAGGAAAGGAAAGGTAGGGCAGCACTCACCTGGCAGGCGTGTTTCGCTCGCTCTGTGCCCAAGGCAGGCAACAACGAGACGACGGCGGGCAGATGGCACAAAAGTATTTGTTGCGCTTTGTGTGGGCGCGACAGAGGGATAGCGGGGCAGCAGCAATGCGCCGTGCTACAGAAATATGGCGGACGTGGAGTAGGACACTCGCACGAGCAGGGAAGCGGCGGACGGCGGGGTGCTTTTGCGCCGAGGGAAGGTGCCAAGACAGTCGACAACCCAGTCCGAGTCAGCCGGTGAGGAATGTGTCAGAGAGAAACCCCCCGAGATGTAGTCTCGAGAAGGGGTGTGTGCTGTGAGTCGTCGTCGCTGCTGTGTGTGAGACGGCGGCGATAGAGGAAGGTGGAGAGGAGGGGGAAAGAACGAAGAAAGGGCGAGTCGAGTCAATTAGCACGACCCCGTCTTTGCTGTCGTTGCTTTCTCCAGACTTGGCCGTTTCAAGGCGGTCAAGGGTCGAAGCTCAGTGTGGGATGGCGCCGGGCGAATTGCGGGCAGGGCTTGGGCCAGGGCGATCAGCGCGGAGGATAATCAAAGTCAAAGATGTTGATTTATTTTGATCAAGGTAGAGTACGAGAGTCTGTACTGATACTGTGCTGCGGCGGCGGCGTGCAGGATGCGGTACCAGAGGACTTGCTAAGGTGAGAGGATGCGGTCTAAGCGAGCAAGAGCAGGTTCTCGAGCGACAGGATGATAGAGCTGACCAAAGGGGACTGATCGTGTTGCGCCGTCGAGGAAAAGGCGGGCTCCGTATACATATATACCCCCCGATCCGTCCAAACGCCTCTCACCCTGAGGCTCTGGCCTGTAAAGGAGGGCGGCCGTGACGACTGCACTCGAGATACCGTCTCACGCTAGGGCACGACAGAGTGACTCGTGTGCAGGACATGATCCACATTGCCGGAGCGCCCTGCCTTGTATTTTTGTAAATGCCCTTCGCAGACTAAATTATGTATGTACAAACGGTGTCTGAGCGCGTCAAAACCTGCTGCTGAGCCACAGATAGCAGCGGCCACACTTGAGGCGGGCCTGGCACACACACACCATCCCTCCTCCTGTGCTCTCTCGTACGCAGGCAGCTTCGTATCTGCCTGCCAGGTCGTTGCGGCTTGCCCCGAGCTCAAACGGCGATAGCAACAACAGCAGCGATCCAGCGATCCTCGCCCCCGAGACAGACTTGTCAAGTATGCAATATAACATGCCTCTGCAATTGCGCTGACATGGTCTCGGGTCGGCTGTCGAGACAAAGCGCCCTTGACACCGGAAAGACGAGGCCGGCGACGCCTCGAATCACAGACGAACAAGGTGACGAAGAGTGCAAGTCTCGCAGCAGCAGAGCCGGGAGACGTTGCGGAGGACTCGCTGGAGGCAGTCGTTCTGGAGCCAAGCATTTCCGCGCTAGCTCGGGCCGGCGCTGGATTGGCTTGAGCGTGCTTGCATGATTGGAACTCGGTGTGGAGGCCTGTCGTCTCTCCAAGCTCGAATGCCACAAATTGCGCGCGACCAAATCACAAGGAGCAAGTGCTGGTCCGGCGGTGCCTATTTCGACACAGAGAGTCACTTGGGCCTTGTCCACGCCGATCATCTGCACTCTGCACGCAATCCCGCGCTTGCAGTCCACTGAGAGTCTGAGCCCACAAGCAGCACCGCACAGGCTCGCCGATTCGGCCCTCCAAGCTCGTCCCCCAAGCTCGTCGTCAGGACTGCAGCCTCCAACGACTCTCGCCGACCTCCAGACCGCCTGCCCATTCCCGTCCCAATCGGTAGTTGCGGAGCTGCTGCTACGCTTCCCAGGACGCCCACGCGCTCTCCCGCTCCCTGCCGCACGCCCCTGCAGCAGTTAGGCTACTACGATACACTTCGCCGTAACCTGTCCGGCCTGTCCTGATCTGTCTTGATCCGTCCTGTCCTGTCCTCCGCTGCACCCACCCTCCGTCTCTGTCCCCCCAACGCTCGCCATGGCCTCTTCGTCCTTTCGCGACTCGATGAACTCGCTGGGTTGGAGCCGCAGAGAGCCCGCCGCTACCCCCATAACGACATCCAATTCCTCGACCCC